>CXWL01000296.1_pt1 | contig 432847 bp, 379 predicted proteins | sample 590931 | NCBI WGS metagenome assembly CXWL01 (sample SAMEA3498368, study PRJEB10139) | groundwater metagenome | biome: water well; material: biofilm material | place: Germany | collected 2015-04-27 | reverse complement strand
CACCCCCCATCATGTCCCCCATCATCCACCAGTGCTCGACGCCCATCAGGTCGCGCGTGGCGTCCTGCATCAGGTCGAGCTGCCGCGCAATCTCGGCGCCCTTCCCGGCGCGCGGGATCGTCGGCGAGGCGAGGATGTCGGAGATGATGTCGTGCAGCATGTGCAGATTGTCGAAGATCGCCGCGGCGCGCGGATGCGCCTTGCTGAAGCGCGGTGCCACGGCGGGCGCCATCGGCATCACCGACGGAAGGCCACTCGGCGCGGCGCTCACCATCGCGCGCCACCGACCCACGACGCGGTCCACCGCGGCATGTTGCTCGGCGCGGTCGTCGCTGGCGAGGAACGCCTCGTAGAGCCCGATCTGCAGCCAGTGATAGGACCAGATCAGCCCGTTGAACTGCGGCACCTCGCGCCGGAAGATCTGCGAGAAGGGCTGTTCATCCATCAGCGCCATCGACTTCGGCACCGTCGGCAGCGCGTAACGCGTCTCCTCAAGGTAATAGTCGGTGATCCGCTCGATCAACGCATCGCGCGCCGCCGGCGTGAGGCGCGGATCGGCGTAGGCATCGTAGATCTGCCGATGGAGAATGTGCGCCCAGTCGAAGGTGACCTTGGCACGCCAGGCCACCTTGGCGTAGGTCGGTTCGATGGCCTCTTCGGGGATCGCGAAGCGCGGTGGCTTCACCAACAAGTCACCGACCAGGAAATTGTAGTCGTCGGCCAGCGCTGCCTTCGCCTCGGGGAGCGGCTTGGTCAGCAGCCGCTCGTAGAGGATCGCGTGGCCGTAGTCGAAGGCGTTGAAGAGCCGCGCCGCCCCTGCGTGGCGACCGAGGAACTGCCAGTTGAAGCCGCCCGGATAGGGGCGGACTTCGTCGCGGCGTTGCTGACCAAGCAACATCGTCGGCAGCGCCATCAGCGCGAAGAGGAGGCGGCGGGTCATCGGTCACCCCGCACGGAGGGGGTGCCGAGCGAGAAGGTGCGCGAGAGCCCCATGGTGAGGGCGATCCCCGGCCCATCGCCGAGTCCGTGGGCGACGCCGGCGTCGAGGACCAGCGAGGGGGTCATCTGCCGGCGGAAACCGACGGCCACCTCCCAGTGCTGCGCCGAGGGCCCCAGCGGCTTGGCGCTGTATAGCTCGGCGATCAGCAGGGTGCTCTGCCGCATCATCGTCCAGTCGGCCGCTACCGACGCCGACCATCGTCCGGGGGCATCGGCCTCGGGCGCGTCGCTCGCCCGCCCCATCGTCACCGAGGCGTTGGCGTGGGTGCGGAGGCGCCCCCAGGTACGGGTGGCGATCGCCTTGCCCACGATGAGAATCCCGTCTCCCGACGCCCCGCCACCCGGGAGGATAGCGTCAGTGCGCAACGCGATCCCCGGTGCGTGGGGCGTCTCCGCGTTCAGGGAGAGCAGGGCGAAGAGTCGCGGACCCGCGGCGGCAGCCTCACCGAAACGATCAGTGGCCCGGATCGGGAGCTTGAGCCCCAGCAGGCCATTCGGAAAGGCGCCCCACATCACTTCGGGAGTGAATTCGACCTCGCCACGGCCGGCGTGCCGGGCATAATGGAACGGCATCATCCATTCCCAGGCGCGGAACTCGAGTGGCCAGGCATCCTCGGTGCGCACCGGGCGCTCATCGTCGAGGTTGCGGTAGTCGGTCTGGGCGGGGAGGGCGGTGGCGGCCAGCGCCAGGGCCCCGGCAAGCAATAGGGTTCGGACCATCCCCCAAGATAGCCGGCGGTTCGATCATCGATGATCGATCATCGATTCCCCCCCGCCAGAAATCCCAGTAGATTTGGGGCATGTCATCCAAGACCCTGACCACCGTGGCGGTGATCCTCGCCTTCATCGCCTTCCTGACCTATTCGACGCTCTCGGCGCAGAAGTCGACCTGCGAGGTCTGCGTCGAATACAATGGCGGGCGGAATTGTGCCAAGGCCTCGCACCAGACCGAGGCCGAGGCGGCGCGGTCGGCGCAGAACACCGCCTGCGGCCCGCTCACCAGCGGGATGAACGATGCCATCGCGTGCGACAATCGGCCGCCGGTGACCAAGCAGTGCACCACCGGGTGATTCGCGGCGCTTGTCTGCGAATCGGTGATGGAGTGACCCGGTGGACCTGATGCTGGTCGCCGCGTGGATCGTGGTCGGGATGCGGTGGCTGGTCGGTGGCGCCTTCGTGGTCGGCGCCGTGATCGCCGCCACCCACTGGGCCGTGCGTGCGCAACACCTTGCGCCCTTCGGCTGGTGGCCCCGCTTCGTTCGCGGCTGGAGCGATCCGTTGCTGCGCTCGGTCGAGGGCCGCGTGGTGCGTGCCGGCGGCAATCCGCAATCGGCGCCGCTCTGGCTGCTCGGCGGCATCGTCGTTGGTGGGCTGTTGCTGATCCAGGTGGTGAAGTGGGTCATCGGCACCATCCTCCAGCTCGGCTACGCCTCCGACACCGGTGCGCTGCTGCCGACACTGGTGTCGTCGCTCTTCTCGCTGCTGACGGCGGCGCTGCTGGTCCGGGTGATTTCGTCGTGGTTCGCGGTCTCGCCCTACAGCTGGTGGATGCGGATCGTCTGCGGCCTGACCGATTGGATCCTCGAGCCGCTGCGCCGGATCCTCCCGCCAGTGGGTCCGATGGATTTCTCGCCGCTCGTGGCGTATTTCCTGTTGCGGATCGCGCAGCAGGTGGTGGTAGGAGCAATGAGTCGTTAGGCGTTAGTCGTTAGTCGTTAGTCGTTAGTCATTGGTCGTTAGTCGTTAGATCTTGGTGATGGGCGCCGGCGCGCTCGAGGGGCGAATCTCTTCCTAACGACTAACGACTAACGACCAACGACTCCATCGTGGCGATTTCCCGCGACTTGCGGCCACGTTAAACATCCCGCTAAGCCGCCCTCCGGGGCGACGACGAATTTCTGGAGCCCCTGTGTCCGACCCGAACATTTCGCGTGCTGCCCGTCTGGCCCGTCTCCCGGGCCTGCTCACTGAGCGCATTCTCGTCCTCGATGGTGCGATGGGGACGATGCTGCAGCGCGCCCAGCTGGTCGAGGCCGACTATCGCGGCACCACCTTCGCCCAGGTGCCTGGTGACCTGAAGGGGAACCACGACCTCCTCTGCCTGACGCGCCCCGACGTCGTGCGCGGCGTGCACGCCGAGTATCTCGCGGCGGGCGCCGACATCATCGAGACCAACTCCTTCTCGTCGACGGCGATCGGCCAGGCGGACTACGGCACCTCCGAATACGCCTATGCGCTCAACGTCGCGGCGGCGCGGGTGGCGCGCGAGGCGTGTGATGCAGCCGAGACGCCGGAACGGCCGCGCTATGTCGCCGGCTCGATCGGACCGACGCCGCGCACCGCGTCGATCTCGCCGTCGGTCGAGGATCCCGGCTTCCGCAACGTCACCTTCGACGAGCTGGTGGCATCCTATTCCGTCGCGGCATCCGGGCTGCTCGACGGCGGCGCCGACCTGCTGCTGATCGAGACGATCATCGACACGCTGAACGCCAAGGCGGCGCTGTTCGCGATCGATGAGGTCTTCGAAGGGCGCGGCTACCGTGTTCCGGTGATGATCTCCGGGACGATCACCGATCGCAGCGGCCGGTTGCTCTCGGGCCAGACCGCCGAGGCCTTCTGGATCTCGGTGGCGCACGCGCGGCCGCTCAGCGTCGGCCTCAACTGCGCCCTCGGTCCCGACCTGCTCCGCGCGCACATCCAGGAGCTGTCGCGGACCGCGGAGACCTTCCTCTCGGCGCACCCCAACGCCGGCCTGCCGAACGACCTTGGCGGCTATGACCTCTCGGCCGACGTGATGGCCGCCGAGATCGGGGCCTGGGCGCGCGACGGCCTGCTCAACATCGTCGGCGGGTGCTGCGGCACGACCCCGGACCACATCGCGGCGATCGCGGCGGCGGTGGACGGCGTGACACCGCGCGTTCCGCCGGCCCGCCCGGCACTGACCCGGCTCGCCGGGCTGGAGCCGTTCACGATCGGCCCGACCACCAACTTCGTGAACGTCGGCGAACGCACCAACGTGACCGGCTCGCGCCGCTTCGCCACGCTGATCAAGGAATCGCGCGACGACGAGGCCCTCGCCGTGGCCCGGCAGCAGGTCGAGGCGGGCGCGCAGGTGATCGACCTCAACTTCGACGAGGGGCTGCTCGACTCCGAAGCGGCGATGGCGCGCTTCCTCCGGCTGATCGCCGCGGAGCCGGCGATCGCGCGCGTGCCGGTGATGCTCGACTCGTCGAAGTGGAGCGTGCTCGAGGCGGGGCTCAAGAACCTCCAAGGCAAGGGCGTGGTCAACTCGATCTCGCTCAAGGAGGGCGAGGCGGCATTCCTCCATCAGGCCACACTGGCCCACCGCTATGGCGCCGCCGTCGTGGTGATGGCGTTCGACGAGCAGGGGCAGGCAGAAACGGTGGCACGGAAGGTCGACATCCTCGAGCGCGCCTTCCGATTGCTCGTCGATCGGGTCGGCTTCGCGCCGGAGGATGTGATCCTCGACCCGAACGTCTTCGCGGTCGGCACCGGGATCGAGACGCACGCCGAGTATGGCCTGGCGTTCGTCGAGGCGGTGCGTGCGATAAAGGCGCGCTGCCCCGGGGCCCGCACCAGCGGCGGCATCAGCAACGTCTCGTTCGCCTTCCGGGGCAACGACCCGGTGCGCGAGGCGATCCACGCCGTCTTCCTCGAGCGCGCGATCGCCGCCGGCCTCGACATGGGCATCGTCAACGCCGGCCAGCTGCCGGTGCTCACCGACCTCGACCCCGACCTGCACGAGCGCGTCGCCGACCTGCTCTGGAACCGGCGCGAGGACGCCACCGAGCGTTTGCTCGAGATCGCCGATCGGGCCAAGACCAGCGCCCACGCGCCCGGCGCCGACCTCGCCTGGCGCGAGTTGCCGGTCGACGAGCGACTCGCCTGGGCACTGGTCCACGGCATCGCCGACCACGTCGAGCTCGACGTGGAGGAGGCGCGCCTCGTCGCGGCCAGGCCGCTGGACGTGATCGAGGGGCCGCTGATGGCGGGGATGAGCCGGGTCGGCGACCTCTTCGGCTCGGGGCAGATGTTCCTGCCGCAGGTCGTGAAGAGCGCGCGGGTGATGAAGCGCGCCGTGGCGCAGTTGATTCCCTACCTCGAGGCGGAGCGCGCCGATCGTGGCGCCCGCAGCCGCGGCCGGATCCTGCTCGCCACCGTCAAGGGCGACGTCCACGACATTGGCAAGAACATCGTCGGCGTGGTGTTGCAGTGCAACGAATGGGAAGTGATCGACCTGGGTGTGATGGTGCACGCGGCCACGATTCTCGAGACGGCGCAGCGAGAACAGGTGGATCTGGTCGGGCTCTCCGGGCTGATCACCCCGTCACTCGACGAGATGGCGTTCGTCGCGAGCGAGTTCGAGCGCGCCGGGCTTCGCATTCCGCTGCTGATTGGCGGGGCCACCACCTCGCGCGCGCACACGGCACTCCGGATCGAGCCGAACTACTCGGCGCCGGTGGTGCATGTGCTCGATGCGTCGCGCGCCGTGCCGGTGGCCTCCGCGCTGCACGACCCGGTGCGCCGCGAGACCTTTGCGGCGGAGATCGCGGCGGAATACGCCACCGTGCGTCGCGAGCGCGAAGGGGAGCGCGAGGGCGAACTCGCCTCGCTCGCCGCGGCGCGTGCCGCCGCCTTCCCGATCGACCTCGACGTGCCGGTGCCGGTGCCATCATTCACCGGCATCCGCGCCTTCGACCACTGGCCGCTCGCCGACCTGCGACCGCGGATCGACTGGACGCCGTTCTTCCGCACCTGGGAATTGAGCGGCGCCTACCCGGCGATTCTCGAGGATCCGCTCCAGGGCGCCGCGGCGCGCGACCTCTGGCACGATGCCAACCAACTCCTCGACGAACTCGAGCGCGACCAGAGCCTCACCGCGCGCGGCGTGGTCGGCTTCTGGCCGGCCGATGCCGCCAACGACGACATCACCCTCTACGAGGATGCCGCACGCACCACGCCGCTCTCGGTGCTGCACACGCTGCGGCAGCAGGGGAAGCGGCATGATCGTCGGCCGCGGGTGGCGCTCGCCGACTTCGTGGCGCCGCGCGCCGCGGGGATCACCGACTATGTCGGCGCCTTCGCGGTGACCACCGGCCTCGGGCTCGAGCCGCTCGTCGCCGCGGCCAAGGCCGATCACGACGACTATCGCGCCATCCTGCTGGCGGCACTCGCCGATCGACTCGCCGAGGCGTTTGCCGAGCGACTGCACGAGGAGGTGCGCACGACGTACTGGGGCTACGCGGCGGCCGAGCACGCCTCGATGGATGACCTGCTGCAGGAGCGCTATCAGGGGATCCGTCCGGCACCCGGCTATCCCGCCTGCCCCGATCACACCGAGAAGGGGACGCTCGCCCATCTGCTCGATCTCGAGACCACCACCGGTATCACGCTCACCGAGAGCTTTGCGATGCTCCCTGGCGCGTCGGTGAGCGGCTGGTATTTCTGGCGGCCGGAGGCGCGCTACTTCGGCGTCGGCCGCATCGGGCGCGACCAGGTGGCCGACTACGCCGCGCGAAAGGGATGGGACGTCGCCACCACCGAACGGTGGCTTGCCCCCGTCCTCGGTTACCGGAGGGGTTGAGATGCCGACCTTGCGTGCGCTGCTGGACGACGGCCGGGTCCACGTCCTCGATGGGGCGATGGGCACGATGCTCTACCAGAAGGGTGTCTTCGTAAACGTTTGCTTCGACGAGCTCGCCGTGCGGCAGCCGAAGCTCGTCGCGGAGGTGCACGCGGACTACGCCGCCGCGGGCGCCGAGTTGGTGGAGACCAATACCTTCGGTGCCAATCCGCTCAAGCTCGCGCAGTACGGGCTCGCGGCAGAGACCGAGGTGCTCAACGCGGCCGCCGCGACCGTCGCGCGCGAGGCCGTCGGGCCGGGCGTCACCGTGCTCGGCGCGATCGGACCGCTCGGCGTTCGCCTCGAACCGTTCGGCGACCTTGCGGTGACCGACGCCGAGGCCGCGTTCGGGCGCCAGGTCGACGGCCTGCTCGCCGGCGGGGTCGACGGCTTCTGCCTCGAGACCTTTTCCGACGTGGCCGAGCTGGAGGCGGCGATCCGTGCGGTGCGCGCCCGCTCCGAGCTCGCGATCATGGCGCAGATGACCATCGGCGTCGACGGCACCACCGCCTTCGGCACCGAGCCCGAGACCTTCGGCCCCGCGCTCGAGGCGGCCGGCGCCGATGTAATCGGCATCAATTGTTCGATCGGCCCGCAGGGCGTCCTCGAGGCGATCGAACGGCTCGCCCGCGTGGTGCGTGTGCCGCTGGTGGCCCAGCCGAACGCCGGCCTGCCGCGCGACGTCGGCGACCGCAAAATGTACATGGCCTCGCCGGAGTACTTCGCGGAGTATGGTCGGCGGATCGTCGAGGCAGGGGCGCGCTTCGTCGGCGGGTGCTGCGGCACCACGCCGGAGCATGTGCGGGCGCTGCGCGGCTTCGTGCGCGCCACGGCGGTGATGGCACCGGCCGCGCGCAGGGCGATCGGGATGAGCGAGCAGACCGCCATGCACGCGGTCGCCGGCGTGCCGCTCGCCGAGCGGTCCGCGTTCGGCGCCAAGCTCGCGGCGCGCGAATGGGTCACCACCGTCGAGATCGTTCCGCCGCGTGGCGTCGATCCGGCGCCGATGCTCGCGCAGGCGCGCCAGCTCAAGGCGGCCGGCGTCGACGGCGTGAATATCCCCGACGGCCCACGTGCCCAAAGCCGGATGGGAGCGCTGATCTCCGGCATCCTGATCGAACGCGAGACCGGCCTCGAGGCGGTGGTCCACTACGCCTGCCGTGATCGCAATCTGTTGGGCATGCTTTCCGACCTGCTCGGTGCCGCCGCCGCGGGGCTCCGCAACCTGCTCGTCGTCACCGGCGATCCGCCGAAGATGGGCCCCTACCCCGATGCGACCGCCGTCTTCGACATCGATGCGATCGGCCTCACCAATCTTGTGGCGAGGCTCAATCGCGGCCTCGACCCGGGCGGCAATCCGATCGGTGCCCCGACCCGCTTCGTCCACGGCGTCGGCCTCAACCCCGCCTCGCCGGATCTCGAGCGCGAGCTGGCGCGCTTTGCCTGGAAGGCCGAGGCGGGTGCCTGCTTCGCGATCACCCAGCCGGTCTTCGACGTTCGCCAACTCGAGGATGTGCTTCCGCGCCTCGAGCGCTTCGGCGTACCGATCATCGCCGGGATCTGGCCACTGGTGTCGCTCCGCAACGCCGAGTTCCTCGCCAACGAGGTCCCCGGCATCACGGTGCCCGACGCGGTACTCGACCGGATGCGCCGCGCCTCGCTCGTCGGCAAGGAGGCCGCCCTCGCCGAGGGCGTGACGATCGCGCGCGAGATGCTCGCCGCCCTGCGCGGCTCGGTGGCGGGGGTGCAGGTGGCCGCGCCGATGGGGCGGGTGGAGGTGGCGGTGGAAGTGCTGGCGCCGTAACCAGTAACCGGTGACCCGTTACCTGGTCACTGGTCACTGGTCACTGGTCACACGCACCCCTCACCCCTCACCCCTCACCATTCTATCTTTGATGCTGACCCTTTTCTCGAGCTCCGCCATGTCCCTGACCGCCTCCGCTGCACCCCTCTCGATCCTCTCCGAGGAGGAAGAGCTCTTCCGCCAGACGGTGCGGGAGTTTGCGGAAACGGAAATTGGCCCGTACGTGCACGAGATGGATGTCGAGGCGAAGATGCGCCCCGACCTCCTGACCAAGTTCTTCGAGCTCGGACTGATGGGGATCGAGGTGCCGGAGCAGTACGGCGGCGCGGGCGGCACGATCTTCCTCGCCACCCTCGCGATCGAGGAGATGGCGCGGGTCGACGCCTCCAGTGCCATCTACGTCGACGTGCACAACACCCTGGTCAACAACGCCCTGCTGCGCTGGGGCTCCGACGAGCAGAAGGCCCGCTACTTCCCGCGGATGACCACCGACCTGATCGGGGCGTTCGCGCTCTCCGAGCCGGCCTCCGGCTCCGATGCGTTCGCCCTCGAGTGCAAGGCGGTCCAGGATGGCGATGACTGGCTGCTCACGGGGCGGAAGTTCTGGATCACCAGCGGCGCCGAGGCGGGGATCTTCATCGTCTTCGCGAACGTGGCGCCGGAGAATGGCTACAAGGGAATCACCGCCTTCCTGGTCGAGAAGGAGTTCGCCGGCTTCTCGATCGGCAAGCGCGAGAAGAAGCTCGGCATCCGAGCCTCGAGCACGGTCGAATTGATTCTTGAGTCCTGTCGCGTCCCGGCCGCCAACGTCCTCGGCCCCGTGGGCCAGGGCTACAAGATCTCGATCGAGACCCTCAACGAGGGGCGCATCGGCATCGGGGCCCAGATGCTCGGCGTGGCGCAGGGCGCGCTCGACGCCGCCTGCCGCTACATCAAGGAGCGGAAGCAGTTCGGGAAGGCCATCGCGGAGTTCCAGGGGGTGCAGTTCCAGGTGGCGCAGATGGCCACCGATCTCGAGGCAGCGCGGATGCTGGTCTACAATGCCGCCCGCCTCAAGGACGCGGGCCTCCCCTTCACGCGTGAAGCGGCGATGGCGAAGCTCTTCTCCTCGACCGTTGCCAATCGGATCGCCTCGCAGTCATTGGAGCTCTTCGGCGGCTACGGCTACTCGACCGAGTATCCGGCGGAGAAGTTCTTCCGCGATGCCAAGATCGGGACGATCTACGAGGGGACCAGCAACATGCAGTTGCAGACGATCGCCAAGTTGGTCCTGAAATAGCCCACCCGATGTTTCACCTCGGCACCTGACCGCCCTGCCGCACGCATCTTGCAGGGCTGGATCCCCATGAACCTACGCGCCACGCTGCTTTGTGTTCTTCTTGCCATTCCGGCAGTCGCCCGGGCGCAGGACGCCACCCCGCTCACCCCGGGGTTGGAGTCGTGGTACCTGAACGCCAAGCGGAGCGCGCCCGGCACCTGGGGCGTCGTCGTCGCCGATCAGTCCGGGCAGGTCCTCTGGTCGATCAATGCCGAGCAGCCACTCATCCCGGCCTCGACCGTCAAGTTGTTGACCACCGGTTTTGCGCGGACCATGGTCGGGGGCGATGCCCGTCGGGCCACCCGCGTGGTGGGCGATGGCCGGGTCAACCCGGCGACCGGCACCTGGGAAGGCCGCTGGGGACTGGAGCTGAATGGCGACCCGACCCTCGAGCGGCGGGACCGGACCGGCCCCACCCTCTCCGCCTTGGCGCAGCAGCTGGCCTCGATCGGCGTACGTCGCCTGGTCGGCCCGCTCAGCGTGACGAGTGGTGCCGGCGAGGCGCGGAGTGTCTTCCCGGCCGCCTGGAATGCCCGTCACCGTGGCCGCAGCTACGCCCCGATGGTCGGTCCCGTCACGCTGAATGAGAATCTGGTCGAATTTTCGGTCCTCCCCGGGTCGCGTACTGGTGCTGCTGCCATCATCGCCGCAGACGCCCCGGCCGGCATGTCGACGCTGGTGACCAACACGGTAAAGACGGTCGCCGGGAAACGCTCCCGCATTCGCGTCTCGCCGCAGGCTGGTGGTCGCTTTCTGGTCAGCGGGACCATCGGGAGCCGCGCCGGAGCACGCCGCTATCAGGCGGTCGCGACCGACCCGACCGCAGTGCTCGAGGCCTCGTGGCGCTATGCCACGGCCCAGGCCGGCATCGACTGGCAGGTCACCTCGGCGATCACGGCCCCGGGCTTCGGCGAACGCCGAGTCCTGGCCGAGGTCGTCTCGCAGCCGTTCGACTCGATCGCGCACGAGATCAACAGCCGGTCGCTCAACATCGGCGCCGAGCTGATGCTGCTCTGGGGCGGCGGGCCGGAACGCGCCGCCGATCGCCTGATGCAGCACGTGCGGAATGTGACCGGCCTCACCCGGGGCATCGAGCTCTTCGACGGCAGCGGCCTCTCCGAGCACGACCGGGTCTCGCCGGTGGTCTTCACGACCTACCTCGCCAACTTCCCGCAGACGGCCGGCGGCCGCAACTTCGCCCAGCTGCTGCCCGCCAACGGCAGCGGCACGCTGAAGTCGCTCCGCACCGGCCTCCCGGCGGCGGGTGTCGTCCACGCCAAGACCGGCACCCTCGGCAACGTCTCCACGCTGGTCGGCTACCTCGGCCGCAGCGAAGGCACCCTGCTGATCGCTGCGATGTACAACGGCCGCAATGTCGGCGCCGCGCGCCAGGCGCAGTGGAAGCTCTTCCGGTCGCTCGGCGCCAACGGCGTGGTGCTGCCGGTGGATGAGCCGATGGGGGTTGGGGGACCGTAACGAGGGAGCGAGAAGCGAGAAGCGAGAAGCGAGAAGCGGGGCCCAGCGCGAGGATCTCTCCGCTAGGCCCCGCTTCTCGCTTCTCGCTTCTCGCTTCTCGCTTCTCGTCCTACTCCTCGAACGCCACACCCGGGTGTCGCTGCACCCACCGCTCCACCGCCCCATACAACGTCGGCAACACCACCAGCGTCAGCAGCGTCGAGGTCACCAGGCCGCCGATGACGACGGTCGCGAGCGGGCGCTGCAGTTCCGCGCCGGCCGAGGTGGAAATTGCCATCGGCACGAAGCCCAGCCCGGCAACGAACGCTGTCATCAGCACGGGCCGCAAGCGTGAGCCGGCGCCGATCACCAGCGCGTCGCCGAGGCTCTTTCCCTCGCGCAACAGGTCGTTGATCGAGGTCACCATCACCACGCCGTTGAGCACCGCGATGCCGAAGAGGGCGATGAAGCCGACCGACGCGGAGAGCGAGAGGTTGAGTCCCATCAGCCAGAGCGACGCCACGCCGCCGACCAGTGCGAAGGGCACATTGGACATGATCAGGGCGGCATGGCGCCAGGTGCCGAACGCCATATAGAGCAGGCCGAAGATCGCGAGGATCGCGACCGGCACCAGCACACGCAACCGTGCCAGGGCCGACTGCTGGTGACGGTACTGGCCACCCCATTCGGTCCGATAGCCCGACGGGAGTTGAATCGTGCTGGCGATCTTCGCTTCGGCGTCGGCCACGAAGCTGCCGACGTCGCGCCCGCGAATGTTGGCACCCACCACGACGAGTCGTTGCCCACCCTCGTGCGCGAACGCTTCCGGCGCCTCGACCACCTTGATCTCCGCCACGGCACCAAGGGGCACGACCGCGCCGCGGCCACGCGCGATCGGCAACTCGGCCAACCGCTCCGGATCGATCCGGCTCGCCTCGGCGAGACGCACTGCGATCGGGATCCGCCGTGCCCCGTCGATCAGCGCGCCAGCCTGCTTCGCCCCGAGCGCGCGTTCGACCTCAAGCGCCACGTCGTCGGCCGAGAGGCCGAGCGGGGCCATCCGGCTCCGGTCGGGGGTGACGGTCACCTGCTTCATCCGCGACGCAGCGATGGTCTTCACGTCGGCGGCACCTGGCACGCCAGCAAGGAGATGCTCGATCCGGCTGCCGATCATCGCCAGCGTGTCGGCATCGCTCCCGAAGAGCTGCACCCCGACATCCGTCGTGATGCCGCTCTCCGCCTCGTCGAGCCGCATCTGGATCGGTTGCGTGAAGGCGACCGAGAGGCCGGGAATGTCGCGCAAGGCGGAGTCCATCGCCTCGACGATCGCCGGCTTGCCACCCTTCCGCCACGAGTCCTTCTCGGTGAGGATGACGTAGGTGTCCGACTCATAGGTCCCCATCGCCTCGGTGGCGAGGTCGGGGCGCCCCAGCTTCGACACCACGGTGCGCACCTCGGGCAGCGCGACCAGCGCCCGTTCGATGAGCCCGCTGAAGCGAACGCCTTCGCTGAGCGCCGTGGTGGGCAACCGGCGCGCCTGCACCAGTACGCTCCCCTCGTCGAGCCGCGGCATGAACTCGCTGCCCAGCCGGGTCATCGCGACCACGGCAAGCACCGTCGCCACCACCCCGGTGCCGATGATGACGGGCGCGCGGCCGAGAGTTTCGGCAATCAGCCGCTGGTAGCGCTCCCGCAGCCGCTCGAACGCCGGCCAGTCCGGCTCGACGGCGCTCGCCAGGAAGGTGCGCGCCGCGGCCGGCACCAGGGTCAGCGCCAGCAGCAGCGAACCCATCAGCGCCGCCATCACCGTGAAGGCCATCGGGACGAACATCTTCCGTTCCGTCCCCTCGAGCGCGAAGAGTGGCAGGTAGACAGCGATGATGATCGCGATGCCGAAGACGATCGGCCGCCCGACCTCCACCGCTGCCGCGTGAATCCGGGCCGGGGCCCCAGCCTTGTCGGCGTGCCCGTGGGCACGGCGCATCACGTTCTCGACCAGCACGATCGAACCGTCCACCAGCAGGCCGAAGTCGAGCGCGCCGAGCGACATCAGGTTCGCGGAGAAGCCGAAGATCCGCATCGCGATGAACGCCCAGAGCATCGACAGCGGAATCACCACGGCGACGATCAGCGCTGCCGCGGTGTTGCGCAGGAAGAGCCAGAGCACCGCCACGACGAGCGCGCCGCCCAGCAGGAGGTTCTTCTCGACGGTGTGCGTGGTGCGGGTCACCAGCTCGGTCTGGTCGTAGAACGGCACCAGCGCCACGCCTGCCGGCAACGTCGCCTCGACGGCGCGGATGCGCTCCGCAATCCCGGCCATCACGCGCTCGGCGTTCTCCCCCTTCCGCATGATGACCATCCCCGAGACCACTTCGCCCCGGCCGTCGGCCGTGACCGCGCCCTCGCGCGGCAGCGCGCCGCGGACCACCTCCGCCACGTCGCCGAGCCGCACCGGCGTCTCGCCCGTCACGCGCACTGGAATGTCCGCGATCTGTTCGGCTCGCGTGAAGCGACCGAGGCCACGCACCACGAAGCGCTCCTGCCGCGACTCGATCGAGGCGCCGCCGAAGTTGAGGTTCTCGCGGGCGACCGCCTGCTCGAGATCGCCGAGGGTCAGGCCCGCGGTCGCGAGGCGAGCCGGGTCCGCGACGATTTCGATCCGTTCGGTCAGTCCGCCCCACGAGTTCACTTCCGCGACGCCCGGCACGGTGCGAAGCTGCGGGGCGATGCTGTAGTCCTGCAGCGTCTTCAGCGAGGTCGGATCCCACTCCGGTGTGCTGGCGGTCAACACGTACTGGAAGACCTCGCCCATGGCCGTGGAGGGCGGACCGAGCAACGGCGTGATGTCGGGCGGCAATAGCGCGGCCGCGTCGCCGAGTCGCTGCGACACCACCTGGCGGGCGAACCAGGAATCGACGCCATCGTCGAAGACGACCTGGGTGATCGACAGCCCGAACTTCGTCGTCGATCGCACCACCATGGCATCGGGGAGGCCCAGCAGCGCCCGCTCGATCGGGAAGGTGACCAGCTGTTCGACTTCCTGCGGCGCGAGCCCCGGCGCTTCCGTGATGATGCTGACGCTGTTCGCGGTCAAGTCGGGAAACGCCTCGAACGGAATCGTGGCGAATGCCCAGACGCCGATACTCATCAGCACCGCGACCGCCCCGAGCACGATGCCGCGTTTGTGCACGGCCACGTCGATCAGGCGTTCGATCATCATTCGGGCGCCTCGGCGTCGAGCGCCGAGCGCACCACGAAGGCGCCCCGGCCAACCACCACCATCCCCGGCTTGAGCCCAAGCACCGCGACGCGGCCGTCCGCGAGCAACACGGCATCGGTCACCGGGAAGCGCCGAAAGCGGTTCGCTGCATCGACGACGTATACCTCCGCTCCGTCGCCGACGCGCTGGACCGCCTCGGCGGGAAGGATCGCCCGGTCGACACGCTGCCCGCCGGGAATGTGCACCATCGCGAACATCCCTGGCCGCAGCCCCACCGGGCGTCGTTCGAGTGCCACGCGGATGTCCACCGCACGGCGCGCCGCGTCGAGGCGGCCGCCGGTACGCACCACGCGAGCCGGCAGGGTGTCACCCGGAAAGGCAGCGAGCGTCACGCGCACCTGCTTCGCGGCGGCGATCAACGGGAGGGACGCCTCCGGCACCCAGGCCGTGACCCAGAGCGCCGCATCATCACCCAGTTCCACCAAGGGCGCGCCTTCGAGGACCGCCTCGCCGAGCTTGGCATCCACCGTGAACACGACGCCGGCCCGTGGCGCGACGATCACCACCTCGTCGCCATCGGGGCGAAGGTGCGACACGAGTTCGGCCGCGCGCTGGCGCTCGCCTTCGGCGGCGCGATAGACGGCGTTCCGCTGTTCGACCTCTTCGCGGGCCACGGCGCCCGCGGCTAACAGCCTCGTGGAGCGATCGAGTGCGGCCTTCGCGGCCGACGACGCGGCCTCCGCCGATTCGAGGTCGCGGCGCGCGGTGGCCAACTCGTGCGAATGGATCTTCACGAGCGGCTGGCCGGCCCGCACCCGATCCCCCGGCAGCACCATCACCTGGTCGATCCGCCCGGAGACAATCGAACCGACGTGGGCCGTCTCCGGATCCGGCGTGTCGAGCGTGCCGGGGAGCGCGATCGGAATCGTCGTGGCCGAGATCCGCACCGTGTCGAAGCCGAGCTTGGCCTGCGCCATCTGCGCGGGAGTGAACTCGACGGTGCCCGCGGGGAGGGCGCGCGTCGACAGCTCATCGGCGGGACCCTTGCCGCATGCGGCGAGCAGGACGACGGCGATCGAGAGGAGACGGCGGGTCATCGGGGCACTCCAGGGCAGTCCTCGCGCAGCAGGCTTGCCGTCAGCGGCTGCCCAAGTGCGCGAGCGAGGGCGATGCGGGTGGCGACGCGGCGTCCGCGCCACGTGGCGTGTTCTTCCAGCGCGGCGAGCCGCGCACGACGGGCGTCGAACAGCTCGGCGAGCGTTCCCTGCCCCTCGCGCCAGCGCGCCTCGGCGGCGGTGACGGCCTGTGCGAGGTCGGCGTCCCAGCCTGCGGCGTACCGAACACCGGCGGCGTCGAGCTCTTGCAGCGTGCGGCGTGCCGACGCGATCGCCACCAGCGCCTCCTGATCGGCGAGCGCCACTTCGGCCGTGGTGGCGTCGACCTCGGCACGCGCGGAGGCCAGGGCCCCGCTGCCCGAGGAGAAGAGCGGTAGGTCGACGGCGAGCCCGACCAGGACACCACTGAAGCCGGCCGTGCGGCGGAAGCCGACCTGCGGAACGAGATCCGGCACGCGATGCGCGGCGGCCTGATCGGCCAGCGCCTCCGCGAAGCTGCGCCGGGCAGCCGCGCGTTGCTGATCGACCGCCGCCCCCGCTGCCGGTGGCGCGACACAACTGGTCGGCATGCTGATGCGAAGCGGCGTGTCGGCGCCGAGACCGAGGGCCACGGCGAGCTGCGCATCGGCGGCGGCGAGTTCGGCGCGACGCCGGGCGAGCTGCGAGGCGACCACCACCGCCTCGGTCCGCACCCGCGCGCCTTCGCCCGCGGGCGATCGTCCGTCGGCCACCCGGGCGGTGAGTGCCGCCGCAAAGCGATCGAGCGCAGCGGACTCGGCGGCCGCTTCGGTCAGCAGCTGGTGCCCTAGGTCGTGCGATGCCATCGCGGCCAGCAGCTGACTGGTCAACCCGGCGAGGGTGACTGCGCCGTCGGCTTGCACCACGGCAGCGTGCGCCGCGGCCCCTCGCCGCGCAGCCCCGAGATCACCCCCGAGCGGCACGACCGTCTGCAGCGTCACCTGCCCTTCCGTGCCGGCGAGACCATCCTTGCCGGTCACCTGCCGCTGCATGCCGAGATTTTCGGCCGCGACGCCGAGCTGCGGATTGCGCAGTCGACCCGCATCGCGACCGAGCGCATCGGCGGCGCGGCTCCTGGCGGCGACGGCCACCGCGACCGGGGCGCGTTCGAGGGCCCGGGCCAACGCGGCGCCCGCGTCGAGGCGGGTGGTGTCCTGCAGCAGGAAGGGGAGGAAAAGGACCAACATGCGTGCTCCAGCGCGGAGAAGCGTGAAATCTAGGCGCGCGGCGGTGCCGCGTCTGGCACTTCGCTCCAGAGCAGCAACCAGGCATTCCCCAGGAAGAGCGCGGCCACCACGTCACTGGGGTAGTGCACCCCGAGGTATACGCGCGAGAGGGCGATCATCGGCGGAATCACCACCGCGGCGAACAGCAGCACCCGGCGCACGCTGCGCTGCGGCACCGACTTGGCCAGCAGCAGCAGCGCGAAGCCGTAGATCACCGGTGCCAGCATCGCATGGCCGCTCGGGTACGAATACCAGCCGGCGTCCGCCAGGCGCTCGATGATCTGGGGTCGGGCGCGCTGGAAGCTCGGCTTGGCGATCGCGTAGACCACTTCCGCCGAGAGCGCCGCGAAGACGTACCGCTTGGCACAGCGCGGCCGACCGAGCCGATAGAGCGCCCACGCGGCCAGCAGCGCCAGCGGCACCTCGATCAACCCGTTCCCGATGAAGGTGAAAAACAGCATCACCTCGGTCCGGCCAGGGGTGCGCTGCGTCCCGAGCCAGCGCATCGCCGACTCGTCGATCGGCAACGTCAGGTCCAACACGACCAATACCGACAGCAGGGCGAAGATGCCGAAGAGCGCCAGCGCGGTCGGGGTGAAGGAACGGCGTTGAATCATCGGGGTTCGATGATCGATGATCGATGATCGATCATCGCTGTGGCGATGGCCGCAAGGAACTCATCCACGTCTTCAGGCTGGGTGGCCCAGCTCGCCATCAGCCGCACCTCGCCCGTCGCCTCGTTCCAGACATAGAAGTGGAAGCGTTCCTGCAGCGCCGTGGTCACCGCGGGTGGGAACAGGGCAAAGATCGCATTCGCCTCGACCGGCTGCGTGATGGTGATGCCCGGGGTGGCGCGCAGCCCGCTCGCGAGCCGCGTGGCCATCGCATTGGCGTGCCGTGCGTTGGCCAGCCAGCGATCGCCCTCGGCGAGCGCGAGGAACTGCGCCGACTGGAAGCGCATCTTCGAGGCAAGTTGCGCTGACTGCTTGCGCAGGAACGGCAGCTCCGTCGCCAGCGCCGGATCGAAAACCACCACCGCCTCGGCGTTGATGCCGCCGTTCTTGGTCGCACCGAACGAGAGCACGTCCACGCCGGCGTCCTTCGTGAAGGCCCGCAGCGGCACGCCGAGTGATGCCGCGGCGTTGGCGATCCGCGCTCCATCCATGTGCACCCGCAACCCGAGCTCGTGCGCCACGCCACAGAGTTCGGTGAGGTGGGCAACGGTGTACGCGGTGCCGTACTCGGTGGTCTGCGTCAGCGAGAGGACGTGCGGCTGCACCGCGTGTTCGTTGCCGAGGCCGCGCACGGCTGCTCGCAACTGCGCCGGGGTGATCCGCGCATCGGGCGACGGCAGGTCGACCAGCTTGCAGCCGGTCAGCAACTCGGGTGCGCCGCACTCATCAACATGGATGTGCGAATGCGCCGTGCAGAGCACGGCGTGGTAGGGTCGCGTCAGGATCCGCAGCGAGACGACATTGGCGCCGGTGCCGTTCCAGACCGGGAAGACCGTGGTCTCGCCGCCGAACTGGTCGCGGAACCACGCCACCGCCTTGGCGGTCCAGGCATCGGCGCCATAGGCATGCGCCGGGCCGTGATTCGCGGCGGTCATCGCCTCGAGCACGGCCGGATGCGCCGGGGCGGTATTGTCGGAGGCGAACTCGCGCGCGACGCTCATGCCGGTGGCCCCTCGGCCACGGCCTGCGACACGTTGTCTTCCCACAGCGCCATCACGTTGCCGTCGGGGTCCTTGATCATCGCCATCATGCCGAAGCCCTGCTGCGCCGGCTCCGCGACGAAGGTCACGCCCTCGGCCAGGAGCTTCGACGACAACGCGAGCAAGTCGTCCACCTCGAAGGTGAGGCCGGTGTGTCGCCCGATCATCGCCTTGGCATCGGGATGCTGCGCCGGATGGACGCCGACATGCGGCGCATCCTCGAGCAGCTCGAAGCCGAACGACCCCTGTTTCCCGACCGGGAGTCCGAGCTGGTGGTTGTAGAACTTCAGCGCCTTGTCGATGTCGTGGACGAAGATGGCGATGGAGTGGAGCGTGACGGTCATGACTCGACATCCTGCCGGCGCGCCGTGGCGTGCCGGACGTTGCGGCGCATCCGGAGCAGACCGGGACGGGCCAGGGGAGAATCGGCGTAGCGCCGGGCGAATTCCGCCTCGCCGATCGCATCGAAGGCAGCGGGGTCCAGGCGGTCGGGCTGGGGTCGACGACGAAATTCAGCGATCGTCGTCGGTTCCGCAAACTTCTCGTTCCACGGGCAGACGGCATTGCAGATGTCGCAGCCGAAGGCCCATTCCGACCAGCGACCGTCGAACTCGGGCGGCGGATCGGGCTTGTACTCGATGCTCAGGTACGAGAGGCAGCGGGTCGCATCGAGCACGCGCGGGGCGACGAACGCGTCGGTCGGGCAGGCATCGAGGCAGCGAGTGCAGCTGCCGCAGCGGTCGGTGCCGAACGCCGCCTCGACCGGGAACTCTAGGTCCGTGAACACCGAGCCGATGAAGGTCCACGAGCCGAGTTGCGGGTGGATGAGCATCGCATTCTTGCCGATCCAGCCAAGCCCGGCGCGTTCCGCCAACTCGCGCTCGGCCACCGGACCGTCGTCCACCCACGCGCTGGTGAAGGAGGCACCGCGACTGATGAGCCACTCCTTGAGCGCCAGCAACCGCCCCAGCGTCACCAGGTGATAGTCGGTGCCCCGCGCGTACGACGCCACCTTGAACGCATCGCCCGGCTGCGGCCGTTCGTCGGGCGCGGCCGCGTAATTGTCGAGCACTATCACCGCCGAGCGTGCCTCCACATGGACCAGCGCGGGCTGCTTTCGCTTCTTCGCCTGACGATGGAGGTAGCGCATCGTCCCGGCGCGCCCGGCCGCGAGCCAGTCATCGAGCGCCCCGGCGCGGCGACTCGGCTCCAGCGTGGCGACACCGCACGCGACGAAGCCGAGGCGCGCGGCCTCGGCCTGAACCTCGGCCAGCGTCGGGCTCGTCATCCCTGCCCCGGCAACCGGGTGGCGTATTCTCCCGTCTCGCCGGTGATCAGCCGTGCGCCACGCCCATAGGTCAGGTACGACCAGGCCCACTGGATCAGTACGAGCAGTCGATTGCGAAAGCCGATCAGGTAGGCAATGTGGATGAAGATCCAGATGAACCACGCAGGGAATCCGGCGAAGCGCAGCCGGCCAAGGTTCGCGACCGCCTTGCCGCGGCCGATCACGGCGAGTTCGCCCTTGTTCCAGTACCGGAAGGGTTCCACGGGGCGGCCCGCGAGAATGCGACGGATCGCACGGGCGGCATGCTGCCCCATCTGGATCGCTGCCGGACAGACGGCGGGCACGGCGTTCGGGGTGCCGCCATGGCGGTGTGCGGCGGCGTCGCCGAGCACGAACAGCTCCGGATGGCCGGGCACGGTGCAGTCAGCCTCGACCAGGACCCGGCCCTGGCCGTCGAGCGGCGCCCCGATGGTCTGCAGCAACGGAGAGGCCTGATTGCCGGCGGCCCAGACCACGGTCGTGGTGGGGATGCGCCAGCCACTCGCCTCGACGGCGTTTTCGTCGATGGAGGTCACCAGAGTGTTCTCGCGCACCTCCACGCCGAGGCCTCGCAGCGTCGCCTTGGCCTTCTCCGACAGTTCCGGCGGGTAGCTCGAGAGGATGCGCGGTCCGCCCTCGAGCAGCACGACGCTCGCCTCGCGCGGATCGATGTGGCGGAAGTCGCGCGCCAGCGCGAACCGGCGGATCTCGGCGAGCGCGCCGGCGACTTCCACGCCCGTCGGACCACCGCCGACCACGACGAAGGTCAGGTCCTGATGCCGCTTGGCCGGGTCCGGTTCGCGCTCGGCTCGCTCGAAGGCGATCAGCACGCGACGACGCACCTCGAGCGCATCCTCGAGACTCTTGAGCCCGGGAGCCATCGCTTCCCAGGGGGCGTGCCCGAAGTAGGAGTGCCGCGCACCAGTGGCAACGGCGCAGTAGTCGTAGGCGATCGCCGTGCCATCGGCCAGGTGGACCTGGCGAGCGTCGGCAGCCACGCGAGTGACCTCGCCAAGGATGACTTCGACGTTCTGCTGATTCCGGAGGATCGAGCGGATCGGCGAGGCGATGTCGCTCGGATTGAGCGCCGCCGTCGCGACCTGGTAGAGCATCGGCTGGAAGAGGTGGTGATTCCGCCGGTCGATCAGCGTCACCTGCACCTCGGCACGCGCCAACCCCCGGGCGAGGTAGAGCCCGGCAAAGCCGCCGCCGATTACGACGACATGCGGACGCACTGGTGTCTCAGGCATCAACAGCCCATCGTCTCCCGGCGCCACCGGGCGAAGCGCACCACGTCCTCGGCCGGGGGCACAGCCGCTTCATCGCCATAGGCGGTGTACATCCGCCAGCGCAGATAGGTCCCGTCCGGCAGCGGGAGGAACGGCGCCTGACGCCACCAGTCGCGCCGGCGGAACGCCCAGCCGGTCCGGAGCAGGTCGAGGGCGGTGCGCGGAGACGTCAGGGCCCGGAGCGTCAACGCCCCGAGCAGTGCGGACCAGGAGCCGTGGAATCGGGGGTCGGAGGGAGGGGTCTCGGCCATGCCGGAATATACCGGCGGCGCGGGTCGAGGATCGACCCGAGGGGCCTATATTGCAGGCCAATGACCATGGCCGCCCCCCTCTCGCATCCCCTGGTGCGCTGGCGCTCCGAATTCCCCATTCTCGAGCGGACCAACTACCTCAATTCCTGCTCGCTCGGGGCGCTGTCGCGCGCCTCCCGCCGCCGGATTGACGCACATCTCGACCAGTGGGAACTCCGTGGCGCGGCCAACTGGTACGAGACCTGGTGGGGTGACCTCGCTGAGCTGCGCAGCCGGCTCGCGACGCTGGTCGGTGCGGGGGCCAATGAGATCGCCCTCCACCCCTCGATGTCGAGCATCCTCGGGGTCGTTGCCTCCGCGCTCGACACCCGCACCAGGCGGCGCGTCGTCACCACGGCGCTCGACTTCCCGACCGTCCCCTACCAGTGGCTGCCGCGCGACGTCGAACTGGTGATCCTGGAGAGTCCCGACGGCATCACGGTGCCGATCGAGTCATTCGAGGCAGCGGTCAACGACCGCACCGCCCTGGTGATCACCTCGCACGTCTACTTCACGTCGGGCGCCATCCAGGACATCGCGGCGATCGCCGAGATCGCCTCCCGTCATGGGGCGCTCTCGTTCATCGACGGCTATCACGGGGTCGGGCAGCTGCCCGTCAAGGTGCGCAACGCGGGCGTGGACTTCTACGCCTCGGGCGGACTCAAGTGGATGCTCGGCGGCACCGGCATCACCTTCCTCTATGCGCGCGCCGAGACGACGCATGGTCTCGTGCCCCAGTCGAGTGGCTGGTTCGCACACCATGACCAGTTCGCCTTCGACCCGCACCACTTCGCGTTGCACGACGATGCCCGCCGCTTCGAGGCGGGGACGCCGCCACTGTTGCCAGTGGTGACGCAACTCGGCGGGCTCGACGTGCTTGAGGCCGCCGGTGCCGAGGCGATCCGCGCGGTGACGTCGACGCTCACCGAGGACCTGATCGATTCGGCACGCGCGATCGGGCTGACGCCGAAGGTGGCGGCCACCCCCGACACGCGCAGCGCGATCGTGATGTTGCCGAGTGCTGACCCGCGGCGCGACGTCGCGCGGCTGGCCGAAGCGGGCTGCATCGTGGATGCGCGCCCGGGACATGTGCGCGTCTCCCCGTACTTCTACAACGTCGCCGACGACCATCGCGCAATGCTGGAGGCATTCCGGAATGTCTGAGAGCAAGGGCAGCAGCCACCCAGAGGTGGGCGCCGATCCGAAAGGACCGCGCAAGGCAACGCAGGACGAGAACCTCCTCAACATTCCGCTCGACGAGGCGACGCTCAAGATCCGGCGCTCCTCCGATTCGTGGCGGGTGCTGCGCATCCTCGGCGAGTTCGTCTGGGGCTTCGAGAATCTGCAGTCGGTGGCCGGCGGCGTCTCGATCTTCGGCTCCGCGCGGACCCTCCCCGATCATCCGATGTACCGCGCGGCGGAAGACACCGCGCGCCTCTTCGCGAAGGCGGGCGTCCCGGTGATCACCGGCGGGGGCCCCGGCATCATGGAAGCCGCCAACAAGGGGGCCTTCGAGGCGGGCGGCATCTCGATCGGCTGCAACATCGAGCTCCCGCATGAGCAGCGGGTGAACCCGTACCTTACCTCGTCGCTCGACTTCAAGTTCTTCTTCGTGCGCAAGACGATGTTCGTGAAGTACGCCATCGGCTTCGTCGTCTTCCCGGGCGGCTTCGGTACGCTCGATGAACTGTTCGAGTCGCTGACGCTGATCCAGACCGGCAAGGTCACCGACTTCCCCGTGGTCCTCTTCGGCACCGAGTACTGGGCCGGGATGGTCGACTGGATCCGCGATCGGATGCTCACCGACAAGTACATCTCCCCAACGGACCTGCGGCTCTTCACCGTCACCGATGATCCGATGGTCGTGGTGAAGACCATCATGGACGCCCGCGAGCGCCTCGGCATCATCGCGGTGGACTTCTGAACACCGAGGAACAGGCCATCGCGACGCGCCGCTCCAACTCATGGGCGGCGCTCGCACTGTTGGCGGTGATCAACCTGCTGAATTACCTCGATCGCAACGTGATCTTCGCGTTGTTCGAGCCGATCAAGCGCGACCTGCTCCTGACCGACACCCAGCTCGGCTGGCTCGGCTCCGCCTACATCCTCGTCTTCTCGATCGCCGCGCTGCCGCTCGGCGTGCTGAGCGATCTGCGCAGCCGGAAGACGGTGATCGCCGGCGGCGTGGCGGTCTGGAGCGCGTTCACCGCCGTCGGCGGTCTGGTACGTTCCTTCTGGCAGCTGTTCATCTGTCGCGCCGCGGTGGGTATCGGCGAGGCAGCGTTCGGGCCAGCGGCGTCGTCGATGGTCGCCGACTACTTCCCCGGCAAGAAGCGGCCGGTCGCGATGGCGATTCTCTCCGCCGGGATCCCGGTCGGCGGCGTGCTCGGCCTGCTGCTCGGTGGCTGGCTCGAGAGCATCTACGGCTGGCGAGTGGCGTTCATGGCGGTGGGCCTCCCCGGTTTCCTCTGCGCCGTGCTGGTGACCCGCCTGGTCGATCCGACCCGCACCGAAACGCCGATGACCTTTCGCTCCTTCATGGCGGAGCTCGAGATCGGTGTGCGCGGCTTCATCCGGCAATTCCTCGCGCTGATCGTGCTGACGGCGGCGGGGTTGATCGCCGCCTGGTTCCTCACCATCCGCTACGGTGCCGACTCCAAGGCCGATGCCGCCGTGCTCGCGAGCGCGGTCGCCATCGGCTTGGCGCTCACGATCTGGCGCTGGGTGCGACTGGTGCGGAGCGATCGCCGTCAGGAGACGCCGTTCACCCCGGAGCTGGAGAGCGCCGTCGACAACCTGGTCCACGCCGGAACGCTGGTGCTGGCGACACCGACGCTGGTCTACGTCTTCCTCGCGGGGGCAGCGATCTCCTTCGGGATGAATGGCATCGTCGGCTGGGGACCCACCTACATGACGCGGACCTTCTCCCTGACGTCGGCCGAAGGTGCCGCCCTGCTCGGGAAGTGGGGGTTGCTCTCCGGAACGCTGGGTGCCCTCGCGGGCGGCTTCATCGCCGAGTATCTGCAGAAGTTCACCGACCGGGCCCGCGTGATCACCGTGGCGCTCGGCCTGATCATCGGCGGACCGCTGGCGATCTGGCTGATGACGGTCCGCGACATCGACACCTTTATCCCGATCTTCGTGGTCGCCTTTTTCTGCCTCTCGTGGTACAACGGGCCGATGGCCGCCGTCATCTTTGACGTGGTGCCGGCCCGGATCGGCGCCACCGTGAGCGGTGCCTATCTTTTGTTCATCCACCTGGCGGGCGACGCGATTGCGCTGCCGCTCATCGGGGCCCTTTCGGATCGTTTCGGGCTGGGTCGCGCCGTGCTGCTGCTCCCGACGGTGGCGTTGATCGGTGGCGTGATCATGCTGGGAGCCCTCCGCACCGTGACCCGCGACATGCAACGGGTCGCGATCGCGGATTGACCAACTGACTGGAGTACCGATGTCCCCGCTTCCTGCCCTTCGTGGCTATGACCTGCTTCGCAACCCGCACCTCAATCGCGGCAGCGCCTTCACGCTCGCCGAGCGCGATGCCTACGGACTCCACGGCCTGCTCCCCGCGCGTGTCTTCACGCTCGAGGAGCAGGTCGAGCGCATGCTGCTGAACCTGCGCCGTACCGCCACCCCGCTCGGCAAGTACATCAACCTCGCGCGGCTGATGGATCGGAACGAGACGGTCTACTATCGCGCCCTGATCGACCACATCAGCGAGTTGATGCCGATCGTCTACACGCCGACCGTCGGCGAGGCGTGCGAACACTTCGGCGAGATCTTCGGCCGGCCACGCGGCCTCTACGTGACCGCCCGCGATCGGGGCCGCATTCGCGAGGTGCTGGCGAACTGGTCGACGCGAAACGTCGAGGTGCTGGTGGTGACCGATGGCGAGCGGATCCTCGGCCTCGGCGATCTCGGCGCGCAAGGGATGGGCATCCCGCTCGGGAAGTTGGCGCTCTACACGGCGTGTGCCGGCATCGACCCGACGCGCTGTCTTCCGGTGATGCTCGATGTCGGCACCGAGAACGTCGAGCTGCGCGAATCGACCTTCTATCCCGGCATTGCCGAACCGCGGCTGCGGGGCGAGGCCTATGCCGAACTGGCGACGGAATTCGTCGATGCGGTGCGCGAGGTGTTTCCGAACGCGCTGCTGCAGTGGGAGGACTTCGCCACCGACAACGCCTTCCGCCTCCTTGCCGCCCATCGCAATCGCATCCGTTCCTTCAACGACGACATCCAGGGCACCGCGGCGGTCACGCTGGCGGGGCTCTACTCGGCATGCCGCGCCATCGATGTGCCGCTCACCGAACAGCAGGTGCTCTTCTACGGCGCAGGTTCGGCGGCGACCGGCATCGGCGAACTGATCGTGAAGGCGATGGTCGAGGACGGCCTCAGCGAGGCCGAGGCCCGCCGGCGCTGCTGGTTCCTCGACTCGAAGGGATTGGTGGTCTCGTCGCGCACCGACCTGCAGCCGCACAAGCAGCCGTTCGCACACGACCATGCACCGATCGCCACGCTCGAGGAAGCCGTCCGCACCCTCAAGCCGACCGCGCTGATCGGGGTGGCGGCGCAGTCGCGTGCCTTCTCGGAGCCGGTCCTCAACGCGATGGCCGAGGTCACCGCCCGCCCGATCGTCTTCGCGTTGTCGAATCCGACCTCGAAGGCCGAGTGCACCTCGGAAGAGGCGTATCGCTGGACCGGGGGGCGGGCATTGTTCGCGTCCGGCTCGCCGGCGGCGCCGGTCACGCTCGACGGCAAGCATTTTGTGCCCCGCCAGGCCAACAACGTCTACATCTTCCCCGGGCTCGGGCTCGGGGTCGTCGCCACGCAGGCCACCGCGGTGAGCGATCGGATGTTCCTCGCGGCAGCCCGGGCGCTCGCGGGCACCGTGAGCGAGGAGGATCTGGCGAAGGGTGCGCTCTTCCCGGCGCTGGAGACCATTCGCGCCACGTCGGTCACCATCGCGTCGGCCGTGGTGCGCGTCGCGCTCGAGGAGCACCTCGCCACGGTCGAGGTGCCGACCGATATCGAGGGGTGGGTCGCCGATCGGATGTACCAGCCGATCTATCGGCCGATTCCCACCGAACGCCGCAAGCCCGTGCTCGTTGGCAGCTGACGGCCCGCCTGACCGGCCGCGCCACTCGGCGCGGTCGCTGGACATCGCGCCGCGCCGGCGGCATACTCTTGGCCGGCCGATCGTCCCCGCCAATCCCCCTCCGGAGTCGTGATGACCGCACCAGCCCCTACCACCGGCGCGCGCTCGTGGCCCGCCCTCCTTGGTCTTGGCTTCGCCACGGACTTCCTCGACACCCTCGGCATCGGGTCGTTCGCGACCACGACCGCGGTGCTGCGCCTCTTCCGGATCGTCGATGACGAGAACATCCCGGGCACGATGAACGTCGGCCATGCGATCCCGACGCTGCTGGAGTGCGTGATCTTCATCATCCTGTTGGGCGGGCTGATCGACAAGCCGACCATCATCAGCATGGTGCTGGCGGGCGGCGTGGGGGCCTGGTTCGGCACCGGCATCGTGGTCCACTGGCCTCGGCGTACCATTCAGCGGGCGATGGCGATCGCGCTGGTCATCACCGCGGGCTTCATGGCGGTCCGCCTGTTGATGAGTCTCTCGCTCACCGAAGGGACCATCGGCCTGACAGGAGCGGCCCTGGCGATCGCGGTGGTCGGCTCGCTGATCATCGGTTCACTCACGTCGCTCGGGATCGGCAACTACGCACCGACGATGGCGATGACGTACATGCTCGGGATGAATTCCAAGGCGGTCTTCCCGATCATGGCCGCGTCGGCGTCACTCATCCTGCCAGCGGCGGCGATCCGCTTCTACAAGTCGGGGCGCTACGACAAGCGCGTCGTCACCGGACTCGCCCTGGGCGGGATTCCCGGCGTCCTGGTGGCGGCCTACGTGGTGAAGGAGCTGCCGCTCACGATGGTGAAGTGGGTCGTCGTCGTCGTACTGCTCTACACCGCCGCGACGTTGTTCCGTTCGTCGCAGGCGCCGGCCGAGAAGGCATCGTGAAGATCACGGCGATCCGCGCCTACCAGATCGACCTCCCGCTGCACGAGGGGAGCTACAAGTGGTCTGGTGGCAACGCGGTGTCGGTGTTCGACTCGACCGTGGTGGCCGTGGAGACCGACGCCGGGCTGACCGGGTGGGGCGAGATCTGCCCGCTCGGGCCGGCGTACCTGCCGGCGTACGCACGCGGGGCGCGGACCGGGATCGCCGAACTGGCGCCGCAGCTGCTCGGCGCCGATCCGCTCGCGCTCGGGGAACTCAACGAGCGGATGGATTCGGCGATGCGCGGCCATCCGTACGTCAAGTCGGCGATCGACATGGCGTGCTGGGACCTGCTCGGCAAGGCGAGCAACCTCCCTGTCGCGACGCTGATGGGCGGGCATGTCGGCGAGGACTTCGCGCTCTACCGGGCGATCTCGCAGGAATCGCCGGCGCAGATGGCCAAGAAGATCGGGAAGTACCGGAAGGAAGGGTACCGCAAGTTCCAGCTCAAGGTCGGCGGCGATCCGGACACGGATATTGCGCGGATCAAGGCGGCGGCCGCGGTGCTGAGCACCGGCGACGTGCTCATTGCCGACGCCAACACCGGCTGGACGCAGCATGCGGCGGTACGGGTGGCCGACGCGGTGCGCGACGTGGATGTGTACATCGAGCAGCCGTGCATGACCTACGAGCAGTGCCTCGCGGTGCGCCGGCTCACCTCCCGGCCGTTCGTGCTCGATGAAGTGGTCGACGGCATCGACATGGTGGTGCGCGGCATCAACGATCACGCGATGGACGTGATCAACCTGAAGATCTCGAAGGTCGGCGGCCTGACGCGGGCGCGCCAGATTCGCGACCTCTGCGTCTCGCTCGGCATCGCGATGACGATCGAGGACACCTGGGGCGGCGACATCACCACGGCGGCGATTGCGCACCTGGCACATAGCACGCCGGAACGCTTCCTCTTCTCATCGACCGACTTCAACTCGTACGTGACGGTGGCGTTTGCCGACGGCGCGCCGCAGCGGAACCACGGCCGCCTCGCCGCCTCGCGGGCCCCCGGCCTCGGCGTGAAGCCGACCATGAAGGTGCTGGGGAAGCCGGTGATTGAGGTGGGGAAGGCGGGGAAGCGGTAGCGCCCCCTACCCCTTCCCCCACAACTCCACCAGCTCCGCCACCACCCGCTCCGCCTCCTCCGGCTTGCCCGAGCGGATCGCGTCGGTGGCGCAGTGCGTCAGGTGATTCTGCAGCAGCATCCGCCCCACCCCGCGCAGCGCCTCCTGCACCGAGGCGATCTGCACCAGCACGTCGGCGCAGTATCGCTCCTCGTCCACCATCTTCTGCAGCCCGCGCACCTGGCCCTCGATCCGGCGCAGCCGCTTGGAGAGGGCGTCTTTCGTCTCGGCGGGGAGGGCGATCGCATGACGCATTCGTTGAGCTCCGAAATCGAGAAGCGAGAAGCGAGAAGCGAGAAGCGGGGGCGCGAAGGGGAGAATCGAGGGAGCACTGGAGTCTCTCTCGCTTCTCGCTTCACGCTTCTCGCTTCTCGCCCTCCGGTCTCCACCGACGCAAGCGCAGGCTGTTGCTCACCACACTCACGCTGCTCAACGCCATGCTGGCACTGGCGAGGATCGGCGAGAGCAGCAGCCCGAAGCGCGGGTAGAGGACGCCGGCGGCAATCGGGATGCCGATGACGTTGTAGATGAAGGCCCAGAAGAGGTTCTGGTGCATCGTGCGCATGGTGCGCCGCGAGAGCGCGATCGCATCGGCCACACCACCGAGATCGGCGCGCATCAGCGCCACGTCGGCCGCCTCGATCGCGATGTCGGTGCCGCCACCCATCGCGATGCCGACGTCGGCCCGGGCCAGTGCGGGGGCGTCATTGATGCCGTCGCCCACCATCGCGACGACCTCGCCGGCCGCCTGCCGACGCGCCACTTCCGCGACCTTTCCGTCCGGCAACACCTCGGCGACCACATCGCTGATGCCGACCTCGTGACCGATCGCCACCGCGGTGGCCTGGCGATCGCCGCTCAACAGCACCACCTCCAGGTCGAGCGCGCGCAGCCGCATCACGGCGTCGCGCGAGGTCGCCCGCAGCGGATCGGCCACGGCGATCATCGCCACCAACGCCCCATCCACCGCCGCGAAGATCGGCGTGCGGCCCAGCGCGGCCAGGCGTGCGGCCTCATGATCGAGCGGCGTGGTGGCCACGCTCCAATCGGCCAGCAATGCGCTGGTGCCGACCACGACCGCGTGCCCGCTCGCCACGCCGCTTGCGCCCGCACCGGTCACCGACTGGAAACTCTCCACGGTCGGCACCAGCACACCGCGCACACCGGCTGCGCGGACAATTGCCGCCGCCAGCGGGTGCTGCGACGCCGCCTCGACCGAAGCGATCAACCCCAGCACCGCGCCCTCGTCGAACGCGCTCCCCGGTGCGATCACGATGTCGGTCACGCTGGGCGCGCCCTCGGTGATCGTGCCGGTCTTGTCGAGGATCACCGTGGTCACGTCGCCGGCGCGCTGCAGCGCCTCGCCGCCCTTGATCAACACGCCGAGCTCGGCGCCCTTGCCCGTCGCCACCATCACGGCCGTCGGGACGGCAAGCCCCATCGCACAGGGGCAGGCGATGATCAGCACGGCGACGCCCGCGGCGATGCCGCGCACCGCCCCGCCTTCGCCACCGACCACGGCCCAGGTGATCGCCGTGAGCAAGGCGATCACCATCACCACCGGCACGAAGATGCCGCTGATCCGGTCGGCCAGTGCCTGGATCGGCGCGCGCGACCCTTGCGCATCACGCATCAACTGAACGATCCGCGCCAGCAATGATTCCGAACCGAGCGTGGTGGCCCGCACGCGCAGCGCGCCGGTGCCGTTCATCGTGCCACCGATCACGCGGGCTCCCGCCTGCTTGATCACCGGCAACGATTCGCCCGTCAGCATCGCCTCATCGACGGCACTCTCGCCGCCGATCACCTCGCCGTCCACCGCGATTCGCTCGCCCGGCCGCACCACGATGATGTCACCCCGGAGCACCGCCTCGATCGGCACATCGACCGAGCCCTCGGGACGCACCACGCGCGCCGTCGGCGGCTGCAGCGCAGCCAGCGACCGCAGCGCCGTCGCGGTGTTGCGCTTGGCGCGTGCCTCGAGCGCGTTCCCCGAGAGCACGAAGGCGATGATCAGCACCACCGCTTCGTAGTAGACGTCGGCCGGAATGCCCCGGCTGAGGAAGACATCGGGGGCGACGGTCGCCACGATCGAGTAGAGGAAGGCCGCACCAGTGCCAACGGCCACCAGTGTGTTCATGTCGGCCGCACCATGCCGGAGCGCCGCCCACGCGCGAGTGTAGAAATGCCGGCCCGCCCACCCCATCACCACCAGCGTGAGCCCCAGCAGCCCCCATGACAGCACCGGTTTCGGTATGGCGTACGCCCACGGCATCAGTCGCTGCAATGCCGGGGTGAGCGTGGTCATCGCCCAGGTCATGAACGGATCGACCACCAGGCCATGCTCGTGCTCACCACTCGCCATCAACGGCATCGAGGCGACCATCGCCACGACGCCAGCGCCAAGTGCGAACGCTGCCTTGCGACGCAGCGTGTGGTATTCGGTCTGGAGCGTCTCGTCGCGATCGGTCGTGGCGGCGATCGCGCCCTGGTCCGGTAACGGCAGAGAGGCGTCGTAGCCGGTCGCTTGCACCAGTGCGACGAGTCGTTCCGGCGTCACCTGGCCCGGATCGAAATGCACGGCGGCGTTCGCCATCATCAGATTCACCGAGGCCGAGCTGACCCCAGGCTCACGCTCGAGGGCACGCTGCACTCGCGACTGACAGGCGGCGCAGGTCATCCCGTCGACCGTGAGCGTGACCGCCTCGGTATGAGGCGCTGGCGCCTCAGTCGTGGTGGGCATCCACCACCGTGGCGGTCGTCGGGTAGCCGGCCGTGGTGACCAATCCCGCCAGCAGTTCACCGGTCGGACCATCGGCAGTCGTCTGTATCACGGCCCGCCCCATCTGCATCGTCTCGACCGCGGCGCCCGCAACCCCGGTCAGCGCCTGCTGCACAGCCCGCAGACAATGTCCACAGCTCATGCCATCGATATGCAACGTGACTGTCGCCATCCGACTACTCCGGAAGAAGGACCTCTCGAAGCTATATAGGGGTGGGGGGTATGACAAGGGGTCGCGCGCGTGGCACACCCCCTGCACTTTTGGCCACCCTTATGGACCTCGACGATTCCCCGCCCTCCGACGCACTCGTTCCGGTCCTGACCTGGCCGGGGCGTCGGCCGTCGCTGGCCGACCTGGGAACGTGGCACGAGGCGCTGACCAACACGGTCGCCGAGTTGGTGCCAGCCGACATCGTGGCGCTCTGGCTCTATCCGTCGCGTGGCGGGGCAGTGTTGATCGGGCCGAGCGGCCTCTCGGCGGAACGGATGCCGCCCCCGCCCGCCGAACCGCTGGTGTCGCAGGAGGGGCTCTACGCCCTCGAGGATCGGCTCCGCGCCGCCGGCTATTCCTCGGTGCTCGCGGTGCCGATCCGCGCCGAGATGCAGGACGTGGGGCTGTTGCTGATCGGCTCCCTCCGGAACGACGCCCACACCCTCGCCGATCTCCGCCTCCTCCACCGCACCGCCGCGCAGTTGGCCACGGCGTGTCGCCGACTCGCGGCCTTCTCGTGGGTGGTGCCCGGACCGGTGGCCGACGAGCGCACCGCGATCATCGCCACCGTCACCGAAGGGGTACTCGAGGCAATCGGCCGCGCGCGCGAGGGCGGCGACCTGGTGCAACTGGTATCGGATGCGCTGAGCAACCAGGTGCCCCACGATCGCTGCGAGCTGATCGCGGTGGCCCCGGCCCCCGACTGCTGGGCGCTCCTCAGCAGCAGCCGCGTCACCAGCAGCCGGCTCACGCTCGACCCCGACACCACCGACGCCGTCGACGCACTGGTCTTCCATCTCGGATCGCGCAGCATGGCGCGGATCCCCGATCTCCGCTTCAGCGAGACGCCCTGGCCGTCCGTCCCCGGGAGCCAACCCGAACGCGTGCGCTCGCTGGTGGCCGCCCGCCTCGACATCGGCGACGAGTTCGTCGGCTGGCTCTGCCTCGGCAGCGAGACCCCGGCGTGGTTCCGCGACGAGGACGAGGCCGTGGTGCAACTCGCCGCGCGGATCATCGCCGCCCGGGTCGCGGGGTGGACGGCGAAGGCGGAGTTGCGGGGGGCATGGCGGTAGGAGTCGTTAGTCGTTAGTCGTTAGTCGTTAGAGTGCGACAACTGTCATCCCGAACGAAGTGAGGGACCTGCGTGCTCACTGCTACGCAGATCCCTCGCGTTGCTCGGGATGACGGACGTACACCCCTAACGACTAACGACTAACGACTAACGACTACTTCAAAAATCCACCCCCACCCTGACACTCACATTCCGCCCCATATCATCCGCATACGTCTTGTACCGACTCAGAAACGCCCGATACGCCACATCGAACAGATTCCGTACCTGCAGGTCGAGTCGGAGCGTCTGGTTGCCGAGCGTGAGCTTGGTGCCGGCGCTCGCGGACGTGAGCGTGTAGGCCGCGGGTGCCGTGTCCTCGGGGTCGAGCCGTGTCTGTCGGGTGTTGTGTTCGAGCCCGACTTCGAGATACGGTGCGGCACTGCCCTGACCCTCGTACCGCACCGCACTGGTGAGGCGGAGCGGCGCCACGAAGGCCAGTGGCAAGTTGGTGGTGGTGTTCTGCCCGCGGGTGTAGTCGCCGCCGGCGCGCAGGTGCAGCCACGCGCTCGGGTGGTACTCCAGCGCCGCTTCGGCACCACTCAGCACGGCGTCGCCCTGAGTGATGTTATAGATCTGGAATCCCGAGGTCGGGTCGTCGACGCCGGTCGGGTCGGGGTAGATGTAGTTCGTGATCGCGTTGCGGAAGACGCCGAGCTCGCCCTGGACCGCGCTGCTCTGCACCCGGACCGCGACATCGACATTGAGCGAGGTCTCGTTGTCGAGGGTGGCGTCGCCGCGCTCGAAACGCACCGTCCCCTCATGCACGCCATTCGAGAACAGTTCGAACGGCGATGGCGCCCTGAAGCCGCGGCCGATGTTCGCGACGAGCACGATGGGCTCGTTCACACGATAGAGCGCGCCGAGGTTCCCCGTGACCGAGGAGTAGTGCCGCGTTCCGGCAGCGAGCTTGAGTGCCGCGTCGGCCTCGTTGGTCAGCCTCCGATAATCGTAGCGCGCCCCGCCTGAGAACTGCCACGCCCCGTGGTCCACCTGCCCGAAGCCGTAGACACCCACCGTGCCCGCGCTGTTGTTCGGCACCAGTGTTTCCTCGCCTGACTTCTCGAAGGCGGTGTGCATCGCGGCAAGCCCGAGCACCGTCGCCACGCGACCGATGGCCTGGTGGAGGTGGATGTTGGCGGTCCCGGTGGTCGAGAGGAGACCGAGGGCGACATCGGTGGCTCCGCTCGCCTCGAACTCGCGCCGCCGGTTGCGTTCGCCACCGAGGTCGATGTCGAGTCGGCCGCCACCGGAGATGGCGAGGTTGCCGTTGACAGCCAGGCGCGTCGAGCCGATTCGCTGAAAGGGCGTCGCGGTTGGATCCTCGGCGGGATCCTCATGGATCTCGAGGCGTTCGGCGCGATGCGACAGCGTCGCCATCACCGAGCCCCAATCGCCGCGCACGCCGACCGCCCCCGAACCGCCTCGCATCGACAAGCCAGAGTTGGAGAGCGCGCCGGCAGGCGTCTGGACGTTGTCCTGGTGTCGACCGTTCAACGTGCCGCGGAAACCGAGTGCGCCACTCGCGCCCTCGAGGAGCAGCGAGCCATCCGGTGCTCGGCCGTTGGTCGCGTAGTTGGCGCTTGCCGTCCCGCGCAGCAGCGCACCGCGTTCCTTGGCGTCGGGAAGTTCGCGCTGTACCACGTTGATGACGCCACCGAGCGCATCGGAGCCGTAGAGCACGCTGGCCGGCCCGCGGATCACCTCGATCCGCTCGGCCGTGGCCGTCTCGACGTTGGGGGCGTGTTCGTCGCCCCACTGCTGCGTCTCCATCCGCTGGCCGTTGTCAAGGATCAGCACCCGGTTGCTGCTGAGGCCGCGGATCACCGGCTTGCCGATCCCGTTGCCGGTGGACGAATTGCGGAGTCCGGGCTGCAACTCGAGCACTGCGCCAAGCGACGGTGCCTGAGCCGCGGCGAGCGCGTCATGCTGCAGCACCGACAGCGGCTGCGGTGCCTCCTGCACGGACGTTCCGACCGGCGTGGCCGTGGTCTGGATCGCCGCCAGTTCGACAATCGACGGCAGCAGCTTCGCCTCGAGCGTGGTGGTGGTGCCGTTCAGCGTGATGCGGTAGACGCGCGGCCGGAAGCCGATCGCCGCGATCGAGATGCCGTAGGTCCCCTCGGGGATGCCGCCGATACGGAAGCGGCCCTCGGCGTCGGTGGTGGTGGAGCGATTCGCCTCGAGCACGATGATGCGTGCCTCGACGATCGGCTGTCCGGTCGAATCGGTGACCCGGCCGGCGAGGACGACCGAGCCGACGGCGCGGTTCGCAGCGGCCAGCACGACAGAATGAGGCGCGACCGGTGCGGTCGCGAGGGTGACGAGCAACAGGGGGAACAGCATGGTGCGCACTCCGGTTCGACAGGGATGATCCACGCGGATGGCCAAGCGGCTCGCCGTGCGGCGAGGCAGGACCATCCTGATTCAGGCGTTGTGGGTCAGCGGTGGCGGGGTGGTGCGCGGGGACCGACGGGGATCCCGATGGTGCGTCGCACGATCGGGTGAGCAGCGGGACGGGCAGCAAAGGTGACGACGTCGCCGAGCAGCGACGGGACGACCGCATCGAGGAAGGCGTCGCCAGCGGACTGCAGCGTCTGACCGAGGACACAGTCGCCTGCGTGGCAACTGGCGCCGGCGGCCTCGATGTGGACGGCCTGCTCGCGACCCTCGCGGTGGAACAGCGCGGCGTCAAGGAGCGGCAGCCCCGACATCCCGACCTGCAGGACGAGCGCGAGTTGCCCGAGCCACCGACCGAGCCGTCGCGACATGCTCATCCGTATGCCGAACCCGCCGCGCGCTTGGGCGGGCCGTCGACCGGAATCAGGAACCAGAAGGTGCTTCCCTTGCCATAGATCGACTCGACGCCGATCTGGCCGCCGTGCAGCTCCACGAACCGCTTGCACAGCGCCAGGCCGAGGCCGGTGCCCTGCGCCGCGCGCGAGGCGGAGGTATCGACCTGCGAGAATTCCTGGAAGAGCTTGGACATGTCCTCTGCCTGGATGCCGATGCCGGAGTCGGAAACAGAGATCCAGACGACATCGCGCGTCGACAGTTTCACACGGTCCATTGCCCCGACCCCTGGCGTGGCCGGCATCGGGGCCACGGTGCGCACCGCGGAGACGGTGATCCGCCCCCCCTCGCCGGTGAACTTCGAGGCGTTGGAGAGCAGGTTGAACAGGATCTGCCGGACGCGGACGCCGTCGGCGAGGACGTCGAGGCTCGACCCCTCGGAGAGCTCAACGACGCACTCCTGGTTCTTGGCCGTGCGCAGCGAGGCCGTGTCGGTGATCGCGCCGTTGATGCAATCGCGGACATCGGTGCTCGCCAGCGACAGCTCCATCCGGCCGGCCTCGATCTTGGAAAGGTCGAGGACGTCGTTGATGAGCCCGAGCAGGTGGCGGCCGTTCCGGAGGATCGCCTCGAGGAAGTCTTTCTGCTGGTCCTCGAGCGGGCCGAGCCCCTCGGTGAGGAGCAGGTCGGAGAAGCCGATGATCGCATTCAACGGCGTCCGCAGTTCGTGCGACATGTTGGCGAGGAACTCGCTCTTCAGCTGGGTGGCGCGCTGGAGCTCCTTGTTCTTCGCCGCGAGCATCCGTTCGTTGCGGCGCAGCTCCTCGAGCACCGTGGTGCGGTCGAGGCCGAGGACGACCTGGTCACCCAGCGTCTGCAGCAGCTGACGGTCATGGTCCTCGAACGGGCGGCCATCCTTCCGATTGTACGCGCAGACGGCGCCGACGACGAGCCCGGCGGAGCGGAGCGGCACCATCGCCGCCGAGATGAGCCGCCCCGCCAGCTGCTCATGGGGATGGTTGCGCGGATCGGTCTCCATGTCGTCGACGAGGAGCGCCGTGTCTTCCGAGATCACGATGCCGACGAGCGACTGCTCCATCGGGACCAGCGAGCCGACCGCCGGAAGCAACGGGCCGGAGCCCGCGACGACCTTGGCGAAGCGCCCTTCCTCGACCACCAGCATGATGGCGCCACCCTCGGCGCCGAGCAGGTCGGCGGCAGCCTGGGCCACTTGCCGATTCAGCGTCGCGAGGTCGTTGCCGGCCAGCAGCGCAGCGGCGAGGTCGCGCAGCCGCTCGAGTTCGCCGTTGCGGCGCGCGGCGGCGGCCAGCGCGCGCGAGAGCGAGTTCTTCTGGTGCTCGGCGATCGCGCGACCACGCCGCATGGTGACCAAGGCGACCGACGACGAACACGCCGCGAGGAGCATCCCGGCATCGCGATAGCCGCTCCACAGGAAGGCCACCGAGAGCCAGCCGCTCACCAGCGCGGCGAACACCAACGGCCCGGTGGTCAGGAGCCGCTCATGCCACTTCCGCTCGGTGGCGGGGCGCGGGACCGGCACGCGAGGCGGCACGATCAGGTCGCCCCGTCGCGGGAGGCGACCACATCGTCGGCGACGTCCTCGAGGATCTCGTGGAAGACGGTGGTCCCGTCGGCAAGCATCGCGCGGAGGTAGGGTCGGCACATCCCGCACTGGTCGCCGCAGCCCGTCTCCTGCATGATGGTCTCGAGCGTCCAGGCATTGGCGCGCACGACCGGCAGCAGCTGCGCAAAGAGCAGCCGCTGGCAGACGCAGCGATCAATCCGGACGGCGGGACGCCAACTCACGCGCGAACGGTCCCCAGCCTGTCGGCTGCGGCCCGGCCGATCCCGGCGCGGGTCACCAAGGCTTGGGCTGTGGAGGACATTCCGGAAATCTACGGAGGTGGGGTGCGGGATGCGAGGCACCACCCCGCCCCGATCAGACCTTGTGGTAGACGACCCGGCCCGCCCGCTCGCCGTCTTCGGCCTGGTACAGCTCGAAGTCGGCGAAGAAGCGTGGCGCCTCGCCCCGCAGGGTCTCGAGGACCCGGACCGCAAGCCGGCGGATTTCCCGCTCGGCGCCCTCGCCGAGGCGGAGCTCCAGCATGGTCCGCCAGGCGCGCACGTTGCCGCTCACCACGATCTTGGTCTCGGTGCCGTTCGGCAGGACCGAGCGGGCCGCCTCGCGCGCCATCTTCCGCCGGTGGACCCGGTCCTCGACCCAGGCATAGCGCTCCATGAGCCGGTCCACCGCGGCGACATAGCAGGCCTGTGCGGCGGTCATCTGCTCCGACCACGCCGCCTCCAGTGCTTCGTCGCCCTGGATCGCCGGCGGCATCACGAACGCTGCGGTCGATTCATCGACATACCGCTGCGAGAGCTGGGAGTAGCCGAAGCCGGCACGGTGACGCACCAGCTCATGCGTCAGCGACCGCGACACGCCCTCGATCAGCACGACGTAGACGGCGTGCTCGAAGACCGATCCATGCCCCGCCCGGAGGATGTTCCCGAGGTACTCGGCCGTGCTGCGCCCCGCCGGGTTGCTCTGGCTCATGTAGCAGAGCCGTCCGGCAAACTCGGCGATCTTCTCGCCATCCGTCCCCTCGTCCTTCCAGTGGACGGGGAGGTGCGACGGCTCGACGTACTGCGGGCGGCCGATCAGGGTGACGACGGGTTCGCGGTAGATGGTCAGCATGGGCGTCTGCGTGGTGAAGGGCGAGAAGCGAGAAGCGAGAAGCGAGAAGCGTGGCGCATGCCCTCGCGGCAGAAATCTATCATGGGATCGTGGCCACGGGTCACTGGTCACAGGTGACGGGTCACACCCCCGTTCGCCGTTCACCGTTCACCGGCGTCGACCACCGGCCCTCCCCCCACCGCCCATCGCGCTCGATTGCGGCGAGCGCCTCGGCCAGGCCGGTCGGGAGCGGGGCCGCGTCGGGCCCGACCTTGAGCCGACTGAGCGGGTCGCGGCCGTCGTCGAGGATGACACCGGGATTGAGGCGGCCGGCGGGGTCGAAGGCCGCCTTGATGGCCCGGAAGCAGGCAACAGCCTCGGGCCCCAGAAAGCGCTCGACCAGCGGTGCGCGGAGTCGGCCGGCGCCGTGTTCGCCAGAGGGCGTCCCGCCGAGGGCGATCAGCGCGGTCGCCACGGCGTCATAGACGCTTCGCACCCGATCGAGCCAGTCGGCGTCGCGCAGGTTCGGCAGCAGGTTCACGTGCACGTGGCCGTCGCCCGCGTGGCCGAACATCACGGCATCCATGCGCGCCGCACGGCAGGCACCATCGACCGCGTCGAGGTAGCGAGCGAGGGCCGCGGGCGGGACGCAGCCGTCCTCGATGATCTGCATCGACTGCCGACCATCGGTCAGGGCCGCCAATCGGGGCGACGCGCCGTGGCGAATCTGCCAGAGGGTCGCCACGTCGGCCGGGTCGACGGCCACGACGGCTTCGGTGACACCCACCCCGAGGGCGGTGAGCGCCACCTGCAGCGCCCCGGCCCGTGCGGCGAGCGCATCGGCGTCATCGCCCTCGAGGTCGACCAGCAGCACCGCCGACGTCCCCGCGGGAACCGCTGCCTCCACCAGCCGAAGGAAGGAGCCATCGAGGAACTCGAGTACCACCGGATCGTGCGCCCGCACCACGTCCAGCGCCGGCACCAGCATGGCGCGTTGGGCGAGCACCACGCGCATCGCCAGGCGGTGCGCGGCGATCGGCGCGAGTCGGACGGTGACCTCGGTCATCACGCCGAGCGTGCCTTCGGCGCCGACCACCAGGTCGAGCAGGTCGCCGCTGGCCCACCACGCCGCGAGATCGTAGCCGAAACTGTTCTTGCGGGTCCGAGGCCAACGGGCCATCACGGCGGCGCGATGCCGCGTCAACAGCGGCATCACGTCCCGTTGCCAACGGGCGATGACGGGATGCGCGGCGTCGGGCGCCACACCGCGACGCAGTGTCAACGGCCCGTCGTCGGTCTCGAGGGTGACCGCCTCGACCCAACGGCGCATCGCGCCATCGCGCACGGTGCGGCCACCCGCGGCGTTGGTGCCGATCAGTCCGCCGAGCGTCGCCCAGCCGGCACTGGAGGGATCGATCGGGAGCTGGAGCCCGTAGGCGGCCGCCGCCTGTTGCAACGGCGGCAAGGTGAGCGACGGGGTGCAGGTGGCGAGGCGCGCCGATGGATCGACAACGCACCGCCCCGCGTCGTAGCCGGTGAGGTCGAGCACCACGCCCTCGCCGACGTTGCCACCAGCCATCGCGCTGCCGGCGCCCCGCGGTGTCACCGCGAGCCCCGCCGCGCGTGCCGTGTCGAGCACCAGGCGGAGCGCCTCGCGCGTGGTCGGCCGCGCGACGGCCGCCGGGATGATCCGGTAGACGCCACCCCCCTGGGCAAAGCGGGCGCGGAGGTCGCGATCGGTTTGAAGCGGCGCGGGCATGCCCGAAAAGTAGGCAGGGACGCGGCGCACCGTGCCAGAGTGCGACCGTCCCCTTGACTCCGACCCGCGCGGTCGGAGATTTCCCCTCAATGACCGCACCGCGCGCAGAATTGATCCATATCGACGTCGATCGTCGGCTCGGCCACGAGTGGGACACGTGGAACGGGCAGCCGCTGCCGAACGGCGGCAACTATGACGCCCCGCCGGCGCTCTTCTTCGGCTGGGCGATCACGGCGCTGCTCGTCGCGCTCGGCGTCGCCTCCCTGGGGCTCTTCCTGCTCGACCCTCGGATCGGCGAACTCCACCCCCGCCTGCCGACGCTGCTCTGGTCGGGGTTCGGCGTGCTCATCGTCGCGGTATTCGCGTGGTGGCTGCTGATCGGGATGTCGTATCTCTTCCGCGTCGCGTTCTTGCCCCCGGCGCTCGCCGAACGCGGGCTCTTCCTCACGGTGATGCGGCTCACCTCGAAGGTGTCTTCATGGTTCCGGACCCGCGACCGCGTCGAGAATGCCTCGGTGAAGGTGTACAACACCCTCGCATTGCTGCGCACACGGAAGGTCGGCCACGGTGAACTGCTGCTGCTGATCCCGCGCTGCCTCTCGCGCGCCACGCTCGACACCGTGCTCGGCATGGCCGGGAAGTACGGCGTGCCGGTCTTTGTCGCCACCCGCGGCCAATTGGCGCGGCGCGTGATTCGCGAGCGCCGCCCCCGCGCCGTGGTGGCGGTCGCCTGCGAGCGCGACATGGTGACCGGATTGCACGACGTGGCGGGCAAGGTGCCGGTCCTCGGCCTCACGATGACACTGCCGGCGGGGCCCTGCAAGGATGCGGCGTTGGACTATGAGATGCTGGAGACGTATCTCAAGGCGTTTGTTGGGTGAAGGGTCGTAGGTCGTAGGTCGTAAGTCGTGAGTCCTGTACGACCGTCATCCCGAGCAACGCGAGGGATCTGCGTGGCAGCCAGCACGCAGTTCCCTCACTTCGTTCGGGATCACAGGACTTGGAGACCTACGACTTACGACTTACGACTTACGACCCACCCCCATACAACTTCCCCAACCTCACCATCACCGCCGCCACCCGCTGCGCCACGGGATGCGCCGCGTTCACCTGCCGGTCGAGGGTGCGGCCGTCGCGCGAGGGATCGGCCAGCGGACGATAGACGATTTCCACGGTGATGGCGCTGTGGTTGGGTTGCGACGGATCGACCCAGGCGCGCAGCCGGACCGTCTCCTCGCCGAGCGGACGGCGGGTCGTGGGCTTCAGCGTGCGCGCATCGAACCACGGCGTCTCGAGCCAGCCGTCGTTCGGCTCGGTCCGCGACACCGGGATCGAATCGGCATCGAGCGCGAGCGCCAGCGCGCGCGTCGCCTCGGGGACGAACAGCTCCCACTCGGCCACGGCAGCCGCGGGCACCGGTGTTGTCGCCGGACGGGTCGTGGTCGGGTAACAGGCCGCCATCAGCAGCAAGGCCGGAATCCACCGCCTCACAGTCCCAACTCCATCGGCACCGGCTGCGCGCCGCGCCAATCGTAGAAGCCCACGCCGCTCTTCTTGCCCAGGTACCCGGCCGCCACCATGCGCCGGAGCAGCGGCGGCGGCGCGTAGCGCGCCTCGCGATACTGGTCGAACATGATCTCGCCGATCTGCACGACCGTGTCGAGCCCGATGAAATCGAGCAGCGTGAACGGCCCCATCGGATGGCCGGCACCGAGCTTCATCGCCGCGTCGATGTCGGCGATCGTCCCGACGCCGCGCTCGAGCGCGTGCACCGCGTCGACCAGATAGGGCACCAGCAGCAGGTTGACCACAAAGCCCGATTCATCGCGACTGGTGATCGCCGTCTTCCCGAGCCCGCGCGCGAACGCGAGCGCCGCCTCGACCGCCGCAGGCGACGTGCGCACCGAGCGCACCACCTCGACCAGCGGCATCATCGGCACCGGATTGAAGAAGTGCATCCCGAGCAGCCGCTCCGGGTGCTGGAGTCCGACCGTCTGGTCGACCACGCTCAGCGACGACGTGTTGGTGGCGAACAGCGCGTCGGCGCGGCAGATCGATTCGAGCCGCTGCCAAAGCGCCCGCTTGGCGTCGAGCGACTCGACGATCGCCTCGAGCACGAGGTCGCAGACGGCGAAGGCGCCGAGGTCGGGGACGAAGTTGATCCGGCTGCTGGTCGCCAGAAGCGCCTCCTGGCTCAGCTTCCCCTTCTCCAACAATTTCGCGAGCGACCCCTCGATCCGGCCGCGCGCCGTGTTCCACTGGGCGCCATTGCTGTCGTGGATCAGGACATCGTGCCCCGCCATCGCGGTGGCCTGCGCGATGCCGCTCCCCATCAGTCCCGCGCCGACGACGCCGACCGTGCCGATGCTCACTTCTCCTCCAGTGCCTTGCGCACTTCGCGGGTGATGTCCTTGACCACCTGGCCCACCTCGCGCGCGATCTGCTGCGACCGCGGCGGCGGCGATCCGGCGCCGAGTACGGGCCGTCGCTCGAGGTCGTCGAGCATCCGTTCGAGCCCCAGCTGCGCGCGCTCGGCGATCGGTCGATAGCTGCGCGCTGTCAGCACCCCGGTGCCCAGCCCGGCCACGGCCGGGATCATCGCCAACAGCTCAGCCGCGGGATACTGCACCAGCGCCATGACGCCGGCGGTCAACGCGACACCGGTCCCCGCGAGCGTCGCGGCGCCAGCCAGGTAGTTGCGCCGGCTGCGGCGCAGCGTCGCCATCACCGCCACGTGGCAGAATCCGTCCTCGAGCGGCGTGATCACCGCGGTGAGCAACTCGGTATTGCCCTGATACGGCTTGGCGCTCGCCCCTTCGAATACGCGCTTCACCTTGCGCATCGCGCCGGCAAAGGAATCGAGCGGCTCGTAGGTGATCCGCCCGAGCGTGGCGCGCTGCACCACGAAGTGCTCCTGCTTGTCGATCCATGCGGTGAGCGCCGCGCTGACCGTCGCCTCGGTCCCCTGCACCACACGCTCCGCGCGGAATTCAGCAGGGGCGACCCACTCGTCGATCACGCCCTTCGGTTCCATCGGGGCAATGCGCGTCCGCTCCTCGAGCAATGCCTGCTTGAGCACCTGCGGCGCGATGCCGACCTCGTTGCCGAGGGCGACGACTTCCTCCTCCGTCAGCCCCTCGCCGATGTCGTGCGAGGCCGCCTGCAGTTCGGCGGCGCGCTGCAGCACCCGGTCAAAGGTGGCGCGGTCGATCCGTCCGGGCAGATTGTTGGCCATCGCGTCAGCCCCCGAAGCCTTCGACGATCACCGCGATGCCCTGGCCGCCACCGATGCAGGCGGCGCCCAGGCCGATCCCGCCACCGCGTGCCCGGAGCGCGTGCAGCAGGTGCGCGGTGATCCGGGCACCGCTCGCACCCAACGGGTGGCCGATCGCGATCGCGCCGCCGTGCACATTGGTGCGCGTCGGATCGAGGTCAAGATCCTGCGCCACTGCGAGGTACTGCGCGGCGAACGCCTCGTTGATCTCCACCAGATCCATCTGGGCCATCGTCATGCCGGCCCGCGCCAGCGCCTGACGCGCGGCCGGCACCGGGCCGATCCCCATGACGTCCGGTGGCACGCCCATCACGCCCCACGCAATCAACCGCCCGATCGGCGTCGCCCCTTCGCGCGCGGCCGTCTCGGTGGTGGTCATCACCAGCATCGCCGCACCATCGTTGATCCCCGACGCGGTACCCGCCGTGACGGTGCCGCCTGGGCGCGTCACCGGCGGCAGCTTGGCGAGCCCCTCGAGCGTCATGTCGCCGCGGATGTGCTCGTCGCGCGCCCACGGGACATCCTGCTTGGTCTTGCGGTCGCGGAGCATCACCGGCACCACTTCCGGAGCGAAGACACCCGCGGCCCACGCCGCGGCAGCACGCTGTTGCGACAGCAGCGCCCACGCCTCGCACGCGTCCCGCGTGATGCCATACTGCTGCGCCAGGTTTTCCGCGGTGTCGGCCATCGCGCAGCCACCGAAGGAATCGGTGAGCCCCTCGAAGAGCGAGTCTTCCAGCAGCGGCGACGGTCCGTACTTGATCCCCCACCGGGCGCCGCGCACCACGTGCGGCGCCTGACTCATCGACTCGGTTCCGCCGGCGAGCACCGCCGTGGCCTCGCCGAGCGTCAGCCGATGGGCGCCCTGCACCACCGCTTCGAAACCCGACCCGCAGAGCCGATTGACGGTGACCGCCGGCGTCTCGACCGCGAGGCCGGCACGCAAGGCCACATGCCTGGCGCAGTACATCGCGTCGCGCGAGGTCTGCATCGCGTTGCCGACGATGGCATGATCGACGAGCCGAGCGTCCAGTCCGGCGCGCGCCAGCGCCGCCTCGGCGGCAATCACGCCGAGGTCGGTGGCCGAGTGATCCTTGAGCGCTCCACCGAAGGTGCCGAAGCCCGTCCGGACGGCGGAGAGGAAGACGATGTCCGTCATCCTCGGAATATGGCGAGAATGGTGGATCGCCGCGCCCCCGGGTGCGGGCGCGGCCTCTGGTCAGGCCGTCGGCATTCCGTCGGCCACCGGGAGCCGCTCGCCACAGTCCGGGCAGTGCTTCCAGCCGCGCTCCACTGCGGCGTTGCAGGCGGGGCACGTCGGCTCGCGCTGGTCGGCGCCGCAGAAGGGGCAGAACTTCACCGCGCGCCCGACCGGGAGCGTGGCGTCGCAGCTCCAGCACGCCGCACCGGGGGCGTCGAAGCGCACCTGGGTCACAAACGCGGGAGCCGGCGCCGGTGGCGCGGTCGGCGGCGCCACGGCGGTGTGATCGGCCACGACTTCGGCGCGGATCGGGATCACCGGCGTTTCGACCACCGGCTCGGCGGCGGGCGTGGGCGCCCACGGCGAGGGTTCGGTTGGCGCCGGCGGTCGCAACGGGAGGACGCCATCGAGCCGCATTGCGGTCTCGGGGCGGAAGGTCAGCGTCGCCGAGCGCAGCAGTTGCAAGACGTCGAGATCGGGGATCCGTTCCGCCATCGTGGTGCGCGCCATGTTGGCGGCATCGGCGGGCTCGGCCACCACGAGCCCCTCTTCCTCGGCGACCAGGCGCAGCAGCAGCGCCTCGTAGTCCTCGCTCACATCGATGCCGAGGAGGCGGCGCGCCACGCGATAGGGGAGCGTACGGTCGAGGATCGAGCCGACGGCGATCGGGCCCTCGACGGGGCCGCCCTCGGTGCGCCACTGGGCGAGCAGCGCGGCGGCGAAGCGTTCGAGCTCGGTCATCCTTCCTCCTTGATCGGGAGCCGTTCGCCGGCCGCGAGCCGCGCTTCGAGCACGGCGAAGGTCGCGTCGGGGTCGTACCCCAGATATTGGCGGGCGGCGTGCTTTCCAGCCAGCCACGCGTCGTAGCCCGACTCGATGATGCCGTCGGACGTCACCTGTTTCGTCGCGGCGGCGATCGCAAGGTCGTTGGCGTACTCGTTCTTCGGGTGGCCCGCATGGCCGCGCACCCAGATGAACTGCACGTCGTGCAGGTCGAGCGACTGCCAGAGCGCACGCCAGAGCTCGAGGTTCTCGATCCCGCCGCCCTTCCGCACCCAGCCGCGCGCCTTCCACGCCGGCGCCCACTCGCGGATCCCCTTGACCAGGTATTCGCTGTCGGAGATCACCAGCAGGCGCAGGCGATTCTTCTTCTGCCCGAGCAACTGCAACGCGGCGATCGCACTCGCCAGCGCCATCCGGTTGTTGGTGGTCGCCTTCGAGTGCAGGAAGAACTCGCGGCGCTGGATGCCGGCGGCGGTGCGAATCTCGACGAGGCCGCCGGCACCGCCGGGGTTGTCGCCCGGCTTGCCGTTGCCGAGACAGCTTTCGTCGAGATGCACGACGGCGATGGGCAGCGAAGACTTGGTCAGGGGTCGATCACCTGGAAATGGTCGAGGTCGCCGAGGATGAAGAGCATCTCATTCCCGGTCATCGCGAGATAGCCCGACAGCGCTTCCCGCCCGCGCGACGTGGTGATCGCGGAGGCGACCACGACGTATTCGTTCCCGCGCCGCCGCAGCAACACGCGCTTCCGCCGGCGCACCGCGTGCTCCAGCTGTTCCATGCGCTCGGGGGTCCAGCGGAAGGAGGCCATGGCGAGTCGAGAAGCGAGAAGGGAGAAGCGAGAAGCGTGTCTGTCGGGAATATAGCATCGCAGCATCGGGGCTTGGTCCCGCGCGGAGCCCCTCGCTTCTCGCTTCACGCTTCACGCTTCTCGATCTACCTGACCCACTCCCCCCTGCTCATCACCCGGACAATCAGCCGCGTGTTGCGGATCTCGACGAGGGGATCGCCGCCGAGAACGACGAGATCGGCGGCGGCACCGGGGCGGAGGCGGCCGAGGTGATCGGCGCGGAGGAGCTGCGCGCCATTGAGCGTCGCGGCGCGAAGCGCCTCGAGCGTCGAGAGGCCCGCGTGCACCAGCAGTTCCATCTCGAGGTGGACGCCGGCACCGGGGACCAGCAACTGGTTCGACGCATCGCTGCCCGTGGCGACTCGGCCGCCCGCCGCGACGAAGGTGCGCACGAAGGCGTCCTGGATCGGCCGCGCCTCGCGGAAGCGCGGGTACGTCCCGGATGTCCAGCCGGCGCGCTTGATCATCCCCGGCACGTTCCAGTTGCTGCGCGCCGAATCGGGGACCACCGAGAGATCGGGGGACCGGTAGACGAGCGAATCATCGAGATGCGCAAAGGTCTCGTGCACGCCGAGCGTCGGCACCAGGAAGACGCCGGTCGCCGCGAGGTCGCGGGCGATGTCGCCGAGCGCAGCGGGCGCCATCCTCGCCCAGGCGAGCTCGAACGCGGTCCATCCGGCAAAGAAGCCGCGCTGGTGCTCGGCCCGGAGGTCGAGCGAATCGTCCGAGGCCTCGGGAATGCCGGTCAGGTGCTCGATCGACGTGACGCCGAGCATCGCCGCCTCGACGGCATTGGTCAGGCCGAGGTGCGCGGCCACTGGGCGGCCCTGGGCCCGCGCCGCCGTGACCAGCGCGCCGAGCAGCGGCGGTGTCAGGTGGGTGTAGCCCTTGATCCACTGCACATCGGTGGCGACCAGGCGCTGCACCGCGGCCCCGGCAGAATCCGGGTCGGCCAGCGCGATCGCGTCGGGATAGGTGGTCGGCGGGGCATCGACCATCGCGCCGGCGAGGAAGAGGCGCGGCGTCGGACCGCGGCCGACCAGCGCTCGGAGCGTGTCGGCCAGCGCGAGGCCGTCATGAAGGTCCCGCACCGTGGTCACGCCGTAACGGAGCGAGGCGGCCAACCCCCACGGCTGCAGGTGGGCATGCGCATCGATGAAACCGGGCACGATCCAGCGGCCGGCGAGGTCGACCGTGGTGGCGCCCGCGGGCACGGCGAGTTCGGCCGCCGCGCCGACGGACACGATCAGGCCGTCACGGACCAGCACCACCGCATCAGGAATCGGCCGCCCCGAGACGACATCGATGACCGTCGCGCCGGTGAGTGCGGTGACCCCGGTGCCGGCGGGCACGCCGCTGCATCCGCCGAGCCAGAACAGCGCGGCGGCGAACCACCCCAAGTGACGACGCGCCCCGGGAAACCCGGGGCGCGCCATCGTGGAGCCCTGACGTGGCATCACTTCCGCTTCTTGGCTGCCTTCTTCGCCGGCTTCTTCGCCGGGGCCTTCTTGGCAGGCGCCTTCTTGGCGGGCGCCTTCTTGGCCGGCTTCGACGCCTTCTTCGCGGGCTTGGCGGCCTTCTTCGCGACCTTCTTCGCCGCCTTCTTCGCGGGCTTCGCGGCCTTCTTCGCCGGCGCCTTCTTGGCCGGCTTCGCCGCCTTCTTCGCGGCCTTCTTGGCGGGCTTCGCGGCCTTCTTGGCGGGCTTCGCTGCCTTCGCCGCGGGCTTCGCCGCCTTCTTCGCGGGCTTCGCGGCCTTCTTCGCGGGGGCCTTGGCAGCGGGCTTCGCCGCCGCCTTCGGGGCGGGCTTGGCCGCCGCCTTCGGGGCCGGCTTCACCGGCGCCTTCTTGGGCGCCTTCTTCCGCGGCTTCGGGGCCGGGAGGTTGCCCACGGCCGGCTCAGGAATGTCGAACGCGGGCAAGGCGGCGGCACTCTGGCCCTGGGACTCCAACGACCCGTAGAACAGCGAATCTTCGTTCATCGCCATCGGTACTCTCCTGCAGGATAGCAGTGGAAAAGGGTTGGGATTGCTCTCGCCGAGGCCGCGTCGTCACGTGCAGTGCACGCCGGATTCGGTCGAAGCGCTATTATATGTCGCGTCACTCCCTCGCTTCTGCAAGGTGTCGTCAGCAACCAATGCGCGCGCTCTGTCTCACCGCCACCGGCGGTCTCGAGCATCTGACTCTTCTCGACCTCCCGTCGCCGCCCCTCGGGGCGCCCGACGCGGTCCGGATCGGCGTCCGTGCCGTCGGCCTGAATCGCCTCGACCTCTGGGTCGCCAACGGGCTGCTTGCCGCGCCCCGCACGGGTTTCCCGCATATCGTCGGCACCGACGCGGCCGGCGTCGTCCTCGAGGTCGGCCCCGCCGTGACCCAGTTGCGCCCCGGTGATCGGGTGGTCGTGAACGCCGGCGTCTCGTGCGGCCACTGCGCCCTCTGCGTCGCAGGCGACGAAGTCTACTGCCGACAGTTCGGCGTGCTCGGAGAGCACGAACGCGGCACCGCCGCAGAAGAGTTGGTGGTGCCTGCGCGCAATGTTCGCGCACTCGAAGGGGAGTGGAGCTGGGCCGAGGCCGCCGCCTTCCCGCTCGCGACCCTCACCGCCTGGCGGATGCTGACCACGCGGGCCCGGGTCCAGCCCGGCGACGTGGTGCTGATCTGGGGGATCGGCGGGGGGGTCGCCCTCGCCGCGCTCCAGATCGCCCGCTTTCTCGGCGCCCGCGTGGCGGTCACGTCGTCCTCTCCCGACAAGCTGGCGCGCGCCACCGCGCTCGGCGCGGAACTGGCGATCCACCACGGCGAGGCCGACGTCCCCGCGACCCTCAAGGCGCACTTCGGCCACGGTGCCGGGGTGGTGGTCGATTCGGTCGGCGAGGCGACCTGGGCCCGCTCGCTCAAGGCGCTCCGCCCGGGCGGCCGCCTGGTCACCTGCGGCGCGACCACCGGCCCGCAGGTGGAACTCGACCTCCGCCGCCTCTTCTGGTTCCAGTGGAGCCTGCTCGGCTCGACCATGGGCACCAGCGCGGAGTTTGCCGCGGTCGTGGCCCACGGCAACGCCGGTCGCTTCCGCCCCCCCGTCGATGCGATCTTTCCCCTCGCCGATGGTGCCGCCGCGTACCACCGACTCGCCGCCGGCGAGCAATTCGGCAAACTCGTCCTTGAGGTCTCGTCGTGAACGCTCTCTCCGAACGGCTGCGCAACGGCGCCGAGCAGCTCTGGCAGGTGATCCCGGCCATGCTCATCGCCATCCTCATCCTCGTCGCGGGCTACTTCGTCGCCCGCACCATCGAGAAGTGGGTCGATGCCACGCTGAAGCGCCTCAACTTCAACAAGGTGGCCGAAGCGGGCGGCCTGCGCGAAGCGGTGGACCGCACCGGCGCGAGGATCGATCCGGAACACGCCGTCGGCAAGCTGCTCTTCTGGCTGATGATGCTGATCGTGATCCTGCTCGCCTCGGCGGCGCTGGGCCTCGAGAGCATCAACGAGATGTTCGGGATCATGATCTCGTTCATCCCGACGCTGATCAGCGCGATCGTGATCGTCATCCTCGGGATGATCGTCGGCGAGTTCGTCCGCGGCGTGATCGTCGCCTCGGCGGGCGGCGTCGAGGGCGTGCCGACCCTCGCCAAGGTCGCCAAGGCGGCGGTCGTGGTGATCGCGATCTTCATGGCGCTGCAGCAGCTCGGCGTCGCCGAAGAGATCGTCACCTCGGCGTTCACGCTGATCCTGGGCGCGGTGGCGCTCGCCGTCGGCCTCGCGTTCGGCTTCGGCAATCGCCAGCTCGCAGGCGAGATCACCCGCGAATGGTACGAGGAAAATCGCGAGCGTCGCCGCCCCAGCACGCTGCCCGACGAGGAAACGACGGAGTCGGCCGACGCCTCGCTGATGGACTAGTTGCCCTTGGCGCTCGCGGGAATCGGATAGCGCAGCAGGCGGATCCCCTCGGGGAATTCCTCGGCCATGATGATCCAGGCGCGGTCGATGCCGACCGCCGTCCCCCGGCTCGGTACTTCGACCACCACCTTGAGGCCGCTGCTGTCGACCACCTGGAACGTGCGGATCGAATCAAGCGCTGGGGCACTCTTGAACAACCAGATCCGCCGGTCGGGCGTCGCGAAGGCGGCCTCGAACGGCGGTTTCAGTTCGGCGAACACCTGCGTGTTGGCGGCCTGCCGCTGATCCTCGGGGAACCGGCGCAGGTAGATCTGCCGATCCATCTCCTGGACCGCGAGAATCGGATCGGGCAACGGCTTGGTCTGCGCCTGCAGCGAGCCGTCAGGATTGCGCCACTCGACCTGGTTCTGCTTGGTCCGCGCAATCCAGAAGGTGCCGTCGCCGAGCACCCCCCACTTGTCGCTCCCCGCAAGGATGCGCCGCTCGAGCCGCGGCCCGCCTTCGCGCTGGACCATCGCGAGGTCCGGCGAGACCAGCCGCGCAATCGTGTCGAACTTCGTCAGCATCGCGTCGGCACGAATCACCCGGCCGCTGTCGGCGAGGCCGCTGCCATCGCGCCCGGGCGAGGGCGCCCCCTCGAAGTACCACTGCCCCGCCGCGTCACGCGCCCGCGGCAACGAGCCGTTGGCACCATCGGGCATCGGCACCGCCTCGAGCCGCTTCGAGCCGACGGTCCAGAAGGTGACCCGCTGCAGCCCCCAGTCGCCGACGATCATCGTGTCGCCCGACGCGAGCAGCGTGCTCGGCCCCGGGACCTCTTCCTTCGACATCCCCGGAAAGACCACCGCCTTCTTGGCCGTGAAGTCGGCCAGCTGAAGCTCGAGCTCGTTGGTGGCGATGAGGACCCATCGCCCGTCGCTCAGCGGCTTGGCATCAGTCAGCTGGACCACCGGCACGATCAGCGTGTCGGCGGTCTCGGCGAGCCGGACGACTGGGACGGGGGCGGGAGGCTCGCCGCAGGCGGCGAGGAGGGCGAGCACGAGGACCGCGGATGAGGTGCGCATCCTCGGAAGATATCGCCCGGTCAGGGGAGCCGCGCCTCCAGCCACCGCGCGACCGCTGCCGCCACCCCCGCCGCGAGCCGGCGCTCCGGCAACAGCAGGTAGCCGGCCGGATCACCGGAGAGGTCGGCGAGGAAGAGGTGATTGACGGCAGGAAATCGTTGGACCGACGCCGCTGCCCCGGCCTGGCGCAGTGCCGCCGCCAGCTCGGTGGCCTGACCGACCGGCACCTGGGCGTCGTTGTCGCCGTGGAGCAGGAGCGTGGGCACGCGGACCCGCCGGGCTGTGGTCCGCGGATCGTAGCCGAGCAGGGCGCGGAAGCCGCGCGACTCGCGGCGGAGTGCCTCGAGCGCCTCGCCCGACCCCTGCAGCAGTGCATCGATCAATGCCGGCTGCCGATCGGGGGCGCTGTCGCGCACCATGCGGGTGGCGCCATAGCGCTGCTGGAACGCCATGAGCTCGCGCCCCGGCCGCGACGGCGCCGCCAGCAACACCAGCGTCTTGGCGTCTGCACCGTTCGCCACCGCCTGCATCGCCACTAACGCCCCCTCGCTGTGGCCGACGATGCCGAGCGCTTCGGCATCGACGCCCGGGAGGGCCGCCAGCACGCGCAATGCCCGCGAGGCGTCGTCGGCGAGCTCGGCGATGGTCCGGGAGGGGTACTCGCCGGTGGAGGCGCCTACGCCGCGATCATCGAGCCGCAGCGAGGCGACGCCGTGCGCCGCAAGCGTGTCGGCCAGCTCGCGCAGCGGGCGATAGCCGAGCATCGTGGAGCCATCGCGATCCTGCGCACCCGAGCCGGAGAGCAGCAGCACCGCGGCGTGCGGCGCGGGGCCGGTCGGCATCGTGAGCGTACCGCCAAGCGTGACACGGCCCGAGACCGGAACGGTGACGGCGCTGGTCTGCCACGGCGCGCCGGGCGGCGCCGCGGCGTCCGGGGCATCGACCAACCACGCGCCGGCCGCGAGTTGATCGGGGAGTCGCACCACGCGGAGCCGCTCGCCGCCCTGCCCCGTGCCGCCGCCACCGGTGATGGTGCCCTCGCCATCGACGGCCAGGCGCAGCCTCCACTCGGCCGACTCGACCAGCAGGGAGTCGACGCCGATCGTGGTGACGCGGAGCGTGTCGAGCCGGAGCGCGTCGCCCAGCAGCGTCACCGTGGGAGTCAACCAGTGGCTGTTATACCAGATGTCGCCCTGCTGATCGGCGCGGACGAGCTGCCGCTGGAGCAGCGCAAGCGATCGGGGCGCCAGCAACGTACTCCCGCCCGGAGTGGCGCGACGCGCCACCGAACGCCCCTCGGCGCCGGCTCGCACCGCGACCAGGCCGGGGACGCTCACCGCCTCACGGACGTCGGGGTGGCTCGCCGGGCCACTGATCAGGGTGAGCCGCTCGAGCAGTGCCTCGGGATCTTCGTCGAGGCGGAAGCGGATCGGCGCTGGCACCTGCGGAAGGCGCTGTTCGGCGCGCACGGCCCCGCCAAGCGCGACCCAGCGCTCGACCGCCAAGGTGTCGCCGCGCGCGCCGAGGAGGGCATATGCCCGCGCCTCGAGCTTCGCCCGCTGCGCGGGGAGCGCAGTCGGGAGGAGCAGCAAGGCAACCAGCAGGCGGCGCGGCATGGGGGAAATGAAACACCCCAGCCGACGTTGGGGCGCCCCTTCAGCCGCGGTGAACCGTGAACGGTGAAGGATTTCAAGGAACCAGTGACCAGTGACCTGTGACCTGTGACCTGTGACGGGCCTGAATCTCCCCTGGTCACGGGTTACTGGTTACTGGTTACGTTTCACATCACACCCCTCACACCTCCCCCCTACCGCGGCAACGCCGGCCGCAGCGAAGGCCTTACCACCAGGATCAATGTCCCCTTCTGGTTCACGATGCTCCCGCTCCCCAGCACGATCGCCTCGCCCAGCGGCATCGTGATCCCGCTCGAGATCACCTGCGACCCCATCATCATGTCGACCAGCATCCCGGAAGCGCCGATGGAATCCGTCGGCGTCCTGGGACGCGGCGCCGCCTTGAGGTCGACCTCCAACTTCACGTTGGGCGACGTCCCAACTTTCACCCGACCGACCATCCCCGAAACGATGAATCGATCGGATTCGCCGCTCATGGTGACGGTGAAGTCCGAAAAGTCACTGGCGATCGTGGTGCCCTCTGCGATGACTCGATACCCCGAGAATCGGAAGAGCCCGCGCAAGGCGGCGTCGATGTCGCGGATCGCCGGGTCGTTGGTCGGCGTGTCGCTGCTGGTCAGCAATTGAAAATGGAGCACCACGCTGCTCGGCGGGCGGTCGAACTCGCGCAGCACACTGTCGATCGTTGCCAGGATATTCGGCTGTTCCCGGATCGTGATCGCGCTGGCGCGCGACCCGGCATTGTAGACCGCACTCCCTGGTGACCGGACATACGGCCCGACCAGTTTCGCCGCGTCTTCCGAATCGAGATAGCGCAGCGCAAAGGTCCGGACGGCGATGGTGTCCCGTGGTGCCGGCTCCTCGACGCCCAGAAAGCCGCCCTCGCCGGTATTCCTGCCGAACCGCCACGAGAGCTTGAACGGCTCCTTCTGTGTGACCTGAGATACGGCCATCACCGCGTCGCCCTTCGCTCGTCCAAATTCGAATTTCACTTTCGAGCGGTCAATAGGCGCCACCGGCTTCGGCGTGGTCTTCGGCGTCGTCTGCCCTGCTACCGGCGCGCACGCCGCCATCACGAACACCGCCGTCATTCCGCGCATCATGTTGATCATCGAGTATTCCTCGGAGTGTGGTCAGTTGAGCCAGATGACTGTCACGCCGGGCACGGCGGAACGGAGAATGGTCGCACGCTTGGTCGGGGGTGGTTCCACGGTCACCGCGCCGCGAGACACGGTGCCGCGGCCGCGACCCGCACGCGGCATCGGGGTCACCGTAACCGGCGTCGGCGCCGGCTCCGGTTCGACCACGACCGGCTCGACTCGGAAGGCGACCAGCTTCGGCACCGGCTGCACTCGCACGCGCCGCAATCCCGGCGACTCGTGCATCGGCGTCGGAGCGGCCGCGCGCGTTGCGGGAGGAATGGCCACCGGGGCCGATGCAATCGCGGGCGGCGGTGGTGGCGCCACCAGAGAGGTCACGGGTACCGGCACCACCACGGCAGTGTTGTCGCCACGCCAGAGCAGCACGGCGACCGCCGCCGCCACGCCGGGCACCAGCCACCACCGCGATAGCCGCCGTTCAGGATGCACCGCAGGCGCGCGCACTGCGAAGGCGAGTTGCGCCGTGTCGACGATCAGCCGATCGGCCACTGCCGCGCAGCGCGGGCAGCCGGCGAGGTGCCGGGTCAACGGCGTGTCCACCAGGCGGCGGAGTTCGTCCGGCTCGGCCTCGAGCAACTGCATCAGCATCGACTCGCAGGTCATCGGTCGAATCCCTCCAGCAGGTCGGGATGCTCGGCGAGCATGCGCAGGCGGATCGTCTGGCGCGCCCGCGCCAGCAGCACCCGGACCGTCGATGGCGTGATGCCAAGCTCTTCCGCCACCTCGGCGACCGACCGCTGCTCCAGGTCCACCATCGTGAACACCTCGCGCTGCCTCGGGGTCAACTCGGTGCGGTAGCTCCGCACCAGCTCGGCAATTCCGTCCGGATCGAGTGGCGCCGTCACATCGGGAGCCGAGGCACTCGCCTCGCCATCGCTGAATCGTTCCAGCAGGGCGGATCGTCGTCGCTGCGTGACCCGCCGGTCATGCGCCGCATTCCAGGTCAGCCGGTAGAGCCAGCTGCTGAGCACCGACCGCCCCTCGAAGGTGTGCACCTTCCGATGCAGCCGGAGCAGCACCTCCTGGGCGATGTCCTCGGCGTCGTCGGCGTCGCCACTGAAGCGGCGCGCCCAGCCGTGGATCCGATCGCGCACGCTCCGCACGAGGGCCGCAAAGGCGGCGTCCTGCTCAGGCGAGGGATGGAGGCGGTCATCGTCGCGCGGATCGGTGATCGATTGCTCCAAGGAGTGCACGGCGATGGGACGATACGAGGGGCGGAAGTGCTTACGGAGGGGCTGCGGAGGACTATACCACGCGGAGGGGGGAGGGGGCGATAAGTGACCCGTAACCCGTAACCAGGGCACGATCACCACTGGTCACTGGTCACTGGTCACGTCTAACGACTAACGACTCACGACTCGATCTTCACATGCCCCACCATCCCCAGCAGCGCGTGAGGGTCACACTGGAAGTAGATCGTCTTCCCGACCGGGAAGTTGACGACCACATCGAAAGTCTGGCCGGGCAGCTGCAAGAGCTCGCTCGCCGGCGGCAGGTCGGGGATCCCCGGGTTGCTGTCGGCCAGGAAATGGACGTTGTGCACGCCGACCTGCAGCGTGAAGCGAAGCACATCACCCGGGTGGGCCTCGATCTCGGCCGGCTCGTAGCGATTGCTGGTGCCGTCGGTGATCATCTGGATCTCGATCACCTTGCCGGTCGCGGCGGGGGCCGTCGGCGCGGCAGGAGGGGTGTCACCAGCGGGCGCCGCGTCCTTGGCGCCACCACAGGCGGCCAGCAAGCAGGCAACGAAGGCAAGGGTACGGGGGGTCATCGTCATGGTCAGATCCTTTCCGGGTACGAGTCAGAAGTCCTTGCGGGCGAAGCTTCGCGCCGCAATCACGCAGGGAATCACCAGCCACAGCGCCAGCAACGACACCAGCATCGCCCGGCCACCACCGGTCCCCAGACTCCGCTGCAGCACCGCCCCGGTGTAGCCGAGGAGGGCGGCGGCGTCGCTGCCGAGGAGGAGGAGCACCCGCGCGAGATCGAACGGATTGAGGGCGAGCAGCACCAGCATCGGCAACTCGATCGGCCGGTCGCCGAAGAGCAGCGCCAGCAAGAGCACCACGCCGTCCCAGAGCACCGCGGTCACCAGCCAGACCCCGAGCGCGATCCCCAGCGCCCGCACCCGGTCGTCGGCGCGCAACGCAATCACGAACGCCAGCGCCGTCGAGAGCAACGCCAGCCCGGCCGCCGCCGCCGCGAGCGCGAGCATCGGCGCCAGCGCATCACCCACCAGCATGCCATGCCAGAGGAACGGCGCCAACAGGCCGACCACCACCACCGCCGCGAGTGGCATCGCGGTGCCGAGGTAGAGCGCGACGAAGAGCGTCCCGCGCGCAATCGGCTGCGCCAGCAGCAGCTCGGTCACCTCGCGGGCGTGGTGCACCTGCATGGTACCGACCACCAACCCGACCAGCGGCGTGAGGATCAGCACCACATCGAGCAACGAGACGCGGGTGGTGGCGCCGCCACCGCTGAAGCGGAGCAGCAACTCGCCGATCAGCAACAGCGCGGCGAGGAGGCCGAGTAGCCAGCGGCCGCGGAGGGCATCACGCAGCACTGGCGGGAGAAGGCGGAGGACGATGGTCATGCGACCGCCAGGCGGACGCCGCCGTCCAGAAGCCGCGCCACCGCGCGTTCGAGTGTCCGCTCGCCGGTGCCGTGCGTCAGCGCCTTCACCGCGCCCGACCACGCCGCCTTCCCTTCAGCCAGGAAGAGCACATCGTCGGCCAGCTCCTCAAGCTCCGGCAGTACATGCGACGTGATCAACACCGTGGTGCCCCGCGCCCGCTCGGCGAGGATGCGGTCCTTGAGCACCCGCGCCGCGAGCGGATCGAGTCCGGCGGTCGGTTCGTCGAGGATCAGCAACGTCGGGCCGAACGCGAACGCCAGCACCGCGTTGATCTTCTGCCGTGTCCCGCCCGAGAGTTCGCCGAGCGGGCGCGCCATCGCGTCGCCCAGGCCGAAGGCCTCGACGAGTGCGAGGTCTGGGAGTGCCGTGCCACCACGCAGCGCGGTGACCATCGCCATCAGATCGCTGCCACGGAGGTGCGCCGGAAAATGGACGATCTGCGGCATGTAGCCGATCTGTGCCCGATAGGCGGGGCTGCCGTCGAGGATGACGCCGTCAATCGCGACCTGCCCGGCCGTCGGGCGTGCGAGGCCAAGCAGCACCTTGAGGAAGGTGGTCTTCCCCGCGCCGTTCGGCCCGAGCAGCGCGGTGATCCGCCCGGTCGCGATCTCGGCGTCGAGCCCATCCAACACGGTGCGCCGGCCGAACCGCTTCACCACCCCACGCGTGATGATCATTCGCTCCCCCTGCCCCGCGACACGCGCGGCGCGCGGTCGACGACCTGGGCCGGCGTCAGCGCCGGCACGACGCGTTCGGCCGCATCAAGCACCCGGATGAAGAGCGCCCGCTGCAGCATCAGGGCGGCCGGCGCCCGCTCGACCAGCAGCGCGAATAGCCGCACCGGATGGTGCGGCACGTCGCCGATGCCGTCGTGGTCGAGGTCCCAGCCGCGATAGCCATCCCACCAGTTGCCGACGAACTCCGCGTCGACCGTGCGTGCATTCACTGCGACGTCGAAGGAATTTCCGGCGAAGTGATTGTCGGTGAATCGCCCACCACTGGTGCTCGCCAGCAACCGCACCGCCCAGCCATTGCCGGTGAAGCGGTTGCCGCTCGCCTGAAGCCGCTCGGCGCCGTCGGCCAGCAGGCCGGTGGTGTTGCTCGTGAATTCGTTGCCGATCAGCGTCACGTCGGCAATCTCCTTGAGCAGCAAGCCGTAGGCCGTGGCTCCCCGGTTGGCGAGGAAGCGATTCGAGGCCATCCGCACCACGTGCGAATACATCACCGCGACGCCGCTACCGTTCTGCCGGAAGGTGTTCGCCTCGTAGGCCGACGAATCCGAATACATGAAGTGCAGGCCGTAGCGGAAGTTCTTCTCGCTCACGTTGCGCCGCACGGCGGCGTGGCGCGTGAACTCGAGGTAGATCCCGTCGCGATGGCCGCTGACCTGGTTCTCCTCGATCGTCAGGTTGCGCGACCCCCAGGAGTGAATCGCGTTGCCGGTGGCGGTTTCGGTCGAGGGACGCCCCGTGACGACGTTGCGCCGCACCACGCAGCCCTCGGTTTGCGCCAGGTAGACCGCGAAGAAGGTGTCGTCGAAGCGATTGTGCTCGATGGTGCAGGCCGAGGCGCTGTCGACGTGCACGGCGGCGCGATCCTCATGATACGAACGGCCGGTGTTCCGGAAGGTGAGGCCACGCACGGTGACGTACGGCGCACGAATCACGAGGATCTCGTGCGTCCCCTCGCCATCGAGCACGGCGCCTGGATCGCCGATCAATGTCACCGGCCGGTCCAGATGGAGCGTCGGACCACGCCACACACCCGCCGCCACCCGCACCGTGCCGCCATCGGGCGCCGCCGCGATCGCTGCGGCGACGCTGCGGTATGGCCCGTTGGGCGCCACCAGCAGTGGCCCCTGCACGGCGAGGAGGGCGGCGAGGAACAGCATCTCAGTGCCCGCCCGCGTGCGCGGTGATGGTCGACATTCCTTCCTTGGCCACCACGGCGCGCACCTCGTCCCAACTCAGCGTCGGGCCGTCCCACTCGGTCGGCCCGGCCGCCTTGGTCACCGCGACGAAACCCTTTCCCATCGGCGACTTTTCTGTCGCGGTGCGCTGAAAGCGCAGCTCCGCCACCGGATGCAGCGTGCCGGGCATCGCGGCATCGGCAATCCAGACGCCGCGCGGCGGCTTCGGTTGCGCATCGGTCCACGCAGCCAGGCACTCGATCGAGTCGAAGTGGAGGGTGCGCCCACCACTGCTGATCGCGGCGGCGCCGAAGCGCTGGTCGCTCACCGTCATGCGGCAGAAATCGCAGTTGTCGATGTCCCAGGCGATCGACGGCGACGACGGCGCACATCCCAGGAGGGAGGCGACGGCGAGCAGCGCCGTGATGACCGCGGCGCGCCGAGTCATCCGGCCGCCGTCCGGCGCCGCGTCCCGACCCAGACGCCCGCCACCAACAGGAAGGAGCAGGCGAGCGCGATGGCGCCGAGGCCGGGCCACGCGGTTGCGGTGAAGTTGAGCAACTGCTTGGAGCCGATGAGCGGCGGTTGATAGCTCATCCCCGGCACGATAATGATCGCGTTCTCCATGTCGAGGTTGTGGCCGTAGTCGTACTCCCAGCGCCAGAAGTCCCACAGCCCGACCGCGCCGAGCAATGCGAACGCGGCGAGCCAGAGGAGGATGCCGCGGCGCGAGCCACTCGCCGCGACACCGAGCCCGGCCAGCACCAGCGCGCCGATCAGATACGGCATATACGCAAGCTCTGGAATCGACTCTGGCTTGATCGGCTGCATCCCGATGTAGTGGTTCAGTCCGTTGATGTTGTCGAGGTCGTGTTCCTTGATCCCCGTGACGGTGTGGGCGTAGATGCGGAGGCCCAGCCCCTCGGGGTACTGCGGCGCCCCGAGGCGCACCTCCCACAGCGGCAACACCAAGGCCACCAGGCCGAGGAGGGCCGCAACCGCCAGCAGGAGGCGCGCTCGGGTGCTCATCTCAGCGCTGGCCTGCGGGCATCTTCATGCCAGCGTGCGGATTGGCGGCGGCGGGCAGTGCGGCCGCCCGCGCCTGTTGCGTCGCCGAGCGCGGGCTCAGCCCCGCACTCAACTGCACGCCGCTTCCCGGAGCACTGACCCGCACGTAGCCCTGCATCTCCTGGTGCAGCGCGCTGCAGAAGTCGGTACAGTAGAACGGGTAGACGCCCGCCGTCTTCGGTGTCCAGGTGATCGTGCGCGTCTCGCCTGGCTGCAGCACCAGCTCGGCGGTCTGCATCCCCAGCACCGCGAAGCCGTGCAGGATGTCCCAGTCCTGCTCGATGTTGGTGACGTGCCAGTACACCGTGTCACCGACCTCGACGCCCGAGATCATGTCGGGGGCGAAGTGCGAGCGGATCGCGACCATCTTCACATGCACCTGCTTCCCCTTCCGCGACACGCCCGTCTCCGATTCGGCCCGCACCACGTAGGGGTGCTGGTTGTCCTTGAGCGAGAAGAACTTGACCTGCTTCTCCTTGATCAGCGACGCCGGCAGCGCCTGGGCGTAGTGCGGTTCGCCCTGCGTCGGGAAGTCGAGCAGCATCCGCATCTTGTCGCCACTGATGTCGATCAGCTGCGCCGACTGCGTCAACTCGCCGCCGGTCGGGAGATAGCGGTCCTTGGTGATCTTGTTCAGGGCCACGACGTACTTGCCGTAGGGCTCGGTGCCGTCGCCGCCGGGGATCATCAAGTGGCCGATCGAGTAGTAGACCGGCATCCGGTCGAGCACTTCCCAACTGCCCAGCTTCCACTTCACGATCTCCGAGGAGATGAACATCGACGTGTAGGCGTTGCCCTTGGCGTCGAATTCGGTGTGCAGGGGGCCGAGGCCCGGCTTCTGCACTTCACCGGCGATCACCGCGTCATACTTGAGGACGGGAATCCCCTCCAGCTCGCCATCGAACGCCTTCGCCTGGATCGCGGCGATCATCTTGCTGAACGAGTGCACCGGGATCACCGACGCGAGCTTGCCGCCGCCGACGATGTACTCACCGGTCGGGTCGATGTCGACGCCGTGCGGCGACTTCGGCGTCGGGAGAAAGTAGACCGCGCCGGGGCAATTGGTCGGCAGCAGCATCTTGACCGAGGTCTTCTTCTCGCTCACTGCCGAGCGGGTCGCGGCCACCATGTAGTTGTGGCGATAGTTGGCCGGCACGCTCGCCGCCTTCCCCGCCGCCACGCACTTCTCGGCTTCCTTCCAGTTCACCGCCGCGATGTAGTCCTTGTCGTTCTTCGAGGCGTTCAGCTCGAGCTTGGTGTAGGCCTGCTCCGAGTTGTACGAGGTGAAGAAGAACCACCCTTCGGACTTCGCCTTGCCGGCGCGGCCGAGGTCGTAGTTGTAGCCCGGCATCAGGATCTGGAAGGCGATGTCCATCTTGCCAGGCTGGTTCGCCGTCACGAACGAGAGCGAGCCCTTGAAGTTCTGCTTGAAGGTCTCGATCGGCACGTCCTTGTTCGGCACCGGCACCGAGAAGCGGATCGCCGAGACGACGTACTCGGAGTTGGCCGTCACGAACGGCGACGCGTGGCCACCGGCGGCGTTGGGAATCTCGAGGATCTCGTCGGTCTCGAAGGTGGTCAGGTCGAGCCGCGCGATCCGGGGCGTGTTGTTGGCATTGATGAAGAGCCAGCGGCCGTCGGGCATGCCGTTGGTCTTGGAGAGCTGCGGATGGTGGGTGTCATCCCAGGGCACCGCGCCGTAGGAGGTCTCCAGCATCGGCTTGGTCTCTTCGGAGTAGCCATAGCCGTTCTCGGGGAACTGCGAGAAAACCGGGATCGTCTTGAGGAGCCGCCCCGACGGGAGGCCGTACACCGTCATCTGGCCGCTGAAGCCGCCGGACATGAAGGAGTAGAACTCGTCGTGCTCGCCGGGCGCCACGTAGACGCGCTGCGCGGCGTCGCCGGTGACGAGCTGCTTCGGGGCCGTGTTGCCACAGCCTGCGGCCAACAACGCGGCCGCCGCGAGCAACGAGGACTGGGAGATCGTGCGGAGGGACATGCCCGCCTCATGCGCTTGGGGCCCCGCGGGGCCGGTCCGGTGCCGCTCCGCGGTCGCGGTGGCACGCAGGGAGAATCGCGCATGGCCGAATGGGGCGCCGTGACGGTTGTCACAGCCCTGCAGGGATGCTCGAATGCGCGGGCGGGTGTTCGGTGTAGGGGCGCAGCATGCTGCGCCCTTCTCGCCCCCGGGACGCGCCACGAGTTGCGATGCGGGGTTCAACGTTCACCGTTCACCCCAACGCCGGTCCCCGAACCCTCGCCCTGAGCGCCCCGACCCCAAAGCCCATCCCGACCAGCTGCATTGTGCCGCCGAGCACTGTCAACAGCCGCCAGCCGGCGGCGTTGCTCGAGGCATGCGCCACTTCGCCGATGGCGCGGGCGCTGGTGCCCAGCGTGAGGCACCAATACGCCACCTCGCCGAGCCAGGGCTGCAGCGGGGGCGCGCCCCGCGGCGGCCGTGGAAAGAGCCAGAGGGCGGTGCCGAGAATGGTCGAGAGGATGGTGCCGACGAGCAGCAGATGGGTGTGGGCCGAGACGAGCCAGGGCGACGGCCAGACGCCACGCAGCTCGCGCCCGACCAGCATCCACAGCCCCAGCGCGAGGCCGCAGCCCAGGAAGACGGCAGCCGTCGCGAGGAAGCGCCGCGAAATCGGTGACACGGGCTAGTGCGTCGCCGGCCGCTCGACCACCGGCATCGGCCGCGCCGCCGGGAGACGTGTCGGCGGAATGGCGGCGTGATCGAGCGTGCGCCAGAGGTTCCAGCCGAGCAGATAGGCCCCGATCGCGGAGAGCGCGCCACCGCTGCCAAGCAGCCAGACGCCCAGCGGCGATCGATCAGCGCGCGCTGCAAAGCCGCACGCCACCAGCACCAGCCCGACATTGGCGAAGCCGAAGTGCACCGTCTGCAGCTTCGGTGCGTGCAGCGGCGTCGCCGCGAAGCGCGGGAAGACGTGATAGGCCACGCCCGAGATCATCATGGTGACGAAGCCGAGCAACAGCAGGTGCAGATGGACGGGGCGATAGCGGGTCCACGCGGGGTGCACGGCCATGGCGACGCCGAGCGAGACGCCGACCGCGAGCCAGAGCAGGGAGGCCCGCAGGAAGCGGATGACGGCGCGGTCCATCAGCAGGAATCGCAGCAGTTGGCGCGCAGCACGACCTGCAGCTCCAGCGGCTCGGAGAGCGACTCGACCGCATGCACCACGTTGGGATCGAGCTGCACCACGTCGCCCTCGACCAGTTGCCGGGGTGACATCCCTTCGACCGTCAACACCCCGCGTCCGGAGACGGCAAGGATCACGATCCGCGCGCGGTTCTTGTGCTCCAGCAGCCGCTGGTAGGGCGCGAAGTGCACCGTGAACGACCGGCCGGTCTCGTCCTCGGTCACGTCGGACACGATCGGGCGGAGGGAGGGGAGCGGGTCAGCGCGCAGCATCTCAGGCAACATCAGCGACTCCAGATGGGGACAGCCGGAGAATCGCGGAGTGGAGGGGTGGGGGCCGTGACGGTTGTCACAACGGCGGGGACGAGTGACCAGTGACCCGTGACCGGGTTACGGGTTACGGGTTACAGGTTACGGGTCACCGTTTACCCGTTATGGTTGATGATGCCCTCCCCCGCCGACATCCTCCGCGGCATCCCCTTCTTCGCCGACATCCCTGAGCCCGTCCTCGACCGGCTCGCGTCACGCTGCGTGCCCCGCACCGTGGGCGACGGTTTCACGCTGTTCCGAACCGGCGACCGCTGCAACGGCCTCTACCTGGTCCTCGACGGGCAGGTGCGCATCTACCGCACCGCCACCGACGGCCGCGAGCAGACCCTCTCGCTCGAGGGCCCCGGACGGCCGGTGGCCGAGCTGCCGCTCTTCGACGGTGGCCCCTACCCCGCCTCGGCGGCGACGGTGCGGCCCTCGCGGCTGGCCTTCCTGCCCCGCGCCGAGTTCGAACACGCCTTTCAGACCGACCCCGACGTCGCCACCGCCGTGGTGCGCGCGCTGGGCGGTCGGCTGCGACACCTGGTCCAACTGGTCGAGACGCTCGCCTTCCGCGACGTCGCCGCGCGCCTCGCGATGCTGCTCGCCGACTATGCCGATCAGCAGGGGACCGTCACTGGCGAGACCGTGCAGCTCGAGCTGCAGCAGACCCAGGAACAGCTGGCCACCGCGATCGGCACCGCGCGCGAATCGGTCTCCCGGGCCATGAAGCAATTGAAGACGAAGGGGTTGATTCGGTCGCAGGAGGGGAATCGACTCGAACTGGTCGCGTCGGCCAGGCTACGCGACTATGCCCGGGGCGACGAGTGAGACATCCGTCACGGCGCTCTGGCAGGGCGGCCACGAGATTGCCGACATGACCTCGCCGTACGGCAACACCCTCCCCGAGTTCGATCCGGCCACGATCGTCGATCTCGACGTGCGCGACGAACTCGCCGCCGGCCGCGAGCCGCTGCCGCAGATCCTCGCGGTCGCCAAGGGGCTCGGGGACGGTCAGGTGCTGCACCTCCGCTCACCGTTCCGCCCCTCGCCGCTCAGCGCGCGCCTCGGACAGCTCGGCTTTGCCTCGCACTCCTTCTGCTTCGGCGACGACGACTGGTCAACCTGGTTCTGGAAGGCGGACGCACCAGTGCGCGCGCCGACCGCCACCATGGCGGTGGAGCCGGCGCCGACCGGTGTACTCGATCTGCGGTTGCTGCCGCCCCCCGAGCCGCTGCTGGTGATCCTGCAACGGGTCGAGGAGTCTCGCGCTGCGTTCGACGTCTTGCTGCCGTTCTTCCCGGAACCATTGGTGGCGCTGCTCGAACCGGCCGGTCGCCGCGTCACGCTGATCGAATCGCGGGCCGACGGCGTGCAGGTGCGGATCGAAGCGAGAGGTGAGGAGTGAACCGGTGACTGTCATCCCGAGCGCAGCGAGGGACCTGCGTACTCGCCCCCACGCAGGTCCCTCGCTGCGCTCGGGATGACAACACTGGAGGCGAACGCGACTCGCGGCTTAGTTTCTGAGATGCGCCCCACCCCACTGCTCGCTGCCGCCCTCCTCGGCCTGCTCGCCGCCAGCGCTCCGGCCCAGACCCCGCGCCGCTTTACCACCGCATCGCCCTGCAGCGCGGCCCAGCGCGCGGCGGGCTGCTTCATCGTCCTCGGCTCGGGGATGCCGGTGCCCGACCCCGAGCGCGCCGGCCCCGCCTACGCCCTGGTCTACGGCAGTCGCACCTTCCTCTTCGACGCCGGCGCCGGGGTGATGCGACGGGTGGCGGCCGCCGGACTCCCGATCGATGGCGTGACCGCCGCCTTCCTCACCCATCTGCACAGCGACCACACGCTCGGCCTCCCCGACCTCCTCCTCACCACCTGGGTGATGGGCCGCCGCGGCCCCTTCTCCCTGATCGGTCCGCCCGGCACGCGTGCGATGGTCGACCACCTGATGGCGGCGTGGCAGGAGGACATCACGGCGCGCATCACGGGCCTTGAGCACGGCCAGCCCGCCGGACCCGGCGTGACGGTGACCGAATCGCGCGGCGGCGTGGTGTACGACAGCGCCGGCGTCCGCATCGAGGCGATCCCGGTGCCACATGGTGCCTTCGCGGCCGCCTTCGGCTATCGCATCACCCTGCCGACGCGCACCATCGTCTTCTCGGGCGATACCGGACCGAGCGAGCCGCTGCAGGCCGCTGCGCGGGGCGCCGACCTCCTGGTGCACGAAGCCTATCCCGCCGTCCGACTCAAGGCGGAGGATCGCCCCGGCGGCGAGTCGTGGCCGGCCTACATGCACAGTGTCCATACCAGCGATGTTGAAGTGGGTCGGCTGGCCGCGCGCGCCAAGGTCAAGCGCGTGGTGTTGACCCACATCGTCCGCATGGGCGGCACCGATGCGGAACTGTTGGCGGGGGTGCGTCGTGGTGGGTACCTCGGCGCCGTGCGCGTTGCGCGGGATTTGCAAGCGTACTAGTCCCCATTCCCGCGCCGCTGGCGGCGAGCGGGACGCGTGCTCATACTGCAAGGCCCCCCGGCACCCTCGAAGGACCGTGCATGCTCGCTTCCGACGATTCGCTCGCCGCCTCGTCGCCCATTGTTGGGTGGACAGCACTCGACTTTGCCGATCGGCTCGCGCTCGATGAAGAGATCTACCAACTCTCGCCCGTCGGCCTCGCGATCGTCGATCGTGACTTTCGATACCTCCGCATCAATCGATACCTCGCCGCGATCAACCGGCTCTCGGTCGAAGATCACCTCGGCAAGACGGTCGCCGAGATGGTCCCCCACATCTGGGCCAAGGTCGAGCCGATGTATCGGCGGGCGCTGCTGGGCGAGACGGTGTCGAACCACGAACTGATTGCCGCGTCTCGCGACCTCCCCCTGGAGGAGCGCCACTTCGAAGTCGATTACTTCCCCCTGCATCTGGGCGAGCGGATCGTCGCGGTCGGCGTGCGTGTCCGCGAGACGACCGAACAGTGCCGCGACCGTGACGCGCTGCGTCTCCGCACCGACCTGTACGCGATGATTACGCGGGCCAGCGAGGCGAGCGTCCGGCAGCAGACACCGATCGGGTTGTATCAGGAGATCTGCCGGGTCGCCGTCGATACCGGGCACTTCCGCTTTGCCTGGGTCGGCGTGCCGGAGGCGGGAGTGGTCCGCACCGTCGCGACGGCGGGTGAGGATGCGGACTACCTGCGCCACCTGACCGTGTCGCTCGATGACGCCGACGAACGCTCGCGCGGGCCAACCGGACGCGCCGCGCTGACCGGTGCCCCGTACGTGATCAACGACTTCGCCACCTCGCCGATGACGGCGCCGTGGCACGACCGTGCCCTGACCGCGGGCTTCGCCGCCTCCGCCGCCTTCCCGTTCCACTTGCGTGGCAACGTCGCTGCCGTGCTCACGCTCTACGCCGGCGAACCGCACTTCTTCACGCCGGCCCTCAACGAGACGCTCGGCGCCATCTCCCCGATGGTCTCGCACGCGCTCGATGCCATGGCGTCGAGCGCCGAGCGGCAGCGCGACCTCGCCGAGCTTCGCCTTCGCGAGCGCGCCATCCAGGCGGTGGCGCAGGGCATCCTGATCACCGATGCTCGCCAGCCACACGGGCCGATCATTTTCGGCTCCCCAGGGTTCGAGCGGATCACCGGCTATGCCCCGGCCGAGATCCTCGGTCGCAACTGCAGCTTCCTGCAGGGCCCCGGCACTGATCCCGACGCGCTCGACGCCCTGCGTGCAGCGATGCGCGAACAGCGCGGCATCACCATCGAGCTGCTCAACTACCGCAAGGACGGCATCCCGTTCTGGAACGAGTTGACCATCTCGCCGGTCTTCGACGAGGCCGGGGTCCTGACCCACTTCGTCGGCGTGCAGAACGACGTGACCGAACGGCGGCGCCTGGAGCAGCAGTTCCGCCAGGCCCAGAAGATGGAGGCCGTGGGGCAGCTCGCGAGTGGCGTCGCGCACGACTTCAACAACCTGCTGACCGTAATCAATGGTTGCAGCGAACTCGCCATGGAAGACCTGGCGGTCGAGCATCCCGCGCACGCGATGCTCGTGGAAGTCCGCGAGGCGGGGGAACGGGCCGGCGCCCTGACCCGGCAGTTGCTCGCCTTCTCACGGCGCCAGGTCGTCGAGCCGCAAGTGATCGAGCTCAGTCACACGGTGTCGGGAAGCGAGAAGATGCTGCGCCGGTTGATCGGCGAAGATGTGATCCTGAGCACCACCTTTGCGACCCCGCCCTGGCCGATCCTCGCCGACCCGGGACAGCTGGAGCAGATCCTGATCAACCTCGCCGTGAATGCGCACGACGCGATGCCGACCGGCGGCCAGCTCGCGATCGCCACCCACCACCTCACGCTGCCGACCGGCTCCGACCTCCTCCCGCCGGGCGAATGGGTGGTGCTCGAGGTGCGCGACACGGGGCATGGCATGGAACCGGAGGTGGTCTCCCGGATCTTCGAGCCATTCTTCACCACCAAGCTGCGCGGCAAGGGCACCGGTCTGGGACTCGCCACCGTGCAGACGATCGTCGATCAGGCGCATGGCTACGTCACCGTCGAAAGCGAGCTCGGCCACGGCACCATCTTCCGGGTGTACTTCCCGCGTGGGACATCCTCCACCGCGACCGTCGATACCCCGCATCCTGCCACGTCGAAACCGCGCGGCAGCGAGACCATTCTCCTCGCCGAGGATGACGACGCCGTCCGCGCCCTGGCGCTGGGCATTCTGCGTGGGTCAGGTTACGTCGTGATGGAAGCGGCCAACGGCCGCGATGCCCTGGCCCTGGCAGCACAACACGCAGGCACGATCGACCTGCTCGTCTCCGATGTCGTGATGCCGTACCTCGGCGGGCGCGAGCTCGCCGAGCAGCTGGTGCAGCACCGACCGACGTGCAAGGTGCTCTTCGTCTCCGGCTACACCGACGACGACGTGATCCGCCACGGCGTGATCCAGTCCGAGGTCGCCTTCCTGCAGAAACCGTACACCCCGACGCTGCTCACCCAACGGGTGCGCCGCCTGCTCGACGGCGCAGGGTAAGGCGCGCGCTAGACCACCGCCCCGAAGAGCCGCCCCACCAGCGCGGTGACCCCCATCGCCACCGCACCCCAGAAGGCCACGCGCAGGGCGCCGCGCACCAGCGATGCGCCGCCGAGTTGCGCGGCGACCGCGCCCAGCCCGACCAACAGCACGATCGTGACGCCGACCACGCCGATCGAGAGGAGGTCGGTCGGCAACACCGCCGCGAGGATCGCGGGTGGTGCCGCCCCGACGGCGAATGCGGCCGCCGAGGCGATCGCCGCCTGGATCGGCTTGGCAGTGGTGAATTCGTGGATGCCGAGCTCGTCGCGCGCGTGCGCGCCGAGGGCGTCCTTGGCCGTGAGCTGTTGGGCCACTTGTGCAGCGAGCTCGCCGGTGAGGCCGCGGCCGACGTAGATCCCGGTCAGCTCCGCGAGTTCATGCTCGGCGTCGGTGGCGAGTTCGCCGCGCTCGCGCGCGATGTCGGCGCGCTCGGTGTCGGACTGCGATGACACGGAGACGTATTCTCCCGCTGCCATCGACAGCGCCCCGGCCGCGAGTCCGGCGACTGCAGCAACGAGGACAGCCGCCCGATCGGGCGCGGCCGCGGCAACGCCAACGACAAGGGAGGAGGTGGAGATGAGGCCGTCATTGGCCCCGAGGACGGCGGCGCGAAGCCAGCCGATGCGATCGCTGCGATGGCGTTCGATATGCACGGACCACTCTCGGCTGCGGGACACTGAATAGTACTCGTCAGCGCGGCGAGCAGTGGCTTCGACATCGGCATCCTCCAAACGAGCGAGATGGCCTAGACCAGTCGCGAGAACCGGCGATTGAGTCGCGGGAAATCAACGCCGTAGGCGAAGTAGGTCACTCCCCCGAACGCGATCACCAGCCACAGAGTGTCGCCTGGCGGCCAGCTGGCTGCCGGCGCCGCGCTCCACCCCGTGGCCGTGAGGACGGCGCCGAAGAGCAGCGACGCAAGTGCCAGCCATTGATACAGCCGGAAGCCGTGCCAGATGGCGGTTTGCGGCTCACCGCGGAAGTGCTCCTCGACGAAGCGGCCGAGTCCGGTCAGCACGAAGTACATGCCCACGATGAACTGGAGCCCGGCCGCGAGCCACCAGAGGCGGAGGAGCACTGCGGTTATCAGGAGCATCCATCCCGCCGAATAGAGCTGGGTCGGATGCAGCGGCCGACCGCCGAGCGCGGAGAGCCGCGTCACCCGCGAGCGCGGGTGGTGATAGTGAATCCCCAACCACTCGGCGCACTCCGCGCCATGACAACAGCCCTGCACCAGGCACCGACCCCGGCCGATGGCCTGCGCCAGCGAGCCGCCGATCGCGAACGCCGCCCAGAGCAACCAGGCATCGGCCCCGACCAGTGCGGCCACACCGACGCCGAGGATGGTGCCGACGACGCTGCCGTAGTAGCCGTACGGGCGGAGCAGTTGTGACGATCCCTCGACCACCTGCGCCCAGAGCGCCGCGCCGACCACCGACGCCGCCGACAATCCGACCAGCGCCCACCGCTGTTCAGCCCCGGCGAGCAGGATCATCAGCAACAAGCCACTCACCGAGCCCGCGGCGGCGAAGAGCCCGTGGTTGATGCAGCGCACCGGCCCGATGGTCCATTCGTGCCAGCCATTGGCAATGTGCTCGGCGACGCGGCGTATGCTTTCCCAGAGTCGATCACTCCGCACCACGATCAGCGCCGCCAGCAGTCCGGCGACGACGTCGACCACCGAGTGCATCCCGGTGGTGACGCAACTGATCGAGACCGCCGCCGTCAGCACGCCCGCGAGCACGCCGAGCCTCGGCCACCGCCGGGTGTAGACGATCGCGGCGAGCACCGTCCAGACCACATGGAACGCCGGGAACGCCGTCACCGGCTGGTCGCCGAGTCGCTCGAGGCGCATCATCGTTGCGAAGAGGCCGCCCCCGACCACCGGCTTCGCCGCCGCGACCAGCGGCAACAGCAGATAGAGCGGGATGATCAGCGCGATCGCCAACCAGCCGCGTTGCATGAACCAGCGGAGGTCACGCCGTGTCGCGGCGACGTATGGCAGCAACAGCACGGCGAGGTACGGCAGCGCGTAGATCGCCTCGGTCCACGGCAGCACGGGCCACGCGGCGTCCCACCGCTGCCAGGTCGTGATGGCATCGGGGGGCACGCCGAGCCATTCAATCGCCTCGTACGCCACCAGCCACGGCAGCAACAGCAACGCAACGATCGAGGCACGGTCCCACGCGGTCGGTGCCTCGCTGGTCGCGGGCGGCAAGCACAACGCTGGCGGCACGCTGCGCACGCCGAATCGGGTGCGCGTCGCCGATGCTTCGAAGCCGATGACCCAGGCCGCGATGGAGGCGGCGAGCACCGGCGTCACGATCCAGAGGCCGCCAGGCGAGCGTGCCGCGAGTGAGCACCCAAGGGCGAGCAGCACGGCGCCGAGGTAGATCGGATGCGCCACGACGCCGTAGATGCCGGTGCTGACGAAGTATTCGGGTGGATACGGGCTCATCGGCAGCCCGTGCCCCGTGTGCCAGAGCGCCGCGATGGCCAGTGCCATGCAGATCACGCCGAGCGTCGCGAGCAGCGCGCCGAGCCAGGGCGCGTCGGGCACCGCCAGCGGCAGGAACGCGTCGAGGCGGCCCGCCCAGAGCACCAAGCCGGCGGGCAACGCCACCACGAAGAGTGCGCCGTAGGCCAGCTTGCCGGCGGTCATCGCCACTCGACCACTTCGTGAATGACCCACCCCACGCTCGGCGGCATCCCCGGTCGCTGCAGCATGCCACGGGAGAGCCAGCGCGTCTGGTGCAGCTTGCCGATCGGGCTCATGATCGCCTGCAGCAGCGCAAGCGGCGCCAGCAGGCCGCTCACCCGATCATCGGTGATCAGCCGCGAGTCGGTCATCGAGAGCGTGGTCCCGTCGGGGCAGGTCACCGCCTCGTCGGCGATCGTGGCCCCTTCGATCGCCACGCCACCCTGGAAGACGACGTTGACCGGTACGTCGCCCTGCCACTCGATCCACACCAGCGAGGCGTCCGCCGCCACGAACCGCCCCCAGCGGATGGTGTCGGCGGGGATGCGCCAGGGGAGCAGCGTGAGGTCGAGTCGTTCGACGTAGCCGAGGCCTTGCAGCACGCGGTCGCCGACGTGGACGCGCATCGCGGCACGAGGGAGCGCAGCGGTCCAGGTCACCCGCCCCTGGGGCGTGGCCAGCAGTTCGTGGGTGATCGGTGGCATGGCGCGCTGCCCCTCGATCAGTACGTCGAGCGGGGCGGCATTCCAGCGGATGCCCGAGGCATCACAGCAGGGCGGGCCGACATCGTGCGCGCTGGTGCGCCACGGCGTCGGCCCGAGGTCATGGCTGCCAAGCTGCACGGCAGAGAAGCGGGGACGCAGCCTGCCCCAGCGGACTTCACCTGAGTAGGCGATGGCGTAGTCGCCGCTATCGGTCACCACGTCGAAGTACCACTTCGTCAGCGCAAAGGACACGGGAGGCTCGGGGACCGACGACCGGGGGGAGGTCGGAAAGCTACTTCGTGGTCCCCGCCACTCGCCATCCGGAGCCGCTCACCGCCCGTCGAGCACCGAGCGCACCTTTTGCACCAAGCCGATCGGCGTATACGGCTTCTGGATGAAGGCCATGTCGGCCTCGATCAGGCCGTGGCGGACGACCGCATCGTCGGTGTACCCGCTCATGAACACGACTTTGATCGCCGGAAAGTCCTTCGTCAGCGCCCGGACCAGGTCCGGGCCACTGAGATTGGGCATCACCACGTCGGTCAGGATCATGTCAAGCGAGCCGATGTGCGAGGCCGCAATGCGCAGCCCGTCCTGACCGTCCGTCGCCGAGAGCACCCGATAGCCGTACATCGTCAGGCTCCGGAGGGCGAGGCGGCGCACGGCATCCTCGTCCTCCACCAGCAGAATCGTTTCGGTCCCGTGCAGGCCCGAGGGCTGCTCCTCGGTCGGGCTGACGGAGAGTGCCTCGGACACCGCCGGCAGGTAGACCTTGAACGAGGAGCCCCGGCCCGGTTCGCTGTAGACGTGGATGCACCCGCCGCTCTGCTGGACGATCCCGAAGACCACGGCCAATCCCAACCCGGTCCCCTCGCCGACATCCTTGGTCGTGAAGAAGGGTTCGAAGACGCGTCCCATCACCTCGGGCAACATCCCGGTCCCGGTGTCGCTGATCGCCAGCATGACATGCGGGCCCGGGGTGCAGCCCAGGTGCGGTTGGGCGTAGTGGTCCCCGAGGACGACGTTGTGGGTTTCAATCGTGAGCTTGCCGCCCTTCGGCATGGCGTCTCGTGCGTTGACGCAGAGGTTCATCAGCAGCTGGTTCAGTTGCCCGGGATCGACCTTCACGAGGCGGACGGCCGGCTCGAGCACCGTCGCGAGCAGGATGTCCTCGCCGATCAACCGCCGGAGCATGGTCGCGGTCTCGGACACCACCTCGTTGAGGTCGAGCACCTTCGGTTGCAGCAGCGTCTGGCGGCTGAAGCCGAGCAGTTGCCGCGTCAGCGCCGCCGCGCGCTCGCTGGCCACACTGATGGCTGACACCGCTTCGCGCGCGCCGCTGTCGAGGTTCGCGGTCGTCTGCAGCAGCTCACTGTATCCGGAGATGATCGTCAGCAGGTTGTTGAAGTCATGGGCGACGCCGCCCGCCAGCCGACCGACCGCCTCCATCTTCTGCGACTGCCGGTACTGCTCCTCGAGTCGCCGACGCTCGGTCACGTCGGTCTGCACGCCGACGAAGTGGGTCACCTGGTTCTTCGGCCCCAGCACCGGGGTGATCGTGATCTGATTCCAGAAGGCCGTGCCATCCTTGCGATAGTTCACGATTTCGACGGTGCAGCTGCGTGAGGCCTCCACCGCCGCGCGCATCTCGTGCACCGTCTCCTGGCTCGTGTCGCGGCCTTGCATGAAGCGGCAGTTCTTCCCGAGCACGTCATCGGCAGGGTATCCGGTCATCCGTTCGAAACCGCTGCTGGCAAAGACGATCGGATTGTCTGGCTGGTTCGGATCGGTGACCAGGATGCCCTGCGCCACCGCTTGAATTGCCCGGTCGCGCAGCCGCAACTCCTCCTCGGCCTGCTTCCGCTCCGTTGTGTCCTGGCAGGTGCCGATCACCCGGATGGCACGGCCGTCCCCGTCGCACACCACCTGCCAGCGTTCTTCGACGAACTTGATGCTGCCGTCGTCGAGGAGCACGCGGTGCTCGATCAGCCCCGGCGTATCAACAGTGAGCGACTCCCGGAACGCGTGTTCCACCGCCTCGCGATCGTCGGGATGGACCAACGCGATGAACCCCGCATGAGTCGGATGAAAACGCGCCGGGTCTTGCCCGAAGATGCGGTACGACTCGTCGGACCAGACCACCTGCTGGGTCGCCAGGTCGGTCTCCCAGCTTCCCACCTTCGCCACCGCCTGCGCCGCGACCAGCCGACTGCGCTCGGTCAAGAGTTCCGCGCTCAATGCACGCTGCCGCCGATCCCGCTCCGACAGGTCGCGGGTGACGATGCTGAAGCCGGCGTGCTGCCCGAGCTGGTCGGTGAGGACCGACGCGGTCACCAGCGCGGGGAACTCCGAGCCGTCCTTCCTGGCGCGCGTGCACTCGGACTCGAAATGGCCGGAGGCGAGCGCCTCCTGCCAACGCGCGTCCGCTTCTCCATCGGCAATGTCCTCGGGAATGAACACGGTCGAGAACGATTGCCCGATGATCTCCTCGGCGCGGTACCCGTACACCCGTTCCGCTCCGGGGTTCCAGCTCGTGATCACGCCGGCGGAGTCCACCATGTAGATGGCGTAGTCCACAATCGAATCGACCAGCAGCCGAAATGGATCGGTCGCGTGCTCGGCGAGCGCCGCATGGAAAGGGGGAGGACTCTTGGACATGCACCCGCCTCTCTTCGCCGCTGGGAATGCGGCGATCGATTGGACGACGCGACGAGCCTGGTTGCGAAGCGCTTCCGGCTGACGCTCCGCACCCGCGACGTTGCAAGCATCACTGTCGGGTGTTGGTGAAAGGTATACCCGCGTACGCGATGCACGCGTTGCAGTCTGTGTTCACTCCGAGGATGGAGAGATGGAGTCGACAGTTACCGGGCCGTGGCCGTCAACCGAAAGTGTGTGACCTCCGGCCGCACGTTGAAGCGGGTGCGAATCAGGTAGCCGACGCCGCGGCTGATGTAGAGCTGCCGATCACCACGCACCGCAATCTCGCCGGCGGTGTAGCGCGGGTTGTCCACCGGAATGATCGGCGGCGGGAGAAACGGCGGCTTGCACTGCCCGCCGTGGGTGTGCCCCGCGAGGATCCAGCCGTGATAGCCATCCCAGATGGGCCGGTCGGCCGCATCGGGGTTGTGGCAGAGTGCCAGTCGCGGCGCATCGCTGGGTGCCAGCAACGCCGCAGGAGGCGCGAAGTTCGGCCCCCAGAGGTCCTCGAGGCCGATGACCGTGAGTCCCTCCACCGTCATCGTCTCGTTGCGGAGCATCCGGATGCCATTGGCCTCGGCGCGCATGGTGATCGCATCAGCGACTGTTGGCATCCGCCAATTGGTGCCGTAGTCGTGATTGCCGAGAATGCCGATCGTCGCGAGCCGGCCATGCGGGAAGGAGGCGATCAGGCGATCGAATGCCTCGAGCTGCGTGGTGCGGCGATAGCTGATCCAGTCGCCGGTCATCACCACGATGTCGGGCTGGAGCGCGGCGACCGTCGCGAAGGTGTCGAGGATGTAACTGTCGTCGACGCGCGGACCCATATGGAGATCGCTCACGTGTACCAGCGACTTCCCTTCGAGCGAGGCAGGGAGATCACGGATCGGCAGGTCGCGACGCACGACCTCGAGCCACTCCGGTTCCCAGCCGACGGCGTAGCCGAGCGCGGCGAGACCGGTCGCCATCGTGAGGCCACCAGCGCGCAACAGCCATTGGCGTCGAGTCAGCCGATGATCGATCATCGATGATCGATGATCGATCATCGGTCACCCGACAACGTAGGCTTCCATCGCGAAGTACTCCGCCAGCCCCAGCTGGTTGAGGAGTTCCGCGGTCCCCTTGTTGCGCGCCTCGACGCGCTGCCAGAACTCGCGATCGTCCTGGCCCGGGAAGGGCGCCGAGTCCTTCTGCGACTGGTGCTTGAAGATCGCCTGGATCTTGAGCTTGAGCTCTTCCTGGGCGAGCGGCACCAGCCAGGTGGCCTCGGTGACCGGCCACTCCTGCCACGCGCCACGATAGAGCCACACTTCCGGCACGATCCCCGCCGGCTTCACCTCGGCGAGCGCCAATTCGATGGCATCCTTGCAGAGGCGGTGGGTGCCGTGCGGGTCGGAGAGGTCGCCGGCGACAAGCACCAGGTCGGGATTGACCTCCTCGAGCAGCGCGCGGATGATCGCGACGTCCCGCGGGCCGATCGGATCCTTCTTCACCTTGCCTGTCTGATAGAACGGCAGGTTCAGAAAGCGGGCGTTGTGGCGCGAGAGACCGAGGGTCTCGATGCCGCTCACCGCCTCGCCTTCGCGGATCACGCGCTTGAGGTCCTGCACTTCGGCAGAGTCGATGTCGCCGGGCGCCTTCGACTCGAGCGAATGGCGCACGCGTTCCGCGAGGGAGTCGACCGCTCGGCGTCCAAGGTGGGCGTCGCTCGCGAGCCGCTCGATCACTTCGACATAACGAAGCGCGTCATGGTTGAAGACCGCGATGTTGCCGCTGGTCATGTAGGCGACGAGGATCTTGTTCTCGTTGAGGATCAGCTTGCGCAGGATCCCGCCCGCCGAGATCACGTCGTCGTCGGGGTGTGGCGAGAAGCAGATGATCGTCTGGCCCTTGGGCAGCTTCGAGCGGCCGCGGATCTTGGCGCCGAGGGCGTTGAAGGCCGCGCCGTTCACGGCACCGGCCTCGCCATGCCGCGCCACCAGCGGCGAGAGATGATGCTCGGCGTAGTCGGCTTCGGTGAGCTTGAGGATTGCCTTGCCGGCGGTCAGCGACAGCCAGGCCACGGCGCGCAGTTCGAGCTCCGGTGTCCACTCGACTTCGTCGAGCAGCCACGGCGTGGCGATCCGCGTCAGGTCGGCGGAAGCGGCGGCGTCGCAGTAGACCACGGTGTTCGGGTGCCGTTGCAGGAAGGTCGCCGCGACGTGATGGTCAACTTCGCCTTCGATCGCGCGGCGGATGATCCCCGCCTTGTGTTCGCCGGTGGCGAGCAGGACGATCTCGCGCGCCTCGAGGATGGTGGCGACGCCCATAGTGATGGCTTGCCGCGGGACGTTGCGTTCGCCGAAGAAGTCGGCGGCGGCGTCTCGGCGCGTCACCGCGTCGAGGGTCACCAGCCGAGTGCGCGAGTCGTCGCCGGAGCCGGGCTCGTTGAAGCCGATGTGGCCGGTCTTGCCGATGCCGAGCAGCTGGAGGTCGATCCCGCCGGCGTCCCGGATCTGTTGCTCGTACGCGGCGCAGACCGCCTCGACCTGTTCCCGATCGACCGAGCCGGGTGGCACGTGGCACTTCGCCGGGTCGAGGTCGACCAGGTCGAAGAGGTGCTCGTGCATGAAGCGGTGGTAGGAATGGAGCGAGTCCGGCGCCATCGGCCAGTACTCGTCGAGGTTGAAGGTCTCGACGGTCTGGAACGAGAGCCCCTCCTCCCGGTGCAACCGGACCAGCTCGGCGTAGACCCCGACAGGGGTCGATCCGGTGGCGAGGCCGAGGACGGTTCCTTTCCCCTGGGCGGCGCGGGAGCGGATCAGGTCGGCGATGCGGCGCGCGGCGGCGCGCGCCAGGGCTTCCGGCGGATCGAGGATCTCGACCGGGAGGCGTTCGAGGCGATGAAGGGAGGCCATGACTTAAAGTAATGCCAGATCAGGGGCTGGTGACCGGTAACAAGTGACCTGTGACCCGTGACCCGTGACCGGGGCCGCGCCCCTGGTCACTGGTTACTGGTTACTGGTCACCGTTGCCCCCCTTCCCTCAAGCCCCGCCCCTAGAACTTCCAGGTATACCCCACCCGCACCACCTGCGTCTCCAGGTAGTCGGTGCTCTCCAGCCGGAAGTCGGTGCCGTTGATGGTCCGGCGGATCTGCATCGTGTTGAGCAGGTCCGTGGCGTTCGCGACGATTTCGCCGCGCCCGCGCATGACGCTCTTCCGGAGGCCGACGTCGAGCGAATAGCGGCTGCCGATGCGCCCCTGCGGGAAGAGATCGGGCGCGAGGTAGACGCTGGAGACGCGCGTCTCCCACGCACCGGGGAGACGCAGGTTGGCGTTGACCTTCAGCGAGCCGGAGGTGAGCGACGTCTTCGCCGCCGAGTAGGTCACCGGCACCGGATAGAGGTTCACCACGGTGAAGGCGCCGATGCTCGTGCGGTAGAGGTTGGCGTTGGCACTGATCGACACCGCCGGCGACACCGTCTGCTGCCACACCAGCTCCGACCCGGTGATCCGGCTGCGCCCCGCGTTCTGGAAGACGTTGTAGAGCAGCGGACTCCCCGGCGCCTGCGTGGCAATGCGGGTGATGGTCGCGTCGACGATGCGATGATAGCCGGCCGCGTAGAGACTGCCGCGACCCCACGCCGTGCGGTACCCCAGGTCGACCGACGTCGTGAACTGCGGCCGCAGCCCGGGGTTGCCGACCTTGATCAGCTCCGGTTCGTCGTACTTGGGGAAGATCCGGATGTCGACCTCGTTCGGGCGGTCGACGCGCCGGTTGACGAAGAGCGACAGCTTGTGCCCGTCGTCGAACTTCCACGCGAGGCGCACCGTCGGGAACGGCCGGGTGTAGCGGTACCCGTCGCTCCGATAGGTGTTGTGGTTAGGATTGACGTCGTAGTCGACCAGCACGTGCTCGAGGCGCAGGCCACCCTCGACCTCGAGCTTCGGCCCCTCGAAGACATAGGTGCCGTACACCGCGGGGATCCGCTCCTTGTAGGTGGCCCATCCGCCCGCGCCGCTGTCGATCGGCGAGCGGTCGCCCGGAAAGAAGCGCATGTCGACCGGGATCGACCGGTAGCGGCCCTTGAAGCCGAATTCCACGCGTCCCTGCCGAAGCGGCCGGACGTAGTCGACGTTGAGATCGCCGATGTGCTCGTCGGAGAGCAGCTTGAAGGCGTCCTGCCCAACGAAGTCCGGGAGGGTGTTGGTGAAGAAGTACTTCTCGTCTTCGCGATGGAACGAGTAGTTGCCGGTCACCGTGACCGTGTGGCCCGGTTGCTGAAAGCGGCGCGTGTAGACCGCCGAGCCGAAGGCGGTGTATTTGACCTCGTCCTCGAGAAACTGCCACAGTCGATAACGATTGGTGACGTTGCCCGTGAAGTAGGGATTGTCGCCATCGTCGATGATCTTTTCCCGGTTGCCCAGCGCCGACACACTCAGCGTGCTCTGCGCGGTGAGGGCATGATCGACCCCGGCGCTGAGTGTCTGATAATCGGTGGTCCGGTTCCGCAACAGCTGCTGAATGATGACCGTGCCGTCGTCATACGTGCGGGTGGCGAAGTCATTCCGGTTCAGGGTGGGCGAGTGGAGCCAGTCACCGCGCAGAAAGGTGTTGGTCCCGCCGGCGCGATGGTTGATCGCAAACGACGGATTCAGCTTCGGCGTGTACAGCTCCTGCGGACGGATGCCGGGGAGGTTGTCGCGCCTGGACCAGAGGGCGCCGGCGCCGGCGATCATCCCGAGGCGGCCGTTCCAGCCGTCCCGCTTCTCCTGTTTGAAGATCAAATTGATGACGCCGGCGCTCGCGTTGGCGTCGTACTTCGCGCCGGGATTGGTGATGATCTCGATCCGCTCGATGGCCGAGGCGGGGAGATTCTCGAGGCCGCTCTGCGCGGCGATGCCGGTCAACGCCGACTGCTTGCCGTCGATCAGCACCGCGACCTTGTCGCTGCCGCGGAGCAGCAGCTTGCCGTCCTGTCCGATGGTGACCCCCGGCAGCGCCGCCATCGCCTGGACGACCGAGCCGCCGGCCTGCGCGATGTTGTCGGCGACCTGGTAGCTCTTGCGGTCCATCGCCCCGGCCACTTCGTCGGCGGTGGCCGTGGTCGTGACATCCCCGAGGACGGCCGCGACCGCCGACATGCGCAGCACGCCGAGGTCGAGGAAGGCGCTCAGTTCGCCGACGAAGACCGACTGGCCGAGCGGGGCGTAACCGATCAGGCGCGCATCGAAGAGGTAGCCGCCCTTGGGCGTGCCGCCGAAGGTGAACGCGCCGGTCGAGTCGGTCAGTCGGCCGGCGACGAAGCTGCTGTCGCGCGCTCGGCGCAGCCGCACCGTCAGGTAGGGGATGCCCTTGCCGGTCGCGGCGTCGATGACGCGGCCAGAGACGGTGACGCCGCTCGACTGGGCCGAGGCCGGCAGGGCCAGCGCCAGTGCGAGCAGGAGGGTCGGCAGGAGGTGTTGGAGACATCGGAGGGTGGCCATGAAGCAATTTAACGTCCCCTTCAGCCGCGCACCCTCCCCAGATACACCTCCGTCTCATACTCCACCGTCACCCACCCCTCGCGCCCGTGCTCGGCGACGATGCGCTCGAGCTCGGCCAGCATCGGCGCGTGGTTCGGGTGACCTGCGGCCGGGGCGTAGGATGAAGAGAGGAGCCGGCCGCGGATGCCGTCCCGGTCGAGCTCCTGATGGTGGTCGAGCGTCCGCTTGATGTAGTGCGCGCCGCCGTAGAACGCCTCGAGCGCAGCCGCCGCGATGTTGGTGTGGACGACGTCACGGTAGTCGGTGCCGAAACGCTGGAGCAGCGCCTCGAAGGCGCGGAGGAAGGGCGAGGTATCGGCGCGCCTGGTGTTCCAGACCAGCACCGCCCAGCCGTCGGGGCGGAGGATCCGCGTCCACTCCCCCCGCGCCTTGGCGATGTCGAACCAGTGGAACGCCTGCGCGGCGATCGCCAGGTCGATCGACGCATCGGGAAGCGTCGTCGCCTCGGCGCGACCGTTGACGCTGTGGAAGTTCGGATAGCCGTGCAGCAGCCGCTCGGCGGCGTGGCGCATCGCATCATTCGGCTCGACGCCGTAAACGATGTTGCCGTGGCGCAGGAGGAGTTCCGCCGAGATCCCGGTGCCGGAGCCGATGTCGGCGACGATGGTCGCCGGCGACAGTCCTGCCTCGGCGCGCAGGATCTCCAGGACGCCGGCCGGATAACTCGGCCGGTAGCGGACGTAGTCGTCGACGCGGTTGGAGAAGCGGGCGGTGGGGTCGAGGGGCATTGGCACTTGGATGATGGATGATGGATGATGGCGCCTTGCCCTTACCAGGCCTCGCGCGTCGGCTCCCATCGCACCAGATACAACTCGCCACTCGCCCCTTCGTGCATCAGCCATAGATGACCCTTGCCGAAGGCGTAGACGCGGGTCGCGACATCTCTCGGCGTGACGAGTCGCCCGCGGTAGGTGGCGGAGGAGTCGAAGACATCGATCTCGAGCGTGCCGCGCCACCGCGGTTCTTCCGGGCGGAGATCGGTGGTGTCGGCGATCCGGAAGCCGACCGTGCGGCGCAGAAAGAGGATTCTCCCCGCGGGGTCGGAGACCAAGTACCAGAACGCCTGCTTCAGATCCGGCACCTGCATGGGCCGCGGTTGCTGACCAGACCGTCGGCTGACAGCGGCAAACATCGCCACGAGCGCCTGCTTCTCCTCGTCGTTGTAGCGCGCGCGGTCCGAGGGGCGGGCGTAGCTGGCCGAGCCGGTGGGTCCGTCGACCACAAACGCGATCGAGTCGGTGCGACTGCTCACGAAGCGGCCATCGGGGAGCACGAGCGTCATGGCGCGGGGACCGTCGCTCCCGGCGAATGGCCCGTCGCGATATGCTGCGGGTGCCGGGATCGTGTCGACCAGCCGCCCCTGTTGGTCGTACCGGTAGTAGGAGATCCCGCGAGGCCGGTCTTCCTGCGGGTAGTGCGCCGAGACGTTCGCCACGTACCACCCGCCATCCGTGGCGGGAGCGATGTCGACGATGGACGTCGGCCCGGGCCAGCTGCCGGTGAACTTGCCTGCGCTGTCGAACCGGGTGATGCGCGCCTGACCTTGCTCCACGATCAGCAGTGACCCATCCGCAAGCAGCGTCCCCTCGGGGAAGTCGTCGTATTCACCGGGCCCGTCGCCCCGACCGCCGATCACGCGGACGAAGCGGCCCTGCGCGTCGTACTGTCGGATCAGCCCGCCCTTGGTATTGGATACCAGATCATGGACCAACACGCCGCCGTCGCGTCGCGCGAGCATCCAGGAAATCCGGTTGAACTGGTAGTTGGGATCGCCGTCGAGGACGCCGACACGGAGCGTCTCCCGCATCGTGATGGTGTCGCCGGTGCCGGTGACGATGACGGGGGTCGCCGCCCAGGTGCGCGGGACGGCTGCGCGGTCGGCGCAGCCGGCGAGGAGGAGGGCGGCGGCGAGGAGGGCCGAGGGGGTGAGGCGAGGCATCAATTCAGCCCCCCCCCCCATCGACCACGTGTACGACCACCACGCATCCACGGCGCACCCCTGGTAGATCGCTGGCCCGAGCTTGTTCTTCGTGGCAGCCTCCTTGAGACTCTTGATATAGCGCGCCTTGAATTTCTCATCGGTGAGGCCTGCCACCTCGACACTGTCGAGCGTACCGCGGGCCCCGATCAGGACGCGAACTTCGACCTCCTTGCCCCGGACCGAGCGCAGGGCATCGAACGAAGGAATCACGCCGAACGGGCCGACGGGCACATAGTCCGGGGTGTCCTTGTTGGCACCAGGGGGCGCGGTCACGCCGACGCACTCGGCCGGCGTGCGTGTCGGCAGCGGATGATTCCTGGGCACCATCAGCACTTGGGCGAGTGATGGCGACGCGCCACCCAGGAGCAACGCGACGAGCAACGGGGGCACGGGAGATCGCATCTGGAGCTCGTTGGCGGGAGACCCGTTGAAGCTATATCGAGGCGGTGGAGCGTGGGGCGCCAATGGGGAGACGAAGAGGTCTGGTGACTTGCTCCCCACTACTTCCCCCGCTTCCCTCCCCCCGGCTTACGAGCCAGCTCTTCTCGAACGACTCGGCGGACCACGCGCTCCAGCGGCTCCTGCCGAGCAGTGATCGCCTGGCGGAGTGTGTCGTTGATCAAGGTCTGATAGTTCCCGCCGCCGGCCTGGTCCACCTGGTCGCGGAACCAGTCGAGGATGTCATCGTCGATCCGGATGGTGATCCGCGTCTTCCCCGGGGCGACCGGAGCGACGGGGCCACGTCGGGCCTTGGAGAAATCGTACTCGTCGCGCATGGGTCGCCTCATTCCTCGTAGCGCCGTCATTCCAGGGGTGTTGCCTTCCGCGCCGAGATGATCCGGATCGCGCGTCCACGCTCCGTCCAGATCACGACAATCAGTCGACCCAGAAAGTCAGTACCAAGCGTGGCAAACCGTGGTTCGTCCGGATAGTCGTCTGGGCGCGTGAGTGCCAGGGGATCGACAAGCGCCCCGACCGCGTCCGGAAAGCCGACGCCGTGCTTGCGCAGGTTGGCGCTGGCCTTGGACGAATCCCATTGGGAGTCCATGAAAGTGTATGCACACATGTGCACCGTGGCAAGAAGGCAGGTGGCGACTGACCACAGAGGAACCTGAGCAAGGTGCTCCCAGACCCTCAAGCCGGTAACAACGGTGGGGACGATGCATCGGACGCGCCGCCACCCCCGCCACCCCTCCCTCNNCTCCCTAACTGCCCCCCGACCCCGCCCTCAGCCGAAACACCACCACCGTCGCCACGTCATTGGCATCGATCAAATACCCCGCCACAACAGAGTCCGTCACCGCCAGCGGCGTGAACGCCTGCGGCAACGCGACCCCGCTGAGTCGCGCGCCGCGGAGCGTGTACGCCGCCATCGACGCCGGCGCATGCCCCGCCCAGGCGGGTGCCACCACCCACACGGTTCCGCCCGCGGTCGTCAGGAGGTTGCTGAAGACGGGGAGCGAATCGGCGAAACGTTCGGGCGCAAAGCTGATGGACGTCACGGCTCCCTGCGATCCACCCTGTGCCCGTGCCATCAAGCCATCCCGCATCGGCTGGGTGACCGGGAGCCGTGCCTCGGTGAGGCGGATCACGCCGATCGAGTCGCCGCCCACGCCGAAGGTCCGGACAATCCGCTCCCCACCCGCGCCGACCACCACGAACGTCGGCCCCGCCGCGACGTGGAGCTTCCACCCGAAGTACTGCGGCCCCTGGATCAGCCCGCCACCGTCGATGGGGAGCAAGAGACTGATGAAGTCCGCGAACGGAAAGCTGCCCAGCGTCTGCACGACCCGCCCATCCGTATCCTCGACCTGGACGCTCGCGACAATCCGGCGCAGCGTGCCGGCTGGTCCGGGCGTGCCATACGCGGCCGCGGTCGTGACCAGGTGGCCGCCGCCCACCACCGCGACCGGCGACCAGATCACGCCATCGCGCTTCGACCCCGGGCCGGTCGTCGCATGCAGCGAGCCGTCGCGGTTCCAGGTGATCACCCGGAACTGCTGCATGTCGCGGACGACGATCCGTCCCTGATCGGTCGTGCCGAGGACTTCGGGGCGCCGGTATTCGCCGGGGCCGGAGCCGCCGCGGCCGAGCTGGTGGATCACCGCGTCCTGTGGGTCGAGGAGGTAGACGGCGCCGTTAGTGCCATCGGCCACGACGAGCCGGCCATCATCAAGGAACGCCATCCCCGACACCGCGGCGAGCTGCATCCCCTCGGCCTCACCCCACGTGCGGAGCGGGATGGTGTCGAGGGTGTAGGACGTGGCGGTGGTGGAGTCGGCGGGTACAGCGGGTGGAACCCGCTTGCAGGCGGCGAGGGAAAGGATCGTGAGGAGCAGGGCACGTGCAGCGCTCACCTGGTGGACGCCGCCATGTTCACTGCGCCGCCAGACGTGCGTTTCTGCGCGTGCGTCCGCAGCGTGCGCTTGTCACGTGGACGGATCTTCCCAGCCGATCGGCGGTTGGTGTCCGCCGGGTCGTCGCACGTGCAGCCGAGCAGTGCGCTGGCGAGGGGAAGTCGACATTCCGATACCGACGGTGGAGATGCAGTACTCGCGCACCCATCGCCTGAAGTCCGCCACGCTGAGCCGGAAGGTCTGATCGGGTGTCTCCACCTCGTCGACCAGCGCGAGGCCCGGCAGCTCGAGTTTGGAGTCAAAGTAGGCGCACTGATTGCTGATCTGGTCGTCCAGCGATTGATGGCTGGGGGCGTCGAGCTCCGCCGCCTTCCAATAGGCGAGCACACCCGGCTCGATGAGCGCGGCGACCAGCAGTGGCTTGGGTGCTTCGGCGAGGAGGTTCCGCGTTTCGACCCACGACAGGTGCCGGATCTCGGGGAAGACAGTCCAGCCGAGCAGCGAGCTCTTCGGGTCGAGCGCTTCCTGCCCTGCGCGAATCAATCGCAGGGTCAACTCCGCAGCTGGGTCCATGAGGGAGGCTCCTGGTCTCACTCCACCCCCAGCTTCCGCTCGTGCCGCTCCGTCCTGCTGCCAGCGATCACCAGTGCAGCCGCCGCGATCGTCAGCATCCCGCCGGCCAAGTCCCCGGACGGCGTCGCGAGGCCGACGAGCCCCATCAGCAGGAAGCCCGCGCCCATCAGTGCGCCGCCCTTCCAGCGCGTTCGCGCGCCGTATGCCCTGGCGGCGTTGCGCAGCACGACGAGCGACGCAAGCATCATCATCCCGGCGAGGAGACGGCGGATCATCGAGTTCGTCACGGCGGGCTCCAGCGGTGAGAGGGTGCATCGCCCCATGAGGCCGAGGCGGGATCTCCAACCAAGGTACTACACGAATGCGACAGGGGAGGCGCCACCGCCGTCAGCCAAAGGGCCCGCAGCCGGACGGCCGGAATTCGAGGATCTTGTTGGAGAGCACATGTCACTACCGCCGTGGAACGATCCGGAACGAGCGGATGCGGGATGCGCCATCCGCATCCTTGTCACCGACCAGCGCCTCGTTGCGCCCGAAGTGGAGGACCTTTCGGACGCCCTTGGGGGGCGCCGGCGGGAGCTCGAGGATGCCGAGGACTTTTCCGGTGGCATCGAAGGAGAGCCACCGCAGGTCATCGCCGCCGTGATTGAGGCGCAACCAGAGGCGGCCATCATCGCCGACCTCAAAGGCATAGACCGAGGGCCAGGTGGTCGCTTTCGTTGGGACCGGCTCGCAGGGGGCCGTCGCCGACGCCTTGGTGCACATCATGTAGCGCGTCTTGAGGGTCGCGTCGGTGACGGGCGCAGGGACGTCCCTGGTGCGCCATATCTCCGCCACTCGGCCGTCGCGCTGCAGGACGCGCACCTCGATGTCGATACCCGCCACCACGTAGAAGCGATCGCCGGCGCCGCCGATCCTCACCTCGCGCATGACGCTGCCTGAGTACAACGCTCCCGGGAGTTCAGGCGTGGTCCCGATCACCTTGCCGGTGCTGGAGACGAGGGAGTACGTGGTGAGCGGGAGATCCACGCGGTTCGAGGCGGCTTTCTGCCCTTGAGTGAGGATCGTCCCGTCTTCCCTGCAGGACTTTCCGTGGGCGAACCCCAGCGGCGAGTACTCCCGCGCGAGCTTCCCCGCCGGGCTCCAGATCGAGATGCGACGGTTTTGGCTGTCCCACACCACCAGAGAATCGCCCCGAATGCGACAGCCGAATTGTGTCATCCGGAATTCACCCGGACCCGATCCGCCCCGACCGAGTCGCGCCACGCGATGCCCGGTGATGTCGAAAATCCCGAAGTGGTCACCCTGCGCGACCAGGATCCGATTGCCGGGGAGGTAGAGCGCGAAGGGATAACTCACCCCCGCGCTGAGTTCGTCGTCGAGATTGTCGCGTACCCCACCGATCGTGTACTCCGGGGTGGCCGCCAGGGCGAAGCGGGGTGCCATACCCAGCACCGCGGGGCTCTCAACGATGCGGATGCCGGCACTGTCACGGATGGTCGGCACCTGCGCGCGGAGCGTCAACGGAACGAAGGCGACGACGACTGCAAGGCATTGCAGCGAGAGTGCGCGCATCGGGGCTCCTCTGAGGGGTGCCAGCATTCTCCGCCCCCGAGGGCGGGGAAAGCGCGTTACAGCTCAGCGTCACGGGTCAGATCTGGGATACCTCCCAACAATACCCAGACAAAGGAACGCGAGCCCCGCCACCCCCGCCACCAGGATGAACGGCGGCGGCACATCCTCGACGCCCGAGGCCCCGATGCGCGTCAATCGCCACGCGACGCCGAAGCATCCCGCCGCCACCATCAACGCAATCACCCGCACCACTGGCGTAGCACGCTCCCACTTCATGGATCACCTCTTTGGGTCACTCTGCCGCCACAAACCCCGCCCGGGTCAGACCGGCGTCGGCACCGGCGTCGGGGTGTCCATCCGCGACCGCTTCGGCTGGCGCGTCAGCATCCGCTCCGTGAAGTCCTGCCGCTCCGCCAGCTCGGCGAGTTGCACCTGGACCGAGTCGAGCGCATCGAGCAGCTGCGTCTCCAGCCCGGGGGCCTGGAACGACTGCTGTGCCGCTTCGGCCTTCGCGCGGAGGCTCTTCGCGTAGATCTGCCCGCGCATCCAGAGTGCGCCGAGGATGAACGTGCCAACGGGAAAGGCGAGGAGGAAGTAGTAGAACTCTTCACTGATCGGGATCATCGATGGCTCCGGGATTGAGGCCTGGGCAAGAGGAAGAGGAAGAGGCGGCGTCAGCTACGGCCTACGTCGTTTCCGTGCCGGGGGTTGCGGGCGCCCGGAGCCGCTGCAGCGCGGCCGCCTCCTCGAGCAGGCCGGGCGTTCCCTTGCGGGCGATCGCCAGGGAGCCGGCGGCACTGAGGGCGCCGCAGAGGGAGGCGAGGCCGGAAAGGCGCAGCAGCGATTGCTGCAGGGCGTCGCTGACTCCGAAGGTGAGCGCGATCATTCCGACGATGACCTGCGAGACGAAGAACACCGCGACTGCCCCCCACCCGGCGGCGCGCCACCCTGGAAAGGTATCGAGCGTCCGGCCTCGCTCCAGCCACGCTACCGCTGTCGAGAAGAACACCCCAGACACGAGCCCGCATGCGCAGAGCATGCCGACTGGGGCGCCCAGGTATCCGAAGAAGAGGTCCATCGTTGCATCGCCGAGCGGGACGCTCCTGAGGAAGGTGGCCACACCGATCATCGCCCCGATCAGTGCCCACGCGATGCCCCAAATGAGTCCGGTGCGCAGGACCGCGCGGATGGTACGCATGCGCATGGACGGCTCCGGAGGATGGGACTCATGGAAGGTACAGCGGGGGTGGGGCAGGTGGGGCGCCGCCGGTAGGGCTTTCCCCGCCCCTGCAGCTCGGCGACTTCAAAGCGCTCGGGTGGGCAGGTGGGGGGGGTGCTCAATTCAGCCGCCCGCCCTCGACGGCCCCATCACGAAGATCGTGTTGCCGAACGGATCCTGAAGGTCGAAGGTGCGCGCCCCCCAGGGCTCGTCGTGCGGCGCGCGGAGCACCGCCACGCGCGCACTCCACTCCGCGAAGTAACGATCGGCATCCGCCACCTCGAGCGCGACACAGGCGTTCCGCCCATGCCCCTCCATCGGGCAGTCGAGCGTGAGCGCGATCCCGCCGCGCGCAACGCCCATCAGTCCGTTGCGGCCGTCCTCGGTCACCTCAAAGGTCGGGACGAACCCCAACTGGTCGACGTAGTACTCGCGCGCTCGGTGCAGGTCATCCACGGGCAACACGGGGACGGCACGTTCCATCGGGGCCTCGGACTGATTGTGGTGGTGAGGCAGCTGCGCTACGTCATCCAATCTCTTCACGAGTACCGCCCAGCCGTTGCATCTCCGCCGCTTCCTCGAGCAGGCCGGGCGTTCCCTTCCTCGCAATCGCGAGGGAGCCGGCGGCGCTGGCGGCACCGCACACGGCGGCGACTGCCGCCCAGAAGATGGTCGCAAGGTCGAACACTTCACGGACGCCGAAGCTGAACGCGGCGAGTCCAACACCGGCCGCCGAGAAAGCGATGCCGCCCACAGCCCCCCAGGCGCCGGCGCGCCATGGCGAGATCGTGTCCAGCGTCTCCCCTCGCTCGGCCCGCGACAGCACGGCGGCAAAGGTCCCACCACCGTGCAGCCCGGCGAAGCCGAGCACGACCATCGGCCCAGTCAGGACCAGTCGCAGCGCGAGGAGATACGACGATTCCGGAGGGGCGCGAAAGTACTCAAGCAGGCCGATCATCGCGCCGACTGCCGTCCAGGCAATGCCCCAGATGAGGGCGGTCATCAGGACGGCGCGGATGGTGCGCTTGATCACGGATGGCTCCGGAGTGGGGGGACGGTTTGAAGGTACAGCGAGTGTGAGGATGCGGCCGAATCCTCACCCGGTCGAGAGCACGAACTGATTCCCTTCGCTGTCCTTGAAGATCGCCGAGGTACCCCACGGCTCCACCTTGGGCTCCTTCACGAACTCGACGCCGGCAGCCTTCAACTCGTGATACGTTGCCACAACATCGTCGCACTGGAAGGACATGTTCATGAAGCCGCCGATCCACCCCTCCTGGCCCGGTGCCGTGAACAACACCACGCCGGTCTGCGCGCGTGGGATGCTCAACTCGATCCATCGCTGCCCGGGACCCATCGGCGAATCCGTGGCGATGCGGAACCCCATCTTCTCCGTGTAGAACGCCAGGGCACGGTCCTGGTCGTGGACGGGAATACTGACAAACTTCACCTGCTTGATCATACGAGGCTCCGGGGGCGAGAGGGTCGGCGTGGGCGAGACCGTGCGGCGGAAACCATCGCCCGCCGGCAGATGGCGCGCAACCCGCGCAATCGTTACTATGGCAGTTATTGCCATAGCCACCGGAGCGACCCCATGGTGATCACGCTCGATCCGTACCTCATCGACACCTTGATGGCTGACCTCGTTGGTCACGATCGTCAGCCGTCGGCCTATCTCGTCTACCTGACCCTCACACGGCGGGCGCTCAGCGTGCATCGCCCGCAGGTGGCCATGGCGCTCCAGGACATCGCCGAGTCGACGGGGTTGTCGAAACGCACGGTGCAGTCGGCGATCGGCCATCTCGCCTACCGCCGACTCCTGGCCGTCGACCGTGCGTCGCCCACGTCGGTCCCGGTCTACACCGTGTTGCGTCCGTGGCGGCGGGGGGCGTAGTCCGCCACCGCTACCCCTCCTCCTCCTCACGCAACAAGTGCTGCCAGTAGCGCGCGGGATGCTCCAGCAGTCCCTTGGTGATCTGATAGTGCGAGGTCTCCTCGAGCGTCGTGGGGCTGATCGTCCCGTCGTCGAAGGAGAGCAGCGAGGCACCAGGGTAGGTCATCAGGATGGTCGAGTGCGTCGCAACCACGAACTGCGTCGCGCCATCCTTCGCCAGCCTCGCCATCTGCACCAGCAGCGCGAGCTGCCGCTGTGGAGAGAGCGCCGCCTCGGGTTCGTCCATCAGGATCAGCCCCGGTGCCATCCACGACGAGAGCACCGACAGGAACGCCTCGCCATGCGACCGCGTGTGCAACGAGCGGCCGCCATAGCGCGCGAAGGGGTCGCCCACGAACTCAGGGTCTGCCTTCCGCTCCTCGAGCAGTGTCGCGAAGTGCGCCTGAAACTCGGCCCGAAAGAAATAGGCATTCCGGGGCTTCGTCGCGAAGGCGGCGCGGAGGAACGGCGCCAACTCGCTGCGGCTCTGGGGTGTCCGCGAATCGGCGAGCTCGTTGCGACCGCCGCCACCCGCCGGGAGCCCACAGAGCTCCGCGAGCGCTTCGATCATCGTCGACTTCCCCGACCCATTCTCGCCGACCAAGATGGTGACGGGAGACTCGAACCGAAGGTCGAGGCTCCGAACGAATGGCAACGTCCCCGGAAACTCATCGTCCCGAAGCTCCGCGTCGGGACGCAGGTAGGCGCGCTGGAGGAAGCGGGGAGAGATCATCGAGGAAGCTACCCCAGAAGGTCCCACCGATTCCCCTCCAGATCCCGAAACACCACCACCTTCCCGTACGCCTCATCTCGCGGAGCGCCCACGAACGTCACCCCGGCCGCGACCATCCGTGCGTACGTGGCGTCGAAGTCGTCGACGCGCAGGAAGAAGCCGACTCGGCCGGCGAACTGTTGCCCCACTGCGTCCTCCTGAGCACTTCCGTCGGCCCGCGCAAGCAGGATCCCAGTCTGGCCGCCGACCGGCCGCACCACCACCCAGCGCTTCGGGCGGCCGTCATTCGTCAGCGAGGGCGTATCCTCGACCAGCTCGAACTGCAGGACGTTGACGAAGAAGTCGATCGCCGGGTCGTACTCGCGCACCATCAGGGCGACGAGGGAGAGTTGAGACATCACAGCACCCTCGACAGCCACCGCATGATGTTGATCGCCAATTGCCGATTGTCGTAGCCAACCACATTCATGCCGACATGCAGGCCGCGCTTGTCGCGTTGCGCGCGCAACATCCCCGCCTCGCCCAGCACGACGACCCGCCCCGCGCCGACTTCCAGCGCGATTCCCTGCGCCCGCCCGCGTGCGGGCGCCGGCGCACCGTACTCCATGCTGATCCGCACATCGCCGCTGGTCCGGTCCACGGTGGCAGGCCCAGGTGGCCGCTCCGTCGCCGAGTCCGAGAGCGCGAGGAACGCAACCGCCTCGGCGGGACCCTGCAGCGACTGCCCCGTGAAGGTGAGCACCCGCTGCACCCGCTCCGAGGCGTTCCGCCCGCGCACGATCGGATGATCGTGGAGCAGGCCGTTCTCCGCCGAGTAGATGAGGTGGCTGTCGCCACGTGCGGAATCGTGATGGATTGGATCCTCGGCCATCCCCCCGCCCATGGAGACGCCGAATCGAGCGGCGAGCCCAGACACCGCCGGACCATAGGGCCAGTGGTCAGTCACCAGCAGCAGGCTGCCTCCGGCGCGTACCCACTGCTCAATCGCAGCGATCTCTGCGTCGCTGTACGCCGGACCGTCGTTGGCATCGTTGCTGCCGCGGGCGAGCACCAGCGCGAGCACGGCCACGCCGCCGAGTCGCTCGGCGGTCAGTGGCTCGCTGGTGACATGGAGCGTGTAACCATCACTCCTCATCAGCTCCGCGAGCGGCCGGTAGCCGCTGGAGGAGGTGTGGGTGTTGAGGTGACCCTCATCATACAGGACCACCGGCCCGCCGCTCGGGTACGCGGGGCTGACGATCCGCGTGTCGAAGGAGCGGTCGTAGGAAGGGTCGCGCAGCGTCAGATAGCCGAAGACGGTGGCCGCGATGAGGATCGCGGCGGCGGCACCCATCCCACGTCGACTCGGCCGCCACCTCGACCCGCCAGTCATCGCGCCTGCTCGACGTGCCGCTTGAAGTTGTCGAGGATCGCCTGCCACCCCGCCCGCTGCATCTCCACCGAGTGCGTAGTCTCCGCATCGAAGGTCTCGCGGACCACGATGCCATGGTTCTCGGTCGCGAACTCCACCGTCATCACCCGATCACCGAAGCCCGCCTCGATCAGCCGGTGCGGCTCCACCTTGGTGTACGTCCCCGCAAAGTCGAAGCCGGAACTGCCGTCCTTGGCCTCCATCCGCGACGAGAACTCGCCACCAACGCGCAGGTCGACCGTGGCCTTGGTGGTGTGCCAGTCGTCAGACGCGGCGTTCCATTGGATGATGTCGGCGGGCGTGGTCCAGGCGCGCCAGACCTCCTCCAGCGGCGCGTTGACGACGGTCTCGACGGTGATCTTCATGCGGGCCTCGGGTCAGGGGGTTGAAGGGTGGGGGTGGAAGTTATCGCCGGCATACCGCGGCGTGACACCCGCCCCCGCCGAATCACCCACTCCGCGACCACGATGTTGATCGCCCACCCCGCCCCCATCATCACCGCCCTCGGCACGCCCGCCGGCTTCCCCTCCGCGAGGATGAACCAGGGCAGATGCGTCAACACCTGCGTCCCGGCGCCGAGCCCGATGGCGTACGCACGGATCATCCACTCGCCGTGCGTCGAGTAGTCTCGGCGCAGGATCGCCTCGACCCCCTTCCCCACCGCGATGAGCATCAGCACCCCGACGATGAGCCGTTCGAGATACACCGCAAGGCCGTCGCCCTCCGCCCAGGGATAGGTGAGCGTCATCCAGAGCCCTGTGGTCGCGACAATCACCGCAGTCGGGACCAGCACCTTCCCCATGGCGCGGTGCAGTCCGCGCCGTGCACGCCGCAGCCCCGATGAGAACTGCAGCGCACCCAGGAAGGAGAAGATCACGGTGCCCGTGATGTGCACCACGATCGACACCGGTGCCGCGATGAAGCGCGCATTCTCGGCGGTGCCCGGGCCATCACCCAGGACCTGGGAGAGTCGGATGCCGCCGCCGATCGCCGGCACGATCGAGAGGACGATCAGTCCCGCGGGGACAAGCCAGCTGGCCTTGCTGCGCGTCGCAATCATCCTACCGCCGCTTGATGCGCAGCGCGCCGAGCAGCATGAAGTCGTTCCGCACCGAACTGCGGCCGCCGGCGATCAACGGCGTGAAGTTGGTGAGGTAGTCGCGGACTTCGAGGCGCACGCCGACCCGACCGATGCCGACTTCACCACCCGCGGCGAGGTAGCCACCGAGCGCAGTGGTTTCGTCGACGGCGAGGTGGCGATGGTTGTAGTAGCGGATCCCCGAGCCGAGCCCGACGATCGGCGTGAAGGAAAAGGTGGTGCTGATGCGCCGCGTCGACGCCTGCGCCTCGAGGCCGAGGTCGGCGCTGAGGATGTCGAGGCGGGTCGCATCGACGGTGGCAAGGTCGCGACTGCGCGCCCAGCCGACGGTGCTGACCACCGCGATCGACGGGGTGATGCTCCGGGAAATCTGCGCGGCGATCACCGGCGCGCGCTTCACCTCCGCGCGCAGGTCGCCAGCCGGGACGTACGACCCGGTGGCGATCCGGAACTGCCAGCGCGGGGCCTCGACCTGGGCCGGCGCGGCAGTGGCGGTGCTGATGCTGAGCAGGAGGGCGCCAACCAGGGTACGGGTGGCGGCGGTGCGCGGGAACAGGGCGAAGGCGGTCATGGGGCAGTCCTCAGGTCCACGGTGATGCCGGGGGTGGCGAGACGGCCTCGCATTCCGCACCGGCAGGTATTAGTATACATCGTATACTATTGCAGTGTATGATATAAACAGTTTAGGGTTTGTCAACCCCTATGGCGGACGGGACTCATGGCACGGAAGGCGGCGGCTCCAGGGAGCCGCAGGACGAAGGGCACCGCCAAGGCCGCGGCGGCGGGCATTGGTCGGGAGCTCACCCACGAGGCGCTGATGCAGGCCGCGGTCACGCCCGACCCGGAACTGCAGCGCCGGAGCGAGCTGCTCTGGGACGCGCGGTCGGTCCCCGGTCGGGGCCCGAAGCCGTCAATCACGCCGGACACCGTGGTGCAGGTCGCGATCGCGATCGCCGACGCCGACGGGCTCAGCGCCGTGACGATGCACGCCGTGTCGGGGCAACTCGGCGTCACCGCGATGGCGCTCTACCGCTACTTCCCGAGCAAGGATGCGCTCAACGACGCGATCGTCGATGCGGGGATGGGGCTGCCGCCGACGCCCAAGGGGGCCAAAGTCAGCTGGCGTGAGGAGGTGACCGCGTGGGCGCACGCGAGGCGCACGATGTTCTGCGATCGGCCGTGGCTCGCGGAGCTGCCGTTCGTCGCGGCGCCGCATGGTCCCAACTGGATGAGTTGGCTCGAGGCGATCGCCCGGCCGCTCTCACGCACAGGACTGCCTCCCGCCGAAGTCGGCCAGATGCTCAGTATCGTCGACGGCTACACGCGCGGCGCGTCGGACACCTCGATCTCGCTGGCGCGCGCCCGGGCGCGCGGCATTTCGGAGCGGCAGTGGGGCGCGGCCGTCGGCGCGGACCTGGGCCGGGCCATCGGCGATCCGCGCTTCCCCGCCTTCGCCGCGATCCTCACCGCGCCGCCGGAAACGCCCGGGCGGACGATGGAGGAGTCATTTGATTTCGGCTTGCAGCGCGTGCTCGATGGCATCGAGAAGTATGTGAAGCAGGCGAAGCGGTAGGGGAGTTATCCCTCCCATTCCACCGCATCGCCGACCCGCACCACCCCGCCCTCCTGCACCTGCACGAACACGCCGCCCCGCCACACCGGCTCGAGCGTCGCCTGCAGGCCGGGTGCCGCCTCGTCCATCCGCTCGCACGGCGTGAGCTCGCCACCGATGACCAACCGGCATGCGCCGACGCGCAACACGCGGCCGCGCGTGTCGTGCAGGTCGAGACCGCTGATCAGGATGTTCGCTCGGCGCATCGAAGGATCGACCGCCTGCCCGAGCGCGGCGGTCGCGGCCTCCCATGCCTCCTGGGAGAGAATCGTCACCTGACGGCGCCGACTCCGGCCGACACTCCCCACCATTCCCTGGTCCGGCACCAGCGTCGCCTCGGCCTGCAGATCCATCGGACCGCGATGCGCGCGCTTGCTCCAGAGGGCTTCGATGCGTCCAGGCACAGTGCCTCCACGTTCCGCTGGTTGTTCAAGACTACACGTTCTGCCCGATCACCCGCCACGCCCGCAACTTCTCGGCGCGTGGCACGCTCGCATTCGCCGGACTGGTCGAGGGCAACTGGATGAGCTCGAGGTCCAGTCCGCCGGGGAGTTGCGGCTGCACCTGTCGCGCGTACAGCGTGGCCGCCTTGGCGCCGTTGAAGCAGACGCGACGGATCGCGGGATGATCCCTGAAGAATTTCTTGAAGTTGTTCGGCACAGCGGTCGAGGGATCGATGTCCGCGTCGAGGCTGCTCTCGCGCCTGCATGACTTCAGCACATCCCAGAGCGCGATCCGATGGCTCTGCAGCATCACCGCGCGCTCGGCGTAGGGCGTGGTCGGATCGAAGCCGAGGATCTCGGCGGTGATTGTCCAGAAGGCGTTCTGCGGGTGGGCGTAGTACTGGTGCTCGCGCAACGACACCTTCCCGGGCATGCTGCCGAGGATCAGGAGGCGCGCGTCAGCGCGCGCGATCGGTGGGAAGCTGCGGCAGTGCATCGGAGTGGTGCTTCGAGAGAATGTCAGCCGCACCCGCCATCTCGATGAGTTGGCGGCGAGCCCTGAGGGTCGCGCGCAGCATGCCTGCAGAGAGGATCAGCGGTGCGACGCTCAGGCCCGCCGCAAATACCAGAAAGAGCCATGGCACCGTCGTTTCCGGCTCCGGCATTTCCCGCGTGGAATGCGACATCGGCGGTGGTGGCGGGGGAGTAAACACCATCCCGATCCATACCAGAAGAAAAATCAGTGGCATCCGCTGCCGACGCTTGGTCCAGACTCGCAGCAGCGGCCAGGAGATCAATACCAACACGATGAGCGGGACGCCGTAGAAGAGCAGCGAGATTGCGTGCCCAGCGTAGAGCAGGACGCCTGGGTCAGTCCAGACCCACACGCCGAAGCCCGCCGCGTACGCCACACCGAGAAACCAGAACACCACCAAGGGCATGATCTTCCATGGTCGTACGGGCTTCGTCGACGGCCCTGACGGCGCGGGAGTCGACACCTACCGCGCCCCATGCCAGTGCTTCCCCGCTTCCTCCAACGCCTCGCCCAACAATCGCAGCCCCTTTGGCCCCACGCCGTGCAGCGCCGCGACGTCGGCCTCCGACCACTTGGCCAGGTCCGCGAGTGAGCGGATCTTCGCGTTGGCCAGCGCGCGCAACGCCGGGCCGCCGACGCCCTTGGGGAATGCGGCTTCGTTGGGGTGCGTCGCGCGGTCGGGCGCGCTCGGGCTCACTGTTTCTGCGCCGGGAGTCGAGTCATCGCGGGGGTTCCTGGGGTAGCAGTCGTGAGGAGCCAGTACACGCACTGACCCGATTATTTGCCAGCAATCACCAATTTGTACACTCGAATCTGCGGCAGCCCATCGTCGCGCTCCTCGAGCGATGCGACGCGGTCCGTGCCCATCACCCAAAGCCTCGAGACGCGGCCTGCCTCGAAGGGGACCTCGCCGAGGTACTTCCCGTTCGGGTCGAAGACGCCGAATTGGCCGACGCTGGCCTTACCCGTTGGCAGCATCACCCAGATCCGGTTCGCTCGATCGACCATCACGCTGTTCCAGGCATTGCTCCGATCGGGGATGTCGCTCGCCTTGGCGACCTTTCGCAGCGCGTCCTGCAGCGCCGTCGACGGGAGTCCATCGACCAGGGCGGCGATCATCCGCGATTTTTCCGCCGGCGTCACCGCGACCCGCCTCGTTGGCCCCTCGATGATCCTCACCGTGTCGCGGCCAGTGCGGGAGAGGACGAAGCGCATCGAGTCGCTGCGGCCCATCAGGATCAGGCCGTCGAATCGGAGGAGCGCCATCTCGAATGGTTGTCCCGGCACCGCGACCTCGTGGATCGACCGCACCTGCGCCCCGCGTTCCTCAGCCCTCCATGTCCTGGGCACCCGGTTCGGTATCGCCTGCAAGGTGTCGATGATGCGGCCACGCGCATCAATCCTGAGGTACGCGGACTCGAGTCCGCGAGCAGGCCCCGCGACCCACGCTCTGCCGGTCCGGTCGATGTGAAGCGTCGCGTAACTCTGGCAGCACAGCGACTTGACCGTGGCCACGAATGTGCCATTGGTGCGGAAGATCGAGAAGCGGCTCTCCTGCCAGTCCTGCACCATGAGCAGGTCACCGTGGACACCAATCACGCCGCTCCGCAGTTCACCGGGGCCGTCACCCTCTCTCCCGATGGTGCGGAGAAACTTGCCGTCGGGGCCGAAGACCAGCACCGTCGCGGGCGCCTTCTGCATCGCGTAGATGGTACCGTCATCGGCGATCGCCATCGAGGTGATCTCGCCGAGCTCGCCCTTCGAGCCTTCGGGCGGCGCGATCACGCGTTCGCTGACCCAACGCCACGGCAATGGTCCGACCGTGGGTGGGGCTGCGAGCAGACTCACCAAGGCGGCAGTGGCGACCAGCGTTGCACGCACTGTGGTCACGTGATGCTCCCTATCAATGGTGGCTCATCATGCTGGCACTCCGCGCCTGCTCGACCGTGACGCCGTGACGAGCGAGCGCCACCGCGGCGACGCCCTCCCCTTCCCGAAGCAATCCGAGGAGGAGCACCGACGAGGTCACCCGGCCGCTCCCGAATTCGCGTGCTTCCTGCATCGCACACTCAATGACGTATTTCATCCGCTGCGAGAACGGAAATTCGGCCACATCCTCGCCCGCGATCTGATCGCCGCTCGCCTGTTGCTCCGACGGGATACCGAGCATGCCGAGGGTGGTGGCACGGACCGCAGCCGGATCGACGCCGAGGTTCGCGAAGGTCGTCGCGATGCCAGCGTCCTTCACGCTCACGAGGGCGAGCAGCACATGCTCGGTGCCGATGATCCCGTGGCCGAGCTCCGCAAGCTCACGGGAGGCGAGAGAAAGAACCCGCCGCGCCTCCGGGGTGAAGTCGATGGACTGCGACATGCGGCCTCGTGGGAAGCGGATCTGGCGACGATCAGTCAGAGCCTGGCGACCTGGAACGTGCTCAGCCCTTCGCCAAATGATACGCGACCAATGCATTCGCGTGGCCGTGGCCGAGCCCGTGCTCCGACTTGAGCAGCGCGACCAGCTCCATATGCTTGAGATCGCCGGAGCGCTGCAGCACGCCGAACCAGTGCGCCACCGGAAACCCGTACTTCTTCTCGATGGACGGGAAGTAGGACGCTGGGCCCTGCACCTTCTCGGAACCTGCCATGGGAAGCCTCCTGAGAGTCTCGATGAAGCTATCACCATACCGAGCGGGGCGAGGCGCCACTCTAATCCGCCCCTGTTTGAAGGGCCATCCGGGTAAGGTCCTTCGACTGCGCAGCCCTTCGGGCTGCTCCGCTCAGGATGACAACGCAGTGATCGATCATCGATCATCGATCATCGATCATCGATCATCGATCATCCCGCTTCGACGTGCATGTCATGCGCATACCCCATCGCGACGAGCAGCGTGACCAGCGCGACGCCGGCCAGCCCGACAAACACCCACGTCATGCCGTGTCCCGCAACCGGCCCCGGCAATCCGCGCAACGCGCCGAGTGCCGCGACACCGATCGCGCCACCGAGGAAGCGTGAGAAGGCGCCGAGCGCGGTGACGACGCCGCGCTGACCGTGCGCGACGGTCGATTGCGCATCGACCACCGTCGTCGTCGAGAGGAGGCCGAAGCCGAGGCCCATCACGAACATGATCGCGGCGAGCACCCAGATCGTCGCGTTGCTCGAGACGAAGCCGGCAAGCGCCACGGCGCCGATCGCCAGCAGCAGCGCACCGAGTCGAATGGTGGCGCGGCGCCCCTGCTTCAGCATCAGCGAGGGCGAGCGGCTGGCAGCAATTGGCCATCCGAGCAAGAGCGGCGAGAGTGCCGCCGACGCCGCGATCGAGCCGCCCCCCGCAATCAGCCGCAGCGGCAACCAGGTCAGCACCACCATCATCATCGCGCCCACCAGCCCGAGCAGCGCGATCCCCGTCCCCAGCCTCGGCGACCTGAGAATCTGCACCGGGATGACCGGATCGGCGGCGCGTCCCTCCACAAACACCAGCGCGCCGAACGCGGCCGCCGAGAGCAGCGCCATCGGGATGGTCGCGACCTGCTCGATCGCGAGCAGCAGCGCGAACGCGCCGACCGCGGTGCAGAGCACGCCAAGTCGGTCGAGCGGCAGCGTGCTCCGCACTCGCGCCGGCTCGCGATAGGCGAGCGCCACGATGCCGATCGCCGCGAGCGCGAACGGGATGTTGATCCAGAAGATCCAGCGCCAGCCGATCGTGGTCGCGAGCAGCGAGCCGAGCAGCGGACCGATCGCCCCCGACGTGCCCCAGACCGCGCCAATGATACCCTGCACCTTGCCGCGCTCGTGCACCTCCCAGAGATCGCCGACGATCGTCAGCGTCACCGGCTGGATCGCGCCGGCGCCGGCACCCTGGATGACCCGGCCGAGCACCAGCAGGTCGAAGGTCGGCGCGAAGCCCGACACCAGCGACCCCAGCGCAAAGAGCAGCAGGCCGATATAGAGCAGCGGCGCGCGACCATGTCGGTCGGCCAGCTTGCCATAGAGCGGAATCGCGACCGTGCTGGCAAGCAGGTAGGCGATGTTGACCCAGCCGTAGCGGGCGTCGCCCCCGAGGTCGTGCACGATCGTCGGCAGCGCCGTGGCCACGACCGTGGCCTCGATCGCCGAGAGGAACATCGCGAGGACGAGGCCGACCAGGGTCCAGCGGCGACCGACGAAACGGGGGGAAAGCGGGGGCATGGCAGAAGATAGCGAGAAGCGAGAAGCGAGAAGCGAGGCTTGGCGGGGAGATCGCTCCGCCGGGCCACGCTTCTCGCTTCTCGCTTCTCGCTTCTCGAAAAAAGGCGCCGACCGGAGTCGAACCGGTGATGGAGGTTTTGCAGACCTCTGCCTTACCACTTGGCTACGGCGCCGAATGCCGGGGGATTCTAGTCGCCCCTCTGGCCGGTGTCCACCGAATCGGGAACCCGGCCGGCCCTCCCAGGCGTTATTCTCTGGCAGGGTGCCCCCCCTCCCTGCCTACCCGGAGTACCACATGCCCTGCAATGAATCGCCGCTGTTCCGCGGGATCCGCGTCGTCGCCGGCCTGGTCATGCTCTATCTCGGCTGGACCCACACCGTCACCGGCACGGCCGGCACCGTGCTCCAGTGGCTCGGCTTCGTCCCGCTGTTCACCGGCCTGACCGGCTTCTGCCCGCTCTACTCGGTCCTGGGCATCAACCGCTGCGGGCCGAAGGCGGCGTAGGGGTACCGGATCACGGCGTTGGATTGTCCTTGCTGCCCGCTTGTGCCTGAGACGATACTGCGAGCATGAAGACCGTGATTTCGATTCCCGACCCTCTCTTCCACGCGGCCGAAGAGCTGGCGAAACGGACCCAAAGGTCCCGTAGCCAGCTCTATGCCGACGCGTTGAGGGAATATCTGACCCGACAGGCCGATGAGGTCGTGACCGAGGCGATGAATCGTGCGGTCGACCGACTCGAGGCGGCGAGTCAGGATTCCTTCAGCCGAGGAGCCGGTCGAAAAGCGCTGGAGCACAGCGAGTGGCGCATTTCCTCGGGCAGTGGAGGTGCTGCTCGGCCAAAGGAGCCTGTTCAGGCAGCCCCCGCTCCTCCATACCATCCCACCCAGAAGCGGCACTAGCCGCTCCATCTCGCTGCACAATTGACCGTAACGTACTGAAACACCAAGGCCGCTCGGCGCCTTGGTGTTTCTCGATTTGATGATCCGTTGATAGTGGCAGCGTAGCCTGAGTTGGTGGGGCTGGCTGCCGGTGATCCGCCACGCGCCCTCCACATCGATGGTCCGAGCACCCGGACAATCAGGACCCGATCACACCGAATTGTCCAGGTATAGCGACTCAAACCACTCCTTCTTGGAGGGCCAGTGGAACGACTAGTTCAGAAAAGGGCCATGTCCATCGACTCGAGGCCGCTTCAGATGCGACGTCACTGGCCCGATTTCAGGCGGTGGACTGCGGTGTTGGGAGCGGTGTTCATGGCGGCCTGTGCCGCCGGTGACGGGCCAACCGAACCGACTTCGCGTCAAGTCGACTGGGGGGCCGACGCCGGCGTTACGGCCTCCTCCATGATGGCATCGATCGGCTGCACGTTGAACGAAGGCGCGGCCGACACCGCAACGGTAGGAATCATCTTCTCCGCCACGGTGATGAAGACGTATCGCTGTCCGGGTGTACCGAAGGACAGCATCATGAGGACGTCGGATGTGATCCGGGCCCTTATTCGCAGCGGCTCTGTATGGGCATCGATGGAAACAGGCGGGGAAGGGAGTGGCTCTGGAATCTGGGTCTACAGCTACTCAGAGTGCATTCTCATGGAAACCTTGGAGACTGGCCTCTACCTGGTTCAGGAAGGACCGGGCCTGCCTACCATCGTCAAGAGAGTCACGCGTCGGACCGAATGTCTATGGGTTGAGCACTACATTTGGACCGGCCCAAGCGGAAGCGACTGGCGCGACTTCCCGCTGCCCGGCGACCCGTCACCTGACCCAAGTACCCCTCCTGACTCGCAGCTGGTCTCACTGTCGATACTGCCAGATCACGCCCAGGCGGAGGTTGACGAGGTTAAGACCTTCTCCGTTACGGCAACGTATAGCAACGGGGCAACACACCCGATCACCGGCCCCCTCTGGTCAAGCTCAGACACTGACGTCGCGACAAAGGACGATCCGGGTACGTTCCAGGCACAACACGTTGGGACCACCACGGTCACCTTTCGCGTGGGGAGCATTCAGGCCACAGCGACGCTCGATGTCATGGACAACAGAATGGCGGAGTACATGGGCGTGCTGATCGACCCGTGGTGCCACAAGCTCGCACGACTGATGTGTCCCGGCACACCGATTCGCGCAGATTCAATGGCGAAGCTTAAGACCCGGATTGCCAACAACCTCAAGACTACTGGCGAGTGCGGCGTGATTCGTGCCGGATTGTTGGCGTTGCCTGATGACCAATTCTACAGCACCGAGGTTCTGCCACTCCAATCGGCAACCGGCGTGACCCTTGCTGGCATCAGCCACCTCATGCCTGAAACGGCAGCTGACACAGCCGCGCTGACGTCAACCGCAGTTATCTTTATCTCAAAGGCAGGCCTGCACCACAAGAAATATCCCCCCGAAGTAGTGTTGGCGCACGAGTTCATCCATGCCCTCTTTTTTGGGCAGTATGGCGCTGTGTATCACGCCGCGTTTGAGGCCGAAATCAGTGCCCGCGCGATGGCCTGCAGGAACTGAGGAGTTCAACCATGTCGCATAGACTTCGCGTAGCTCTCGCGCTGACTTCCACGGCCTTCTGCGCTCGGGTTAGCCAACCCGAGCCGGACCTCGCAGCCATCAAGGCCGCAATACGAGTTGACTACCGCAAAGACGCAAATCTCCAGGATGTGGTCGAGTTTGACAGCATCGGCGTCGAGCGTCAGTTCTTCCCGTGCATTCGCGAACGGCCCAAGCGACCGGCCACTTGCCGGAAGGGAGTCACCGACAGGGTTATGCGAATTCAGGTGCTCACAGCGACGGACAGCTCGGCGTCTGGTTTCGCCTTGACCTACACCCCGCATCTCGAGCCGCTCGAGTTCACGGCCACCGAAGTCAACTACGCGGTGACAAAGGTGGAGGGGAAGTGGACCGCGAAGGCGGTGGCTGTGAAAAGCACTGAGGGATTCATCGAGTCGCGATAACGGGGGCGGGCCGCAACCTGGCTCGCCCGTTCCCTACCGCTCCACCCTCACCACCAACCCCCGCCGGCAGGAATCGCAGCTCACGTCGAGCGGCCGGTCGGGGTGGATCATCCCGAAGCCACCACCGATCCGGTTCACTGCCTGACACTTCGGGCAGGCGAGCCGGATCGGGGTGAGCCGTGCCACCGCGCGCAGCTGCCGTCCCGCCGCGATGCCGCCACCAATCAGGAGCAGCGGCGGTCCCATCAGATGGATGATCGGGATCGGAATCAGTGCCACCGATGCGACCATCGCCACGACAAAGATTCCGGCCGCGCGCAGCAGCCGCGTCTGGTAGGGGATCTCGGTCAGCACCCCCTCGCCGCGCACCTCGTTGCCATCGCCGCTCGCCAGCACGACGGTCACCTGACGTTCACGCATCGGCGCTGTCTCGCTGCGCAGTGCCGCGGAAGAAGACCACTGCGAGCGCAATCCAGAGCGGGATGTCGCCAAGAAGCTTCATCGTGAGCCCGGCCAGCATGATGTCTTCGTTGGCCGAGAAGCGGACATCGACCCTCGGCGCGAGCTCATAGAGCGCATACATCGGCCAATCGGAGAAGACCATCATCATCGCGGGAATCGTCGGCACGATGGTGGCGCCGAAGAGATAGCCCATCTTGCCGAAGGTGCCGAGCCGCACAAACGCCTTCGGCGCGACCAGCGGCCACCAGAGGAAGAGCCCCGCGGCGAGCCAGCTGAAGTCAATCAGGAACGAGCCGAGCTGCGTCTGCATCGCCGGGTCGACGACGGCGGGGAGATGACTCGTCACCACGATGAGGTTGTAGCAGACCAGGCCGGGGATCGCGCGCGCCATGGTGCTCAGCACCCGATGGCGGGCTGAGCCAACCGGTGCGAAGGCGAGCCACCCCTCCTCGGGGATCGAGCGCAGCAGCGCTGGCCCCACCAGTAGCGTGAGCATCAGGAACTGGAAGGTGTGCACCGAGGCGAGGTAGCCGGCGCCGAGCTTGCCGACCGGCCAGTCGAGCGTGACCAGCAGCGCGAGCCACGCCGTCGCGAACCACCCCCACGGGCGGCGCGTCCAGCGCTGCTGCACGCCGAGCTGCCACCACCCCGCGGCGAGCAGCAGCAGCGCGAGGTGCACCCCGGGGTACCATTGCCACTGCCAGCTCCACGGCAAGCCCGTCGCCGCACACCACCACTGCATCAGCTACTCCTTTCCACCGACTGCGCGCACCGTGGTCGACTGCTCGACGGTCCGACCACTGCGGAAATGAAACGTCAGCGTCACCGCCGATCCCACCGTCAGCGGCGTCGGGAAGTGCTCCAGCATCAGGTGCCGGCCACCCATCGCGAACACCACAGAGTCACCAGCCGGCACCGCCAGCCACGTCAGCGGCATCATCATGAGTTGGCCGTCGCCATGATCCATCGATTCGTGCAGCGTCACGGAGTCGGCCGCAGGGGTACTCACCCGATCCAGTGTGTCTGCCAGCGCACCCGCATTCCGCAGCACGAAATACCCCGACGCGGCAACGGCGCCCACCGGCGCGACCTGGATCTCCAGGCGATCGGCGCGCAGTGCGTCCCCTCCGCCGCAGGCGGTGGTGCAGAGGAGAAGCAGAAGCAGGCGCGCGGAAGTCATAGGTCGTAGGTCGTAAGTCGTAAGTCGTAGGTCCATCATCCATCATCCATCATCCATCATCCACTCACGCTTCTCGCTTCTCGCTTCTCGATCACCGCTGCTCCCCGTATGCCACGAGCCTCGGCAAGTCATGCGCCCAATCCCGTTGCCGCGTCCCGAACGCGTACTGCACCCGGCCCAGCCCGTCGAGCGTGTGCGCGATCACCTGCGACGCATGCCCCACCAGGTACGCCGCCGCCCCGCGCGTGGTGTCCTTCTCGGCGGTGAGCAATCCCGCCGCGAGTTGCGCCGCCTTGATCGTGGAGTCGGAGCCGGTGAGCGCGATGAAGCGCGGGTCGAAGCCCGCGACCCACGGCGCCAGCACCGCCATCGAGTCGCGCGCCGGGTCGACCGTCACGAAAATGACGGTGATCTGGCGACTCACCTCTTCGGGGAGCTTGTCGAGCACCGCGGCGATGTTCGCGAGGTGCACCGGACAGACATCGGGGCAATGCATGTAGCCGAAGAAGAGCAGCGTCACGCTGCCGCGCGTCTTCTCGGCCAACGGGAACGGCTGCCCCTTGGCATCGGTCAGCACCACGTTCGGCATCGGACGCGGCGACACCACCTCGGCACCGATGAAGCCGCCGGGGGAGAGCTCGCGATCCAGCTTCTCGCCGCAGGCCAGCGTGCCCAGGGCGAGCAGCACCACCCACACCGACCTCACTCGACGAAGTCGACCGAGAAGCCGTAGGCGCCGCGCACCACGTGGCCGTCGGCCGAGGCGGTCTTCCAGCGCACGACGTAGCGCCCCGGCGGGATCGGCCGGGTCAGCGGGGCGTGCAATTCCTTGCCGGCGACCTTGGTGTCGATCACCAGCTTCATCACGTCGCTTGAATCGGCCGGACGGACGATCGCGATCGAGGAGAGCTTCGGATTCACCTTGCCGGTGAAGGTCAGGATGACCTCACGCGGCGCGCCCTTGACCGTGGCGTCGCGCCCCGGAATGGAACTCTTCAATTCAGTGTGAAACAGCAGCACCGCCGGCGCGGCCACCGCGCCGATCAGCACCGCAAGCACCTTGGACACCATCACACGCACTCCAGGAAAGCAGACCCTGCAATATAGTGCCGCGTCAGGGGGCGACGGTGACCTTGTCGACGAAGTACGGCGTGTCGCCGAAGCAGGTCGTCGGCACGCCACGATGCTCGGCGTAGTGCAGCACGACGCGCTTGCCGACTGCCTCGCTCATCCCCTTGGCCACCTGGTCGTCACGCACCGTGAAGGTCCACATCACCGGCGCGACGCCCGGCACCGTGGTCATCGCGATCTCGCCTTCCCACGTCTTGCAGAGCCATCCCTTGTGCGAAAACTTCTGCAGCACGCCGGCGCGCTCGCCCTCGGAGTAGGCCCAGTTGAGCGCGGCGCCTGCGTAGATCGAGAAGAGCAGCACGGGAATCACCACCACGCCCAGCGCGATCAATCCCCAGCGACGCTTCCGCTTCGGTGCCTCGGAATCGGACATGACGTGCTCCTCCATCGGTCGTCGACCCGGTACCGCTCAGCGTCCGCTGCGCAGCCCCGTCGAAAAGGTAAAGCCCTTCCCCACCACGAAGACCCAGCCCGACGATTCGCGGTCGTTGCCGACCCGATAGACCAGGTCCATCCGGTTGGACTCGAGGTCCGGTGCACGCGAGGCACCGAGTCGCAGGCCGACTCCCATGTCCCACCCCGTGCGCATCGACGCGCCGCGATACCACGCCCCACCATGGTCCACGAAGGTTGCGATCCCGACATCCATCACCTTGAGGAAATCCACCGCCGCGCCGTAGCGATACTCGGCAGTCACGAAGAAGGCGCGGTCGCCCGTGAAGGCATGCGACCGGAAGGCGCGCGGTCCCGCGCCGAGGCCGAGGTCGAACTCGGTCCCGGGGAGGAGGCCGCGGAGCACGCCGGCCGAGGCGTGCACCAGCGCGAGGTGCTTCGGCGACGGGATCCACGCCGCCGTCGCCGCGACCTGCGCGGTTGCCGAGTCGAGCCCGCTGCTGGTGATCAGCCCGCCGACGTTCCACTCGAGCAGCGAGAAGCCGCGCGCGGAGCCGTGGCCCGTGCGGCCAGCGATCGCCGGCGCGATGCCGCTCTTCTCGTAGCCGAACGCGGCGGGGGCGAGCAGCAGCGAGGCACGCACCACGGTGGAGAGGTCGAGGTCTTCGTCGCGCGAGAGGGAGTTGTACCCCTGCAGCTTCACGTAGCGACCCTTCCGTGCCTCGATCCACGCACCCACCGCGCCGGTCACCGAGCGTTCGGTGATGCCGACCTGATCGTACGTCGCCTGGGTGGTGAAGTCGTCGCGGCGCAGCTGCGCCACCAGCCCGGCGCGCAGATAGCCGAGCGGCGGTGTCCGGAGGGCGCGCGCCACCTCGGCGCGGCCCAACACGTAGCGGCGCTGCAGCGTGTCCGTGGCCTGCTCGATGCCATCCCGAAAGCGGAGAATCCGCTCGCGGCGCGTGTCGCCGGTGATGCTCCACGCCGACGTGCCGCCGAGGTTAAAGAAGGACTTCCCGATCGTGCCGGCGGCGAGCTGACCGTCGCTCCGATCCTCCAGTGCGGCGACCATCCCGATCGTGCCGCCAATGAGGCGCGGCTGCCGGAACGCGAGCGTGGTGGTGCTCCGATCGGGATTCTTCCGGTAGAGCAGCGATGTCTGGGTCGCGGTACCGAGGAGGTTGTCCTCGATCAACGCCAGGGTGTAGGCCACTTCGCCGCCGGTTGAGCGGAAGCGGAAGTCGGGGCGGGTGCTCCAGCCGTCGCGGGTGGTGACGGTGACGACCAACCCCGAATCAACCGACGCGGTGTCGATCTTCACGCTGCGAAACACGCCGAGCCGGCGGAGATTCCGTTCGCTCTCGGCGATTTTCGCCGAGTCGTACGGCTCGCCCGGATGCACCAGGATCTCGCGCCGCACCACGTACGGCAGCGTCGTGATGTGGAGCCGATTGACGAGGTTGAGCAACCAGAAGCGGGACTCGTCGGGGTCGAAGATGGAGCGGCGTTCGAGGACGACGGCCGAAACTGGGGTTTGGGCGTGGAGTTCTTCGAGAAGCGAGAAGCGAGAAGCGAGAAGCGTGGCGAAAATCGCGAAGAGGCGGGGCCGCGGGAGGATGCTCCCGAGACGCCAGCCCACTCGCTTCACGCTTCTCGCTTCTCGCTTCTCGATCAGCTCAACGACTCCAACAGCCGCCACAGCTCCAGCGGCGAAAACTCCGCGAACCGTGCCTTCACGTCGGGGACACTCCACTCCCGGAAGATCCAGGCGGAGGAGCGGCGCACGTCGCCGGCCACGAAGTGGACCCGGCCGACGGCGAGGGGACCGTCCTGACGCGTCTCGAGGTGGACCGACCAATTCGTGCCGCCCCGGGCGAGGTCGCCCATGTGGTCGGCATTGGAGAGGTCGATCGTGTCGGAGGGGGGTGTGGTCATGGTCACCGGGGCGAAGGACGTTTCAAGGGTAGCGAGGCGCCACGGCCTGCGCCAGCAGGGGACACTATATTGCTTCGCCGCCGCGCGTGGCGATCCCCCGGCATTTCCCTGGAGAGACCGTGTCCAATACCCCTGCTTCCCCCCAGGCCCAGCGGTTCTGCACTGGCTGCGGCGTGGCCCTGAGCTCGAATGTCCGCTTCTGTTCGGCCTGCGGAACGCCCATCGGCGGCGCCCCGGCGGCCCATGCTGCGCCAACGGCTCGAGCCCACACCGGTGGGGCGGCCCCGGCCTCCTCGACCCCGGCCGCGCCGTGGATCATCGCGGGGCTGCTGACGGTGGTGGCCGTCGTGGCGGTGATCTACGCGGCGACCGACCGGACTGCTGCCGAGCCGCCCGCGATGGGGGCCGCCGCCGGGGGGGCAGTCGGCGCAGCCGGGGCGCCCGACATCTCGAACATGACGCCGCGGGAGCAGTTCACCCGGCTCTCGGACCGGGTCACCGCCGCCGCCGAGAAGGGCGACACCGCCACCGTCTTCCGGTTCACCCCGATGGCCCTCGGTGCCTACACCAACCTCCCGGCTGGCGACCGCGACATCGACGCCCGCTACCACACGGCGATGATCCAGGCCCAGGTCGGGATGTTCCCCGAGGCGCTTGCCCTGGCCGACACGATGCTGAAGGAGGCGCCCAACAACCTGATGGGCTTCTTCGTCCAGGCCATCGTCGGCGACTATCAGGGGAACAAGGTCGGCGCCGAGGCCGCGCGGGCCGCGTTCCGCAAGAACTACGACGCCGAGATCGCCAAGAAGCGCGACGAGTACGAGGCACACCGCCCGCTGCTCGAGAGCTTCAAGACCACGCCGGGACCCAAGTAAATGACCACGACGATCCGCGTCGCACATTCGCCCGACTCCGACGACGCGTTCATGTTCTATGCGCTGGCCGAAGGGAAGGTCGAAACCGACATCACGTACCTGCACGAGCTCTCGGACATCGAGTCGCTCAATCAGCGCGCGCGGAACAAGGAGCTCGATGTCTCGGCGGTCTCGATCCACGCCTACGCCTACATCGCCAAGGACTACGCCCTGCTCAACAGCGGCTCGTCGATGGGCGACGGCTACGGCCCTCGGCTCGTCTCGCTGACGCCGCCCCCGGGCGAGCGTCGCGCCGACTCGGAACGGATTCGCGACGCGGCGAAGGGGAAGCGGATCGCGATTCCCGGCTTGCTGACCACCGCCTACCTGGCACTCAAGCTCTGGCAGCCCGACTTCGTCCCGGTCGTGATGGCCTTCGACGCGATCGAGGAGGCCGTCCACAAGGGTGAAGTGGACCTCGGCCTCATCATCCACGAGGGGCAGCTCACCTACGTCGACGACGGCCTCCATCTCTGGGCCGACATGGGTGAATGGTGGTTCGACGTCAGCGGCCTTCCGCTCCCCCTCGGCGGCAACGTCGTCCGGCGCGACCTCGGCCGCGCGGTGATCGACCAGGTCGCCAAGGACCTCAAGGCCTCGATCGTCTACGGCCTGGTCCACCGCACCGATGCGCTGGCCCACGCCAAGCAGTACAACCGCGGCATCTCCGACGAGCGCACCGACGAATTCGTGGGGATGTACGTGAACCAGTGGACCGTCGACTACGGCATCCGCGGCCGTGAAGCGGTGCAGGTGCTGCTCGACGAGGCAGCCGAGGCGGGGCTGATTCCGAGCAGGGTGGAAGTGGAGTTTGTAGGGTAGCGGGGATCGAGAAGCGAGAAGCGGGAAGCGAGAAGCGGGGCCCAGCGGGAAGATCTCACCGCCGTGCCCCGCTTCTCGCTTCTCGCTTCTCGCTTCTCCCTACTTCCGCCGCTCGAAATACAACAATCCCCCACTCACATCCCCGACGATCAGCACCATCGTCCCGTCACCCCGGAGATCCCCAAAGGTGGCGGCGGATGCGCGATGCGTCTCGACCTTGAAGCTCGTGTCGATCGTGAAGCGGATCTCGCTGCCGCTGCTGCTGTTGCGCCAGCGCTGGACGCCGCCGTCGTCGCTGCCGAGGAAGAGGTCGGGGAGACCGTTTCGGTCGAGGTTGAAGAAGGTCGGTGACGCGCGGCGGCCGACATCGATCCCCTGGAAGTTGTCGCTGACCAGGTCGAACTTCGGCGCGGTGCGGCTGCCGATGTTGCGATAGAGATTGAGCTGACCGCTGGCTTCCCCGACCATCAGGTCGAGGTCGCCGTCGCCGTCGAGGTCGGCGAGTGCCGGAACGCTGTTGCTGCCGCGGGTCAACACAATCAAGGCGCTGTCGGCGAGGGTCCACTGCGGCGCGCTCTTGGTGCCGCTGTTTCGGAACCACTGCACCCGGTCGCGCCAGGTGCCCACGATCAGGTCGGGAAGTCCGTCGCCGTCGAGATCGGCCACCGCGGCGGTCGGGTTGAACTCGGTCGGCAACGCCAACGGCCCGCGGTCGCGGAACGACGGCGCGGTGCGGCTGCCGACGTTCTCGAGCCAGGTCAGCGTGCCGCGTTCCCCTTCGCCCTGCACGATTCTGTTGCCCACCAGCAGGTCGAGGTCGCCGTCGCCGTCGAGATCGGCGAGCGTCGGCACGCTCTCGCTGCCGACATCGAGCATCGGCAACAGGCGTGAGGTGCGCGTGGCCCACTCGCCGCGCTTCACCTGCTCCACCAGATAGAGATTGTCGACCGAGGTGCGGTTCGGCCCGAACGCACCGCCGATCACGCCCATCACCAGGTCGAGGTCGCCATCGCCGTCGAAGTCGCCGAGGGAGGGCGCGTTGTAGCCGCTGGTGAGCAGCGGCGGCGTGACTGGGAATGCTGCCGGCGGGTGACGGAAGTCGGGCTGCTGACAACTGCCATTGTTGGCGATCAGCAGCAGGCCAGGCTCGAAGAAGTCGCCCCAAAGCAGGTCGGGATCGCCATCGCCGTCGACATCGCCGAACGCCATTGTGTTGGCGCCGTGGAGCGACGGCCGCGTCCCGTCACTGCCGCTCCCGATGATCTCGATCTCCTCGAAGCGCTCGGTGAGCATCCGGAAGCGCGGGATGCTGCCCTTCGCCGCGGCGTCGGCCTCGTAGTGCACGATCGTCCCGCTCACTCGGCCGATGAAGAGGTCGAGCCGGCCGTTGCAGTTGAGGTCGACGAGATTCAGGATGTTCTGGCGATCGGCGAAGATCGGCTGCCCCTCGACGTCGCGGAGCGAATCGGCCGCCGCCTCGAACTTCGCCACGGTCTTGGTGCCGACGTTGCGCCACAACCGGATGTAGCTGTTGGGCATCTCGGTGAGCAGGTCGATCACGCCGTCCTGGTCAAGATCGACGAAGCGCGCCCACTCCCCCACCGCCATCCCGCCATACTGGTCGGTGCGCCACTGCATCCGGCCGTCGACGTTCTCGAAGAACATCAGCGCATCGGCACGTTCCTGCAGGAAGAGGTCGAGGTCGCCGTCGCCGTCGATATCCACCAACTGCGGCCTCGGCACGTCGAGCCCACCCAGAAACGGCTCGGCGATCGGCGTGCCGTTGCGATCGGCCACCGGGAACGGCGCCACGCGGCGCGTGAACGCGGCACTGCCCTGCGCCCCGAGCATCATGGGCAGCAGGGCGGCGCACACCAGGAGGGTGCCGGCGCGACTCACCGTGCGCGCGCCGCGCCGATCCCGGTCGGACCGTTGCCCAGCATCAGCGTCGAGTGGACCGTGCCGGTGGCGAGATCGAGGATCGTGAGCCAGCCATCGGTCGCCGCGTGGCCTTCCATGCCGTGCATCTCGTGACCGCTCTGCCCCGGCATGATCGCGCCGGTGTTCTGGTTCACGATGAAGGCGTACTTGTTGTCGGCGCGGAGGAGCAGGCCGTACGGCTGCGCCATCCGCCCGTCGACGACCCGCGTGACCGTCCCCGAGGCGATGTCCACCTGCGCCAGCGCGTTCTTCACCAGCAGCGTGATGTAGACGCTCTTGCCGTCCCGCGCAAAGCGCGGATCCCACGGCTTGCCAGCCAGCGGAATTTCCTTCACCGGCACGAATGGCGGCGGCCTGGTGAGGTCGAAGACCAGCAGCGTGTTCGAGAGCTCGCCACCGGCCACCATCGTCTTGCCATCGGGCGAGAGGGCGAACTGCACCAGCGATCTCGGCGCGCCCGGGATCGTGGTGATCGTCACCCGACCCGTCGCCGTCTCGACCGACGCAATCCGGTTCTCGGCGAGCGACGCCGTGTGCACCCACTTCCCGTCGAGCGTGACCGTGAGCGCATGTGGCCGCGGGATCAGGATTTCCTGCTCCTCGACCATCACGAAGGCCTTCCGCGCAATCACGCCGAGGGCCTTCGGCGGATTCACCGCGGTCATCGAGCGGCCGACGTAGAGCGAGTCGTGCACCGGGTCGAGCGTCAACAGCCCCGGCGTTTCCATCCTGACCTGGCCGACGAGGTGATTGGCGCGGTCGAACTTGAGCACCCGGCCGTCACCGATCAGCGAGGCATACCAGAACGAGCCGTCGGGTTCGACGGCAATGTGGTGCGGCTTGGCGTTGGCGGTGAAGCCGAGTCCGCGGAGGTCGATGACCGTGTCGACCGCGAGCCGCTGCTGGTCGATCACCGAGATGCTCGCGCCGGACTGATTCACCACATACAGCTTGGCCCCGCCGGACGGGCTCGGGGCCGTGGCGGGGGTGGACCCCCCGCCGCTGCAGGCGAGGACGGCGAATGCCGCCCCGGCCATCATGCTCTTTCGGATCATGGCACCGTCGAGGTGCGGTCACGCACCAGGAAGATCCCCTTCCCCATGTTGTTCACGAGGATCGAGCCGTTCTTGAAGTACGGATAGCTGTTCCAGGTGCCCGAGAAGCCCGGCGAGTTCTCGCCCGGCTCGACGTCGAAGAAGCCGACTTCGCGCGGCTGCGTCGGGTTGGTGATGTCGATGATGCGGAGGCCAGCCTTGTAGTTCGACTGGTACATCCGGTTGCCCTTCACGTACAGGTTGTGGTCCGACGCCTTGCTGGTGCCGAGGAACGGCCCGACGAAGACGGGGTCATCGAGCTTGGCGAAGTCGAAGATCAGCGTCCGGGTCGCCTTGGCGGCGTCGCCCTTGCCGCCGGTCTCGTCGAGTTCGTCGTTGAGGTAGAAGTAGCGCATGTCCTCGCTCCACCACCCCTGGTGCGTGTAGCCGACATCCGGATACGTCGCGAGGCCGAGGATCTTCACATTCTGCTTGTCGCTGAAGTCGGCGATCGAGATGGCCGTCTCGTTCGAACCGAGGCAGATCTCCTTCCCCTGGTAGCGCGTGTCCGGGCCGCGATAGACCTGGCAGAGCGCGTCGTGCGAGTAGCCGGTGCCACTGCGGCCGGTGCGCTTGTCAGCGTGGCAGCCGGCGAAGACCGGCTTGAGCGGATCGCGCATGTCGATCATGTGGTAGCCGCCGCCACAGTTCTCGCCCGGGCCGTTGCTGCCGACCGCGTAGGCGAACATCGACTCCTCGTTGGTGAGGATGTCGTGCACCGACGCGACCTTGTCATAGGTGACGTCCGGCGTGAACTCCTGCGGCGTCTTCACGCCGCGCAGGCGGTGCAGGTCGAAGATCTGCACGCCGTGCGGGCCCGAGCCGTCGGAGACGATCAAGGCATAGTGCTTGAGCGTCTTGATCTCGCGCCACGAGGTGGATTGCGCCTCGGGGGTCTTCGGCAGGTTGCCGAGGTAGCGCGGGCGCGCCGGATCGGACACGTCGACGAACGAGGTACCGTCGGTGCGGCCCACGAGCGCGTAGTCCTTGCCGGTCTCGGGATCGGTCCAACCCCAGTTGCCGCTGAGGCCGGTGCCGCGCTTGCCGCCAATCGCCGAGATCGGCAGGTACGACATCAGGCCAGTGTTGCCGCACTCCCAATCCTTGACCTTGCCGTCCTTGCAGACGACTTCCGCACCGGTCATCGCCGTCCACGTCTCGGCGGGGGCCGGCATCACCGTGTTCTTGACGCTCCACGCCCCGGCAACCGAACGGCCGAGGAAGATCACGGTGCCTTCGCGGCCGCCGTCACGCGGCATGCCGATCGCCGCCGCCTCGCCGGAGACCGCGACCACGTCGCCCAGCCCGGCGCCCGGATCGATCCCCGGGACCTCGATCCGCGCAAGCGAGGTGAACTTGCCGTCCTTGCCCAGCGCGGCCCGATAGAGATGGCCGGTGGTGCGGACCGCCGTGGGGGCGCCGATCAGCAGTTCGTTGCCGGCGAACGCCACCGACGTGCCGAAGCCCGAGGCCGCGTAACTGAACGGCACCGCGGTGTCGCTCTCGCGCCAGCTGCTGCTCTTCGGGTTCCACTGGTAGGCCACCACCATCCCGACGCTGCCCTGCCCCTGCCCGGGGATCGCCAGCGCTGCGGGCGAGCCGATCGCGATCATGTCGCCCTTGATCGCGAGAGAGGCGCCGAACTGCGAATTGTCGGCCGCGCGCGAGGCGACCAGGACACCCTCTGAAGCCCAGCTGCCGTCGGTCTGACGGCCGAAGACCAGCACGGCCCCCTTCCGCATCGAGCGGCTCGGCGCGCCGACCACGATCCGCTGGCCGTCCGAGGCGAGCGAGCTGCCGAAGGCATCGCCCGCTTCGGCGCCCGGCAAGGTGCCGGCGGCGGTGTACTTGCCGTCGGTGCCACGGCGGTAGAGGTAGACCGCGCCGCCGCCGTCACGCGGCGAGCCGATCGCGACCACGTCGCCCAGCATGGTCATCGAGCGGCCGAAATCGCCGCGAACCACGCGCGTCGCGGCCTGGAGCACCCCGACTGCCGTCCAGACGCCGGCGGCGTTCTTCCGGAAGACATGGACCTCGCCCTTGGCGCTGTCGACCGCTGTGGGGCCATCGATCCGTGACACGAGCAACGTGGTGCCGTCGCTGACGATGGAGGTCCCGAAGCCGTCATTGGGCAGGCCGGCAGGGGCGCTGAGGGTCCCCGTCTCCTTCCACCCGGCCGGGCCGCGACGGTAAAGGTGGACCGTCCCCGGCTTGGCGCCGCGCGGTTCACCGACGAAGGCCTGGTCGCCGACGATCGCCACGGTGGCGCCGAACGCAGGGAGCGAACCACGCTCATCGCGGACGCCGGAGGCGGACACCGCGCTCGCGGCCAGCGGGAGCAGCAGCAGAACAGCCGAACAGACACGCTTCATCGGGGACGACCTCAGGAGGGGGTGGAGTGGAATCGGATAAGCTAACACCCGGCTTCGGGGAGCGGGACGAACGGGATCCCCACGCCGCCGGCCGCGACCGTTCGGCCCACCTACGGGACGACCGGCGTGGCAGGTTTCGACCGGCCCCCGCCACGACAGGCGCGAACCGAAACGACCGATATATTGAAGGAGGTGCAGGAATCCCCCTTCTGGAGCATGGATGACCTCGGAGACGCCCGACGCGATCGCAGACGAGATTGGCCTGGTCACGACCCTGGTGGTCGATGACGAGGATTCGATCCGTTCCGCCTTGCAGCGGTTGCTCACGGCCATGGGCCACGAAGTCATCGCCACCGCCACCGCCGGCGAGGCGCTCGCCGAGATCAGGCGCCGCAAGATCGCCTGCATCCTCCTCGACGTCCGCCTCCCCGATGCCTCCGGCCCCGACATGGTGCCGATGATCCTGAAGGAAGAGCCCAACGCCGCCATCCTGATGCTGACGGCCGTCAACGACGCCAACACCGCCGCGCTCTGCATGCAGCGCGGGGCGATGGACTACCTCGTCAAGCCGGTCGACCTGCAGGACCTCGAGCGCGCGATCGGACGGGCGCTCGCGCGCCGGCGCGACCTGATCGAGCAGGCGGAGACGCAGGCCTGGCTGAAGCAGGAGATCGTCCAGCGTGGCGCCGAGCTGCGGCGCGAGCGCTCGAACCTCGAGCGCATCTCGGTCGCGACCCTCGAGGCGCTGGTCAATGCGCTCGAAGCCAAGGACGCCTATCTGCGCGGCCATTCGGCGCGGGTCGCCGACCTGTCGGCGATGATCGCCGCCGAGCTGGGATTGTCGGATGAGCAGATCGAGATGACCCGCACCGCGGGCCGCCTCCACGACATCGGCAAGATCGGCATCCGCGAAGCGGTGCTGCACAAGCACGGGCCGCTGTCCGAGGAAGAGTTCGACCACGTCAAGACGCACGTGCTGATCGGCGCGCAGATCCTCGCCCCACTGCACCACCTGCGCGAGGTGATCAGCTACGTCCGCTCCCACCACGAGCGCTACGACGGCACCGGCTACCCCGACGGCCTCGTCGGCGATGCCATCCCGATCGGTGCCCGGATCCTCGGCGTCGCCGAAGTGTTCGACGCGCTGACCACGGCGCGCCCGTATCAGGAGAAGATGAGCCAGGAACAGGCCGTCTCCCGGATGCGCGACCTGGTCGGTACCGTGATCTCTCCCGAAGTGCACCGCTCGCTCGCCGCCGTCATCACCCGCCGACGCGCGCTGGTCTTCATCGACGAGAGCCGCGCGAGCTGATCGGCGTTGTAGAGAACCGTCTCGCGGGGTTCGGTGCCATGCACCGGGCCCCGCGTCTGGCATCCTTCCCCCATGACTCGCGGCGTCACCCTCCCCGAACTGATGCTTACCCTCGTTCTGATCGGCCTCCTCGCCGCGCTCGGCCTGCCACGCCTGGGCGCCGTGGCATCCGCCGCCGCGCTCCGTCACGAAGCCACCGAGCTGGTGATCGCGCTCGACGCGGCCCGGCTCGATGCCATCCGGTTCGGCGCGGTCACGCACCTCACCCTGAGCGACAGCAGCTATCGCCTCGAACTCGCCACGGACAGCGGCATCACGCTCCGCTGGCAGCATGACGGGGCCGGCGTGCGCGGCGTCCGATTGACGGGGGGAGGGGCGCCGATCCAGTTCGGCGCGGCCGGACTGGCACTGGGGGTGTCGAACCGCACCCTCGTGCTGACGCGGCATGGTGTGAGCCGACGGGTGGTGATCTCCCGCCTGGGGCGGATCACCCCGTGAGGTGGTACTTCCGGATCTTGGCGAGGAGGGTCGAACGGGCAATGCCGAGCAGCAGTGCCGCCTGACGCCGGTTGCCGTGGGTGAAGTGCAGCGTGGCCCGCAGGTGACGCGCCTCGGCGGCCTCCAGCGACTCCGGCGCGGGCAACATCGCCGCTTCCGTCACCACGAACTCCGGCGCCGGTGCGACGCCGGGCGGCACCGTCGCGACCTCCTCGAAGGCCACCACATGCCCACCCACCCGCAACGCCTCCGCGAGGGCCAGGACGTCCTCGCGGCCGGGGTCGGTCACCAGCAGGCGGATGTGAAGGGGATGCATGCCGGAAGATACGGCGAACGGCGAACGGCGAACAGCGAACGGTGTCGCAGCACCGCAGTAGATTGGGGCCAGCGTAACCAGTGACCAGTAACCGGTAACCAGGAAGTCCATCCTGGGTAGGAGCCACAGGTCACAGGTCACAGGTCACAGGTCACTGGTCACAGGTCACAGGTCACTGGTCACTGGTCACCCTCACCGGTCCCCCCGCATGCTCGACATCTCTTCCCTCGCCGTCGGCGACAGCATCCACCACCCCTTCCTCGTCCTCGACGTGGTGGCGAAGGGCGGCGACCACCCGCGCACCGTCCTCGTGCTCGGCAACCGCACCGGACGGATCGACACCGCCCCGTTCTGGTCCGGGCGCGACGACCAGGTGAAGGGACTCAGCAAGGGAATGATCGTGCAGGTGGTCGGCACCGTCACCGCCTATCGCGAGGCGCGCCAGCTCGATTGCACCTCGGTGCGTGCGCTGCCGAAGGGGTCGATCCCGCTGGCCGACCTCGCGCCGTCGGTCGGCGCGGTCGATGGCTATTGGCAGTTCCTCGACGACATCCGCGCCAAGCTCACCGCCCCGCGGCTCCGCGCCGTGGTCGACCTCTTCTACGGCGACGATGAGTTTCGGAGCCGCTATCAGGAATGTCCCGGGGCGCCGGGCACCGGCCACCATGCCGCCATCGGCGGGCTGTTGCAGCATACCTGCGAAGTGGTCAGCATCGGCAAGCAGATGGCACGCGTCGCCCGCGCCGACGCCGAGATCGTCACCGTCGGCGCGATGCTCCACGACATCGGCAAGCTCGAGACCTACAGCTGGGAAACCGGCGTCTTCGACACCACCGAGCGCGGCCGACTCCTCGGCCACGTCGTGCAGGGCTACGCCATGTTCCGCGAGCGCGTGGCCGCACAGCCGACCGCGCCGTGCACCGCCGACGAACAGCTGCTGATCGAACACCTGATCCTCTCGCATCACGGCCAGCTCGAGTACGGCTCGCCGGTCCGCCCGCTGACGCTCGAGGCGGAGATCCTCCACTACGCCGACGACGCCTCCGCCAAGACGGCATCGATCACCGAGGCGTACGCCTCGACCGAGCTCTTCCCCGGGGACGCGCGCACGTCGACCAAGAAGGTCTGGCAGTTCGACAATCGCTGGCTGGTGCGCTTGGCGCCGGACTTCGGGCGCGACGACGATGACGGACACGAAGAAGCGGCCGACCAGCCAAGCTGATCGACCGCTTCGCACTCCAGCGCAGACGCTCGGGGGCGTTGCGAGAGAATGAGCGCTGTGGGTCAGATCGGCTCGCGGACCGTTCGCCCACACGGCTCTCCGAGGCGCTGGATCGGAGAGGATGAAGCGTGCGACACGCTCCATCGGTACTCCTACCAAGCTATCGGCTCGCAAAAAACCCGCAAGTGCCTGATTTTATTCGGGTTAGCTCACTTCGAGTGGGCAACATTGTGACTTCGAAGTGCCCATCCCCACGGCAGTTCCCCGCTTTCTCCACGGCATGTGGAGATGTTAATCCACATCCCCACATGCCACATCCCACCCTTCGTTACAATCCGCCTGGCACTCCCTTGGGCCGCATCGGGATGTCGAACACCCGGAGCAGGCCATCGGCGGCCATGTCGTAGTTCACCGCGGCGGTTTGGGCGGCGGCGGCGGCGGTGCGGAGTTGCGGGAGGCCAGGGTTTGGTGACGCCAGCTGGAGCGCCATCCCCCGGTCGCACTTCGTCATCTCGAGATGGGTCGTGGTGATCGTCTTCTGGTAAGCGATCAACGCCTCGGCGCCGGCCTTGGCCGACGCCTTCATCCCGGCGATGTGCGGCTCGGCGCCCATCATGACGCGCGACGCCGAGGCACAGGCGGTGCGGAGTCGGCGGGCCGTCGAGACGGCCACCGCGGGCGACGACGCGCGTTGCAGCCGCGATGCCTCGGTCTGGACCACCATCAGCGAATCGCGCATCACCGTGAGCAACCCACGCAGCCCCGCTTTGGCGGAGTCGAGCGGGAGGTCGTAGAGCATCGAGGCGGCGGAGTTGAGCTTCCGCTGGGCCAGCGCGCGCTCTTCCGGCGTCATGTGCTTCATCGCTTCCCCGGGCGGGACCGTTTGCTGCGCCGCGAGCGGTGCGGCCATCAACAGTGCGCCCACTATCAGCCATCCGGACTTCATGAGTCGATCCCCACTTCGATATAGCGCCAGGCGGCGTCGGTCCCCTCGTCGCCGAGGAAGAGGACGCCTCCGGCGGAGGCGGCGAACCACCCGGCAATCATCCGGCGTGATCCATCCAGTTCCTGCACGATCGAGGGCAACCAGCGCCGCAAATGTCGCAGTTCCGGGGCGCGGCGCCCCAGCTGCGCGAAGATAGCTCCGGCACCCATGGTGATCCGGAGGAAGTGCGCCAGCGCGACAGCCCGCTCGGCAAAGCCGATCGCGAGGATGCCCGGTTCGTCGACCAACACCTCGCCGTCGGTCGGCAGCGCCTGCGGCGTGTCGAGGCGAGGCCCCAGAAAAACAAATCGCCGCCCCTCAGCGGTCTTCCGCTCGACCACGGCGGCGGCGGTGTCGCTGGTGAGCCGCCCCGCGTGGAGCAGATCGTCGTCGGGCATGATGCCGACGACGCGCGTCCACTCGAGGGCACCGAGCAGCTGCTCCATCGGACAGCCGATGGTGTCGTCGAAGGCCACGAATCGCGGCGCCTCACCGGCGCGCAACACCGCGTGCGCCATCGCCTCGGCCCGGTCCGCGAAGCTGCGGATCGTCAGGGTGGTCGGGGTTGTCATGCTGTGATGATAGACCGCCCACGCGGTCGCGGGTAGGGCCCCCGCTTGCGTCGGTGGCTTGTGCGGACCCACGTTTCGCGCCATGAACGATCTCCCCTCCCTGCGCAGTCGGGTCACCGCCGGCACCGTCCTCCTCCTGCTGCTGGTCTGGGGGATGACGCTGCAGGGCGTCTCGGCGATGAAATCGCTCGATTCGGCGGTGCAGGAGGAGCTGGCGACGTTCCGGGAAGCGACGGTCGTCGTCCAGGAGCTCACTCGCGATGTGGTGACGGCGGTGCGGATCGGCGATGCACTCGCCCTGACGCCCGACGACTCGGCGGCTCGGGGGCAGTTGGTCACGGCATTCGGCAACGTGCGGGGCGCCAGCGGCAGTTACGGCGCCCTCCCCTTGACCGACCCGGAACGGACCGCACTGCGCCGGATCGACGCGCTGGTCACCCGGCTCGAACGGAGCAGTGCGGCGGGTACGCCGGACGGTCGCCGTGTCGCCACCGCCGATTCATTGCTCGACGATGTCCGCGCGCTGGTCGCGGTGCAGGCCGCCGCCGCGTCCGATCGAGCGGCCGACCTCGCCAGCGGCAGCGAAGAACGGCGCACCTTCGTCTGGCTGTTGTTCGGACTGGCGCTGCTCCTCGGCATCTGGTCGGCGGTGTACACGGTGCGCGCCGTGGTGCTGCCGCTGCGCCGACTCGTCGAGGCCACCGAGCGCGTCGGCGCCGGCGACTTGCGCCCGATCGATCTCGGCCCGATGCCGAAGGAGCTCGGCCTGCTCGCCGCCGCGGTCCGCCGGATGAGCGAGGGGCTGCGCGGCGTGGTCGGCAGCGTCGCCGATGTCAGCAGCACGCTCACCGAGAACGCCGAGGCACTGTCGCGTCGGTCGGAACAGCTCACCGAGAGTGCCACCCAGGTCTCGCGCGCCATCGGCGCCGTGTCGGCTTCCGCCGAGAAGCAGGCGACGGCCACTCGCGAGAGCGACGACCTATTGAGTGATCTCCGCGCCGCCGCGGCCCGTAGTGCCGGCGCCGGTCAACGCGTGGTGCTGGTCGCCGACCGCATTCGCCGCACCGCCGACACGCACCGGAGCCACCTCGGCGCCGCGTCCGAGACGCTGCTCGAGTTGCACGAGGTGGTCGCGCAGACCACGTCGTCGGTCGGCCGACTGACCAATGCAGCGGCGGCAGTCTCGGAGTTCGTCGCACTGACGGGTCAGTTGGCGGCGCAAACCGAATTGCTGGCACTCAACGCCGCGATCGAAGCGGCTCGCGCCGGTGGGGCGGGCGAGGGGTTCGCGGTCGTGGCGGGCGAAATTCGGCAACTCGCCGAGACCAGCGCGGAGGGTGCCAGGCGGATTGCCAAGACGGTGGCCACGCTCGATGAACAGGTGCGGCTCGTGGCGCAGACCGTCGAAGCCGGCACCGCGCGCGTCGCCGGCGTCGAGGACGTGGCGGCCGGGGTGACGGCGGCGCTGGCCGAAATCGTGGGGTCGGTCGAGGAAGTCGCCGCCGCGGCCGGGACCGTGGCACGCGAGGCGGCTGCCCACCGGGAGCTGGCCGACCGACTGGGCGCGACCGCGGCTGATGTGGCGCGTGCCGCCCAGGTCAACGCGCGCGCGGCGCAGGCGGTTACCGACTCGGCGGTCGAGCAGTCGGGGGCGACCCATGAAATCGCAACGGCGGCGACCACCGTAGTGGACACCGCCGATCGACTGACGAGACTGGTGCGCGGCTTCCGCGTCTGAACTGACGTGACCAGTGACCAGTGACCTGGAACCCGGGTCACTGGTCACGGGTTACTTCTTTTTTGCCTTCTTCACCGGTACCACCTTCTTCGCCGGCTTCGCCGCGGCCTTCTTTGGCGCCGGCTTGGCCGGGGCCTTCGCGACCGGCTTCTTGGCGGCCGGCTTGGCCACCGGCTTCGCCGCAGCCTTGGGAGCCGGCTTCGGGGCAACTTTCGGGGCTGGCTTGGCGGCGGGCTTCGCTGCGGCCTTGGGCGCCGGCTTCGCCGCGGGCTTGGCGGCCGCCTTCGCGGGAGGTGCCGTCCGGGCGGCCTTGGGGGCGTTCGAGGTCACCGACGCCTTCACCCCGACCGCCTTGGCCGCCACCGGCGCGTCAGGAGGCTTGGGGATGGCATGGTGGACCGGCGGCGGCGGTGGCGGCCGCTTCGGCTTCTCGATCACCAACGGCTTCGAGGCCTTGCCGGCGGGCGTCTCCCGAATCTCGGCGAGGACCTTCTCGACCTCCTCGGAGGTCAGCAGGTTCCGCCGGACACCGTAGCGCATCAGCTCTTCGGCGTGGGCGATGGCATACTCTTCCAAGCCAGCGCCAGCCCGCGACAGCGCCACGATCGCATTGGCGACCGGGCTCCGGAGGACGTGCGCGATGCCCGGGAGGGCTTCCATCAGGGAGGAGATCTGGGGCGCGGCCAATTCGGTCATTCACGGGCCTCGGAAAAACGGCAACGTATGCCCCGCGGACGCCCCCCGTCAAGGTATTGGTCGGTCGGACTCTTGACGGCCCTCCCGAAAAGTCGTACCTAACAGGGTGCGCCACGGGTCCGACTTCCCGGCCCCCGGAGCCACAGAGGAGCGACGATGGGCCGTCGCCACGTGAAGGAATACCGGCCGGACGAGGCACTCGCCCTCATCAGCGCCGACCGGGAGGGCCGGGCGATCCACTGCCCGTCCTGCGGGAGTGAGGCCATGGAGCGAACACCCTGCCGCCCCCCCGAGGGGGGAGCCACCATGGGCCGGGTCGTGCTTACCTGTGGGCAGTGCGCCCGACTGGTGGCCTACATCGACCGCGCTGGGGTCTCCACCTCGCCTCGCTGATCTGCCTCCCTGCTTGACCTGCCTTCGGGGGTCGGCCATCCTCCCCCGATGACCACGCCTGCCCCCCTGCCCCGCTCTGCCATCCCCATCGTCATCGCCACCGTCTTTATCGACGTCATCGGCTTCGGCATGGTCCTCCCGCTCCTGCCGAGCTACGCGGCCCGGATGGGTGGGACGCCGGGCAACATCGGGCTGCTGGTCGCCTCCTATTCGGCCATCCAGTTCGTCCTGGCCCCGCTCTGGGGCCGCGTCTCCGACCGGATCGGCCGCCGTCCGGTGTTGCTGATCGGCCTGGCCGGCAGCGTCGCCTCGTACCTGGTCTTCGCCTTCGCCAATTCGCTGCCGCTGCTGCTGCTCTCGCGCGTGCTCGATGGCGGATCGGGAGCAACGGTCAACGTGGCGCAGGCGTACCTCGCCGACGAGACCACTCCTGCTCAGCGTACCAAGGCGATGGGGATGGTCGGTGCGGCGTTCGGCCTCGGCTTCATCGTCGGCCCGATTCTCGGCGGCATCACCGCGTCGATCGGCAATACCCTGCCCGGCATCATCGCCGCCGTGATCACCGCCGCCAATCTGGTCATGGCGTGGCGCATCCTGCCCGAGTCGACCCCCGCAGCAGTCGCAGCCGATGCGTCAATCGCGCGGACGCCGTGGCGCTCGCTCACGGCGCCGGTCGCGGTGCTCTTCCTCGCGACGCTCGCCTTCTCGGTGATGTACGTGGTCTTCCCGCTCTTCGGCGAGCTGCGCTTCAAGGCGAGCCGCAGCGTGGTGAGCTACTGGTTCGCGTATGTCGGCTTGGCGACGGCGATCGTGCAGGGCGGATTGCTCGGGCGATTGGTCACGCGACTCGGCGAGGTCGGCGTCGCGCGCCTCGGTGCGGGCGTGATGGCGGTCGGCTTCCTGATGATCCCGCCCGCCGGCGCGGTCGGCGCCCCAGGCGCGCTCTTCTACACCGCGCTCGCGCTGCTCGGCGCCGGCTTCGGAATGACGGGCCCGGCGATGATCGGCCTCGCCTCGCGACGCGCCGCATCAACCGTGCAAGGCCGCACCCTCGGCGTCACCCAGAGCGCGTCGTCGTTGGCGCGGATCATCGGCCCGATCGTCGCGGGCGCAGTGATGCAGGCGGCCTCGGCCGAGGGGGCGTTCCGGCTCTCGGCGGGGATGGCGGCCGGCGCGCTGCTGCTCGCGGCGACACTCTTTCCGCGGGAACGGCAAACGGCCACCCCGTAAGGAGTGGCCGTCGGTGGGACCAGGAACCGCCGCGAATCAGCGCGGCGTGCTGAGGAGCCGGTGCCAGCGCACCTCGGTCAGGAACGCCATCGACTTCACGCTCTGCACGTCGTAGGAGAAGTACACCAGCACCGGCGTGCCGACGACGTTGGCGCGCGGCAGGAAGCCCCAGTAGCGGCCGTCATACGAGCCGTCGCGATTGTCTCCCATCACGAACAGCGAATCGTGCGGCACCACCACCGGACCCCAGTCGTGCAGGTCGGGCTCGTAGCCCATCGGCACCGGCCCGGCGAAGTGCTGCACCTGCCACGCGCGCATCCGCGAGCGCATTAGCTGGTCCTCGGACTTCTCCGGCTCGCTGTTCACCGCGTACGGCTCGTCGAGCTGGCGCCCGTTGCGATACACGCGCCCGCTCCGCATCTCCAGCGTGTCGCCCGCGATCCCGATCAACCGCTTGACGACCTTCAGCTCCTCCTCGATCGAGTCGAAGACGATGATGTCGCCGCGCTCCGGCTCGCGCACCGCCGGCAGCTTCGACTTGAGCAGCGGCACTTCGGCGCCGTAGAGGAACTTGTTCACGAAGAGGAAGTCGCCGATCTGCAGCGTGTTCTGCATGCTCCCCGAGGGGATGCGGAACGCCTCGATCAGGAAGGTGCGCAACAGGAACCACGCGACCAGCGCGATGCTGATGGACTTGACCCAGTCCACCAGCACCCGGAGCGCCCCGGCCACGCGGCCCTTGATCATGGTCAGTTCTTCCAGTCAGCGATGAAGAGGTTCGTCTCGCCCGCTTGGCTGCCGTGGCGATTCGAGGCAAACACCAACTGCTTGCCATCGGGCGAGAACATCGGGAAGCCGTCGAAGTCGCCGTAATTGGTAATCTGCTCGATCCCGGTGCCGTCGGCGTTGATCATGAACAGGTCGAAGCCACGGCCCTTGGGATCCTTGTGGTTCGACGAGAAGATGATCCGCTTGCCGTCGGGGTGGAAGAACGGCGCGAAGTTGGCACCGCCCAACGTGGTGATCTGCTTCGGGTTGCTGCCGTCGGCGTTGGCGACCCAGAGCTCCAGCTTGGCCGGCCGGACCAGGCGGGCCTTCAACAGCCGCTGATAGTCGGCGCTGTCGGTCGGCGTGACCGGGTACTGTGCCCGCCAGACGATCTTGGTGCCGTCGGGCGAGAAGAAGGCGCCACCGTCGTAGCCGACCCGTGTGGTCAGACGACGGAGATTGCTGCCGTCAGGATTCATCGTGTAGAGCTCGACGTCGCCGTCGCGGGTCGACGTGAAGATCACGTGCTTGCCGTCGGGCGAGACCGTGGCCTCGGCGTTGTAGGCGCCGTTGTCGGTCAACTGCTTGAGGTCGGTGCCATCGCGCTTGACGGTGAACAGCTCGAAGCGGCCCAGCGGCCAGACATAACCCATCGCCCGATCCGGCGGGACCGGGCAGGCCGGGTCGCCGCGGAAGGTCGACGAGAAGATGATCCGCTGGTCCTTCTCGATGAAGTAACCGCAGGTCGTCCGGCCGAGGCCGTTGGAGATCATCCGCACACCGGAGCCGTCGGTCCGCATGATGTACTGCTGGTCACAACCCTCGGTCACCTTCTTCTGCTTCTGGAAGGTCAGCCACTTGCCATCACTGGAGAAGTAGGCCTCGGCGTTGTTGCCGCCGAAGGTGAGCTGGCGCAGGCGGCCGAAGTGCGCCTCACCGGCTTCGGGCGCATAGAAGGTCGTCGAGGCCGTACTGCCGGGCCCAGGATTGGCTGTCTGCGTGGCGCAGCCAGCGAGGACGACGAAACCCGTCAGGGCAAGCGATGCAGTACGAATGAGCAACCTCGTGGTGCGGTGGACGGTTGGTGAGGGGTAGGGCGTGGGAAATCTGGCGCCCTGTCCCCCCATTGGAGCATCCGTAACTCTTCGGAGGTCACGGCACGACGGCGCGCGGGACGCTCGGGAGCGCCGTCAACCGGCGCACCGGATGGCTGCCACGAGCCCGCACCGCGCGGTCGAACGAGTTCCAGGTGGTGTAGCCATCCTCCGACGCGGGCTCCAACAGGAAGGCCGCCAGCATCCCGAAACGCTGGTTGGTCGGGATCAGGTAGGTGCCCACCGGCAGCGAGTCCGCCGCCGGCGCGAGCCACTGGCCGTCGACCTTCATGGCCCGGTGCCCCTCGAAGGGCCGCGTCGCCACCACGGCGGAGTCGATCTGGAAGCGGGCGCTCTGGCCGGCCCACGGCTGGCTCAGCTTCTCGACCACGATCCCCTGCCGCCGCAACAACGCCACGACCTCGGTCCACTGCGGGTCGAGGACGTACGCGGCCGGCACCGCCTCGCGGCGCGTCGCCACGAAGCGATCGATCACCGGCATGAAGACCTTCTTCATCTCGCCGGTGCGCTGCCGCCGGGCAAAGCCGCCGTTCCCCTCGCCCTGCTTGGTCAACTCCGCGATCACGGTGTCCATCCGCGGCGGCGCGAACGCGCTGCGCACCGCAACGGAGTCAGGGCGCGCCGCGACGGTGGCCGCCATCACCCGGCGCAAGTCGACCTGCTTCTCCGCCATGTAGCGCATCGACTCGAGCACAAAGGCATAGGTCGCATCGATCCGCTTCGCGAAGGGATCGTTGCTGTACGCCTCCGAGAGGATCGAGATCCGCGTCATCCCCATCAGGTTGCTGCCATACCGCGCGTACGATTCGTAGGTGTCCCAGCCGAGCACCAGCGAGTCGGGATGCTGGTTGCGGAAGTTGCCGTACGGGAAGCTCTCGAACTTGTGCCGGTCGCGCATCCGCTTGCGAATCTCGGGGAGCGCCTTGTCCTGCACCCAGACATTGGCCGGCGTCTGGTTCGGATTGAGCCCCGGCGCCCAGGTCAGATTGTAGCCATGGTACGAACCGTTGGTGGTGTGCAGGTCCATCCAGACATCCGGATCCCAGGCCGCGACCAGCGCCAGCGAGCCGCGCGTCTCCGGCGCTTCCTGCTTGACATAGTCGCGATTGAGGTCGAGCCCCTGCCCGTTGGCGCGGAGTCCGACGATGGCCGGACCATTCTGCCCGCCCCGATTGCGCTCGCCAGGGCCAAAGGCATCGTTGCCATCGCTGTTGTAGATCGGCACCCAGACCACGATCACGCTGTCGAGCAGCTTGGTCAGCGGGCCGAGGGTCATGTCGCGCAGCAACCGCTGCACCGCTTCCTTCCCCTCGACTTCGCCCGCGTGGATGTTGCCCTGGATGTAGAAGACCGGCTTGCCGCTGCGCTTCGCCTCGGCCGGGTCGGCCACCATCGGCCGCGCCGCGACGACGTAGGGAATCCGGCGGCCCTGCGGCGACTCGCCGAGCGTGCCGACCCGGATCGCCGCGCCGTGCCGCGCCAGCGAATCGAGGAAAGCCAGCACCTCGGCGTGACTCGACGTCCGCTCACCGGCGGTGCGCTCGGGGACGGTCTGCTGCGCGGCCAGCGGCGCGGCAGCCAGAAGGGCGACACCAGCGAGCCAGGAAAGCGGGCGAGCCATCAGTGCTCCGGAGGGAAAGGAGGAAGCAGGAGTCGACGTGTCACAGCATCGGCCACGCCGGCATCCCAGGTAAGGGTGATCTCGGGCACCACGGCCGCCGTCACGGGACGCCGCAGCAACAGCGGGGCGCCCCGCCGGCCAGCGGGAAAGCTAGCGAGGCGGGCCACCGCCGCCGGACTGTCCAGTCGCGAGACGAAGCTACTGCGCCGCGTCGCCAGCGGAAGGCGCACCGCCGCCGCCCGCATCAGCCGATAGCCCAGCGCGTGCGGCTCCTCGCTCATCCCGCCCCAGAGCGCCATCCGCTTCTCGGCGTCGAGCAACAGCAGGAGCGGGGCGGCCTGCCGCGCCGGTCCCAGGGTGACCTCCGTGGCCCACTCCGCAAACCCCTCGGCCAGCCAGGGATCGTCCTCAAGGAGCCGAACGACACCGCCTTCCTCGCGAAGCGCCACGGCGTTGCGGTCCAGCCGCGTGGTGGCCGCGAGCACGTGGTGCCACTCGTGGATCACCGTCGCGACGGCCAGCAGCGGCAGGATGCCCGGGTCGATGCGGACGCCGTCCGTGGCCCCAAGCAGCGTCGGCAGGCCGGGCATCTGCGCCGGAGGCAGTAACGCCACGTCGCCAGTGCCGGCCGCGAGCGTCAGCGTGTCGGACCAGGTGAGACGCTGCCAGGTGGCGAGGACGTCGAGCCTCCCCGCCGGCAACCACTCTCGCGCCGCGGCATTCACCGGCACGACCAATCGTCGCGCCAGGCGCTCGCCAGAAACCAGCGGCATCGCCTCGAAGCCGCCGAGCCGCTCGGGCACCAGGGTCGGCAGCGGCAGCATGGGGCGGCCCCAGAAAGCGGCCATCAACTGCGCGGGGGACTGGGCTCCGCGGAGGGTCTCGAGCCAGGGATGGGTGAGCAACCAGCCGACCGCCTCGCGCCACCATGGGACGGCCGAGACGTAGCCGTCGAGCAGCGCACTCAGGGCGCGCGCCGCCTCGGCGTCGGTCGTGGCGAGCTCCGTGATGCGCTGCCGCAGCGCCGAGTCGTTCCGCTCCCAGGCAGGCCAGAGCGAGAGTGCCGCCTCGCGAAGCAGCGCGGTCTCCACGCCACCACGCGGCTCACCGAGCTCCCGCCTCAACGCGCGCATCACGGCGACGCGGCGGTATCCCGGGTCACGACGCGCCGCGAACGCCTCGGCGCGTTCGTGCACGTCGATGATCACGCCGTCGGGACCGACGAAGAGTCGGCGGAAGGCGGTGTCTGCCGCCGCACCCGCGGCGATCGCTTCCAGATGACGCCGCACCAGGGCGCGAGTCGCCTCGTCGGCGCCGAGTGCCATGGCGCGGGACCGCGCGGGTCGATTGGCATCGGACACGGCCGGCAACCCGGCCGCAGTGCGCAGCGTGGCGTACTCGCGCTCGAGGGTGGCAGAGTCGGCGAGCGCGGCGACCCAGGCGGCGGGGATGATCGTGGCGTTCGCCATACTCCCGACGGCGAGTTGCCGCACCCGCACGCGCGGACGCACCGGCCACCGCACGCTGCCGGGCCGGATCAACTCTGCCTCCCACGACGCGCCGCCGCCATCGGCCGTTCGCAGTCGGCCGCCCATGGTGACGCCATCACGCTCGATGTCGAGCTCGGCGCGCATGCCGAGCGCGCCCACGGCGAAGCTCAGGTGGTTGCCGGTACGCTGCAGGTTGGTGAGCGGGAAGAAGACCGAGTCGTGCGATTCGAGCAGGATCCGACTGCGGGCGCCATCGAGGCGCAGGTCGGCGAACTCCACTCCGGCCGCCGTGCGCAATTGCACGGCCCAGCGCGTGGCAGGCTCCTGCGCGCCGAGCGCGGCCGGCACCAGCCAGAAAGCAGCGGCCGCCGCGCGCATCGTCACCCTTCGCGCGAGCCCTTCGGCCGCCGCTCGACCGTGGTCGCCTTGACGGTCACGCCCTCGACCAGCCGCTCAAGCCCGCCGACCACCACCAGGTCACCTGCCTCGATGCCGCGCCGGACCTCGACAAAGCCCGGCGACCGTACGCCGAGCTCGACTTCCCGGCGAGTGACGGTGCTGTCCTGCTGCACCCAGATGTACGTCGCGCCGGAGGTCGGCACGATCGACTCCTCGGGGACCACGACCGCGTTGCCACGCCTCGCCGTCGCCAACCGCGCCTCGAGGAACATCCCGGGCTGCAGCGTGCCGCCATTGTTCGCGGTGATCGCCTTCACGGTGATGGTGCGGCCCGGCAGCGTGACCACCGGATCGACGAAGTCCACCCGCGCGGTGAAGGTCTTCCCTGGCAGCGACGCCACCTGGAAGGTGACTTCCTGGCCCATCTTGAGTTCGGCAGCGTAGCGCTCCGGCACCGCGAAGTTGATCCGCGCCGGCGAGACGGTCTGCAGCGTGAGCAGCCGCGATTGACTGTTGACGAAGTCGCCCAGCGACACGAGCCGCTGCCCCACCACGCCCGCGAAGGGCGCGCGCACCACCGTGCGGTCGAGCCGCAATGCCAGCAGATCAAGCGACGCCGCAGCGGCGCGCGCCGAGGCCTCGGCGCGTTCGAGGTCGGCGGGCGCCGCGGCCTTCTCGGCCAGCAACAGCCGGGTCCGCTCGAGCGCCTGACGCGCGAGGTCGCGATCGGCGGTGGCGCGCGCGACCTGCGCCTTCAGTTCGGCGTCGTCGATCTTGAGCAGCGGCGTTCCGGTGGCGACCGTGGCGCCCTCGCGCGCGAGGATGTCGATCACCCGCCCCTCCACATCGGGACGGAGCTCGATCCGCTGCATCGCCTCAAGTTCACCAGTGGCGATGATCGCGTCGACCACCGTGTCGGTAAAGGCGGCACTCACTTCGACCGGCAGCACCTGCGCACCACCACGACCACCGTCGCCCGCGCCCCCCTTGGCATCCTTGGCGTCGGCACCGCCACAGGCGGCGAGCAGGGCAAGCAGGGCATATTCGGTCACGGGACGACGGCTCACGGGGTGCTCCGGTCAGAATCTGGGGTCAATCGTTGTCCGAGGATCACCTCGAGCGAGGCGCGCGCCAGGCGGACGGCGTAGCGAGCCTGCACCAGGTCGGCCTGAGCCTGCACCAGCTGCGCCTGGGCGTCGAGCAATTCGAGGACGGTCGCGGCGCCGGCGCGGTAGCGCGCGCCCTGCACCCGCAGGATCTCGGTGGCCACCCCGACTCCGGCATGGGCCAGCTCGAGCGCACGCCTCGAGACATCGTAGCCGGTGTACGCCTCGGTGACATCACGGCGCGCCGAGCGCTCGAGGTCTTCGCGGATCGCGCGGGCCACGGTGCGGTTGGTCTTGAGCCGCTGGATGGCGAGCTCACGCTGGCCGCCATCCCAGATCGGCAGGGCGATCGAGAAGCCGAGGCTGCGGCGGTTGGTGAGCGTCGGAAAGAACTTGTCGTCGAACTTGCCGAGGGAGGCGGTGAGCGTGAACGACGGGAGGTAAGTCGCCTGGCGGACCCGGATTTGCGCCTCGCTCGAGCGCTCGGCCGAACGCGCCTCGCGCCACGCGGGCCCCTGCTCCACTGCACGCACCACTGCCTCGTCGAGCGTGATCGGGAGCGCCGGCGGTGTGGTCGAGTCGATCGGTGCCGCATCCACCGGCACCGCGCGCCCGATCCGCCGCCCCAACTGCAACCGCGCCACCGTCAGCGCCGCCTCGCGCCGCAGCACTTCGGCCTCGGCGCGCTGCTGCTCGAGCAACACCTGCAGCGAATCGGAGGGCACGGTGGCGCCGCTGGTCACCCGTGCGCGGGCCGTGCCGAACTGCTCCGCGGCGCGCGTGGCGCGATCGCGGGCCACGTCGAGCAACTCGCGGGCACCAAGGACCTCGTAGTAGTCGCGCTCCACGTTGAGCGCCGTCTCGTAGCGCTGCGCCAGCTCGCCCGACCGCGCCGTCTCGAGGTCGGCGCTCGCCTGCCGGGCACCGAAGAGCTTGCGCCCGCCGGTGAACAGTTCGTAGCGCGCGTCGATCGAGGCGCGGCCGGTGGCGTTCGCCGCACGGCCGGTGCCGATGTTGAACTGCTGCGTCGAGAGCTCGGAATAGTCGGCCGTGGCATTGATGGTCGGCAGCACGAACACCAGCAACGCCGCCTTCCGCGCCCATTCCGCGTTGTCGACCAGCCCGGCCGACTGGACCCACATCGGATCGAGCCGCACCGCCTCGCGGAGCGCCTCGCGCAGCGTCACCACCGGCAGGGTGTCGACCGGTGCGCCATGCAGCACGGCCAGCAGGGTCAGGGCAGCAATCATGGTGCTTTCACCGTGGCGAATTCTGCCGTGGCCTCACGAATCGCGCGTCGATGCGCGAGCCCCCGCTCGGCCAGCATCCAGACCACCGGCACCACGAACAGCGTCAGCACCGTGGAGAAGGTGATGCCGCCGACGATCGCATAGCCGAGTGGACGGCGTGCGGTCGCACCCGCGCCGGAGCCGAGCGCGATCGGGATCGCCCCCATGATGGTGGCCACCGAGGTCATCAGGATCGGCCGCAACCGGATCCGGCCCGCCTCGAGCATCGCGTCGATGACTTCCATCCCCTTGGCTCGAAGCTGGTTGGCATAATCCACCAGCAGGATCGAGTTCTTGGTGACCAATCCGACGAGGAGGATCATCCCGATCTGCGAATAGAGGTTGATCGTGGCGCCGGCGAGCTTGAGCGTGAAGATCGCGCCGATCACCGCGAGCGGCACCGCCATCAGCACCGTGAAGGGATGGACCACCGACTCGAACTGCGACGCCAGCACCATGAACACCACCAGGATCGCCAAGCCGAACGCCAGCAGCAGTTCGTTGCCCGACTCGCTCAATTCCCGCGCGTCTCCACCGAGCGCGATCGTGGTGTTGGCGGGCAGTTCCGCCGTCGCGATGGCCGTCAACGAATCGATCGCGTCGCCGAGGGCGAGCGTCGGCGCCAGCGAGGCGGTGAGCGTGAAGGCCCGCACGCGCTCGTAGTGGGCAATGCCGCGCGGACCGGTGGTCTCGGTGATCGTGGCGAGCGCGTCGACCCGGACCAGCTGGCGGTCGCGCCCGCGCACGAAGAGCTGGTCCATGTCCTGCGGCGTGGCGCGGTGGGCCGCGTCGAGCTGCAGGAAGACATCGTAGATCCGCGAATCCCGGGTGAAGGTCGAGACCCGGGTGCCGCCGAGCATCGACTGCAGTGTCGTGGCCACGTCGGCAATCGGCACGCCGAGGTCGTCGGCGCGATCGCGATCGTAGGCGATCGTCAGCTCCGGCTTGTTGTTCTTGAGATCGGTGTCGATGTTGACGAGTCCGGGGATCTTCCGCGCCGCCGCGATCAAGCGCGTGTTGGCCACCAGCAGCGAGTCGTAGTCGGGGTGGCGCACGATGAACTGCACCGGCGAGCCGAAGCCGCCGATGGCCGAGGGATTCGACGCGAAGATCTGCACGCCCGCGATCGCGGCGAACTTCGGACGCAGCTCCGCGATGATCTCCTCGATGTTCCGTTCGCGGTCTTCCCAGTACTTGAGTCGCGCGACGACGAAGCCGCCATTCGGCGACCCGCCGCGGCCGATCACCGAGAAGAGCGAGTTGACCTCGGGGACCTCGGCCAGGATCGCCTCGACCTGCTTCTGGTAGCCGTCGGTGTATTGGAGCGTGGCCCCTTCGGGGCCGACGATGTTGATGTTGATCACGCCGCGGTCGTCGCTCGGGATGAACTCCCGCTTGAGCGTTTGGAACACCAGCGCGGCGCCAACCACCAGCGCGAGCATGCCCACCACCACCGTGAGCGGATGCCGCAGCGAGCGGCCCAGCACGCGGGCGTAGCCGCTCGCGAGGCCGTCAAAGCCCCGCTCCAGCAGTTGGTACATCCGGCCATGACTGGGCGGCACCTTGAGCAGCTTGGCGCAGAGCATCGGGGTCAGCGTGAGCGCCACGAAGCCGGAGATGAACACCGAGCCGGCCACCGCGATGCCGAACTCGTTGAAGAGCTTGCCGGTATTGCCCTTGAGGAAGGCGAGCGGGACGAAGACCGCCATCAGCGAGGCGGTCGTCGCCACCACGGCGAAGCCGATCTCGCGGGTGCCGTCGCGGGCGGCCTGTTCGGGCGATTTGCCGAGCTCTTCCTGGTGGCGATAGGCGTTCTCGAGCACGATGATCGCGTCGTCGACCACGATGCCGATTGCGATCGTGAGCGCCAGCAGGGTGAAGTTGTTGATCGAAAAGCCGAGCGCCGACATCACCGCGAAGGTCGCGATGATCGAGGCGGGAATCGCGAACGCCGGGATGATCGTCGCCCGCAGGTTGCGCAGGAAAAGGAAAATGATCACGACCACCAGCAGCGCCGCTTCGATCAGGGTGCGTTGGGCGTCCCGGATCGAACGCTCGACGAAGACCGACTGGTCGAACGCCTGCACCAGCTTCACGCCGGGCGGCAGGGCGGCCTGGATCGAGGGCAGCGCGGCCTGGATGGCCTTCGAGACCTCGATCACGTTGGCCTTCGACTGCCGGATCACGCCGAGGCCGATCCCCGGCATCTGATCGAAGCGGAGCGCCGACCGGTCGTTGGCGGGGCCGAGTTCGACGCGGCCGACGTCACGCAGTTTGGTGAGGACGCCACCCTGGCTCGATACCACCAGGTCGGCGAATTCGTTCGGCGTGCGCAACTCGCCCAACGACCGCACGGTGAACTCGCGCTGGGCCGACTCGATCCGGCCCGCCGGCACCTCGACGTTGCGGGCGCGGATCGCCGCCGCCACGTCCTGCACCGTGAGCGACCGCGCCCTGAGCGCATTCTGGTCGAGCCAGATCTTCATCGCGTAGCGGCGCTCGCCCTGGATCTGCGCACGGGCCACGCCGGGGATCGTCTGCAGCCGCTGCTTGACGATCCGGTCGGCGACGTCGTTCAGCTGCAGCAGGTCGAGCGTGGTGGAGGTGAGGGCCAGATAGTAGAACGGACGCGCATCGGCGTCCTGCTTGGCGACCACCGGCTCGTCGACGTCCTCGGGGAGCCGGCCACGCACTCGGCTCACCAGGTCACGGACGTCCTGCGCCGCCGATTCGACGTCGCGCGAGAGCCCGAACTCCAGCCGCACGTTGCTCCGCTGCTCGTTGCTCGACGACGTCAGCGTCCGGATCCCCTCGGCGGTGCTCAATTCCTCCTCGAGCACGTCCGTTACTGACGACTCCATCACCCGCGGGTTGGCACCGCGCAGCGAGGTCTCGACCGAGACGATGGGGGGATCGATGTCGGGGAGTTCGCGGACCGGCAGCCGCAGATAGCCGAGCACGCCGAAGAGGACCAGGGCCAGCGAGCCCATCGTGGCCAGGACCGGCCGGGAAATCGAGAGGTCCGAAATCTTCATCGCGAGGCCCTATCTTGACGGGGACGGTGGGCGACCTGCCCGCCGAGACTACGGATTGCTCGACGCCGAGGTTCAACCGGCAGGAGCTCGTGATGGCCGCCAAACTCACCGCCCGCCAGCAGGCCCAACTGGCCTGGCTCGAATCGCTTCCCCCCAAGCTCGAAAAGGCCAACCGGATCATCGAGCTGATCAGCACCCTGCAGGCCGACGAAAGCCAGGTCCGCGGCCTCGGCCGGATGTGCGACGAGCTCAAGGCCCAGGCCGGTTCCCTGAACCTGACCCCGATCGGCGACGGCTTTGGTTACATGGGGATGATGCTGCGCCGCGCGGGGGGACATCAGGTGAAGGTGCGCGGGCTGCGGGAACTGCTGGCCGGCGTGAAGATCAACCTCGAAGGCGCCATCCGCCTCGCCGCCACGCCAGAGCGCGATGCGAAGGAAGAGGGCGATCCGCCGGTCAGTCCTTGAGGACCTTGTCCAGGATCGGGCCGGCCGTCAACGCGAACATCGAGGTGATCACGAGACCGAGCATGATGGTCACGTAGGTCAGCGCACCGATCAACACCCCGGCGCCGAGCCCCGCCAGCACCATTCCGACATAATACAGCACGATGTTTCTCCTTGTAACGGGCCCGAGCGGCCGCGGCCCACAAAGCTAGCAGAGGCCACTCGGTGGTTCAACGAGTCGCCGTGGTTCGCGCCCAATCCCACCCCATCAAGCCGCGTGCATTCACCGCCTTCACCTGCACCACCATGCCGGCGGTCAGGCCGGGAATCCGCGCCGTCGGCGCGGTGACGCGGAGGCGGTTCTTCTCTGGCGCATCGGCCGGGCCCCACGTCACCACGTAGCCAGTGACGCCCTTCTCGGGGCTCTTGGTCCACGTCGCCACGCCGTTCGCCACCGACAAGTTCTTGAGCCGTGACGGACTCGATGCAAGCAACATCAGCGTCGCCACCGTGGTCTTGCTCGCCTCGGCGATGAGCTGGTGGTTCTCGACCTCGAGGATGTCGTGCGGCATGTGGTAGTGCGGATTGCCAAGCACCGGATAGGAGCCGATGCCGCCGACGATGTCGCCGTACGCCTCGTAGTACGCCGCCGCGTCGGTGCTTTTGTAGTAGAGCGCGTCGTAGGTGATCATCGCCGAGAACTGCGCGGCGGCGGCGTGCTGAATGTCGCGGATGCCGGGGTTGGAGTAGCGGATGGTGTTGTCGAGGTGATGATCGTTGGCCCAGCCGAGCATGTCGTTGTTCAGCGCGCCGACGAGCTTGAGCGAGTCGGCCACCGCACGACGAACGTATTCGCGCGAGCCGAGCAAGCCGCTTTCCTCGCCGGTGAACGAGGCGAAGACGATCGTCGCCGGCTGCGGATGCTTGGCCATCACGCGCGCCGCCTCGAGCAGTGCGGCAGTCCCCGAGGTGTTGTCGTCCGCCCCCGGCCCCTCGGCGCGCGAGTCGAAGTGCGAGCTCACCACGTAGACGAGTTCGGGATTCTCCGTCCCCGTGAGCACCGCGAGCACGTTGGCCGACTTCCCGCCGAGCGCGCCCTGCGGCGAGAACCATTGCGGTTGGGCGTCGTAGCCGAAGCTTTTGTAGGTGGCGAGGAGGTAGTCGATCGCCTTGGCGTTGCCAGGTTGCGAGATGTGCTTCGAGTCGAAGTCGAAGAGCGCCTTCTCGTAGCCGTACACTCGGCCGACGTCGACCTGCGTCGTCACGGCGCGCACCGCAGTGGCGATCGGCCTGAACGAGGCGATGCCGCGGTCGCGCAACGACACTTCGCCGGCCCGATCGGCATCGAGCCGCGCCAACACCGCCTCGCGCGTCACCGGGCGGCGCAGGTCCGTCAGGTAGAGGCCGCGCTGCACCGAGACGGTGTTGCCATCGCGCTCGGCGACGGTGAGTACGCCCCGGCCGTCGGGCGCCGGCAACCATTCGTATTCGGGCGCGATGGTGCGCACGCTGTTGTTGTGGAAGAGTCGCGTCCGCGTGCCGGCCTCGACGTCGTACAAATAGGAGCGGCGATGCCTCGGCTCGCCCATCACCGCCATCACGGTCGTCGGCCCGAGCCACTGCGGCAGCACGTCGTGCTGGATCTCGCGAGTGAGGCGCTGTGGCGTGGTGGTTTCTGTCGCCGACAGCGAGAGGGTGTAGAGCTCCCAATCCTGCAGCGGCATCATCTGGAAGGCGATGCGGCTGCCATCGGGTGAGAGTGCCGGCGCATCGATGCGGCGAATCCCCTTGTGGAGGACCATCGCGCCGCCGCCGGCCACCGGTGCGGCCATCAGCCGGTTTTCCTCGGTCGCGACGCTCCCCTGCACTACCAGATTCCCTTCGACCCATGCCATCGTCGAGCCATCGGCGGAAATGGTCGCGGCGCGTCCTTCGATCCGGCGCGCGGTGTTGGTCTGCAGGTCGACGATCACGAAGCGCGCGGCCGCACGCAGCCCAGCGGCACCGATCGGCAACCGCACCGGATTCCCCGAAGGAATCGCGTAGGCGAGGTAGCGGCCACCGGGGAGTGCCACGGGAATCGCCTTGAAGCCGTCGGTCGGCGCGACGATTCCTTGCACCGCGAAGGCGTCGCCGTTTCGCGTGAGTCGGAGGATGTCGTTGCGAGTGGCATCACTCGCCCGCGAGACCACCACGAAAAGTGTCGCGTCGTCGCTGCCGAAGGTCGCGCCCATCGGCAGCCATTCGCCGAGCCCGGTCATCGACAGTTCCTTCCCCGTCGCCACCTCCTTGATGGCCAGTGGCACGCGATTCATCGTCGTCGGCACCGTCCACGCCACCAGTGCGCCACTCGGTGAGAGCGCGGCACCGCTGCCGGGCACTTCGACGAGCACCTTGGTCGGGGCGTTGCGACGCACCACGCGGGTGACGCGCGAGGCGGGGAGTCCGCTCTCGTAGGCGATCGTCTGCCCGTCGGCAGACCAGATCGGCCGGCCGCCGTCTGCTGTCAGCTCGACCGTCTCGAAGCGCTCGCCGGTGAGCACGGCGACCGAGTCGATCCACGCCCTGGCCACCCCGGGCACCAGCAGCGAGCGGAGCGCGTCGGTCGCCTCGATGTAGCGGCCGGCGTCCCAGGCGCGGAAGCCCTTCTCCCAGAGCATGCCGGGCGGGACGATGCCACCACTCTGGGCAGCGAGAGGCGAGGCGAGTAGCAGAAGCAGGGCTGGGAGGAGGCGCATGGAGGGCCTTGGGTCGTAGGTCATAGGTCGTATGTCGTAGGTCGCGCATAGGCTGCCACCCCAAAGGTACCGTCTACGCCGAGCCTCACCCACAATCGAGGACCTACGACCTACGACTTATGACCACTTGACTAGTCTGACTAGTCTAACCAAATTCTACTCCATGAGCGAGGAATATTCCATCTACGACGCCAAGGCGAAGCTCTCGGCGCTGGTCCGCCAGGTCCGTGAGGGGCGGAGCTTTGTGATCACCGTACACGGGCAGCCGGTCGCCGAGCTGCGGCCGATCGAGCCGAAACCGAAGGCGACGACCTTGGCGGAGCGGGTCGCGGAACTGCGCGCCAAGGGGTTGATCACGCCGGCGCGGACGACGCCCGACGACCCCCGGGCCTTCCCGATCGGGGAGTATCGCGAGGGGGCGCTGCAGCGCTTCCTGGACGATCGCGACTGATGCTGGCCTACCTGGACACCTCCGTCGTCGTCGCGATCCGATTCAACCAAGCCGGCGCGGAGCGCTTTCGGGACGCCCTGACCAGCTTCGAGTTGTACGCCTCTCCCCTACTCGAGGCGGAATGGCGCAGCGCCCTTCGCCGCGAGCAAGTAGAACCCAACCTCGCAGAGCTTGAGCTCGTCCAGTGGGTCTTCCAAGAGCGCACCCTCAGCGGGGAACTGGAGCGCGTCTTCGCGGCCGGCTACGTCCGCGGCGCCGACGCCTGGCATCTGGCCACCGCGCTCTTCCTCGCGCAGGAGCCGAGCGAACTCACCTTTTTGACATTGGACGATCGACAGCGGGCGGTGGCGCAGGCGTTGGGGTTCAAGACGTGAGGCAGTTCCCCAACCTCTGATCTGGCAGTAACTTCTCGCGTTCCCACCAACAATTCGGTTCCCGTCTCCGGAAGGCTCCCTGAGCGTCTCCGACCGTCTCGCGGCTGCACTGAGCGACCGCTATCGCCTTGAGCGCGAACTCGGCGCCGGTGGCATGGCGACCGTCTACCTCGCCCAGGACCTCAAGCACGACCGCGACGTCGCCATCAAGGTGCTCAAGGCGGAACTCGGCGCAGTGCTCGGGGCCGAGCGCTTCCTATCGGAGATCCGGGTCACCGCAAACCTGCAGCATCCGAATCTGCTGCCGCTGTTCGATTCGGGTACGGCCGACGGTTTCTTCTATTACGTGATGCCCTACGTCGAGGGCGAAACGCTCCGCGCCGTCCTCGATCGCGACCCGCAACTCCCGGTCGACGAAGTGCTTCGCCTCGTGGGCCTGCTGGCGGGCGCGCTCGACTACGCCCACGCCCGCGGCGTGGTGCATCGCGACCTGAAGCCGGAGAACATCCTGCTGCAGGCCGGCCAGCCGGTGGTCGCCGACTTCGGCATTGCCCTCGCCGTGGCACAGGCCGGCGGCGCGCGGATCACCGAGACCGGTCTTTCGCTCGGCACGCCGCACTACATGAGCCCCGAGCAGGCCGCAGGCGACAGGGCTGTCGATGCCCGCTCCGACCAGTATTCGTTGGCGGCCATCTGCTACGAGATGCTCACCGGCGAACCGCCACACACCGGCGCCACCTCGCAGGCGATCATCGCGCGCCTGATGACCGAACCGGCGCGGAGCATCCGGACCGTGCGGCCGGCAGTCTCCTCGCCGATGGATCGGGCGGTGCTGCGCGCCCTGAGCAAGACGCCTGCCGATCGCTTCTCGAGTTGCGGCGACTTCGCCCGGGCAGTGGCAGCGCCAGCCATGGCAACGTCCGACAGGTCCTCGCCCCGAAAGGTCGGCATCGCCCTTGGCATGATCGCCCTCCTGGCCGCCTCGGCGTGGTGGTGGACCACCACGCGACCGGGGAACACCACCACCGCGTCGCGATCGATCGCGGTGCTGCCGCTGGTCAATGTCGGCGGCGACTCGACGCAGGAGTACTTCGCCGACGGCATGACCGACGAGCTCACCGACGCGCTCGGCAAGGTGCCGGGGCTCAAGGTCGCCGCGCGCACCTCGGCCTTCTCCTTCAAGGGGCAGGCAAACGTGGACGTCCGCGAGGTGGGCGAGAAGCTCGGCGTCGGCGTGGTGCTCGAGGGCTCGGTGCGACGCAGCGGCGATCAGGTCAAGGTGAGCGTGCAGCTCATCGACGCGGCGAAGCGAGTCGAACTCTGGTCGGAGAGCTACGACCGGGGTGTCACCGAGATCTTCGCCGTGCAGGACTCGATCACGGCCGCGATCGTGAAGCAGCTCGCGCTCCAACTCGGCGGCAGCGAGCTGGCGGCCACCAAGGCGGGGCGCACCAACAACCCGCGGGCGCACGATCTCTACCTCCAGGGGATCGCGTTGGTGCATCAGGGATCGCACCCCGCCCTGCGCCGGGCGCTCGACTACTTCCAGTCGGCGCTGGCCCAGGACTCCGGCTATGCCCAGGCCTACGAGGGGATCGGCTGGGTCTACGGCTTCCTTGCCGATACGTACATGCTGCCCTCGCTGGCCTACGACTCCGCCGGCATCGCCGCGCGGAAGGCGATCGACCTGGGCGGGCCGTCCGGGGACACCCAACTGATCCTGGGATATTCGCAATACGTGCTGGACTGGGACCTGGCCGCGGCGCACGCCGAAGCGGCCAAGGCGCCGCTCCTGAGCCCGAACTCGGTGGACGTTCGCGCGCTGTACAGCAACTTCTTGTGCGTCACCGGTCAGTTCGCCGAGGGGATGAGCGAAGCTGACAAGGCCATCGCCTTGGATCCTCTCTCCCCGCTGGGCGGGTGGGTGCGGGAATGGTGCCTCTACATGCAGCACCGCTACGACGAGGTGATCGCCCAGCACGCCAAGACCGCCGCGATCGATCCGACGTTCATCTATCTCGACTCCTTCCTCGGTGCGGCGCTCCGGGAGAAGGGACAGTACGACGCGGCGCTGGCGGAGTATCGTCGGGCGCAGGGGTACATGGGTGACATCCCGATGCACGGGCTGGCGATCACCTACGCGAGGATGGGACGGACCAAGGAGGCGCGCGAGGTGCTGGCCCGCCTCGAGGCCTATGCGAAGACGCACTACGTCAACCCGATCTTCCTCGCCGATGTCCACGTCGCCCTCGGCGAATCGGACACCGCGCTGAAGTACCTGGAGGCCGCCGTCCGCGACCGCACCATCGTGGTCGGTGGCGTCTCATTCTGGCCGGAACTCGCCCCGCTCCGGAGCGATCCACGGTTCACGGCATTCGTCGCGCGCGTCGGGCTGCCGACCGCGCCGGGGACACCATGAGCGACGCCCTGGCCCGACTCACCAGTGCGTTGTCCGACCGCTACCGCATCGAGCGCGAACTCGGCGCGGGTGGCATGGCCACGGTGTACCTCGCCCACGACCTCAAGCACGACCGCGACGTCGCCATCAAGGTGCTGCATCCTGACCTGGGCGCCGCCCTCGGTGGTGAGCGCTTCCTGACCGAGATTCGTACCACCGCGCGCCTGCAGCATCCGCACATCCTGCCGCTGCTGGATTCGGGCGACGCTGACGGCCTGCTCTACTACGTGATGCCGCTGGTCACCGGCGAGACGTTGCGTACCCGCCTCGAGCGCGACCGTCAGCTGCCGATCGCCGAGGCGGTGTTGATTGCCCGCGAAGTGGCCGACGCGCTCGGCTATGCCCACGGCCTCGGCGTGATCCACCGCGACATCAAGCCGGAGAACATCCTGCTGCAAGGCGGCCATGCACTCGTCGCCGACTTCGGGATCGCGCTCGCCGTGCAGAGTGCCGGTGGCCAGCGGATGACACAGACCGGGCTCAGTCTCGGCACGCCGCAGTACATGTCCCCCGAGCAGGCGATGGGCGAGAAGCAGATCGATGCGCGCAGTGACGTGTACGCGCTCGCGGCCGTGACCTACGAGATGCTGGTCGGTGAGGCGCCATTTACGGGGCCGAGCGTGCAGGCGATCGTGGCGCGGCTGATTACGGAGGAGCCGCGCGCGATCAGCGCCCAGCGGAAGGCCGTCCCCGAGCACATCGAGGCGGCGGTCTTGCGCGCGTTGGAGAAGCTACCGGCCGACCGCTTTGCCACCGCGACCGACTTTGCCGCGGCGCTCGTGGACCCCGGTGCCGCGGCCGGGTACCCCACTCGCGCGACCAAGTCTCGGGCTGCGGCCACTCCGCCGATGCCGAGGCGCACCCGCGCACTGCTCGCGCTCACCACGGGTGCGGCACTGCTCGGCATCGGGAGCGCACTCTGGCTCGCCTCCCGCAAGCCGCCGGTGCCGGTACCCGCGCTCTTTGAGGTCGCACTTCCCGACAGCGTGACGCTGCGCTCGGGAGGGGGGCGGCGCCTCGCTATCTCCCCCGATGGCACACTGCTGGTGGTCGTGGCGAGCGAGGCGGGCAAATCCGGGCTCTATCTGCGCCGGATGGATGCGACGCAGTTTCTCCCATTACCGGGGGGCGAGCTCGACTTGGCGAGAGGGAATGTCGATCCTGTGTTCTCGCCTGACGGCGCCTCGATCCTCTTCCGGAATGGGGAGGAGCTCATGCGCATCGCCGTCACGGGCGGGAGGGCGCAGAGAATCGATTCGATCGGGAGTGCGAGCTGGGGCGATGGCGACCGCATCGTCGGCATACGGGGGGGCTCCCTCTGGGAGATGAAGCCGGATGGCGAGGGCGGGCGGCTCATCTGGGCCCCCGACTCGCTGCCAGGGGCGCCGAGACTCCTCTTGCCCTCGGTCCTGCCGGGCGGCCGCCACGCGCTCGTCAACCTACGCACCACCGCGTCGGTTGATGACGACCATATTGGCGTGATCTCCCTCGACGACGGCCAGATCGAGGACCTGGGGATCGTCGGCAACAACCCGCTCTACTCCGGCACTGGGCATATCGTTTTCGGGCGCGCCAGCGGCGAGGTGTTCGCGGCGCCTTTTTCCCTCGGCTCGCGCAAACTGCTCGGAGCGCCCGTCCGACTCCTCGAGAGCGTATGGGTCGGCTCTGGCGGGGCGGTGGGTGTCGCCGTCTCCGGCAATGGCACGTTGGTCTACCACGAGGGGGAATCCGGCACAGATGGGCGATTGCTCGAGATCGTCCGCGAGGATGGCTCCGTGCGCCCTGGCCCGTGGGGTCAGATGGCGGTCTTCAGCCCGCGCGTATCCCCCGACGGGCAGCGTGCGCTGTTTGAAAGCAACCGCCGTGATCGCATTCAGCCGGGTGGCGCCATCGTGCTGCTCGACCTGCGCACGGGCGCCATGCAGCGGGTGGTCGCCGAGAAGGAGGGACTTGTGCCCCGGTGGTCGCGTGACGGCCTTCGGGTCAACTACCTCCGGTACCTCGGCCGGGAAGGGCGTGAAATCGTCTCCCGGGCGTGGGACCGGAGCAGCGAGGATCGGGTGCTGTTCCGGGACTCGGCCACCACGCTCTTCGACTTCGATCTCGGCCCCCCGGGCGGCATGAGTGCCCTGAGACTGGGAGAAGTTGGCTCTACTAATGTGCAGGACATCCTGTTGGCGCCTGCTGAAAGTCTCTCGCGCTTTCGACCGTTCGTCGCAACTCCCGCGCGCGAGATGCACCCGGCAATCTCCCCCGAGGGGCGCTGGCTGGCGTACACCTCGAATGAGTCCGGGCGGATGGAGGTCTACGTGCAGCCGATTCCCGGCCCCGGGCCGCGCCTGCAGGTTTCGATCAACGGTGGAGCGGAGCCGCTCTGGTCGCCCAAGGGCGGGACGCTCTTCTATCGGAGCGCCGAGAGGAAAATCATGTCGGCGCGGCTCGACGGAAACCCGCTCCGGGTGGCGCAGTGGGACACGCTCTTCACCGATCGCTTTCAGATCGGTGGTGTGTTCACGGCAAACTGGAGTGTCTTCCCGAGCGGGCGCGAATTCCTCATGGTCGGTGGACTCGATGTCTCCACCAGCCCAAAAGGCGTGAAGGTCCTCGTGAATTGGCCGCAGTTGCCCGCGATGCAACGCCCGGAGAGCAAGACGCCATGAGCGACGCCCTCACCCGCCTTACCGCCGCCCTCGCCGACCGCTACACCATCGAGCGCGAGCTCGGCGCGGGCGGCATGGCCACCGTCTACCTCGCTGAAGACCTCAAGCACCAGCGCAAGGTCGCCATCAAGGTCCTCAAGCCGGAGCTTGCCGCCGTCCTCGGCGCCGATCGCTTCGTGGTCGAGATCAAGACCACGGCCGCGCTGCAGCATCCGCACATCCTTCCCCTCTTCGATTCAGGGGAAGCGATCGTGCCACCGATGATCGATGATCGATCATCGACCATCGATCATCGATCATCCAGTTTCTTGTTTTACGTCATGCCCTACATCCAGGGCGAGACGCTGAGAGCCAAGCTCGATCGCGAGACGCAGTTCGGCATCGACGAAGCGGTGCGAATTACCCGCGACGTCGCCGACGCACTCGACTATGCCCACCGCCACGGCGTGGTGCACCGCGACATCAAGCCCGAAAACATCCTGCTGCACGATGGCCGGCCGATGGTGGCCGACTTCGGCATTGCGCTGGCGCTAAGTGCCGCCGCCGGCGGCCGAATGACCGAGACCGGGATGAGCCTCGGCACGCCGCACTACATGTCTCCCGAACAGGCCACTGCTGACAAGGAGATCTCCGGCCGGAGCGACATCTACTCGCTCGGCAGTGTGCTCTACGAGATGCTCACCGGCAATCCGCCGCACACCGGTAGCTCGGCGCAGCAGATCATCATGAAGATCATCGCCGAGAACGTGGAGCCGGTAACGAAGTACCGGAAGTCAGTGCCGCCCAACGTGGCGGCGGCGGTGGCGAAGTCCCTCGAGAAGCTGCCGGCCGACCGCTTCGAGAGCGCCAAGGCCTTTGCGGAGGCGCTCGGCAATGCCTCGTTCACCACGATGCACGCGTCGAGCATGAGCGGTCGCGGCGTGGGCGGGCGCTCCTTCAAGGGAGCGTTCATCGCGACGGCCGTCGTGGCGGCGGTTGCCCTGGTGGCAGCGGGTGCCGGATGGCGGCGCACACCGCCCGAGGAGCCGTTCCGGCGGTTCGACCTCGCCATGGGCGACGTCGTTCCGAATCCCATTTCCGATGTGGTCATCTCACCGGATGGCAGCACGCTGGCGATGGTCACCGTCGGGAGCGATCCGGCCATCTACCTACGTCGTCTCGATGGGGATCCGGAGTTCCGCAAACTGGCGGGCACCGAGACGGCGTTCAATCCGGCCTTCTCGCCGGACGGCCGGTGGGTCGTCTTCCGGAGAGGCAGCGATCGCTCGCTCGTGAAGATCTCGGTGAGTGGCGGCGGTGCCGTGACGCTGGTACCAGGCGGCAAGTCCGACCCGTACTTCCCGCAGTGGGGCACCCCCGACGAGATCATCTACTACAACCTGGCCGACAGAAGCGGCTACCGCGTCGCAGCCAGCGGGGGCGAAGCCACGCGGATGCCGAAGGTCACGAGTGCCATCAACTTCCCGTTGCCTGACGGCAGTGGCCTGCTCCACTACGTGGGCGGCCAGGTGGCACGGTACGATTTCAAGACTGACTCCTCGGTGGTGCTGGTTGCCGGTGGGAGCGCGGCCGTCTACGTCTCGTCGGGACACCTCCTCTACGTGGCGAGCGAGGGGGGACTCTTCGCGGTGCCGTTCGACCTGGCGAAGCACACGGTGACCGGCGGACCGGTGCGGGTGCTGGAGCGCGTGGGCACGTCCATCATCTCTCGGGGCTACGCCGTCTCGGCCACCGGCGTGCTCGTACAGCACGATGTGGCGGGAACCGGTTCAGCAGCGGAGAACCACCTCGTCATCGTGGACCCCGGCAAGAGCCCGGACACCCTGCGCTTGCCGCCGGCCCGCCGAGAGCAGCTGCGTTTCTCCCCGGAGGGCCGGTCCCTCGCGATGCAGGTCGTCGTTCCTGAACGCGAGGGCGGCAACACGGACATCTACACGCTCGACCTCGTCTCCGGCACCTATACCCAGCTGACCTTTGCCGGCGACAATGACCAACCGGTCTGGTCACCGGATGGCAAGCGACTCTTGTTCGATGCAAGGGTGGTCCAGGGTCAAGAAGACCTCTTCATCAAGCCGGGCGACAACAGCACGCCGGAACGCCGACTGACCGTGCTCAAGGGGGGCGAACTCGAGTCTGCCCAATGGCTCGGTGATACCCTGCTCTTTGTCGCCGACGGCTCGGGGGCCGACGTCTTCATCATGAAGGCGGACTCGGGGAGTGTCCCCATCCCCATCCTGCAGACGCCGGCGAACGAGACCGAGCCGCGGGTCTCTCCCGACCGGACGCTGATCGCCTTCCGATCGGACGAGACCGCTGGGTCAGGGCAGATCTGGCTGCGCGACTTCCCGGCGCCACAGGGGAAATGGAACCTCTCCCGTGGAGTGGGCAGCGCGCCGCGCTGGTCGCCGGATGGCCGGTTTGTCTATTACTGGAAAGGCGCCCAGCCGCTGGACTCGCTCTTTCGGGTGCGCATCGACCGGACCCCATCGATGGTCGTCCAGGCCCCGGAGCTGGTGCTCGCGATGGACGTGGACAACATCGCGAGCTGGGACCTCCACCCCGACGGACGGAGGTTCATCGTGACCGTCCCGAAGCTCGTCGGCGCGCCGACCGCCGGAGCGGCGGGGAACCGGTTCCTGATCCTGCAGAACTTCTTCGGCGAGCTGCGCCGGGTCACCGCGGGGAAGCCGAAGTGAGCGGCTGGCTGGCCGACGTCACCCGAAGTCGAACAGCCGAACCAGATCGATCACGCAGTCACTGCTGAGCGTCGGGTGCCGCCACGGCAGTTGTTCGCGCACGATGACCGGCTCTCGCGCATCGGGTGTCCAGACCTCGACCAGACGCTGTTCGCCGTCGACGATCCAGTACTGCGGGATGCCGTGCGCCTGGTAGGCAGGGCGCTTGAGGGTGCGATCGGCGCGTGCAGTCGATGGGGAGAGCACCTCGATCACGAGGAAGAGCGTGGAGAGGTCAGCCCACTGTCCCGACTTGAGGACCCCTGACATGTCGGCCACGAAGAGGTCGGGCTCGAGTACCGTGTCATCGGCAAAGGTGACATCGGCTGGTGCGGTGATCAGCTGATCCGCCAACCCGCCCGGCTGGAGGTGGGGCAGCAACGCGGCAAAGAGCCGGCTCACCATGACCTGATGCCAGCCGCTCGGCGACGGGCTCACGAGGAGCTCGCCGCGAAGGACTTCGTAGCGCTGCCCGTCGTCGGGCATCGCGGCCAGATCGGCGGCAGTGAAATGTCGAGGAAGCGACATGACCATAGTATCGTCTCGGCGGACGCGGGGGGGCAACTCGGCAGCATCGGCGGATGATCGTCCCGTCACCCTGAAAGATGGCGACAGCGTGGTGGCGCCGAGGATCGGAAAAACGCGGTATCTTTCAGCACTTCCCATCACAACTGATCCCGCCACCCCGGACCCATGGTGAGCACCCTCGACCGCCTCGGCGCTGCCCTTGCCGACCGTTACCGCCTCGAGCGTGAGCTCGGCCAGGGCGGCATGGCCACGGTCTACCTGGCGCACGACCTCAAGCACGACCGCGACGTCGCCATCAAGGTGCTGCACCCCGACCTCGGCGCCGCGCTCGGCGGCGAGCGGTTCCTCAGTGAGATTCGCACCACGGCCCGCCTGCAGCACCCACACATCCTTCCCTTGCTGGACTCAGGGGAAGCCGATGGCCTGCTCTACTACGTGATGCCGCTGGTCACCGGCGAGACGCTGCGCACCCGCCTCGAGCGCGACCGCCAGCTGCCGATCGCCGAGGCGGTGCTCATTGCCCGCGAAGTGGCCGACGCACTCGGCTATGCCCACGGCCTCGGCGTGATCCACCGCGACATCAAGCCCGAGAACATCCTGCTGCAAGGCGGCCACGCACTCGTCGCCGACTTCGGCATCGCGCTCGCCGTCCAGAGCGCCGGTGGCGCGCGCATGACGCAGACCGGCCTCTCACTCGGCACGCCGCAGTACATGTCTCCCGAACAGGCGATGGGTGAGAAGCAGATTGATGCGCGCAGTGATGTCTATGCGCTCGGGGCGGTCACGTACGAGATGCTGGTGGGCGAGGCGCCATTCACGGGGCCAAGCGTTCAGGCGATCGTCGCGCGCTTGATCACCGAGGAACCGCGCGCGATCAGCGCCCAGCGGAAGGCGGTGCCCGAGCACATCGAGGCGGCGGTCTTGCGCGCACTCGAGAAGTTGCCGGCCGATCGCTTCGCGACGGCTGCCGAGTTCGGCGCGGCGCTCACTGGCGCCACCACCTTCGTGGCGAGGGTTGCGCATCGCGGGCCTCAAACCACCGCCGGGTGGGCCCGCGATCCGCGATCGCTGGCAGTGCTTGGCGCGTCGTTGCTCCTGGCCGTCCTGACGATCACGGCCCGGACGGGACGGGTCGGTCGTGCGGCGGGGGACGACGCACCACCCATGCTGAGTCGCCTCGCCCTCGCGCCGGGGGAGCGGATCGCGGGATCGACGGGAGACGACGCCTCAAACGCCGGCCGGCCTTCGCGTACCGCCTTCGCCTTTTCACCTGGCGGTGAGGCGGTGGTGTTCGTCGGGACCCGTAACAGTGTCCCGCAGCTCTTTGTCCGTGCGCTCACGGCGGAAACGTCAACACCGATTGCCGGCACTGAGGGAGCCGAGTCGCCGTTCTTCGCGCCGGACGGCAGATCCATCGGCTATTGGGCAAACCAAAAACTCATGCGCGTGCCGGTCGCGGGCGGACTTCCCACTGAAATCACCGCCATCTCCCGCATCGCGGGGGCAAGCTGGAGCGAGGACGACCGACTCGCGGTCGGTGCCGCGGGGGCGGGTGTGCTGATACTGTCGCCCACAGGTGTTGCCCCTCCGGACACGATCGCGGCGGATGCCTTCCTGCCGCACTGGCTTCCAGGCGAAGAGGTGCTCCTGATGACAAGCCGGAGTAGCTCCAGTTCCTCCGGATTCCGGATCGAACTCCTCACGCTCGCTACGAGGACGCGAAGAACACTGATCGAGGATGGGTCAGATGCGCGGTACGTGCCCACCGGTCATCTGGTCTTCGCACGAGGCGGGGCGATGCTCGTCGCGCCATTCGACCTGAAGCAGTTGAAGTTTACGGCCAGTCCCGCCATCGTCCTCCCCGACGTGATGGTGGCGGTCAACGGGAGCAACATCTCGTCGCAGAGCGGCGCCATGCAAGCCGCCATCTCCCCGCTCGGGCATCTCCTCTATCTCACGGGCGGGCCTACACCAGACCGGTCGCGCCAGATCATCTCGATCGATCGTTCGGGACGAGCTGCGCCGATCACGGAGGCTGGGATACGCCCGTTCTTCGCCGTCAGGCTCTCGCCAGACGAACGCCATCTCGCCGCGACGCTGGTGGGGCTGAAGCCCGCTCTCTACGTCTTTGACCTCGCCCGCAGGGATGGCCAGATGATCGCCGAGCCGGGGCGGCAGACCTGGCCGATCTGGTCTCGCGACGGGAAGCGGATCGTCAGGAGTGGCCTCGTCGGTGATTCGGCGACACAGGTGTGGGGTCCCGCCGATGGGAGCAGCAAGGCAGAAGCGCTGGTGCCCGGTAAGGTGGTCCGAGGCGGCCCCGTTGCTTGGTCGCTCGATGGCACCAAACTTCTGGTGCACCGGGGGACTAATCAGGCCGCGGAGCTGGTGACCCTTGCCGACGGTACCGCCCGGCGTATCGAAGGACTTCCGGACAGCGTGACCTACCTCCAACCGTCGCCCGACGGCAGGTGGGTCGCCTATGCGGCGCCGGAGGACGGATCGTCGGGATTCCAGATCTTCGTGCAGCCATGGCCGGCTCTGGACCGGAAGTGGAAGATTTCCGCGACCGGCGGCGTCGCTCCGATCTGGACTAGGAACGGCCGGGAAATTGTCTATCTACGGTCGCTGGGCTCCGACAGCGCGGGGGAACGCACGTTCGAGATGATGGCAGTGGCGGTCACGTCATCCAGGGATTTCTCGGCACAGCCGCCTCAGCCGCTCTTCACGGCGGCCTTCGGCTTGACCACACCGCTGCGCTCCCACGATGTCACCGCGGATGGCTCGCGATTCTTCGTCATCAAAGGTGCAAGCAGCCATGCTCCGCCCGGGGAGCTGCATCTCATGTTCAACTGGATCACGACACTTGGCCGCCTTGAAGCGGAGCGGACGAGGCAGGCACCGTGACCATCGACCGTCTCAGGGCCGCCCTCGCCGACCGCTATCGCCTCGAGCGCGAGCTTGGCGCCGGCGGCATGGCCACGGTCTCTCTCGCCGAGGACCTGAAGCACAAACGCAAGGTGGCGATCAAGGTCATGCGGCCGGAGCTCGCGGCGGTGATCGGCGCCGAGCGCTTCCTGGCCGAGATCACGACCACGGCCAACCTCCAGCATCCGCATATCCTGCCGCTGCACGACTCAGGTGCCGTCGATGGCACGGTGTTCTACGTGATGCCATTCATCGAGGGCGAGTCGCTGCGCGACCGGCTCGATCGCGAGAAGCAGTTGTCGATCGGCGACGCGGTCCGCATCACGCGGGAAGTCGCCGGGGCGTTGGACTACGCCCATCGGCACGGGGTGATCCACCGCGACATCAAGCCCGAGAACATCCTGCTCCACGACGGGCGCGCGCTGGTCGCCGACTTCGGGATCGCGCTCGCGGCGAGCAAGGCGGAGGGCAGCACCCGGATGACCGAGACCGGGATGTCCCTCGGCACGCCGCACTACATGAGTCCCGAGCAGGCGATGGGTGAGCGGACGCTCGATGCCCGCACCGACGTCTATGCCCTGGGCTGCGTGCTCTATGAAATGCTCACCGGCGAGCCGCCGTTCACTGGCCCATCGGCCCAGGCGATCGTTGCCAAGGTGATGACCGAACGGCCGACGGCCCCCTCGGCAACGCGCGACACCCTGCCGGCCGCGTTGGAAGACGCCGTCTTCACGGCGTTGGCCAAGTTGCCGGTGGACCGGTTCGCCACGGCAGCCGCATTCGCCGACAGTCTTGCCGGGACCGAAGAAGGCCGCCCGCGAGAGCGAGGTCGCACCGTTGCGGCCACGCGCCCGGATCGCCGGAGGCTCATGGCGCTTGCCATGCTCGCGGCCGTGCTCGCGGTGGTTGCCGGCATCGGCTGGCTTCGCCCCACGTCGGCGGACGTGTCGGCCGCGCGGCCCCTCGCCTACCAGATCCATCTCTCCGCCGGGGAGGACGAAGTCGGATTTGTGGCTGCCCAGGTGGCACTGAGTGCCGACGGCAGCACGATCGTCTTCAGTGACACGGCCAAGGGAACACGCCAGTTGTGGATCAAGGAACGCGGCGAGGCCGACGCGCGTCCCATTCCCGGTACGCTGGGTGGCTGGGCGCCATTTCTCTCGCCCGACGGGCGCATGGTGGCCTACATCAACGGCACGCAGCTGCTGCGCATCCCCATCACCGGTGGCACGGCGCGCGTCCTCTCGGACTCGGCACTGGTGGACGAACGGCCCGTGCGCGGGGCATGGCTCGACGATGGCACCATCGTGTTTCTCGGCGGAGGGGACAGCTTCATCTTCGCCGTCCCCGACACTGGGGGTGTCACCAGACGCATCGCCACGGTCGACCAACTGCTGGGCTTCGTCATCGCAATCGCCGCCGTGCCCGCGCAGCGTGCGGTGGTGGTGAGTGCGTGTGACCGCGGAAGCTGTGCGGCTCCCGTCATCCACGTGGTGCGACTCGATCCGTTCGCCATCACGCGCATCCTCCCCGGGACGAGCGGGGCCTGGCCCCTCATCGGTGATCGGCTCCTGAGCGTCCTGCCGGATGGCTCGGCGTTCATCGCCCCGTTCGACCCCGCCAAGGGCGAGGTGGGAGAGGGTGCCCCGCTCTTCGAGGGTGTCACCGTCGCCAGCCGCGGTCCGGAACTCAGCGTCGGCATCCAGGGGGTGGTCCTCCAGGCGAGTGGTGGTGCGGGCGGCTTCACCAGCAACTCGGAACTGATGGAAGTGCACTTCGACGGGACCGTGCGCCAAGTCGACCCGAGCTGGCAAGTTCCGTTCGCGAACAACAGTCGGGTCGACTTGTCGCCCGATGGACGGCGTGTCCTGATCTCCCTCGTGGATCAGGATGGCGTCCAGGTCTCGCTCTACACCAAGCCCTTCCCGACCGGCCCCGCCACCCTGTTCAGCAACCTGGGGTTCCAGGGCGCGCGCGCGGTCTGGTCCCCCGATGGCCAACGCATCGCGTGGGTCGTCGTCGAGGAGTCGGGGCTGGCGCGGATCTTCGGACAATCCGCCGATGGCGCTGGCGCACCCACGCTGCTGGCCGAGGAACCTCGCGGGCTCTACGAAGTGGGGTTCAGTCCCGACGGCGAATGGCTGCTCTACCGTACCGACGACGTGGCGTCGGGTCTTGGCGACATCTACGGCCGACGTCTGCGCGGTGATACTGCGGTGATCACGATCGCCGCGAGCGCGGCGGAGGAGACCTCGCCCGCGGTCTCCCCCGATGGGCGGTGGGTGGCGTACAGTGTCCGCATCGGCGCCATCAAGGAGCTCGTTGTGCGGCCGTTCCCCAACGTCGAGGGCGGGCGGGTGCAGCTGTCGAGCGGCGGCGGGCGCGAGCCGCTCTGGAGTCGAGATGGCCGGACGCTCTACTACCGCGACGCCCTCGGAAATCGGGTGCTCGCCGCCGTGATGGCAGCCGACGGCACCTTCCCGGCCTCGGGACGCTCTGTGGTCTTCGAGAACTCCGCGACGCGGGAGTACTGGGACAACGATGACTCCCGGCACTATTCGCTGCTGCCCGACGGCAAGGGGTTCCTGATGATGCGCCGGGTTCGGCGCACAGCCGAGTCCGCTGCCACTCGCCTCATCCTGCGCGAGCAGGTCGGCGAGACGCGCTGAGGCGGAATCGATCGGCTCCCCCCAACCCCCTCACCCCTCACCGATATCCGCGGTATCTTCCGCCGATTCCCAACACAACTGATCCCGCCACCCCGGACCCATGGTGAGCACCCTCGACCGCCTCGGCGCCGCCCTTGCCGACCGTTACCGCCTCGAGCGTGAGCTGGGGCAGGGCGGCATGGCCACCGTCTACCTCGCCGAAGACCTCAAGCACCAGCGCAAGGTCGCCGTGAAGGTCCTCCAGCCGGAGCTGGCGGCGGTGATCGGCGCCGAGCGCTTCCTCAGCGAGATCAGGACCACCGCCAACCTGCAGCATCCGCATATCCTGCCACTGTTCGATTCGGGTGAGGCGATTGTGCCCCCGATCATCGATGATCGATCATCGGTCATCGATCGTCAGAGCCAGAGCTACCTCTACTACGTCATGCCCTACGTCGACGGCGAGACACTGCGCAGCCGCCTTATGCGCGAGACCCAACTCTCGGTGAGCGAGGCGGTTCGCCTCGCGACGGAGATCGCCGGCGCCCTCGACTACGCCCACAGTCACGGCGTGATCCACCGCGATATCAAGCCCGAGAACATCCTGATCCAGCACGGCAGCGCGCTGGTCGCCGACTTCGGTATCGCGCTCGCCGTGCAGCAGGCCGGCGGCGATCGGATGACGCAGACCGGGATGTCGCTCGGCACCCCGCATTACATGAGCCCAGAGCAGGCGATGGGCGACAAGCACATCGACGCGCGCAGCGACATCTACGCGCTCGGTGTCATCTGCTACGAGATGCTGATCGGCGAGCCGCCGTTCACCGGCCCCAGCGCCCAGGCGATCGTTGCCAAGGTGATGACCGAGTCGCCGAAGGAGATTACCGCACAGCGAAAGTCGGTGCCGTTCAACGTGGCCTCCGCGGTGGCCAAATCGCTCGAGAAACTCCCGGCCGATCGCTTCGAGAGCGCCAAGGCGTTCGCCGGCGCCTTGGCCGACCAGTCGTTTGCCACGACGCATGGGTCAACGGTGCCGCGCGGCCGTGGCGGCATTCCGAGGCCGCTCTTCGGCGCCACCGCGGCCGTCGCCGCGCTGGCGATTGCCGCTGCCGCGTGGGGATGGCTACGCCCCACGGCGACCGGTGACGTCACGAGGCAGCGCGTCATGCTCTGGAACCATCCGTGGGGCGAGTTTCTCTCGCCCGGCAACCCGATGGTGGCGACGCAGACCGCCATCGCGCCTGACGGTTCGAGTATCGTCTTCAGCGACTCGGTTGGCGGGCGCCCGCAACTCATGCGCAAGCTGCGAGACCAGGCGGAGCCGACGCCGTTGGCGGGAACCGAGCGTGGTCTCTCGCCCTTCTTCTCCCCGGACGGTGCATGGATCGGCTTCCTCACCACCGATGGCAAGCTGAAGAAGATCCCGGTGGCGGGTGGTGGCGCGATCACCCTCTCCGAATCGGGGAACAACGTCTACTTCGTCGGGGTCTGGCTCGACGACAATACCATCGTCTTTGTGGACAATCGGAACGGCCTGCAACGGATCTCCGCCGAGGGCGGCGTCGGGACCATGGTGTCGTCCGACAGCGGGCGTGGCCGCACCATTGTCGTGGCGATGGCCCCGCTGCCGAAGAGTCGTGGCTTCCTCTACACCAGCTGCCCCGGCAACTGCGTGGGTGGTTCCTCGGTATCCGTCTTCGATCTGGCCACGGACACTGCGCGCACCCTCGTCGCCAACGCCGCTGGTGCCTGGTATTCCCCAACCGGCCACCTGCTCTACACCGATCGGGCCGGCGGCTTGTTTGCGAACGGCTTCGACCTGAAGACATTGGCGTTGGCAGGTGGGGCCGTGCCCGTGATTGACGGCGTCAATCCCAACTCGTTTGCCATGTCGGCGACGGGCGAGGCCCTCTACACCGTGGGCGGAAGTGCGGGAGGAGGGTCCGCGCTCATGTGGGTGGAGCGAGATGGGCGGAGCACGCCGGTGGACTCGAGCTGGCAGGGCAACTTTCAGTATCCCACCATCTCGCCCGATGGCCAGGCCTTCACGGTGAGTGTGGTGGATGGCGCCACCCACCTCTGGTTGCGTCGCACGAATGGCACGAAGCAGAAGCTGACCCAGAACGGCTCCATCAACTGGCGCGCGTCGTGGTCGCCCGATGGTCGATCGATCGCCTTCGTCACCAACCCACGCAGCAGCGGCGACCGCGACGCGACGGACATCTACCAGATGCCGATCGATGGCAGCACGCCGCCGACGCTGCTCCACAAGCACAATTACGGCCTGTGGGAGGCCGAGCTCTCGCGCGACGGCGAATGGCTGGTCTACCGCTCGGACGAAGCCGACGCCCAAACGGCCATCCGCGCCCGTCGGCTCCGCGGCGATACCGCCACCATTCCGCTGGTGGTTGCCGGCAGCTCGAGCATGCAAGCCGCCCTCTCACCCGACGCGCGCTGGTTGGCGTACATCGCCGAGACCACTGGACAGCGCGAGGTGTACTTGATGGCGTTCCCGAGCGGTGATGTGACGCGCCTCGTCTCCACGGGCGGCGGCTCGGAACCGCGCTGGTCGAGCGATGGTCGCGAGCTCTTCTACAAGAGCGCCAACAACCTGATGAGCGTGGCGGTCACGACTGCGCCCACGCTGACCCTCGGCACTCCACAGCGTCTCTTCTCGGTTGCCGGGTATCGTGGTGCGCGCAATCGACAGCAGTATGACGTGACGCCCGATGGCCAACGCTTCCTGATGATCAAGCTCCTGCAGGACGGAACCCCGCCCGAGGCGGTCTACGCCGAGCACTGGCTGACCGAATTGCGAGCCAAGCTGCTGGCGAAGGGGAAACCGTGAGCACCCTCGACCGCCTCGCCGCCACCCTCGCCGACCGTTACCGCCTCGAGCGCGAGCTCGGCCAGGGCGGCATGGCGACGGTGTATCTCGCACACGATCTCAAGCACGACCGCGACGTCGCCATCAAAGTCCTGCACCCCGACCTGGGCGCGGCATTGGGCGGCGAGCGCTTCCTCAGCGAGATCCGCACCACGGCGCGGCTGCAGCACCCGCACATCCTGCCGCTGTTGGACAGCGGTGATGCCGACGGCCTGCTCTACTACGTGATGCCGCTGGTCACCGGCGAGACGCTGCGCGCCCGCCTCGAACGCGACCGCCAGCTTCCCATCGCCGATGCCGTGCTCATTGCTCGCGAGGTGGCTGACGCGCTCGGCTATGCCCACAGCCTCGGCGTGATCCATCGCGACATCAAGCCCGAGAACATCCTGCTGCAGGGTGGGCACGCGCTGGTGGCCGACTTCGGCATCGCGCTCGCCGTGCAGAGCGCCGGCGGCCAGCGGATGACCCAGACCGGGCTCTCGCTCGGCACGCCGCAGTACATGTCACCCGAGCAGGCGATGGGTGAGAAGGTCATCGACGCGCGCAGCGACGTCTATGCACTTGGCGCGGTCACCTACGAAATGCTCGTTGGCGAGGCACCGTTCACGGGGCCGAGCGTGCAGGCGATCGTGGCGCGCTTGATCACCGAGGAGCCGCGAGCGCTGAGCAGTCAACGCAAGGCCGTGCCGGAGCATGTCGAGGCCGTGGTATTGCGCTCGCTCGAAAAATTGCCAGCCGACCGTTTCGCCACCGCGGCGGAGTTCGCGGCCGCGCTTGCCGGCGACGCGCCGGTGCATCACCGAACCACCGTGGCACGCGGGGCGAAGCCCGCACCGCGGCGGGGTGGTCTGGTGATCACGGCCGTCGTGGGCGTGGTCGGCACCATCGCCGGTGTGTTGATTGGACGGATGTCGTCGGCGCCGGTGACGGGGCCGGTGCCGCCTGTGGTCCGTTACGCCATGCAGTTGCCCGATACCGCCGCCTTTGCCGAAGGTGCCAGTGCCGACCTCGCCATCGCATCCGACGGATCGAGGTTCGCGTACGTCTCCAGGAACGGCTTGATGCTGCACGAGATGGACGAGGTGGAATCCGTGCGCATGGGTCGGGGCACGGCCCCCTTCTTCTCTCCCGACGGCCTCTGGCTGGGCTATGCCGAGGGGGCCAAGCTGCTCAAGCTCTCCCTCGCTGGGGGCGCTGCCGTGGTGATCTGTGATTCCTGCACGGGGTATTCCTATCAGTGGGGTAGCGACGATACGGTGCGATATCACATGGCACCGCTCGACAACATGAACTCCCGCGTGCTGATGGCGGTCTCCGCGCGTGGCGGGCGACCCGCCGAGTTTGCGAGGTCGGAGAGCCGCAGCGGCGAGGCATTCCGCACGCCGATTCTGCTGCCGAACACTCGCATCGTCGTCTTCTCGATCTTCACCGGGAACAGCAGCCGACTCGCCGCGCTCGACCTTGGCAGCGGTGAGATCACCCGCTTCGACCAAGCCGGCTTCTCGCCCCAATATGTGGCGGCGGGTTTCATCACCTTCGGCAGCGCCGATGGCGGGCTGCTCGCCCTGCCCTTCGACGCCCGCCGAGGGATGCCGACGGGGCAACCGGTGACCATCGTGCGGGATGTCGACCAGCCGGATGCCTATTCCTCGCGGTCGGCGGTATCTGCGTCAGGGGCGATCGTCTACGCCCAGGGCGGCGGGGCGCTCCCCCGCGCGCTCATGCTGGTATCCCGAGCCGGACAGGCCACCCCGATCCCCGGCGAGCCAAGGCTCTTCGCCAATCCGCGCATCGCTCCCGACGGGAAGCGACTCGCCATCGGGATCACCGATCCGGCCACCTCGGGGCAGGATGTCTGGGTCCTCGACTTGACCCAGCGCACCTGGTCGCGACTGACCACCAACGGCATCAGCAATCGCCCGATCTGGAATCACGACGGCAGTCGCCTGATCTATTCCAGCAACGACGATCTCTGGCAGATCGCTTCCGACGGGAGCGGCACGCCCGACTCCCTGCTGGTGGCCAACGGCTCCCGGTGGGGGGGTACGGTCTCCGCCGATGGCCGCGAGCTGGTGTTTCATGAGGCGGGGAGCGTCCGCGAGGGGATCCGTCGCCTGGTCTTTGATTCCGTGCCGGCATCCACCTCGATCCTGACCGGCCGCTTTGGCGAATCCGCTCCGGCACTCTCGCCCGACGGGCGCTGGCTCGCGTATCAATCCGACGAGGCGGGACGCATCGCCGTCTATGCCAGGCCCTATCCGGCATCGGGGGCCCGAGTGTCCATCTCGCTGCAAGGGGGCACCGAGCCGGTCTGGGCGCGAAGCGGGCGCGAACTCTTCTATCGCACCGGCGACAGCCTCATGGTCGCCGCGATTGACGGTGGCACGGCGCTGACCGTCACGGGGCGCCGTCTCCTCTTCCGCGGCTCGTTCATGACCGGCACCGGCTTCCGTGAATACGACGTGACGCCTGACGGCACCCAGTTCGTGATGCTCAGTGGTGGCAGCGGCCGATCCACGCTGATCGGTATTCAGCACTTCTTCGAGAATTTGCGGCGCGACCAGCGAGCACCACGGTGACCCGCACCGACACCACCCTCGGCCGCTACCGCCTCCTCGACCGCCTTGGCGCGGGCGGGATGGGCGAGGTCTGGCGCGCGCACGATGCCAATCTCGACCGCGAGGTCGCCATCAAGCTGCTCGCCCCCGGGGCCGTCGCCGACGCAACCACCACCGAGCGATTCCGCCGCGAAGCCCTCGCGCTGTCGCGGCTCTCGCACCCCGGCGTCGCGACGATCTACGACTTCGACGCGCAAGACGGCACCGCCTTCCTGGTGATGGAGCTGGTGAGCGGTGGCTCGCTCGAGACGCGGCTCGCCACCGGTCCGCTGCCGATCGAAGAGGTCGCCCTGATCGGCGCCGCGATCGCCGACGCGATCGCCGAGGCACATCAGTGCGGCATCCTGCATCGCGACCTCAAGCCCGCCAACATCGTCCTCACCGCAGGCGGGCAACCGAAGATCCTCGACTTCGGCATCGCCCGCCTGATGGGCAGCAACGGCGAGGCCAGCAAGCTGACGCAGACCGGGATGCTGATCGGCTCGCTCCCCTACATGGCGCCGGAACAGCTGACCGGCGACGCCGACGACAGTCGCACCGACATCTATGCGCTTGGCGTGATGCTCTTCGAGATGACCACGGGCCGGCGGCCGTTCCTCAAGGAACGCCCCGAGGCGCTGATGTTCGAGATCTTCGGCAACGCACCACCGGCGGTGCGCGCGCTCCGCGCGGATGCCCCCTCGGCGCTCGACGAATTGATCGATGCCTGCCTGAGCAAGGATCCCGCGCGACGCCCGGCCACCGCGACCGCCGTGGCCGCGGCGCTCCGCTCGCTCGGCAGCGGACCGTCCTCGGGCCCGGTGGCCGCGCCGGCACGCGAGACGATCCGCGCCATCGCCGTCCTCCCGCTCCGCAACGTCTCTGGCGACGCCACGCAGGAGTACTTCGCCGACGGGCTCACCGAGGCGATCATCGCCGACCTGTCGCGCATCAAGGCGTTGCGGGTGATCTCGCGTACCTCGGCGATGCAGTACAAGGGCAGCACCAAGTCGCTCCCCGAGATCGCGCGCGAACTGAATGTCGACGCCGTCCTCGAAGGCTCGGCGCTCCTCGTCGGCGCCCGCGTGCGCGTGAGCGTGCAGCTCGTCGCCGCGCGTAGCGACCAGACGCTCTGGGCCGATCGCTACGATCGCCAGCTCGACGACGTCCTGGCCTTGCAGAGCGACGTCGCCGAGACAGTCGCTCGGGAAGTCGCGGTGCAGCTCACCCCCGAGGAGGCTGGCCATCTGGCGCGGCGGCCGGTCGTCAATGCCGAGGCCCACCTCGAGGTCCTCAAGGCGCGGCACTCGATGTTCGCCGGCACCAAGGACGCGGTGGAGCTCGCCTTGCGCTACGCGCGGCGTGCGCTGGAGTTCGACCCGAACTATGCGGCGGCGTGGTCGGCGCTGGCTGATTGCCAGGTCTTCCGCGTCGGCCGCGGGATGGCGTCCCCGGCGGAGGCGGGGGCGGAGGCATGGTCGGCGGCGGAACGAGCGCGCGAGCTCGATCCGGAGTTGGCCGATGCCTGGACGTCGCTCGGCTTCATCGCCTCCATGAGTGGCGACGCGGCAGGCGGGATGGCGCTGCTGCAGAAGGCCGTCGAACTCAATCCGGGCAATGCCTTCGCGCACAACATGCTCTCGCGGTCACTCTGTGCCTTCGGGAGGATCGACGAGGCGGTGGCCGCGGCGACGCGTTCGATCGACCTCGACCCGCTGTCGTCCATCATCCGCACGGTGCATGGCGACGCGCTCTACTACGCGCGCGAGTATCAGAAGTCGGTCTTCTCCTACCGCATGGCGATCGAGCTCGACCCGCGCTTCGACGGCGCGCATACCGACATGGCGCGCAGTCTCGAGGCGCTCGGTCGCTTCGACGAGGCGCGCGCCGCCTACGAGGAAGGGCGCAAGCTCGCCGGCGGGATCGCCGGGCCGTCGTTCGGGTTGGCACATCTCGAGGCGGCCGCGGGCAACACTGCCGAGGCGCGGCGGATCCTCGCCGAACTCACCGCGGCCAGAAGCAGCCGTGTCGTCTCGGCGTGGGGCATCGCCGCCGTGCACGCCTCGCTCAGCGACGTGGACGAGGCGTTTGCCTGGCTCGAAACGGCGATCGCCGAGAAGGCATCGGGCGTCATCTGGCTGCGGATGCATCCTCGGCTCGATCCGATCCGGAATGACCCGCGGTATTGGCCGATGGTCGAGCGGGTGGGGTTGGCGGATGGGTGAGGCCTTAGGCGTTAGGCGTTGGTCGTTAGTGGTCGTAAGTCGTAGGTCGTAGGTCGCCCGAAAGGCGGATTCGCCGTATCTTTCGAGGATTCCCATCACAATTGTTCCTGCGACCATGGACTGACCCTTGAGCGTGCTCACCCGCCTCACCGCCGCCCTCTCCGACCGCTACCGCCTCGAGCGCGAGCTCGGCGCCGGTGGCATGGCCACGGTGTACCTCGCCCACGATCTCAAGCACGATCGCGACGTCGCCATCAAGGTGCTGCATCCCGATCTGGGCGCGGCGCTCGGTGGCGAGCGCTTCCTCAGTGAGATCCGCACCACCGCCCGCCTGCAACATCCGCACATCCTGCCCCTGCTCGACAGCGGTGAGGCCGACGGGCTGCTGTATTACGTGATGCCCCTCGTCACCGGCGAGACGCTCCGCAGCCGCCTCGAACGCGACCGCCAGCTCCCGGTCGAGGAGGCGATCCGCACCGCCCGCGAAGTCGCCGACGCGCTCCAGTACGCCCACGAACACGGCGTCATCCACCGCGACATCAAGCCGGAGAACATCCTGCTCCAGGGCGGCCACGCCCTCGTCGCCGACTTCGGTATCGCGCTGGCGGTGCAGAGCGCCGGCGGCCAGCGAATGACGCAGACCGGCCTCTCGCTCGGCACGCCGCAGTACATGTCTCCCGAGCAGGCGATGGGCGAGAAACAGATCGACGCCCGCAGCGACATCTACGCGCTCGCCGCCGTGACGTATGAAATGTTGGTCGGCGAGGCGCCGTTTACCGGCCCCACCGTGCAGGCGATCGTTGCGCGACTGATCACCGAGGAACCCCGCGCCATCGGCTCGCAGCGGAAGGCAGTGCCCGAGGCCGTCGAGGCTGCCGTGCTCCGCGCGCTGGAGAAGCTCCCCGCCGACCGCTACGCCACCGCCGCCGAATTTGCCGCGGCGCTCGTCAATCCGACCCTCGCCACCGCCGCGACCTCGCGCACCCGCGCCATGGCCACCACGCCGGGCAGCAACCGCGTCGTCGCCATGCTCGGAGGGGTGACGGTCCTCTCGCTCGCGGCCGCGGCGTTTGCGTGGTTCCGCCCCGTGCCGGTCGAGGCGCCCAATTGGCAGACGATCGTCGTCAGCGACTCGCTCGAGTTCGACCAGCCCGGCTCGATGCTCGCGATCTCGCCGACCGGCGAGAACATGCTCTTTCGGAAGTCGATTCAGAACTCGCCGATCTTCCTGAAGCGCGCCGACCGTCTCGAAGCCACCGCCATCCCGGGCACCGAACGTGGGGCAACGCCCGCCTTCTCGCCGGACGGCGAGTGGATCGCCTTCACGGCGGACCGTCAGCTCAAGAAGGTGCGACTCGACGGCGGCGCCTCCATGGTGCTCGCCGACTCGGCCGCGTCGCAGGAGTACGGCCTCACCTGGCTCGACGACAACACCATCGTCTATCCCTCACCCTCTGGCTCGGAACTCCGCCGCGTGAGTGCCGCCGGTGGCGGCTACACGACGGCCTTCGCCGACACCGCCCTGCGAGGCTTCGGCCTGCTCAACCTTACCGCGCTCCCCGGCGCGCGCGGTGTGCTCGCGGCGGTGTGCACGTCCAATTGCGCCACCAGCGCGATGAGCGTCATCGACCTGAACACGAGCAAGCTCACGAGGCTCCTCCCCGACGTCATGAAGGCGTGGTACCTCCCGAGCGGCAACCTGCTGTACGTGCGGACCGACTTCACCGCGATGGTGGCGCCGTTCGACCTCGACAAGCTGACGATCACCGGACCGGCCACCGCGGTGCTCGATGGCACCACGATTCACGCCCTCTTCCGCACGGTGCCGATGCTGGCCATCTCGCGGAGCGGGACACTGCTCTTCGCTCGGGGCAAGGCGGGGACCGGCACGTCGGAGTTCGTCCGCGTCGACCGGCAGGGGATCGCCACGCGGATCGACACCAGCTGGTCCGGTGTCTTCAATTCGTTCGCGCTCTCGGCGGATGGCCGTCGGGCCGCCGTCGGCACCGGCACCACGGGTGGCGGTCTGTCGATCTATCTCAAGCAGCTCGACGCCGGTGCCTTCTCCCGCCTCTCCTTCGGCGGACAGGACCGTCGGCCGGCTTGGTCGCCCGACGGCAAGACCGTCGCCTTCGTCCGCGACTCGCTGAATGGCGGCGGCGTCTACGGCATTTCGGCCGACGGCAGTGGCGGGGAGCGGCGTCTGGCCCGGATCGATCGCCCGATTCAGGAAGTCATCTGGTCTGCCGACGGCCAGTGGCTGGTACTCCGGACCGACAACGGCACCGCCGGCGCGGGCGACCTCGTCGGCGTCCGCACCAACGGCGACTCGACGCCGGTCCCGTTGGTGGCCTCGAAGTTCACCGAAATGCATCCGGCCCTCTCGCCCGATGGCCGCTGGCTGGCGTACATCTCCGACGAATCGGGGGCGAACGAGGTGTACGTGCGCCCCTTCCCTGGCACCACCGGCGGGCGGTGGCAGGTCTCGAACGGTGGCGGGATGTCGCCGGCCTGGTCCCCGGACAGCAAGGAGCTCTACTTCATCAGCGCCGCCGTGAAACTGGTCGCCGCGGAGCTGCGCACCACCGCCGGCTTCGAGGTGGTCCAGCTCCGCCCGCTCTTCGACGTCAGCGGCTACAATCTCGACCTGTTCCACCAGTCCTTCGCCGTCTCCCCCGACGGCAAGAGCTTCCTCTTCTCCCGGCAGCGGGCGACGGGTGTCGGGACGGCTCGGCCGACGGTGATCCTGGTCCGGAACTGGTTCGCCGACCTGGCGGGGCGGCTGAAGCGGTAGGGGTGTCGCGCGGTTCGAGCGGCGAGGGTGTCGCGCGATGGAGCTCGCGGCTCAAGCCGCGGCTCGGCTGGTGTCGCTGAAGCGACAGAGGCCCCGCCGCACGAACCCCGTCGCTTTAGCGACATCAGCCGAGCCGTCGCTTTAGCGACGAGCTCTTTCGCGACGAGCTCTATTCAATGCCCTCGGGAGGAGGCCACCCCGCGATCGCCTCGGTCGGATGGCGCAGGTGCTGCGCGCACACGTAGGCGAGGACACGGTCGAGGCCACCGGGACTGACGGAGGTGACACTGTAGCCCTTCGCCCATTTCAGCACCGTGCGGGCGGCGGGGGTTGCCGCATTGATCCCATGGGCGCTGCCGCCCTTCATGCGCTGCAGGAGACGTGGAAGGTCGGTCGTGGGATGCACCCGCATGAGCACATGAACGTGAGTGGCCACTATCCCCAGCGCCAAGACTCGGGCCCGTTCCTGCCTGGCGATGATCGGCAAGTGTTCGCTGAGATACTCCGCCCGCCCAGGATCGAGCGACGCTGCCCGGTCCCGCGTGGTCCAGACGAGGTGGACATACAGACGATGATGCATGGCCAAGGCTAGAACCATGGACGCCCAGCCCCGTCACATTCTGCCTCGTGACGGGGCGCTTTGCTGCCGCCGCCTGAGCCCGCGGCTCAAGCCGCGGCTCGGCTGGTGTCGCTGAAGCGACAGAGGCCCCGCCGCACGAACCCCGTCGCTTAGCGACATCCGCCGAGCCGTCGCTTTAGCGACGAGCTCGTGGGCGGGTCCTGGCGCCCCCTCCCGTTCCGCCATCCTCGCCCCGGCAGTAGATTTCCCACGTTCCCTGCACAATTGAATCCCTCCGGACCCGAGCGAGGCGCGTGAGCGCACCAGCCCGTCTGATCGACGCATTGGCCGAGCGGTACCGCATCGAGCGCGAGCTCGGTCGCGGCGGCATGGCCACCGTCTACGTCGCCGAAGACCTCAAGCACCGGCGCCAGGTCGCCATCAAGGTGATGCGCCCCGAGCTCTCGGCGTCCATGGGTGCCGATCGCTTCCTGCGCGAAGTCGAGATCGCCGCCAAGCTCTCGCACCCGAACATCCTTCCGGTGTACGACTCGGGCGAGGCCGATGGCTACCTCTACTATGTCATGCCGCTGGTCGAGGGCGAGTCGCTCCCCGAACGGATGGCGCGCGACAAGCAGATGCCGGCGCTCGAGGCGCTGCGGCTCGCGCGCGAGGTCGCCGAAGCGCTGGCGTACGCGCACGCGCGCGGGATCGTCCATCGCGACATCAAGCCGGCGAACATCCTGCTCAGTGCCGGACACGCACTCGTCGCCGACTTCGGCATCGCGCGCGCGATGGAGAGCAGCGGCGAGGCGCTGACCCAGACCGGCCTCGCGATCGGCACGCCAGTCTATATGTCTCCCGAGCAGGCCACCGGCGCGACCGACATCGACGGCCGCACCGACATCTACGCGCTCGGCTGCGTCCTCTACGAAATGCTCGCCGGCGAGCCGCCGTTCACCGGCCCGACGGTGCAGGCGATCCTCGCGCGCTCGCTCACCGAGAATCCGCGTCCGCTCGACCAGACGCGCACCGCGCTGCCGGCTGCCGTGAATACCACCGTGATGAAGGCACTCGCCAAGACCGCCGCCGATCGCTACTCGACCGGTGGCGAGTTCGTCACGGCGCTCAACGCCGCCGAAGATCAGGTCCGCACGCCGTCGGGCGAGGTCGTTGCGGCCACCGCGCAGCGCGGCGTCCGGCCGTGGCAACTCGCCGTCGCCGCGCTGGTGCTCCTCGCCGCGGGCGTGGCCGGCTCCAAGCTGCTCGGCGGCAAGGGTGGTGCGGCGCCGAGCACGGCCGAAAAGACGCTCGCGGTACTGCCGTTCGAAAATCAGGGCACATCCGAGGACGCCTACTTCGCCGACGGGCTGGTGGATGAACTGCGCGACAAGCTCTCGCACGTCCCCAAGCTGACGGTGACGGCGTCTGCGAGCGCCGACCAGTACCGCGCCTCGCCCAAGACCGACATGGAGATCGCCAAGGAACTCCGCGTTGATCAGGTGCTGCGCGGCAAGGTGCGTTACGCCAGCGGCGCCGATGGCACGCGGCAGGTGCGCGTCGCCACCGAGTTGGTCGACGGCGCCAGCGGCAGGGTGACCTGGCGCGACACCTTCGACGCGCCGATGGCCGACGCCTTCACCATCCAGGGACAGATCGCGACCCGCGTCACCGCGGCCCTCGGCACCGTGATGGGGGAGGCGGCGGCCGACGCCCTCGCCAGCTCGCTGACCAAGAACCCCGAGGCGTACGACCTCTACCTGAAGGCGCAGGGTGTGCGGATCATCGGCACCGGCGGCGCGCGGGCGCGGGCCACCCTGCTGGAACAGGCCGTCGCCCTCGACTCCAATTTCACCCGGGCGTGGGGCGGGTTGGCGATGAACCTGACCCAGCTCTACAGTGACGGGGCCCGCGACGCCGTCGTGGGTCGGCGCGCCAAAGAGGCGCTCGATCGGCTGGTGCGGTTGGCGCCCGACTCGGCCGTGGCGCACCTCGTGGCCGCCAACTACTACGAGAACGTTGCCCGCGACCTGCCACGCGCGCGCCAGGAGACTGAGCGAGCCCTGGCCCTCGACCCGAAGAGCATCTGGGCGCTGAATACCGCTGCCGGATTCGACCTCGACGATGGCAACTATCAGGCGATGTTCGAGAAGCTCTCCAAGGCGAGGCAGATCGACCCCCGTTCGATCGGCGTGCTGAACCAGCTGATTCGAGCACAGATCTACCTCGGGCGTACCGAAGAAGCGCTGGTCACCAGCGCCGAACTGCTCGCACTCGAACCCAAGGGATACGATGTCATTCAGTGGGCGGCCTTCGCCCACCTGAGCACCGGTGACCTCGCCGGCGCCCAGAAGGTGGTGGCCGACGTGCTCAAGCGCGTCCCGGCCGTCGAGCTGATCACCTACTTCGCCGGCTATCAGGAGCTTGCGTACGTCCTTGGCGACAAGGAGCGCGAACTCCTCTTCCGGATGACGCCCGCCGCCTACGACAACGACATCGCGTGGTGGGGCCAGTCGCTCGCCACCGCCGCCTACCAGCAAGGTGACCTCAAGCGCGCCAAGGCCTATGCCGACTCCTCGCTCGCCGTCGCCAAGCAGCAAAGCGAAGCCGCCCCGAAGGATCCGCAGCTGCGCGCCCTGTATGCGGTGACGCTGGCGTACGTCGGCCGCGGCGCCGACGCCAACAAGGAAATGACGCAGGCGGTCGCCGACGCCCCGAAGGGGAGCGGGCTCAACGAGAGCTACGTCCGTCTCCAGGCCATCCGGATGCACCTCGCGCTCGGCGAGCAGGATGCGGCGCTGGACGGCATCGAGGACATCCTCACGCGGCAATCGTTCGTGACCCGCGGCTATCTGAAGTCCGACCCGATGTTCACGCCGCTCAAGAACAACGAGCGCTTCAAGCGGATCGTCTCCGGCGGCATGGACCGGCCACGCGGATGACCACCGCCTTCCGCCCCGCGACCAACTCCGAGCGTCCGCGTGACGACGAACTCGACCTCTTCGGGTTGACCGACCCCGGAAAGGTGCGGCGTGACAATCAGGACCAGTTCCTGCTCGCGACGATCCACCCGCAAGTGGTGCTCCACGCGACGTCGCTGACGGACGCGGCATCCCTCCCGCTCCGCGGAGAACGCATCGCTACCCTGATGATGGTCGCCGACGGCGTCGGCGGGGTGGCCGGTGGCGCCGAAGCGAGTCAGCTCGCCGTCGAGGCGATCATGGGGTACGTCTCCTCGTCGCTGCGCTCCTATCACCTCGCGGGCGGGTCGCACGACGGCGAGTTCGAGGCGGCCCTCCGCTCGGCCGCCTTCCAGGCGCACGCCGCCGTGCGTGCCGAGGCCGCGGCGCATGGCGATGGCTCGAAGATGGCCACGACGCTGACGCTCGCGCTGGTGATCTGGCCCTGGGTCTACGTGGTGCAGGTCGGCGATTCACGCTGCTATCGCTACCTCCCCGGCGAGATCGCGCAGGTCACCAAGGACCAGACGATGGCGCAGGCGCTCGTCGATCAGGGCGTCCTCACCCGCGAAAAGGTCACCCGCTCTCCGCTGAACAATGTCCTGGTGAGCGCGATCGGTGGCGAGCAGGCCGAGCCGGCGGTGTCGCGGTTCGAAATCCGCGATCGCCGTTCGGTGGTCCTCCTCTGCAGCGACGGTCTCACCAAGCATGTCACCGACGCCGAGCTCGCCGAGCACCTCGATCGGATGACCTCGTCGGAGCAGCTCTGCCGCGAGCTGCTCGAGCTCGCGCTGAGCCGCGGCGGCAGCGACAACATCACCATCCTCGCCGGACGGGCGCCGGCCTGATGAGCACGGCCGATCGCCTGACCGCGGCCCTCGCCGACCGCTATCAGATCAACCGCGAGCTCGGCGCGGGCGGGATGGCGACCGTCTATCTCGCGCGCGACCTCAAGCACGATCGCGACGTCGCCATCAAGGTGCTCCGCCCCGAACTCGCCGCGGTGATCGGCGCCGAGCGATTCCTCTCCGAGATCAAGACCACCGCCAACCTCCAGCATCCGCACATCCTGCCGCTGTTCGATTCAGGCACGGCCGGGGACGACGAGGGGCGAGGCATGCCTCGCCCCTACCTCTTTTACGTCATGCCGTACATCGAAGGCGAGACGTTGCGCGATCGGCTCGACCGCGAGAAGCAGTTGCCGATCGGCGAGGCGGTGCGGATCGCCACCGAGGTCGCCGCGGCGCTCGACTACGCCCATCGCCGCGGCGTGATCCACCGCGACATCAAGCCCGAAAACATCCTGCTCCACGAAGGGCAGGCGCTGGTCGCCGACTTCGGCATCGCCCTCGCCGCCAGCAAGGCCGGCGGCGCGCGGATGACCGAGACCGGCATGTCGCTCGGCACACCACACTACATGAGTCCCGAGCAGGCGATGGGCGAGCGCGAGATCACCGCCCGCTCCGACGTCTACGCGCTCGGCTGCGTCACCTACGAGATGCTGATCGGCGACCCGCCCTTCATGGGTAGCACCGCCCAGGCAATTGTCGCGAAGGTGCTCACCGAGAAGCCGTCGGGGCTCGCGCGCACGCGTAGCACCATTCCCGAAGCAATCGAAGATGCGGTCCTCACCGCCCTCGAGAAGCTGCCTGCCGATCGCTTCGCGACCGCTGCGGAGTTCTCGGCGGCACTGGCAGGCGGCACCACGACGCGTTCAGTGGCGCGTGCGGCAGAGCGCGCTCCGGCCAACGGAGGGCGATGGCGCGCAGTGAGTGCCGTGCTCGGTCTCACCACGATCGGGCTCGCCGGATGGGTCATGACGCGCGCTCCTGCGACGAGTGGACCGAGCGTTTACGACGTCGCGACACCCGACAGCGCGCGCGTCTCGTTCATCAACACGACATCCAGCGTCGCGACGTACGGGGCGGTAGGTCGAAGTGTATCGATCGCGGCCGACGGCGCCTTTGCGGTGTATGTCGCCCTGCAAGCCGACTCGGTGGCCTCCCTCTGGTATCGGAGCCTGCTCACCGACGAGACCCGACCGCTGCCCGGGACCACCGGCGCGAGCGTGCCGCGGATATCGCCCGATGGCGCCCAGGTCGCGTACTTCGCCGGCAACCAGGTGATGGTGGTGTCGCTCGCCGGTGGGGAGCCCCGTCCCGTGGCACCGCTCCTCGATGGACGCATGCTCGACTGGCGCTCGGCCGACGAGCTCCTTGCCCTCGGTTCCGATGGCGATCGGGCGCTCTGGATCAACCTTGGTGGCGGTGAGCCACGCGAGCGCGCCGTCGTCCGCTGTCCGCTCGGCACCTGGGCCGAGACCATGGGGGAGTTGCTCTGCGGCTTCAATGGATCGGCGCGGATGATCAACCTCGAGACCGATTCCACGCACGAAGTGCGGACGCGTCAGAATGACGGCACGCCCGGTGGCCCGCTTGCGGGCTCCGAGTTCCGTCTCATCGATGGGCGCTACATCGTCTTCATCAGCCCGGACGGCGTGCTCACCGGGGCGCGCTTCGACCCCGAGACCCGCCTGGTCGAGCGTGCCGTCCCGCTGGTCGCGGGCATCCGTCGGGAATCGATCGGTGAGGCCCACTTCGACGTCTCCGACAATGGCACGCTGATCTACGCACCGGGCCTCGACGTCACCAAAGGTCGATTGGTCCGCCGCGGGCCAAACAGTGCACCGGAGCCACTCCCGATCGAGGGGGCGCATTTCCAGCGCTACGACCTGAGCCGAGACGGCCGCTGGCTGGCGGCCGTCGTGCAGGGCAATTCGCTCAACGAGTTGCGAGTCTACGACCTGCGCACCGGGCAACACACCGTCTGGCAACGCGCCGAGATCATCCGGCATCCGATGTGGAGCCCGGACGGTCAATCGATTCTCTATTCCTCGCGAGCAGGCGATCAGTGGTCGCTCGTGCGCGGGGTGCCAGGATCGGGGACCCCGCCCGACACGCTCGTGCGATCCGCCACAACCGGCATGACATTCGACCCCCTCGGGTACCTCAACGACAGCACGGCGATTGGACAGGAATGGCTTGCAGCACTTGTGGTGCGCTTCGATCCGCGGACGGACGGACCCCGCCTGGACACCGTGCTCACAGGGGCACGCTTTCCGAGCGTATCCGCCACTGGACAACTGATTGCCTACCAGTCACTGGAGGGGAGTCGCGTCATGGTGACGACCTTCCCGAACCCGGGTCGGCGGTGGCAGATCGCCTCACAGGGTGTCGAGCCGATCATGCTTTCGCCCTCCACTGTGCTCTTCCGTCAGGGCGCCGCATGGTACACCGCCACCGTGAACCCGGCGACCGGGGAGCCAACTGGTGCACCCGTCATCTGGGCCACGGACCCGCGCTTCTCGGACACCTCCGGCTGGTCCAACGTGCCGACGCACGACGGCGGCATCATCTACGTGCAGGGCCCGGAACAGGTGAGTCCCGGCTATTTCCGCGTCATTCCGAACTGGGTCGCCTCCATGAAGGCGGCGGTCGACAAGGCCGCCAAGTAGCCCCTCGCTACCCCGCCTTCACCTCGGTCCACATCCGATCCCACACGTCAGTCGCCGCCCCCAGGTCGCGCTGGAACTCCAGCCGCGCCTGCAGCGCCGCGTCCGGCGGCGGCACCGGATCGGTCAAGAACGGCAGCGCGGCACCATTCGGTGACGCCCCGCCGGCGTCGTTGCTGATCGCCGCGCCGACCTCGGCGCGCAACACGTAGTTGAGGAAGGCGTGGGCGGCTCTCCGGTTGGGAGCGTCGCGCGGAATCGCGAGATAGTCGGCGTAGAGCGTCGATCCTTCCTGCGGCACGGCGAATGCCACCCGCGATTCCTCGCCGCGTGCCATCCGCGCATCACTCAGATAGATCTGCGATGCGGCAATGTCGCCGCTGATCAACTGCCCCTTCACCACCGCAGTGATGTAGGCGCGCAGGTTCGGCTTGATCCCGAGCGCATCGCGCTTCGCGGCCTCAAGCAGCGCGGGCTCAGTGGCGTTGAGCGAGTGCCCGCGCCACCGGAGCATTGCCCCCAACACTTCGCGTCCGTCATCCATCATCGTCACTCGGCCGCGCATCGTCGGATCCGCAAACAGCCCCCAGCTCGACGGCGGGGTCGGGACCAGATCGGTGCGGTATGCCACGCCGGTCATCCCCCATTGATAGGGCATCGCATAGCGCCCGCCGGCATCAACGCCCTGCTCGACGAACAGTGGCAACAGGTTCGACCAGTGGGTCAGCACACCATGATCGAGCGGCTGCAACAGGCCACCCTCTGCGAGCAACGGGACGATGTACCCGGTCGGGCAGATGATGTCGTACCCGCCGCCGCCCGCCACCAGCTTCGCGACCAGCTCTTCGTTGCTCTCGTAGGTGTCGTAGGAGACACGGACGCCGAACTCGCGCTCGAAGTCCGCCACGGTCGTGCGGCCGATGTAGTCGGACCAGTTGAAGATCCGCAGTTCGCGCTCGAGCGGCCCCGCCGCCGAGGCGGCCGCTTCGTCGGTCGGCGGCGGCGTCCGCTTGGTGATGCAGCCGAGCAGCAGGGACGCCGTCGACGCCGACATCCCCAGCTGCGCGCAGCGACGCAGGAAATCGCGGCGCGCGACCAGGGGACGGGCGCGGCCTGCCGCGCCCTTCTGCCCGCGGCTGAGGGCCTGTTCATCGTTCACCGTTTACCCCGGGCGCGCTGTACGGGCGCAGCATGCTGCGCCCTCGCCGAGCCCCCCAGCCGCGCCGCAATCACCAGCAGCGCCGTCGTCCCCAGCACCAGCAACGTCGAGATCGCGTTCACGCTCGGCTCCACCGTCCGGCGCACCATCGAGTAGACCATCAGTGGCAGCGTCGTCGTCCCCGGCCCTGCGGTGAAGAAGGTGATCACGAAGTCGTCGAACGAGAGCGTGAAGGCCAGCAGTGCCGCACCGATCACGCCGGGCTTCAGCAACGGCAGCGTCACGCGTCGGAAGGCGGTCCATTCGTCGGCGCCGAGCGTGAGTGCCGCCTCCTCGAGCGCAGTGTCCATGCCGCGGAGCCGCGCCAACACGACCAGCGTGGTGAATGGCAGCGAGAAGGTCGTGTGCGCGATGATCACGGTGAGCAGCCCGAGCGGGAGGCCGAGGCCGGTCACCAGGATCAGCAGCGAGATCCCAGCGACGATCTCCGGCGTGACGATCGGCACCGCGAGGAGCGCCTCCAGCAGCGCGCGCCCGCGGAATCGGCCTCGCGTCAATGCCAGCGCGGCGCCGGTGCCGAGTGCCGTCGCCAGCACCGTCGAGACGGTCCCGACCACCAGCGACGTCCAGAGCGCACGGAGCAGGTCGGGGCGGTCGAGCAGTCGCGCATACCAGCCGAGTGTGAAGCCATCCCAGCGCGCCCCGGTGCGCGATGCGTTGAAGCTCCACGCCATCAGCAGCAGGAGCGGGAGATGCATCGCCAGCAGCCCGAGCCCCGCAACCGTTGCCACGAGGCGGCGATTCATGCCAGTGACTCGTCGCGCGCCCAGCGCAGCCGCACCAGCATCCCGAGCAGCACCACCGCCATCAGCAGGAACGCCAGCGCGGAGCCGAAGGGCCAGTTGCGCCCGGAGGTGAACTGGTTCTGGATCAGGTTGCCGATCAGCACCACCTTGGCGCCCCCGAGCAGATCCGAGGTCAGGAACGAGCCCAGTGTGGGGATGAAGACCAGCAACGCGCCCGCGATCACGCCGGGCACCGTCAGCGGCCACGTCACGCGCACAAACCGGCGCCACTCGGTCGCTCCGAGCACCTCGGCAGCCTCGAGCAGCACCGGATCGAGCTTCTCCAGCGAGGCATAGATCGGCAACACCGCGAACGGGATGCTGCAGGTCACCAGGCCAAACAGGACGGCGCCGGTGGTGTAGAGCAGCGGGATGGGTTCGCTGGTCCAGCCGAGTGCCATCAGCAATTGGTTGAGCGGGCCGGTGTCCCGCAGCAGGAAGACCGTCGCGTAGGTGCGCACCAGGAACGAGGTCCAGAACGGCAGCACCACGAGCAGCAGCAAGAGCGATCGCCGCCGCGTGGCACGGGCGATCACCACCGCGATCGGATAGGCGGGCAGCAACGTGAGCAGCGTGGCGATCGTCGCGATGCCCACCGACGTGCCAAGGATGCGGAGGTAGAGCGGATCGAGGAGGCGGGCGACGTGGACGGTGGTCCACCCGGAGTACACGCCGCCGAGCAGGTGGCGAGGCCGGAAGGCGTAGGTCGCCATGATCGCGATCGGGATGCCGAACCAGACAAGCAACCACCCTGCGGCGGGCAGCAGCGCAGCGGTCGCCTCGAGCGCGGGAACGCGACGCAGCGCGCCGAGCAGTCGGCGGCGCAACGTCATTCGGCCAGCACCTGCGCATCGTCGGGGTGCCACGCCACCTCGACCGCGGCACCGGCCGCCCAGGGCAGCGGCTTCGTCAGCAACCCCTCGTTGCGGAGCGCCACACGCACCACCTGCCCATCGGCAAGCACCACCACCACGTGCAACGTCTCGCCGAGGAAGATCGTCTCGCGCACCACGCCGACACGGACGACTTCGCCAGCCGGACTCATCCCCGGGCGGTGCAGGTCGAGCCACTCCGGCCGCACCGCGATGCGCACCGGTGTGCCGTCGGCCGCCACCGCATCGAAGAAGTTCGCTTCGCCGATGAATTCCGCCACGAACGCCGTCCGCGGCGCCTCATAGATCTCCGCGGGCGTGCCGAGTTGCTCGATGCGACCGGCATGCATCACCGCAATCCGATCCGACATCACCAGCGCCTCTTCCTGATCGTGGGTGACCAGGATGAAGGTGATGCCGAGCCGACGATTGAGCGCCTTGAGTTCAAGCTGCATCTCCTTGCGGAGCTGCAGGTCGAGGGCGGCCAGTGGTTCGTCCAACAGGAGAATCGGCGGCTCGAGCACCAACGCGCGGGCAAGCGCCACCCGCTGCCGTTGCCCGCCGGAGAGTTCCGCCGGGCGCCGGTGCGCGAACTCGGCAGGGTCGAGGCGCACCAGTTCGAGCGCACGCGCCACCCGGCCGGCGATCTCCCCCTTCGGCACGCGCCGCTCCTCCAGTCCGAAGGCGACGTTTCCGGCGACGCTCAGGTGCGGGAAGATCGCATAGCTCTGGAACACCATGCCGATCGGCCGCTCGTACGGGCGGCGCATCGAGACGTCCTCGCCGAGCATCTCCACGCGGCCCGCATCGGGCCGCTCGAAGCCGGCGATCAGCCGCAGCGTGGTCGTCTTGCCGCATCCCGATGGGCCGAGCAGCGAGAAAAACTCTCCCGGCGCCACGGCAAGCGAGACGCCGTCGACCGCCACGGTGCTGCCGAAGCGACGGGAGACGGCGTCGAGGGAGAGGACCGGCGGGGTCAGGGCTTGCCCAGAGCCTTCTTCGTGAACGTGCGCGAATAGACCGCCGGCGGATTGCTGCCGGTCGCCATGTCGTACGCCTTCTGATAGAAGCCGCGCGCCACATCGGCGTGGCCCATCTTGTCGTGGGTCATGCCGAGCAGCACGAGCTGGAACGGGTCGTTCGGCATGGCCGCCACGGTCTTGGTGAACTCGGCCTGCGCGGTCGCCAGGTCGCCGGTGAAGAGCGCCACGTAGCCGACCAGGTACGGAAAATACTGTTCCTGCGCCTTGGCCATCGCCGGGTCCGCATCAAGTGCCTTCCGCGCCTCACCGACCCAGCGCTTGGCATCGGCAGCGTTGCCGCGCCGTGCCGCCACGCGCGCCATCGCGTGCGCCTCGCGGAAAGCCCAGAGTGACGCCGGATGCGTCCGGGGCGCCGGTTCGGCGTTGCCGAGCGCGGTGCCCCGCTTGTACATCCTCTCGGCCTCGTCAAGGAAGCCGTGATCGATGCAGACGCGGGCGGCCTCGTTGGCCATCTCCCCTTCCTGATAGTGGGCGTTCTGCGGCTCGGCGGTCCGACGCGTCTGCCAGTAGGCGATCACCTGCTCCTCGAGCTCGATCACCTTGGCACAGTTGGCGTCATAACCGTACGACATCGCCAACCGGCGGGTCGCGGCGGCCTTCGCGGCGGCGTCGGGGGCAGTGGCAATCAGCGCCTGGTAGATCGCGCGTGCCTCGGCGTGCTTTCCGGCGGCATCGACCTGGCCCGCGGTCCGGAGCGAGTCGGCACGAGTGGCCTGGGCGGAGAGTGACGGGGCCGCGAGCAGGGAAGCGACGGCAAGCGCCACGAGCGGGGGACGAACGAACATCGGTTGACTCCGGGGAGGGGATCTCCAAATCTAACGTCGGACCCGCAGACCATCACCCCCGACTATCATCCCGTACGACCCGCGACCCACGACCGCGGCCTGACCCTTCGCTCTGCTCAGGGCAGGCGACCGCGGCTGAAAAACCGGAGCCTCCATGCCACGTCTGCACGCCAGCGGTCCCTTCGACGTGAAGCTCGTTCCCCAACAGGACGACGCGGCGACCGCGGGCCCCTTCGGCCGGATGCTGCTCGACAAGCGCTTTCATGGCGACCTCGAGGGCACCAGCACCGGGCAGATGGTGGCCGGCCGGACGGCGGTGGCGGGATCAGCCGCGTATGTGGCGATGGAATCGGTCACGGGGTCGCTGCATGGCCGCACCGGCACCTTCATGCTGGTGCATGTCGGCATCATGGACCGTGGCGCGGCGTCGTTGGCCGTCTCGGTGGTCCCTGACTCCGGCACCGAGGAGCTGGCGGGGCTGACCGGCACGCTGCAGATCATCATCGAGGACGGCAAGCACTCCTACCGCTTCGATTACACCCTGGACCACCCCTAGGAGGGGCGATGGGCCGCTATACCGCGACCGCCGAGTGGCAGCGTGGCGACGCCGCGTTCGTCGACCAGCGCTACTCCAGGCGCCACACCCTCCGCTTTGATGGTGGCGCCGAACTGCCGGCGTCCTCGTCCACGCAGAACGTCCCGCTGCCGATGTCGGACCCGGCGGCCGTCGACCCCGAAGAACTCTTCGTGGCGTCGCTCGCCTCCTGCCACCTGCTCTGGTTTCTCGGCATCGCCGCCGGACGGGGCTTCCGCGTCGACCGCTATCAGGACGACGCGGATGGCACGTTGGCCAAGGACGCGGCCGGGCGGCTGGTCATGACGGTCGTGACGCTGCGTCCGCGCGTCGAGTGGAGCGGTGACGCACAACCGTCCGCCGCGGAGGTCGACGCGATGCACCACGAGGCCCACCAACGCTGCTTCATCGCGAACTCGGTCACCACTGACGTTCGCTGCGAACCAGTGCCGCATCCACCCCGGAGTGATGCATGAAAATTCCGCTGCTTCTGCTGCTGCTTGCCGGGTGTGCGAGCAAGCCCGCCGCGCCAGCCGCCGATTCGCTGACCCGCCACCAGAAGGACAGCATCATCGCCCAGTCGCGACTCCCCGGCGCACGCGGCGTGAACGGCGCCATGCGCCTCCAGGATTCCGCGGCGGCCCGGCGTGCCCGCGAGCAGGCGGTCTCCGCCGATTCACTGTAGTCCCCTCTGAGTGGAGCCCACGACGTCCAACGCGCCCCTTCCCCTTGAGATCCGCGCGGCCGCGCACCCCGACCGCGACGTCCTCCTTGCCCTGGTCGCCGCCTGCATTGCCGGGATGCGGGCCCAGGGGATCGAGCAATGGGACGAGCACTACCCCAACGCGGCGGCGATCGATCGCGACCTGGCCGAGGGCACAGCCTACCTCGGCCTCATCGACGGGACGGTGGTGGCCATGATCGCGATCAATGAGTTCCAGGACGCCGAATACGCCGAGGTCCCCTGGCAGTGGACCGACGGCGCGATCGCCGTGGTGCATCGGCTGATGGTGCATCCCGCGTCCGAGGGTCGGGGTGTCGCCCGCGCGATGATGGCCTTCGCCGAAGGGACCGCGGTCACGACCGGCCATGCGATCGTCCGTCTCGACGCGTTCGGCGAGAATCCCCGGGCCCTCCGACTCTACCAGGCCCTCGGCTATCGCGATGCGGGCAGCGTGCGGTTCCGGAAAGGCATCTTCCGGTGCTTCGAGAAGCGGGTGCACGCGACACCCTGAACCGCCCGGCGATTCACCGATCACCACGCACCGCGCTACCTTCCCGGGCATGGAATCCGCCATGCCGCTCGCTGCGGGCTCGGAGCTCGCCGACGCCGTCTTCCAGGCCCTGATCACCGCCGGCCTCGCGATCTTCGCCCTGGTGCTCTGGTGGCGCGTCCGATCGCGGTGGTTCGTCTGGTGGGCGGCCGCGTGGGCCCTCTACTTCCTCCGCCTCGTCGCCATCATCTGCTTCCTGGCCAGCGGCGATCTCACCTGGCTCTTCTGGCATCAGGTCGTGACCGGGTGGGTGGCGCTCGCCATCCTCTGGGCGGCGCTGGTCTTCTCGCGCGACCTCGTCTGGCGCAACTGGTACGCCGCGTTCGCCGTGATTCCGGTCGGCTGGGCGTGGGTCGCGGTCAACGGCCTCGACCAGTTCCTGCTGGTGGCATTGCCGATGGTGCTGCTCATCTCCGGCGTCACCATCTACACCGGCTGGGTCTTCTGGCAACACGCTCGCCGCAACAACTCCAGTGGCGCCCGCTTCGTCGCCGTCACGTTCTGGCTCTGGGGCCTCCACCACCTCGACTATCCCTTCCTGCGGGCCAAAGGGGCCTGGCAGCCGTGGGGCTACTTCCTCGACATCCTCTTCGAACTCGCGGTCGGCATCGGCTTCGGACTGATGGTGCTCTCTGAGCTCGCCACTCGGCTCGCCACCCGCACGGACGAGTTGGCCCGGCTCCAGGGGCGGGTGGTCGGGCAGTACGAAGGGGAGCGCCGCCGCCTCTCGCGGGAGCTGCACGACGAGACGGCACAGACGCTGTCGGCGGTGAAGCTCGAAGTCGGCATGTTGCGCGAGGGAGCCGATCCGGCCAGCAGTGCCCGACTCGACCACGTCCTCGGCCTGGTCGATGGCGGCATCCGCGGGATTCGTCGGGTGATCAACGACCTGCGCCCCGCCCTGCTCGACGACCTCGGCCTCGTGCCGGCGATCCGCTCGCTCGCCAACGACGTCGCCGAACGGAGCCGGTTGCAGATCTCGGCCCGGCTCGACGCCGCCCTGCCACGAATCGGCCCGGAGGCGGAGCTGGCCCTCTTCCGCGCTGCCCAGGAGGCGCTCGCCAACGTAGTGCGCCATGCCGAGGCGACGCACGTCACCGTGACGCTGACTGGTGTCGACCGGCTCCTCCGCTTGACGGTGGCCGACGACGGCCGCGGCTTGCCGCCGGGCAGCGACATCGCCGCCTTCGAGCGCGACGGCCACCTTGGCCTCGCCGGCATGCGCGAACGGATCACCGCCCTCCGCGGGACGGTGCAAGTGAGTGGCACGCATGGCGTGACGGTGGTGGTGGAAGTGCCGGTGACCAGCGCCTGAGCCGAATGTGCATCTTGTGTATCGATGATCGATGATCGATCATCGATCATCGATTTTTCTCCTCCCCGGGAGCCCCGCGCATGACCCAGATTCGAGTCGCCGTCGTCGACGATCACGCCGTGGTCCGCGAGGGCATCCGTCGCGTGCTCGAGGGCGAGCCGGGGGTGACCGTGGTGGGCGAGGGGGCCAACGGCGATGAAGCGCTGCGCCTGGTGGCGAAGGAGAAGCCCGATGTGCTGGTGATGGACGTCGCGATGCCCGGGAAGAGCGGCCTGCAGGTGGCCGCTGACCTGCACCGCCAGGGGAGCCCAACGAAGGTGCTGATGCTCTCGATGTACGATCAGCCGGAGTACGTACTGGAGAGCGTCAAATCCGGCGCGCGCGGCTACCTGCTCAAGGACTCGCCCCCGGCGGAATTGCGCCGCGCCGTGCGAGCCGTCTACAACGGCGAACAGTTCTTTCCGCCGGCCGTCGCGGCGCGGCTCACCGATGCGCTACGCGCCCCCGTCCCGCAGGCCGCGGCCACCGACGTGCTCACGCCGCGCGAAAAGGAAGTCTTGATTGGTGTTGCCGCCGGCGAGACCAACAAGGAGATCGCCGCGCGGCTCGGCATCTCGCATCGCACGGTCGAAACTCACCGCGAGTCGCTGATGTCGAAGCTCGACGTGCGTACCGTGGCTGGACTCACCAAGCTCGCGCTCGAGGAAGGCCTCATCGCGGGGTGAGCGCCCGCGCGATCGCCGCCTCCGCCAGCGGTGCCATCATCCGGTAGCCCTTCTCGGTGGGATGCACACCGTCAGCGGCGAGGTCGGCGTTGAGGCCGAGCTTCTCGTTGACCATCGCCGAGTGATAGTCGAGGTAGGTCGCGCCGTGTGACGCCGCATACTCCCGCATCCAGTTGTTGAGCGCGACGATCTTCGGCCCCGGCTCGAGTCCCGGCTTCCAGGGGTAGTCCGACACCGGCAGCACCGACGAGAGCACCACGCGAATCCCGTTCGCCTTCGCGAGCTCCGCCATCCCCATCAGGTTGTCGGCAATCATCGCCTGCGTCGACGGACCGGTGTTGCCCGCGATGTCGTTGGTCCCCGCCAGGATCACCACCACCGCCGGCTTCAGCGCGACCACGTCCTGCCGGAAGCGGATCAGCATCTGCGGCGTCGTCTGGCCGCTGATCCCGCGCCCGATGTACGGCCTCCCCGGAAACATCGCGGCGAAATGGGGGGCCCACCCCTCGGTGATCGAGTTGCCGAAGAACACCACCCGCTGCTCTCCCGGCTTCGGCGGCCCCAGCTCGACGTTCGCCGCGCGGTAGCGGCCGAGCGAGGCCCAATCCTGCGCCTCCAGCGGAGCATCACTCATCATCACTCCAAGGATCGCCAGGGCCAGCAGGAGGCGGCTCAACTGCACAGGCACGCTCGGGGTCGTAGGTCGTAGGTCGTAAGTCGTAGGTCACGCGCCGCGTGCCCTCGCTTCTCGCTTCTCGCTTCTCGATTCTCGCTACCGCTTGAAAACGATCTTCCCGCCGACGACGGTCAGCACATTCGTCGTCTTCAGGATCTCCGCCTCCGGAATTGTCATGATGTCCTTGTCGAACACCGTGAAGTCGCCGCGCATGCCGACGGCGATCGTCCCCGAGCGATCCTCCTGGAAAGCGGCATAGGCCGGGAACCAGGTGAACATCCTGAGCGCCTGATGACGGCTGACCTTCTCCTCTGGATGCCAGCCCGGCCCGTCCTTGCCATCGAGGGACTTCCGAGCGACGGCGGCGTAGAACTCGATCAATGGCTCGCCGCGTTCGACCGGCGCATCGGTGCCGCCAGCGACCGGGACCCCCATCTCGAGGAACGACTCCCAGGCATAGGCCCCCGAGGTGCGCGCCACGCCGATCCGGCTGGGCACGAAGAAGAGGTCGCCGATCGCGTGCGACGGCTGCATCGAGGCGATCAGGCCCAGCGATTTGAAGCGTGGCAGATCCGACGGCGCCACGATCTGCGCGTGCTCGATCCGCCAGCGTGGCTCAGCGATTTTCCGTTCGGCGACAGGCACCGCGTTGAACGCCGCCTCGAAGAGATCGAGCGAGAGGCGGTTGCCGCGGTCGCCGATCGCGTGGATCTCCACCTGGACGCCGGCCCTGAGTGCGCGCTGCAGCATGTCGCGCGCGGCGACGGTGTCGGTGGTGATCAGCCCCGTCGTGGCCGGATCGTCGGTGTACGGCGCCAGCAGTGCGGCACCGCGCGAGCCGAGCGCGCCATCCATCACCAGCTTGAGGTCGCGCAGCGTGAAGTGGTCATCGAATTCGGACGGGAGTGGCCCGAGCTTGATCAGCGAGTCGGCGGCCTCGCCCGGGCCACTGATCGTCTTGTAGAGTCGGACCTTGATGCGCCCGGAACCGAACAGCTTCCGCATCCGCGCCACTTCCGGCCACGAGCCGTGCGCGTCGTGGAGCGCGGTCCAGCCGAGCATCACGGAGCGGTCGCTTGCCAGTTCGAGGGCGCGCTCGAGTTCGTCCTCGGTCGCGTCGGGCACCAGCGTCCGCACCAGCCCCTGCGCCGCGTCGATCAGCATTCCCGTCGGCTCGCCGTCCGGATCGAGGTTGATCGCCCCGCCGGCCGGGGCGACGGTCGTCCCGGAGACCCCCGCCAGCTTGAGCGCGGCGCTGTTGGCGATGGAGGCATGGCCATCGGCGCGCGTCAGCAGCACCGGGTTGTTCGGCGCGATCTTGTCGAGGTCGTGTCGCGTCGGGAAGACCGGCGGGGTCCAGAACGTCTCGATCCAGCCACGGCCGGTGACCCACTCGCCCGGCTTCGCCTTCGCCACCGCGGCTTCAACCTTCGCGAGGAAGGCTTCCTTCGTCGAGGTGCCCTCGAAGTTCAATCGCAGCTCGCGCTGGCCGATCCCGGTGAAGTGCGCATGCGCATCGACGAAGCCCGGATAGACGAAGCGCCCGGCGAGATCGATCGTCTCGGCGCCCTCGCCGACGTACTTGGCCACACCCGCTTCATCGCCGACGTAGACAATCTTGCCATCCTGCACCGCCACGGCCGTCGCCGTCGGCGCCAGCGAGTCGCCCGTGTACACGGTGGCATTGCGGAGCACGAGCGTGGTGGCGGGAGGGGAGGGCGCCTTGGAACAGGCAACGATCGCGAGGCAGAGCGGGAGGAGACGGCGCATGACGGCCTTGGGATGATGGATGATGGTCGAGAAGCGAGAAGCGAGAAGCGGGGTCTACGGCTCGAAGTCCTCGCTTCTCGCCTCTCGCTTCTCGCTTCTCGCCGTTATGCCGCCGGTCGATGCCGCTTCAGCTTCGCCAGTGCCGCATTGATGGCGACCACGTCGACGTAGGCGGGATCGAAGTCGTCGGGAAGCCAGTCGCGCGCCAACGGATCGTGCGGATCGCGGAGCGCCTCGAGCAGCCGCCGATACTCGGGTGCGCCGCTGCAGTGCTCCGGCGGAGCGGCGCAGCCGGCCCCGAGGCAACTCGGCAGGCGTTGGCCCACCAAGCGCGGCGTCACCTGCTCGAGCGACACCACCTCACGCCACCCCTCGCCGTGTTGCTCGGCCGCGTGTTCGACGCGCGCGCCGGGGCGCAGGCCGAGTTGCTCGAGGGCGATCGCGTCGGCGGCATGGCCGCGTCGCGGTTCGTCCTCCGGGTCGAGGTATTCCACCCCGTCCACCAGGAAGCGATAGCCGAACGAGATCTCGTCGGCGCGATCGAGCGCGCACTGGATGATCCCGTGCAGCTCCTGCAGCGAGGCGCGGCCCGACACCGCCACCCGGCGCCAGATCGTGGGCAGGATCCCTTCCACTTCGATGCGGAGCTGGTAGACGTCGCCGTCGCCGAAGCGAATGCGCGGTCGGGCGGAGAATCCCATCGTCACCTCAGGCACGGGGTGGTGCGGGAACCGCGCAAGCAGTCACATCGGCAAGCTACCTGAAAAGGTCGGCGGGTTGAAGGGGCTCATCCGCGCGGGCCGATCACCTGCCAGTCGTCGACGAAGTGCAGCACGACGCATGGCAGCAGCCCCGTCGGCGCCTCAGCCGGCACCTCGAGGGCGAGCCCGCCGGCCTGCTCGACCACGCGCACCGGCGCACCAGGCGTGCCCAGCAACTCGACCCGGGTCGGCATTGTTCGCAACCCCGGCAGCGGCAGCGGAGCGGCGGGCCAGCTGGTGAGGAAGAGGTTGCAGCGCCGAGCCTGCGTGGTCGAGCGAAAGCCGACCGGCTTCGCGAAGCGCGACGCCCAGCTGCCGTGGATCGCCTCGCCATTGACCGTCATCCACTCGCCGACGGCCTCGAGGCGTTCGATCGCCGGGGCCGGAAAGCGGCCATCAGCCATTGGCCCGACATTGAGCAGCAGGTTGCCACCCTTCGACGCCGTCTCGACCAGCAGCTCCACCAGCTTCCTCGGCGACTTCCAGTTCTGGTCCTTCGCCTTGAAGCCCCAGTTCTCGTTCATCGTCATGCACGATTCCCAGTCGCGCTCGGGCGTCCCCGTCGCGGGGACTTCGTTCTCCGGCGTGCCGAAGTCGCCCAGACGTGCACCCTTCGGCGTGCCCGTGCCATTGATCCGATCATTGATGACGATCTGCGGTGCCCGGCGTCGGATCCGCTGCTCCAGTTCCAGCGCCAGTTGATGGGTCCACGTCGCTTCCCACTGGCCATCAAACCAGAGCACGTCGATCGCGCCGTAGTTGCCGAGCAGCTCATCGATCTGCGCGTGCAGATAGTGCACGTAGCGATCGAACTGCGCGTCCGACGCCGGCCGCGTCGCCGCTTCCCAGTCGCGCCGCGGCAGGTAGTCGGGGTGATGCCAGTCCATGATCGAGTGATACCACCCCACGCGGATCCCGCGCTTCCGAAGCGCGGGAGCCAGGTCGCGGCAGATGTCGCGCGCCGATGGCGTCTGCATCACGTCGAAGTCGGTCGCCTTCGAGTCGAAAAGGCAGAAGCCGTCGTGGTGCTTGGTCGTGAGCACGGCGTAGCGCATGCCGGCGCGCTGCGCCATGTGGGCCCACTGGTCGGGATCGAAGCCGGTCGGGTTCCAGCGCGCCCGCAGCTGGTCGTATTCGTTGATCGGGATCTTCGCGTTGTGGCGGATCCACTCCGCCCAGCGATCATCGTCCTGCCACTTCCCGGCGAGGATCGAATAGAGCCCCCAGTGCAGGAACATCCCGAAGCGCGCCTCGCGCCACCACGCCATCCGGTCGGCGCTCGGCGCCACCGTCAATCGGGGCTGCAAGCCGCGCAACGCGGGGATCGCCGCGGCACTCGCGGCAAGGAAGTGCCGACGATCGAGCGTCATGGCGTCTTCCCCTGCGCAGCCTGCGCCGCGCGAAAGGAGGCGGTTTCCGGCTGATTGTTCCACGTCGGCCGACCCGCGGCGTTGGCGACGCGGCGCACGGTCTCGGCCAGTGCCTCAACATCCTCGGCGTCGCCGCGGAGGTCCCAGTCCCCGCCAACCTCGTCACTTGGTGAGTGGTACGTGCCGGCGAGGTAGCGATCGAACAACGCCTTTCCCCACCCGGCCGGCCGACCGACGAAATCCATGCCCGTGGCAGTGAACATCGCAGGGATGCCGACGCGCGCGAAGGCAAAGTGATCAGAGCGTCGATAGAAGCCCTGCTCCGGATAGGGATCGGGCGTCACGTGTCGACCCTGTGCCGCCGCCACCGCTCCAAAGATGCTGTCGAGCGACGACAGCGCCCCGCCGAGCACAATGACGTCGCGCGTGCGACCCCAGGGATTGCCGGCATCGAGGTTGACCGCGGCCACGGTCTTGGCCAGCGGAAAACGCGGTTGGCGCGTGTACCACGTGGCGCCGAGCAGGCCGGACTCCTCGGCGGTGGTCGCCACGAAGAGCACACTGCGCTTCGGTCGCGGGCCGGCCGCGAGCACCCGGGCCATTTCCAGCATGCTCGCCGTGCCCAGTGCGTTGTCGAATGCGCCGTTGAAGATCTGGTCGCCGGTCAGCGTCGCATTGCGACCGAAGTGATCCCAGTGGGCCGTGACCACCACCACCTCATCGCGCAGCGTGGGGTCGCTGCCCGCAAGCAGGCCGAGGACGTTGGGCGACACGACCGCCCGGCGACGCGGCAGATACTCGACGAAGACCTTGCCCGGCAATGCGCGCGGCCGGAAGTTCGCCGCTGCGGCCTCGCTGCGGGCGGCGGCGAGCGCCGTCCCGTCACCGAAGAAGCGTGTCGCTGCATCCGGATGCACGAGGATTTCGAGTGTCCCGGCCACACTGGTGTCGGCAGCGAGTCGAACGGTCTCGCGGCGGAAGGCCGGGCTGAGCTGGGCCCACTGGGCGGGATTCACGATCGTGGCCACGGCCCACGCACCGCGCGCGGTCGCCGTGCGCTGCTGTTCCCCAGGCGCGAGCGACACGCCCGTCGCGGCCTGCGGCACACCCCCCAAGAGCACCACCACCTTCCCGCGCACATCCGTGCCCTTGTAGTCGTCCCAGCGTCCGTCGGCGGTGACGATGCCATGGCCCACGAACACCACGTCGCCCGCGTCGAGTCGACGCGGGGCATCCACGCCACGCGTCCAGAGCAGGAGGTCGCTGGCGCCGAAGGTCGAGCGCGTCGTGCTGTCCTGCCAGCGACGTACCGTCCCGCCTGGTGTGGCGCCAAGGAGTGACACCGACTGGAACCATGTCGCATCCGCGCTGCCCGCGGAGAGTCCCGCCGACGCCATCGCACGCTGCACGTAACGCGTGGCCAGGGTGTCGCCACGGGTGCCGGGCTGGCGGCCCTCGTACGCGTCGGATGCCAACGTGATCAGGTGACCGCGAATCCGATCCGCCGATGCCCCCTGCTCCGGCGCGCCGCGCAACAGGGTGCGCACGCTGTCGAGCGAGCCGTCGTTCGGGGCGGGCGTCACCCCGATCAGGTGCGCCATCAGCGGATAGACATGGATGTTCTGGAATGGGGGTACCGTCACGCCTTGCCGGAACGCCGGCCCCGACGCCACGAAGAGCGCCCCCATGTCGCGCGTCGCATTGTCGAATCCGTGGCCGCCAGCGTTCGGGCGCCGTGCCGCGAGGCGAGCCGTCGTCGCAATGGTCCACCCCGGATCGGCCACCAACACCAATGGCGTGATCCGCGCGTGCGTGTTGAAGTGCAGCCGAGCCGGCAGCTCGCCCTTCCGGTAGACCGTGAGTCGAGGATGGGCCTTGAACAGCGCCTGATAGACGGCCGTTTCCTTGCCGGGCTTCGGGATGATCGTCCCGACCGGCGACCAGTCGACGACATCCACATCGGCGAGATTGATGTAGTCGTCGAGCTTGATGACCCGCTCGGCCGACGTGGCAATCATCCCGTGGTCACTGACCACGATCACATTCACCCGATCGGTCAGCTTGCGCGCGGCGAGTCCGGCCATCAGGCGGCCGATCATCGAGTCGACGCGGGCGATGGCGGAATCCGTCTGCGGTGTGTCGGGACCGAAGTCGTGGCCGGCATGGTCGACGTCACTGTAGTAGAGCGTCACGACCGAGGGTGCTTGCCCCTTCGACATCGACAACCAGTCGAGCACCGAGTCGACCCGCGCCGCATTCGGGAAGGTGTCATTGTACGGCCGGTAGTGCGACGGGTGCGAGCCACCGATCGCCGCTTCCGATCCGGGCCAGAAGAAAGCCCCGGCGCGCTTCCCCTGTCGCTCGGCAGTCCGCCAGATCGGTTCGCCTCCCCACCAGCGCGGCTCACGGACGGCGACGCTGTCCGAGATGCGGAAGGTGCCGAGCACCGAGTCGCGGATGTTGTTCGCGATGATCCCATGGTGCTCCGGGTAGAGCCCAGTGACCAGCGTGTAGTGATTGGGGAACGTGAGGGTCGGGAAGACGGGGACCAGCCACTGCGCGCGGACCCCGCCTTGCGCCAGGCGTTGGAGATTCGGCGCCACCGCGCGGTCGAGATAGTCCCAGCGGAAGCCGTCGATCGAGACCAGCAGCACCGTCCCACCACCGGGCGTGGGCGCCGGCGTGGGATCGACACGCGAACTGCCCGCACAGGCAGCCAGCAGGAGCACCATGGAGGCCAAGGATGAACGCATCCCGGAGGATCGCACCAGATCGGTCGATCAACAAGAGCGCCAGTGCTGGCGGCCCGGTGAATCTGAGGTAGTATTCCCAACAGTCCCACTTCACACGCTGTCCCAGAGGAGCGCATGCTCCTGCCCGCCATCACCGCCCTCGCGGCGAATGCCATCCTCCTGTTGGCCATGGTCGCCGTCATCGACCTGGTCACGGCCACGTTGCGCTCGGTGGGGCGATGGCACCGCGACGTCGCACTCGGTCTGCTCCTGGGGATGATCGGGGTCGCCATCATGGCGGCACCGTTTCAGGAGGCGCCGGGCATCCAGTTCGATACCCGCAGTGTCCTCCTCGCGGTCATGGGGCTCTATCTCGGCGTCGTGCCGACCGTCATCGCGATGGCGATGACGATGGCCGTTCGCGTCCAGATGGGCGGGTCGGCGCTGTTGATGGGGATCGCCACGATCATCAGCTCCGGCACCATTGGCCTCATCTGGCACGGGCAGCGACGCGCTCGCCTGGCCGAGCTGAAGTGGGCCGAGCTCCTCGCCGTGGGCATGGCCGTCCATATCGCAATGCTCCTCTGGACCGGCCTGTTGCCACTGGAGGATCGTCATCGGGTCCGCGACGTCATCAGTATCCCCGTCCTGATTGTCTATCCGATCGCGACGATGGTGCTGGCGTTGATGCTGCGCGACCGGCTCCGGCGCGATCGCGAGTTCGTGGCACTCAAGGCGGCCGAGGAACGGCTCGCGCTGGCGCTCTCGGCCGGTGGACAGGGGATCTACGATCTCGACATCCAGACGGGGGACGCGATCGTCTCCCCGGAGTACGCCTCGATGCTAGGCTACGATCCGGCCACCTTTCGCGAGACCAATGCCACCTGGCTCGAGCGATTGCATCCCGAGGACCGTGACCACGTTGCGAGCACGTACCGGGAATACATCGCGGGGAGGCGGTCGGAGTACCGGGTGGAATTTCGACAACGGACGGTGCAGGGGCATTGGCTCTGGATCCGCTCGGTCGGGCGCATCTCGGAGCGGGACCCGGATGGCTCGCCGCGTCGAATGCTTGGCACCCACACCGACATTTCCGAGCACAAGGCCGACGAGGAATCGACGCGACTGCAACTCGCGGCGCTCGACGCTGCCGCCGACGCGATCGTGATCGTCGATCGCGATGGCATCATCCGCTGGTGCAACGACGCCTTCACGTCGCTGACCGGGTATGCGCGCGAGGAAGTCATTGGCTTCACGCCACGACTCCTCAAGTCCGGCGTGCAAGAGGAGCCCTTCTACAAGGAGTTGTGGCAGACCCTGCTGCAAGGCAAGGTGTGGCGCGGCGAACTGGTGAATCGGCGCAAGGACAGGACCGAGTACGTCGAGCAGCAGTCGATCACGCCGTTCCGCAATCCGCACGGCGTCATCACGCACTTCGTCGCCATCAAGCGCGACCTCACCGCCCAGCATCAGCTCGAAGCGCAGTATCAGCAGGCACAGAAAATGGAGAGCGTCGGCCGCCTCGCCGGTTCGGTCGCCCACGACTTCAACAACCTGCTCACGGTCATCAACTCCTCCATCGACCTCGCGAAAAGCGCCCTGTCGCCGGATCATCCGTCGCGCCTCGACCTCGATGAGGCCGATCGCGCCGCGGCGCGGGCCGTCCTGCTGACCAGGCAGCTCCTGGGGTTCAGTCGGCAGCGGCCATCGCACGTCACGCGGCTCGATCTCAGCGAGACGGTGCGTGGCATGCTGCCGATGCTGGACCGGTTGCTGGGTGAGAACATTGCCGTGGTGGCGAGTGGCTGCGGCCCGGTGCCAGCGATCCTGGCGGACCGGGGCCAAATGGAGCAGGTGGTGATGAACCTGACGATCAACGCGCGCGACGCGATGCCGGCCGGCGGCACCATCACCATCACCACGGCGAGCCTCCCCGCGCACGGCGATGACGCGGAACACTGGGTGGAGCTTCGCATCCGGGACACCGGCACGGGGATGGATGCCCAGACGCAGTCCCGCCTCTTCGAGCCATTCTTCACCACCAAGGAACCTGGCAAGGGGACCGGGCTCGGGCTCGCCACCGTCTTCAGCGTCGTCAGCATGGCCAAGGGGCGGATCACCGTGGAGACGGCGCCAGGTCGGGGGAGCACGTTTGTGATCCACCTGCCGGCGGCCGATCCCGGGGAGGCGGCGCCCACGGTGGTCGACTCGCCGACGACGGCAGACCCCATCATCGCCGAGCAGCCGGCGCTGCGCGGCTCCGCAGGGCAGGTGATTCTGGTTGTGGAAGATGAAGAGGCGATTCGACGGGTGCTGCGGCGGGTGCTCGAGCGGAATCATTACACGGTGCTGGAGGCAGCCAACGGTGACGAGGCGCTGGATATCATCGCCGAGCAGGGCGCCACCCTGTCGCTGATGATCACGGACATGATGATGCCCGGGATGACCGGCGGCGAGTTGGTCGCCCAGTTGCAGCAGCGCCACTCGACGGTGCCCGTGATCCTCACCTCGGGCTATTCAGCGGAGTTTACCCGCGAGCGCGCGGGCGTCGGCGCGGAGGTCACCTTTGTGAGCAAACCGTTCGCGATCGACGAACTTGTCCGGACCGTCCGCACCGTGCTGGCCGCGACCGCCTAGCCGGTCGTGCTCAGGGGGTCGAGCCGACCGACTCGACCCACACCGCACCGCGACTCCCGAAGGCCAGCGTCACCGGTATCGTACGCCCGCAACGCATCCCGGTCGACTCCAGCAGCGGCCGCAACGACTCCGCCTGTGCGCGGTCGAGCCCCAGTTGCGGAGGCAGCAGCCGCATCACGCTGACGCCGATCTGCGACCGGTGCGCGGCGGTCGGCAACGAATCCATCCCCGGTGGCACGGGACGATCCAGCCAGTCGAATCCCACCAGCCCTCGCAGCACCAGCACCCCGTCGGCTCCCACGGGACGGGTCGTCGCCGCGCCGAGGATCTCATACTCATGGAGCGAATCGTCGCGTTGCCGCATCGTCAACCACGCCTCGCGAGGCGTCGGCAGTTCGCCGAACGACGCCGTGGTGTCGCCCAGCAAGGCCGCGTCGGCTGTGGTAAAGCCGAAGCTCGTGAGCGCCGCCGCGTCGATGACGTCGCTCCACCCGCCCGGTCGTCTCGCCAGGGGCAGCTTGAGGAACGGTAGTTCGCCGTCGCGCCACCCGCCCTGGATGTGGTCGCCGCATACCTGCACGGTCACATGATGCACGGGAGCGGCGCGCTCACGAGCGGCCGGGACGATCACGACCGCGTTGAGCACTACCACCAGCCCGACGGCCCAGACGACCGCTTTCATGGTTGCCTCCGTTCCGCGAGCCGCAGCCGCCGCAACAGCAACAACGTCCCGAACGCCAATGCCCCCACCAGCAGGAAGAAGAGCCACTTCGGCATCAGCTCCCAGAACCAGTCGACGGCGCGCAGGAAGAGCAGCATCCCCATCCCGACGGTACCGGCGCGCACCAGCTCGCCCCGATCCCGCGCGAGCCCCTGCCAGATCATCACCGCGAAGGCCGCCCCACCCAGCAGCTGATAGCCGCCTTCAAGCAGCGACCGGTTCACGCCGTCGAAGAGCGAGGCATGGTGCGTTTCGCCGAGTACGAGGAGCGCCACCATCACCGCAGCCGCGCCGCAGGCGCGCCATGCCGTCGTGAAGCTGGGCGGGCCGCGGCGCACGACGGCGGGGACGCCGAGCGCCACGAGACCGAGCAGCAGCAGCGGTTCGAACTGGCCATACGCGCCGTCCCACCAGCGCCCCTGCGGAATCGCTGCGAGCGACCAGAGCCAGCCCCCGACCCCGACGATTCCGCCGAGCAGTGGCAACACCAGCCGGTAACCGTAGGCGAGGATCATCGCGAAGCTGCCGACCGCGAGCAGGAAGTTGCGCGAGTCCGGCAGGTCATAGAGGGCGCCGAGCGCCGTGAGGTTCACGCCGAAGGCGATCACCGCGACCGTCGCCACGATGGACGCGACGTAGCCGCTCTTCTCGCGGCGGGCAGCAATCGCGGTGCCGATCGCCAGCAGGATCGGCGGCACCGTGACCAGCGCCAGGCGCGCAGGCCGGCCGATGTCGTTCCACATCGCCGCGACGAAGAAGCCCCAGGCCGCCGACAGGGCGGCTGCACCGAGGATCGACGCGGTACGCATGCCGGCGGAAAGGCGTGCCTCGCCCCGCGAGAGGTCGACCTCCGTCTCGGTCGCGAGGCGTGCCAGGATGCCGTCGTGGTGCGCCCGGATCTGCGCGGCCATCGAGGGGTCCAGCGTTGCCACGCCACTCGACTCGAGCTCGACGAGCTCGGCCCGGAAGGCGAGGATGCGGTCGGCGCGCTGTTGCGCGCTCTCTTTCGCCATCAAGTCACTCCCCGAAGCGCCAGGCGCTGCGATAGGTCCGGGTGAGCGGGCGGTCCGGCTCCAACTGCGCCCGCACCATCTCGATCGGCATCGGCCCCGCCGCCAGGACGGCGTCGTGGAACGAGTGGTCGGTCATCTTCCCGCTGGTCACCAGCTCGGTGTGCAACGCGCGCAATTGCATCCCGCCGAGCAGGTACCCCGCCTGATAGAGCGGCGAATAGCTGCCGTTGAAGGATCGCCGCACCTCACCGGTGGCGCTCGCCCGCTCGTGACCCACCGCCTCGACCAGGAAGTCGATGCATTGCTGCGGCGTCCACTCGCCGAGGTGGAACTTCAGCGAGAAGATGATCCGCGCGGCGCGGTGCATCCGCCAGAAGAGCATCCCCATCCGATTTTCCGGCGTCACCGGAAAGCCGCGATCCCACAGGTACAACTCCCACCAGAGCGACCACCCCTCGACGTAGAACGGCGTCGAGAAGATGCCGCGGCTGCCGCCGTTGCGTGCCGCCGCGAAGCCTTGGAGGTGGTGGCCGGGGATCAGCTCGTGCTGCACCGTGGCCCGCGATCCGTGCAGGTTGTTGGCGCGGAGCACCATCAACTTCTCCTCGTCGGTCATTCCGTCCGTTGGCGATGACACCTGGATCACCTCGCCGCCGAGGAAGAACGGCGAGACCTTCTGTGCCGCCGGCGACATCATCTCCATCCGCCAGATCTCCTTGGCGAGTGGCGGCACGGTCACCAGGTTGTTCTTCTCGACGTACTGGATCGCCTCGAACGCCATGTCGCGCACCGCCAGCGTCTGCTTCCCGACCGGGGCATAATCATCCTTGGTCTTCTCGGCGGCTTTCTTCCAGTCGTCGCCGAGGCCCATGCTGCGCGCCGTCTTCTTCGCCTCGCCCAACAGGAAGGCGTACTCCTTCTCCGCGATCGCGATCAGCTCCGCCGGCGTATAGGCGATCATTTCCGCTTGCAGGTCGACGGCCAACCCCTCGGCGCCGATCGGATCGCCGACGATCGGCTCATCCTGCCCTTCCCTCGCGCCCACCAGCTGTTCGCGGAGGTATTTGCGCCACGACTCCAGCGCGGCGTCGAAGCGCTTCGCCGGTTCCCCCACCCACCAGGTCATCTCGGCGTCATACCCCTGATAGAAGCGGAGCCATCCCTGGAACTGGCCGCGGAGGGCGGCGGCGGCCTCGGCGGCGCGCAGCGCGACGATCTTGGTGGGGCGGCTGCCGGTGGTCGCCATCGCGGCGCGCGCCGCCTCGAGCGACGTGGTCATCGCAGTGATCCGCTTGGCGGCATCGGCCGGCGCGGGGCGGATAAAACGGCGCCGCTCCTCGACCAGGCCGAACAGCGTCGGGGCAAACGGGAGCAACGGTGCCATTTCGGCCGCGAGCTTCTGCTCCCGGTCGAGCAGCGACAGCTCGTAGCGCAGCTTGTTGTCGAGCAGCAGGAAATCCACCTGTCCCGGCCGCGACAGCTTCTCGAACGGGAGCCGCTGGAGTTCCGACTGCCACGCCCGGAAGAAGGAGCGGAAGCGATCGCGACGCTCGGGCGAATACTCGACCCCATACCGCCGACCCAGCGCCGCACGATCGATCGACCACCGTTCCAGTACCGGTGTCACTTCGCTCCGCGGCCGGGCCACCAGCGCGAGCACATCGGGAACCACCGAATCGCGCGCCTGCGCCGCGAGCGGCGTGGCGAGCAGGAGCAGCGGAAGGACGCGACGGAGCATGGGCAGCCGAACCTGGAGAAGGAGGGAAGCCTCAAACGTGCAGGGTGGGGGGCTGGATGGGAAGAGCGAGAAGCGAGAAGCGAGAATCGGGAAGCGAGTGATCCCCCCTCGCGCTTTGGCCCCCCGAAGAGCAAATTCTCCGGGTCCCCCATCCCAACACGCTTCTCGCTTCTCGCTTCTCGCCCCTTACCCCGAGCCCCCCATGCGCCTCCCCCTCCTGCTCCTCGTCCTCGCCGCCGCGCCGGTCGCCGCGCAATCCGGCAATCACGTCGCCGGTACCGTGCGCGACGTCTGGACGCCGACCATCGGCTTCATCACCACGGCGGCCGAGGAGATGCCCGAGGCGAAGTACGGCTTCCGTCCGGTGGCGGGGGTGCGGAGCTTCGGCGAGCTGATCGGCCACGTGGCCGGTGCCCAGAACATGATCTGTGCTGCGGCGCTCGGCGATCCGCAGCCGAAGGAGGATGCGGTCGAGAAGTCCGCGACGACCAAGGCCGCGCTGGTGGCCGCCCTCAAGGCGTCGACGGCGTACTGCGCCAAGGCCTACGCGATCCCCGACGCGGCGATCCACCAGGAGATCACCCTCTGGGGTGAGAAGCACAGCAAGCTCTGGGCACTCGTCACCAACACCGCGCACGACGATGAGCATTACGGCAACATCGTCACCTACCTGCGGATGAACGGCATGGTCCCGCCGTCGAGCCGGGGGCAGTGATGATTCGCGCCGCCGCCACCAGCCGCCTGCTGCTGCTCGCCGCGTTGGCGGCGGCTCCGCTGCAGGCGCAGAGCGTCGCGCAAGCGATACCAGCCGTCCTGAAGGTCGAAGGCACCTCGCGGGCCCGATTCCGCAATCTCACCACCCTGCTCGACGACTATGTGGCGCAGGGTGCCCTCGCCGGCGGCGTGTTGCGCGTCCAGCGGCATGGCCAGGTCGTTTACGAGCATGCCTTCGGCATGCGCGACCGCGAGGCGAAGGACCCGATGCGGACAGACGCGATCTTCCGGATCGCCTCGCAGACCAAGGCGCTCGTCAGTGTCGGCATCATGATGCTGCAGGAAGAAGGCAAGCTGCTGATCGACCAGCCGCTCTCCCGCTATCTCCCGGAATGGCAGAAGACCACCGTGGCCTCGGCCAAGAGCGGCGGCGGGTACGATGTGGTCCCGGCGAAGCGGCAGATCACGCTGCGCGACCTGCTCACCCACACCGCTGGTATCGGGTACGGCGGTGGCCCCGCGGCCGACCAGTGGAAGGCGGCCGGAATTCAGGGATGGTACTTCGCCGATCGCAATGAAACCGTCGCCGCCGTCGTGAAGCGGATGGCCGCGCTTCCGATGGATGCCCAGCCCGGCGAACGGTTCGTCTACGGGTACAACACCGACATTCTCGGCGCCGTGATCGAGGCCGTCTCGGGGCAGACCCTCGCCGAATTCCTGCAGACTCGGCTCTTCGGACCGCTCCGGATGACCAGCACGGCCTTCTACGTGGCCCCGGCGAATCGCGGCCGCTTTGTCACTGTCTACACCGCGGTGAACGGCGCGCTCGAGCCGTCACCGACGCCGGGCGCGATGACCGGCCAGGGCGCCTACGTCGACGGCCCGCGGATCGCCTTCTCCGGCGGCGCCGGCATCACCTCCACCGCCGGCGACTATTCGCGCTTCCTGCAGATGATGCTGAATGGCGGTCAACTGGACGGCGTGCGCCTTCTCTCGCCCACCACCGTCAAGTTGATGACGGTCAATCATGCCGGCACCCTCTACGGCAACGACGGCTTCGGCCTCGGCTTCTCGATCAAGCAAACCCAGGGCACCTCCGGGCTCCCCGGTTCCATCGGCGAATTCGGCTGGGGCGGCGCCTACCACTCGAACTACTGGGTCGACCCGCAGGAGGATATGGTCGTCAGCTACATGACCAACCTCAACAACACCGGCGGCGTCGATGATCACCAGCGGATTCGGGCGTTGATCTACGCGGCGATTGTCGGGAGGTAGCGAGAAGCGAGAAGGGAGAAGCGAGAAGCGTGGTTCCGCGGGAAGATCTCTCCGCTGGACCACGCTTCTCGCTTCTCGCTTCTCGCTTCTCGTCAGTTCTTCCTGCACCCCAACACCCCGAACGCCGCCAGAATCTTCTCCAGCGGACAGAATCCTGTGAAGCTGGACTGCACCAGGTTCAACCCGACAAACGCGGTGAAGTAGTACCACGCCGGGTTCACCCAATGCGCCAGCGCAAGCGAAAGCAGCACGAAGATGCCGGCGAACCGGCGGATGATGCCATCAGGACACATTGGTCGGACTCCTTGCGAAGGGTGGACTAGAGCGCCTGCTCGACGGGAAGGACAAAGGCGTGCAGCCGCTCGCCCGGCGGCAGCTCGACGGCGGCCGCCGCGGCCATCACGGCCGGGACCTGCTCGGTCGGAACCACGCTGAACATCGCCGAGCCGCCGCCTGGGAACGCGCGCGTCCCCTCGTGGCGCCCGGTGCGTCCCGCCCCGTGCACCTCGCCCAGGTCAGTGTACCCCGGCAGCCCGAGGCTATGCACCAGGCGTTGCAGATGTTCGGGATCGGAGCCGAGGTAGAGAAAGAGGACGAGTTTCATGACTGCGGCTCCTGCCGCACGCGGCGGCGCATCAGTTCCCAGTACAGCAGCGGCACCAGCACCATCGTCAGTGCCGTCGCGGCCACCGCACCAAACATCAGGGCCACGGCCAACCCCTGGAAGATCGGGTCGAGGACCATCACGACCCCGCCGATGACCACTGCCGCGGCCGTCAGCGCGATCGGCCGGAAGCGCACTGCCCCCGCCTCGATCACCGCGCGTTCGAGCGATTCGCCGCGTGCCTCGGCCAGCTGGATGAAGTCCACCAGCAAGATCGAGTTCCGCACGATGATGCCGGCGAGGGCAATCATCCCGATCATCGACGTCGCCGTGAAGAAGGCGCCGGTCAGGGCATGGCCCGGCAGGATGCCGATCAACGTCAGCGGGATCGGTGCCATGATCACCAGCGGGATCGTGTACGATTGGAACCACCCCACCACCAGCAGGTAGATCAGCAGCAGCACCACGGCGAACGCCAGCCCGAGGTCGCGGAAGACCTCGATCGTGACCTGCCACTCACCGTCCCACTTGAGCGCCAGCTCGTCGAGCTGCGCCGGCTGCACGGCGTTGTAGACCGCAATCGGCTGCCCGCCGATGCGCACGCTGTCGAGCGCGCGATTCATCGCGAGGATGGCATAGACCGGTGACTCGATCGTGTCGGCGACATCGGCCGTCACGTAGATCAGCGGCCGCAAGTTGCGCGATTGCCGCGCCGAGGTGCGTGTCAGCGAATCGACCCGGACAAATCGACCGAGCGGCAGCGGGCCGGACGGCGTCGCCACCGGCAGGGCCAGCAGCGCGGCCAGGTCCCGACGATCCTCCATCGCGAGCCGGGGCACGATCAGCACCGGCTCACGCGCCGCCGGTTGCGCGGCCCGCGCCACCGGCATGCCGGAGAGTCCCAGCGCGAGCACCGAAGTGATCTGATCCACGGCCACGCCGGCAGCGCCGGCCTGGCCCCGATCGACGCGCAGCGAGAGCCGCTGCTGCGGAGCCTCCACGCTCCAGTCCACATCCACGACACCGGGCGTCTGCTCCATCACCTGGCGCACCCGCTCGGCGGCCAACAACCTCGTGGCATCATCGGGGCCATAGACCTCGGCGACGAGCGTGCTCATCACCGGTGGCCCCGGCGGGATCTCCGCGATCTTCGCGCGCGCGCCATACCGCACCGCCACCGCCTGCACCAACGGCCGCGCGGCCACGGCGATCGCATGGCTCTGCCGATCGCGATCGCCCTTGGGCAGCAGGTTGACCTGCACGTCGGCAACGTGGCTGCCGCGCCGCAGGAAGTAGTGTCGCACCAGCCCGTTGAAGTTGAACGGCGCGGCGGTACCCGCATACGTCTGGGTGCTGGTGACCTCCGGCAGCGTGCGCAGGACCGCGGCGATTTCGTCGGCCGCGGCGGCGGACGTCTCGAGCGGTGTTCCTTCCGGAAAGTCGAGGACCACCTGAAACTCCGACTTGTTGTCGAATGGCAGCATCTTGACCTGCACCAGCCGGACCGCAAGCAGTGCCATCGATGCCAACAGCAGTCCGACCGTCCCCAGGTAGACCAGCCGCCGCTTCCCCTGCGAGCCGATCAGCGCGCGCATCAACTTCGCGTAGCGCCCGTCGGCAATCGCCGCCGAGGCCTCCGCCGCGTGACCACCGACCTTCACATGTCCCTTCAGCAGCCGGATCGCGAGCCACGGCGTGATCACGAAGGCCACCCCGAGCGAAGCGAGCATCGCCGCCGAGGCCCCCACCGGAATCGGCCGCATGTACGGCCCCATCATCCCGGAGACGAACGCCATCGGCAGGATCGCGGCGATGACCGTGAAGGTGGCGAGGATCGTCGGGTTGCCGACCTCGTCCACGCCCTCGATGGCGGCGACGTCGGCGTCCTTGCCACCCATCGCCAGGTGGCGATAGATGTTCTCCACCACCACGATGGCATCGTCCACGAGGATGCCGATCGAGAAGATCAACGCAAAGAGCGTGATCCGGTTGAGCGTGTAGCCAAGCAGATAGTAGACGAAGAGTGTCAGGGCGAGCGTGACGGGCACGGCCACCAGCACGACCAGCGCCTCGCGCCAGCCGAGGAAGAGCCCGATCAGCACGGTGACGGAGAGCGTCGCGAGCACCAGGTGGAGGATCAACTCCGACGCCTTTTCGCCGGCCGTCTCGCCGTAGTCACGCGTGACGTCGACGGTCACGTCGGTCGGGATCAGCCGCCCCTTCGCCGCCTCGACCCGCGCGAGCGCCGCATGGGTGACCTCCGTCGCATTCGCCCCGGGGCGCTTCGCCACGGCGATCGTCACGGCCGGCACGCTGCCGGTCGCATCGGCCGTCCGCACCTGCGTCGTCGCCTCGGCAGGCCCCTCAGTGATGGTGGCCACCGCGCCGAGCGGGATCGCCCGCCCGCCTCGGCTGGCCACGATCACCTGGGCTGCATCCGACGGCGAGGCGATCGGTGCACCGACCTCCACGAGCAGCACGCCGCTCGAGGTGGTGAGCTCACCCGCCTGTCGGCGAGCGGCCGCGCCCTGCAGCGCTTGCACGACCTCACCGGGGGAGACACCCGCCGACGCGAGTCGCGCCGGGTCGAGCGTCACGCGCAACTGCTTCAGCGCGCCACCCACCGTGAAGGTGCGCGCCACGTCGGGCAGCGTCCGCAGTTCGTCCTCGAGGTGTACCGCAAGCTGCCGCAGCGCTTCGGCGTCGAGTCCCCCGCCATGCAGCGTGAGGGCGAGGATCGGCACGTCGTCGATCGAATGCGGCTGCACCAGCGGCGGCATCGCGCCCGGCGGCATTTCGTCCATGGCCGCCTGGAGCTTGGCATGGACCTTCGCGACGCTCAGATCCTGCGGCTCGCCAACGGCGAAGCGCACCGTTGCCATGGCCCACCCGTCGCCCGCGACGCCGTAGACATGTTCGACCCCGGCGATCTCGCGCATCCGCCGCTCGATCGGGCGCAGCACGCTCTGCTCCACCTCGGCCGGGCCGGCGCCAGGCAGCTGTGCCATGACGTCGACCATCGGGACCGAGATCTGCGGCTCTTCCTCGCGTGGCGTCGCCACGATCGCGAGCCCGCCCACGGCCAGCGAGGCGAGGGTGACCAGTGGCGTCAGCTTCGAATGCAGCCACGATCCGGCAATCCGTCCGGCGATTCCCATCACGGCCTCGCAGTGGTCGGCATGACGACGTGATCGCTGGCCTGCAAGCCGGCGAGGACCTCGGTGCGGTCACCGTACACCGCCCCAAGTCGGACGGCGGTGACCAGTTCCCCCTGGGCAGTCCGCCGATTCACGAGGGCGACATCGCCCTCGCGCCGGATCGCGGCAGTCGGAATCAGCAACGCACGGCGACTCCCGGCCGGCAGGTGAAGCGTCGCCGCACTGCCGCCGAGCCACTGTCCGCTCCGGTTGGCCACGACGGCGTTCAAGGTGGAGGTGCCACCGGCACCACGCACCACGCCCTCAACCCGTGCGGTGGCGGTGTCGCGTTCGATCGTCGCCGCGAGGAATGCCCCGGCGGTGATCCCCCTGGCCTGGTCGGTCGGCAAGGTGACCGAGATGCGCAGGGCACCCAGCCGATCGACCGTCATGATCGGCGCGCCGGGTGCGACGAACGCCCCCGGATCAACAAACCGATGCGAGACCACGCCATCGAATGGTGCGCGAATCTCACCGTAGCCCGCCACCGCCTCGAGTTCAGCCAGTCCTGCCGTCGCAGCACGAACGCCGGCCTCCGCACGCGCCAGCCCCGCTTCCGCGGCGTCGAGCATCGCCTTCGGCGCGGCGCTGTCGGCGTGGAGGGCGCGCATCCGATCGGCACTGACCCGCGCGAGGGCGCGCTGCGCCTCCGCATCGGCGAGGCCGGCCTGCGCCTGTTGCCGTTTCGCCGCGAGGTCGCGCAGGTCGAGACGCGCCAGCGTCTGCCCCTGTCGCACCACGGCGCCTTCGAGCACCAGCACTTCCACGACGCTCGCCATCAGCCGTGTCGAGAGCGTGCTGCTCTCCATCGGCGCGGCGATCCCCGTCGCTTCCGTCGTGGCGTTCACCGTCGTGTCGAGCACCGCGACGGCCGGCGCGTTCGTGGTCGGCGCCGGGGCCTCTGCCGCCTTCTCGTCGCCGCCGCAAGCCACCAGCGCCGCACTCATTCCGATCAGCCATCGTCCACGCATCGACATCACTCCGGGTTGATGGCCGACGCGTCGAGCGTCTGGGCCAGCGTACTGAGGTCGGCGCCGCGCAGCCGCGCCAGCGTTCCGACTGCCACAATCAGGTCATGGCGCGCCTTCGCATCCGCGAGCCGCGCCCCAAGGTCCGTCGCCTGCGCATCGAGCAACTCGGCCACCGTCGCCAGGCCGCCCTCGTACTTTCGCTCCACGATCCGATGCGCCTCCGCCGCCTGCGCCGCACCGCGCGCTGCGATGGCGACTGCACGCTCGGCCACCTGCACTCCGCTCTCGGCCGAGGCAAGTTCGAGCGACGCCGCACCCTGGGCCGCGGCCATTCCCGCCGTGGCGGCCGCGGCATTGGCCCGTGCCTCGCGGCGCGCAGCCAGCTCGGCCCCGCCACTGAACGGCGCCCATGTCGCCATCACCCCGACCGTCCACATCGCCTTGCCAGCGAACGGCGAGGATACATCATGCCACTCGTACCGCCCGAAGCCATTCACGCGCGGCAGCAGGGCCAGGCTGCGGCGATCGGCTTCCTGCGTGGCGGCCGTCACCATCGCAGCGATCGCTGTGAGATCCGCCCGCGCGCCTGTCGTGATGCCTGGCGCCGGCGTTGCGCCGGGAATCGCCGATGGCAACACGCCGGTGGTGTCGTCGGGTGTGCCGAGCACCAGGGCGAGTTGCCTGCGAGCGAGCGTGGCATCGGCGTCGGCACGCAGCCGCTGGGTCTCGATCTCGCCGAGCCGCACCTGCGCCAGTAGCAGGTCGGAGCGGGTCACCAGACCATTCTTGAGGGCGCTTTCGGCGCGGCGCACATGCGCCTCCCCGGCGCTGGTCGCGGCGGCGAGGGCGCGGGCCTGTTCCCGGGCGAGCACGGCGCCGTAGTAGGAGCGAATCACCTCGAGCTGGACGCCGGATGCGGCCCAGGCTTCCTGTGCCGTGGCGGCATCGGCAGCCGACCGGGCGGCGCGCCGACCGGCCCAGGCATCGAGGTTCAGCAACGGCACCTCGGCGATCATCGCCGCGCCGACATCGGTGCGGGGCGCCGGCCGATTCAGCCCCGCGGGGTCGAAGGCCTGCGGGGTGACGCCACGCTGCCGGAGGAGGAAGCCGAAGGCGCCGAGCGGGTCGGAGGTCCGGATCGCACCGAGTTCGGCGCGGACCCCAGGCAGCACGCCCTGGTCGGCGCCGGAGGCCCTCGCGGAGGCCGCCGCCGAGGCGGCGCGGGCCAGCCGGTTCGGGAAAGCGGCGGAATCGGCACGCCGCAGGGCCTCGCCGAGGGTCAGCGCCTGCCCCGACAGCGGGGCGGCGCCGACCAGCGCGAGCAGAAGCCAGAGGAGGAGAGGTCGCATGGGCATAGACCTACTATATGCCCATATAGGAATATTGTCAACCGCCCACTGGTCTCCCCTACTCATGTCGATCCTCCCTTTTGTAAGGGCGACGCATGCGTCGCCCCTGCCCGCCCTGCGCCCATCTCCGCCCGCGAGCACGACGGATGCGTCGCCCCTACGGCCTCGCGGCCCCGCTCCACGCCACGGCCCGCTCCTCCTCCCACACCGTCTCCTTCGCCACCTTCACCACCAGATGCACCCGGGCCGTCCGCGACGTCATCAGTGCCTGCAGCCAGCGCGTGTCCACGATCGCGATTTCGAGCCGCCCCTCGACGTCACGCACCAGCCCCTGTGCCAGGCGGCTGCACCGCAGCACCAGGTTGCCGGTGGTCCGGTCGCAGCTCCGCAGGTCGCCGACGCGATACGCCTCGGCGATCGTCGGCACGCGCGTGAGCGTGAGCGAATCGCTCGGCGTGATCACCAGCGCCGCCATGTAGGGGCGCTGGTCGGTGATCAGGATCACCCGCCACTCGAAACCTGAGAAGGCGTCGGCCACGCGGGTGTCGTAGGTGATCGAATCGGGGGAGACGGAACGCGGAAAGCGGATCGTGAGGCCCCGCGTGTTCCAGGTCGCCTCGGCGCTGTCGACTGGCGGCTTGGGTGCCGCCGTGACGGCGGACTGTGCGGCACTCCCGTGCGGCATGGTGCCGAGCAACACGAGGAGCAGCACGCCGACGCGCATCGTGCCCTAACCCCTTGAGTCCGGCAGCGGGCCCTTGGTGGGTTCGGCAGTCAGACCGTCCCCGCGCGCCACGATCACCGCCGCACTCGCATACCCGGTCACGTTGATCGCGGTCTTGAATAGATCAGGGATCAGGTCGATCGCGATCAGGATGCCGAGCCCTTCGACCGGAAGCCCGACCGCGAGGTAGAGCGGCGCCTGCACCAGGAAGCCACCGCTCGGAATGCCCGGCGTCGTGAGCGAGAGCAGCACCGTCCCCACGCCGAACGTCAGCAGTTGCGCCGCATGCAGCGGGACGCCGTACAGTGCGCTGACGAACACCGCGCCGAGGGCCCAGGTGATCGCCGCGTTGAACTTGAACAGCGACGCCGCGAGTGGCACCACGACCCCGATCACCGGCTCGGGGAGTCGCAGGTGCTGGCGGATTCCGGTGATCAGCACCGGCAGGGCGGCGAGCGACGAGCGCGACGACAGCGCAATCACCAGCGCGGGGCCGATCGCCGTGAAGAATGCCTTCGGCGTGACGCGGCCGACGCCCAACGTGATGGCGCAGAGGACGGCACCGGCGACGATGATCGCGAGCGACGTCACCACGAGGTAGTGCGCCACCGCCGCGGCCGCCGGCGCGCCGACCTTCACCCCGAGGCCGTAGGCCAGCGCGAAGACGCCGATCGGCGCCAGCAGCAGCACCCAGCGGATCATCACGATCAACACGTCGGCGATCCCCTGCGCCCCCTCGCCCTGACGGCGACGCACGTCTTCGGGAAGCCGCGTGAGTGCGAGCCCGTACAGCAGCGCGAAGACCACCAGCGGCAGCAGTGCGCCGTCGGCCGCCGCCTTGATCGGATTCGTGGGGACCAGCGAAATGACCCAGCTCGACACGGTCAGCTGCGCACCCGCGTTGACCGCCTCGACACTCGCCGATCCCCGCAGGGCGGCGGTCGCCGCCGGGTCGAGCGGCAGCCCCGCCAGCAGCAGCGGCGCCAGCGTGGTCATGATCGCCGTGAAGGAGAGCAGCAACACGAGGAAGGTGGCAATCGCCCGCCCGGTGAGCGCCCCGGCCTCGCGGGTGTCACGCGCCTTGGTGACCCCGGCGATCGTCAACATCACGATCAGCGGCAGGATCGGCATCCGCAGCGCACTGATCCAGAGGGTGCCCAGCGGCTCCAGCGCGCGCAGGACCGCCTCGCTCGGCGCCACGATCCCGGCGCCCAGTCCGGCCACGAAGGCGAGGAAGACCTGCAGCGCCGGATTCATGCGATCAGGGCACCGAGACCACGGTGACCGTGAACACCAGGATCGAACCGCCCGGGATCGGACCGTAATCGGAGCGTCCGTACCCGAGCGACGATGGAATCACCAACTGGCGAACGCCGCCGACCTTCATCCCGACCACGCCCTGATCCCACCCCGCAATCACCTGCCCGGCGCCCAGTCGGAACGAGAACGGCGCGCCACTGGTGTTGGCATCGAACTGCGTGCCGTTGTTGAAGGCGCCGGTGTAGCGCATCGAGACGTTCTGGCCGGCCACCACATCCGCACCGGTGCCGACCGTGATGTCCCGGATGTACATCCCGCTCGGCAGCTTGGTGGAGGAGGCGAGGTTGACGCCGAGGGCGGGAGAAAACGCAGTGGTTTCAATCACTTGGGCATCCCGGAGCGGAGAGTCAGTGGAGGAGCAGGCGGTCACGGCGGCGAGCAGCAGCGCCGGCAGCCGAAGGGTGCGGAACATCAGCGGATACCTCAGGGGCGGAGGGGGAAACTCAGTGGCAGAATAGTAGCGCCGTCACTGCACCCCGGGCGGGTCCGTTATCAGTTGCAACCGGTGAGGATCGAAGCCCTGCGCCAGCGTCGGCTTGACGATCTCGAAGTACGGCGAGACGTCGAAGTCGCGTGGGGTGAAGAGCGAGTGGTGCCGTATGTGGAGTGACTCCCGATAATCCGCCGCCGCGGCCGGATCACGCGGCGGGAGCAGGCGGGCGGTGGGCAGGATCGGGTACCCGACGCCGTGGAATGCCTCGGCGATCAGCGCCGAACAGATCGCCCGGGTCGGGTCGCCGCTGCCGATCGCCAGCAACCGGCGCCGATAGCGGATCGGAATCGGCGGGGTTGGCCAGAGGTAGCGGGCCAGGTCGAAGATGTGCTTCACGTCGTAGCGGTACCCCACCCGCGCGACCGCAAAGTCGATCACCCGGCCGATCTCGGCCGTGGTCAGGCCGACGGGGCGGCAGATCCGCGTATGCAAGGCGGCATACTTCGCGAGCGGAACCAGCTGCACGCCCGCCACGACATCCGCCTCGAGCAGGATCGATGGCTCCTGCAACGCGGTCGCGTCCGGTTGCGGCGCCGCCACGCAGAGCGCCGCGTGCGACCAGGTCGACTGCGTCGTGTACTTGATGGCCGCGGAGACGCGCGAGCTTCCCTCGACGAGCAGGACATCGCCGGGTCGGAGCGTTCGGGCCAGCGCCCCGGGCGACGCCGTCGTGGAATGGACTCGATCGTGCCGGGGCTTCGTGAGATAGAGTGCCAGCCGGTGCCCGATGCCGTCAAGAACGATCATCAGTAACTGCCGCCGCCGCCTGCCCCGCTGCTCGATCCCGAGCCCCCGAACGACGACCCGCCGCCGCCACCGCCGCCGCTTCCCGACCCACCACTCGATGCCACGATGATCGGCAGCGTCACCATCACGTCCCAGGTCGCCTCGCACGCCTTGCACCGGTAGCTGTCGCGCGCACGGCCGCTGGACACCGTCGTCGCATGGTCGAGCACGTGGCGCGAGGCCTTCGCCGTGCGGCGCTGACACTCCCGGCACTTCGTGTAGCTGGTGAAGAATGCCTTGTAGGGCAGCACCAGGTGTTCGCCACAGTCGCACTCCCAGACGTCGTAGTCGACGCTCTTGATCCGTTCCTCGACCACCTGCCCCGGTTCGAGGAAAGCATCGTCGTCCGATTCGCCAACGCGGTGCATCTTCCGGCCACAGCGCGGGCAGGCACGCGGACGGCGACGGCGCGCGGTGATCGTCGCGAACATCCAGGCCACGAACGCGGCGATGCCACCCGGGATGTACCACCAGTGAAACCAGCCGCCCGGCGGCAGCGGCCCGACGACCCGATCCGGTGTGCTGCCGCTGCTGTCGGCGAGCCCCGGGTCGCGCGTCAGTCGGGCGGCGATCGCCTCGATCCCCGCCGAGAGCGCGCCGGCGTAATCGCGCGTCTTGAGCAGCGGGATGATCGCATCACGGCAGATCGTCCCGCTCGCCGCATCCGTCACGATCCCTTCGGCCCCGGTGCCCGGCGCGATGTAGCACTGTCCGCGCTTGTTCGGCGCGAGTTCCTTCGGGACAATCAGGATCAGCACCCCAACGTCGCGCCGCGCCGAGCCGATTGCCGCGACGCTGCCGACCTTCCAGTCACGGTAGATCGCGACGGCGACGTCATTCGGGGTGAAGTCGCCGATGTCCGGGAGAATCGCGACGGCGATGTCGCCGAAACCCCTCGCCTGCAGCCCACGAATGCGCGCATCCAGCGCTGCGTGTGCCGAGTCCGACAGGACGTGGCGCGCATCAGAAATGAACGACGCAGGCGTCGGCACCGGCGGGATGAACTGGCGGACACCATCGGTCGACTGCTGGGGCAGGGAGAGCAACAGCGCCAACGCAAGGTGCAGCACGGCAGGAGCTCCGGGGCGGCAGGTCCTGAAAACTAGTAGAGAAGGGGGTGAACGGTGAACGGTGACAGGGTGAGACGTGAAACGTGAGAAGTGAAACGGGGCCCGGCACGCGGGCACGTCTCACCTCTCACGTCTTATGACCTATGACCTATGACCTATGACCTACGACCTACGACCTACGACTAACGACTAACGCCTAACGACTAACGCCTCACGACTAGAACGTGATCCCCGCCGTGAACATGATGAACGCCGTCGACTCGCCTTCGATCTTCGCGGTGAGGTAGCGCGCTTCGAGGTAGAACTTCTTGATGCCCACGCCCGCTCCGCCACCGAAGCCGACCCCTCCGCTCGATTCATCGAAGGTGCTGCTCGTGCCGGACTTGTAGGAGTGCACCAGGTAGCCCGCCGAGCCGATCAGGTACGGCACCGCACTCGCCTCGGCCGTGAGATTGTAGGTGATCGACCCGAACCCGCCGAAGAGGTTGGTCTTGTCGTCGCCGGCGCCGTCGTGCTTGTTGGAGCCGTAGAGCCCCTCGGCCCAGATCGACATCCGCTTGTCGGCGGACTGATAGGGGCGGAAGCCCGCGTTGACGACCCAACCGCTCTTGGCGTAGTTGCCGTAATCTCCCGATGGCATGCTGAGTCCGGCGCCGACGAAGCCTTGCGCTGACAGCGGCGCAGTGGCGAGGGCAAAACCGGTGAGAAGCAGGGCTGCCGATAGGACGCTTCGACGCATGGTGCCTCCAGTCGCACGGAGGAAGTGGGGACGGGGCTGTCCCCGTGGCCCGACGTCGGTCGACGCGGAGCCGGATGCCCGCGCGGGCATCCTGTCGGAACCGTCCCCCGGGGGCCGGACGGCGCAGATCGCAACCGATCCAATATCGGGAACGGTTCCCGGGTGCGCCAGAGGGCGGCCCAGCCCTTATCTTTGCCCGGTCGCCAGGGGCATCCCGCACCACGTCCGGTGCCGGATTGAGAGGAACCCTTTGAACCTGACCCGGCTCATACCGGCGGAGGGAGGCGGCCCAGCACGAGGTCCTGCCCGATGGCCACCGCCCTGATTCCTGGCTCGTCGTTCGCCGACGCCTTCCCCTGCTCCGAGAAGGTTCACCTCCTCGGTCCCGATGGCATCCGCGTCCCGGTGCGCGAGATCACCCTCGCCGATTCCCCCGACGGCACGCCCAATCCGCCGCTCCGCGTCTACGACACCTCGGGCCCGCAGGGGATCGATGTCCGCCAAGGACTCCCGGCCCTCCGCGAGCCGTGGATCCGCGCCCGGGCCATCGAGTCCCGCCCCGAGCGCGATCAGGCGCTCGGCGTGGCGATGCCCGAGGGGCTGCGCCGCACGGTCGTCCGCGGCACCGGCCCGGTGACCCAGCTCCACTACGCCCGGAAGGGTGAGATCACCCCCGAGATGGCCTTCGTCGCGCTCCGCGAGGGGCTGCCCGCCGAGTTCGTCCGCAGTGAGGTGGCCCGCGGCCGCGCGATCATCCCCGCGAACATCAATCACCCCGAAGTCGAGCCGATGATCATCGGCCGCGGCTTCCACGTGAAGATCAATGCGAACATCGGCAACTCGGCCGTCGTCTCCTCGATCGAGGAGGAAGTCGAGAAGCTGCGCTGGTCGGCGCTCTGGGGTGCCGACACGGTGATGGACCTCTCGACCGGGAAGGACATTCACGAGACGCGGCAGTGGATCCTCCGCAACTCGCCCGTCCCGATCGGCACCGTGCCGATCTATCAGGCGCTCGAGAAGGTCGGCGGCATCGCCGAGGACCTCACCTGGGAAGTCTATCGAGACACGCTGATCGAGCAGGCCGAGCAAGGCGTCGACTACTTCACCGTCCACGCGGGCGTGCTGCTGCGCTACATCCCGATGACGGCGAACCGGATGACCGGCATCGTCTCGCGCGGTGGCAGCATCATCGCGAAGTGGTGCCTGGCACACCATCAGGAGTCGTTCCTCTACACCCGCTTCCGCGAGATCTGCGAGATCATGCAGGCGTACGACGTCTCGTTCTCGCTGGGCGACGGCCTCCGCCCCGGCTCGATCGCCGATGCCAACGACGAGGCGCAGTTCGCCGAGCTCAAGACGCAGGGCGAGCTGACGAAGATCGCGTGGGAGTACGATGTGCAGGTGATGAACGAGGGGCCCGGTCACGTGCCGATGCACCTGATCAAGGAGAACATGGAGAAGCAGCTCGAGTGGTGCGGCGAGGCGCCGTTCTACACCCTCGGCCCGCTCACCACCGACATCGCCCCGGGCTATGATCACATCACCAGTGCCATCGGCGCCGCGATGATCGGCTGGTATGGCACGGCGATGCTCTGTTACGTCACGCCGAAGGAACACCTGGGGCTGCCGAATCGCGACGACGTCAAGACCGGCGTGATCACCTACAAGATCGCCGCGCACGCCGCCGACCTCGCCAAGGGCCATCCCGGCGCGCAGCGCCGCGATGATGCCCTCAGCAAGGCGCGCTTCGAGTTCCGCTGGCGCGACCAGTTCCACCTCGCGCTCGATCCGCAGACGGCGCTCGCCTTCCACGACGAGACGCTGCCTGCGGAAGGCGCCAAGGTGGCCCACTTCTGCTCGATGTGCGGGCCGAAGTTCTGTTCGATGCGGATCTCGCAGGACATTCGCGACGCCGCCCGCGCCGGCATGGAAGAGAAGGCGGCGGAGTTTCGGGCCAAAGGCAGCGAAATTTATTTGTGAACGGGTAAGGGGTGAGGAGTGAGGGGGAACAGCCCCCTTACCCCTCACCCCTCACCTTTTCCGGTTCACCGTTCACCGTTCACCCTCTCGGCTACGGCCTCCCCTTGAACATGTCGTACAACTGCGTGTGCTTGGTGTCCAGCGGCACCATGCGCCCGTCGATGAAGAGGTACTTCGTCTCGGTCCGCGCCTCGAGGAGGTCGCCAGTGGTCACCACGACATTGGCGACCTTGCCGATGTCGAGCGAGCCGAGCTTGTCGCCGACGCCGGTGATCTCGGCGGGCCACAGCGTCACGCTCTTGAGTGCATCCTCGTGGCTGAGCCCGAACGCCGCCGCGACACCCGCCACGTACGGCAGGTCGCGCGTATCGGCCGTTTCTTCGCCGGAGGTGATGGCGAAGCGCACGCCCGCTGCCGCCAGCTTGGCGGGCAGCGTGTAGTTGACGTCGTACGCGTCATCCTCGCGCCCGGGCAGTGCCCGCACACCGGTCAGGAGCACCGGGACATTCTTCTCCTTGAGCAGCGCGGCGACCTGCAGCGCATCGCGCCCGCCGACGATGATCGGCCGGATCTTCTGCGAGTCGGCGAAGGCGATGATGTCGCGGATATTCGCCGCCGTCGTCCCCGAGATCAGCACCGGCATCGTGCCGTCCACCACCGGCAGCAACGCCTCGAGGGTCAGGTCGTGCGTCGGCCGCGGCAACGACTTGTCGGCCGCCGTCGCCGTGACGGCCTTGCCGTAGGCGCGCGCGTCGTCGAGCAGCTGCTTCAGCGAGTCGCGCTGCGCGGTTGCCGCGGCGTTGCCGCCACCCGCGCCGCCGAAGCCGAAGCCCCCGCCGCCCCCACCACCGCCACGACCACCGCCGCCACCGGGCAGCGTCAGGACCATCGCGGCTTGCGGCACGACCGCCATCGCCGGCGGCGTGTCACCCGCCAGGTTCATCAGCGCCGCCGCGCCGGCGATCACGCCACCGCTCGGCCGCGACAAGACGTGGGTGATTCCCACCACGCGGGTGACGCCGATGACGGCGCTGTGCGGATTGAAGCCGTTGATCGCGCGCGCCTGCGGATTGAACGATCCGACCTCGCTCGCGTCCATCGTGGCGTTGGCGCCCTGCGGAATCTCCGTGAGGCCGATCTCGTTGGCGGCGTCCATCATTCCCGGATAGACCGAGAGGCCGGTGCCGTCGATGACTTGCGCGCCGGCCGGGATCGCGGCGTTCGCACCGATCGCCGTGATCTTCCCGCCGCTGATCACCAGCGTGCCGTTGGCGATCTCGGGGCCGCTGACCGGGACGATCCGCGCGTTGCGGATCGCGAACGTCCCCTGCGGACCGGGACGCGGGTTGAACGAGCCGAGCTGGGCGGCGAGCGGCGAGGCCGCGAACAGCGCCAGCAGCGCCGGCGTGGCGGCGAAACGGATGAGGCCGCGCATCAGCGGTTCTCCTTCAGGGGCATGGCAGGGGGAGTCCCGGCGCCACCGCGGCCACCGGCGCCGCCGCGGCCACTCGGGGCCTGATTGGGTTCGGCCTTCTCGAGTTCGGTCCGCTCGGCGACGCGCGCCGCGCGCTGCTCGACATCCATCGCCTTCGAGAAGAAGAGTTCGCCGTCGATGAAGGTGTAGTCGGGCGAGGCGTAGACGCTGAGCGGATGCGCATTCCACAGCACCACGTCGGCCTCCTTGCCGACCTCGATCGAGCCGACCCGGCCCTCGAGGCCGAGCTGCACGGCGCCGTTGTAGGTGATGATCCGGAGCGCCTCGTCCTCGGTCAGCGCGCCGTAGCGCACCATCTTGGCGGCGTCGATGTTGAGCCGGCGCGCCCGGCCGTCGTCATCGGAATTGATCGTCGTCACCACGCCGTGACGCATCAGGATCGCGACGTTGTACGGGATCGCGTCGTACGCCTCGATCTTGTAGCCCCAGCTGTCGGCGAACGTCGACAATCCGGCGCCGTGCTTGGCGATCTCCGAGGCGATCTTGTACCCCTCGAGCCCGTGCTGCAGCGTCTTGATCTTGAAGCCGAAATCATCGGCCAGGTTGAGCAGCATCAGCATCTCGTCGGCGCGGTACGAGTGCGCATGCACCCAGCGCTTCCCTTCGAGCACCTCGACCAACGGCTCCAGCTCGAGGTCGCGACGCGGCGCAATCAGCCCGGCTTCCTTCTTCGCCAGCCGCGCACGATAGTCGGCCCACGCGGCCTGGTAGTCACGCGCGCGGGTGAAGGCGTCGCGCAGGATCACTTCCTGTCCCATGCGGGTGGTCGGATAGCGGCGCGGCGCGGCCGGCTGCCCCTGCACGATCACCGTCTGGTTGTTCTTGCGCGTCACGTTCTCGCCCAGCGCGAACTTGATCCCCGGCATCGCACCGGGCACCAGCATCTCCTGCGCCGTGCGGCCCCACTTGAGCTTCACGACGGCGTTCTGCCCACCGATCGTGTTGGCCGAGCCGTGGAGGATGTTGAGCATCGTGGTGCCGCCGGCGAGCGCGCGGTAGATGTTCGGCGCCGTCGGGTTGAGCACATCGCCAATCCGCACCATCGACGTCACCGAGAGCGAGCCCTCGTTGGTCGCGTCGCTCATCATGTGCGAGTGCGGATCGATGATCCCCGGCATCAGGAACTTGCCGGTGCCGTCGATCGTCGTCGCGCCGGCCGGTACCGTCAGGTTCTTCCCGATTTGCGCGATCTTGCCGTTCTGGAGCAGCACGTCGGTCCCGGCGAGCGTCCCCTTCGTCACCGTGAGGACGGTGGCGTTGCGGATCAGCGTCGCGGGGGCCGCCGCACGCGGTGCCTGCGCCGGGAGCGCGGGCGCGGCGAGCAGCAGCACCGCGGCCACGGCGGACTTCATCATGGGTCCCTCGAAGGTGGTGGTCATCTCAGCGCCCCTGGTTGCCGGTGAAGCGCGACGTGCCGTGCCCCTGCACCATGACCTCGCCGACCAGGGCTTCGCCCTGTCGGCTGCCCCGGAACGTCGCTCGCTCCAGGCCGTCGTGGTGCATCAGCCAAGCGGCGAAGCGGAAGCTGCCGTCCGCCTCGATCACCCCTTCTTCCAGGGTTGCCGACCCGAAGCTTCCCTCGAGCACGCCGCCGAGCGACGCGCCATCCTGCGTCAGCGTGAAGGTCACCTCGCGCTCGGCGCCATCGAACGCCAGCCGCGCGGTCCAGTTGCCCTCGAGCATCCCGGGCCGGCCGCCGCGACCGCCACCAGCCCCACCACCGGCCGCCGGCGCGGCGACGGGAATCGTCACCGGCTGGCCATCGATGAAGAGTTGCTGCACCGTCGTGCCCGCCACGAAGAGGTCACCCTTGGTGATCGTCAGATTCGCGATCCGCCCCGCCTCGAGCGCACCGACCCGATCGGCGATGCCGAAGAGCTGCGCCGGCGTCGTGGTCATCGCACGCAACGCCTGCTCCGGCGTGAGCCCGCCACCGACGGCGCGGCGCACGTTCGCGAGGAACTCGGGGAACGCTCCGCCCGAGGCGAACGCGTAGGTGACGCCCGCGGCCTCGAGCACCGCCGGACCCTTCGGCGCCTCGACCCGCTCGCGCAACACGCGGAGCGGCTCGGGCTCGACATCGGCCGCCGGCGCGGCTGGCGCGGCCGTGCGGCGCGGGAAGTTGATACTCAGGAGCACCGGGACATTCTCGGCCTTGAGCCGACCCGCCACCTTCCACGCTTCACTGCCGCCGGCGATGATCACCCGCAGGTTGAACTCCTTCCCCAGGTCGAGCGCGCGCTCGATTTCGCGCTGCGAGTTGGCGAGCATCACCATCGGCTGCTGGCGCGCCAGCACCGGCTGCAGGGCGGCGAGCGACGGATCGTAGGCCGGCCGCATCATCCCCTTGGGGCTGCGGGCATAGGCCGCCGTCACCTCGCGATAGCGCTGGGCGTCGAGGAGTTCCTGTCGGACCGCCGCGAAGACGCCGAAGAGCGAGCCCGGAAAGCCGCCACCCCCGCCGCCACGCGAGAACGCCAATTGCTGCGTCATGCCGCTCTTGACGATCATCGCCGAGACATCGGTGCCGTCGAGATTGATCACCGCCGACTGGCCGCGGAAGACGCCGCCACCGATCGAGGTGAACGCCGTCGTGAAGCCGGCCGCATGCGGTGCCGTGAACGACGCCGCGTCGGGTCCCAGCTCGTTGACCACCGCAAGCTCCGGCTGGAGACCGACCGCCTGGTTGGAATTCGGCGCACGGGGCGCGGCCGCGCCGCCGCCGCCACGCCCGCCGCCACCCCCTGGTCCCGCACCGGCCGCCGCCGGGGCCGCCGTCGGCATCCCGAGGGTGCCGAAGCCGTCGATCAGTCCGGGATAGACCGTGAGGCCGGTGCCGTCGATCACGCGGGCATCGGCAGGAACGGCGACCGTCGCGCCGACCGCGACGATCAGGCCGCCGCGAATCACCACCGTCCCCTGTTCGATCGTCGGGGCGGACCCCTGCACGAGGCGGGCGTTGGTGATGGCGTAGGGCGCCGGGACTGTGCGCTGAGCGGCAAGCGGCGACGCGATCGTGGCGACGCACGTCACCACCCCCGCGACGCGGAGCAGCGAGACCATGAGTTGATTCTCCAAGGGAAGGGCGACACGGGACCGATCGATGGTCCGTGACCGACTGCACCGGGCGTTGAGCCGGCGGGATAACTTACTGCGTCGCCGCATTCGGCGCCTACCCTCGGAGAGTCGTGATGTCGAACCCGATTGTGCGTGCCGCCGCCCTGGTGGCGACCCTGATGTCGCCCCTCGCCGCCCAGGCCCCCGTCGAATGGCCCCAGCACTCGATGGCGCGTCCCAAGCCGCCGATCGTCCGCCCCGGCCCGGCCAGCGAGCCCGTCGCCGCCCCCGCCGACGCCGTCGTGCTCTTTGACGGCAGCTCCCTCGCCAAGTGGCAGACTGCGCGGGACTCCTCGGGCGGCCCGGCGCCGTGGCGCATCGTCAACCACGTCCTGGAGGTCGTCCCGGGCACCGGGACCATCCGGACCCGCCTCCCCTTCGGCGATGTCCAGTTGCACCTCGAATGGCGCACCCCGAAGGACGTGAAGGGGACCGGCCAGGAGCGCGGCAACAGCGGCGTCTTCTTCATGGGCCGCTACGAGGTCCAGATCCTCGATTCCTGGGAAAACACCACCTACGCCGATGGACAGGCCGCCGCCATCTATGGCCAGTTCCCGCCCCTGGTGAACGCATCCCGAGCACCCGGGGAGTGGCAGAACTACGACATCGTCTTCCGCCGCCCGATTTTTGACGCCGCAGGACTGCTCGCCGTCCCGGCCCGGATGACGGTCTTTCACAACGGGGTCCTGGTCCATCAGGAGGCAATCCTGCTCGGACCGACCAGCAACGGCGTCCGGACCCCCTACGCGGCCCACCCCGATCGCCTGCCGCTCTCGCTCCAGGATCATGGCGTCGCTGTACAGTTTCGGAACATCTGGCTACGCGAACTGACTACCCCGGGGCCCTGACTGCGGTGGGGCGTGGCCGAATCCTGAACAATCGCCCGACCGCGGGCGTATCACTCCTACGCATGGGCTGGGGAGCAGGTCTGTCGGCATTCGGTGGGACAGGTCGTTAGGTTGCCTCGTGCGAAACACCGTCTCCGACCTAGGAACTTGCGTGCCTTTCAGTAGTCTCGACCTGCATCCCGACCTCCTGCGCGGCATCAAGGAACTCGGCTTCACCCGTCCGACCCCGATCCAGGCGGACGCGATCCCGCCGGCCCTGGCTGGTCGCGACGTGCTCGCCTGTGCCCAGACCGGCAGCGGCAAGACCGCGGCCTTCCTGCTCCCGATCCTGCACAAGCTGATCGCCAAGCCTCGCCGGACGACCCGGGCGTTGGTCCTGACGCCGACGCGCGAACTCGCGGCCCAGATCCTGGCCGACCTGAATGACCTGGCCGTGCACACGCCCATCACCGGCGCCGCCGTGTTCGGCGGCGTCGGGATGGGGCCGCAGGAACACGCCTTCCGGAGCGGCGTCGACGTGATGATCGCCACCCCGGGCCGCCTGCTCGACCACTTCAAGTCGCAGTACGGCAAGCTCCCCGGGATCGAATACCTCGTGCTCGATGAAGCCGACCGGATGCTCGACATGGGCTTCCTCCCCGACATCAAGCGGATTCTCAAGCACATCCCGACCCACCGCCAGACGCTCTTCTTCTCGGCCACCATGCCCACGCCGATCATGTCGCTGGTGCGCGAGATGCTGAAGGATCCGGTGTTGATCAACCTCGAGCGGCAGTCGAAGCCGGCCGTCGGCATCACCCAGGCGCTCTACCCGGTGGCGCAGGAGCTGAAGTCGACGCTGCTGCTCACGCTGCTCCAGCGCGGCGAGATGCAGGAGGTGCTGGTCTTCACCCGCACCAAGCATCGCGCCAACCGGTTGCATGCCTTCCTGAGCAAGCACGGCATTCCGGCGGAACGGATCCACGGCAATCGCTCGCAGGCGCAGCGGACCGACGCGCTCGCCGGCTTCAAGAAGGGGAAGTATCGCGTCCTCGTCGCGACCGACATCGTCGCCCGCGGCATCGACATCGAGGAGCTCGGCCACGTCGTCAACTTCGACGTGCCGCTCGTCCCCGAGGATTACATCCACCGCATCGGCCGGACCGCGCGGGCCGAGGCCACCGGCGACGCCTTCACCTTCGTGGCGCCGGAAGAAGAGAGCGAGCTGCGCCAGATCGAGAAGGTCCTCAACAAGCGGCTGCCGCGCGTCACCGTGCCTGATTTCGATTACCGCGCCAAGCCCGAGGTCGCCCTGGAGGTGCCGCTCGCCGAGCGGATCGCCGCGATCCGGGCCCGCAAGTCGGATGAACGCGCGCGGGCCAAGGAGAAGGCCGCGCGTCGTGCCGCCCAGCCGGGCGCCGCGCCAGCCCCCACTGCCCCCCGCGGGGAGCGCCCTCGGGCCGCTGCCGCGCGTGGACGCACCACGAAAGGACGCCGCCCCTGATGGCTGATTTCGCCACCACGAGTCGCCCACTCCCCGAGATCATTCAGGGAGGGATGGGTGTCGCCGTCTCCGACTGGCGCCTTGCCAACACCGTGGCGAAGGCCGGCCAGCTCGGGGTGATTTCCGCGACCGGCATTGATACCGTCCTCGTGCGCCGGCTGCAGGACGGCGACGCCGGCGGTCACATGCGCCGGGCGCTCGCCGCGTTCCCGATTCGTCGCGCCGCGGACCACTTCCTCTCGAAGTATTTCCTCGCCGAGGGACGCGAGCCCGGGAAGCCCTACGCGTTGCTGCCGATGTACAAGCAGGTCGTCCGCCGCGAGCGCGAGGAAGCGCAGATGCTGGGCGCGTTCGTCGAGGTCTGGCTCGCGAAGGAGGGCCATGACGGACTCGTCGGCGCCAACCTGCTGACCAAGATCCAGCGCCCGAACCTCGCCGCGCTCTACGGGGCGATGCTCGCCGGTGTCGACTACATCCTGATGGGCGCCGGTATCCCGCGCGAGATTCCGCCGGTCCTCGACGCCTTCGCCACGCACCAGTGCGCGCAACTCAAGATGGATGTCCTCGGCCTCGAGGAAGGACGCACCGAATACATCACGCTCGATCCGGCCGACTATTGGGACGGCGCCACGCCGGTCGCGGTGACCCGGCCCGCCTTCCTCGCCATCGTGGCGTCGAACTCGCTCGCGACGATGCTCGCCCGCAAGGGTGGCGGTGGCGTGCAGGGCTTCATCATCGAGGGGCCGACGGCCGGTGGCCACAACGCCCCACCGCGCGGCACCATGGTGCTGAACGACGCGGGCGAGCCGATCTACGGTGAGCGCGACATCGTCGACCTCTCCCAGATCGGCGAACTCGGTCTCCCATTCTGGCTTGCCGGTGGCGAAGGATGGCCCGACCGACTCGGCAAGGCGAAGGCGGCCGGCGCGGCGGGCATCCAGATCGGGACGCTCTTCGCCTTCTCGAATGAGTCCGGCTTCACGGCCGAACTGAAGCGCTCCGTACTCGAGAGCGCCCTCCGGGGCGAAGTCGCCGTCCGCACCGATCCACTCGCCTCACCGACGGGCTACCCCTTCAAGGTGGTGACCTGGAGCGGCGACAAGGATGCCGGCATTCCTCGCAAGCGCATCTGCGACATGGGCTACCTGCGCACCGCCTACGTCCGCGAGGACAAGAAGATCGGCTTCCGCTGCGCCTCCGAGCCGATCGAGGACTACGTGAAGAAGGGCGGTGAGCTGGCAGAGACGACCGGCCGCCGCTGTCTCTGCAATTCCCTGATGGCCAACGTGAACATCGGCCAGTACCGGGAAAATGGTTATCAGGAGACGCAGCTGCTCACCAGCGGCGACGACCTGACGGCGATTGCCGAGTTCCTGCAAGGCCGCACCAGCTATTCCGCCGTCGATGTGATCGAGTACCTCCTCGCCAACACGGTGGCTGCGCGGGCGTAGCCCGCGCCCACGGATCCCCGTACCCCGAGGCCGGATGCGCCGCATCGCCCGTCTGGCATGGCCCGTCGTGACGGCGCTCGTCCAGGCCGCGACGAGTTGGAGTGTGCTCCTTTACTTCATCCCGCGCGCCATCCTTCGATGGCAGCTGGTCGCTGAGTTGCGACACTTCGGCATCGAACCGCTCGTGCTCCCCGGTCTCGTGGTGCTCGCCCTGACGTCCACCGTGAATCTCTGGAGTCGCCTGACGCTCGCCGTCCGCGGCGAGGGGCCGGCGATTCTCTTCACGCCCCCCGCGAAGCTGGTGGTGACCGGCCCCTACGCCTGGATCCGCAACCCCATCGCGGCCTCGACCATTCTCCAGGGGATCGGCGTCTGCCTGTATACGGGCTCCGCGCTGCTGATCGGCTACCTCGTCCTCCTCGTGCTGGTCTGGCACCTGCTGATACGCCCGGGCTCGGAGCACGAGCTGCAGCGTCGCTTCGGCCGAGAGTACGAGTTCTACCGCCGCAGCGTCCGCTGCTGGCTGCCGATGCGCCGACGCTTCCGCCCCCGCGGTGCACTCCCACCGATCGACACCTCCGAGATGGTGATCCGCAGCAGCCCGCGGCGACGGCGTCGCTGATGGCGGCATCTCCGGCGCCTCGCCTCCTTGCCACCTGGGCGCGCCTGCATCATCTGCCCGGCGGCCGCTGGCTCTTCTCGCGCCTGCTCGGCTGGATGGTGCCCTACACCGGGTCGATCGGGGCGCGGGTCGAGCGGCTCGAGCCCGGACAGGTCACCGTGTCCCTGCGCGACCGCCGCGCCGTGCGCAACCACCTCCGCTCGGTCCACGCGATCGCGCTCGTGAACCTCGCCGAGGTAACCAGCGGGCTCGCCATGCTCACCGCCGTGCCGTCGAACGTGCGCGGCATCGTGACCGGACTCCGCATCAGCTACGGCAAGAAGGCCCGCGGTCGGCTGGTCGCCGAGAGCGTGGCGACGCCGCCCCTCGTGGGCACGGAGCCGGTCGACGCCGAGGTCACCGCCACCATTCGCGACGCGGCGGGCGACGAGGTGGCCGTGGCCACTGTCACCTGGCGTCTCGAGGCGCTCTGATGGACACCCCGTTCACCCGCCACGCCGACGTCGAGGTCCCGCTCATCTGCGGCCCGATGTATCCCTGCTCCAATCCCGAGCTGGTCGCGGCGGTCTCCGCCGCCGGCGGACTCGGCGTCGTGCAGCCCATCGCGTTGACCTACGTGCATGGCCACGACTTTCGCGAGGGGCTGCGGCTGATCCGATCGCTCACGCCGAAGCCGATCGGGATGAACGCGCTGATCGAACAGTCGTCGGCCCGCTATCGGGTGCAGATGGAGAAGTGGATCGAGATCGCGCTCGAGGAGGGGATCCGCTTCTTCATCACCTCGCTCGGCAACCCACGGTGGGTGGTCGAGCGCGTCACCGCCGTCGGCGGCATCGTCTATCACGACGTCACCGAACCGAAGTGGGCCGAAAAGGCCCTCGCGGGTGGCGTCCACGGACTGATTGCGGTCAACCGACGCGCGGGTGGACATGCCGGCGGGCGCGACGCCACCACCCTCCTCCACGAACTGGCGACGTTCGGCGTGCCGGTGGTGGCCGCTGGCGGCGTGGGCGAGGCCGACGAGTTTCGGGCGATGCTCGACCTCGGCTATGCCGCCGTCCAGTGCGGAACGCGGTTCATCGCGACGACGGAGTGCCGGTCAAGCGAGGCCTACAAGGCGGCGATTCTCCGGGCCGGGGAAGATGATATTGTTCTCTCGGAACGCATCACCGGCGTCCCGGTGGCCATTATCCGGACGCCGCTGGTCGAGAAAATGGGGCTCCGGGCTGGCCCCCTGGCCCGCTGGATGCTGCGGGGTCGGCGCACTCGCCACTGGATGCGGACGATCTACGCCCTCCGGTCGCTCTGGCAACTGAAGCGGAGCTCCCAGGACCGCCACGGCACGATCGAGTATTGGCAGGCCGGGCGGTCGGTGGCGCGGATCACGTCGATCGAGCCCGCGGGGGGGGTGGTGCGGCGCTTTGCTGCGGCCCTCGCGCCCGAGACTGGGGGAGACTCTTCCCCAAATCCAGTTCCGCAATGATCTTTACCGCTAGTCCCATTGGTCCTGCCCACCCCCCTGCATACTCCAGCAAAGGATTGACGGCATGTTCCTGAGGAACGTTCGTCTCGGCGCGGCGCTCGCACTGCTGCTCGGCGCGGTCACTCCGCTCTCCGCGCAACAGATCGCGGCGATCCGCGGCACGGTGACCCGCAGCGGCGACAACCAGGCCCTCGCGGGTGTGGTCGTCACGCTCAAGGGCACCACGATCGTCACCACCACCAACGGCAACGGCAAGTACGTCTTTCTTCGCGTGCCTGCGGGGAGTCAGACCCTCGTCTTCCGGTGGCTCGGCTACGCGCCAATCGAGAAGACGGTCACCGTCGGAACCGACCAGACCGTCGATGCGACGCTGGAGCCGAAGGCCGTCGCGCTCGGCGACCTGACGGTCACCGCCGCGTCGAAAGAGCCGGAGCGGATCGTCGAGGCCCCCGCGGCCGTGTCGACGATCGAGCCCCGCGTGCTCCAGGCCACCGGCGCCACCGGTCAGGCACCGCTCGCGCTGGCGCAGACCGCCGGCGTCGACATTGTCCAGAGCGGCGTCAATGACTTCAACATCAACGCGCGCGGCTTCAACTCCTCGCTCAATCGTCGCGTGCTCACGTTGCTCGATGGTCGCGACCTCGCCATCGACTTCCTTGGCTCGCAGGAGTGGAACTCGCTCACCGTCTCGACCGAGGACATGCGCGGGATGGAGCTGGTGCGTGGCCCCGGCTCGGCGCTCTACGGTCCGAACGCCTTCGCTGGCGTGCTGAACATGTCCACGCTCTCGCCGCGCGAAGCGCTCGGTGGCCGGATCAGCGCGTCGGTCGGCGGGCTCTCCTCGAAGAAGATCGATGGCCGGATCTCGGCTCTCTTCGGCGAAGGGCGCTACGGTATCCGCTTCACGGGTGGCTACAACACCAGCGATACCTGGAGCCGCTCGCGGACCTCGATCGACTCCGTCTCCGCGACAACCGGGGCGGCGTTCTCGTTCGCGCTGCGCAGCGAATACAAGGAGGCACGCACCGGGGCCAGCGATCTGGTGATCAAGGCGCAGACGCCCGAGCTCCGCGCGCTGGCTGGCCAGGACTGCGGCGGCACGAGTGAGGCCTGCGCCGGCGGCACCCGCCGGCCAAAGGGCGATCGTGACCTGCTCAGCAGCGCCTACGGCGCGGTGCGCCTGGACCGCTACTTCGGCTCGAACGTCTTCACCCTCGAGGGTGGCGCGTCGCAGGTTGAGGGCGAGGTCCTGGTGACCGGCATCGGCCGGGCGCAGGTCGGCAAGACCCGCAAGCCGTTCGTGCGGGCGGCCTACAACAGCGGCCACCTGAACGTCTTCGGCTACATGAACCGCCGCGAGTCCATCGACACGACCTATCTGCTCAACAGCGGCAACGGGCTGATGGAAACCGGCACCGTCTCGCATATCGAGGCGCAGGGCAACCAGACCTTCATGGACGGCAAGTTCCGCCTGATCGGCGGCGCGTCGTACCGGAACTACAGCCTCAACACCTTCGGCACGCTGATGGGCCTCGCGGACGACGACCGCAGCGATGCCGTCACATCGGTGTTCGGTCAGGGCGAGTTCCGCATCGGCGACAAGATCCGCCTCGTCGGTGCCGCACGCTACGACGAGGGCGACCTCTTCGAGGGGCAGGTCTCGCCGAAGGGGGCGATCGTCTACACGCCGAATGAGAACCACGCCTTCCGCTTCACCGTGAACAAGGCGTTCCAGACCGCGAACTACTCGGAGTTCTTCCTCCGCGCCAACGCCGGTGCGCCGGTGAACTTCTCGGCCCTCGAGGCCGGCCTCCGCGCCAATGCCCAGCTCGGCCCGGCGCTCGCCGGCGTGCCGCAGGGCCAGCTCTTCACCAACTCCGCCGCGGTGCCGGTGCTCGCGCGCGGCAACGCCGCACTCGACGTCGAGAAGACCACCGGCTACGAAGTCGGCTACAAGGGCGCACTGAGCGAGAAGGTGTACGTCACCGTCGACCTCTACCAGAACAACATCACCGGCTTCATCACCGACCTGCTCCCGGGCGTCAACGCGGCCTTCCCGTACTGGACCGCACCGGCCGCCGTGCCGGGCGCCGCCGTGCCGGGCCTCATCGGCGCAATCAAGGCCCAGCTGGGTGCGAACCCGGCGACGGCCCTCGCGGCCGCCGGCCTCACCCGCGATGAGAACGGCAACACGGCCGTGCTCGTTTCGTACACCAACGCCGGTGACGTCGACCAAAAGGGTCTCGATGTCGGCCTCGGCTTCCAGCTGACGTCCGAGCTGCGCGCCGATGCGACCTTCTCGTTCTTCGACTTCACTGTCAACAGCCAGCGTGCCGGCGACCAGCTCCTGCCGAACACGCCGGACCGCAAGGCCACGCTCGGCCTGACCTACGAGGGCGCACGGAACGGCATCAATGCGACGCTGAGCTCGCGCTTCGTGGCGTCGTATGACTGGGCCGCCGGCGTCTTTGTCGGCCGCGTCCCGGCGCAGCAGCAGGTCAACGCCACCATCGGCTTCGACACCGGCGAAGGCTACCGGCTGTTCGCCAATGGCGTAAACATCTTCGACCAGCAGCGCTACCAGCTGTTCGGCGGTGCCGTGATCGGCCGCCGGGTCCTGTTCGGAGTCAGCACGCTGTTCTAGTCGGACAGTTCGTGTAGCGAGAAGCGAGAAGCGAGAAGCGTGGCTCGGCGGGAAGATCTCTCCGCCGGGCCACGCTTCTCGCTTCTCGCTTCTCGCGATTATCCTTGGCCCCCGTGCCCAGTCCCACCCTCCTCCCGCTCCCCGTCGAGATTCCCGACGCCCTGGAGCCGCCCACGCTCTGCCGCTTCGAGGCGGTCGTGGGCCCGGGCGAGGCCAGTCGAGAGATCCTCGTGGCCCTGCCGCCGGGGTATAACCACCACCCGCGCACGCGGTATCCGGTCGTCTACCTGCAAGACGGGCAGAACTGCTTCGACCCGATGACGTCCTACGCCGGCCACTGGAGCCTGCTCGAGACGCTGGCCGCGCACCCGCGACACCCCGTCATCCTGGTGGCGATCCCGAACCTCGGCCACGGCCGCCTGCGCGAGTACTCCCCCTTCGACGACGTGATTCGCGGCGTGGGCGAGGGGATGGCCTACCTCCGCTACGTCGCTCGCACCGTGAAGCCGCTGATTGATCGTTCATTCCGGACTCGCCCCGAACGCGCGTCGACCGCCATCGGAGGATCCTCCATGGGCGGACTCCTCGCGCTCTACGCGATGATCCAGGAGGCCGGCACCTTCGGCGCGGCGTGGGTCCTCTCCCCCGCCCTCTGGTACGCCGGCGGCGCGATCTACGACTGGGTCGCCACCCAGCCCGGACCCGTCGGTCAGCTCTGGCTCGACACCGGCGTGAAGGAAGGCGTCGACCAGCTCGACGAAGTTCGCCGCATGCGCGACCTCCTCGTCACCCGCGGCTGGCGCCTCGACCAGGGACTCCACTACCTCGAAGACCCCGATGGCGATCACGACGAAGCGTCGTGGGGTCGACGCGTGGATGAACAGTGGACGCGAATGGTGGGGATGCTGAAATAGGTCGTACGTCGTAGGTCGTAAGTCGTAGGTCGTAAGTCGTAGGTCGTGTACGGTGTCATCCCGAACAACGTGAGGGATCTGCGTGGTGGCTGCCACGCAGGTCCCTCGCTTCGCTCGGGATGACCTACGACCTACGACTTACGACTCCTTCACCGGCACCACAAACTCCCCCGTCTTCGCCCGCCATTCCGACGCACCCACGAAGTACTTCCCGGCAAAGTTCGCGAAGCGGGTCCGCATCCCGTCGATGATCTCGTAGAAGGTCGGGATCACCAGCAGGGTGAGGATCGTCGAGGTAATCGTGCCGCCGATCACGGCGCGGCCGAGCGGCGCGCGGAAGTCGGCGCCCTCGCCGAGGCCGAGCGCCACCGGGATCATCCCGGCGATCAATGCAAAGGTTGTCATCAGGATCGGCCGGAGCCGGATCCGCCCCGCCTCGATCAGCGCCTCGCGCAGCGGCAGGCCGCGCTGCTCGCGCGCCCACTTGGCGAAGTCGATCAACAGGATCGCGTTCTTCGCCACGATCCCCATCAGCAGGATCACGCCGATCAGCGACATGATGTTGATGGTGTCACCAGTCATGATCAGCGTCAGCACCACGCCGATCAGCGACAGCGGCAGCGAGATCAGGATGGCGATCGGATCGAGGAACGAGCCGAACTGCACCACCAGGATCAGGTACATCATCAGCACCGCGATGCCGAGCGCCGTGAAGATGTTTCGGAACACCTCGGCCTGGTCGCGCCCCTGCCCGCCCTCGATGATGCCGTACCCCGGCGGGAAGCCGAGCTGGTCGAGCTTGGCGCGGATGTCGACCGAGACCTCGTTCAGTGCCCGCCCCTCGGTGTTCGCGCCGAGCGTGATCACCTTGTTGCGGTCGAGGTGGTCGATCTGCCCCGGGGCGATCTCGCTGCGCACCGTGGCGATCTGGCCGAGCGGCACCGTGCTCGTGGTGCCGTTGGCACCGCGCACCGTGATCGGCAGCTGTGCCAGGTCCGCCGCGCGGCCGCGCGCGTCGGGGGCGAGCCGGATCCGCACATCACGCGTCTCGCCGGTCGGGTCGACCCAGTCGCCCGCGTCGATCCCGGCGAACGACGGCCTGAGCGCCTGCGCCACCTGCGCCACCGACAGCCCGAGCGATCCGGCCAGTCCGCGGTTCAGGTCGACCGTCTCTTCCTCACGCGTGCCGCGCACCGAGAGGCCGACGTCGGCAGCGCCCTTCACCGTCTGCGCCGCGGCCACCGCCCGCTCGGCCAGCTGCGTCAGCACCGCCGCATCCGGCCCCTGCAACTCGAACTGGATCTCCTTCATCGCCCCGGCAAAGCCCGACGAATAGACCGAAACGTTCGCGCCGCCGACCTGCTGGAACTCCTTCCGCAGCATCGTGGCGATCTCGGTCTGCGACGCTGTCCGCTCCGCCTTCGGCGTCAGCTTGACGTACACCTGCGCCTGGTCGACGCCCGGCGTCCGCATCGGCAGCGGATTCCCCGCCGTGATGTAGGTGTAGGCCACCTCCGGGTGCGACCGCGCGATCTTGGCCACGGCCTCGGCGCGCTCGAGGGTATACGCGAGGTTCGCGCTCGGCGGCGATTCGACGATCGCCTCGAACTCCGAGCGATCGGCCATCGGCACGAAGCCGAAGCCGCCAATTGTGAACTGAAGGCCGATCGCGACGGCGAAGGAGAGGACTGCCAGGAACACCATCGACCACCGGTGATCAAGCGCCCAGCCGACGACGCTCGCGTAGCCTTCGGTCATCCGGTCGAACCAGCGGTTGAACTTGTCGAGCGTGCGCGTGATGAAGCCCTTCTCATGCTCCTCCTGGTGCGGGTCGGCCCAATAGGCCGAGAGCATTGGGTCGAGCGAGAACGAGACGAAGAGCGACACCAGCACCGCGCAGGCGATCGTGAGCGCGAACGGCTTGAACCACTGGCCGGCCTGCCCCGACATGAACGCCACCGGGACGAAGACCGCGACGATCGAGAAGGTCGTGGCCGCCACGGCGAGTCCGATTTCGGCGGTCCCCTCGTGGGAGGCCGTCATGTGGTCTTTCCCCATCTCGATGTGGCGCACGATGTTCTCGCGCACCACGATGGCATCGTCGATCAGGATGCCGATCGCCAGCGAAAGGCCGAGCAGCGACATCGTGTTCAGCGTGAAGCCGAACGCCCACACCGCGATGAACGACGCCAGCACCGACACCGGCAGCGCCAGGCCGGTGATCACCGTCGAGCGCCACGAGTTGAGGAACAGGAAGACCACCAGCACCGTCAACACGGCGCCCTCGATCAGTGCCGACTGCACGTTGGCGACGGCGCGCTCGACCCGGAAGCCCTGATCGCGGACGATGCTCACCTTGGCATCACCCGGCAGCGTCCCCTCGAGGCGCTTCAACTCCTCCTTGAGCGAGGCCACGACACTCGTGGTCGAGTAGCCCTTCGCCTTCTTCACCTCGATGCCCACGGCCGGCTTGCCACTGAAGTTCGCCGCGGTCCGCTGTTCCTCGTTCCCCTCGAAGACGTCGGCCACGTCGCCCAATCGCACCAGCGTGCCGTTGCGGCTGGTGATCACCAGCTGCCGGAATGCCTCCGCGTCGGCGAGGCGCCCCTTCAGGCGGATCGAGCGCTCGTCGAGGGCACCGTTGAGCCGGCCGACCGGCGCCGCGAGGTTCTGTTGCCCCACGGCGGCCACGATGGCGTCGACACCGACGCCCGCCGCCTGCATCGCGGCCGGCTTGATCTGCACTGTCATCTCAGGATACGACCCGCCCACCACCGTGACCTCGGCGACGCCCGCCACCGAGCGCAACGCTCGCACCACGGTCGGATCGGCCACGCGCGTCAACTCTTCGGGCGACATCGTCGACGACGCCAGGCTCAGCGACAGCAGCGACTGCTGCGCCGGGTCGAAGCGAGTAATGATCGGCTCCTTCATTTCCGTCGGCAGGTCGTCGCGGATCGCGGCGATCGCGTCGCGCACGTCCTGGGACGCCTCGGCCACCGGCTTCGTGAACTCGAAGAAGACCGTGAACTGCGCCAGGCCGTCCACCGCGTTGACCTTGGTCTTGGAACGATCGACGCCGGCGATCGCGAGCACCGCTTCCTCGATCGGCTCGACGATCTCGCGCTCGACGATGTCGGGCGAGGCGCCCGGGTAGACAATGCTCACCGCGACGATCGGCTGCTGAATGTCGGGGAACTCGTCGGTCTGCAGGTTGAACAGCGCCGCGACACCGAACGCCACCAGCGCCAGCATCGAGACGATGGTGATCATCGGGCGCTTGATCGCGAAGTCAGAGATCCACATGGTGGACTCCTCCCCGCTCAGCTGCCGGTGCGCGTGACGCGCACCGACGAGCCGGTGGGGGTTCCGAGCGCGCCGCCGAGCAGCACCGTGTCGCCACGCGCCAGACCGGTCACCACGACCCGCTCGCGAAGCTCATCGCGGAGCCCAGCCGTCACCGGCACCGACTCGACCTTGCCTCCCTTCAACCGCTTGACCGACGGCGTGGCGGCCCGAGGATCGAGTGCCGAGAGCGGCACGGCCAACGCGTGGGCCGATTCGATCGTCACCCGGCCCTCGGCGAACAGCCCGCTCGCGAGCGCCTGATTGCGATTCGGCACGACCACGTAGATCCGCACCTGGCGTGTGGTGGCATCGACCGTCGGATTGATCCGTGCCACCGTACCGGTCACCAGCTGCTTGCTCATTCCGTTCAGCGTGAACTCGACCGTTGCCCCGCGCTTGATGGCGCCCAGATGTTCCGACGGGACGGACGCCTCGAGCGTGAGCTCGGTCGCGTCGACCACCGTGGCCAGCAGGGTCGCGCCACCGGCACCGCCCTGCACTACATCGCCCACACTCACCGGCAAATCGCTGATCACGCCGGCGAACGGCGCGCGCACCGTGCCGTCGCGCAGCAACTTCTCCGCGGAGGCAAGGCGCGAAGTCGCATCGGCGACGGCGGCTGAGGCGGCCTGTGCCTGGGCCCGGGCGCCTTCCTCGTCACGATCGGCGATTGCGCCGGCCTTCAGGAGCGTGGCGGCGCGTTCGGCATTGCGCGTCGCGAGCTGCGCCTGCACCTGGGCACTGCGGAGCGCCGAGCGTGCCGAGCGCGCCTGTTCCGCGGCCACCGTGGTGTCGATCAGCGCGATCGCTTGGCCCGCGCTGACTGCCTGTCCTTCCTTCACGTAGAGCGCGAGGACGGTGCCTGACATCTGCGACCGGACCTGGGCGGTGCGCTCCGACGTCAGGGTCCCGGAAAGCGCCGGTCCGCTCTCGATCACGAGCGAATCGACCATCGCCACCTGATCGGCGGAGACCTGCACCGGCGGCTCCGGTGCGGCCGCTTCGGCGGCGGGCTTGCTGCACGCGGCCGTGGCGAGCACGACCAACGGGACGAGGCGCACCAGGCGCCGCAGAAGGGTGTCGGGGGTCATCGTCGTCTCAACGCCCGTCGGTACGGGCCGTAGGGTCATGAAGGAGCGCATCAGAAGCCTCCCGACGTGGCAGTGCCGAACGGGAGATCACGCAGCAACGCCATCCTGAGGCGCGTCACCTGGAAATCACGCGCAGCCTGCGCGCGGTTGGCCTCGGCCTGCTGCAGCTGCAGTCGGGCCTCCGCCAGGTCGGTCAACGTCGAGAGCCCGTTGCGCACCCGGACCTCGGTGATGCCGTAGGCGCGGGCAGCCTGTTCCGCCGTCCCGGCGCTCGCCGTCCACGACGCCTCCGCCCCCTGCAACTCAAGTTGCAGTGCCTCGGCTTCGCGGGTGGCGACTTCAGTGGCCTGACGCAGCCGCAGCGCCGCGTCGTCGCGCGCCGCCTCGGCCGCCAGCACGTCGGAGCGTAGCGCACCGCCAGTGTAGAGTGGCACCCGCACGCGGACAGCGACGGTCCAGTCGGTCAGGAACTTCTTGATCCCGAAGACATCGTCCGGAAACGCGATCTTGGCGTAGTCGCTGCTCAGGGCGAGCGACGGCAACCGCGTGCCGCGCGCCGAGGAGAGGTTGCCGTCGCTGGCACGCAGCCCCGCCTCCGCTTGCCGCACCGGCGCGCGGTCGAGCGCCCCGCCCGTTCCGGCCGCCGCGATGGTGGCGGCAAACGCCGGCAACACGACGGCGCTGGTATCGCCCAGCGGTGTCACGAGCGTCAGCACGGTTCCGGCAGGAAGATCGAGCAGTTGACGGAGCCTGAGCAGCGCCTGGTCGCGCTGCACACGGCGCTGGATCACCACGGGCCGCTGATTGTCGCGGGCAACCGACGCCCGCAACAGGTCGAACTCGGCGGCGTTGCCGACCTCGCGCGCCAGCCGAGTCTCGGCCAGCGTCCGTTCCGACTGCGCGAGCGACGAGTCGGCGATCGTCAGCAACCGCTCGGCCAACTGCGCGTCGAGGTAGGCCTGTGCCCCCTCGACGATCGCGCGTGCCCGCTCGGCCGCGAGCACCAGCTCGGCGCGGTCGAGGGCCGCGTTCGCCGCGCCACGCCGACCGGCCAGCGCCGGGTTGTAGATCGTCTGTGTCCCGGAGAGACCGAAGTTCCACTGGTTGGCGCGGCCAAAGGGGAGGTTCGAGAAGTCGAGGCCACCGTTGCCGTTCGCCGAACAATCGAGCCCGCGCTCGAGCGAATCGAGACGCTCCGCCAGCGGCAGCGACGGATTCGGTCGGAAGGTGCCGCAGTTGGTCGGCGCCGGCGTCGAGTCGTTGCTGCCCGAGCTCAACCCGGAGAACTGCGTCTTGAGCGTGCGGGTGTACGCGACGCTGCCGTTCAACTGCGGCAGGTAGGCCGACCGCGCCTTCATCTGGCCGGCCTCCGCACTCCGCACCGCGGCACGCGCGATCCCCACGGACTCCGATGCCGAATCGACGCGCGCCAACGCGTCCCCCAACGTCAGGCGCACGGGCTCACCCGACGGGCCGGTGCTGGCCTTTGGCTGGGGCGACGCATGCGTCGCCCCTACACCGTTCGGTGTCCCCGTCTGCGCCGATGCCGTCCCCGCGCCCACGAGCATCGCGGCGACCACCATCCACGCCCGCCTCACGACCGCACCCCCAACGCGCGCGTCGTCAGGTCGACGAACGCCTCGATCGTCACCGGCACCGTCATCCCACCACACGACGGCACCACGTCGCGGGTGATGCCATCCAGGAAGATTGCATTCATCAGCATTACGGTCGCCCCTTCGAGCGACCCCTCGTCAGCGATCAGTCCACGCGCACGCGCCTTCGCGAGATACCCCACCATCTGTTCCATCGCCCGCATCGCCCCCGCACAACTGACCGGGGCCACTTCCGGATGTTCCTCAAACTCGGCCAGCGCCGTGCGGATCAGCTTCCGCTGACTGACCGCGTGGGTGTGGACGGCCAGCGCCCACGCCAACAGTTCCGACCGCACCTGACCCGGCTCGTCCGGCAGGATCGCCAACGGCCCGACCGTCGCTGCCACCTCGATCGCCTCCCGAAGCAGGACCTCCTTCGAGCCGAAGTGCCGGAAGACGGTGACTTCATTCACGCCCGCCGCATCGGCGATCCGGCGGGTGGTGGTCCCGCGCCAGCCATGTTCGGCGAAGAGCTGGGCGGTGACCTCGAGGAGCGACGTTCGAATATCCATGCGCCGATATTACCTAACAGTGTTTAACGGAGCAAGTACCCACTTACAGGACGGAGCCAGCACGACCGCGCGCCCAATTCGGGGACCGGGGTCCTATTGTTTCAGAATGCACCGGTGCTGCCGTGACCAGTAACCAGTGACCTGTCACCTGGAACACCCCTGGTCACGGGTTACCGGTCACGGGTCACTTGCTGCTGTTCGCCGTTCGCTGTTCGCCGTTCGCTGGTCGCCGTTCGCAGTTACTTTCTCTCTTCACCCTCAACGCCGGACCGTTCAGGATGTGGCAGCGTACCACCCACCGCTGGGAGAGTGCCAACCTCCTGGGGCGGTCGATGGAACTCGTGGTGCATGGCCATGCCGGGGCGCGGGTGCTGGTCTTTCCAACCTCGATGGGGCGCTTCCACGAGTGGGAGGATCAGGGCATGGCCCAGCTGCTCGCCGACCAGCTCTCGGCGGGCCAGCTGCAGCTGATCTGCGTCTCGAGTGTCGACGCCCTGAGCTGGTACGACGACCATGCGCATTCGCATCACCAGGCCGAATGGCACGCGCGCTATGACGCGTACCTCCGCGACGAAGTGTTGCCGTTCACGCTGGCGAACAACCCGAACCCGTTCCTGATCACGATGGGGGCCTCGTTCGGCGCCTACCATGCGCTGGCGTTCGGCTGCCGCTATCCCGAGCTCGTCGGCCGGATCCTCGCGATGAGCGGCCTGGTCGACATCAAACGGCTGACCCACGGCTACTCCGACGACCTGGTGTACGCGTACAACCCCGCCGACTTCATGCGGCACGAGCACGACCCGGCGCGCCTCGAGGCGTTCCGCCGGATGGACATCATCCTGGCCGTGGGGCGCGACGACACGCTCCGGCCCGGCAACGAGGAATTCTCGCGGGTGCTCTGGCAGCGCGGGATCGGCAATGCCCTCCGTCTCTGGGACGGCTGGGCACACGATTGGCCCTGGTGGAAGCAGATGGTCCGACTCTACATCGGTGGACACGACTGAGGACGTCATGAGCAAGGACAAGGAATCGCAGGCCGGCCCGAAGCGCATCGGACTCCTCGTGGGACGCGAGTGGTCGTGGCCCCCCGCCTTCATCGAGGAAGTGAATCGGCGCGACGCCGGCGTGGTCGCGGAGTTCGTCACCCTCGGCGGCCCGACCCTCGACGACGCCATCCCCTGGGACGTGGTCGTCGACCGCATCTCCCACGAGGTGCCGTTTTACCGCACCTGGCTCAAGCATGCCGCCACGCGCGGCGTGAAGGTGATCAACAATCCCTTCATGTGGACGGCCGACGACAAGTTCTTCGGCGCGACTCTCGCCGAGGCGAACGACATCCGCTCGCCGAAGACGATCCTGTTGCCGAACAAGGACTACGTCCCCGGCATCAAGCACGACGAGTCGCTGCGCAACCTCGAGTACCCGCTTGACTGGCAGGGCATCATCGACCACATCGGCCTCCCCTGCGTCCTCAAGGACGCGCACGGCGGTGGCTGGCGCGACGTCTATGTCTGTCACACCCTCGACGAACTGCTCTACCATTACGATCGCTGCGGCATGCTGACGATGATCGTGCAGGAGTTCATCGTCTGGGAGGAGTTCATCCGCTGCCTCTGCATCGGACGGGAGCACGTCCTCGTGATGAAGTACGATCCGAAGGAGCGGAAGTATCATGTCGGGGAGTTCCTCGAACCCGAGATGAAGGAGACGATCATCAAGCAGGTGCGGAAGCTCTGCCGCGCCCTCGGCTACGACATGAACTCGATCGAATTTGCGATCCGCGACGGCGTGCCGTATGCCATTGACTTCATGAATCCGGCGCCCGACTTCGACATCAACTCGCTCACGCCGAGCCACTTCGAGTGGGCGGTGCAGACGATGGCCGACGTCACCATCGCGCTGGCCCTCGAGGAGCGCGTCGCGCCGAAGCCGAAGGCGAAGCACCTCTTCGCCGGGCACGAGCGCGCGGGATGAGTCAGCACGCGGTCGCCGCCTTCCACGACGGCCTCGACGACGGACTCGCCCGCGAGTCCTCGGAATGGCTCACCGCGCGGCAGCGCGAGATCGGCCTGACCTTTGGCGAGCGCCCGCTCTGCACCGTCATCCGGCCGCGCTTCCTCTCCCCGGTCGAGTACGACACCCTGCGCGCCGCGGCGGCCTCGCTGCTCGGCGCCTTCCGCCACGCCGGCGCCATGGCGCAGGACGACGCCCCCTTCCGCGCCCAGTTCCGCCTGGCCGATTGGGAAGAGCAGCTCCTCGCCACCGCGCCCCGGCTCCATGTGGCGGCCCCGCTTTCGCGCCTCGACGCCTTCATCGATCCGGTCACCGGCATCGCCCGGATCACCGAGTACAACGGCGAGACCCCGGCCGGCACCGGCTACACCGACGCGTTGGCCGAGCTCTTTCTGGCCCTCCCGGCGATGCGTCCGTTCCTGGAGCAGTGGGTGGTGCGCCCGCTCCCGGCGATGGGCCATGTGCACAATGTCCTGCTCGAGAGCTGGCACCGCTTCCGCGGCGTCCGCAGCGTGCCGAGCATCGCGATCGTCGACTGGGACGACGTCCCGACCCTCGCCGAATTCCGGATCTGCCTCGATTACTTCCGTGCGATGGGCGTCCCCTGTCGGATCACCACCCCCGAGGCGCTGCGCTACGAAGGCGGCAAGCTCAAGGACGCCGACGGCGTGGTCATCGACCTGATCTACAAGCGGGTCCTCCTGCACGAGCTCATCGCCGAAGGCGGGCTCGATCATCCGATGGTGCGCGCGGTGGCCGACGGCGCCGTCTGCATGGTGAACCCGTTCGCCTGCAAGCCGCTCCACAAGAAGGCGTCGCTCGCGGTCCTGTCCGACGAGCGCAATGCCGGACGCTTCTCGCACACCGAGCGCGCCGCCATCGCCCGCCATGTGCCGTGGACGAGGGTGGTCGAAGAGCGGAAGACCGTCGTCGAAGGCGAGCCGATCGACCTGCTGCCGTGGATGCTGCGCGAGCGCGAGACGCTCGTCCTCAAGCCGAACGACGACTACGGCGGCACCGGCATCGTCCTCGGCTGGGAAGTCGACGACACTGCCTGGCACGCCGCCGTCGCGCGTGCCGTCGCCGAGCCGTACGTGGTGCAGCGGCGGATCGCGCTGCCGAGTGAGCCCTTCCCGGCCATCCACCAGGGGGCGCTCCACATCGAAGACCGCATCGTCGACACCGCGCCGTTCTGCTGGCATGGCGCGTTCATGGATGGGTGCCTGACCCGCATCTCGACCTCGACCCTCGTGAATGTCACCGCCGGTGGCGGTTCTACCATCCCCACATTCGTCGTGGAGCCCCGATGAAGCAGCCGTCGTTCACGATCGGCATCGAGGAAGAGTACCAGATCATCGATCCGGTGACTCGCGAGCTGAAGAGCTACATCACCGAGATGCTCAAGGCCGACACGGCAATCCTCCGCGAGATCAAGCCGGAGCTTCACCAGTCGATGGTCGAGGTCGGCACCCAGGTCTGCCACACGCCGGCCGAGGCGCGCGCCGAAATCGTGCGCCTCCGCGGCATGGTGATGGACCTGGCCGCGCAGAACGGCCTGGTGATCGCCGCCGCCGGCACCCACCCGTTCTCGAAGTGGATGGACCAGGAGATCACGCCGCTCGATCGTTACGCCGGCGTCAAGGAGGACCTGCAGGACCTCGCGCAGCGGCTGCTGATCTTCGGCACCCACGTGCACATCGGCATCGAGGACCGAGAGTTCCTGATCGACGCGATGAACGTCTGCCGCTACTTCCTGCCGCACGTGCTCGCGCTCTCGACCTCGTCACCCTTCTGGTTCGGCCGCAACACCGGCCTCAAGAGCTATCGCAGTGTCGTCTTCCGCAACTTCCCGCGCACCGGCATCCCGCGCACGATGGAGTCGTGGAACGACTTCGAGTCGCTGGTCAACCTCTCGGTCAAGACCAACTCGATCCCCAACGCCTCGAAGATCTGGTGGGACGTCCGGCCGAGCTGGAGCTACCCGACACTCGAGTTCCGGATCTGCGACATCTGCACCCGCGTCGACGAGGCGGTCTGCATCGGCGCCATTTTCCAGGCGATCTGCTTCAAGCTCTGGAAGCTGCGGCGCGACAACCTGACCTTCCGGCAGTACTCGGTGCACTTCATCGAGGAGAACAAGTGGCGGGCGATCCGCTACGGCCTCGAAGGGAAGCTCATTGACCTCGGCAAGGGCGAGGAGTTCCCTGCCCGCGACCTGATTCGCGAGTTGATCGAGTGGTTCCTCGACGACGTCCTCGACGAACTGGGCTCCCGGAAGGAGGTCGAGTACGCCTACAAGATCCTCAACGAGGGCACCTCGGCGGACCGCCAGCTGGCGACGTGGCGCGAAACTGGCAATCTTCACGACGTGGTGGATCGCCTCGTGGCAGAAACAGCGGAAGGAGTGCGGTAGATGGCGCAGACCCGGCCCCTCATCGGGGTGACGACCCAGACCTTGCATGCGATCGATGGCATTCCCCAGGAGCTGCCTGTCTCCTGGGTGATGAACCAGCGCTATGTCCACGCCGTCATGGCCGCGGGCGGCGTGCCGGTGCTGATCCCGCTTCTCGCCGAGGACCCGGCGACGCTTCGCGCCATCTATGAACGGATCGACGGCGTGCTGATCCCCGGCGGTGTCGACATCGACCCCGCCTACTATCGCGCGCCGCGCCATGAAAAGCTTGGCCGGCTCGACCCCGCACGCGACACCTCCGAACTGGTGCTGGCGCGCTGGGCCGTCAAGGACAACAAGCCGCTGCTCGGGCTCTGCCGCGGCCTCCAGGTGCTCAACGTCGCCCTCGGCGGCTCGCTCTGGCAGGACCTCGCCGAGGAGCGCCCCGACTCGCTGAAGCACGACTTCTTCCCGACCGCCGGCTGGGCGCGCGAACATCGCGCCCACGTCGTCGAAGTCCGCGGCGACTCCCGCCTCGGCGAAGCGATGGGCCACGGTGCCATTCCCGTGAACTCGATGCACCACCAGGGCATTCGCAACCTCGGCTACAACCTGACCGCCACCGCTACCGCGCCCGACGGCCTGATCGAGGCCATCGAGGCCACCGAGGGATTCGCCGTCGGCGTCCAGTGGCATCCCGAGATGTTCGAAGGTGGCGATGCCGGGGTTGGCCGACTCTTCGAAGCTTTTGTGGCGGCGGCGAACGGGAACAGCAGGCTCGCGTAGCGCGAGAAGGGAGAAGCGAGAAGCGCGGCTCGGCGGGAAGATCTCTCCGCTGGGCCACACTTCTCGCTTCTCGCTTCTCGCCCTATCCCCGCATCTTCAGCAAATAGCTCAGCTTCAAGAAGAAGTCGCTCCGCGTCGCCCCGAGCGCGGCGCGCCCATCGAGGTCCGGCCGTTGGCGCAGGTTGCCGTAGCCCAGGTACATCACCGTGCCAGGATTCGGCAGGTAGGTGAAGAGGAAGTTGGCCTGGAGGCCGCGCCGATCATACGCCGCGGCCGGGACGAACGTGTTGCCCTGCTGGAACACCAGCGGGAGGTTCGTGCGGCCGTCGTCGCGCAGGTCGTCGCGCGTGTCGAGCGAGTACTGGGTGATCAGGCGGATCTGCATCGCGCGAGAGAGTTGGTACTCGATGCGGCTGACCGCCACGTCCTGCAGCAGGACGCGGCTGCCGTCGGTCGCGCGGTAGATCCGGGTCTCGTTGAGCGAGAAGCCGAGCCGGAGCTGGTCATTCGGCCGGATGTTCATGCCGAGGTTGGTCGAGTACAGTCGCCCCGACGACCACTCGGCGTAGTTCTCGTCGTTGAGGCCGATCAGCGTGAAGCCGCTGAAGTCGAAGTGTTTCCACGCCGGCGTGTTGAACTGCAGGACGTAGTCGCTGTTCGGCAGCCGCTGCCCGCCGCCGGTGAACGGCGTGGGCGCGCCATTCGGCTGCTGCACATACACGCCCCGATAGATCGTCGAGTCGTAGCCGAAGGTCTCGACGAAGTACGACGCGCCGACATTCCAACCGCCCTTGAGCCTGGCCGTGGTGTTGAAGTGGAGATAGCGGTTCAGGATCTCGCCGCCGTGCACGAAGTTGTCGTACTTCCAGGTGCCCTGCACGCTCACGCCGCCGGTGACCGACTCCACCGTCTTCTTGCCGAGGAGCCAGGTGTAGCTGTGGTCGAGGACCACGTTGGCCACATCCCGCTGGCCGATCAGCCCGGAGCGCGTGATGAAGTCGCTCGGCACGGCGTTCATCGAGTAGTTGAGGCGGAGGTTGCGCCCCGCCCGACGGAAGCCCGCGCTCCAGATCGGCGCGTTGGTCACCACCCCATTGCGGCTGTCGTGGGCGTAGGCGGCGTTCCACGTCAGCGAGTTGATCCCCTTGATCACCAATCGGCCGTCGATGCCGAGGACGCGATTGGTGGCATCACCGTCGTGCTGCTCGGTCCACAGTCCGGCGATCCGTGACCCGGGGCCGAGGTCGTGGGAGGCGCGGACGATGCCATAGACCGGATGATTATCGAAGGAGGAGCCGGCCTGGTCGTCCACCGCGGCCATCACGCCGATCTGGTTGTTGCCGACCTTGCCGGTGAGCTTCGTCGCAAAAACCGGCTGCACGATGCGCCGGGTGTAGATCAGGCCGGAGGGCGCATCGAACTGCTCGACGCCGTCGAGGAAGAAGGGCCGGCGTTCGGGATAGCGCACCGCCTGCCGCGGATCGAAGGCGAACTGCGTCACATCACTCTCGACCTGCGAGAAGTCGGGATGGGCCGTGGCGCGGAGCGTCAGGTTTGGGGTCACGCCGTACCGGAGGTCGCCACCGAACTCAGGGCTGCCGCCGCCGAAGTCGAAGCGACCGCTGCCCGAAGGCGGCGCGCCCGTCACCCGTGACGTCACCGTCGGGATGATGTCGAGCGCATGGCCCGTCTCGAGATCAGTCAGCCCCTCGAGGCTGCCCGACTGCGCCAGGAATGACGACGACGCGAGCTTGGCCGAGGTCCACGTCTGTTCCTGCCCGCTCCGTTGCACCCGGCGCAGGAGGTTGATTCCCCACGTCTGCGTCTTGCTCCCCTGCATCCGGATGCTCTTGAAGGGGATCCGCATCTCGACGACATAGCCATCGGTGGTCAACGCGCCCTTCGACGTCCAGACGAAGTCCTGCGACAGATCGGGCGACTGCCGGGTCGAGGCGCCGCACCCCATCATCCCGCAGGAGACGCCGCCCGACTCGTTCAGCGCGCCATCGGCCTGCACGCCGAGCGGATTCACGGCGAAGTACGACGCCTGCCGCCCGTCATTGAAGGTCGAGAGGTAGAGCTGGACCTGGTCGTCGCTGCCGATCCGGTCGCGCTCGGCCAGCGTCGCCCGGACGCTGCCCGCCGGGGCGAACGCCCGCACCCCGATGTGCAGCGCGCTGGCGGAGTACCAGATCAGCACCTCGGTCGAATCGCCGGCGGCCACGCCGTCTACCGGGGTGAATTGCGAGAAGCCGGTCAGTATCGCGGCCTGCCGCCACATCGGCTCGTCCAGCACCCCATCGACCGTCGCGACCCCCGCCAGCCGGGGCAGCTTGACGGCCGTCTGCCCGGCCCGCCCCGAATGCACCCGCGGATCGGGATCGGACGGGCCGGGCACCACGAGAAAGGCAGCCGTGAGAGCGGAAGCGAGCAGCAGCATCGGGTGTCCAGGGGGAGAGTGGAGAACGAACGGCGAACGGCGAACGGCGAACGGCGAACGGAAGCCTGTACGACCCCCCTCCCATCGAGGTTTCGCCGTGGAAATGGACGTATCTTCACCTTCTCTGCGTCTCTGCGCGAAACCTCTGTGCCTCTCTGTCGGGATGCCCAATGACCACGATCCGACGCACCCTCCTCCTGCTCCTCCTCGCCGCCACCCCGCTCTCGGCCCAAGGCCACTGGCCTGCCGTGAAGCAGGACAAGGCGCTGGAAGCCAAGCTGCACGCGCTCGCCAACGAGGTGCAGGGCGACGTCGGTATCTACGTGCGCCACCTGAAGAGCGGTCGCGGGGCCGTGATTCGCGCCGACGAGCTCTTCCCCACGGCCTCGATGATCAAGGTGCCGATCCTCGTCACCCTCTTCGATCGGATGCAGCAGGGCGCCCTCCGCTTTGACACAACCCTGACATGGAGTGACTCGCTCCGCTACCAGGGTGAGGACGACCTCTTCGACAAGCTGCGCGACGGCGTGAAGGTCCCCCTCTCGCAGGTCTCGCTGATGATGATCACCACCTCCGACAACGCGGCGGCACTCTGGCTGCAGGCGTTGGTGGGAGGCGGCACCGTCATCAATACCTGGCTCGCGGCCAACGGCTTCGACTCGACGCGGATGAACTCGCGCACGCCTGGCCGGCAGGCGAACCGCACCGCGATGGGATGGGGGCAGACCACCCCGCGCGAGATCGCCGAGTTGATGGTGCGCATCCGCGACGGCAAGGCCGTCACGCCGACGGCATCGGCCGAGATGTATCGGCATCTCACCCGCATCTACTTCACGGGAGAAGCGCTCTCCGCCATTCCGCCCTGGGTGCAGGCCGCCTCGAAGCAGGGTGCCGTCGATCGCTCGCGCTCCGAGGTCGTCCTCGTCAATGCGCCCTCCGGCGACTACGTCTTCGCGGTGATCACGCGGAACCAGAAAGACACCAGCTACGTCGCCGCCAACCAGGGCTATGTCCTGTTGCGCAAAGTGTCCGCCCTGCTCTGGCAGACCTTCGAACCGAAGCATCCCTGGACTCCACCGAACGATGGAGGACGTTTCAAGGCGAAATAAGTGTGTGTGCCATCCGTCCACTGAGTCGTGTTCTCTGGTAGTACCGTCGCCCAACGCGCCGGGACCTTCACCAGGAGCACCTGTATGCGTACTGCCTTCTTTGCCGCTCTTCTCGCCGCCACCGTGCCGACTCTCGCCTCGGCCCAGGGCGGTTCATTTGAAACCACCGTCGGCGGCGGCGTGACCATTCCCATGGGCACCAGCGCCGATCTGTACCAGACCGGTTTCCACGGCGCCGCCTCGATCGGCTACCGGGCCTTGGATTCGAAGGCGGTCTTCAAGCTGCACGCCTCGCTGCACCGCCTGAATCAGGACGCCTTCACCGACGCGCATGCCAACATCTTCGCCGCCTTCGCGCGCATCGACTATGACGTCTCACCGATGGCGTACGTGATCGGCGGGCTCGGCATCGTGCGCAACGAGAACCAGGCGCTCGTCAGCGGCGTGCGCTTCACCAACACGAATTCCGATCCGGCGATGACCGCCGGCGTCGGCATCCGGTTCGGCAAGAATTTCTTCACCGAAGGCCGGCTGATGTACGGCTTTGGCGATCCGAAGTCGACGCTGATCCCGGTCACGATTGGTTTGCGATTCTAGCCATGGCCGATTCGGCACGCGCCGGGGCGCGTGCCGGATCGGGCCGTTGGAACTCCCGGACGAAGGTGTAAGCGATGGCCCCCGCCCCGCCGGACCATGTTGTGTGGCAGCCCACGGCCCCTGACGCTCCACACGGCAGCACGGATGTCCGCCTGACCGAGAACCTCCCGGCAGAGCGCATGCGAGCCGGCTGCGGTAGCGAGCACCGCTATCGGACCGCGATGCGTGCGGCCGGTCTGTCGGCGTGGGAGATGCGACAGGAGACCGAGGAGCTGGTCGTCTCGGAGAACTTTCGCACGCTCTTCGACCTGCCGCCCGAGGCGCCGCTGCCGACCACGATCGCCGAATTGCGGGCGATGGTGCATCCCGACGACCGGGAACGCGTGCATCGCGGTCGGCTCGACTTGCCAACCTGGACGTCGAACGACGCGATCCCATTCGATGTGACATACCGGATCATCACCCCCTCGGGGGAGGTCCGCTGGCTGCACACCCGCGGGGAGCTGTTGCGGGAACACCCTGCCGATCACGGCACCATCTACTGTGTCACCAGCGACATCACGGGCCTGATCGCCACCGAGGCGCGGCTCCGCGAGAGCGAGGAACAATTTCGCTCGGCCTTCGAGGACTCGGCCGTCGGCATGGCGCTCCTGGCCAGGGATGGCACCACGCTGCGCGTCAACGGGGCGCTGGCCAGCATCCTCGGCATCCCCGCCGAAGAAGGCGTCAGCACCCAGTGGCGGGAAATTTTGCACCCCGATGAGATCGCCTCAGCGGAGCTGGTGCTGCGCGAGGTCGGCAGTGGGCGTCTGGCGAGCAGTCGCGACGAACGTCGCTGCATCCGGCGCGATGGCAGTGAAGTCTGGACCCAGGTGACGATTGCGGGGGTTCGCGGCCAGGGGACCCATCCGCAGCAACTCATCGTCCAGGTCGAGGACATCTCGGCGCGGAAGCGTCTCGAGGCATGGCGGCGCGAGGCGGAGGAGCGCCTGGCGCTGGTCTTGGAGGCGACCCGCGACGGTGTCTGGGACTGGGACTGCGTCACCGGCAAGATCCACTACGGACCGCAATGGTTCGGCATGCTCGGCTATCCGGCCGAGGGACAGATCGGCGACATCTCCATGTTCACCCAACTGGTGCACCCCGACGACCTGCCGGTGCTGTGGCCAGGAGTCGAGCGCCACATGAAGGCACCAGGTGGGGATTACGACATGACCTTCCGCATGCGACATGCGAAAGGGCACTGGGTCTGGATCCGGGCGCGCGGACGGGCCGTCGCCCGCGACGCCGAGGGCCGCGCCCTGCGCATGGTGGGGACCCACACCGAGGTGACGCGGGAACGGAATCTCGAAGAGCAGCTCCGCCATGGGCAGAAGATGGATGCAGTCGGCAAGCTCGCCGGTGGCATCGCCCACGACTTCAACAATCTGCTCACGGCGATCGGCTCAACGACCGAGCTGCTGCTCGATACCCTCTCGGGTGACGAATCCCACCGACAGGATTTGCAGAACATCGCGATGGCCACCGACCGCGCGAAGGCACTCACGCGCCAGCTGCTCGCCTTCTCGCGCCAGGACGTTGAGCAGACCGCCGTGGTGATCGTCGATGACGTGGTGTCACAGGTGGCGCCGCTGCTGCATCGGATGCTCAGGCCGGCCCAGACACTCACGCTCGACTTGCAGGCGCCGCACCAGCTGCTGCGACTCGATCCCGCCAACCTGGAGCTCGCGCTCCTGAACCTGGTGGCGAACGCCCGCGACGCGATGCCGGACGGCGGCAGCGTACTCATCTCCACCGAGGCCGCCGATCGGGCGGCCGGTCCTGAACTGGCCGTCGCGTCACGCTACGTCGTGATTACGGTCACCGACACGGGCGTCGGCATGTCCAATGAAGTCCGTGAGCGGATCTTTGAGCCCTTCTTCACCACCAAACCCCAGGGCAAGGGCACCGGGCTCGGCATGCCCACGGTGTATGGCTTCGCTCGGCGGCTGCAGGGGAGCGTGGCGGTCGAATCGCTGCAGGGCACCGGCACGTCGGTCCAGCTGATCCTGCCAGTGCTTGAGGGCGCTGATGACTCGGAGACCGTGGACGCGCGCTATCTCCCGAAGGAGCCCCGCCGCGCCGTGCGCCGCGTGTTGTTGGTGGACGATGATGCCGTGGTCCGTCGGAGCACCCAGCGACTCCTCGAGTATCGCGGCATCACGGTGGTCAGTGTGCATGGCGCCGACGAGGCGATGGCACGACTGCGCAGCGACGAGGCCGCCTTCGACGTGGTCCTGACCGATCACGCCATGCCGGGTCGCACCGGCTATCAGCTCCTCGAAGAGATTGCCACGCAATACCCCGATCAGCGGGTGGTGCTGATGTCCGGCTTCGCCGACGACGGCGTGGTCCGCCGCACCATCGGCAGCCACGAGATCCCCTTCCTCGCCAAGCCGTTCACGCTGGAGGAGCTGCTGCAATCGCTCGGCGCGTAGTCCCTACGGACGCCGCTTCGCCCCGCGCACCGGCGGCGCCGTGAGCGGATCATCCGGCCAGTGGTGCTTCGGGTAGCGTCCGCGCAAATCCTTCCGCACGTCGAAGTATCCCGTCGCCCAGAAGCTGGCGAGGTCGCGCGTCACCTGCATCGGACGATGCGCCGGCGAGAGCAGGTGCATGGTGAGCGGCACCGCGCCGCCGCCGATCCGCGGCGTCTCCCGCAGTCCGAACACTTCCTGCAACCGCACCGCGAGCACCGGCGCCGCGGCATCGCTGTAGTCCACGCGAATTCGTGATCCCGTCGGTACCTCGACATGCTCCGGGGCCAACTCGTCGAGCTGCCGTCGCTGCGCCCAATCGAGATGATCCAGCAGGGCGCCGGCGAGGTCCACCCGCGCAATCGCTTCCAGCTTCCGGACTCCCGTGAGCTTCGGCCCGAGCCATGCCGGCAACGTGGCCATCAGCGCGACGTCACCGACATCCGGCCACCGCGCATCGAGCGCGTGCAGGAACTGCAGCCGCGCGCGCAGCTGCGTCGCCCCCGCGGACCACGGCAAGGCCCCGATGCCGCGCGCACTGATCGCGCCAAGCAACGCTTCGCGCACGGCCTCGGCATCGACCACCTGCAACGGCTGCTCGCGCAACACCAGCGCGCCGAGTCGCTGCTGCCGTCGGGCGACCACGGCATCGGTGCTGTCGTCCCATACCACCTCGTCGACCTGCTCGACTTGCTCGCTGGCATGGAGCAACAACTCCTCGAGGTCCAGTGCGGCGGCAAGCCGGATCTGTCCCTCGCGGCCGACATCCTCGATCCCCGCGATCGCCAGCCACGCCTCATGCGCCAGCGGATCGGTCACCGGCAGCGTCGCACCGCGCCCGTTGCGCAGCAGGAAACGCCCGGGGCCCCCGCGCTGCCGGGCGACCCGTTCCGGATACGCCAGTGCCAACAGCACGCCATCCGACCACGCGGCGGCATCACCATGCGCGCTGCCGACGCGTTGCCGCCAGGTGGTCGCGGTACTGCGCACCCGCTCCAGTGCACCGCGATCGACGGTCGCCCCGAGCGTCCCCGCGCCTTCGCTGCTACGCCGATCGAGCAGGTCGAGCCGAAGCGCCAGGTCGGCAGGCGGTGGCCCCATCGTGCCACGCAGCGGATCCTTCTCGTCGAGCAGTGCCACGAGGGCAGCCGCACGAGCCAGCGTCGCAGCGCCACCGTCGCGGGCCCGCAGCAGCAGATGCGCCAACCGAGGATGGGTGCCAAGCGCTGCCATCGCCTGGCCGTGCATCGTCAGCGCCCCGGTGCCGTCGAGGGCACCGAGCAGCGTGAGCAACTCGCGCCCCTGCGCAAACGCCGCCACGGGCGGCGCGTCGAGCCAGCGCAACGCCGCGGGATCGGCAAAGCCGGCCGCGGCCAGGTCGAGCGCCAACGGTGCCAAATCACTGTCGAGGATCTCGGCGCGGGTGTGCGGCACCAACCCGGCCTCTTCCCCAGCGCTCCAGCAGCGGATGCAAATGCCCGGCATCAGGCGTCCGGCTCGGCCGCACCGCTGGTCGGCCGACGCGCGTGACACCCGCACCGTCTCCAGATGCGTCATCCCGGTGCGCGGCGAGAAGCGCGGAATGCGCATCATCCCGCCATCGACCACCACACGGATCCCGTCGATCGTGAGCGAGGTCTCGGCGATCGACGTGGCCAGCACGATCTTCCGCCGCCCCGTTGGTGCAGGCGCAATCGCGGCGTCCTGGGCGCTGCCCTCCAGCATCCCGTGCAACGGATGCACGCTCACGTCGCTCGGCAATGCACCACCCCGCAGCAGCGACTCGACGCGGCGAATCTCCCCGGCACCGGGGAGGAAGACGAGCACCGATCCCGTCTCGGTGGCGAGTGCCTCACGGACCACCTGCGCCACGTGTGCCTCGAGCCGGACGCCGCTTCGGGCGGCGGCATGGCGCGTCTCCACGGGGAAGGCGCGTCCTTCGCTCTGGAGCAGTGGGGCATCGCCCAGCAGAGTCGCGACGGCCGCGCCATCGAGCGTCGCCGACATTACCACCAGGCGGAGGTCGTCACGGAACAGCTCAGCAGCCGCGAGCGTCAGCGCGAGCCCGGTGTCGGCGACGAGTGACCGCTCGTGATATTCGTCGAACAACACCGCGCCGATTCCCTCGAGCGTCGGATCGTCCTGCAGCATCCGGGTGAGGATCCCTTCGGTGACGACCTCGATCCGCGTCGCGGCACTGACCTTGGTGTCTTGCCGCATTCGGTAGCCGACGCGTTGTCCGACGCGCTCGCCGAGCAGGCTCGCCATGTAGGTCGCGGCGGCGCGCGTCGCAAGGCGTCGTGGCTCCAGCATGACGATCCGCTGACTCCCAAGCCACGGCGCCTCAAGCAATGCGAGCGGCACCCGCGTCGTCTTGCCCGCACCGGGTGGTGCGACCAGCACTGCACGCCGCGCCTCGGCAAGCACAGCCCGAAACGCGGGAAGGGTGGCCTCGATCGGCAGGACAGGGCTGCCCTCAGTCATCACCCCTCGCTTCTCGCTTCTCGCTTCTCGCTTCTCGCTTCTCGCTTCTCGAAGCTACCCCTGCGCGATGTACAGTCCCCTGCCCTGCGGCCCATACGCCTCGAGCACCACATCGCCGAAGCCCGCCGCCTTCAGTGCGGTCCGATACTCGGCGTCGGTGAAGAGCGTCAGCGTCCGCAGTTCCTGCACGTGGCGCACTCCCGAATCGGTGCCGATCAGGTAGTGAATGTCGAGCAGCGAACGATTCCCGACGATGCGGGTGTAGTTCATCCGCTGGACGGAAAGCCCCGGGCGCGTTGCCCGGTCGGCCTTCACGTGCCCGTCGGTCGCCTGAGCCGGGGAAAGCCACGGCTCCAGCAACAGGACCCCCTTCGGGGCGAGGTGCGCGCGCATCCGGGAGACCGCCTTGGTCAGGTCGGCGACGGTGTGCATGTAGCCGATCATCCCGAAGAGGCAGAGCACCGCCGCGAACTGCCCATTGACCGTGAAGTCCCGCATGTCGCCGAGGTGGAGCGGCACGTCGCCGAGGCGACGCGCGGCGAGCCGCAGCATTTCCGGATCGCGATCGAGCCCCTCCGGGGCGTACTTCCCGTGCCACTGGTTCAGCACCGCGAGCCGCAGTCCGGGCCCGCACCCCACCTCGAGCACCCGCCGCGGCTCCGGCTCTTCATCCTCGGGCGGCAGCGGCAACCGCACGTCGAGCAGTCGGTCCACCAGCCCGATCTCATGCTGGTAGGAGCGGCCGGTGTAGAGGGCCTCGTAGGCGTCTTCGACGTGAGCGAGCATCGGATGGGGCTCCGGGCAGGAAGGAGAGAAGGGGAGAAAAGTAACGGGGCCGGGAATCACCCGGCCCTGCCTTCCCTAGAACTCGATGCCGCCGGTGAGCACCAATTGTTTGCCGCCCCCGAGCTCGTACCGCGCCTGCACGAACGGCGCCCCACGCACGCGGCCGAGCTTCAGGCCGCCGAGCACGTTGAGGCCGAGTTCGGTGCCGCCGGCGTTCGCATAGACGGCGCCGTCGACGGTGTAGTTGGTGTAGTTGAGGCCGGAGCCGACATACACGCCGTGAGTCTTTGGCAACTCATAGGTGCCATTGACGTTGAACTCCCAGTAGGTCGGCCGAGTGGCCAACGGACCGGACACCAGGTTGTCGAGGAAGAACCAGTCGAAGGTCGCCTGGCCGCGGATGCCGTCGCCCACCTTCGATTCCTGGATCGGGAAACCGAGCCCGCCACCCACGCCGAACGCCTCCCTATCAGCCGCGTAACTCGCCTGGGTGATGATCGAGAGCCGCGGCGCCTGCGCCCCCGCCGGCGCCGCCAACGTCGCGAGTACCACCACCCACCCCCCCGAGATCTTCATGAACCGCTCCAATGCTTGGTCTGTACGGGCGCAGCATGCTGCGCCCAGCTCGCCCTACCGTGATCCCAACGACCCGCTCCGACGCTTGATGTGTACGGGCGCAGCATGCTGCGCCCAGCTCGCGCCGCACTAATCCCCCCCAATACGCGACGCAGGGACCCCCCGTTGAGGAGGTCCCCGCGCGCGTCGATGGCCGACCCCGGAGGGTCACCGCACCGGAATCGGGCCTAGAAGCGGAAGCCGCCGGTCAGGTACAGCTGCTCGGCACCGCCGATGGCGAGACGGGCCTGGACGAACGGCGTCGCCTTGGCACTGCCGAACTTGTACCCGCCGACCAGGTTGACGCCGAGGTCCGTCTGCTGGGCGGAGGTCACCCCGGACCGAGCCGAATTCAGGCCGGCGCCGACGTAGGCATGCTTCAGCCGGGGCAGATCGCGCAACAGCTCCGCGTTGATCTCCCAGAGCGTCGTCGGATCGTCGACCAGGAAGTAGTCGAAGGTGACCTCCATCCGGACCCCGAGCCGGTGGGTGAGCGGCCCAAGCTGGAGATTCACCCCGGCGCCGAGGCCGATCGCCTCGGCATCCGCGGCATAGCTGACCTGCCCGACGTAGGCGACCTGGGACCCCTGAGCGGACGCGCTCACCGGGAGGAGCAGGGTGACAACCGTGGCGAGCGCGAGCAACCGCATGGACAGGCTCCAGAATTCGGTCAGGGGGATGCGAACCACCAATCCTCTCAATGGAGACGCGGGGACCCCAGAAAGGAGTCCCCGCGTCGCTCGCCACCCTACCCTGCGAGCAGGGTGGCGAGTGTGTTGCGGTGCAACGACTTACTTGTTGATGTAGAAGCTGAAGCCGAGGCTCGCACCGAAGGCGACATCGGTGTAGTCATCGCCATCGCGGATGGTGCCGGCCAGGCGCGCCGAGACGTTGTCGCGCATCGCGACCTTGAAGCCGACGTCGCCACCGTAGTTGACCGAGGCATCAACGCCCTTGGCCTTGAAGAACTCCACCGTCGGGGCAACGAAGAGACCAGCCTTGCCGTGATCGCCGTTGAAGTAGTACGCCAGCGCGGCGGCAGCGCCGATCTGGTTGTACCCCTTGCGGGCAAACACGCCAACCGACGGCTCGAGCGCCATCTGCTCGTTGAAGAAGAAGCCGGCCGAGGCCGAGCCCGGGAACTCGAAATCAAACGACGTGCCACCGGTCAGGTTCAGGGAGGCCACGTTCAAGCGGAGCTCCTCCAACTTGAGGCCCTGGGCGTTCACGCCCGTCGCGAGCCCGAACACCATCACAGCACCGGCAAACATCGACTTGATATTCATGGGTAGGTCTCCAACTGAGTGGAAAGGGGATACTCGGTCCTGCGTTCCAACGATGGGACGTTCTACATTGAATCGGTACGGCAGTGACTCCAATCTATACAATCCGGCAATTCGCACCAGACTAGACCCGCCACCTCGGCCAGTTGGGGAGGGAGATGACCTCGATTCGCTGGGCCTCCGACCTCCACCTCGACCACGCCAGCACCGGCGCGATCGAGACCCTCCATGCGGCATTGCGTCGAGGCCCCGCCCTTCCCGTCATCCTGACCGGCGACCTCTCCACTGCCCCGCGCCTGGTCCAGGACCTGATCGACCTCGCCGAGGCCTCAGCGTCGCCGCTCTATTTCGTCCTCGGCAACCACGACCACTACCACGGCAGCGTCGGAGCGGTGCGCGACGCGGTGATCGCCTTGGGTGAGACCCAGCCGACCATCCAATGGTTGCCGCCAACCGGCGTCGTGGCCCTCGATGCGGACACCGCCCTCATCGGCGTCGACGGCTGGGCCGACGGCCGAGCAGGCAATGCCCTGACCACCCCACTGGTCCTCAATGATGATCGACTGATCGCCGAGGTCGCGGCGCAGGGAGACCGGATCACGAAGCTGGCGGTCAAGCGCGCCTTGGCCGACGCCGACGCCGCCCGCCTCGCCACCCTGCTGGACCGGGCTGCCACGGCGTACCGGCGGATCGTCGTCGCCACCCACGTCCCACCCTTCGTCGAGGCGCTCCCTGCCAGCGGCCGACTCTCGCGTCCGGAATGGCACCCGCTGCTCGTGGCAGGCGCGACCGGCGCCGTCCTCCGCCGGTTCGCCCTGGCCCACCCTACCCATCACCTCATCGTACTGGCCGGCCACTCGCACGCCGCGAGGGAGGTCGCCCTCCTCCCCAACCTCCAGGTTCGGGTCGCGGCGGCACGCTACGGCGACCCGAAGGTGGCGGCCATCACCCTCTGAGAGGCGGGTATCTTCCGGCATCTCTCTCACGGATCGACGATGCGTCGCCTTTCGTTTGCGCTCTCCCTGCTGTTGGCCACCCCCCTCGCGTCGCAGTCGCCCGATGCCCTGATCCCGGCCGATTCCGCCATCCGCACCGGCACCTTGGGGAATGGCCTCCGCTTCATCATCCGGCAGCATCCGCTTCCCGCCGACCGCCTGGAACTGCGACTGGTCGTACGAGCCGGATCGATCCAGGAGGACCAGGATCAGCGCGGGCTGGCGCACTTCATCGAGCACATGGCGTTCAACGGCACCACCCGCTTCAAGAAGAACGACCTGATCTCCTACCTCGAGTCGATCGGCGTCCGCTTCGGCGCCGACCTCAACGCCTACACCTCCTTCGACGAGACGGTCTACATCCTCCCCGTCCCGACCGACAAGCCGGAGTTGCTCGAGCGCGCCTTCGACATTCTTCAGGATTGGGCGAGCGGCGTGACCTTCGATTCCGCCGCCGTGGTGGGCGAACGCGGCGTGGTCCTCGGCGAATGGCGCAGCGGCCTAAGCGCCGGCAAGCGGATCCAGGACAAGGAGTTTCCGCTGCTCTTCCGCGGGTCGCGCTATGCCGAGCGGCTGCCGATCGGCGACACCGCCACGATCGGCCATGCGACGACGGCGCCGCTCAGGCGCTACTACCGTGACTGGTATCGCCCCGACTTGATGGCGGTGATCGCCGTCGGCGACGTGCCGGCCGATCGACTCGAGGCGCTGATCCGCAATCGCTTCGGCAAGCTCACCAACCCACCGCGCCCACGCCCGCGCGTCGACGCACCGATCCCGGAACAGCCAGGGACGCGCGTCTCGATCGTCACCGATCCCGAGCTCGGCAGCGAGTCGATCCAGATGCTGGTGCGCCGGCCGAGCCACGGGCCGTACCGCCGTGAGGCCGACGAGCGCCGCGCCCTCATCAACGGGATCGTCTCGACCATCGCCGGCCAACGGCTCTCGGACCTCGCGCGGAATCCGAACTCCGGCTTCGTGGGGGCCAGCATCGGGCCGACCCGCCTGATCCGCGACGTCGAGCTGTTCGCGGTCGGCGTCGGCCCCAAGGAAGGGAAGCTGACTCAGGCATTCGAGGAGGTGCTGCGCGAGGCACGTCGACTGGCGCAACATGGCGTCCTCCCCGCCGAACTCGAGCGCGCCAAGGCCTCGCTGCTGCGCGGACGCGAAGTGGCGGCCAACGAACAGGAGAAGGCCTTCAGCAGCGCCTTCGTCGATCTCTACGTCGACGCGATCACCAGCGGCGCCACCACCCCCTCGGCGAAGACGCGATTCGCCCTCGCGCAGCGGATCCTCCCGACCATCACCAAGGCCGAGGTCGATGCCGTGCTGCGCGACCAGGCCGCCGGCACCGATCGCTTCCTGGCCGCACGCCTTCCGGAGAAGGCCGGGGCAAGCGTGCCGACCCGCGAGGCGCTCCTCGCGATCGTCGAGCGCACCGACACGATGACCACCGATGCGTGGACCGAGACGACGGTGGCGGGTCCGCTCGTCCCGATGATCCCCAAGGCGGGTCGCATCGTCGGCGAGACGACCAATACCGAGCTCGGCTTCACCGAGTGGAAGCTGTCCAATGGCGTCCGCGTGCTCGTGAAGCCGACCACCTTCAAGGCCGACCAGATCATCGTCTCGGGCTGGTCGCCGGGCGGGGCGTCACTGGTCAGCGATGCCGACGTCCTCAACGCGCAGTTCGCCACCGTGATCGTGCAGCAGAGCGGTGTCGGCGACTTCGATGCGGCCTCGCTCCGGCGCCGACTCGCCGGCAAGGTCGCCGCCGTCTCCGCCTCGATCAGCGACCTGACCGAAGGCGTGAGTGGGTCGACCACGCCGAAGGACCTCGACACCTTCTTCGAGCTGCTATGGCTCAACGTCACGGCCCCGCGCTACGACTCGAACGCGGTGACCGCCTTCGTCAACCAGATGAAGAACCAGCTTGCCGGGCGTGATCGGATTCCGATGATGGCGCTGCTCGACACGCTCACGGTGGTGATGACGCAGAACTCGCCGCGTCAGCCACCCGTCACGCTCGCCACGCTGGCGATGTTCAATCCCGAACGGGCGTTGGCACTCTACCGCGAGCGCTTCGCCGACTTCGGAGACTATACCTTCGTGATCGTCGGCAACGTCCAGCTCGACTCCCTCCGTCCGCGGGTGGAGCAATGGCTCGGTGCCCTGCCGGTGACCGGGCGGAAGGAGAGCTTCAAGGACGTGCAACCCCGGCCGCCGGCCGGCGTGATCAACAAGACGATCCGGAAGGGGAAGGAGCCGGTGGCACAGCAGTTCGCCGTCTATTCCGGCCAGACCGAGCCCGCCGATGCGATGACCGAACTCGCCGCCGACGCGCTCGGCGAGATCCTGCAGACGCGCCTGCTCGAGACACTGCGCGAGGCGATGGGCGCCACCTACAGCGTGATGGCGATCACCGAGCTGACACGCCAGCCGCATGGCGAGTACAGCGCGCTGATCCAGTTCACGTCGAAGCCGGAACAGGTCGACACGCTGTGGGCCGCGGCCCAGGACATCATCGCGGCACTCCGCAAGGACGGACCCACCGCCGATGAACTGCAGAAGTTCGTGGCGCAGTCCCGCCGCGGCACCGAAGTCGCCGTCAAGACCAATGGCTGGTGGCTCGGGGCATTACGGCAATCGCAGGAACAGGGACGCCCGCTCGGTGAGATCCTCACCTGGGACAAGCGACTCGACGCGCTGACTCCCGCCATGGTGCAGCAGGCGGCCCAGAAGTTCCTCGACCCGAAGAACATCGCGAGGTTCTTGCTGGTGCCGGAGCCGGGAACGACGCCGTAGCGAAGATCGAGAAGCGAGAAGCGAGAAGGGAGAAGCGTGGCCCAACGGAGCGATCTCTCCGCGGGTCCACGCTTCTCGCTTCTCGCTTCTCGCTTCTCGCTTCTCGCTTACTCCATCATCCCCTTCACCAGCGCCCCCAGCATCCGCTCCGCACTCGTCTCCACGTCGCGCCACTCGATCCAGGCGTCCTCCGCGAAGACCATGTGCAGCGAGATCAAGCCGTGCGCGGCAGCCCAGCAGATTTGGGAGACGCGTTCGGGATCACCATACTGGCCCGCGAAGCGCCCCGCCTGGATCGCCTCCGTCACGGTGGTGCGGACGATGCCGTAGGCGTCGCTCTCGGGATTCCGCTCGACCGGGTGGGTGGTGTCGCCCGGCGTTTCCCGCTTCGCACCGGGGGTCATGAAGAGCAGTCGATAGTGTTGCGGATGCTCGAGGCCGAAGCGAACGTAGGCCAGGCCCAACTTGATCAACCGCTCCACCGGATCGGCCACCGCGCCCAACCGCTGGAAGACGGCACCGAGCGCGCCGAGGTCCTGGGTGACGAGCTCGCGCAGCAACGACTGCTTGTCGGCAAAGTGGTGATAGATGGCGGGCGCGGTGCACTCGAGCCGCTCGGCGATCGCCCGCATCGTGGTCGCCTCCACCCCCCGTTCCACGAACAGCTCCCGCGCCGCATCGAGGATGCGGTCGTGGGTGGCTTCGCGTTCGCGCGTGCGGCGGCTCTTGGAAGGCATGCGAACAGCCTAACGCCGATAAATCCTTGGCGCAAATGCGGCCGCGGCCTGGCGGCCGCGGCTGAATGTGGCGGGCGATCCCCCTACATTCCACCATGGCTCGCTTCCTCCGCTGGACCCTGCTGGTCGTCGTCGTCCTGACGGGTGCCTGGTTCTACTTCGCGCCCCGCCGCGCCTATGACCGCTTCATCCAGGCCGTTGCCTTCGGCAATGAGGCCGAGCTCGAGGCCACGGTGGACTTCCCGGTGCTCCGGATGAACCTGCGCGAGGACCTGCGCAAGGGGATCGAGGCCCGCGCCCGCACCGGGATCGGCGCCACGGCCGCGATCGCGATGCTTGGCGGCCTCGTCGATGCCGCCGTCACCCCCGAGGGGCTGTCGCAGATCGTGACCCAGTTCGGAACGCGCCGCCCCGGCCCGGATGCCGCCGATTCCCTCACGGGCAAGACGGTCACCGCGTACCGCTATCGTGCGCCATCGCAGGTGGATGTCGTCCTCTACCCCGAAGGGAGAACCGCCGATGCTGGTGGTATCCTGACCTTCACGCGCAGCGGCCTGACGTGGAAGCTTACCCGCGCCTGGAGCCCTCGCCAGACCACCGGAAGAGAGCGATGACACGAATCGGCACGACACTGTTCGGGCTCGCGCTGCTGCTGCACGCGTCGACGCCGCTCATGGCACAAGTCACCGGGCGGCCGCGGGTCGCCTCGCCCACCATCCGCCTCCTCCCCGATCCGCGTCCGGCACCGCACCCGGCGCAACGCGCGCAGGGCGCCCAGCTCTTCCAGCGCTCGCGGGCCAACGCACGCCGCCCCGTCGCATCGCAGTTCGACTCGCTCGGCATCATGCCGATGGCCGCCGTGGGCGACTCGGTCACCCTCTACTACTTCGACAACGGCGCCACGCTCGGCCGGGTGCGGAGCGCCCGCGTCACCGCCCGGCGACGCTTCGATCCGCCGCTGTCCTGGCGCGCCGCCTGCGACGAGCTGGCGCATCCGGGGTGGCTCTACGACATCGATGCGCCGCCGACCTCCGCCTTTGCGGTGGTGCTGCCCGGAGTGCTTGGCACGCCGGTGCGGCGCGACCCGCCGCCACTCGCCCGGAGTGGGGCCAAATTTTCGTTCCTCGCGACCGCCGATTCCGCGTGGCAGCGCTACCTCGCAGCCACCAAGCCGAAGACCGAGCGCGCCTACGCCTTCCTCTGGTACAGCTTCCATACCGACTCGCTTGATTCGGGGCACGGCAAGCGTACCCTCATCGGCGTGCGCGGCCCGGGCGGGCACAACCTCGCGGTCTTCACCTACTGGCTGCGCGACGACTACAACGACGGCACCCCCAACACCACCGGCACCTGGCTGGTCGATGGCTGGGGATTCCCGATCGCGAAGATGTCCGGCAATGTCGATATCTACGGCACGGTCGACAGTGACGGCGACGGCATCGACGAGGTGGTCACCTCCGCCGGCACGATCCGTTGGGACGGCACGCGCTGGCTGATGCCGACGGTCTACAGCGACGAGCCCTGTCTCGCGCGCAGGGTGATGTCCCCGCCGACGGGGACACGACCGTAGCGTGACCCGGACCGACCTCGCTGCCACACCTGGTCGCGTCCTTGCCGCGTTCCTGACACTCTACCTCGTCTGGGGTTCCACCTACCTCGGCATCCGGATCGCCGTCGAGACGCTGCCACCCTTTCTGCTGGCAGGCGCGCGCTTCGTCGTCGCCGGCGCCGTGATCCTCGCCGTCGCCCGGCATCGCGGCACGCCGTTCCCGAAGGGCCGCGAATGGCTGGGGGCCGCCGGCGTCGGCCTCTGCCTGGTCACCCTCAGCAACGCCTTGATCGTCTGGGTCGAGCAGCGCGTTCCCTCCGGCGTCGTGGCGCTCTTCGCCGCCGGATCGCCGCTGCTGATCTCGCTCTTCACGCGCCAGCGGACCGGCACCCCGCTCGGGACCCGGCGGCTGGTCGGCCTCGCCCTCGGCACCATCGGACTTGCGCTGCTTGGCAGCGAGACCCTGGCGGCGGTCCCCGATCCATTGCGCATCGGCACTATCGCCCTCGCGATGATCGCCTGGGCGGTGGGCGCGACCTATGGCCGCGACTGGCCGCAGACCCGCGATCTCCTGATGGGGAGCGGGGCCCAGATGTTTGCCGGTGGGTGGATTGCCATCGTGGCGGGGCTGTTGCTCGGCGAGGCGAATCACTTCCAGGCGTCCGCCGTCTCATGGCAGAGCGTCGCCGCCTGGGGCTACCTGACCGTCTTCGGTTCGATGATCGCCTACACCGTCTTCCAATGGCTCATGGAGCACGTCGATGCCACGGCGGTGTCGTCGTACACCTACGTCAATCCGATCGTCGCGCTCGCGCTGGGTGCGCTCGTCGCCGGCGAACAGATCACGCCGCGCATCGTCTTCGCGACGGTGCTGCTCGTGCCGGCGGTGGTGTTGGTGGTGGTACAGCCGAGAAGCGGGAAGCGAGAAGCGAGAAGCGAGAAGCGAGGTGTGACGGAGCAATGATTCCGCTGGGTCACGCTTCTCGCTTCTCGCTTCTCGCCTCCCTCACTTCCCCCACTTGATCCTGTTGTACCCCACCCGAAATCCCTGCCGCTCGGCGTTCCGTTGCGACGAACTCCCCGGCTCGGCCACCATCATCGCGAGGTCGCAGCCGAGCGACGCCGCGTGATGCAGCCGTGCCCGCAGCAGCGCCGACTGCACGCCGCGGCCGCGCCAGGCCGGAATGGTCGCGGCCCCGGCGAGCAGCGCCGTGCCCTGATGGATGTTGATCGCGGCCGTCGCGATCGGCTCGCCATCCCACTCGGCGAGGAATGCCACGCACCCCGTGGCAGTTGCCGCGATGCGTCCGAAGTGGAGCATGAATTCAGCGAGTTCCGGCGTGCCGCCCCACGCCGCGGACGACGTCGCCGCCCACAGCTCGGTCTCCTCCGGCCCGACCATCCGGACGCGCATCGGCGGCGCCAGCGCGGGGAGCGTGGTCATCACCACTGGCTGGTGCAGTACGGTCGAAAGTTCAATCGGCCGATAGCCCCGGGCACCGAGCGGGCCCAGGGCGGCATTGCCGGCGATCACCGACATCTCGTGCATCGCCGCCGCGCCGTGGGCATCGAAGAAGGCCTCCAACGCCGCCAGATGCGCGTCGGTCACCTCGCTGAAAAGTCCCAACCCGAAGCTCTGCGTCAGCGGAGAGTCGACGCCATCGAACATGGCATACGTGCCCTCGACCTCACGCCACGCCGCACCAACCTCGGGCATCAGTCGCGCGCGCGCCTCAACGAAGGCGGCGTTCGCGGTGCCTTCAGCGCGCTCGAGCCGTTGGGCGAGAGAAAGATCAGAAGTCATGAATCGATGCCACAGGTCAGGGGTTGTTCACGCTTCTCGCTTCTCGCTTCTCGCTCCTGACGACATGCACCGGCAACCCGCCGTTCGTCGTGCGCAGCACCTCGTGCAGCGGGAAGCCGAGTTGTCCCTCGAGCATCCGATCCGCGCTGATCATCGCGAGCTGCCAGCGCGGTCGTCGCTGCGTGACCAGGTGGCCGAGCGAGGCGTAGAGATCGCGGAGCGCGGTGCGCTCGCCGATGCGCGTGCCGTACGGTGGATTGGTGACGATCCATCCGGTACCATCATCCTGCGGCAACCGCGACAGCGTGCCGCGCGCGAACTCGACATCGTCCGCGACGCCTGCACGCTCGGCGTTTTCCATCGACGCGGTGATCGCGCCCTCGTCGCGGTCGGAACCGACAAGCGAGATGCCGGCGCTCGGCAGCTCGCGCGCCGCCGCCCGCGCTCGGGCCTCCGGCCAGACTGCCTGGGAAATTCCCGGCCACGTCTCGGCCGCGAAGCGGCGGGCACGGCCGGGCGCCATCCGTCGCGCCATCAGTGCCGCCTCGATGATGATCGTCCCCGAACCACAGAGCGGATCGAGCAGCAGCTCCGCGGGCGTCCACCCCGAGGCAAGGAGCAGCGTCGCCGCGAGGGTCTCCCGCATCGGCGCCTTCGCCACGGCTTGACGCCAACCGCGCCGGTGGAGCAGCCCACCCGCGGCGTCGGCGGAGAGGGTGACCACGTCACGGTGGACCCGCACCACGATCCGAAGCACCGGCGGCACCTTGGTCACGTCGTCTTCGAGCGCCTCGGCGGTCGACGGCGCGCGCACCGTCGTCAGCCCCGAGACGGCGGCGAAGAGGCTCCGCTCCAATCGCTCCGCAATGCCGTCTTCGTGGTAGAGCTTCGACTTCTTCGAGGTGACCCGGAAGTGGACCGCCGTACCGGGAGGGACCACCGCGGCCCAATCCACGCCCTTGCCGTGCCGCTCCAATTCGGCGAACGACTTGGCGGTGAAGCTGCCGATCCGCACCGTCACCCGCACCGCGGTCCGGAGCCAGAGCAGGGCGTCGGCCAGTTGGGCCGCCGTGGCGTCAAAGGAGACGCCACCCGGCTCGACGTCGCCCGGCTCGATCCCGAGCGCCCGCAGTTCCGCCGCCGCGAGCGGCTCGGCACCGGGAGCGGTCACGGCCCAGCAGGGGAGGATGGCGGGAAGCGGCATGGGGAGAAGGTAACGTGACGGGCGGAAGATGAGAGGGTAGTTTTAGTGGCTAGTCGTTAGTCGTTAGTCATTGGTCATTAGGAACGACTCCCAACCATTGAGACGTTGCTGCATGGCCATAGTGGCTCCCTAACGACTAACGACCAACGACTAACGACTTTCCCAGGATCCGCCCGTGCCCGCACCCGTCTCGACCTTCCTCCGCCACCACTACCGCCACTTCAACGCGGCCGCGCTGATCGACGCCGCCACCGCGTACACGGCGCACCTGGATGGCGGCGGCATCATGATGATCACGATGGCGGGGGCGATGAGCACCGCGGAGCTGGGCCTGTCACTCGCCGAAATGATCCGGCAGGGGAAGGTGCAGGCGATCACCTGCACCGGGGCGAATCTCGAAGAGGACATCTTCAACCTCGTCGCGCACGACTTCTACGAGCGGGTGCCGCACTATCGGGACCTGACGCCGGCCGATGAAGAGGCGCTCCTCGCGCGGCACATGAATCGCGTCACCGACACCTGCATCCCCGAGATGGAGGCGATGCGCCGGCTCGAGACCGCGGTGCTCGAAGAGTGGGTCGCCGCCGACCAGGCCGGCGAGCGCTATTTCCCGCACGAGTTCTTCTATCGGGTCCTGCGCAGCGGCAAGCTCGAGAAGTTTTACCAGATCGATCCGAAGAATTCCTGGATGCTCGCCGCGTGCGAGAAGAACCTGCCGATCTTCGTCCCCGGCTGGGAAGACTCCACCCTCGGCAACATGTTCACCGGCCACGTGATCTCGGGCGACGTCAAGAACGTCCACACCGTGCGCACCGGCATCGAGTACATGATGCGCCTCGCCGAGTGGTACATGGCGAACAGCCACGTCCCCGGCGGCATCGGCTTCTTCCAGATCGGCGGCGGGATCGCCGGCGACTTCCCGATCTGCGTCGTCCCGATGCTGCACCAGGACCTGCAGCGCGAGGACATCCCGGTCTGGGGGTACTTCTGCCAGATCTCCGACAGCACCACCAGCTACGGCTCCTATTCCGGCGCCGTCCCCAATGAGAAGATCACCTGGGGCAAGCTGCGCGCCGACACGCCCAAGTACATCATCGAGAGCGACGCCAGCATCGTGGCGCCGTTGATGTTTGCGTTGGTGTTGGGCTGGTAGGTTCGAGAAGCGAGAAGCGAGAAGCGTGGCCCAGCGGAGAGATCTTCCCGCCGAGCCACGCTTCTCGCTTCTCGCTTCTCGCTTCTCGCCTACGGTAGCTCCCCGACCGCATCGACTCTAAACCCCACCTCCCGCAACTTCTCGTAATCCGCCGTCATGCCGTCGGCGGCGATTTGCCCGGCGCGCAACTTCATCAGGTCGAGGCGCAGCGTCTCCAGCCCCATGACAGCGTCGACGCTGCGCGGATCCGCGCGGTCGAGCGCTCGGGCCGCCAGGCGATCGATCAAGTCGGGGACTTCGGCGAGCAGCTTCTGTTCGCCCGGGGAGAGCGCGGCGTAGAGCCCATGGATCGCGCCGCCGAGCGCAATGGCGGTCGGTTCCCCCGAGGTAGGCGCCTGACGGATCCTCCCCTGCCCCATCGTGGCCAGCGACCAGAGCCGCTTGCCGATCCTGCTGCCGAGCAGTCGACCCCACCATGACCCCTTCACGCCGTGGAGCTGGATCAGGCGGCGCACCGTGACGACCGGCGCGATCAGGGCGATGAGCATGAAGAGAATGCCGACGAGGCTTTCCGACTTCACCGTCCCGACGATGCCGAGGAAGGTCGCCATCACGCCAAGTCCGTTCACCGCGACTGGCCTGTCCCACAGCCCGCCGAGCTTCCCAGAAGCCGGGAGCGAGAGTCCGTCGTCGGCCGCTTCGACTTGGCGGACCGCGCGCAACACCGCATCGCGGGAATAGCCCCATCGCGTGATCCCGCGGATCGAGACGACCTGCATCCCCAGCAACAGCACGGTCATTCCGGCACCGAGCGCCGCCACCATGAGAAAGAGGAAACTCTCGAGACCAAGGAAATTGTGCTCGACCACCATGTCGATCAGCGCGGCGGCGATCGCGGCGCTCAGCGTGCCGCCGACCACGGCGCTCAATTGACTCCCCTGCACCAGCGCCTCGCGGGCAAAGCGCTGCAAGGGCACGGGAAGCTGCGGCTCGAGCGCCCGCGCCCCCTGCAGCGCCGACGCGAACTCCTCAACTGAGAGCCAGCGCTGATCCGGATCGCGCGCGAGCGCTCGATCAATCACCAACGCGGCGGCCGGAGGAAGTGCGGGGACCAGCGTGCGAATCGGCGGCGCATCGCTGCCCGACTGCTGCGCCAACAGCGCGCGACCCTCGGCGCCCTCGAACGGACGCCGACCAGCGAGCGCGCTGAACGCCGTCACGCCGAGTGCATAGACGTCGCCGCGCGCATCGGCCCCGGCACCGAGCGCCTGCTCGGGACTCATGTAGTGCATGGTGCCCATCGCCGCGCCGACGGGGGTGTCGCCTTCACCGAAGGCGGCGATCCCGAAATCGGTGACCAGCGCGCGGTCGCTCCCCTCTTCGAGGAGGATGTTGTCCGGCTTGATGTCACGATGGATCACGCCGCGCGCGTGCGCGTGCGCAATCGCCCAGCTGACCTCCTGCATCACCCGGAGCGCCTCCGCCATCGGCAAGGCGCCGCGCGCACGGAGTCGCTCGCCAAGCGTCTCGCCGCGGACGTACGCCATGACGAAGAAGACCAGCGCCTCGTGCGACTCGACCGCATGGATCGGGACGATGTGGGGGTGCGACAGCTGGGCGGCGGTGCGGGCCTCCCGAAGGAAGCGCTCGCGGAGCGAGGCGTTCGCCGCCAGCGATGGCGGCAGGAGCTTGATGGCCACCAGCCGGTCGAGGGCGACCTCACGGGCCAGGAAGACGACCCCCATCCCGCCCCGGCCGAGCTCGCGATCAAGCGAATAGCGCCCGGCGACCTGCGCCTGGAGGGCTAGGAACTCGGGTGAAGGAGCGTTTTCAGATTGAAACATGTTCAACGTACGGCGGGATAAGCGCGGCGGTTTCGATCATCGATGATCGATCATCGATCATCGATGCCTCATGGCTGGGGCGGGCGGTACTTCGGCCGGAAGTTGCTGTCGGGCTGGAATCCCTCGCGCGGACCTCCCGGACCACTTGGCCGACGACCGCCCGCGGTGTCGAACGGCGCGCGGCCAGTCCGGTTGAAGTCCATCTGCCACGTCCCACCGACCGGGACCCGCTTGAAGTCCTCGATCATCCGCGAGGCGCGATAGATCGTCTCCCGAAACGGTTCGAGCGTGGTCGGCTTGTAGACGTCCTCGCTGGAGATGACGTTGAAGCCGAAGGCCGAGCCGGCCGCGAGATTGCGCACGGTGATCCGCAGGTCGACCGAATCGTTCGTCCCGGGCACCATCTGCACCAGCACCATCCCGTCGGCGCCCTCGAAGGCGGTGCTGCGCACGCTGCGGTCGGCGCTCTGCTCCGGCACGACGATCTCCCACCCCGAGCCGCCACGGACCCGCCGCGCGAGCTCGGTGGTGGCCTGCGCGTTCAAGGCGGCGAGTTCCGGCGTGGTCGGTGCGCGCGGCGCCGTCACCAGCACCAGGCGGCGCGGCTTGCCCGTGCTGGTCACGGTGGCCATGGTGGCACCGGGCACGACCGACGTCGCGCTGGGCATCGTCGGCGGCTGCTGCGGCATCCGCGCGCGACTCAACTCGCCGAGGCGGGCACGCACGATCGAATCCACGGAGGCGATCTGCACGTTGAGCGGCAGCGTGACCATCGTCGTTTCGACCACGGTGCGCCGCGGCGCCGTGCCGCGCGTGCCCTCAAGTTCACTCAGCAGTGCCTGGGCAATCTTGAGCGAATCGGCATGCGTGAGCGGCCCTGAGGTCAACGGCGCGCCGTCCTGCGCATCACGCCCTCCGGCCACGACCACCGTGTTCGGCGCGGCCGGCGTCGCCGGCGGCGGCGTGTTGCGAATCTGGGCGTAGTAGACCGCGGCGCTCAACACCGTCAACAGCGCCACGGCCGCCACACCAAGCGGAATCCGGCTTTTCGGCACGGCGACGGCCGTCCGCTCACCGGAGGTTTCCCGATGCGCGTCGGCGGCCATCATGCCGGCGATGCGATCCAGCTCGCGCAGCACGGTCTGCGCGTCGGCCGGGCGTTCACTCGGATTCTTCGCCAGGCAATGGGCAATCAGCACCGACAGCGCTTCGGGCACCTCGGCCCGGAGCGCGTGCAGCGACTCCGGTGTGCGCGTCAGCTGGGCCGTCATCGTCGCCGTGGGCGAGGGTGCGGAGAAGGGGCTCGCCCCGATCAGCAGTTCGTACGCGAGCAGACCCACCGCGTAGATGTCGACACGATGGTCGGCGGCAGGATCGGCGGCGAGTTGCTCCGGCGCCATGTAGGCCGGCGTGCCGATCGCCATCCCCGAGGTCGTGTGCCCCGCGATCCCGGTGGGCAACGCAGCGAAGAGCGCCTTCGCCACCCCGAAGTCGGTGACCACGGCGTGCTGACCGTCGGAGAGGATGTTCGCCGGCTTGATGTCCCGATGGACGACCCCGCGGGCGTGCGCGTAGGCGAGCGCCTCGACCACATCGTGCAGCATCACGATCGTGTCGCGCACCGGCAGCGGGCCCTTCTCCTCGAGCCGGTGCCGGAGCGACTCCCCGGCGATGAACGGCATCGTGAACCAGAGCAGCTCGCCCGCTTCGCCGGCGTGGAGCAGGGGGACGATGTAGGGATGGGAGAGTCGAGCGGCCAGCTGGACCTCGCGCCGGAACCGCTCGCGATTGACCCCGGCCGCCAACTCGGGCGGCAGGACCTTGATCACGACCTCACGCCCGAGCGCCTGCTCGCGCGCCACGAACACGCGGCTCATCCCACCACCGGTGAGTTCGCGTTCGATCAGGTAGGCCTCGCCGAGGGCCGCCTTGAGGTCGTTGAGCAGGGCGTCGGTCACGTCATTCCTGGTGCGTCGGTCAGTCGGGGGAGCCCCCCGTGGATTCGTCTGCTGAATATACGACTTCGACAGGCCGAAGGATGAGATGCCCCGACGGCTCCATGGGATGCCATGGCCGCGATAGATTTCACCCCAGCCACTTTCTGCCCGATGCCCGAGGCACCTGATGCGACGCACCCCGCCCGCCACGACTGCTCACCCCACCGCCCGTTCGGCGGCCCTTCGCCCTGCCCGCCGTCTCGTGGCGGCGACCCTGCTGCTGGCGGCCTGCGGCGGAACACCGACCAGCAATACCGAGGTCGAGGTGGTGGTGATCACCCCGTCCACCCTCTCGGTCGGCGTCGGCGGGATTGACTCGCTCCAGGCCGTCGCCATCGGCAGCGGTGGCAGCGCCGTCTCGACCACGATCGCCTGGCGCTCGCTGGCGCCGACCGTCGCCACGGTCACCAGCGCCGGCAAGGTCACCGGTGTGATCCCCGGCAGCGCCATGGTGGTCGCCTCGGCCGGCAGCAAGGCCGACACAGTCGAGGTCCAGGTCTACGGAGCGCTGCAGGCGATCACCGTCACCATCGACCGCCCGATCATCAAGTCGAGCGACACGACACGCGTTCGCGCCATCGGCCGCGACCTCGGCGGTCGGGTCGTCCCGATCACGCCGGAGTGGTCGGTCAGCGACCCGACCGTCGCGATCGTCGCTCCCAACGGTCTCGTCCTCGGTCTGCGCTACGACGCGAACACGCCGATTTTCGCGACCGTGAACGGCATCATCGGGTTCGCGACGGTCGCCGTGATTCCGTCGGAGGTGAAGAGCGTGGCCATCCGCCCCGACGCGGGCACGATCTCGCTCGGCACGTCGCTGCTGCTCCGGGCCACCGTCATCGACGAGTTCGATGTCGAAGTCACCGACCGCACCGTGCTCTGGACATCGACGAACACCGATGTGATCACGGTGACCAGCGCCGGCCAGCTGCTCGCGGTGTCACCCGGTGTCGCCACGGTGCGCGCAACGACCGGTGGCAAGACCGGGACAGCGGCCTTCACCGTGCTCAACGTGCCGCTGAACGTCTACCAGCTCGAGGTCACCAATCAGTTGATGGCCTCGGTGCGACTCTTCGTGAACGACTCGCTGGTCGGGGTACTGCAGGAAAACTCGTCGGCCGCGCTGCAGTTGCCGAAGGTGGCGAGCGTCGTGGTCCGTTGGACGATCATCCGTCCGAAGGCCGGGACCGCCGGCGAACCGCTGGCCGAGACGCTCGGCACGGTGACGAACCCGGACGGCATCGTGACCTTCACCATCGACAACGTGGTGAATGGCACGACGTACTACACGCCGTTCGTTCGGTCGCTCGCGTCGGACAAATTCGATGTGGATATGACGCCGAAGGATGCGGCAGGGTCCTGCGGCTGCGCGGTCTCGGCGGCGGAACCGGATCGGCGCTTCGGCTATTGGCGGTACGCGCCTGGTGCGACGATGACGCTGATCAACACGGCGAACCCATCACAGACGATCCCCGTCGCCGTGCCGCTCGGCTCGATCGAAGCGGGGACCGGCATCTGGCGCTCCACCATCCTCGTCGGCCCCTGAGCGCGGCTACTCCTTGTAGCCGACCACACGGGCAAGGACGTTCGACACGATGAACGTGACGATGAAGAAACCGACCAACGCGTAGATAGAGACAAGCTCGGGCAACGGCATGGGACGCACGGGACAACTCCGGGAAAATGGCCGGGGGAAAAACTAACCGAATTCGTGCAGCCGGCGCTGGTCGATCAGCGCCCAACAGCAGATCGCCACGTGAGACTCGTAGCCCGCGATCAGCCGGCGGATCGTCGCCGCCTTCATCCGCCGGAAGACCACCCCCGCCGCCCGCGACACGCCCGCATCGCCGGTCGGCCAGATGCACGGGTGGCCGAAGCCGAAGATCGCCACCATCTGGGCACTCCACGGACCGAGCCCCTTGATGGCGGTGATCTCGGCAATCAGCGCGTCGGCATCCAGCCCCTGCCACGCCGTCCGAGGGTCGCCCCGCTCCGCCACGTATCGCCCCCACGCCGCGACCGCCTTCCGCTTCCCTCGGGAGAGCCCGTGCTCGGGCGGGTCGTCGGGCGGCGTGGCGATCGACCAACGCACCACGCCCTCTGCCGACCCGAACGCCACGAGCAATCGCTCCATGATGGTGCGTGCCGCCGCGGCGGAAACCAGTTGGGCCACGATGGTGCGCACTACCAGGTCGGTGAGTGGCCGCTCGTCGGGGACGATGCGCTCAAGCGGATGCGCCAGCTCCACCAGCCGCGCCAATCGGGGGTGGCGCGCGCTGAGCTCCCGCGCCGCGACCTTGTGCGGGTCGCGGGCGGGTCGCTTCACCCCACCGAGGCGGGTCGGATCAGGCGAGCGGGCCGTCGGTTACTCGCTGCCGGCCGGCTTCTCGGCCGGTGGAGCCGGCGGGTCCGTGACGGTCGGGGCGGTGGTGCAGCTGACCGTCTTCCCGCCCCGCTCGAGCGTCACCTCGTTCCCCTTGTTCCAGAAGGTCGCGGTCGAGTCGGCGTACCGTGCGCCGGATGCCGAGGCCACCTGACGCAACCGGACGCGCTCGTCGCCGATGGCGAGCGAAACCACGCCGGTGCCACTCGAGTCAGTGGCGAAGAGCGCGAAGATCTCGGTCTTGTCGTCGCAGTTGAACACGGCGGCCGACGCGCCCGGCGGCGGTGCGAGCATCGCCTGCTTGCCGCTGTCGGGATTGGCGGCATCGGAGGCAGCCTTCGGCGCGCAGGCAACAAGCAGCAAGAGGGCGAACGGACAACGGCGCATGATCGACTCCGGGTGATGGCGAATCAGGGGGAATGTGGCCGGTGCAGCACGGCCCAGACGGCAAAGTGGTCGGACGGCCAGAGCGGCCCGAAACGGCGGCGGTCGATCCCGGCGTCGCTCACGCGCCAGGACGGATCGGCCAGGATGAAGTCGATCTTCCCGCCGGTCGAGTCGCCGCGAAAGCTGTTGAACGTGCCGACCATCCGGGCATCGGGATGGGCCGCGCGAAAGGTGTCGCGGAGCGGCGTGCGCGTCGAGCCGACCATCGCCTGAGCTGGGGGATTGGTCTCGTCGGCATTGAAGTCGCCGAAGACGAGCACGCCGTCCCGCGGCGACCCGTCCTGCGCGATCCGCTGCAGCAACAGTCCCGCGCTCTTTTCTCGCGAAGGCTGCGACTGATGGTCCCAATGATTGTTGTAGACCCGGAGCGTGTCGCCCGTGGCACGATCGGCCAGGCGCACCCACGTGCTGATGCGGGTGATGGTATTGCCCCACCCGGTCGAGCCCGGCACCGTCGGCGTGTCGGAGAACCAGAACGTGCCACTCGACACCACGCGGAAGCGCAGCGTGTCGACCCAGATCGCGGAATATTCGCCGGCGCGCTTCCCGTCGTCGCGGCCGACCCCGATCTCCTGGTAGCGATGCAGCCGCTGCTCGAGCTCGTCGAGCTGGAAGCGCAGCGCCTCCTGGAAGCCGATCAGGTGCGGGGCATGGTCGCGAATCAGCGTGACCACATGCTCGCGCCGATTCGGCCAGGCATGGTCACCGTCATTGGCGGTGCCGTATCGGATGTTGAAGGAGAGCGCGCGCACCGGGGCCTGGCCCGTCAGCGGGGCGGCCATCAGGAGCAAGAGCGCCGGGGCGAGGAATCGCATGGCAGAATCATAATGGGCGCGGGGGGGGGCGGCCCCTTCGTGATGCGCCCCGTGCGTTGGGGAGATCGGATGCAGGGGCGCAGCATGCTGCGCCCGTACAATACGCGCCCCCGCGCCACGCCCCGGGAATCACGACGGGATGGCGGGATGCGCCGCGCGCCCCCGCACCGCGTCCCGGGAATCACGGCGGGGCGCCGGGATGCGATGCCCGCCCGCCCCGCCCCGCCGGGGATCATCGCCGCGCATGGGGATGCCCCGATCGCGCCCCCGGCCCATCCGTGATGCGCGCTGTGCATTGGGGAGATCGGATGTAGGGGCGCAGCATGCTGCGCCCGTACAATATGCGCCCCCGCACCGCGTCCCGGGGATCACGACGGGACGGCGGGATGCGCCGCGAGCCCCCGCACCGCGCCCCGGGAATCACGACGGGATGGCGGGATGCGCGGCCGGCCCCCGCCCCGCATCGATCATTCGTGCCGTGAAGAGATCCATCGGGCTGGATTGTTGGCGATGTATCGGCGCACGGTGTCGAGCGCCAGTCGGTCTGAGAGGATGCGCTCGTAGTAGTTGCGGTGCCAGAGCGGGAGGTATCGGGCGATCTCATTGCGCACGATTCGGGTGGACGCCGCCTTGAAGGAGCGAACGATGGCCGGCAGCGAGCCATTGCGGATCTGCGAGGCTGGCATCAGGCTGTCGCCAGTCGACTTCGCGATTCGGATGATCCCGTGGACGTGATTGGGCATCACGACGAATGCATCCAATCGGGCGAACGGAAAGTGCTGGGGAATCTCCTCCCAGCATGCCCCCACAATCTCCCCCATCCGCGTCAGTACCATGCGCCCGTCGCGAACCCGTGCCAGCGTGTGACAGGATCCCCAGGTATTGATGGTGATGAAGTACCATCCTGCCCGGCGATAGTTCCAGCCGGGCAGGCGAATGGTGCGACGATCATGGAAACGGCGGGTGGCCATCCTGCATGATCGGTGGTCGCGCGCTGCGCGCTGTACCGATTCCGCGCCAGTCCGGCGCGATGCAACGCCACGTTACGTCATCCCGTCCGTCGATCCGTCCACACCGCGATGAGCGTTCCGATAAGGCCGACGATTGCCAGCCCCGCGCCAGGAATCGCGATCCACTCGTAGGCATCCTTCGCCGCGCCGGTCCCGCCGAGCGCCGGGGCAGCGAATCCCGCGACCATCCAGAAGGTCGGATAGATCAGCGCACCGGCGCCGATGGCCAAGGCACTCAACTGTGCAATACCCCCGCGACCGGTGGTGAGCAGCATGATGCCGATCGCGCCCAGCGCGGCCGATCCGATCGCACCGCCGTGCAGGTGCGCGCGCAGCAGGTACGTCCACGACTTGTCGACGACCGCGTCAAGCTTGGTCGCATCGCCGCCATACGTGGTCGCGAGGACGGCCTCCCCCGATGCCTTGAGATGCGCGAGGATCGCGGGTTCGATCAATCCGAAGGCGCCGCCAAGCAGAAAGCCGAGCAGCACGCCAACCAGCGCCAGTGTGAGGCCGATCATCATCGGCGTGGGGATCGTGCGAGAGGAGTAGGTGCTTGGCATCGCGGCGCTCCGAGACAGCGGGGAGGAATGCTGCAGTGCCGAAGAGTATGTCGCATCCCGTCGATAGATAGGCGGCGCAACAAAGTCGAATGCGGAGCGTGGGACTCCGCATTCGACCATCGTGCCTCACGTGTGATTCAGGCGATCGCAGTCGCGCTCAGCGCCGGGTAATCGACGTAGCCCTTCTCGCCGCCCTGGTAGAACGTCGACACGTCCGGAAGGTTGAGTTCCGCACCGCTCTCAAGACGGAGCGGCAAGTCCGGGTTCGCCAGGAACGGCACACCGAAGGCGATCGCCTCCGCCTGGTGCGACGCGAGAATCTCCTCGCCGGTGGTTGCATCGAGGCCGGAGTTGGCGATGATCGCGCCATGAAACGCCGAGCGAAGCAACTGCTGCATCCGGGCACGATCGTCGGGCGCACCGCCGCCATAGTTGATGTGCAGGTACGCGAGCGGCAGCGTGTCGAGCAACGCCGCGACGTCCGAGAAGGTCGTGAACGGCTCGGCGTCGTGCATCGCGTTGTAGGGATTGAACGGCGAGAGTCGTACCCCCACGCGACCCGGACCCCATTCCGCCACCGTGGCCTCGATCACGTCGACGAGAAGGCGCGCCCGATTGGCGACGCTGCCACCCCACCGATCGGTGCGATGGTTGCTGCCACTCCGCAGGAACTGGTCGAGCAGGTATCCGTTGGCCGCGTGCAGCTCGATGCCGTCGAAGCCCGCGTCGCGAGCATTCGCGGCGGCCACCCGGAACTGCTGCACCACCGTCATGATCTCCGCGGGCGTGAGCTCGCGCGGCGTCTCGAATGGCACCAGGCCAAGCGATGTCCACGTCTCGCCGGTCGGGCGAATCGCCGACGGCGCCACCGGCGTCGCGCCGCCAAGGAACGACGGGTGCGAGATCCGACCACCGTGCGCGATCTGCAGGACAATGCGCCCGCCTTCGGCGTGCACGGCAGCCGTGACCTTCTTCCACCCTGCCACTTGCTCCGCCGTCTCGATCCCGGGCGTGTTGGCGTACGACACGGCGGTCGCGGCGATCTGGGTCATCTCGGCGATGATCAACCCGGCCGAGGCGCGCTGGGTGTAGTAGGTGGTCATGATCGGCGTTGGCCGACCATCCGCCTCGGCGCGGTTGCGGGTCATCGGTGCCATGACCACGCGGTTGGCGATGGGGATCGCCCCAAGCGCTGAGGCAGTGAAGAGCATCGGATCAGCCATTCTTGGTTCCTCGGTGATTCATTGTGAAAAACGATATTCGTTGCAAACACACAAAACGGCGCACAGCGCTGTTTCGGACCACAATCCACCTAAGGGAGCATTCGGTTCAATGCCCCGATCAGCCCCTGCATTTCGTCCGCTCCCACCTGGCCGGCGACTCGGGCATTCATGGCGGCCACGTGCGGGTCCAGCGCCGAGAGGACGGCCAACCCCTGAGGGGAGATCCGCGCGATCGAATGGCGCCGATTCTCGGTGCCCCAGGTCCGGACCACCAACCCCTGTTTCACCAGGCGGTCGATCATCCGGGTCACATCGGGCGACTTGGTGATCATCCTCCCCGCGACTTCGCAGCGCGGCAACCCCTCGTCCCTGGCCCCTCGGAGGATCCGGAGAACATTGTACTGATCAAGGGTGATCCCCTGAGCCTGACAGAGCTCGCCAAACTCCCGATTCACCTCGGCCGCGACCAGCAGGATGCCGACCACCGCCTCATCGGCGGGGTTGGCGAACTTCGACTGGTTGAGCCTTGAGCGGATCGACATGGGGGAACAATACGTGTTGACAACACGAAAAGCAAGGGGAGGAGCGAGAAGCGAGACGGGAGAAGCGAGAAGCGTTGCCCCGCGAAACGGACACAGTCGAACCACCTCAGTACCGATCACGATTACTCTTCCTGTCCCCTCACCCTCGTCCTGGTTCCGTCATGCTCCGTCGTGATTTCCTCGCCACCGCGGCTGCCGCCGCCGCGCTGGTCCGCGCCAAAGCCCTCTTGGCCGCCCCCGCCGTCGATCGTTCCCCGATGCCGTTGCCGGCAGAACTTCGTCCGACCGATCGGATCCTGCGCGCGACCGCGGCGAAGGCACCCATCGGGACCAAGGCGACAGCGACGGTCTGGAGCATTCGGAGCGCGGGTATCGGTGACGGTCGCGTGGCGCCGACGATTCGTACCCGCACCGGCGACGTCGCGAAGCTCACCTTCCAGAACGACCTCCCGCAGCACTCGATCCTGCATTGGCATGGACTGCACGTTCCGGAAGCAGCCGATGGTGCTCCGCGCCTCGCGATCGAACCGGGGAAGTCGTACCGCTACGAATTCCCGATCCAGAATCGCGCCGGCACCTACTGGTACCATGCGCATCCGCACCATCATACCGGCGAACAGATCTACCGTGGGATGGCGGGGCTCTTTCTGGTGGGTGATGCGGAGGAGGAGGCGCTCGGGCTGCCGAGCGGGACGCGGGAGATCCCGCTGGTGATTCAGGAACGGCGACTCGATGCGGCGGGCGAGTTTGTGTTCGCGCCGGTCATGCATGAGATGATGGAGGGCTTCTTCGGCGACACGATCTTCGGCAACGGGACCAAGCAGCCGTCGCTGGTGGTCGAGCCGACGCTCAACCGGCTCCGCGTCGTCAACGCCACCGGCTCGCGCATCCTGCGGCTGGGCCTCTCGACCGGCGAGGCGATGACGCTGATCGGCAACGACGGCGGCTTGCTCCCCGCCCCGGCCAAGGTCTTCTGGGTCGAATTGGGGACCGGCGAACGCGCCGATCTGCTGATCGACTTCTCGGCGATCGCAGGCGGCGGCACGGTCATGCTCAAGTCGCTGCCATTCACGCCGACCGGCGAGATGGGCATGGGGATGGGGCGGATGGGCGCCGGCGGCTCGGCGCAGGGCGCGGAACTCGATTTGCTCGAATTCGTCGGCGGCAAGAAGGTGCCGGTCGTGCCCTGGGTGGCGAAGGCTTTCCCGACAATCGCACCGCTGGTCCGCACCGCCGACACCAAGGTGCGCGAATTCCGCTTCCTGAGCCAGATGATGCAGCACACCATCAACGGCAGGCAGTGGGAGATGGACCGGATCGACGAGGTGGTGCCGTTCGGCAGCACCGAAGTGTGGCGTTTCGTGAATCCGTCGCAGTTCCCGCATCCAGTGCACATGCACGAAGTCCAGTTCCAGGTGCTGTCGCGCAGCGGCGGCCGAGCGCGCCTCTTCCCCTGGGAAGCCGGCTGGAAGGACACCGTCCTCGTCCAGCCTGGTGAGACCGTCGAGGTCATCGCCGAATTCGTGCGCCACCGTGGCCGCTACCTGCTGCACTGCCACAACGTGGTGCACGAGGATGGGGGGATGATGATGAACTTCGAGATTCGGTAGGATCGAGAAGCGAGAAGGGAGAAGCGAGAAGCGTGGCCCCGCGGAGAGATCCTCCCGCTGAGCCACGCTTCTCGCTTCTCGCTTCTCGCTTCTCGCCTACTCCACCGTCTTGTGAAACCTCCGTACCGCCAGCGCGATAAACAGCACCGCAAATCCCATCAGGATCGACATCTGCGGCCACAAGGCCTCGACACCGACGCCCTTGAGCAGGATGCCGCGGAGCACCTGGAGGAAATAGGTCAGCGGCAGCGCCGCACCGATCCACTGTGCCGGCTCCGGCATCGCCTCGCGCGGGAACATGAAGCCTGACAGCAGCAGGTTGGGCAGCAGGAAGAGGAAGCCCGCCTGCATTGCCTGCGCCTGGGTGCGCACCAGCGTCGAGAGCCAGAGGCCGATGGCGAGGTTGGCGCCGATGAAACCGACCGCCGCGAGATAGAGCAACGACAGCGACCCGCGCAACGGCACGTCGAAGACCACGCGCCCGAGGGTCAGGATCACCGTCATCTGCACGTAGCCGACCAGCACGAACGGCAACACCTTCCCCAGCATCAGCGATGTCCGCGTGATCGGCGTCACCACCAGCTGCTCCAGGGTGCCGCGTTCGCGTTCGCGGACCACCGACATCCCCATGATGATGACCAGTGTCATCGAGAGCAGGACGCCGATGATCCCGGGGACGATGTAGGTCGCGCTCCGGAGCGTCGGGTTGTAGAGCGGACGGACCACCACCTCGAGCGGCACGCCGCCGCCGCCGCGCGCGGTGACGATGTCGAGCGCTCGCTGCTGTCCACCCATCGCTGCACCACTCATCGCCGCCTGCGACGCCAGCGGATCGGCCGCGTCGACGATCACCTGCACCTTCGCTGTGTGGTGGCGCGCCAGATCGCGGGTGAAGTCGGGCGGGATCACGATCGCCGCGGCAACCTTCCCCGACTCGATCCACGCCGTGACTTCATCGCGACTGGTCGCGTCGGCGTAGAAGCGGAAATTGCCGGTGTTGAGGATGGTCTGCACCAGCGCGCGCGAGTCGCTGCTCTTCGCCTCGTCATAGACGGCGGTCGGCAGGTTTCGCACCTCGGTGCGGATCGCGAAGCCGAAGAGCATCATCTGAATCGCCGGCACGCCGACCATCATCGCGATCGTCGGCCGATCGCGGCGCAGCTGGATGAACTCCTTCACCAGCATCGGCCACACCGTGGACTCACGGACCCACGCCACGAGCCGCCTCACACCACCAACCCTTCGTCCTGGGCCTGCAGCGCGATGAAGACATCTTCCACCGTCGGCTGGTGGAACTGCGCCGTGATCTCGTCCGGCGTGCCGACCCCGATCAGGTGGCCGCGCGACAGGAAGGCGAGTCGATCACAGCGAGCCGCCTCGTCCATGTAGTGCGTGGTAACGAGGATGGTCATTCCCCCGGCCGCGAATTCGTGGATCAACTCCCAGAAGCGGCGACGAGCCGCCGGATCGACGCCAGCAGTCGGCTCGTCGAGGAAGACGAGATCGGGCTTGTGTGCCGTGGCACACGCCAGCGCGAGCTTCTGCTTCCAGCCACCCGACAAGGTGCCGGCGAGTTGCTTCCGCCGCGGCGTGAGGCCGAGCGTGGCGAAGAGTTCCTCTTCGCGCGCGCGCTTCACCGCGCCATGGAGGCCGTACAGTCCCGCGTAGAACGAGAAATTTTCGGTCACGGTGAGGTCGTCATACAATCCGAATCGCTGCGACATGTATCCGATCCGTCGGCGCACCGCTTCCGGGTCCTTCACGGCATCGAGGCCGACCACCATCATCTCGCCCGAGGTCGGCGGCATCAGGCCGCAGAGCATCCGGATGGTCGTGGTCTTGCCGCTGCCATTGGGGCCGAGCAGGCCGAAGACTTCGCCGCGTGCCACATCGAGATCGAGCGCATCGACCGCGACGAGCTCCCCGAAGCGCTTGTGGAGGGCACGGGTGTGAATCGCGGCGGTCATTGAAACGGTCGGCGCGGCTGCAGCGTGACGGTGACCGGCATCCCGGGTTTGAAGCGGCCATCGCGCTCACCGATCTCGACCTTCACGCCGAAGAGGAGGTCGGCGCGCTCGTCCTCGGTGAGCGCCGTGCGCGTGACGTACTCGGCGCGCGGATTGATCGCGACGACGCGACCGAACCCGGGCCGGAATGGGCTGTTGGGTGGCGGCGGTTCGTCGTCCTGGCTGCCCTTTCTCGCCACCACCCCCCCCACCCCGGGTGGGTAGATCACCGCCGAGTCGCCGAGCGCAAGGCTCGTCAGAACGGAGGCCGGGACGAAAATCCGCACCCAGGGCGACTGCATCGCACCAATGCGAAGCACCGCCCCACCCACCGGCACCAGATCGCCGGGCTCGGCGAGGCGATTCATCACCACGCCAGCAATCGGCGCGAGCAGCACGAAATCAGCGTTCGTCGCGAGCCGCGCCGCCAACACCCCTTCCGCCTGCGCCACGTCGGCTCGGGCCGCCGCAATCCGATTGCCGCGCGTTCCTGCCTTCCGGAGCGACAGCATTTCGCGCGCTGACGTCACCGCGGCGGCCGCCACGTCGGCAGCGGTCGCCGCGGCCTCGGCCTCACGCGGCGCAATGGCACCGGCATCGGCCAGTGCCTTGAGGCGGTCACGATCGTGGGCAAGGCGGGTCGCGTCGGCCTGCTTCGCCGCGAGCTCGGCAGCCGCCTTGGCGATCTCTTGCGGATCAGTGCCCGCCTCGAGGTCGCGCAGCATCGCCCGCGCCGAGTTCACGCGGGCCGTCGCGGTCTCCGCGTCGGCACTGAGTGTCGGAGCAGAGAGGATCGCGAGTGTGTCGCCGGCCTGCACGGTGGCGCCTTCGTCGACACGGAGCGCAACGAGTCGTCCCGCGGCGATCGGCGCGACATCGACCTCGCGCACCTCGACGGTGCCGCGTGCGGTCAAGGCATCATCGCTGTTGCCGCGACAGCCAGCGAGCACGGCAAGGAGGATCGGCAAGTAGCCAAGGCGCGGCATCATGGGCGGCTCACGGGGTGCGGAGGTTCGAGGCCCGCCATCGAGAAGCGGACGACGTGATCGGCAAAGAGGCGGACCGCCGCGGGGTCGCGCGTGGCCCCAGGGCGATCGACGATCACTTCGAGGATGGGGCCCGCCATGCAGAACCAGTTGACCTGCGACAGCAGCGAGACGGCGATATGCTCGGCGAGGAGGTCGTCGCGGAACTCGCCGCACTCCTGGCCGGCGCGGATCAGGCCGGTGATGCCGGCAAAGAGCCGTCGCGTCTGTTCGCGAAGCAGCGGCGTCGCGTGGGACGCTTCATGATCGGCCAGCTCCCGGGCGATCAGTCGCGGCAGGAGTGGCTGCGCGAGGAAGAGCTCGGCCTGGCGCCGGATGATGGCCGCGATCCCGGAGGCGGGGCTTTCGGCACGCTGGGCAAGGTCGGCGAGGCTGCCCGGCAGGGCAGTGACCATCCGTTCGATCACGGCATGGTAGAGGGCGACCTTGTCGGCGAAGTAGTAGTAGAGCAGCGCGGGGTTCACCCCGGCGGCGGCCCCGATTTCCTTGATCGATGTCGCCTCAAGTCCTTGCCGCGCAAAGAGATCGGTGGCGGCGTCGAGGATGGCTTCGCGGGAGGCCGGCGAGGGTTCTGGAGCGGTCATGGCTATACATTAATCGCTCAATTAATTCTCCGCTAGCCCTGACTCCGCACGCCGGCATCGACCACGCCGGCTACGCCGGCGCCGCGGACTGACGCCCGCGGCTGTGGTAACCGTTCGCCGTTCGCTGATCGCCGTCACGGCCCCCACGACACCCCATGCGGATGCATCATCGCCCCGTTGGGCGCCTTCATCGTGATCCCCGGCGTGCCACCCTCGCGGAAGGTCGAGTCGAGGGCGATCCCACCGGTCGCCGGGTCGAAGCGGGCCAGGAGTACCCATGGTCCCCTCCCGGTGATCGCGAGGCACGTCCCTGCGCGATTGGCCGAGACCCAGTGCGGTTCGACGAAGCGGGTGCTGTCGAGCAGCAGACGCGAGACTTCGCGCGGCGCGGCCGGGTCGCTCAGGTCGAGCACCATCAACCCGGGCAACGCGGCAACCGCCTGGATCCAGTAGTTCCCCACGGTGGTCGCCACGCCGCAGAGCGTGTGATCATTGTCGCCGCCGGGGAAGGTGAAGACGCGCGTGGCGGTCGGCGTGTCGCCCTCGAGACCGCGGACCTGATACAGTCCGCAGTAGAAGGTGTTCGCGAACATCGCGCCGTTGACCGTCGTCTCGACCGTCGAGGTGGCGACGTGCCCGCGATCCTTGCCGTTCGATGGAAGCGGAATGAGGGCGAGCGGCGCGAGCGGTGCCGTGGACCAGAGCTGCAGCGCGCTGGTCTCGTGATACTTGTAGGTCATCCCCATCCCCATTTCGCCGAGGCCAACCACCGCGCGATCGCGCCCGGGCACCAGATGCACGGCATACGGGGTCATCGCCGTGTCGCCCGCGTCGGGGCTCTTGGCCAGCGCCGATTGGACCACCGCGCCATCACGATCAAGTTCGGCGAGTCCGCCCGGCCCCGTGTAGGCGCCGGGGCCGCCGTTGAAGGCGACGAGCAGATTCCCGTTCGGGAGTCTGGCAAAGTCGTGGGCCCAACCGATGATCCCGCCGGCGGTCTGCATCGAGGCGTGGATCGCCGGCGTGCGCGGCGTGCTGACGTCGAAGAGCCAGCTGGTGTTGGCGCTCCAGCCGTTCGCGAGAATCCGCCCGTCTGCGCTGACCTGCCGTTCGATGTGATGCGGCATCCCACCCTTCGTCCCCGGGGCGACACTCCCGACGACCTGCCCGTACGTGGTCGATGCCGAGTCCATGTCCAGCACCAGGAGCGCGTCGGCAGTGGTCGAGTCCATCCCGCCGGCCCAGACGTAGGCGTGGTGATCCGATGCCGGGGCATTCGACGGCGCATCGGTCGACGGGGCACAGGCCGCGAGACACGCGGCGAAGAGCACGGCAAGGCGCATCAGACAATCCGATGTGAGGGGTGGACTGAATCTACACACTCGATGATCGATCATCGATGATCGATCATCCGCTTAATTCGATCTCGCAGCTCATCGCGCAATTCAACCGGACTGACGATCTGCGCATCGGGTCCGTATTGCAGCACATGGCGGATGGCCCATTCGCGATCGGCCAGCGGCATGCTCCGGAGCGCACTCCCGTCTGACTCGATCAAACCGCCATCGCGCTCGGCGATCCAGCGGGCGATGCCGGTACTGTACCGCACCGTAAGCACAGGACTCGGCTCGCCGGCATGGAACACCTTGCCATCGACCATCAGCTGGTCGGGCGAGAAGTCCGCCGGCACCTCGTGCTCCCGATCGATCAGCGTGACGTCGACGATGCGATCACAGCGAAAGAGTCGGAGCCCGTCGCTGCGCTCGCACCAACCACTCAAGTACCAGGCGCCGCGACTGAAGCGGAGCGCATAGGGTCGCACCGTGCGCGATTGGGCCACGTCGTCGTGGTCTTTCTGGTATTGCAGCGTGACGACTCGGCGGCGGCGCAGCGCGTCGCGGAGTCGGGGCACCGCGCGCGCCTGTGCCGGATGCGCGAGGGCCCCGTCGCGAAGCCCATCGTACGCGGCATCCTGTGGCAGCCGGGTGATCAACGTCGCGAGCCGCGCCCGAAGCTGCGCCATCGGGTGCGTCGTCGTCGCCTCGCCATCGTGCTCGCGCTCAAGCAGCGCGAGTCCGAGCTCGAGCGCACAGAGTTCGGCGACGGTGAGTCGCATCGGCCGGCGGAAGTGGTCGGTGCGGACCGACACACGATCGCCGTCGATCATCACGGCAACGCCCTCGACGTATCCCCCCGGGTCATCGAACCGATCGGCCAGGGCCTGCAAGTCCGCCGACAGCTGCTCGACCGGCACACAGCACTCGGTGGCGAGATCGTCGAGCCGATGGGTGTCGTGCTCGGCGAAGCGCGGCAACACCGTCATCAGTCGCCGGAATCGTGCGGCGGCCGTGCTCATGCGGACTCGACCGCCGCCAGGGTGCGCTCCACCAGCTCGCGGTAGCCGCGGACCATATCGGGCGGACCGATGGGCACGCCGTCGCCTCCGAGTCCGAGCAGCCAGCGGAGGAACGCCTCTCGGCGGCGGACGCGATAGCGGGTGACATCCGGTGTGCCCCGCACCGCGCTGCCGAGCGCGCGCGCCGCCCGCACGGCGCCGTTCTTGGGACCGAAGCGGACATCCACGACCACCAACGGCTCCTCGCCGAGTGCCCAGGCGGGCACCGGCACGGCGCGTTCGGCGAGTCGGAAGTCGACGGGGATCTCGTAGTCCTGGCTCCCCGGATTCCGTCGGTTGACGATCACGCGGTGCATGCGCGAGACGCGGAACCGGCGGACCGCGCCACGCGACGGATCGAGCGCATGCAGGTACCAGTGGCCACTCGTGAAGGAGAGTCCGTACGGAAGGACGATCCGTTGCTCGGTCTCGTCGCGCTCAATGCCGTAGTAGGTGAAGGTCACCTGCTTCCGTGCGAGCAAGGCGTCGCCCAGGCTCGTGAGCGTGGTGGGGTCGGCAGCGGCGAGGGGCGCACTGAGGCCGATGCCAGGCGTCGCGGCCATCTCGGGAGGATGCACGTCGAGCGCGAGCTTCTTCAGGGCATGGGCTGCGTCGGCGGCGAGTGTCGGGTCGCCACACTCGGCCACGCGCGCCGCCGCGTCGGCCAGCAGCGAGAGATCGTCATCGGTCAACTCGAGCGAGGCGAGAGCGCGATAGCCGTAGCGATCGATCCGGCGTGGCGACTTGAGTCCGCGCGGCGTCACGACGCCAAGGTACGGCAGGTAGAAGCGATCGGCGCGAATGAGATACTTCGTCTCCGCGTCGCCGGTGTTGCCAATGGTGTCGATCGGGATACCGAGGGCACGGAGCTCTTCCTTGTCGCGCTCGAAGGCGCGGCGCACCGCGTCGAGCGATCCAGCCGCATAGCCGGGGACGAGCGCGCGCAATTCCTCGAGCGATGCGCCGTACCTCCTGGCGAGCAGCGCGGAGACGAGGTCCATCCAGCGCTGCAGCTTGGCGTGCTGAGTCAGGGGAAGCTCCGGAAGGGCAGGACCGAAAGGTAGGCGGGGGGAGTGACGGTCACCCCGCCACCCGCGTCCGCGGCCGCCCTCCCTTCTTGCCATTCTCCCTGGCGGCGGCGGCCTTGGCCGCGCTCCTGGTGGAGCCGGCGACGGCGGCGGAGGCCCGGAGAACGGTCAGTTGACCGAGGGCGATCGTCGCCAGTTGCGCCACGGTGAAGTCTACCGCGAGCGCGTCCCACGCGACGCCGATGCCAGCAGGGCTCAATTCCACGCGCGCGAGCTGCGCGTCATTGGCCCCAGCGAGTTGGGGAATCCGCGCAACCGGAATCCGAAGTTGCACACCATTGGCGAGGTCGATCACCAACTGGCGATGGCGGCGAAGGTACCGCACCGCTCGACCATGCGGCTGGCGATGGCGCGCCTCCCGGGCGCGCTGCCGGGCGGCGGGAATCTGCGCCATGATCTCGGCGTCAGTCAGGCGGCGAAACGCCATGTAGCTTCTCCCATGCGTGCAGGAATGCGTCGTGGTGATCTGCAACGAGACGGTATGCTGCCACGACCAATCGTGCCGGCACGCCGAAATCCTGATGGATGTGCGGACCCGCGTCCCGCGCCCCAATCGTCACCACCACCTCACCGATCCCGCGAAAGACAACGTGGACATGCGGCGGGGGATGCTCGCGAGGCGGCGAGTAGATCCGAACGATCATGTTGCCCTGTCGGAACACGATCGGCATCGGAAGATTAACCTATCTGATGGGTTTGTTCAAGACGCAGGTCCCTGCGCGCGCCGAACATCTCCCCATCCGTCAGTCGGGGCGGTACGGGATGGCGCCCGCCGGACCGATCGGACGCCACCCGGCCGAGTGTCCCACCCCGCGGCTATCATCTAGCATCACGTGCGGCTCGTTCCCCCAACCGAGTGCCCGATGCAACGTCTTGCCGACGGCTTCTTCCGCTACTCCCCCACCGACCTGATCGCCTTTCTCGAGGGCGACTTCGCGGCGTGGTGCGAGCGGAATCGTGCCGAGCAGGGCCGCGGTGGAGGTCGGCCAACGCTCGCGGGGTCCGCACTGGCGCCCGATGTGGCGGATGAGGAGCTGGCGCTCGTGGCGCGTCGCGGGCTCGAGCACGAGGCGGCCCACTTGGCGAGGCTGAAGGCGACGGAGCCTGATGTCGTGGAGGTCCCGCGAGACGGATCGGCCCTCGGCCTGACCGTCGCGGCGATGCAGCGCGGAGCGGCCGTCATTTTTCAGGGCGAGCTGCGAGCCGAGCCGTGGATGGGGATCGCCGACTTCCTCCATCGCGTCGCCGGCGAGTCAGCGCTTGGTGACTACCACTACGAGCCGTGGGATACCAAGCTCGCCCGCTCGGCCAAGCCGTACTTTCTGCTTCAACTGTGCGCCTATGCCGAAATGCTCGAGTCGATGCAAGGTCGCGCCCCGGAGCGCTTCGGTTTCGTCCTCGGCGATGGCAACACCGCCACCTTCCTGACCGCCGACGTCATCCACTACTACCGACGACTTAAGGAGTCGTTCGAGCGCTTCCAGTCCAGCTGGCAACCAAACGCCCTTCCCGACCCGGCACTCGACCGGACGCATGGCCGCTGGAGCGAGGCGGCGCAGCGGCTGCTGACCGATGTCGACGATCTCTCGCTGGTCGCCGGCATCAGCCGCAGCCAGGTCATCCGCCTCCGGGAGGCCGAGATCGATACGGTGGAGCAACTCGCCTCGCTGCCGATTGATGCGACCGTCGCACGAATGACGCCGGCATCGTTCACCACTCTCCGCGACCAGGCGGCGATGCAGGTCGCCACCCGCCGCGCAGGCGTCATCGCGTGGAAGCTGCGTCCGCCCGTAAAGGAGGAGCCGCGTCGCGGCCTGGCGCTGCTGCCGCCGCCCTCGACGCTCGATGTCTTCCTCGACCTCGAGGGCTTTCCGTACGCCGAGGGTGGCCTGGAATACCTGATCGGGGCGACGACGTCCGAGGCAGACGGCGCACTGGCATTCCATGATTGGTGGGCGCACGACGATGCCGCCGAGAAGGCGGCCTTCGAGGGATTCATCGACTGGGCGTGGGAGCGGTTGCAGCGCGATGAGGCGATGCACATCTACCACTATGCCGCCTACGAACGCACGGCCTTCTCTCGGCTGAGCACCAAGTACGCCACGCGCGAGCATGAACTCGACCAGCTCCTCCGCCACGATGTCTTCGTCGACCTGTACACTGTCGTGCGTCAGGGGATGGTGATCGGCACGCCGAGCTACTCGCTGAAGGAGATCGAGCACCTCTACATGCCACCGCGGACCGAGGCTGTCACCAGCGCCGGCGGTTCAGTGGTGGAGTATCAACGGTGGGTCGACAGCGGAGAGAGCGGGCGCTGGCAGGACTCGCCGATTCTCCGGGCCATCCGCGACTACAACCAGGTCGACTGCGACTCGATGGTGCCGCTGCGCGATTGGCTCCTGGCTCGGCAGCACGAGGCGGGGATCGGCTGGATCCAACGGGCGGACGTTCCGACGGCGCCGATCAGCGACCGCGAGCCAAAGGAAGTCGAGGCCTACGCCGCCGCCCTGGCCGAGCGAGCGGCCATGCTCCCAGCCGATTCGGAACAGCGGCGCGTCACGGAACTCCTCGGCTGGCTGCTGGAGTATCATCGCCGCGATGCGAAGCCGATGTGGTGGCGCTATTTCGAGCGGCAGAAGATGTCGCAGGAGGAGCTTCACGCCGATCCAGATTGCCTCGCCGGGATCGTGCGCACCGCGCGCGAACCGTGGCCCGAGAAGCGCTCGACCGTGTACGAGTATGCCTTCGATGCGGAGCAGGACACTCGGCTCCATGAGGGATCGAAGGTGAAGGTCATCGGCGCGGAGTTGGGGCCGGAACTGTTGATCAACAGCATGGACCTCGCGAATGGACGGCTCACGCTCAAGATCGGGAATACCCGGTCGCTGCCAGCCGCTGGCCATCTGATTCCGAAGGAGGATGTCGATCCCTCACCAATTCCCGAGGCAGTCGAGCGCTATGTGCGCAGCTGGGAGCAGGGCACGCCGGCGTCCGCGGCCGTCGACGACCTGATCCATCGCCGAGCGCCGCGGTTGAGTGGCCGAGAGGGTGGCGACGTGATCGCGGCAGGCAGCGGCAGCGACGGCGCCATCGCCGCCGTGCGCGCCATGAACGGCACCACGCTCGCGATCCAGGGCCCGCCGGGCACCGGCAAGACGACCACCGGTGCGCGGATCATCGCGGCGCTGCTCCACGACGGAAAGCGTGTCGGGGTGATGGCCACGGGCCACTCCGTCATCAACCACCTGTTGGAAAAGTTGCTGGACGTTGCGCCGGATGTTGCAGGGCGGGTATTCAAGCGCGGGGACGAGCGCGACCACCCCCTGGTGCAGTCGGGTGCCATCACCCTCGTTGCCTCCGCCGATGCGGCCGACGCGATCGCGGGGAAATCCTGCGTCATCGGCGGCACGGCCTGGCTCTTCAGTCGTCCCGAGATGACCGGTGCACTGGACTACCTCTTCATCGACGAAGCGGGGCAGGTCCCGCTCGCGAACGCCGTCGCTGCCGGCATGTCGGCACGCAACCTGATCCTGATGGGCGACCAGATGCAGCTCGCCCAGCCGACCCAGGGTGAGCACCCCGGCGAAAGCGGCAAGTCGTGCCTCAGCTACCTGCTCCAGGACCGCGCCGTCATCCCCGACGACCTCGGCATCTTCCTTGGCACCTCCTTCCGAATGCACCCCTCGGTGTGTCGAGTGATCTCCGACTGCTTCTACGAGGGTCGCCTCGCGAGCCACGAGCTCACGGCCGGCAATCGAGTCGAACTGCCGGCGGGCTTCCCTATTGCGTCGGGCCACGGCGTGGCCTTTCTCCCGGTACAGCACACCGGCAACACCCAAGGAAGCGACGAGGAGGTCGAGGCGATCGTCTCGTTGGTCAACGGCCTCCTGCAGGGCCGAGTCATCATCCGTGGCGAAGCCCCACGCGCGATGCGGCTCGACGACATCCTGATCGTCGCACCGTTCAACCTCCAGGTGCGCGCGCTCAAGTCCCGCCTGGGCGCCGACGCCCGAATCGGCTCGGTCGACAAGTTCCAGGGGCAGGAGGCGCCGGTCGTCATCGTGTCGATGTGCGCGTCATCGCTCGACGACGCACCACGCGGCCCGCAATTCCTGCTCTCGCCCAATCGGCTCAACGTGGCCATCTCGCGCGCGCAGGCGCTCGCCATCGTCGTCGGGTCGTCGACGCTGGGCGATGTGCGGGTCCGGTCGGTGGAGGAGTTGAAGCTGGTGAGCCGGTGGTGCAGGATTGAAGCGGCGGACACTACTTCCCCTCCATCCCCCTGAGCTCGGCCAGCCGCTTCTTCACGCTCGCCACCGTCGGCTGCAGCTCCGCATCGGCATCCTTCCACTGCTCCACGAACGCCGAGTAGTACTCGATCGCCTTGGCGCGGTCGCCCTTGGCGTCGTAGAGCTCGCCGAGACGCTTGCGCACCTGCGCCAGCCGTCCGCCTTCGAGCCCTTGGATCAGCCGATCGCTAGGCGGGATCGCGAGAAACGACTCGTAGTGCGCTCGTGCCGAGTCTGCCTGCCCCGCGAGATCAAAGGACAGCCCCAATGCATGGTCCACGCAGCCACGACACTCCGCGCTCGCACCATCTTCCGCCACGGCCGCGGCCCGGAAGAGCTGGAGCGCCTCGGGATATCGCTTCTCGGCCACGGCGATATGGCCTTCAAGGAAGGAGACGAGCGAGCGGTTGGTGGGGCTCCGCGACCATTCGGGGCGCTCTGCCTGCATCCGGTTGAGGAGCTGACGCGCTTTCGCCGCCGCACCTGCCTCGGTGTAGAGGAGGATCAGGTTCACATGCGGGCGGTCGGTCGCAGGGGCCGACGCCCATTGGGCACCGGCCACGATGCGGTCGATCCGCGCGATCCCTTCGGCGGGGCGGCCCCGGAAGCGGATGTCGTTGCCTGCCTCGATCACGCCGTCGATGCGCGCCGCGGCCCCACGCGAGGCCAGCACACTGTCGTACGCCGCGGTCTGGGCGACCGCAGCGCCGAGCTTGCCGCGCACCAGCTCGAGTTCGGCGAGCGCGGCAATACTGCCCGTGGCGAACGACGACGCCGGGCCTCTGGCGAGTGCCTCCACGGCCGCGCGTGACGAGTCGACCTGACCACGGTCGTACAGCAACCCGGCGGTGAAGAACCGGAAGAAGGGCGATGCCGCAAAGGCCGGCGCTTCGATCCGAAGCGAATCGGCGACGAGCTGCGCTTCCTCCGCGCGGCCCGCCGCCTGGAGCACCTCAACCACCCGGATCCTGTTGCTCGGCACGGGCGAAATCGCCACCTTGCGGCGCGCGTATCGGACGGCACTGTCATGCTCGGTCCGTCGACTGTAGAGCAGCATGAGCTGATTGGCTGCGACAATGTCTGATGAGTCGATTGCATAGACGCCGCGATAGGCTTCGAGTGCCTTGCCACGGTCGGACTTGGTGCTGTGCGACATCGCGACGGCCCCTTGTACCATCAGCCGTTCCAATGGAGGCAGCTTCTCGGCATACCGAGCGGCGTTGTCGAGCGCCGAATCGCGCGACGCGACCGAGCCGTTGCTGTTGACCAACGAGGCGTTCAGCTTCCGCCACGCCAGCGCGAAGGTCGGGTCGAGCGCGAGCGCCCGACGCAACAACGCGATCGACTTGTCGTAGTCCGCCTCGATGTCGTTCGCGACCGAGGCGTCGGTGTAGAGCTTGAGCGCCTCGAGGTTCGACGTCGTGGCACGCGCAAGCGGGACGGCCTCCTGCACCTGCTTGAGCGACTCCCCCATCTTGCCGCGCAACTTCTTGGTAAGATCGTCCACGACGCCCAGCAAATCCTTCACGCCGTCGGCGGTTCCCTGGAACGAGGCCAGCGGCGTGCCATCGGCCGTCGAGATCAGCTCCAGCGACACCAGATAGCCGCTCCCCGCAGCCGCGAGGCGTCCGCCGAGAATCGCCTTGGTGGCTCCCCGCGTAGCGACTTCGCGCGCCACCGTGGGATCGAGGGGCGTCGTGATCGGTCGCTGCATCTGGGTCAGGATGTCGGCAACGTCGGTCGGCGTGAGGAGACGCACTGCGCGCGATTGCGACATCGCGGCACGCACCGCCGCCTGCACGATCGGCGCCAGTGACGTATCGGCCCCCGACATGGTGAAGTCGGCGAGTAGGAGCTTGTCCTGCGCGTTGAGCGTCCCGCTCGCGAAGAGTGATGCCGCCGGTCCGATGCCGAGCTGGCGCGTGACCATGTACCCCACCACCACCAGCACGAAACTGCTCATCGCGATGATGCCGTAGCGCAGGTTGCGGCGCCACGAGAGATGCGGATTGGCCCGGAGCGCGATCGTCGCCAGCGTCCCCGATGGCGCGTGGCCGACCATCGTCCCGCCCGGCGTAAGCGTCGGCGTCGCGCGCGCATTGCGTCGAGCGACGGACTTGGCGTATCCCGTCAGCAGCAGCACCGGCAGCCCCAGCAGCATCATTCCGACCGCGCCCGGGAAGGTCCAACCGGGGAGGCCGATCGCGACCACGGCTGCCTTCGCGACGATCGCCACCGCGACGGTGGCAACGACATAGAGTGCGAATGCCTTCCCGAACGCCCCGGGCCCACTCAGCGCCATCGTGGGCGACGACGACGACGACGCGGTCGTCACCTCGTCCAGCGTGCGCAGCACTTCGGTCGCGTTGCCGATCCGGTCGGCGGGGTCCTTCTCGAGCAGGTGGCGCACCAACGCCGCGAGTGCTGGCGGGCAATCACTCCGCTTCTGCGTCACGAGCGGTGGCGTCTCGCTCAAGTGCGCGGCGAGCATCCGCTGCGGCGTCCGATCGGCAAACGGACTCGCGCCGGTGAGCAGCTCGTACGCCATGCAGCCGAGCGCGTAGAGATCGACACGATGGTCGAGCGTCGGGTCGCCCGCCACCTGCTCCGGCGCCATGTACGCCGGCGTGCCGATGCTCGTCCCAACGGAGGTCAGCGTCCCGCCCGGCACATCCGCGCGCGACGCACTGAGCGCCTTCGCGATGCCGAAGTCGGTCACTACGGCGGTGCCGCCCGAGAGCAGCACGTTGTCGGGCTTGATGTCGCGATGGACAATCCCGCGCGTGTGCGCGTAGGCCAATGCCTTGGTCACGTCGCGGAGGATCGTCATCACGTCGGCGATCGGCAGCCCGCCGCCGCGGATCCGGTTGCGGAGCGACTCACCCTCGACGAACGGCATGGTGAAGTAGGGCAACCCGGCGACATCGCCCGCGGCCAGCACCGGGACGATGTTCGCCTGCTGCAGCGACGCCGCCAGCAGGATCTCGCGCTCGAACCGCTCGGCGTTGATCCCCTGGGCCAGCTCGGGCGAGAGGACCTTGATCGCCACCATGCGAGCCAGCCGCACTTCGGTGGCCAGGAAGACGCGCGACATCCCCCCGCCGCCCAATTCCCGCTCAATGCGGAACGCGTCGCCGAGATGGGCCTGGAGCTGGTCGCGAAGGTCCACGGGGGTCCTGAAAGCTGGGATGACGGCGGGTCGGGCGTGGGGAGACTGCATAAGTGTAGGGCTGGCGCGGGGTTGGCGCCAGCAGGCGGGCGCCAGGATCGGCCAGCCTCCCACCCCCCATTGACAGAACCGAGACCTATGGTGAAATATCAGCAGTGCTGAATTATCAGCAGGAACCCGTACCTCGGAGTCTCGATGCCGAAGCCATCCCTCACCGACGACCTCTCCCGGCGTGAGCGCCAGGTCATGGACGCCCTCCATCGCCGCGGCGAGGCCACCGTGGCGGAGATTCTCCGCGACATCCCCGATCCGCCATCCTACTCGGCGGTCCGGTCGATCCTCCGGATCCTCGCCGAGAAGCATCTGGTGACCTTCGCCGAGGACGGGCCGCGGTACGTCTACCGCCCTGCGACTCCGACGACCCAGGCGCGCGCCGATGTCCTGAAGCAGGTGGTGCATACCTACTTCGCCGGCTCCACCGAGCAGGCGTTCACCGCCCTGCTCCAGATGGCCGACGCCACGCTCTCGCCCGACGAGCTCGCCCGCATCCGCGAGCGGATCCGCGATGCCGAAGCGAAGGGGCGCTAACCGATGACCCTCACTTCATTGCTCGGCATCGGGACCCCCTCCGGTCCGACGCTGCTCCTCGTGATCAAGGCGACCACGATCCTGCTGGTGACCGTCGCACTCGCCGGCGCACTCCACAAGGCGGCGGCCGGTGTCCGTCACCTGGTCTGGCTGGTGGCCATCGCCGCCGTGCTGCTGCTTCCAGCGCTCTCGCGTTGGCTGCCGCTCGACTTGCCCGTGCTGCCTGCCGCCGCCGCCATCGCCACGGTGACGCCGCCCGCGCCGAGCGACGCGATCGTCAACACGAATACTGCTGCGCTGCAGCAATCGACTCCGAACGTGACGCCGACCGCTACCACCTCACGTGCGCTCCCGTCGCTCGCCACCATGCTGATCGGCCTCTGGGCCGCGGTCGCGCTGCTCCTCGTGGCACGCCTGATCCACGGCACGCTCGCGGTGCGCCGCATCGTGCGCGGCGCGGCGCCACTTGCCGACGATGATTGGAACGATCGCCTGTATGATGTGGCCGATCGTCTCGGCATCACCCGCGCCCCGCGTGTCGTGAAGAGCGATGCAATCCACGTCCCGTTCGCGACCGGCCTGCTCAACGCCACCATCGTCCTCCCTGCCGAGTGCGACAGCTGGACACCCGGGCAGCGCGACGCCGTGCTGATTCACGAGCTCGGTCACGTCCGTCGTCGCGACTTGCTCGGCCACACCCTCGGCCGCGTGGCCTGCGCGGTCTACTGGTTCCACCCGCTGGTATGGACCGCCGCGCGCCGGTTGCGTGATGCGAGTGAGCGCGCCTGCGACGATCTCGCGATCCGCCTTGGGTCGCGGCCAAGCGAGTACGCCGAGCATCTGCTGCAGATCGTCACGGCGGTCGGACGGCCGGCGGTGCCGAGCGTGGCACTGGCGATGGCGCAGCGGAAGGAATTCGAAGGGCGGATGCTTGCGATTCTCGATCCGGCGCTCCGCCGCGAGGCGCCGCCGCGCTGGCAGGTCGCGTCGATCACCGGCGCGCTGATGGTGATGTCGCTGCTGGTTGCGGCCGCCGCACCGGCGCCAGCCCCGGCGCAGGCCAAGCCGCTCGAACTCGAGAACAACACGACGAAGACCGTCCTCGCCGATCCCCCGCAGCAGCCGCTGCCGGTCGCGAAGCCGGCGCCGAAGTCGGCGCCCGAACCGGCCGCGACACCCGACGGGAAGTCGACGGTGGTGAACATCAATCCGAACGTGCGGATCAATGTGCGCACGCAGGGGGAGTTGCCAGCGGAGATCCGTGACGCGAATCCCGAACTGCTCGCGAAAATCCTCCGGACCGACAGCAGCGCGCAGGTTCGGCGCGTGGCGGCGTGGGGGCTGCACGATCACGCCGATGTGCCGGTGGCGCACAGCGCGCTGGTCGAGGCGGCTGAGCGCGACAGCGACGGCGATGTGCGCACCATGGCCGTCTGGGCGCTCGAGGCCTCGCGCGACACCAAGGTGATCGAGCTCTTCGGTCGCCTCCTCGCGCGCGACGCCGACACCGAGGCGCGCGAGATGGCGGCGTGGGGCCTGGGGCAGTTCGCCGATCCCGCATCAGCCGCTTCGCTCGCCGCGGCCCTCGCGAAGGAAACCAACGAGCGCACCCTCGGCACGATGGCCTGGGCGATCGGCAACATCCCGATGGACCGCGCGCCCGCCGGGCTCACCGCATTGCTCACCAATCCGTCGAAGCACACCCGACTCACGGCGGCGTGGGCGCTCTCGAACATCGCCGACAAGACCACGCTCCCCGCGATTCGCGCGGCCCTCAAGCAGCCGCAGGACGCCAGCACCACCCGCGCGCTGCTGCGGGCCGCGATGGCGATGGACCAGTCGCCCGAGGGACTGAGCGACCTGCTCACGTCGTCCGACCCAGGCATCCGCGCCGCGGCCGTCGCGGCGATGTCCGGCAAGAAGAGCCTCGATATCTGGCCGTGGCCCTGGCCGCGGCCGCGCCCGACACCCTGAACAGTGGCGGCGGCGCGCGAGCTCCGGCTCGCGCGTTCGCCGCCTTTTCTTTGCCCTGAAGTGCTGATTTTTCACCATACCACGGAGTCCCCTGTGCTGCGCATCCTCTGCTCTACCGCCGCCGGTGTCCTGGCATTCGGCACCCTGCACGGCCCCGTCGACGCCACCGCGTCGGCCGATATCACCACGCTGATGGCGGAGACACGCGGCGCGCCACCGACCCTCTGCCTCCTCGCTGCCGGCGCCATCGGCAACGGTGGCTGGTGGGGCGGGATGAACGCGCCAGTGTCGCCGCTGCGCGAAGGCGACGACTACTCGATTCGCACCGGTCGCAACACGCCGCTCTCCGTCGGCGATCGCACCTTGCTGCTCAACTCGATCACGCTGCCAGACAACTGCACCCGCGAGGTGGCCGTCCGACTCCTCGGCCGCGACGGGAGCGACGCCACCGTGGCGGGGCTGACGCAACACACCACGTCGAAGGATTCCTCGCTGCGCAGCGTCGCCGCCTACGGTCTCGGCTTGATCGATCGCGCCTCCTCGGTGCCCGCACTGATCGCGCTGACCAACGATGCCGCCGTCGGGCCGCGCGCCAACGCCATCTGGGCCCTCGGCCGCATCGGCGATGGTCGTGCCCTCCCTGCGGCGCTCCGCGCGATCGACGATCGCGATGCCGCCGTCCGCGAGGCCGCTGCCACCGCACTCGGTCAGCTCGACTCCTCCGCCGCGATCACGGCGTTGATCCGTCATCTCCGGCAGGACCCGAGCGCCAATGTCCGCCGCATTTCGGCGTGGGCTCTCGCACAGCTCGAGGCGCGCACCGCCGACGCCACCCTCGGCGAGGCACTCGCCAACGACAAGGACGCCGACGTGCGCGAGATGAGTGCCTGGGCGATCGGCAACCTCTCGATCAAGCAGGGCAACGCCGCCCTCGTGACGGCGGCCAAGTCCGATGCCGACGAACGCGTCCGGGAGACGGCGGTCTGGGCGATCGCCGAACGTGGTGATCCCACGGCCGCGGCCGCCGTGGGCGACTTGCTCGCGAGCGAGAAGAACCCCGCCGTACGCGCCACCGCCGCGTGGGCACTCGGTGAACTCGAACCGAAGAGTGCACCACGCGGATTGATCGCCGCGCTGAACGATGACGACGAACGCGTGCGGATGACGGCAGCGTGGGCGCTCTCCGAGATCGGTGACGTCGCCGCCCTCCCCGCGCTTCGCACCGCACTCGCGCGCCCGGCCACGGAACGGACGCGCAAGGCACAGATCCGCGCGCTGCTCGAGACCGGTGAAGATCCTGATCGCCTCGTCGAGCAACTGAAGTCGCCCGACGCGAGTGTGCGCGCAGCAGTCGCGCAGGCGCTTGCCGGCAAGGGACACATCAATCCGTGGCCCTGGCCGCAACCGCGCCCGCGCCCATTTCCCTGAGCGACCGCGACAACCCTTCCACCAGTTGGGGCGTCTCACCCGAGACGTCCCCCAACCAGGACCCCCCCTGATGCTGCGTTCCGCTCTGCTGTTCAGTCCGTTGGCGCTGGTGACCACGCTCTGCCTGCCCACCACGGCCGCCGCGCAAACCCTTGCTGCGCCCTCGATTGCGGCGCATCGGCTCACCGCGCCGCCGGTGCTCGACGGGGTCGATGACGATCCGTCGTGGCGCGGGGCGCCGAGTACCGAAGGCTTCCGCGAAGTGCGTCCGCGCGAGGATGGTGCACCGCTGCAACGTACCGCGTTTCGTGTCGGCTACGACGCGCAGTACCTCTATGTCTTCGTGCGTCTCTACGACGTGCGTCCCGACAGCATCGTCGGTCGTCTCTCGCGCCGCGATGACGAGTCCGTCTCCGATCATGTCACGGTGATGATCGACTCGTACCACGACAAGCGCACCGGCTTCGAGTTCCAGGTGAACCCGGTCGGCGTGAAGGCCGACTATGCCATCTACAATGACGGCCAGGAAGATGCCGCGTGGGATGCCGTCTGGGACGTGGCCACCAAGGTCGACTCGCTCGGCTGGACGGCGGAGTACCGCATTCCGTTTTCGCAGTTGCGCTTCGCCCCCAAAGACGAGGTGACCTTCGGCTTCATGGTCTGGCGCAACCTGCAGCGCTTCACGGCGCAGGTGAGTTGGCCGATCTACCGTCAGTCGAAGACCGGCTTCGTGTCGCAGTTCGGCGAACTCACCGGTCTTGTCGGGCTCGCCTCGCCCAGGCGCGCCGAGGTGGTGCCGTATGTCGTGGCGCAGAGCGAACCGGCGCCGGGGACCTTCAATCGCAGCCAGAAGCTGTCGGTCGGTGGTGACCTGCGCTTTGCGCTGGCGCCGAATATCCTGCTCAACGCCACGGTGAATCCGGACTTCGGCCAGGTCGAGGCCGACCCGGGGCAGCTGAACCTGTCGGCCTTCGAGGTGTTCTTCGAAGAGCGCCGGCCGTTCTTCGTCGCCGGATCGGGCTTGTTCGATTTCCGGGTCAACTGTTTCGTGGTGGTCGACTGTCAGACTGGCGAAGGACTCTTTTATTCCCGTCGCATCGGTCGCTCGCCCGACCTCGCCGGCCGCAATGGTGACGCCAGCACGGCCACGTCGACCCGGATTCTCGGCGCCGCGAAGGTGACTGGCCGCCTCCCGGGTGGATTCGCGGTCGGCTTCCTCGACGCCGCGACGGAGCGCGTGGCGGGCGTGAACGGCCTCACCGCCGAACCGGCCGCGAACTATGCCGTGGCGCGCGCCAATCAGGACTTCGATGGCGGCAAAGGGAGCGTCGGCGCGATGGTGACCTCGGTCATGCGCTCACTCGACCCGAGCAGCGAGGGGTTCCAGCACTCGAGCGCGCTGAGCGGCGGGCTCGACGCGCGTCGACGCATGGGCGTGTACGAGTTGTCGGGGTCGCTGATGGGGAGCCGTGTGGCGGGCACCGCCGAGGCGATCTCACGGACGCAATCGCGCCCGGCGCACTATTACCAGCGTCCCGATGACGAGCTTGCGCTCGATCCGACCGCCACGTCGTTGTCGGGCACGTCGTTCGAATTCCGGGTTGCCAAGGTCGGCGGGTTGAAGTCGCGCTTCGAGACCGGCTACGCGCGCCGCTCGGCCGGCTTCGAGATCAACGACATCGGCTTCCTGAATCGCGCCAACGAGCAGGCGTGGAACAGCTGGTACGCACTCCGGTGGAACAAACCGAACAGCGTCTATCAGCGGGTCAACTGGAACTTCAACTGGTGGCAGTACTGGACGCTCGACGGTCTGCCGACCGATCGCGCCTTCAATTCCAATGTGCACGTGCAGTTCAGCAATCGCTGGTGGCTGCACACCGGTGGCTCGATCGGCATCGGCCAGACCTACTGCGATCGCGACTGCACCCGTGGCGGGCCCGCCGTGAAGCGCGAGCCGGCATTCCGGCCGTGGCTGGGAATCGAGGGCGACGGCCGCCGGCCGGTCGTGCCATCGCTCTGGGTCAACTACTCCAGCAGCGATGGCGGTCGGTCGACCAACCTGAGCCTGAGTCCCCGCGTGACCGTCCGTCCGTCGACGCGCTTCTCGACCTCGCTCAGCGTGGATCTCGGGAAGAACCAGCGCGACACGCAGTGGTTCGGCAATGATGTCGATGCCGCCGACGTGACGCACTACACCTTCGCCGCGCTCGACCAGCACACCCTCGGCGTGACCTGGCGGCTCAACTACACCTTCTCGCCGACGGCGTCGTTCCAGTGGTATGCCAACCCCTTCATCACCAAGGGGACGTACTCGCGAGTGCGCGAGCTCGCCGACGCGCGCGCCAACGCCTACGACGATCGCTACCAACCGTATGCCGATGCGCCAGCCATTGCCGGCGGCTTCAACGTGAAGGAGTTCCGCTCCAACGCCGTCTTCCGCTGGGAGTACCTCCCCGGCTCGACGCTCTTCCTGGTCTGGAACCAGGGTCGGCAGGGCTTCACCGACTCCGAGGGCAACCGCTCCTTCGGCGGCGACCTGCAGGATCTGTTCAATCGCCGCGCGGAGGATCGGTTTTTGGTGAAGATGTCGTATTGGCTGAATAGGTAGGGGGAGAGGGGCGACGCATGCGTCGCCCGTGCAAAACTCGACACCCGCCCGCGCAGGCTGATATTCCATTTCGTCGGGGCGACGCATGCGTCGCCCCGCTGCCGCGATCGGTGCCCCCTTTCGCGTTCCCCAATCAGAAGGCACTCTTAGCGCACCCCCCACCTACACCGCCGAGCGTGCCGTGACCGGACCTGCCCCGCAGAAGCCGTCGGATGTGCGCGAACTCACCCCCCGTTCGATTGCCGTCGCCCTCGGCGTCGCCGTCCTGATCGGCATCTCCTATCCCTATGTGGTGCTGAAGTTCGGCTTCGGCCCCAACATCTCGGTGGTCTCGGCCTTCTTCGGCTTCCTGGCGCTGGGGATCTTCAGCAAGAACTACAATCGGTGGGAGAACAACATCGTCCAGACGGCGGGGACCACCGCCGGGCAGATTGCCTTCCTCTGCTGGTTGCTCGCCGCCTTCGACATGCTGGCCGCCGAACCGAACAGCGGCTTTGCGATCCACCTCACCACGCTGCAGACCTTCATCTGGCTCTCGACCGCCGGCATCCTCGGCGTGCTGCTCGCCGTGCCGCTGCGCAAGCACTTCATCGAGGACGAGAAGCTCGCCTTCCCCGATGGCGTTGCCGCCGGCGAGACGCTGATCCTGCTCGACTCGAAGGGGGCGCAAGCCGGCAAGTCGGCCGCGGTGATGGTCTCGGCGATGGTCTCGTCCGGCACGCTGATGTTCGTGACCTCGCGCGCCTGGCTCGCCGAGGTGATGCGTGTCAATGCCAACCAGTTCTCCACGGCCACGGGCGTCGGCTTCGCGGTGTCGCTGCTCTCCATCGGCACGGGGATGATCATCGGCCTGCGCATCTGCTTCTCGATGCTGCTGGGGATGCTCGCCTCGTGGGTGATCCTGCCGATGTACCTCTTCAACCACGGCATCATCCCGGCCGATGCGCACAAGACGCAGATCCTCCTCTGGACGATGTGGCCCGCGACGGGGCTGCTCGTCGCCGGCGGCCTCACGGCGCTCGCGCTCAAGTGGCGCGTGCTGATCCGCACCTTCACCTCGCTGCGTGGCGACTCGGTCGATTCGGGCGACTTCCCGATGAAGTGGCTGATCATCGGCAGCGCGATCTCGACCGTCGTGCTGGTGATCGTGCAGTACCTGTTCATGGGGACGCCGGTGTGGCAGTCGCTGCTGGCGATCCTGATCTCGATCCCGCTGATGCTGGTGGCGCTGCGCGTGCTCGGTGAGACCAACTGGGGTCCGATCTCGACGATGACCAACGTGATGCAGGCGATCTTCGGCGCGCTCGCGCCGGGCGACCTGCGTGCGGGGATGATCTCGTCGGGCACCACGGCCGCGGTGGCCGCCGAGTCGGAAGGATTGATGCAGGACTACAAGACCGGCTACATGATCGGCTCGACGCCGCGTTCGCTGACCTACATGCAGCTGCTCGCGGTGCCGGTGGGTGCGCTCGCCCTGGCGATCATCTATCCGCTGCTCCGCGACACCTACGGCATCGGCGAGGGGGGCCAGCTCTCGTCGCCGACATCGGTGCGCTGGGTCGGCTTCGCGCAGATCCTCTCGAAGGGCTTCGACGCGCTCCCCGCCGGTGCGCTCGCGGCACTCGGCATCGGCGCCCTGCTCGGCGTGGTGTTCACGGTGCTCGAGCAGAAGAAGGAGTGGCGCAACTTCGTGCCATCACCCACCGGCCTCGGCATCGGCATGCTCGTCCCCGCGAACGCGATCACCACGATGTTCCTCGGCGCACTCGCCGACTGGATCTGGCGCCGGCTGCGGCCCGCGCAGGCGATCGCCTATTCCATCCCGCTCGCCTCGGGATTCATCGCCGGCGACGCGCTGGTCGCCGTGATCCTGCCGATCACCTACGTCCTGGGGATCTGGGGGCCGCCTTGAGATCCACCCGAACGGGCTGATATCCCATTTCGTTGGGGCGACGCATGCGTCGCCCCCCGCTCGCGTCGCCGAGATTTTCCCGGGGGGAGAGAGGGGCGACGCATGCGTCGCCCCCCGCCCGCGTCGCCGAGATTTTCCCGGGGGAGAGAAGGGCGACGCATGCGTCGCCCCTGCGAAAATCGCGATCGGCCCGCGTGGGCGTATTCAGGGTGTTCGACTGGCAATCCACCGCGCCGGATTCCGTTCGATGTACCGTCGGACGCCGTCGAGCATCGCATCTGACCGGATCATCCACTCGTGATAGCTGCGCTGCCAGATCCGGGGTGGCGCGTTGGTCTCGTCGCGACGAATCGCCCGGCTCGATGCCGCCTTCCACGAGCCGACGATCGCGTTGAGGGAAGGGCGTGCCTGGCCTGACTCAGGCAATGGCCGCGGCACGGCGCGGCGATCGGACCACCTCAGGTCATTGAGCCGCACGATTCCATGCACATGGTCGGGCATGACCACGAACGCGTCGATACCCACCCCTGGGAAGTGAACTGGGATCGCCTGCCACGCGAGGGTGGTGGCTTGCCCAGCCCTCGTCAGGCACATTCGGCCGCCCCGCACTTCCGCGAGCATGCGCTGCCGATCCCACGTGACACACGTCACGAAATACCAGCCAGCGCTCGAATAGTCCCAGTACCGCATACGCATTGATCGGCGACGGTGCAACGGCATGCGGCAAAGGATGTGCGCATCGATGGGACGGAGGCGCGTGATCGACTGCACGTCGGGACAATTTCGCGCGCACTCCGCCCTGCTTACCTTTCCCCATGCCCGACACCCAGCCGCTTCCGCCCTGCCCCTCCTGCCACTCGGTCTACACCTACGAGCAGGGGCCGATGTTGATCTGCCCCGAATGCGCCTATGAGTGGACCGCCGTGCTCGAGGCGGCGGACGAGGGACCCAAGGTGATCCGCGACGCGAACGGCACGCCGCTCGCCGATGGGGATACGGTGACCGTGATCAAGGACCTCAAGGTCAAGGGATCGTCGCTAGTGGTGAAAGTCGGCACCAAGGTGAAGAACATCCGTCTGGTCGATGGCGATCACGACATCGATTGCAAGATCGATGGCGTGGGGTCGATGGGATTGAAGTCGGAGTTCGTGCGGAAGGTGTAGGGGGCGATCTCACCCCGACAGGCTGATATCCCATTTCGTCGGGGCGACGCATGCGTCGCCCCCGGCTCGCGTCGCCGAGATTCTTCCGGGGGGGAGAGGGGCGACGCATGCGTCGCCCCAGCGAAAATCGACGCCCGCCCGCGTGGGCCGATATCCGATTCCATCCCCCTGTCGTCAATCGACCCCCGCCCGCGCCCACGGATATCCCATTTCGCAGGGGCGACGCATGCGTCGCCCTCCGCTCGCGACGCCGAGATTTTCCCGGGGGGGAGAGGGGCGACGCGTGCGTCGCCCCAGCGAAAATCGCGATCGGCCCGCGCGGTCTGATAACCGATTCCATCCGCCGGTCGATAATCGACGGCCGCCCGCGCGGGCTGGTATCCGAGCTCACCCCACCCGCGTCGCGATCCACCAGGTCGTGCCGCCCGGATCGCTTACGCCGCCACGCCGGTCGGGATCACCCTTCTGCTCCGGCTCCTGCACCGACGTGCCGCCGGCGCCAAGGGCGCGCACATACGCGGTGTCGACATCGGGGAGATAGATGTGCACGTGCGACGGGACCGGCGGCCAACCCGGCGCCGAGTCGCCGAGCATGACGACGGTGTCGTCGATGCGCACCTCGGCGTGACGGACGCGGCCGTCGGGTGCCTCCATGGTCTGGATCAACTCGCCATCGAAGGCGGCTTGGAGGAACGCGATGGTCGCCTTGGCGTCGGAGACGACCAGGTACGGGGCGACGGAGGTGTAGCCGGAGGGTTTGTAGAGCATGGGAGATCCTGGGGGAGTGAAGGGGGAGTCCGCCACCCGATACTTAGCATTCCCATGGCGCCGACGTCCACCCTTCGACCCCCGAGCGTCGAGGCCCTCATGTCCGAATCCCGTGTGCGGCACCGCTGGCATGCCATCCTTCTGGCCACTGTCTGGCTGATGGTCGGTTGCGGTAGCAGTACCCCGACCACCCCGGCGCCACCGCCGCCGCCCCCCGGGACCACCGACCCGCAGCCACTCGGCGTGAAGCACCCCGGAGATGCAGCCATGGGGCAGGACGCCGACGTCTTCTTCGTGGAGGACGGCGAATCGACCACCCTCACGGCGCTGTTCGGCCGGTGGAACGGCAACTCGACCGCCAACTCGGTGGCGCTCGATCCGGGCACCTCGCCACCCGGGAGCCCGGGGCATCAGTCGATCCGCCTCTTCACCACCGCCGGCCCACTTGGCCCCGGCACCGTCCGATCCGCCGGCCTCTACAGGACCTTCCCGAATGGGTTGGGCGACACGGTCTACGTTCGCTGGTACGTGAAGTACAACACCATCGGCTCGTTTCACCATTCGGGTCCGCGACTGGGCGGCAACAATCCGCTCAACGCCTCCAACCCGCTCCCGTCCGCAGGGTTGAAGCCGACCGGATCGGACTTCTTCTATGAAGCGGTGGAGCTGAGCGGCGCGAAGACCGGTGCCTCGACGCGGTCGACCGTCGACTTCTACAACTACTGGATGCACCAGCGCGGCACCTCCTTCTTCCCCGGTGTCTACTACGGCAACAGCTTCGTGAATGACGCGGCGGTCGCGATCGACCTCGCCAGCTGGAACTGTCTCGAAATGATGTACATCGCCAACAATCCCGTCTCCGGCTTCGGCGGCGAGATCGGGCTCTGGGTCAACGGCGTCAAGGTGGCGCACGTGAAGCAGGGGACGCTCGGGACATGGGATGAAGACAATTTCCACCCGAGTGCGTCAGGCGCGGCCTTCGAGGGATTCCAATGGCGTGCCACTGCGGCCTTGCGTGCCAACTATCTCGAATTGCTGCACTTCGTCGACAACGATCCGGATGGATTGGTGAACAGCGTCAACTACGACCATGTCGTCGTCGCGCGTCGATATGTCGGACCGCTGATGTAGTGCGCACCCCTTCGGGGTGCTTCGCTCAGGATGACAACTGAGGGTCACCGCCCCGGCGGCAACACCCCCACCTCGACATGCGATGGCCACTTCGCCGAGCGCTGCACGCGGTGCGTCTGCGCGCGGTAATCACTCGCCTTCGCCAGGAAGATGTTGGGCACGAAGGTCTGCGGATTGCGGTCGTAGAGCGGGAACCAACTGCTCTGCACCTGCACCATGATCCGGTGCCCGGCACGGAAGGTGTACGCCTGTTGGTGCAGGTCCACCGTGAACGGCACCACGCGGTTCGCCGGTATCGGCGCCGCCTTCGCGAAGGAGTTGCGATAGCGGCCCCGCATGATCTCGCTCGCCACCATCAACTGATAGCCACGCATCGCCGGACGATCGACGCCGCTGTCAGGGTAGACGTCGATCAGCTTCACCACCCAGTCCGCGTCGGATCCCGTCGTGGAGGCAAAGAGCTTCGCGACGACGTCACCGGCAATGGTGATGTCGCCGGTGAGTGGCGCGGTCTGCCACGTCAGCACATCGGGACGGCCATCGACGAAACGCTGGTCACGCGTGAGCCACTCGTTCCACTCGACGTACGACGGGATCGGTCGCGGCCGATACGGAATCGGGTTCGCCGGATCGGAGACGTACGCATCCTGCCCCACCGCCGCCGTCGGCGCCGTGAACGAAAGCGTGCGATTGGCCCCGAAGTAGAGCTTCCGCCGCTCGGCGTTCTTCGGCGGCCACGCCGCAAACTCGCGCCAGCTATTCGTGCCCGCGTCGAACATCGTTGCCTCGGCGATCGGCGCCGTCGCGCGGTCCTTCAGGTGCAACGCAAAGAAGCGTGCCTGCAGTGCGCGGAAGTCGTCGCCGGTGTTGCGACCGAAGCGGATCGCGCCGAGGGAGTCGGCGCTCTCGTCGAACCACTGGCCGTGAAACCAGGGGCCGATCACCAGCTTGCTCAGGCCGGCGCTGTCGGTGCGCTCGAGCGCGGGATACGACGCCTGCGGGCCGAAGCCGTCCTCCTGGTCCCACCAGCCACCGACCGTGAGCGTCGGGATGTTGGTGTGATTGAGGTAGCGCTGCACCGCGCGCTGCTGCCAGACCGAGTCGTAACTCGGGTGGGCGATGAAGCGCTGCCAGGTGGGCCACTTGGTCGCGCCGGTGGCCTGCGCGAGATCGGCGAGCGTCGGGAAGGAGCGATACCAGTCGTAGGTGTCCCAGCGCGTGATCGTCAGCGGGCCGGTGCCCGCCTGCTTCGACTCGCGGCCGTGGACCCACTCGGTGCCGTACGACTGACGGAAGGCGCCCTGGTGGAAGAAGTCATCGCCCATCCAGGTATCGACCATCGAGGCCTGCGGCGACATCGCCTTGAGAGCGGGGTGCGGCTCGACCTGCGCGGCATTGACGAGGAAGCCGGGGTAGGAAATGCCGAGCATGCCGACGCGGCCGTTGGTGTTGAAATTCTTGAGCAGCCAGTCGATGGTGTCCCAGGTGTCGGTCGCTTCGTCGACGCTGCCGGCCTTCGACTTGTCGCGCGGGGGGCGGTTCATCACGAAGACGCCGGCCGACTGGTGCTGCCCGCGGATGTCCTGAAAGACGAAGATGTAGCCGTCGGCGATCAGCTCCCTGAAGCCGACCGCGATGCCGCTCGTGCCGCCCCAGCCGTTGGTGCCGTACGGTGTCCGCGACATCAGCACGGGCAGCGGCCCGCTCACCGCGCGTGGCATCAGGATCACCGTGAAGAGCTTCACCCCGTCGCGCATCGGGATCATCACCTCGCGCCGGCTGAAGATCTTGTCGAGAGCCGCGTCGGGTTGCTGGGCGGAGAGGGTCGGCGCGGTGAGCACCGCACCGAGGAACAGCATCAAGGCGAGACGAGCGAGACGGAACGCGGCCATCGGCTTCTCCAGCGGGGGATGGTGGAAGATAGGTGAAGGGATGATGGATGATGGATGATGGATTCCCCGCCCCTCAGCCACGGCCGTCAGGCCGCGGGGAGGCGGCGGGGCCTCCGACGTCGCTGTACTCGGTACCCCACCGCTTTTCCGCCCCCACCCGCCGCCAAACGCGCCGCGCCTCGAACCATCCCGTGCGATCCATGGAGACGCCGCGGCCGCGCGCCGCTTGCCCCATTGTATCCCATAGGATATACTGCCGTGGTCGAGCTGGAGAAGCACGAACGGTTCGTGGTCTGGTTCACCGAGCTGCGCGACCCTACCGCGCGTCACAAGATTCTGACTCGCCTACGGCGCCTCTCACTTGGCAATCCCGGGGATGTTAGCCCGGTGGGACACGGTGTTTCTGAGTTACGAATCCATTGGGGTCCGGGGGTACCGCGTGTATTTCATTCGACGCGGGACACAGGTCATCGTCATTCTGGGTGGCGGCACCAAATCGACCCAGGATCAGGACATCCGTGACGCCCAGACACTCGCCCAAGATCTGTGAGGGAAGTCCCATGACGAAGAATCCCGCGCTCACCCCCTTCGACCCGGTCAACTACCTCCACACCCCGGCCGACATGGCGGGCTATCTCGAGGCCGCCCTCGAAGATGGCGATCCGCAGCTGCTCACCGCCGTGCTCGGCGACATCGCCCGCGCGCAGGGGATGACCGAGATCGCGCGAGCGACGGGGCTGGGGCGCGAATCGTTGTACAAGGCGCTGTCGCCGACCGGCAATCCGGAATGGACGACGGTGCTGCGCGTGATCACCGCGCTCGGGTTGACGCTGAAGGTGGTGCCGACGCCGAAGCGGAGGGCAACGCGTGCCGCCGCGCACGCCAAGGCGCGGCGGTGAACGACGGATTCCCCGCCCCCGAACGCAGTGAGGGCGGCGGGGCCTCCGAAGTCGCTGTACTCGGTACCCCAATTGTTGAGCGACCGAGTGTATCTACTTCGGAGGCCCCGCCGCTCGCGCGTTGCGCGAGGGCGGGGAAAATCCGTTGTCAGTCGAACGTGTCCAACACCTCCAGCAGCGGCTCCCAGCTCACCTCGCGAGCGGGCACCACCGGCTGCCACTCCTCCCTGGGCACCGTGATCAGCATCCCGCCGTCCACGGTGATGTCGAGGGAGGGGACCGTGGCGAAGAGTTGTTCACGCGCATCGTCGGGAAGCAGGCCGAGGACGCGCGGGAGGCCACCGACGAAGCGCATCAACGGGAGGCCGCAGGAGAGGCACCAGCCGGTGATGCCGCCGTTGGCGAGCATCCCCGACGCCTCGGTGCCGCGCGCGTGGCCGCCGCAGACCGTGCAACTGCCGGTGAACCACTGCGGCACGTCGTGCCACATGTGGACGATCGATCCGACCGTGAACGGCCCTGCATTGAGGTGCGGGCCGCGACACCCCGTGCCAGGGACGATCAGGTCGGGATGGTCGCGCCGGAGCCGCTCGGCGTGACGATCGATGGTGGCGAAGATGGTGGCGAGGTCGTGATTGGGGAGCGCGAACGGCTCCCAGGGGGCGGGGATGAAGATCGACATGCGGCACCTGTGCGATGAACGATGCCGTCCCATTCGCGCATGGTTCCGACCCGGGGAGGGTCGGCCGGCAGGACCACCGATAAGGCACGGGTGGTGGCGGGTCAGGGAGCCGGAGCTCTCGCCGCACTCGACATGCTGGCCACCGGGACGGAGGTGGCCGGGGGGAAAGGTAATGGCCGTACAGCCGCGCATGTCAATGCGCGGCGGTGAACGGTGAACGGTGAACGGGATGATGGATGATGGATGATGGATGATGGATGATGGATTCCCCGAGTGTGTCATCCTGAGCGCAGTCGAAGGATCTCTTGCACCGTAGAGAGGTCCTTCGACTACGCGCCCCTTCGGGGTGCTCCGCTCAGGATGACAAACGTCGGGCACCGAGTACTTCCACTTCGGAGGCCCCGCCCGACCACGCGCGATTTAGTCCCCAGCCGCGACACTTGCGACGCGCCTAAAGGCCGCTAGCTCCCCACATTCTCACGAAGGAACCGGGCACAAAAAAGAGACCCCGGGATCGTCACCACGCGGCGAACAACACCAAGTGGGAGAGGACTTGCCCGGGGACAGTGACCGTATGGTAAGAGGCGGGGATCGATGACGCAAGATCCGTTGGCACCACTGAAGGGTGCTATTTCGCGCGAGCGCTTTGCGCCGTATGCCGCGACCGCTCGGCATGACGTTGAGGCCATCGGACGCTACGTCTGGAATACTCGCTTGGCTGAATCGCTCTACCCCGCCCTGCTCCATTTCGAAGTCTCCCTCCGTAACGCCCTGCATACCGCCATCGACGCCCGCTTCCCTGACGGCCCCTGGGAAACGGTGCCATGCTGGATGGATCGACAGCGTCGGATTCTAGAGCCGGAAGAGCATCGGCCAGTCGCTGGTGCGGTGGATCGACTGCATCGAGTGGGGAAGCCAGTGTCGGTCGCGAATGTCGTTCCAGAGCTGAGCTTCGGATTCTGGAACAGCCTCATCGACGTCAGGTATGAGCGAAACCACATCCTCTGGCCGCACCTGCTCAAGTCGGTAGCGCCAGGCATGCTACGAAAGGAACGGACTCGAAAGCGACTATCTGCCCGCGTGAACCGGATCCGTAACCTCCGCAATCGCGTCTTTCACCACGAGCCGATCTGGCATTGGCGCGATCTGGCACAGCAGCACGACGAGTTGCTCGAGGCAATTTCCTGGCTTTCCAACGACGTGTGGCTCCTGACGCGTGCGAGCGACCGATTTGCCGAGGTTTGCCGCGAAGGGTGGAAACCACATCGGACAGGAGTCCTGGGATAGAATGGAGTGAATGTTGGCAGATTCATTTCCCCGCCCCAGCGGTTTTTCGCATGGTCATAGTGGTTTTACTATATTGTCCCCTCGGAACGGGCGAGTTGCCCACGGTAGGCGACCACGCCCGCACGACCGACCCGAGAGGCCACCTATGACGCGCACCAAGAAGGACGACCTCGCCATCGGGCCCAGTTCCGGCAATGTCTTCGCCGACCTCGGCCTTCCCGACGCCGAGTTGCGGCTGGCCAAGGCGGAGCTGGCGAATCTGATCACGCACATCATCGCCAAGCGGGGCCTCACGCAAGCGGAGGCCGCGACGATCATGCGGATGCAGCAGCCGGATGTCTCCAACCTGACGCGCGGCCGCCTGAAGAACTTCAGTCAGGAGCGGCTGGCCGCCTGCCTCAATCACCTGAACTTCGACATCCGCATTCAGGTGGCGGAGGGGCCGAGGTGGAAGGCGAAGGCGGGGGTGACGGTGGAGGTGGTGCCGGCGGGGCGACGTACGAAGTGACTTTTCAGCCGCGCATGTCAATGCGCGGCAGTGGTGGGAAGATCTGTCGTCCCGAACGTTTCCCCGCCCCGGAACGCAGTGAGGGCGGGGGGACATCTCGACCCATCCGCCGCTCGCGCGTCACGCGAGCCGCTTGTACAGCTCGCTGTTCTTCTCCATCACGCGGCTCGCGGCGGCCTCAAAATCGGCGCCCGTCTGGCCGACCAGGTCGCGTACGGCCGCGGCGGCCAGTTGGTCTGGCGAGATATTGAGGCGCTTGGCGGCCTCCCGAAGCGTCCGCTCCTGCTCGTCCGTCAATTCGATCGCGACCGTCATGGGTACCTCTACTGGCAGGGTGCTTCGGGTATTCTAGCGACAATGGGCAGAACCACTTGACCCTTCGCTACGCTCAGGGCAGGCTCTTTCACTGCGTAAGGGCGGGGCAAGTCCGTCGTCACCGCCGCGCCACGCGCTTCCGGTACCGCGCGATCTCCTCCGAGTACACGAACCAATCCCGCCCGACCTTGATCCCCGAGAGCTTGCCGCGGCTCAGCTGCTGACGCAGCGTCGCGGGCGTCACACCGATGCGTTCGGCCGCCTCCGCCAGCACCACACGCGCCTTGGGGCGTTCCGTGAGTTGTGCGAAGAGTTGCTCCCCCACCCGTTGCCGGGCATCGAGGATCTCCAGCGAGAGCATGACGCCCCGCGCGTCGAAGTCGGCCAGGATGCCATGGGCCAGTTCACGGGTCTGGGCGACGGGTCCCCCCTTCCCCACGGTGATGGCCAGGGCGTCGACGTCCGGATCGTAGCTGATGGGCTGGCGCATGATTGGTCATCCTAGGTTTCGAATACGGTGACAACAGTGCCGGAGTTGGGGGGTCCCGCGATCACGATCGCCAGTCTCCGGCCAGCAGTCGTCCGGCCAACACACCGCCAGCGCGGGGCCTGTCCCGCAGGGGAAGCATCCGGCGTGCGGGTTGACGATCGGAGCGCCTCGTGCAACTCCGCGATCGAGATGCGACGCTGCGCCATTCGCTCGGCCGCATGTTTCGAGATCGTGAGCGCCACCGGCCACCCCGGAGTATATCTACGCTAGCGTAGACAGTCAACGCGACACATTCGCCGGGCGAGGTTCCGGGGAATGGGCATCGAGCAAAGGTGGCGCGTGGGCGGGGGATCTTCGGTTCGTTGGCGCGCTGGGCGGTACGAAATCACGCGGGGGGCGATGACTGTTCAGCCGCGCATGTCAATGCGCGGCGGGATGATGGATGATGGATGCCCCGCTTTCCCCGCCCCCGACCGAAGGGAGGGCGGCGGGGCCTCCGAAGTCGCTGCACTCGGTACCTCAACTGTTGAGCGACCGAGTGTATCTGCTTCGGAGGCCCCGCCGCTCGGGCTGCGCCCGAGGGCGGGGAAATTCCTTCGTCACACCCCCGGCGGCAGCAGCCCCATCGGCGTCTCGGGCGCCTCGTCGCGCCGGGTGAACGGCCCGAAGATGTTGCGGACCGCCTTCCACCCGGCGAGGAGTTCGCTGTCGTTGGCGAAGCGCTTGGCGTTCAGGACGTTGAGGATCCCGACGACTTCGCTGCATTCCCCGGCGAGGTCGGCGAAGTCGGCGCGCGCGAGGATGTGGTCGCGCCGGCCCGCGTCGAGCGTGAGCGACGCGTTCTCGAACTCGCCGATCGACGCCGCGAGATCGGGGAGATAGGTCGGTCCGAGGCCGGCGGGGACGAGCAGCTCCTGGAGCCGGGTGGCCTCGGCGAGCATCGCCTTGGCGTGCGCGACGATGGCGCGGTTCGGGCCCTGGTAGTCGGGGGCGACGAACTTGCCGGCCAGCGCGGGTTCGCGCTTCGCCGCCCGCTCGGCCACGTGCACCAGGTGGCGCAGGTTGAGCGCGAGCTCGTTGCGGACGACCTTGCGGCGGGCGGTGGCGGCGCGTTCGGCGATGGTGCCGAGGCGCTCTTGGGCGAAGACGGTGTCGACGCGGGCGACCAGCGCCTCGAGATCGGTGACGACCTTGAGGTGGCTCGCCCCGGTGGCGGGGTTGGCCCGCTCGAAGGCGAGCGCCTTTCCGGCCATCGACAGCTTCCGACGAATGTAGGCCTGCATGGTACACCTCCTGTGGCAGCGGTACCCCGTTGGGGAGAGTACTGCGCGAGTTGTGATAAGAGAGTGTCGCCGAGCACCCCAACCGTCGGCGACGGGACGGGGGAGAGGCGAGCGGTGTGCCATGCGTGCAACATGCGTGGTGAGGGGTGCGGGGTGAGGGGATGGCGCGTGTCGCCGGAGGCCGCGTGTGGCAAGGGTTTGCTGGTGATGTGATGGGCGGTCGAGGGTGGGGTGTTTCGGGGCTGGTTGTGCGTCTGCCTGTCGATGATGTGTCAGGGGTGGTGTCCAAATCTTTGGACAGCAGTGTCGAAGGATTTGGACTGTGCAATCGAAATGATGGTGGTGGTGAGGCGTGAGTTGGTGGTGAGCGGTCGGATGTTGGAGGTGATGCGTCGGACAATGGTCGTGCGCGGCGGCGAGATGGAGACCGGCGACCGAGAGATGGTCGTGGTGAGGTGATTGTTGGCGTTGCTGAGTTGGACAATGGCGTTGGTGAGGCGGGAGCTGGTCGTGGTGAGGTGACTGTTGGCCGTGATGCGCCGATTGTTGCCGGTGGTGCCCCCCGAGTTGGCAGTCAGCGACCGAGAGTGCGAGGTGGTGAGGCGGATGATGGTCGTGAATGGGGGATTCTGAAGGTGGTGAGCGATGGGATGGTCGAGAGCTGTCGGAAGTTGGCGGTGGTGCGTCGGAAGTTGGCAGTCGTGAAGCGAGAGTGCGAGGTGGTGGCGGGGAAGTTGGACAGTGGGGGGGAGATGTTGGGGGCGCGGGGCGGGAGGTTGTGCCCCTCGCGCTTCACTTCCCCGCCCCCAGGGCCCTTCCCCAGTCCGGCGACAGAAGGTGTGACTCCCACACTCAAGCCGTGCCCCCCCGCGGCACTCGGGCTACCCCGCCTCAAGGCCCGAGAAGAAGTTGCGGATCGCGGCGCGGAACCTCGGAAACTTCGTCTCGAGCTTCAACCTGAGACTCTCCATCCCTGGTTCTGCCAGCATACGATCAAACTGGGTTGTCGTGAGCCCCAACTGGCGTCCGTACTTGTCTCCTACGGTTTCACGCGCCACCCCACGCTCGCGAGCCACCTGGAGTGTCGCCGTGATCCGATCCACGTTGTCACGGCGAACGACGCGAACCACATCGAGAATTTGGGCGAGCGCTTCTGGTACCGAGAGTGGAAGTACCGCCATAGTTCGTAAGTTGGCCTTGGCTTGAGGTGAGGGTGCCGTCGGCACCACTCGGTCCAACCCGAGCTCGCGCCGAATTACTGAATTGGGGGATTCATTGAAATCCCGGATCCTGGACTTGAGCCAATCCAGTACCTCTTGATCGATTTCGATGACTGGCAATTGTGCCTCGAAGGAAAAGTGTACTGCCAGTATACTATAAATTCACTACAAAGACAAACGAGCTGGCGCTGCGCCTGTCGGCGACCTCACCCAGTTGCAATGGGGCTCTGTTCCCGCTGGGTGCCCTTGATTGTGACGCAGGTATGCCGTAATGTCCGGTATATGTCCCCCCAAACAAAACCCGACAATCGTTCCGGCAGCGAGCTCCGCCGGCTCCGTGATTTACTGGGAATGACGCAAGAGCAACTGGCAGAGGCCTGCGGCCGGAAGCCCCGGACTGTTGCCCGGTGGGAAGCCGGCAAGAGCAAAATCCGCGAAGAAGCCTTTCAGCACCTTCTGGGGCTAATCCCCGAAGCGCCGGCGAAGGGTCAGTTCACCTTCATCGACCTCTTCGCCGGAATCGGTGGCTTCCGCCTCGCGTTCCAGGAGGCTGGGGGGAAGTGCGTCTTCACATCTGAGTGGGACAAGTACGCCCAGAAGACGTACCGGGCGAATTTTGGTGACCACGAAGTGCACGGGGACATCACCGCGATCCCGGAATCGGACATCCCCGATCACGACATCCTGCTGGCCGGTTTTCCCTGCCAACCGTTCTCCATCGCGGGCGTCTCCAAGAAGAACGCGCTCGGTCGGAAGCATGGCTTCGAGTGCGAGACCCAGGGCACCCTCTTCTTTGACATCGAACGGATCATCGCGGCCAAGCAGCCGAAGGCCTTCGTGCTCGAGAACGTCAAGAATCTCGCATCGCACGACAAGGGTCGGACATTCGAGGTGATTCGGCGAACGCTGACCGAGAAGCTGGGCTACGAGATCGCGTGGAAGATCGTCGATGCCAAGCGCTTTGTTCCGCAGCATCGCGAGCGGATCTTCATCGTCGGATTGCGCCCGGATCTTGGAACGCGCTTCGATTGGGATGACGTCGACCTCCCTGGAATCGAGAAGGGGCCGAAGCTGAAGGACATCCTTCACCCCGAAGATGGATCCGAGCCGGTTGATGATCGCTGGCTTGACCCTTCCGGCGCAGTGCTTCCACGCTATACCCTGACGCCAGGCTTGTGGGAGTACCTCCAAGGGTATGCCAAGAAGCACAAGGCGGCGGGGAATGGATTCGGATTTGGGCTGGTGGGCCCAGATGACGTCGCACGCACCCTTTCCGCACGCTACTTCAAGGACGGTTCGGAGATCCTGATCCGCCAGGATGGGGATAGACCGAGGCGGTTGACACCCCGTGAATGCGCGCGGTTGATGGGCTTTGACCGACGAGGGTGTGAGCCATTCCGCATTCATGTCTCGGACACGCAGGCGTACAGACAGTTCGGCAATTCTGTTGCCGTGCCAGTGGTAGCAGCAGTCGCCAAGGCGCTGGTGCCGTACGTGAAAGGTGAACGGCGCGGTGCCGGCTTCCAGCAGGAGCTTCCCTCCGCGGCGGCGTAGCCGGTGACGGACATCGTCGATCGCGCGACGAGAAGCCGGATGATGTCTGGAATCCGAGGCAAGAACACGACTCCCGAACGCCTGGTCCGTTCCTATCTTCATCGTGCTGGACTCCGATTCCGCCTGCACGAAGTTGAGCTACCCGGGCGCCCGGACATTGTCCTGCCGCGTTGGGGTCTGGTGATCCTGGTGCATGGCTGCTTCTGGCACAGACACAACGGATGCCGCTATGCTGCGACGCCGAAGACCAACCCCAAGTTCTGGGCAGCGAAGTTCGAAGCGAACGTTGCGCGTGACGCGAGAAACGTCGCCGCACTTCGACGGCTCGGGTGGCGGGTGATCGTCGTTTGGGAATGCCGAACTGGGGAACGTTCACTCGACGCGCTCGTCAGGAGAATCCAACGGTGAGTGACCTCCCGCTTCCGGTACGCGAGTTCGAGAGCTGGCTGCTCGGCGTGTCCGGCCCCGAGTGGCTCTGGCATGTGAAGTACCTCTCCGCCAACGACACGTACGCGAAGTCCAATGTCCACCAAGGTGGCCCGCACGTGGGGAAAGCGCTGCTCGCGGCCGCTTTCCCTGCACTCTCACTGCGCGCTGACGCCCAGGAAAACCCGGATCTGGTCTTGCCGGCGGTGGTCGACTCACATGCGGAGTCGATGGACCTCCGCCTCATCTGGTACAACTCGAAGCGAGTGAAGGGGCAAAGCAACGGTCGCGATGAAGCCCGCCTCACCAAGTGGGGCGGCCGGGATTCGGCCATGGTGGAGCCGGACGCGACCGGCTCACTGGTAGTGATGGCATTCCGGGTACAGACAGGCAAGGATGCGGATGCGCTCCGGGTCTGGCGCTGCCGGAGTGAGGCAGAGGAAGACTATCTCCTCGAGCGTGTTGAAGGTGTCGAGCCCGGAAGGCCGCTGCTTGTCAGCCCGTCGGGCCTCGGAATCGGCGAAGAGCGAGACGGGCCATGCGCACTTGCGGACGCCGAAATTCCAGCGGCCTGGCGCGCAGCGTTCCCTTCCGGGGACGACATCGTACAGTGGGTAGTGGCGCACCGTACGCACCATCGGAAACCGGTGGATGACCGGCTGATGGCACGTCGTGATTGCGAGTATGACGTTTTCCGGTCAATCGAGCGTTTCCATGCGATGCCACGTATCGCAGCGGGATTCGCATCGGTCGACGCCTTCGTGGCCTTCGCCGGCTCGTTGACGAATCGGAGGAAGTCCCGGAGTGGTCGGTCACTCGAGCTGCAGGCGCGGCAGATCTTTCAGGAGGAGGGAGTCGCGTTCAGCTGGACGCCGCAGACCGAGGGTAAGAAGACGCCGGATTTCGTCTTTCCGTCGATTGAGGCGTATCACGACTCTTCCTGGCCGGCACATCGCTTGCGGATGCTCGCGGCGAAAACAACCTGCAAAGACCGGTGGCGCCAAGTCATCAACGAAGCGGACCGAATCCAAGTGAAGCATTTGCTGACGCTGCAGGAAGGCGTGTCGGTGGCACAGCACCACGAGATGAAGGAGCATGGAGTAAAGCTGGTGGTGCCTAAGCGGCTCATTTCCTCGTTTCCGGAAGACGTAATCGCGGATCTGGTAACGGTCGAACAGTTCGTCGCGGATACGAGGGCGGGGTGTGGGACGGTGGATGACCTACCGCACAGCTGATGAATCCACACCCCGTCGCGAATCTGCCGCTCAGCAGCTGTGATGGGATTGATCGAATTCGCTCGGGACGTGCGCGACCAGACTCTCTGTCGACAGGTCTTCATGTCCTAGATTCAGTTGAACTAAGCGGCCCCTCGCTCAAGGCCTCGGGCATCCCCCTTGCGGCCTCCCGCGCCCACTGGACTCGCCTCCACGCCGACCTACATAATTGTCGTCGCTGATGTTTCCACCCGATGCGGGATTTCGACATTGCGCGCAGTTCATCTCTCAGCGCTTCGCTCCCCTAGGCGCAGGTACGACTATGGCGTCCGGCGTTGATTTCCGCTGCACAGTGAAAGCTGCACGTCGGGCGGACGGGGAGTTCGGAAGTTGGAGCGCAAACCCCATCACGGGTAAGCCCTTTTCGACTGCGGCTCCCTTCTTTTCTCGGGTTGGGTATAGCAAGAGCACACCCCTGGACTTCGATGGCGATATCCCATCAGAACCACCGAACTTTATTGAGCTCGACCCGACAATCCAACGCGCATACTCCAAGTGTGACGGATCGGAGAAGACGCCGAACCGAGTGTCCGTAGCGGGCCTCGTCCGCGAAATGCATGCTAGTCTAAGCCCCTTCCAGATCTCCCATGTGCCTGCCTTGGAATCGTGAACCTGTGGAGCAAGGATGATCCAATCGCGCACGGGACATTCCTCTCTGCCCAGAAAGCCGATTTCGCCAGCAAGCTGCTTCGCCCCACCGTGCCAGGCGATTCCAGTCAAGAATCCGAGTACTTCGTCATGTGAGGCAGTGGCCCACCTAACCTCCAGCACCGAATTCGAGTCTGGTCGCGTCACCTTGGACGTCCTCAGCTCCTGGGCGTCCAAGAGTTTCTCGAAGAGCCCTGCGTTGTGCTTCCTTCCGAGCTTGTCCGCGGCCTGTGTCGTCGGCTCCCGGTAGGTGAAGCCTGCCCATGTGAGGCTTGCGTTAAACATCCTGTTCTTGGCGGTCGGACGGAGGTCTGGGTGTGAATTGAAGACGAGGGCGGGAACCTCCGCCGGGGTGAGCCCCGGCGATCCATCCGGACGTCGGTCGTAGATCGCGAGTTGCTCGCGAAACGACTCCTCATCCCGACACATGCTTTCGAACATGGAATAAAGATCCAACCGTTTGGTCGGCCCACCCTTCTCGCTTCGGCCAATATAGAGTCGAACCAGATCGCTATAGCCATGCCTGAATCCGAACCACCGCCCCATTTGCATGAGGGTGTCTTGAAGCCTTGAGCTACGCCGAAAGTATGAGATCGTCAGCCCTTCGATCGTGTAACCCCGTGAGAGCTTGGCTCCGCCAACGATGATCTTCCAGACACCTCGCTTCCCATCGAAATCCGGTACGTCTCCTCCTTCAGCGCTGTTCACCATCAAGACCGGATCACCATCACACCGGATTGCATCGAGGGCCGCACCTAGGTGTGGTCGCAACGCCGCGAACGACTTGGGGAAAGCAAGACCCGCCGCCTTCCCCCGATCAGCCCACACGTGCTCAAAGTCTTTGAACAACAACTCCAAGCGCTTCTGTCCATGACCAGGCGAGTCATAGCCAGCAGATTTCCAGAGCGTACGGATCTCCTCTACCCGCAACAAGTGCGCGTCCTTGAACGGCGATTCGTGTACCAGCATCGTGTGGTGCTTGAACGAGAGTATGCCATCAGATGCTCGGAACTTCTTGAGAGCACCACTCAGCACAAACGCGTCGAGTGCTTCAAGTAGACGCGTATCGGTTGACTTACTGTCCTTGGGTATGTTCCGGACGTACGCTTGCTCGTTCGAGAGATGCCCCTTCGTCACAGACCCAAAATCGTGGAACTCTCTTGCTCCCATGTAGCCGATTGGGCGTTCAAGTGACAAGATGAAATCGCGCGGGTAGATGTCTTCTGGGTCATCAAGGTCCACGAAGACATTTGCGAAGGGGGTCGCGGTGTAGCCGATGTACTGGGCGCGGGGAAGTTGCTTGAGCAGCTTTACCAGCAGCTTGTTTATCGTTGTCCGTGTTTTGTCCGGCGTCCGACTTTGGGGGGAAAGAGTGTTGATCGATGCCTGATCCGATTCGTCGTCGATGATCAGTGCAGGGATCTCTGCGCATCCGGCCACGCCAAGTGCTTTGAGTTCTTTCAGCAAGTGCTCGAGACGTTCCTTCTGCTTCTTCACCACAACAACTCGCGCGCTCGTGTTGATCAAGTTGCGACGATCATACAAAGGCCTTTGCTTGTCGATTTTTTCGAATGCAAAGTCGAAGGGACTGACACCCACGTTTGTGCTCTTGAAATCCTCTTGACCAGTGACGCGCACTGTATCAACTGCCCCAAGGAGGCTCGGCTGCATCGTGAACGACAGGAAGCGATCAGGCCAGTCGCTATCCTCGATGTAGTCGTGCAACTTGTCTGAATCCGTGGCACCCCGGAGGATATTCTCAACTCCAACCAAATCCATGTCGATCCTGCGTTGAGTTTGGTTTCGCAGGAGATTTGTGGTGCCAGAGAGCACAATGACCAGCCGGTACCCAGCATCGATGACTTTGGCGATCACAGCGGTGAAGTTGGCAGTCTTGCCGCTCTGCACATGCCCGACCACCAGACCGCGCGCCGCATAGGGCGAAGGGGCGGAAGGATCCCCGAGCCGTTCCAGAATTCGCGTCGTCGCTGCATCCAGTTTGATAACTGCGGTCTCTGGCAGGCCGCGCACCCGCTCCAAATGCGCGCTCACGCGAGGAAAATAGAATGGGACCTCCCTCGTTCTGAACGCGTTGTACCAGTCGCTGTCAGGGTGTGGAGGCGCGATGATCACATCTTCCGGTCCTTCATAGTTGGGAAGGCAGTCGTCGAGCGTTTGCCGAAGCGGGAGATCGATATTGAGGAGATCGTAAATCCTTGCTCTCCGGGCTGCCGTATTGGCCAGTGTCCCCGCAGACCATAGCGCAGATGGTTCAAAGTCCCAGATCTTGAGCTGCCGATGGAAGGCTCGGCGCGTATCGTCATTCGGGTCGGAGGTGACCTGTTTGATTATGGCCACCTCCAGTTGAGGCGCCGCAATCGATTTCTCGCCAAGGTAGAACTGAACTGCGGCATGCAGAGGCTTTGGCCCCGCAGTCATTCCAGCAAACGAACTTCGAATCGCGTCGTAGTGGATCTCACTCATCTGAATCAAATCCCTGGAGCAAGAGTTGGTTGAACTTCGCTGAGTTGTTCAGCACTCCCATTCCGCCGACATCAATCCAGTACTCAAGCTGTCTAATACGAGTGAGATGCCCTTCACTCATGGCACTAAGCGTTTCTGGGATCACGGCAGGGAAGCGTGAGTCGATCGGAATCAAGGAAAATGGAGCGCGCAACTGATACGCCTTGTCGTAATACCGAGCCTTCGAGTCGTCCCATCCGCACGTTCCAAGGTGCTCCCGAATCAGCTGGCTCGCCCACGCGTCAGCGTCTTGTAGGATTGATGAGACCAGGCTCGCCAAGGAAAAACTCTTGGGGCCGGGCGCCGCCGCCGTGACTTGCACGGATAGCATCAGCAGGGGACGCCCAGGCTTGGGGAGCAACTGAGTGAGTGAAGTGATGTGGTGAATCCTTTCCTCGCGACTCGTCGTTTTCACCTCAATATCGAAGCCACTGAACGTGAAATCATGTTCCTCGCGCTCAGGGCCGCGCCAAGTTGTCGCCGCAATGCGCCACGTGAACGTGTTGGCCAAATGCCGCACAAACAGCAGTTCACCTAGCAGCCCCATCTGGAGTTCATCGGAAAGGAGAGTGCGTTTGCGGAGAAGTGCCTCCCAAGAACGCAGTGTTTCGCCGATCGCCTCGGGCACCGACTGACCATTGAGCTGTACCCGGTCTACAATCGCGCAACCCATGGCGTAGAAGTCCCGGAACAGGTCCGGGTTGTTCGTGACGATTTCGATGTACTTGCAACCGCCCCGCCAGGACTCACGAATCTCGATCTCCTCCAGTGGACTGTTAGCGGAGTTCGTCTCCCCTGTTACCGCCACACGGAGTCCGACGCGTGCGCCACCTGCGTCGACGAAGAACATCGCCTTCGGGGAGCCTTGCACCGCTTCAAGAAACGGGAGGCCTTCCTCGATCCGTGCACTGAACGTCTCCCAGAGGAGGTGCCGAACCGGTGCCGGCACCACCTTCGTATTCTTCATCCGACCAGCCATGTTTGCTCCGCCTCGAACGCCGCGTCCATTGCTGCCTGAATTGCTTCAATCCGGAGCCTTTCGGATCGCCCAATCCGATCTCCAGCCATCGCGGACTCGAATACGAAGTAGAGGAGTGTTCGGACGAGTGGAAGGTCTGTCTTGCTCCCACGGGCGCCCCGAAGCAGCGCGGTGCGGTACTTGGCATTCAGGGTAACCGTACGGCTGTCTCGATCGACTTCGACGAAGGTCGTACCCGGGATCTTTCCCCAGACTACTGCGCACGACTCTCCTTTCAGGAACGTCACGTCACGGGCCTGCATTGCCTCCTTGACCGCGGCAGGGACGCCGTTCCCTGGGCGGAGGAGTGGCTTTGCCTTCTGCTCGCTCCGAGCACGGTAAACCTCTTGCGCCTTGCCAAGGTACGACGAAAAGTCCCCGCCCCCCTTCGCCCTTGCTGAAGTGAGTGCATCGGTGAACGATGCCGGCACATCCACGCCCGCCTTGTTACTCCTCACCCTAAGGTATCCAGCTAAGCCGCTCGGAATGTCGATCTCCACCCGCGCCAAGCTAAGGTGTGGTTCATTCGTCCCGAAGAACCCATTCCAGCCACCATCCTGGATGAGGCGGCCATGTCGGTAGAAGTAGAGGCCTTGATGTTCGGCCACCCGACCACCACCGAGCTTGTAACCCTGGTCCTTCGACTTCTTTCGCCAGATATGTGCCTTCATGTGGAGATCGACCCCATCCACCCTTGCGGTGTACGTCTTTGGATAACCGGGCACTCCGGTCCGCGCGCCTTCAGGGAACGGATTGAGCGCCGTGACCGATGACGGCGGTCCGACCTCACCGCTTTCCAGATCCTCAACATCGATGTAGATCGCGAGTTGCCCTCGCTCAAGAAACCGATGAAGCGTGAGACCGAGGTGATGCTGAAGCTGGACCTTTGCTCGCTCTAGGTAGGCATCAATCCCGTTTCGAAGGCGATCGAAGTCGTAGATCCCGTCCCACTGGATGACCGTCCCCGCACGGATGGGCCCGATCGGACCCCAATCGTGTGCAAGGACCTTTTCGACCGACCTCGTTGTGAGGAGGTTAACGCTCCAATCCCGCTTCTTTATGCCCGCTTTGGTCCATTGTCTTCCGAGCCTGATCCCGCCCTTTCGGCAGCTGAGCACCGTCACCGAGTCCGCTTGACTGAGTGAGGCAGTCTTCAACCCGACGCCGAACATGCCTAGATCCTGTCCGGAGTACTTTCGTTTTGCGGCGAACTGCATCGCACGATCAATCTCCGTTTCATTCATCCCGCGGCCATTGTCGACTACGCATAGCCGTGTCAGGCGAGTACCTCTCCGCATGAATCGGATCAGCACAATCGTGGCTCCGGCGTCGATGGAGTTATCGACCAAGTCTGCGATACTGGCCTCGAGCGGATAGTCCTTCTCAAGCGCGTCGAGAATGTCCGGCGTGGGATGCAACTTCTTACTGCCTGAGATCTCGAATTCACCCATTTCAGAAGCCATGCATGGTACTCCCGGACAAATCATCGGTAACAAGGGGCGGTGTGGGAACGCTCACGGCGTGCCCTTTTGGACGTTGCTTGTTTTGTTAACACCTTAGCGTTGACTTGGGCCTACGACTGTCGGAGCCATCGCCAGGGTACTTGAGACTGATCTCTTGTCGCCTGGGCAGGGAACTACGGTGCGTGCATTCATGGTCTCGCGACCTCGGCTTGGACCGCGTCCATCGCACTGAAATGGGCCTCGATCGCTGCCAACCAGCGACGCTCTGTCGGCGTCAACACGGACAACTTCTGGCGCGCCAGGGCTAGGAACACTGAGGAGAGCCCATCCCACGCCTCGGGCTCCCCGTGCTTACCTCTGACCCGCCATGGTTTGTTCGCGGCAATGTAGGCATCCAGGTCTGCGCTATTCTTGCGAGCATTGCAGCGGGAGCAGATCGCCCGGAAATTCTGGATCGCATGCGCCCCTCCCTTCGCAAACGCCTCGACGTGATCGACCGAAGCCCCCAGCTCATCCAGTAGCGGTGCAGAATCGCGGCGCCAGTTGGTGTTGTAGTAAGCCAAGGCACGCGATGGGGTGTCCCGCCCGACTAAATCGGCCAGTTGCTTCAGCGCTGGCGGAAAGATCAGGGGCCGGCGACAGATGTAGCAGAGCCACTTGCCCTCGAAGAACACTCTGACCTGAACGTCGAAAGGTACGGATTTGCGGCTCTGTTTGGCCATCGGTTGCCTCAGTTGTTGGCCCGGTGTTTGCGCAGGTTCGAGGGCGCGACTCGCCCATGCGGAACCTCCTCGCGTCAGACTCCCTCGGACCCGCGAAAACGATGGTCGCGTTCACGCGGGGACGTATTTTTGCGCCAGTTCCTTGGCATAGGCCTGCAGCTCTAGTGGGCATTCCTCGTCGCCTTGAAGACGGTCCAGCACGTCCTCGATTGCGACGACGCTCACCCGTTTGCGGGTCTGAGTCGTCAGGGCGTCGAGCACCTTCGGCAAGGTATCCCACAGAGTGGTATTTGCGCGTGGCAGCAAGAACAACAGCCTGCTTCCCTCGACAGTGACCATGTGCCACACGTTACGCAGAACCTGGTGAGCCGCGAAGAAGGCAGGCTCTTCAAGTGCGCCCGCAGAAACGTGGCCGTGCAGGACAGGATGATAGATATTTGTCAGTTTGTCACGGTGACGATCGTCGCTGTCAGCAGTCCCGAATTCGGTCTCCGAGAGCTTCACCTCACAGATGGTGGTCAATCCGTCATCGGTCACCCAGAGAGCGTCAATGTTCGTGCCTTCTGCCTTGGAAGGAACTGCCTCGAGTTTCCAAGACTTCAGACGTCCCCCCTGTCCAAGAGCGCGTAGCAGGGCCGAGGAAGCAGCATCCCCGCCGTTGAAGAATGGCAGGAATAGATTGAACGCGAAGGCTTGCGATGAATTGAGGTGATGAAAGTACCGGTGCCGCTTGACCTTGCTTTGAAGCATTCCTTCCATCGGTCTGGCCCGCGGCAGCAGATTCAGGTCCGCATGATCGAGCGGCAGTATGTGATCCCGCAACACGTCCGCTTCACGGTACCTAAATACCCCCGGCTCCTTGATTCCCAGGGTCGTGCGCTTGTACTCGGCAAGGTGGGCGGCGAGCTTGGATTGATATGACACGTAGGCTCCATGCGGGTCGTAGTCTTAGGTGCGACGGCGTGTGTTATTGCGGCGGGGCCTGTCAAGGCCTTTGCCTCACTTCATACGGCTAAAGCGGGTCGGTCGTGGCGCCGCCCTACGGAGGCGACCAGATGCCAATGTCCGGCTGGGTCAGGCTCTGCCAGAGCCGCCTAAGGTGATTCCTTCCCATCATTCAACGCCTGTTCGCACATCGCCAACCCGAGCTGGGCTCGGCGATGCGCCTTGTTGTACTTGAGGGCGAGCCGAAAAGCGTCGCGCGCCTCAGAGTATTCCCCGCGCTCCCCGAGCACGGCACCCAGGTTGGTCAGGGTGTGTTCGTTCGCTTGAGCCCCGACGGCCGCCTCCTGCATCTTGAGGGCGAGATCGAGCTTCTTCGTCCAGTGATACACGTTGCCGAGCATCGTCAGCGCCTCCCACTCCTTGGGGGCCAACGACAGCGACAGTAGCAACGACCGCTCCGCCTCTTCCGGGCGCTTGAGCTCGAGGGCGGCGTGGCCGTGGGCCGCATTGTACATGGCAACCAGCGGGTCAGCCGCCACGGCGCTCGCAAACGCATTGAGGGCTTCCTCGAGCTTCCCGAGCTCCGCTGCACCCAGGCCCCGGAGGTAGTGCGCCTTCCCTGCCGCTGGATCGATTCCAGGCCCGGGGCGGAACTGGACCTCCAGCATGTCCGCCTCGCCGGCCTTGGCATGGAATTGCGCCGACGTGTACGGCCCGAGGGCACCATAGTTCCGCGCCACGATCCGGTTCAGCGTGTCGGGATCCCTTGTCGCGGAGCTGCGCCACGCGATGAGCTCGCCGCGCAGCGGCTCGAGGAGGTCATCGACTGCCACCAAGGCGGTCACCGGCGCGGGACCATCTGATGCCTTGTCCGAGGAGGGCGGAGCCTCCGTCGCGGCCGCCGCCTGCCCCAGCAGTGAGTCGAGGTACATCCTGGTTTCGGCGTCGGTCGAATAGATGTAGGTCCCCTTCATCCCGCGCGTCAGCAGGACGCGATAGGTGTGGTGTAGCAGGGCCGTCATCTGTTCCGGCGCGAGCTTCCGTCGGCGGATCGAGGCATCGTGCGATGCCTCCCGGCTCGCCACCCAGCCAATGCCGTCGCGCCAGACGAGGTCGTTCCCGAGGATCACCCCGCAGTAGTCGAACTCGAAGCCCTGCGCGGAATAGATGCAGCCGATCTCGCGGACCCGCGCCGGCTCGGTGGTCCACCGGTAGTAGGGGTGCTTGGTCGCGACCGGCATTGTTCCGGCCTTCTTCTGCTGCTCGGGCGACTTCTCGTTCCACGGCCGCTGCCAGTCGCCGATCACCACGTCATCAACCAGCGAGCCGTCCTCGTTCGGGTCAGACCAGGGCCAGCAGAAGCCGGCGACGATGCGCGCAGTATGCCCCTTCTTGGTCTGACTGAGGATCTTGGCTTCGAGGCTGGCCGGGTCCCCCAAGAGCTCGATGGCGTACTCACCCGCCCCCAGCCAGGGCCCGGGTGGCACCGGATTGGCCGACATCAGTGCATCGACCCAGTCGATGTACCCCGCGCAGCCACTGCAGCGGAACTGACCCGAGAGGGAGAGATCCTCGACTCGGATGTTCATCTCTTGGGCCGCCGCGCGGATCGAGGCAACGGTGCCGACCTCGTCCACGCGGACGTTCTGCCGCTCATCGAGGAGGAAGACGCTGACTTTGGCCGCTCGGATCAGCTCGGCCACCTGCGACATCTCACTCCGGAGCGCACGCTTGGTGTACTGGCTGTTCGAGTCGGCGCGCATCCGGTGCGCCTCGTCGCAGAGCAGGACGTCGAGCCCGTTCTCGGGGGTCTGCTTGTGTGCGAAGTTGTTGAAGTACCGGAAGACCGCTGCGGCGGCCCGGGTATTCGGACTGATGGCGCGGAGGTTGGTGGTGAAGGCCTTCGAGCCCGTGGCATGGGCGGCGGTCACTCCCTCCTGCTTCGCGAGCGCCACGAGCAAATGCGCGGCAATCACGCTCTTGCCGGTCCCCGGGCCGCCGCGGACGACCACGACGCCCTTCTCTCCAGTCTTGAGCGCCCGTTCCACCAGCCCGCGCACGATGTTGAATGCGACGCGCTGTTCGTCGAGCAGCGTCCAGAGCGGGTTGTCGGCGAGCCCCTTGGCGATCCCGGCCATCAGCGTCTTCGACGGGCTGTACCTGCCCTCGGTCACGGAACGGAGAATCTCCATCCCTCCGCCGCCGGAGAGGCCGGACTGGAGGTACTCGGCGAACTGATCCGTGTCGCTGTTGATGAAGAACGGCGCTTCGCTGATCGCGCCAGCGTACTGGAGCCCGCGCAGCGACTTGGCGTCATCCGCCGACATGTTGTGGAGGTAGGCGCAGGAGGCCAGGCCGAAGCCGTCCTCCGTGAACGCCGAGTGGGAGTCCCGGAGGTAGCTGGCGTAGGCCGCGGCCTGCACGGAGGGGTGGAGCATCTCCTTGGCACCCACGACGACGTTGTCGGGGTAGGTGCTTGGGGCGGCGGCACTCCACTGCTTCAGCTCGACGATCCGGACCTGCGCCTGCCCACTCGCATCGCGGGCGACGAACGAGCAATCGATCCGCTTGTTGGTGAAGGGGAGCTTGAGCTCGACGCCGACGCCGCTGTGCCCGAGCTCCGCCGCCTCGACCACCCGTGCCAGGGCCGTGAGGCTGTTCTTCCAGGAGCGGATCTCGCTCTCGGTCGCGGTGCCCCAGCGCCGATTGAACTCGCGGGTGACGTGCGCCGTGAGCGAGCTCTCCGGCGCCATCTTGACGAATTCATTGGCCGGGCCGGCGTAGAGGGCGGCGCCGCTGGTGGGGAGGGGCATGGCTACTCGGTTGAGGCGGAGTTTGCTGGAGACGAGATGACCGCAACACCTTCGGGTACCTAGTTGTCTTTCGTTGCCTAACGTCGTGCGTTTCTGCGGCGGGGCCTGCCGAGGCCCGCGCGTGCCTTCGTAAGACTACAGCGCGTGGGCCGAGGCGTCAGGCCGCGGCACCTTCAGCGATCTTCGTGAGCAGATCGCGAGCACGGGCTACTTGTCGGGAATAGATTCCCGGAGGAGTGAGCGCCACGAACAATTCCAGGTCACGTGCAGCGGAGCTCATGTCCTCCTTTGCGTAGAAATTGATGAGTCCCGCACAATAGTGGAGTTGGAACCTGCTCGGCTCCGCCTCCAAGACGTACTGGATGAACTCCTCACATTGAACAGGTACTGTCACATCGTTGAGCGGTCCTCGAAATGCACCATCATATTCGGACTCAGCATTGTCCAGATTTCCCTCATAACCATCCAGGAACGCTAGACTGTACCGCCACGTTACATCGTTGGCGTTTTTCAGCCCATAGAGGATCCGACGGGCACCGGACACGTCACCATGGAGCATGAAAAGGCACATCGCCTTCGCCAAGCCTCCGCCGACCGACGTTGGATCGCGGGCCAGCAGCTTACTCGATACCGCCTCGAAGAGCGGGAGAATATCGGGATCCCTGGTCATGGTGTATCGATACGCTAGTGCAGCGCGCCACATTTCGTACAGAGACTTCAGATAACCTGACAACTTGAGGCCGACTGCCTGCATCGGTGGTACGTTGTGTCGACCAGAGCGAATCTTTTGTTCGACATCGACAAGAAGCTTTTCTGCGTAGGCGGCGTCACCAGAAATCAACGCTGCGAGCCCGATGATGTATCGGATGGCGACGTCTGTCCACTCTGCAGTTGTCTCGAACGCGAAGAAGTCCGCATCAACTGGAAAGGTCCATCCCTTGGGCACAACGGCGCCGAATTGCGAAGACAGTTCCCTTCGCGCTTCGTCCGATGCTGGTGCGTGCCGGACTCGCCCGTCGAAAGTCATCACGTGGACACTTTGCCCACGCAACTGTCGCTTACGCACCGTCCCGAAGAGAATCATGTGAGCGCGTGCCCGCGTCAGGTAGCGATCCGCGACAGTGAACCCAGCAATCTGCCGTGAGATGTGGGCCGGCAGATCGGTGACGTGGAACTGGGAGCCCTCCTGGTCTCGCTCTAGCTGGGTCACAAGTCCTCGAACGAAATCGGCCCGCACCTGGCGGTCGTGGTGTTCATCATCGCATGTGACCGCGAGCAGAATTCCTACCTTTCCACGGGGCGTACGCGGCACCCTGTTGGTGACGACCCACAATGAAGGCAAAGCAACAGACGCGAACCCCATTAGGCCTAGACCAGACGGGGAAAGCGCGACCCTGCCTCCGTCGCTGATCGACATGAATAGGCCCACAAGAATGGCAACGATGGCGACACTGCCCCAGAGTGGCCGATGCCAGTACTCGGGTAGCCGCTTCAAGAAGAAGTCAATTAGGGCTTGCGTAGGCATACTCCCGTAGATGTGGCCAATCGTCGTGCGTTTCTGTGGCGGGGACTGCCGAGGCCCGCGCGTGCCTTCATGGAGCTACGGCGCGTGGGCCGAGGGGTCAGGCCCCAATCGGGCCAAACGTTTGTGCGGCCACTGGCGAAGCGAAAAGTACCGAGACCCTAGGTAAGGGTAGATCGGAACTGCCAACCACATCGCTATGCTCCATCGATTGAACTCCTACCTTGCAGGAGATGAGCGACCTGACGAATTCTGGGATAGTTGAGCAGGTCGTCGGCGGAGCAGTGCGGGACTTCCCAGTCCTCGGAAATGCGATAGGCTCTCCCGTCGGATGGGTACGTATGATATCGATTTGTCGCGTGCCGGCAGGGATTTGATGAGCATCTACGAGGAGCAAGTGCGGTGATGCACCGATAATCCCGCCCCTAGCGACATCCGCTCCCATCTCCGCATATGTCCAGTACTCAGCAAGCCCAATGAATACATGTGGATGGACGTGGGCGGGATACCATTTCAAGAGGTTCTGATGCTGAGTGACGTTGAGACGCACGGTTACACCTCGGGCCTTCTTCAAAATAGCCGCACGCTTGTATTGAATGACACAATTCTTGAACCCCTGGAGCGACGCATCGTATGCGCGCGTTGCCTCCTCCCGCCGGGTTGGTACGAAGAACCACGCTGGTCTTGGTTCAAGCGCCCGGAGGATCAATGAATTCCCAACTTGCTCAATCGTACTCTCCGATGGCAACGTGCCCCAGTCTGGAAATAGTCGCACTCCTTCCTCCGCCGTCTAACGTCGTACGTTTGTGCGGCGGAGCCTGCTGAGGCCCGCGCGTGCCTTCGTTAAGCTACGGCGCGTGGGCCGAGGCGTCAGGCCCCGACCGCAGCAAACGCTTGTTAGGCGCCAGGCGCGGAGAGGCTTCTCGGTGGGTGCTCGACGCGAAACGCCGCGATCCTAGGGTCTCCATCTCGAAGAGGCTCAGGATTTACCCCAGGAGCGAGCTTGTGGGTAGCTCGATACAGTTGGCGACGCCACTGGACTTCGGAAATCCTTCGATTCAGATCTCGAAGGGCATCCTGGATCATGAACATCGTAGTGTCGAGCATGCTGTCATATACGTCAGCAAGGTCGATGACCGATTCCCACCGCTCGCGGTTGCGCGCCTGATCACTGTCTTCACGAATCTTGTCAAGAAGGTCGCTGATTTGCCCGTGAACCCTAGCCATCATGTCGCAAGCGTCCGCGAGGCTCAAGAGCCCGGCGAGACTTGAGTCATCGGGATGTTCGTCGGTCATGGAGAACTCGAGCGCGACGACAGTTGTAACGAAATGTTCCCCCACAAACGGTGGCCGCGGGACATGATCACTGGCCGGCGGGTTGTCCGGGCGCAGCGCGAACTTGTAGTCACACAATTTGGCCCGCTCCAAGTCCGCCTTGAGTACGCGCAGCGAACGGGCATGAGCTAGTCGTGACCGCTTCCAGTCCAGGAGTAGTACCTGCACCGTACCGATGGCGTAGCCGAGTAGCGCTGTAATGATGCCCATCTCGTCGAGCCCTCCAGCTTTGTGCGCCTAACGGCGTGCGTTTTGCGGCGGGGCCTGCCGAGGCCTGCGCGTGCCTTCGTAAGGCTACAGCACGGGGGCCGAGGCGTCAGGCCCCGCCCGCAGCAAACGCTTGTTAGGCATCAGTCGCACTCTCAGGTTTGCCGACGCCAAGCTTGAGCTCTCCCTTATGCTGATGGGTGAAGTGCCGAGCGGCAGATTCTATTTGATTCAGACGGGTCAATCCACCGAGTGAGTGTGCCTCAAACCATGCCCGCACCGCAGGATCGCCAAGCCAACCGAGCACCGCGTGCGCGAAAAGTGGCTTGGTAGCTAGGTGTAAATCATCGGCGTCTTCAATGAATCCAGCCTTCCACGGAACAAAGAGCCCGACTGCTTCTTCACCTCTTGCGGCCTCCACCGAGATCTGCGCCGATACGATCTGATTGTACAAGGCCGCCAGGTATGACCACTGTGATGCGAAGCGCGTATAAAGCGACGCGTAACACGCAGTGAAGATCGCACCGTACCACGGCATCGTCGCAAGGAGGCGAAGGCGGATCTCCAGGCACGAGGGCTCCCACGATCGATTGGGGTCCAACAGTTCCCGGAGAAGCAGGAGGCCCACGTAGATCGTCGCGCTGCACCACAGCGAACGAGCAAGGACGATACTCCCACCGTTCGGGCGTCGTTGCCGAAAGGTCAGCATCCACTCGCCTGACACGATGGCGACAGACCGATGCCACCCTCGTGCGACCAGTTGCAGCACTCGCCCTCCGCGGACTGCCAACAAGGATGCCAAACTAGGAATTGTGCTGCACGCCCTACACCCCAACATCCTCCCCCCACAACGCCGGCTTCTCCCTCACGAACCGCTCCATCATCGCCCGGCATCGCGCGTCGTCCACCACCACGACCTCCACGCCGCGCGACCGCACGTACGCCTCGGGCCCCTGAAACGTCCGGTTATCCCCCACCACGATCTTCGGGATCCCGTACAGCAGCGCCGCGCCACTGCACATGTCGCACGGCGACAGAGTCGAGTACAACGTCGCCCGGGCGTAATCCGCCGCCGTCAGCCGGCCAGCGTGCTCGAGGCAATCCATTTCATGCAGTGTCGCGCTGCCGCGCTACACCCGCTGGTTGTGCCCTCGGCCCACAATCCGGCCATCAATCACCAGGACCGACCCGATCGGGATGCCACCGGCGGCCCGGCCCTTCTCGGCTTCGGCGATCGCGGCGTCCAGAAATTCGTCCGTGATCGAGTGGCTCCACGGCGAGCACAGCGAACGGACAGGACAGATAGATGACGATAACGCCAATCTGCCCCCTCCGTGCAAACTGGCGTCCTCGGCCTCTCCTCGGCCGCCCCCCCCCCGGCTCCTTCGACCAACACCTGGTGGCACCCGGTGCGCGCCGGGGGGAGCACGGCGCTTTAGCGAGTGATCATCAGCTGCAAGGGGTGGCTGTGGAAGACCTGGCAATTCTGGGAGTTGAAGAATTGCGCTGTTCCAGCGACGGGAATGCGATGGTTCGCTACATCGTACACCCCGGAGAATGTCGAGGTGACGTTCGGACAGCCAGGGTTCCGTGTCTGCAAATTGACCGAGGGATTCCCGCCAGCCGCAATTGAACCAACAATCGGGCCTGTGCCCTGGATTTCAACCACCGTGATACCGTCGAAGAGAGTACCCGACATCGCCCAACTGCCACCAATGGTGCCATCGTCTTGCGTCAGCGTGAAGGAAAGGGTTCCCTGAAGCAGCACACCGCCTTCGATGCTGTTCAACGGACCAGAATAGCTCCCGGCAACCTGCTCATAGTTGCTGCTGCCGGGCCCGGTCGCATCTCCGCCACAGGCAGCTGCGGACAGTACCACCGCGACCGCCAACGCTCGCAATTTCATGATCATCTGACATTGCTCCTGAGGAAGTGGGTGCTTGGCTCAGTGCAGAGTGAGCCTGATGCCGAGCTGCCCGAGGTGGCAGGGACGACACCGTAGGGATCCATGGCCCTAACCCTTTACCACCGTTGCACACGCCTCGCGAACCCTGGCGGAGTCCCCTGGGACCGAGATCGCGATCGACGAGCCCTTTCGCTCAGTCCCCGTGCCGAAGATGGCGCCGGCGACTTTCGCCCCAGCGCCAGCCTCCTTGATGTCGTTCAGAATGACGCCATTCGCTCCGAGTCCGGCCGCCTTCTTCCGCATCGAGTTGTACATCCCTTCCTCGCTCGTCCAGCCGGACTCACCCTTGGCGTTCAAGATCGCCACCTCCGTGTACGCTTTCCCCACCTTGTCCGGGCTGGTGAAGAGCGCCACGCCGTTCGGGCAGACGGGCGCCAGCTTCACCGTCGGATTCATGAGGGCCGCGTTGGTGCTGACACAGGCACCCGTGAGGAGGGGCGCCGCAACCATCAAGTAGGTCCAGCGCATAGAGGACCTCATTAGTGCACCGTGAGGCTGATGCCGAGCTGCCCAACATTGGCATCGCCACCGTCGTACTTCATCGCGAAGCCATTCCAGAACGGAGTCAGGCTAACGTTGCGTCCGATTCGAACATCGTAGCCCAGGCCGAGGACAGCTCCCGACCCGCTCCGGCTGTCACCGCCGAAGCCGCTGACATCGAGGTCCACACGGCCGTACCCGAGTCCTGCGGTCACGAAGAAGCCGCCGGTCTTCGATGGATAGAGCCGAACGAGCGCGGTCAGCGTCCCAGCACTCAGCGTGACACCACCCTCCGACTTGGTCCATCCGTTGGTGCCGACGCCGAGGTACACATTTTGGCTCAGTGTGCCGCCAAGCGAGAACTGTCCGCTCAGCGCGCTCTCGCGAGAGCCGCAGTTGTCACAGCCGAGCGAACCAACCCCGAGTCCGACATTCAGCCAGAAGCCTTCGCGGGTCTGAGGATGCTGCGCGGATGCCGCAGGCGTGTGAGCGAGGACCGCGACGCCGAGCAGGAGCGTGACCAATACTTTGCGCATGAACATTCTCCGACATGAGGGGATGTGAGGGGTTGCTGATTGGACCCCGGGTTCGTGTCTCACTAGCAGGTGCTAGACCGAAAGCATTGGCGGATGCGCCAATGCGGCACCGATCAGCGCGTTCGCGAGATGAGCTTCGCCAGCTCGACGCGCGTCTTGATGCCCAGTTTGAGGTAGGTGGATTGGAGGTGTGCTCGGACGGTGCGCTCACGGCAGCCGAGTCGCTCCGCGACCTCCCAGCTGCGGAGGCCATTCGCCGCATGCTGCGCAACTTCGCGTTCACGCGGCGTGAGGCCCGCGAGTCGGTCCGTTGCAGTGACCGGAAGTTCTGCATCGCGCAGCAGGAAGACGAGGCAGGCGCCAGGCTCTTCAGCATTCCGCTCTTGGACCGCCACCAGGCGGAAGCGAGAAGGCTCGCGTCGCTGCAGCGTCACGTCCGCTGAGCCGCCACGGCCACCAGTCTGCACGACGAGCGCAACAATCTGCGCCATAAGCTCTGGGGCAGATTCGAGGATTTTCGATGCCACTTGCGTCGTGCCCAAGACCCTGCCTCGGCTCGTGCAGTGCACCGCCGCTACCGGAAGATCCGCCACTGCAAGGAGGATCACGCGCGCGTCGAGTCGGTGTTGTTGTGCGCGAGGGTGCCGAGCATGGGACTCCGATGAAGAGGGTGCGCGAGCGTGCGCTTGCGAACGGTACACCAGCCCTGCGACAGACGGCGGGAAAAATCCGCCACCCGCCTAGGCGGGTCCCCCTACGCCCCCGGCTTCTCCTTCTTCATCCGCTTCCGCTCCGCGGGCGAGAAGTCCAGGTGCTGCCGATCCCCCCGCCGCAGATGCCCCAGCTTCTGGTCGACCACACTCCAGGAGGCCTGCACCCCCAGGGCGTCGGCGTCGAAGTTCACGTTCCGCCCCGCCGGGATCCCCATCTTCCCCCCCTCGGCGAACCCGTCCACATTCGCCCCCAGGTAGAGGAACTCCCACTGATAGCCGCTCGCCGGTGGTCCGGATGGCGAACGCCGTGGCGTGTCAGGGGCGGATGATCGGATCACGGCCGGTGGCTGTACGGCCAGTCTCCTCTTACTTAGCGCTCGATAAACAACACATAATATCTCTTGACAGGATACATAATATATCTATATTGACTACACTATGGATCCCATCCCAGAGCGAAGCCTCGCCCTCCTCGGTACCCTGCTCGCCGGCCAAAACGAGCGGGTAGGGATCGTCATTGTCGGTGGCTCTGCCCTCCTCCTCCGCGGCGACATCACCCGGGCAACCCAAGACGTCGACGTCATTGCCTTGGTCGACCCCGCCGACCGCTCACGGCTGATCCAGCCGGGCGCGGAACTTCCGCCGGCGCTCCGACGCGCCGCGGCGGTCGTGGCCGAGGAGCTCGCTCTCGCTCCCGACTGGCTCGACAGCCGGATGACCGCGCAATGGATCGCCGGGATGCCGCCCGACCTTGAGACCGGTCTCGCGTGGTACGAGTACGGCGGCCTCCTGGTCGGCGTCGCCGGGCGGGACGCACTGATTGCCCTCAAGCTGTTCGCGGCGGTCGACGGGGGCCGGGCGGAGAAACACTTTCAGGACCTGGTGGCGCTCGCCCCCACCGACCTGGAGCTCGAGCGAGCCTCCCAGTGGGTGGTCACCCAGGACGCATCGGAGACTTTTCCGGATACCATCACCCAGGTGATCGCCGATGTCTGCACCCACCGTCGATAGTCTCTTCCGCCCCGTCATCGAGGCGGCGATCAGCGCCATCTGGCAACAGTGGGCCGACCTCGGCGGGACCGCGGGCGGCGCGGCCACGCGAGACTGGCTCATCGACCCCGAGGCGCTATTGCTCGCCTCGGAGGCGCTGGCTCCGCGCGAACGACGCCTGCACGAAGTCTATTTCATGTGGGTGCGCCAGCACGCCGACGCACTGAGCGTGCAGCGACTCACCAATCTTGCGAACAGCACGGGCAAGCTCCCGCAGCACCATCCGGCCGCGATCGCCGCGATCGCCATGCAGGGGCCGAACGGGCATCGCTGGAAGAAACTTGCCGGCACCCAGCCGCCCGCCGTACCGCACTCGTTGCACCTGCGGAGCGTGCCCCCTTTGGGACTCAGTGCGCCGAGCACCGCGATGGTGCGCCTGCGCCTGGCGATGGGTGTCGGCGTGAAGGCCGATGCACTCACTTACCTCCTTGGCACGCACGAGTGGCGCAGCGTGCAGGAAGTGACGCGCGCCACCGGCTACACGCCCGCCGGTGTGCGACGCAGCCTCGACGAACTCGCTGAGGCGCGCTTCATCGAGTCCGAGGATGGTGTCGCGTGGCACGCACGCCGAGCCCGTAACTACCGCGCCGATGCCAAGCTCTTTCGCACACTGCTCGGCTTCGGCAACACACCCCCGGCCTGGGGCTACTTCCGCGAGCGCTTCGACTTCGTCGTGCACATCAGCCAGTGGATGGACGAAGGCAATGCTGCCCAGCGGTGGGAGCCGATCCAGCTCGGGGACTGGGCCAAGATCTGGATGACGCAACACCCGCTCGCCTTCACCATCAACGGTAAGGAACGCGCGGCGTTTCGCGGAAATCTCGAGGAGTGGGGTGCGCACTTTCAGGAGTCACTCCACGCGCTCGCGGAGTGGTTTGGGGGGAAGGAGTAGGGGGCGCGAGTCTTGGCGCTCGTTGTCGAGTGGGCTACTCTCCATCAGCAGGAGTTGCACGACAACTGGCGCCGTTTGCAGGCGCACGAACTCCCGCGTCGTATCCCGCCACTGGAGTGAGCCATGCCGATACATCCCCGCGTGGTCACCGTCGTCCCGCACGGCGCGTTCGTCGTCCACCTCGGCTTCACCGATGGCCTGCAGGCGACCGTCGACCTCGCGCCATGGGTCGCAGGAAAAGGCGGGGTGTTCACCGCTCTCCAGAACGCCGACTTCTTTGCGCAGGTGTCGGTCGACCGCGAGGCCGGGACCATCTGCTGGCCCAACCGTGCCGACCTCGATCCCGATGTGCTGTATGAGGTGGCGCGCTAGACGGACATCGATGCGCCGCGACCCCTACCCCCCAGCCGTCACCGCTTCCACCACCGGCACGATCACTTCGTCCCGCAGCCGCAGCCACCGCGCGCCCTCGCCGTAATGCTCGGCCAGCACCACCACCACCAGATCGAGCGACGGCACCACCAGCAGGAACTGCCCACCGTTCCCGCTCGCCTCGTAACTCTCGACCACCCGGCCGCCGATCCGGATCGTGTGCCGGTGCCAGGCGTAGCCATCATCCGCTCCTGCCGGATCGGGCTGCTGCCGCGCCACACTCGCGCGCACCCAGTCGGCCGGCACCAGCCGCCGTCCGCGCCACGTGCCGCCACCCTGCCAGAGCTGGCCGAACTTGAGAAAGTCGCGCGCCCGGAGATGCAAACCACCCCCCGCGTACCCCGCACCGGTCGGCATCAGGTTCCAGGCGTAGCGCCCGATGCCGAGCGGTTCGGCGAGCCGCCGGGCGAAGAAGGCCGGCAGCCATTGCCCCGAACGCTCCGCGATCCAGCCGCCCACCAGGTTGATCCCCGCGGAGCAGTAGGCATAGTGCGTCCCCGGCGCATGCGTGATCGGCAACGCCTTCGCGTAGGCGTACCAGTCGGGCTGCTCCTGCTGCGACTGCATCCGGTCCTCGTTCCCCGGTGAGTCCTGGTCGTTGTCGTCGCAGGCCAGCCCCGAGCTGTGCGTGAGCAGCTGCGCGACCGTGATCGCGGCGTTCGGCGCGGCACGCCACACCGTGTCGTGCACCGTGCTCCGCACGCCACGGCCGCGCTCGTGCTCCTGCTGCAGCAACGCACCAAAGGCGACCGCCGTGAAACTCTTCGATGCAGAGCGCAGATCGTGCAGCGTCTCCGCCGTCACCCCGCGAAAGTACTCCTCGACCTGAAGCGCACCGCGACGCGCCACCAGGACGGCGTGGAGCCGAGGCCGACCCACGCGGTCGAGTGGCAGCGCGCTCCACTCGCCGACCAGCCGATCGAGCGCACGGCGCGCCGGCGTGCCCGCCGCGATCGGTCGCACCGGCCAGCCATCACTCCGCAACCGCGGAGGGCGATAGCTCGGCGGCTCGCCGGGGAGGCGCGGCGCCAATCCGCGCGACGTCGTCGGAAGCACCTCGCGCAGCACCAGCGGCTCGCCGAACTCGAAGCCGATCGTCCGCGCCTCGGCGTCCCATGCCTGCGCGAATCGCTGCCGCCCACTGAGCGAATCGAAGAGGAGCAGCCGAGTCGGTTCGCGCACCACCCGAAAGGCGCGGCCGCCACCGAAGTTGCCTTCGGGATTGTAGAAGCGGCCCCATGAGGTGTCGCCACGCCATGCCCGCAGCGCCAGGAAGAGCGTGAATCGCTCGACGAGCGGGCGGACCTCGCCGCGCCACCGTGATGCCGCGATCCGCTCAAGCGGCACCGGCGTGGCATACGCGGGCCCCATTCCGGGTGGCTGCACCCAGAAGGCCAGCCTCGGCTCGAGGCCGCGCGGCGAGCGTGCCAGTTCCACGCGCAACGAGGCGGGCTGTCCGGGGAGCGTGAAGCGGATGGTGTCGCCCTGCACGACGCCGGCGATCGGCGCCGTCGCCGGCGCAACGATGGTCATCTCCCAGTGCCCTCGACTCTCGCGCAACTCGATGCGGCCCGCGACCGCCGGCGGCAGGTCGAGGACGCCACCCCAGACGCCAGCGAGCGGGGGGAGCTGTTGGGCGATGGCGCGCGGGGGCGCCATGAACGCCACCAAAGCGACTGTCAGAAGTGCGTTGCGACGAACCGCGGAGTGAATGGACATCACGACAATCTGGCGTAGTCGCCCGCGGGCGTCTTGTACCGACGCAACCTGGCGTGGTGGAATCGACGGAAACCGACCGTCGCGGGGCCGCGTAGGCCGGGAGGTGAGAGCCTCCCACCCCATCGTGCGCCGAGCTGGTGCGTTCTACGGAATTGGCGCGCGGGAATGCACCGTCAGCGGGATGATGGTAGGGCTCCGTCAGGCCGATCCCGCCCGGCGTATCGAGCGCCACCAGCACGAGGATGCCCACCTGGTCCTGGTCACCCAGGGCCGCTATCGCACCACGGCGCGTGGTGGCCCGTCGACCGCACCGCTGCTGATCTACAATCCTCCCGGCACGACCCACGACGATGCCTTCCTCTTTGATGGGGACCGCTGCACCGGCGAGTTCCTTTCCCTCTCGCTCCCGCCCGATTTCCTCAGCACGCATCACCACCTCGGCCTCGCTGAGGGCCACGCCACGGTGGTGCCTGACCCGCTTGCGATTGGCCTGAGCCTCGAACTGGCGCGCCTGCTGCGCACGCCGCGCGCCGATGCCGGCAACGTCGCCGTGCAGGCCGATGCGGCGGCGTGGGAGCTGGTCTCGCGGGTGAGTCATCGGGAGGAGCGGCCGGGGCGCGAGCCGCCGCCGTGGCTGGCGCATGTGCTGCGCGGGATGATCGAGGCGCCGACGGCGCGACGTGACGTCCGCGGGATCGCCGCCGAGGCGGGCGTGCATCCGGTCCATTTGGCGCGCGTGTTCCGCGCGCACGTCGGCAGCACGCCTGGTGCGGTGCAGCGTGCGTTGCGACTGGCGCGTGCGGCGGCGTTGCTCCGTCGTCGCGGCCCCGGCGCGCCATCCCTTGCGGCGGTGGCGCATCTCGCCGGCTACGTCGACCAGGCACACCTCACGCGGAGCATGCGCGCATGCTACGACACCACGCCTGGGCGGCTGCGCGAGGAGCGAGGGAGGTCGATGATCGATCTGGAATGATGGACGATGGATAGGGCCGATGGCCGCCATTCCAGCTGCGGAAGCCTGTCCTGAGCGTAGCGAAGGATCAGGCCGCGGCGCCGGCGCAGCCGGTGTGAAGGGGTTTTGCAGCCGCGCATGTCAATGCGTCGCGAGCCGACTGAGCGCCGCAGCGCACGTGGGGCGACCGAGTGCAGCGACTTCGGAGGCCCCGCCGCCTTCACCGCGGCCTGACGGCCGCGGTTGGAAGGGGCGGGGGAAGGCCCGCGTGAGCTAGTTCCTGCCTGGCCCACGCATGTCCCCTCAGACACTTCCTCCGAGGCGACCATGCGGCACCCATCCCTGGCGATCATCACCCTGACCCTCCTCGCCGCAGCCTGCGGCGGGGCGCCGAGCGGGCCGACGCAGAGTGGCGGTGCCCCGGCGGCGATCGTCGTGGTGAGCGGCGACGCCCAGCAGGCCGCCCCGAGCGCCGCCGTGCCCAGCGCCGTCTCGGTCAAGGTCACCGATGCCACCGGAGCCGCCGTCGGCGGGGTGACCGTCACCTTCCGCGTCGACTCCGGCGGCGGGACCATCGCCAAGAGCAGCGCCACCACCTCCAGCGCCGGCATCGCCTCGCCCGGTGCCTGGACCCTCGGCAGCGCCGAAGGGCGCAACGTCCTCGTCGCCACCGTCGGCGACCTCGCGCCGCTGCGGATTCGGGCAGAGGCCGTGCTGGGCGCCGGGAGCATCCCGGGCCAGACCATCGGCGCCGGTGGCGGCACCCTCGAGATCACCACCCCAGGCAACCCCTACCAGGGACTCCGGCTCACGGTGCCGAGCGGCGCGTATGCGAGCGCCGGGACCTGGAACATCACCCTCGCCACCAACCCGCCGACGCCGACGCTCCCGGCCGGCTTCACCGTGGCCGGGCCGGCGCTGCTGATGCAGTCGACGCAGCGGCGCGCCGATCGGCTGATGACGCTCCGCATCCCCGTCACGCGGGTCGCGGGGACGACGCCGCTCTTCATCATGCTCGACCCGGTGCGCAACCGGATGGAGATGGTGCCGATCGTCGCGAGCGACGCGTCGAGCATCACCGTCGCGGCGGCCCACTTCAATGCCTCGCTGATCGCCGGGCCGGCAGCACCTGGGTCACTCCGGGGCAACGCCTCCCTGATCGGCATCGAGGGATACGGCTTCCCGGTGAATGCATCGCTCAACGCGCTGGGGCTCTCGCCGGCAGAGCTCGATGCGGCCTTCGCCAATCTCTGGCCCGCGCCCGAAGGCGGATCGTACGCCTATCCCGAGGGGCACGGCCCCGCGATTCCCGTGATGGGGATCCTCGGCAACATCCAGAATCTCCCCTTCGCCTCCACCATCAAGACCGTCCCCGGCCTTGGCACCCTCGCCGATACCGCCGCGCTCGCCGGTCTCGTGATCATGGCGAAACGGCACTTCAACGGCACGGCACCGGTGAGCAACGTCCTCTCCGACCTCGCCGCGCTCTACGCCTCGCTGACGCCGTTCAGCCGCGACGAGCTGACGTCGCTGAACCTCCGCGGAATGCTGCTCACGTCGCGGCTGCCGCAACTGATGCTCTTTCCCGAACGGTTGTCGGATGTGCCCACCGGGCGCGTCGGTCGCGGGATGTTCGCCACCCTCGTCCGCCTCACGCCGTCGACGCTCTGGTTCACCGCCCCCGCCGATCCGTCGGCCGCCGGGCAACTGACACTGGGGTCGAGTGGCTTCCTCTCGCGCGCATTCAAGCAGACGACGGACGGGCAATCGTCGACCGCCGAGGCGGTGCTGCCGGTGGGAGGGAGCTTTCTCTTTCCGTTGGAGCTGTATGCGGACGTGCCGGCGATGGTGTCGAATGCGCTCAGCTCCGTCGGCAACTTGCGGCAGACGCTGAACAACCAGATGGCGGCGCTCGCCGGCTTCCCGACGGTGACCCTCGAGGTGCAGGGGACGACCGCCGCCCCGTGGGCGCCCGACGCCGACCCGATCGTGATCCGCGACACGACCGCCAAGATCCGCGCGGTCTGCAGCAACTGCGGCAACGCCACGCCGCTCTACGCCGACCAGACGCAGCAGACCGTGGCGACGACGCGTGGGCCCTGCACCGGTGGGGCATTGAGCGTCATCGGCGCCGGGTGCGGCGGCAGCGGGATGTTCGACGCCCTTGGATTCGGCAACCTCGCCGGCGCGGCACTCGCGAACATCAACATCCCCAACCTTTCCGGACAGCTGCAGGCGGCGTTTCGATCGGTCGTGCCGCTGAACACGCCGCTGCTCCAGCGGATCCTCAAGATCGATCCGGCCACGCAGAGCCTCGGTACCGGCGTGTTGGGCAGCTTCAGTGCGCCGGTGCTCGATCCGCCGACCAAGGGCTACGGCATGGAGTGGGATTGGGGCGATGGCACGGCGAAGACGCTCAACCAGAACGTCAGCACGGCGACGCACAGCTATTCCACGTCGGGGACGTTCACGGTGACCGTGACGCTCAAGCGCTCGAACACGGCGGTGTTGCCTGGGTTGACGCTGGCGGTGGCGAAGGCGGTGGTGACGGTCGGCTTCCCGGTGTGGCGGATCACCACCGCCACCATCGTCCATGACGTGAACCCGCTCACCGCGGGAGAGTCGTCCTCCGGCTGGCCCACGTTGGTCAATGCCTTCAAGGGCGACACGATGTTCTGGAACGAGATCAAGCGTGGGGAGCGCGACGGCGCGTTGGTGTTCGCCACGCAGGACGCCCCGAGCCTGGTGCGGCGCGGTCTCTGGATGCTCCCCGACCAGCACACCAACTTCGCGACCATTCCCGGAATGCCTGCGCCGATGCTCAGCGTGGCAAGCATCGGCTCGGTCGGCCTGATCTCGGCGGGGGACCCGTCATTGAACGGCGCCTACGCCGAGAGCGGTGCGGTACCGAACGCGGGGCAGATCACCGGGCTCGGCTGGGGCGGCGGCAGCAGCTACACCGGATATCCGGGCGTCACCAAACAGGTGTCGGCCAACTTCACCGCCACCACCGCCTCCGGCGTGATCGACATCACCTACCGCGCGTGGGGCGGCATCAACGCCACGCTCTACAAGTCGTGGACGGCGCGGGTCACGTTTCAGGCGGTGAGGGTGCGGTAGGGAGTGTTGTCATCCTGAGCGGAGTCCGCGTAGCGGACGTAGTCGAAGAGCCTGCCCTGAACGAAGTGAGGGGACCTCTCTCCTCGCATTGGGATAGAGGTCCTTCGACTGCGCACCCCTGCGGGGTGCTCCGCTCAGGATGACAAGCCTGTGGGTGCTGCGCTCGGGATGACAACACATGTCGCCGGCGCACCGGAGCTGCGGTCAGCCCTTTTCAAAGTCATTCGGCAGCGGCACTCCAAGATCACGTAGAATCTTGCGGGCCAACAACTCGTTGATCTCGCGATGCCGTGGAATGGTCGAAACGCTTCACCCTGCGATGCGAAGGGTCTCCGTCAGCAGCTCACCCGCTTCTGCCTCGGCCGATCGCCCTCGATTGGCCTCGATCACCATCTGCACCGCTTCGTGCAGATTGGCGCGGGCCTCCTCAAGGGTCTCGCCCTGCGTGTTGGCTCCGGCGACTTCGCGGACCCAGGCGACATACCCCTCAGGCACCCGCCGATACACGGCCGTCAGTTCCATGAGCATCTCCACTCCGGTGTGAGGGTCCACCACAAGCTACATCAAAGCGGCGGTCCGCCCGGTTGTGACGCCGGGGTGGCCCACGTTGCGCACGCCGGAGCCCCGCAGGCCCAACTACCGGTTCCCTGCGAGCACGTCCGCCACCCTGTCCGCGACGTCGAGTACGCGGAGCAACGCACCCCGAAGCCGAGCACCGAGACCACTTGGCTGCTTCCACCCCAGCTCGACGCGAGGCGGCGGTGGCGGCTCGGGCGTCGCCGTCGCGACGGCCGTCGGCGGATGGCGCCCCGGCGGCACGAATTGCCCGTCAGGTTGGGTCTCGGGATTCATGGGAAAGACCTCTGCGTCGTGGGCGGGGGGAATGGGATATCAGCCTGCACGGGCGAGTGTCGATTTTCGCGGGGGGCGACGCATGCGTCGCCCTTCTCTCCCCAGGGCAGATCATCGCGTCGCGGGCGTGGGGCGACGCATGCGTCGCCCCTGCAAAATGGGATATCCGTACGCCAGGGACGATTTCGATCTTCGCCGGGGGACCCACGGCGCCCTACGGCCCGCCGCGGTCGCCGGGTTCAGCGCCCCACCGTATACCGCAGCTCGACCATCCCCGCCCCCATCCGGTGCACCGACGTGAGCCGCAACACCGGACTCGTCACCCGGCGTGGGAAGAGTGGCTTCCCCTTGCCGAGCGTCGCCGAGCCGACCTGGAGGATCAGCTCGTCGAGCAGCCCGGCGTCGTGGAACTTCCCCGCGAGCTCACCACCGCCGACGATCCAGATATTCTGGTCGCCAGCTGCCACGCGCATCGCCTCGTGCACCGGGCGCACGTCGCCCTGCACGAAGCGAATATCGGCACCCTCGATCCTCGGCAGCTCGCGCGTCGTAAACACCCACGTCGGCTGCGTGTACGGCCACGCCGAGCCGACCTCCTTGATCACTTCCTCGGCGTGGCTCAACATCCATTCATACGTCGCCGATCCCATCGCGAGCGCGCCGACCTCGGCGATGAACGCCGGGTAGCTCGACTCGCCGATGTCGGCGAGCGCAAAGAGCCATTCGAGCGAATCGTCCTCGGTGGCGAGGAACCCGTCGAGGGTGGTGGCGGTGAAGTATTGGGTGGCCATGGAGCGTCGTCGCGCGTTGGGGGCGACGCATGCGTCGCCCGTACGAAAGGGGATATCAGCCTGCTAGGGAAGATATCGATTTTCGTGGGGGCGACCCCCTGCACGCCACCCTGTCGGCCCCCGAGGGGGCGACGTACTATTGGAGCATGCGCCTCTTCCCCCTGCTTGCCCTGTGCTGCCTCGCCGCCTGCAGCGACAACGGACCGACCACGCCGTCGGCCCCGAAGGCGCTGGTCTCCGTGGTGACAACCCCGATCACCGGAACGGTCGGCACCGCATTGCCCGTCACGGTCCGCGTCGTCGATGCCGAGCAGCGCGGTGTCGCGGGCGTGCGGATTTCGTTCAAGCTCACCGTCCTCGGCGGCACGCTGGGCGATTCCACCGCGGTGTCGAATGCCAACGGTGATGTCATCGCGGCGTGGACCCTGCCGTCCTTTCCCGGGCCGCACTCGCTCACCGCCTCTGTCCCAGGCCTCACCGCGCTGGTCGTCCCGGTGCAGGTGCTCGTCGGTGCACCGGCGTCGCTGACCATCCTCGGTGGCGACACGCTCACCGGTCTCGTGGGGACTGCCGCCGACACAGTCCTCGCCGTGCGCATCGCCGATCAGCTCGGCAACGGGATCCCCGGACGCCTCGTGACCTTCGCCCCCGCCGCGGGCAGCGGCACGGTGAGCGTCGCGTCGGCGACGACGGGCAGCAACGGCATCGCGGCGACCACCTGGACACTTGGCGCCGCAGCCGGCGTGCAGTCGCTGACGCTCACGACCGAGGGCTATCCGACCCGCAACATCGCGGCGGTGGCGCTGCCGCCGTCGAGCCCGCGCCAGTTGGCCGTCTCGCCGAGTCTCTCTGTGGCATGCCGGCTCGATGGCAGCGGCGTCGCGTCCTGCTGGGGAGAGAACGGCTTTGCCTCCCTCGGCACCGGTGATGTCCAGCGCCGCATCGGCCCGACCGTCGTGAGTGGGAACCGACGGTATGTCGAGATCGCCAGCGGCGGTGCCTTCAGCAGTTCCGCCGGGAGCTTCTGTGCGCTGACCACCGCAGGAGCCCTCTGGTGTTGGGGTCCGACCACCGCATACACCCCGCAGGCACAGATCAGGGAATTGACGGTCCCCACTCCGCTCGCCCGCCTGACCATGGGCGGTGCCTTTGGATGCGGCCTCGACGCGCAGGGCTTTGCGTGGTGCTGGGGCGACAACGCGCAGGGGCAACTGGGGGTTGGCGACAACACCTCGCGCGCCACACCGGTCCAGGTGTCCACCACGCTCCGCTTCCGAGAGTTGAGCGCGGGCCGCACCCACGTCTGTGGCATCGCACGCACCGGCGAGGTGTGGTGTTGGGGCGCCAACGCGTCAGGGCAACTCGGCGTGGGCAACACGGTCCCCACCCCGCGCCCCGCGAAAATCGCCAGCGCGAACCGCTTCCTCGCCGTCAGCGCCGGGGCACTGCACAGTTGCGCCGTCGCCCTCGATGGCGCGCTCTTCTGCTGGGGACGCGACGTCGAGGGCGCCGTGAATGGCGATGGCCTGCTCGGAGAGGCTGCCGTCACCGTGCCACGTCGCGTCCAGAGCGGGACCTTCTTCCGGCGCGTGTTTGCGGGCGACAATGCGACCTGCGCCGTGCCTTCCATCGGAACGGCGCTCTGCTGGGGGGTCAATTCTGGCCTGCGGCTGGGGACGGCAGTGCCCGCCGTTCAGGGACGGCATGCCGCGAATCCGGTGAACGGCAATCATCTCTTCGACGAACTCGCGATCGGCCCGTACAACAGCTGCGGTGCGACCACGTCCCGTGTGGTGCACTGCTGGGGCGACAGCCGTGAGGGCGCCCTGGGCGGTGCCGACCCGCTCTTCTTCACCGCGCCGCAGGCGGTGCTCGGCGGGCACACCTTCACGCAGATCGCCACCGGCGCCCGGCACAGCTGTGGCCTCAAGGCCGACGGCACGACCTGGTGCTGGGGCGACAACAGGGCTTGGCAATTCGGTGCGGCGACGCCCGTGCGTTCGCTGCAACCGATGCAAGTTCCCGGGCTTCCCCCACTGACGGCGCTCGATGCCGCATTGCAGTCCACCTGCGGACTGGACGCGACTGGCGGCGTCTGGTGTTGGGGCGACGGCTATAACGGGGAAATCGGCAACGGCACCTTCCAGGACGGCAAGACACCACCATCCCCGGCGTCCGTTCCACCTATGGCCGCGCTCAGCGTCGGGACGACGCACGCGTGCGCCCTGACGCCGGCGGGCACCGCATGGTGTTGGGGAGGCCGAGGCGGGGCGTATGGCTCGCAAACCCTCTCCCTTCCGCACGTGGTGCCGACCCCTGAGCCATTGGTGGCGATCAGCGCCACGTGGCTGGCCGCGTGCGGGATCGGTGTGTCGGGGAAGGGCTACTGCTGGAACGTGAACACCGCGCCCGACCCGTCCGCCAAGCTGATGCTGGGGGGAGCGCCCGTCACCAGCGTGGCGATGGGCCGGGACGCGGAATCGTGCTTCTTCACCGTCGCTGGAGCCGCCAGCTGCAGGTCAGTCCCGCAATCCGCCGTGGAACGGATCCCCGACCCGGTGACGTTCGGCAACTTCTCTCCACACGCCAATGTCCGGTGCGGCACCACCGCGACCGGCGTCTCCTCATGCTGGGGATTGGGCGACCCTGTTCCGGGCGGCATCGTGTGGATCTGGCGCCAGGTGGATCTCGCGGTCTCGCTCAATATCTGTGCGCTCACACCGAACGGCGCCGCCTATTGCTGGGGACCCAACGAGGAAGGGCAGCTCGGCATCGGTGTCATCGCCGAGCGGTATACGGCGGTGCCGGTCCAGGTGCCCTGACGGCGCACGCAGACATCGCGATATCAGACTGCACAGGCGAGTGTTGATTTTCGTAAGGGCGACGCATGCGTCGCCCTCCTCTCCCGTGGGCAGATCATCGCGTCGCGGGCGGGGGGCGACCCATGGGTCGCCCCGACGAAAGGGAATATCAGAGTGCACGGGCGAGTGTTGATTTTCGTAAGGGCGACGCATGCGTCGCCCTTATTCGCGAATGGCTCCGAATTCGACCACCCGCACCCGCCGCCCCGGGACATCCACCAGCAGCACGCCGTGCGCCTGCCACATCACTGCGTACTCGAGCAGCTGGCGCCGGGTCGCGGTGGTGCGCGGGTCACTCGCCGAGGGGCCGTTCTTCGCCTCGGCCACGTATCGCTTGCCAGCGCGCTCGACCACGAAGTCGACGCGCACCGCATACGGCACCGCCTCGCCATCGACCAGATAGCTGCACGGCAGCCGCAACTGCGCGTCGACGATCGTGTAGCCCGCCGCCTTCAGCAGCGACTCCGCGCTCGCCTCGCCCTTCCGCCCCAACCAGCGATACCACCACGCCCTGCACCACACCACCGCGCGATGGATGAGCCAGGCGATGAGGAGGCCGACCGCCACGCCGATGAGGAGATTGGCATCGCCGCTATCGAAGATCAGCGCGCCCCCCGCGGAGCGCATCCCCGGCCGCCTTCCATGATGTCGGCATCGCGCGCGGATCTCCGGATGTACGGGCGCAGCATGCTGCGCCCTTCCTTATGCATGCGCCCATCGGCGGGATGCGCCGCGGAACCCCGCGCCGCACATGCCGGCATCGCGTTTGGGATAGACGGGCGCAGCATGCTGCGCCCTTCTTTCCGCATACGCCGATTTGCCGGATGCATGCCGCGCCCTTCTTTCCGCACGCATCGATTCATCCCGACACCCGCTCCCGCCACGACCCGACCTTCTCCTCGCGCCCATCGGCGCAATACCGCACCGCGAGCGCATCGCGCCGCACCACATAGATCGCGTCCTGCGCGTAGCGGCGGCCGAGCGCCTCCCCCTCCGCGGCGGTCAGCAACACCGCCCACCCCGGCTCGGCGTGACCAGATACCGGCGAGTAGCCCGTCATCCGCACATGCCAGCGCCCCATCTCCTGCAGCTCGCGGCGCAGACGCAGGTCGGCCTCGAGATTCTTCTCCTCGGGCCACACCTCGCCGGTCGTCGCGTAGCCGGTGACCATGATGAATTCCGTGGGCCAATGGGTGATCGGCGATTCCGCGCGGAAGCGCACGTCGAAGTACCAGGCGCGCGGGTCGATGGCGTCGGTCATCGTCTGGCCCGTACGCGGACATCCGGGGCGACGCATGCGTCGCCCTTACGAAGATCCCGATCGGTCCGCGTCACGTGATCCGTACCAGGCGGGCCGATGCCGATTTCCGCCGGGGCGACGCATGCGTCGCCCTTCTCCCCGAACGAACCAATTCCGGCGCCGCGCAGAAATCGGGGGCGAATCGCGCACGAGTGCGTCGTGAGATCAGGGGCATCACCATCCTCCGATGGAGGGAGTCGATTTCTCAATATGCCCCTCACCCGTCATTCGTGCGTGGGTGGCGCCGCCACTCGGGGTCGGTAGGGTCACCCTCCCCATCGGCCGGGGTCACCCTGCCGGGACACCCTCGTCACGCGGTAGGGTCACCCGGGGCGCGGGCGGCCCAGTCATGGCCGCACGCCGGGCAATGCCACGAGGGATTGTCGGCCCGCACCTCGCAACCGCCCAGCCAGATCTTCCCGGCCCGCGCCTCCTCCATCATCTCGGGACCCGGGAGCCCGTAGCAGATCGGAACCACCCGGCCGCCGCCACAGGCTGGGCAGCGCAGGCGCTGATGTGTCCGCATAAAACCACTCCAGGTAATAGTTCACCGGTCAAGCAAATCCTCTCCGTCACCGGACAATATCGCGCGCCATAGTGACAGCCTCGTGAGAACGTGCATGCAGGTGCAGGGCGGGACGTCATTTCTGCATTCACCGGCGGGCGGGGGGGCGGCGGCGCGCGAGGGCCGGCTCCCACGCTTGCGGAAAGAAAAGAAGGGCGCAGGGCAGCCACCGACTCCTGCGCTTGCGGAAAGCAGGGCGCAGGGCGGCCGCCGACTCCTGCGCTTGCGGAAAGCAGGGCGCAGGGCGGCCGCCGACTCCTGCGCCTGCGGAAAGCAGGGCGCAGCATGCTGCGCCCATACATCCAAGGCGACGGAGCACGACGCCGGCATTCCGGGTTGCCGGCAGCGCTAGCGAAGCTCCGTGTGTACGGGCGCAGCATGCTGCGCCCTCTCAGCCTCGGCGCGGAAGCCAGAGCAGCCAGCTGCGCCCTAGAAGCCTCCAATGCGCCGGCACCCCAACGCAGAGCCCCCATGCCCTCACCCATTCTCCGCTTCTATCGCCACCAGGGCCCGGACCACGTCGGCAGGATGCTGGCGGAGATCTGGCACTGGCCGCATTCGTCCATCGAGACGCATCACGACGTCATCCAGTGGCTCTTCCCGCTCGACACGCCGAGCGGGGCGAATGCACACGCGCCGGTCCTCACCGAGGACGACATCACCCATTGGCATCACGATCCGATGCTGCGGATGTATCTGCGGCGCTCGTTCGAGAAGCTGCTCGACTTCTATGGCTTCAGTATCATCAACACCGGCGGCCACGCGCGGATCATCGCCGCGTCGAATGCCGCGAGTCGGCAGCCGCAGTGGATCACGCCCGGCAATCACAACTACCTCCGCCTCACCCGCATCGTGAAGTCGCTGCGGATGCTCGGCGAGGGCGAACTCGCCGACGCGCTGCGCACCGCACTCGAGCAGATCGCCACGCAGCACGGCGAGACGATCGGCGCGGAGACCGTGAGGTATTGGCGGGAGGCGTAATCGATCATCGAGGATCGATCATCGATGATCGATGCAGCATCCCCCTTCCGCTGTTTCGAGTCGCGACGTATTCTCTGCCTTCCCCAACAGGACATCCCCGATCACTGAAGCGCGCCGCGGCTCGCTCCATCAGGTCCTTGGCGTCGCCTTCGGCCTCGCCGTCCTCGTCGGCAACACCATCGTCGTCGGCATCCTCCGCACCGCCGGCGAAGTCGCGGGTCACCTGCCCAGCGCGGGGTGGTTCGTCGCCGCCTGGGTGGTTGGCGGCATCTATGCCCTGCTCGGCGCCATGTCGTTGGCCGAACCGGGCGCCATGGTCCGCCGCTCCGGCGGCCAGTACCCGATCGTCCACCGCGCCCTCGGCCCCTACCCCGCGTTCGTGGTCGGCTGGAGTGACTGGCTCTCCACCGCAGCCTCAATCGCGCTGGTGGCGATCGTCTTCGGCGAGTACGCGTTACCGCTGATGCCGAACTTCCCCGGTGGCAAGCCGGTGATGGCGTGCGGCCTGGTGGTGCTCTTCGGCCTGCTGCAGTGGCGGGGTGTGAAGAGCGGGGACATCGCGCAACAACTGCTCAGTGCCGGCAAGGCGCTGGCATTTGGCGCGTTGATCGTCGCCTGCTTCGTGTTGCCGATCCCCGAGCGCGTGGCGACCGTGGCGGCCACGCTCCCCACAGGCACTGCGTTCATGGCGGCCGTGATATTGGCGCTGCAGTCGGTGATCTATACCTACGACGGCTGGACCGGTCCGCTCTACTTCGGCGAGGAAACGGTCAACGGCGAACAGGCCATCCCGCGCGCCATGATCGGTGGCGTGCTGGTGGTCATCCTCATCTACGTGCTGATCAACATCGCCCAGCTCCGTGTGCTTGGTATCGAGGGGATGGCAGGCAACCCGTTCGCCGCGGCCTCCGCCGGTACCCTCCTCTTCGGACCCAAGGGCGACCTGATCATCCGACTCCTGGTCCTCGGCTCGATTCTCGGCGGCGTCAACGCGATCCTCATGATGGCGTCGCGCATTCCGATGGCGATGGCACGCGATGGCCTGATGCCAGCCGCACTCACCACCGTCAACCCCGGCGGCACGCCCACGGTGGCGCACTGGGCCTCGGTCGGCCTCGCCATCGGCTTCATCCTCTCGGGCACCTTCAACTCGGTGCTGGCGCTCGCCGCCTTCTTCTTCGTGGCGAACTACATCGTCTCGTTCACCGCGGTCTTCGCACTCCGTCGCAAGGAACCCGACACGCCGCGCCCCTTCCGCGTCCCCGGTTTCCCCTACACCACCGGCCTGGTGCTGATTGGCTCAGCGGCGTTCCTGGTCGGCGCCGTGCTCAGCGATCGGGCCAACTCGCTCCGTTCGATCGCTCTGCTGGCGGTGAGCTGGCCGGTATATCGGGTGATTGTGAGATCCGCCCATGCGGGCGGACGTTGATTTTCGATGGGGCGACGCATGCGTCGCCCTTCTCGATGAATCCGCCGATATCAGCGGCGCGCCGAAATCGTCGTCGCGATTCCCGTCGCGCACGGGCGGGGATCGGCTCGTCGCGAAGAGGGGGGCGACGCATGCGTCGCCCCTGCGAAAATGACGATTCGCGCGCGTGCCCCGGTTTCCCAATGATCGTGGATGGTCCCGATGCATTTCTCCGCCGCCATCACCCGCCCCCCCTCCGCCTCCTACGCCGACGGCATCACCTCGGCGAGCCTCGGCGCGCCGGATCTGGCAGAGGCGCTGGCGCAGCACGCCGCCTACTGCGCCACGCTCGCGCAGCTGGGCGTCACGATCACCTCGTTACCGCCTGACGATGCGTATCCCGACTCTACCTTCGTCGAGGACACCGCCGTCGTCACCGCGCACGGAGCCATTCTCGCGCGGCCCGGGGCGCTGAGTCGCGCGGGCGAGGTGACGGCGATGCAGCCGGTTCTGGAGCGATTCTTCGGCGCGGTCGCATCGATTCACGCGCCAGGCACGCTTGATGGCGGCGACATCTGCCAGGCGGGCGATCACTTCCTGATCGGACTCTCGGACCGCACCAACCTCGAAGGCGCCCGGCAACTCACCGCCTGGCTCGAGCGACTCGGCTACACCGCCGAGACGATCGACATCCGCTCGCATCCGACGTTGCTCCATCTCAAAAGCGGTATCGCATGGCTCGGTGGCGACAGCATGGTCGCCACTGAAGGCCTCGCCGATCACCCCGCGCTACAACGATACCGCTTGCTCACGGTCGCCGACGCCGAAGGCTATGGCGCCAATTGCGTGGCCGTGAACGGCGCCGTGCTCATGGCGACGGGCTTCCCGGCACTCGCCGCACGAGTGGCGGCGTTCGGGCATCGGGTGATCGAGCTGGAGATGTCGGAGTTTCGGAAGATGGATGGGGGGTTGAGCTGCCTCTCCATACGGATGCCTTGATCGAGGGGCGGCAGGGGCGACGCATGCGTCGCCCGTACGAAAGGGGATATTCGTCTCCGCGGGCGGATTTCGATTTTCGTCGGGGCGACGCATGCGTCGCCCCCCGCTCGCGACGCAATGATCTGCCCACGGGAGAGGAGGGCGACGCATGCGTCGCCCCAACGAAATCGACGATGGGTGCCTAGCTTACGCCATGCGATCTCTCCTCCTCCTCCTCCTCGCCACTCCCCTCTCCGCGCAAGCTCCGCTCCGCCCGCGCACGATCACCGAGTTCTCGATCGGCACGCGCGTGGCGCGCAGCGGCGAAGAGGCGAGCCCGTTCGCCGACGACAACGGCAAGATGCTGCTGGCGATCGGCCTCGGTCGTGTGACGCCGGTCGGCACGCGGACGTCCGTCGGCGGGATCTTTTCGGCTGGCATTCAGGATGGCAACGGCTATCTCGCGCTGGGGCCGAGACTCCGCTATCACGCGTCGCCTGAGATCACGCTCGACGTGACGCCGAGCATGATGCTGACGCACAGTGACGAGCTGGCTGGGCCGCTGCTGGTGGACGTCGCGGTGATGCACACCGACAAGATCGGCCTCTCAGTACAAGCCGCCGCGGGCCATCGGAAGATCTGGACCCTCGACGGTCCGGTGAAGCGCGTGAGCGGTGCATCGCTCGCCGCCGGACTCCGCCTCGGCGGGAAGCCGGGGCGGATCGGTGGCGCGGCCGCGATTGTCACGGTGACGGCGCTGATTTTGGCCGTGCTGTCGAGTTGGAGCGATTGACGTCGAGCCGGCTCACGCTATCGCTGCAAGACCGCCGTGGTGCTGAGCCGGCTGGAGATGGTGCAGGCGCTGTTCACGGTGTTGACCACGTCGAATCCGCCGGTGACCGTCAGTCGGTGAACGCCGGCGTCGTAGGTCCCCGTATGACGAGCCGTGACGTTGGCGCAGCTGCCGTGCTCGAGATCGAGTGTCACCGTGGGATAGTCACCCTCGGTCAGTGTGCCGCTGACTGTTCCGTTCATGGTGGCGACTCCGCCCTGGAGGTTCGCCTCGTAGGTATAGCTGCCGCTGAGACTGCCATCGGTCTGCTTCAGCGTGATCGTGAACGTGCCGGTCATGGCGCTGCCATTCACCGTGCCCGACACCGGACCGGTGTAGGTACCAGCCATCGCATTGTAAATGCCGCCGCCCGTCGGTGAATCGTTACAGCCGAGCGCCAACAGCAGTGCCAGCGGGAAGATCCGACGCATGGTTGCCTCGTGGAGTGGATCTCCAACGATACCGCCTCAACCCGCAAAGGCAAGACTGGCGCGCGGCACCTCGCTTCTCGCGCTACCTTCCCGTCATGACCAATGCCTTCGCTGCCTTTTCGGCCGACACGCCGCTTGCTGCTCACACCCTGACGCGACGCGCGCCAGGGCCGAAGGATGTCGCGATCGACATCCAGTTCTGCGGCGTCTGCCACTCGGACATCCACTACCTGCGCGGCGAGTGGGGCAAGATCGAGTATCCGACCGTCGCCGGTCACGAGATCATCGGGCAGGTGTCAGCCGTCGGCACTGAGGTGACGGGCTTCAAGGTCGGCGACGTCGTCGGCGTCGGCTGCCTGGTCGATTCCTGCCGCGAATGCGAGTCGTGCCAGGAAGGGCTCGAGAATTACTGCACCACCGGCTCGACCGGCACCTACATGGGCGTCGACAAGCACACCGGTGGCCCGACCTATGGCGGCTACTCCACCGCGATCACCGTCGACCAGGACTTCGTGCTTCGCATTCCCGCCGGCATGGATCTCGCCGCGACGGCGCCACTGCTCTGCGCGGGGATCACCACCTACTCACCGCTCCGCCACTGGAAGGTCGGTCCCGGCTCGAAGGTCGGCGTCGTCGGTCTCGGCGGCCTCGGCCACATGGCCGTGAAGCTCGCCGCCGCGATGGGCGCGGAGGTGGTGGTCTTCACCACGACGGAGTCGAAGAAGGCCGATGCCAAGGCGCTCGGTGCCCACGACGTCGTGGTGTCCACCGACCCAGCCGACGTCAAGCGCTACTTCGGTCAGCTCCACCTGATCATCGATACCGTCTCGGTACCCCACTCGCTTGACCCCGAGGTCCGCTGCCTCAAGCGCGACGGCAGCGTCGTCCTCCTCGGCGTCCCGCCAACACCGCATCCGTCGCCCAGGGTCTCGCCGATCATCTCCGGTCGCCGCGCCATCACCGGCTCGAGCATTGGTGGCATCAAGGAGACGCAGGAGATGCTCGACTTCTGCGCCGAGCACAACATCACCGCCGACATCGAGCGGATCCCGATGCAGGAGATCAACACGGCGCATGAGCGGATGCTGAAGAGTGATGTGAAGTATCGATTCGTGGTGGAGATGGAGTCGTTGAAGTAACGAGAAGCGAGAAGGGAGAAGCGAGAAGCGTGGCCCGGCGGAGAGATCTTCCCGCTAGGCCACGCTTCTCGCTTCTCCCTTCTCGCTTCTCGTATCAGGTCTCGCCGATCACCGATCCCAATCCCGGCCATGCCTCACCATTGTAGATCGCAATCGTCCGGAGATACCGCTTCCCGTCATCGCCGTGGGCGGCCATGAGCTGCTCGGCGGCCTTCTTCACGTTCTCGGCCGAGGCGAACGGCGTGGGCATGTCGTCGGCGAGGTGGCCGGCCTTGTGGTCGACGCCGGCGGCGTCGAGGAAGGCGATCTGCAGCGCCGGCTCCTTCTCGACGTAGAGCGTCTGCAGCATGCCGAGCTCGTCCTGGAATGACTCGAGATTGAGGCGGACGATTTCCTTGGCGAGCTTCTCGAGCGACCAGGCGCGCAGGGTCACCGGGCGGAAACCGCCGCCTCGCGCGACCATGCGCTGGATGTAGAGCGCGCGCGAGTCCTGGGTGGTGCTCAGGTCGTGGAGCACCAGTTCGACCCGCTTGGGCGCAGGCAGCGTACGGTACGGCGAGAGTGCGGCCATCAGGACAACTCCAACTGCAAGAGGATGATCAGATTATCGGGTCGCGGGGCGGACGCGGAAGATCTGCCCGTGTTCGTCCTTGCTGGTCTTCTCGGTGGTGATGTACACGAAGCCGTCGGGGCCCTGTTGCACGTCGCGGATGCGGAGGCCGAGCTCGCCGAGGTGGCGCTCTTCCTTCACGACGACGCCGTTCTCCATCACGAGGCGGACGAGGCCGTTGACGCCACCCATCCCGCCGATGACAAAGTTGCCCTTCCAGCCCGGAACCTTGTCGCCGGTGTAGACGATGATTGCCGACGGCGCGATGACCGGATCCCAGAAATAGACCGGCTGCTCCATCCCCTCCTTCGCGGTGCCTTGGCCGATCTTGGTGCCGTCGTAGTCGGTGCCGTAGGTGATGATCGGCCAGCCGTAGTTCTTGCCGGCCTCCGGGTGGTTCAGTTCATCGCCGCCCTTGGCGCCATGCTCGAGCGTCCAGAGCTTGCCCGACGGATCGACGACGGCGCCCTGCAGGTTGCGGTGGCCGTAACTCCAGATTGCCTCGTTGGTCCCGGCCTTCCCGGCGAACGGATTGTCCTTCGGGATGGTGCCGTCGGGATTGATCCGCACGATCTTGCCGATGCCGGTCGAGAGGTCCTGCACCAACGGGCGCTGATTGAAGCGGTCACCCGCCGTGATGAAGAGGGTGCCGTCCTTGCCGAACGCGATCCGCGAACCGTAGTGGTTGCCGCTCCGAACCTTGGGGCTCTGGCGGTAGATGACCTCGACCTCGGTGAGCGCGCCACCATTCAGCCGGCCGCGGGCGACGGCGGTCCCGGCGGCGCCATTCTCGCCCGGCTCCGAAAAGCTCAGATAGATGGTCTTGTTCTGCGCAAACTTGGGGTCGACGGCCACATCGAGCAGCCCGCCCTGGCCCTGAAAGAGCACCGTCGGCGTGCCGGTGATCGGCGCCGAGAGGGTGCCGTCCTTGGCGACATAGCGGAGCCGACCCGGCCGCTCGGTCACGATCATCTGGCCGTCGGGCAGGAAGGCGAGGCCCCACGGGAACTGCAGCCCAGTCGCCACCCGCTCGGCGCGGAGCACGCCGGTGGTGTTGGCGGGGGTGGGCGACTTGGGCGCCGACGGCTTGGGCTCCGGCGTCTGGGCGCCGAGGCAGGCGGCGCCGAGCAGGGTGACGAGCGAGAGTGAGGCGGTGCGGGCGGACATGGGCGGCTCCAGGGGGAAAGCGACGGTCGAATTTAACCGTGATAGTCGCGTGGGGCGCACGGGTCGGGGCTCGCTGACGCTGCGGTCCGACGTCGCACGCCGGCGGTGCGCCAGCCCGACTGACCGATGGTCACCCGGCGAGCGACTGGACGGTCCTCGCGTCAACGACCCCGACTCCGCGCGCCCCTCAACATCACGACAGATCATCGGCGGGCCCGGCACTGGGGGGCCGGGGGAGCGGGTTCCGTGTCGTCGAGCCCTCCCCTCCGCCGGATGTGCCGATTGCGGCGCCCCCGGCATGCGGTATAGGGGGCGCCGCGGCGAAGACGCTTGGAACACGCGAGACCGGAGCCCCCAGGTCGGGCCCGCCCGCACGGGGTACCGAGTACAGCAACGTCGGAGGCCCCGCCGCCCTGCGGGGGCGGGGAATATCCGCAGTAGATTCCCCCATCTCCCCAACATCAGGTCTCCGATGCGACGCGCCCTGCTTCTGCTGGCACTGATCGCCCCGTTTCCGCTCGCCGCCCAGGTGCTCGATCACCGCGCGCTGCTGACCCGCGAGACATGGTGGGACAACAAGGACTGGGCCTGGTACGAGCAGAACATCCCGTTCTTTGACTCGCCCGACAAGGAAATCAACAGCACCTACTACTACCGCTGGGAGCTGGTCACCAAGCACCTGACGTATGGCAGCCCCGAGAGCGGCTACACCTTCAGCGAGTTCATCGATCGGCCGTTCTGGTCCGGAGCATTCGGAGCGATCTCCTGCCCGCTCGGCCACCAGCTCTACGAAGTCCGCTGGCTCCGCAATGGTGCGACCGTCCGGGACTTTGCGAAGTACTGGTTCGAGACGCCGGGCGCCGAGCCGCGGAGCTACAGCAACTGGTACGGCGACGCGATCTTCGCGACGTACATGGTCAACAACGACACGTCGTTCCTGAAGCGCATGTTGCCGCACATGGAGACGCAATACAACGGTTGGGTCAGCGAACACTGGGACAGCAGCGCGAAGATGTTCCACTGGGACGGCATGCACGACGGGATGGAGACCAACATCAACTCGCGGCAAACGGTGGACGAGTTCGCCGGCGCCGACGGCTATCGCCCCACCATCAACGCCTATCTCTACGCCGACGAGCTCGCCATCTCGAAGGCCGCCGCCATCCTCGGCCAGCCCGAGAAGGCGCGCCTCTTCGCCGCGAAGGCCGCCGACCTCAAGCAGCGCGTGCAGCAGCAGCTCTGGGACCCGAAGCGCGAGTTCTTCTTCCACCAGAACAGGACCGATGAGAAGGACGGCATCAAGGCGGGGTCGCTCACGTATCAGACCGGGAAGTACGCGGGGAACCCGCACGGCCGCGAGCAGATCGGCTACGTGCCGTGGCAGTTCAACTTGCCCGACAACGGCTACGAGGCGGCGTGGAAGTTCCTGATGGACACGGCCTACTTCGCCGCGCCGTTCGGGCCGCTCACGGTCGAACGCCACGACCCGCTCTTCCTGATCTCGAAGACGTGCTGCGTCTGGAGCGGCAACGCCTGGCCGTACGCCACCACGCAGACGCTGGTCGCGATGGCGAACCTGCTCAACAACTACAAGCAGAGTGTCGTGACCAAGGCCGACTACTACTCGCTGCTCCGCACCTACACCCTCAGCCAGCGGAAGAACGGCAAGCCGTACATCGCCGAGGCGGCGAACCCCGACAACGGCTCTTTCGCTGGGCATGACTCGCCGTACCACTCGGAGCACTACTTCCACTCAGGCTACACCGACCTGATCATCACCGGACTCGTCGGGCTCAGGCCGCGCGCCGACGATTCGCTCGAGGTGGCGCCGCTCGCCCCCGAGTCCTGGGGCTTCTTCGCGCTCGACAACATCCGCTACCACGGCCACGACGTGGCGATCGTCTGGGACAAGGACGGATCGCACTACAAGCGGGGCGCCGGGCTGACGCTGCTGGTGAACGGGAAGGTGGTGGCGCGGAACGCGCGGATGGCGCGCACGGTCGGGAAGTTGCCGGGGGTGTATTTCCCGTCGGCCTACATCAATCTTCGCAACATCGCGGTCAACAACGGGCACCGCGCCTTTCCGCTGATCACCACGTCCTACTCCGCGCCGGGCACCTCTCCGCACTGGCTCAACGATGGACAGATCTGGTACCACCAGGCGCCACCGAACAGGTGGACCACGGCCGGATCGCCCAACGCCACCGACTGGGTCATCGTCGACTTCGGCGAGCCGCGTCGAGTGTTTCAGTTGGCGCTCTACTTCCTCGACGACTCGGTCGGGGCCAAGCCGCCGGCGTCGTACAAGATCGAGGCATGGCAGAACGGCGCGTGGGGTCCGGTGGCGATGCCGCGCATCTTCGTCCCGCCGACGGGGCGGCAGGCCAACCGTACCAATCTCATCAACACCACGACATCGAAGCTTCGCGTGACGTTCACTCCGCGGAAGGGGGCGTCGGTCGGGGTGGCAGAGATCGAGGCGTTCAGCACCGCGCCGCAGTTTGGAATCGGGAACGCGCCGAAGGAGCCGGCGACGACGCCGTCCAGGAACCTCGCCTGGGGTGCGGCGGTCAGTGCGTCGTTCACGTCGACCTTCGACAAGACTGCGGAGGTGAACGACATGGCCGTCGCCTTCACGCGGGCGTCGCGCAATCGGTGGACGGCGTTCGGAAGTCCCAACGCGATGGACTGGGTCGAGCTCGACTTCCAGCGCGCGGCGAAGATCGGCTCGGTCGAGCTGTACCTCTGGGGTGACGACCGCGGCGTGAAGGCGCCGAAACGGGTCACCATCCAGTATTGGGATGGCACCGACTGGCGCGACGCGATGGTGCACGGGCAGGTGCCCGCCGAGCCGGCGGTATCGATGGTCAACACGGTGACGATCATGCCGGTGACCACGACGAAGGTTCGCGTGCGCTTCAGCCACAATCTTCCCGCCGTAAGCGGGATGACCGAGATCCGCATCCTGGAGGCAGGGCAATGAGTCGCAGGTTCCTGTTGGTGCTGGCACTGTTCGCCCCGCCGCTCGCCGCGCAGAATCCGCCGACGCTGCGCACCCGCTGGGCCGATTCGGTCTCGCAGGTCATGCCGCTGCCGGAGTATCCACGGCCGCAGATGGTGCGCGCCAATTGGGTGAACCTCAACGGGCCGTGGGCCTACGCGATCGCACCGAAGGATGCACCGCGCCCGAGCACGTGGACCGGATCGATCCTGGTGCCGTACCCGATCGAGTCGCAGTTGAGCGGCGTGCAGCGCGCCGTGACGCCCACGCAGAAGCTCTGGTATCGCCGCAACTTCACGCGGCCAGAATCCAGGGGACCCAATGCCCGCATACTGCTGCACTTCGGCGCGGTCGACTGGCAAACCACCGTGTGGGTCAACGGGAAGCAGGTCGGCAGCCATGAGGGCGGCTACGATCCGTTCTCGTTCGACATCACCGATGCACTCACCGCGTCGGGGACGCAGGAAGTGGTCGTCGCCGTCTGGGACCCGACCGACGCGGGCTCGCAGCCGCGCGGCAAGCAGGTGCTCAAGCCCGAGAGCATCTGGTACACCGCGGTCACCGGGATCTGGCAGACGGTGTGGCTGGAGCAGGTGCAGTCGCTGCACTTCGTCGACGTGGTGATCACGCCTGACCTCGACGCCGGCACGGTCCGCATCCGCCCTGTGGTCGCCGGGGCCATGAATCCCCTCGAGGTCGCGGTCACCGTGTCCAGCGCTGGAGCGACCGTGGCCGCGGCGACCGAGCCGGTCGGTCGCGACGTGGTGGTGAAGATCCCGAAGGCGCGTTCCTGGTCACCGAGTGACCCGTTCCTGTACGATCTCCAGGTATCACTGCAGAGCGGTGATATGGTCTTCGACCGGGTCACCTCACAGGTCGGCATCCGGAAGATCGCGCTGGGCAAGGACGCCAAGGGCGTCACCCGGCTCTTCTTCAACAACAAACCACTCTTCCAGTACGGTCCGCTCGATCAGGGGTGGTGGCCCGACGGCCTCTACACGCCGCCGACCGATCACGCGATGCTCTACGACCTCGTCACCACCAAGGCGCTCGGCTTCAACATGATCCGCAAGCATGTGAAGGTCGAGCCCGCGCGCTGGTATCACCTCGCCGACTCGCTCGGCATTCTGGTGTGGCAGGATATGCCGAGCGGCGACAACAAGACGCCGGAATCGCGGGCGGCGTTCGCGAAGGAGCTGCAGGCGGAGCTCGACGCGCTGCGCTCGTTCACGTCGATCGTGATGTGGGTGCCGTTCAACGAGGGATGGGGACAGCACGACACCGAGAAGACCGTCGCGTGGGTCAAGGCGTACGATCCGTCGCGCCTGGTGAACAACGCCTCGGGGTGGACCGACATGAAGGTCGGCGACGTTTCCGACGTGCACAGCTATCCGGGCCCCGGGATGCCGGCGCTCGAACCGAATCGCGCCGCGGTGTTGGGTGAGTTCGGCGGCCTCGGCCTCCCGCTCGCGGGGCACACCTGGCTCGCCAAGGACAACTGGGGCTACAAGAGCTACACCGACGGGCGGGCGTTGAGCACGGCGTACGCCGAGCTGATGCACCAGCTCAAGTTCCTGATCGACGACGGCCTCTCGGCGGCGGTCTACACGCAGACCACTGACGTGGAGATCGAAGTGAACGGGCTGATGACGTACGATCGGAGCATCATCAAGCTGATGCCCAACGCGATTGCGTCGTCGAAGCAACTCTATGGCCCACCGACACGGGTCCGCAGCGTGGTGCCGACGTCGAAGACCACGGGACAGGCGTGGCGCTACACCACCACCGCGCCAGCGGCCGACTGGTTCAGCGTGCGCTTCAACGACGCGGCGTGGCAGCGGGGGGTTGGCGGCTTCGGCAAGGCGGGGACGCCGGGTGCGACGATCCGCACGCCGTGGACCAGCAACGACATCTGGCTCCGGCGCAGCTTCACGCTCAAGACCGGGAAGCTGGTGGCGCCGCACTGGTATGTTCATCATGATGAGGACGCCGACGTCTACCTGAACGGCAAACTGGTGGCGACCTTCACCGGCTATTCCTCGGGGTATATGCGCATTCCGCTCGATGCCGCCGCGCGTGCGGCGCTCAAGGCTGGCCGCAACGTCCTCGCCGTTCACGTCCGCCAGACCAGGGGCGGGCAGTACATCGACCTGGGCCTCGACGAGGTGATCACCCCATGACCACTGCCAAACTCTGCCGAGCCGTCCTGCCCGCCTGCATGCTGGTGGTCGCGGCCTGCGCCAAGCCCGATGCTCCCACAGAGGACACGACCGTGATCAAGCCATCGGTGATCGGCCGCGCGCCACTCGACACCGCTCCCGGCGGGAAGCCGGTCGAGGTCTTCACCATCACCAACGGCAACGGGATGGAAGTCCGCGCGATGACCTACGGCGCGATCATCCAGTCGATCAAGGTCCCCGACGCCAAGGGCGTCATGGGTGACGTCGTCCTCGGCTTCGATTCCGTCGCAGGCTATGTGAAGGAGTCGCCGTACTTCGGCGCGATCGTTGGCCGCTACGGCAACCGGATCGCCAAGGGGCGCTTCACGCTCGACGGCAAGTCGTACAACCTCGCGGTCAACAACGGACCGAACGCCCTGCACGGCGGGATCACGGGCTTCGACAAGGTGGTGTGGGACGCCAAGATGGTGCAGACCGACAGCACTACCGGCGTGATGTTCAGCTACGTCTCCCCCGACGGCGAGGAAGGCTACCCCGGCGCCGTCACCGTGAAGGTGACCTACCAGGTGATGAACGCGCGGAACGAGCTGGTGATCGACTACGAGGCGTACAGCGACAAGCCAACGCCGATCAACGTCACCAATCACTCCTACTTCAACCTCGCCGGCGCCGGCGGCGACATCCTCGGCCACGTGATGACCATCGACGCCGACAGCATGACACCAGTCGACACCACCCTGATCCCCACCGGCAAGCTGGCCGACGTGACCGGGACACCGTTCGACTTCCGCACGCCAACGGCGATCGGCGCGCGGATCGGCGCCGATGATCAGCAGATCCGTTTCGGCGGCGGCTACGATCACAACTTCGTGGTGAAGCGATCCACGCCCGGGCTGGTCCACGTGGCGCACGTGAGCGAACCCACCTCCGGCCGCACGATGGACATCTCGTCCACCGAACCGGGAGTGCAGTTCTACACCGGCAACTTTCTGGATGGCACCATCAAGGGAAAGGGCGGCACCGTCTACCCGCACCGCGGCGCCTTCTGCCTCGAGACGCAGCATTTCCCGGACTCACCGAATCAGCCGAACTTCCCGAGCACGATCTTGAGGCCGGGGACAACGTATGTGAGCAGGACGGTCTTCGCATTCGGGGTGAAGTAGGTCGAGAAGCGAGAAGGGAGAAGCGAGAAGCGTGGTGTCGCGGGAAGATCTCTCCGCAGCACCACGCTTCTCGCTTCTCGCCTCTCGCTTCTCGAGCCTCGCTACTCCTGTCTCTCCGCCACACCCTGCCCATACACCCACCCCGTCAGCGAATCCGACTTCACGCGGACCCAGCCGTCTTGCGAGGCGAGAACGACGACGGTCGTTTGCGGCTTGATGACGCCGAGGATGGCGGCGCCGGGCATCGGGGCGGTGCGGACGTTGACCCACTTGATCGAGACGAGCGCGGTCGACGGTGGCACATCGGTGAGCAGCGGTGCGGAGCGGACGACTTCGTTCACCGCGAGGGTGGCGGGCGGGGTGGCGGTGACCGTCTGCTGCATCTCGTTCTGCATGGCGGCGATCACGGTGCCGGCCGCGGGCGGCGGTGGCGGCGCCGGAGTGGAGACGGCCGGTGTGGTGATGGGGGCGACAGGGGTGCTGACCGGTGCCTGCTTCACGGCGGCGAGCTTCGCGGCGGCCTGGGCGGCCGGCCAGTTCTTGACGCCGGCGGCGATGACGATCGCCGCGGCGGCGACGGCGGCCAGACCCAACATGACGCGGCGCGGCGAGTTGGCGCGTTCGCGGGGTGCCGCGCAGTGCTGACAATTGAGGTCGGACGGTGTATTCAGCGTGTGGCAGCCCCGGCAGCCCCAGAACTTGAGGAGCTGGCCGCGATCGTCGCGGTTGGGCATCGCGTCACTGCAGCGGGGACACCGGGTCGCAACCTCGAGCGCCGTGGCGCCGCAGGCTGTGCACCGACGCCGGTAGGCGGCGGAGGTAGACATAATCCAGACACTCGTTCTTTGGATGGGTCCTGTTCGGGCCCTAGGCTACTGCCCGGTTCGGTACTCCGCAAGGCAAGTCTGATACCAGACCCGTCCCGGAGACCCTCCCCCCGCCCCCGCAGGGCGGCGGGGCCTCCGCAGTCGCTGTACTCGGTACCCCGGTCTCGGCGGGCCCGTTCTGGGGCGACCGCTCTCGCGTGTTCCAATCGTCTTCGCCGTCGGCGCCCCTACGGGCGCGGCAGGCCGCGCCTCTCCAGGGCGCCGCAATCGGCACATCCGGCGGAGGGGAGGGCTCGACGAGAACGGAACCCGCTCGACCGGCCCCCCAGTGCCGGGCCTGCAAAGGTCCCAACGAGGGCGCCTGGCGGCGGGGTCGTTGACGCGAGGACCGTCCAGTCGCTCGCCGGGTGACGATCTGTCCAACGGGCCGGCGCCCGGCCGGCGTGCGACGTCGGACCGCAGCGTCAGCGAGCCCCGCGACGGGCGCCCCCCGCCCCGCTTCTCGCTTCTCGCTTCTCGCTTCTCGCTTCTCGAAACGAAAACGGCACCCCCCGAGAGGAGTGCCGCTGAGTGGCCAGAGAGGGAATTGAACCCCCGACACCGTGATTTTCAGTCACGTGCTCTACCAACTGAGCTACCTGGCCGAACCGGGGCGGAAACTAGCATCCGGAGGGGCTTTGGGGAAGATGCCGCGCACCCCGACTCGCGGCCTGACGGCCGCGGCTGGGGCCTTTTGGTCACGGGTCACTGGTAACCGGTCACCCGTCTACCCCGTCACCCGCCCCCTGTGGGCTGCCAGCAGATCGGCCCGGAAATCGGGGTGGGCGATCGAAATCAGCAACTCCCCCCGCTCCCGAAGGGTCTTGCCGTGGAGGTTCACGGCCCCAAACTCGGTCACCACCCAGTGGACGTGGCCCCGAGTGGTCACCACTCCGGCTCCCGGGCTCAGCTCGGCCGCAATCCGCGAGACCGTCCCCCCGGCCGCGGTCGCCGGGAGGGCGATGATCGCCTTCCCCTTCGGGGCTCGGGCCGCGCCGCGGATGAAGTCCATCTGCCCGCCGATCCCGGAGTAGATCCGGTGCCCCATCGAGTCGGCATTCACCTGGCCGGTCAGGTCGACCTGGATCGCCGAATTGATCGCGGTCATCCCCGGCATCCGGCAGATCAGCTGGGTGTCGTTGGTCCAGTCGCAGCCGTGGAAGTGCACCAACGGATTGTCGTTGATGAAGTCGAAGAGCCGCCGCGTGCCGGTGACGAACGAGGTCGAGATCCGCCCCGTTTGCGTCGGCTTGAAGCGATTGGTGATGACGCCCGCCTCGACCAGATCCACCAGTCGATCCGAGAACATCTCCGTGTGCACGCCCAGGTCGTGCTTGCCGAAGAGTCGCGAGAGCACCGCGTCGGGGATCGCGCCGATCCCCATCTGCAGCGTGGCGCCGTCGCCGACGAGGTCGGCGATCAACTCGCCGATCTGCGCAGTGACCGGCGTCTCCGCATCGGGGGCGTGCTCGTGCAGCGGGCGATCGGTGATCGTGAAGGCGCTCAGGCGCGACAGCGGCACCAGCGCGTTGCCGTGCGTCCGTGGCATCTGTCGATTGATCTCGGCGATCACGATCCGCGCCGAATCGACGGCGGCACGCGCGGTGTCGACCGACGGGCCGAGGGTGCAGAAGCCGTGCGCATCGGGCGGCGAGAGCTGCACCATCGCGACGTCGAGCGGCACGTCACCACTGGTGAAGAGTGATGGAATGTCGGAGAGGAAGATCGGCACATAGTCGGCGCGCCCCGCCGCCACCGGCTCTCGGCAGGCGGCGCCCGTGAACAGCGACACCGAACGGAACTGCTCGGCGTATTGCGGCGCGAGGAACGGCAGCGGCCCGGCGAGGTGCAAGTGCCAGAGCTTCACGCCAGCGAGATCGCCACGCGCCGTCATCGCCTGCACCAGCGCCGTCGGCGTCGCCGAAGCCCCGTGCAGGAACACGTTGCTGTGACTGGAGAGCTGCCGAACCACTGCATCCGCCGATACCGCGCGCGCTTCCCACCCTGTATTCACACAAATCTCCATATCGATCATCGATCATCGATGATCGATCATCGATACATCAGTCTCCAGCTCCCAACGAGAAGCCGGCTTCGATGTCCTTCCGCGAATAGGCGCGGAACGCGATCAGCGTCTCCGTCTCCTTGATGCCCGTCAGCCGCACCATCCGGTCGGTCACCAGGTCGGCGAGATCTTCGTTGGCGCGCACGCGGACGATCGCGACGAGGTCGAACTTCCCCGCCACGGAAAAGACGTCGCTCACTTCGGGCATCGAGGCGAGCTGCTCGCCCACGTCCTTGATGTGCTCGCGGGCGATCGTGAAGAGGATGACGGCGGTGACCACGGCGCGGCTCCGGTGAGGGACAGCGGAAATGTAGTCCGTTCGTGGCGAGCGGGTCAGAAGAGCGGAGCCAGCCCCATGGCGCCGACGCTGGTCCCGTCGCCGGTCGTCAGCCGGCGGTGGAAATCGACCTGGCCGAGGTGGTAGGAGAGGTGCGTGGCGAGGTGGACGAGGAAGCGACCGGTCGGGACGACGCGGTCGTGATCGGGGGAGGTCGGCGGCAGCGGCAAGGCGTACGGCGCGTCGAGGATCGAGGCATCGAGCGCCGCGAAGGTCGCCTCGACTTCGTCGCGCGTCGTGGCGATCAACGCGAGCAACTCCGCGCGCGGGAGATCGCGGGTGGAGAACTCGAGCTCGCGCTGGCGCAAATAGCCGGTGTGACCAAACGAGGCGCCGATGAAGTGGCGCAGGTTACCCGCGAGGTGGAGTGTCAGCGTCCCGGCACTGTTCGGTGCGCCGGCGGGAAGCGCCCACACCGCGGCGTCATCGGGATAGGCGGCGAGTTCCGCCGCCAGGGTGTCGAGGTCGCGGCGCACGCAGCGCCGGATGGCATCGATCATCATTGGGGTCACCTCGCGGCGGCGAGACGATCGCGGGCCTTGATGGCTTGCGCGATGTGGCGGCGCTGGTGAGCGGCCGCGATATGCAGCGCCGAAAAGAACGAGTAGTGCAACCGGGGATCGAACGGCGATACCAGCCTAATGCGCGTCAGGTCGATCCCGTCGCCGAGGCGAATCATCGCCAGCAGGGCGTCTTGCGAGCGGTCATACTCGGCCAGCGTCTCCGCCTTCGACATCGCCTCGTCGGGCACGAATGCCGTCGTCGTCGGATACTTCTGGCGCGCGGGTGGTTCGAGTGCGCGGGAGAGCATCCACGCGAGGAACGATCGACGCATCTTCGCCGGTGCACGGCGCGCGCGCGACTCCGGGCGCTGCAGCTGCTCTCGCATCGCCGGCAGAAAGGCTTCTGTGGTCAGCGTCAAGTGGCCGATGCATTCGCTCATCGACCACGAGGACGAGGACGGCGCGGGCCGCGTCACCCAGGTGCGTTCGTCCACCGACTCCGCGAGGCGGTGGATCTCCGCCTGCGCGGCGAGGAGCTGATCGGTGACGATGGTGAGGTCTGGATGCATACGGAGGGCTCAACGACGGTGAGGAGTGAGGGGTGAGGGGGAAACGGGACGCTGCCATGTTCCCCGCGTGGCCGAAGGCCGCGCCCCCCTCACCCCTTACCGGTCCTTACATGGTCGGCGTCAACATGATGTGCGCCTTCGGCGTGCCGGGGAACATCAACCACGGCATGCCCACGGCGCCCTTCGCCGGGATCCCGGTGCTCGCCGGCGTCGCGAACGGCATGTAGATCACGTACAGCGCGCGGACCTCCTTGGTGTAGGTGCCGGCCGCCGCGTCGACGCCGGCGTGCGGACCAAAGAGCTGCCAGAGCGCGCCGGCCTTCGGCATCGGCAACTTGCCGCTCTTCACCTCGCGGAAGCGCACCGAGTCGACCTCGCCGCCCTTCACGCCCTTGGCACGCAGCGCCCGACCACGCGCCATGAACGGCTCGAGCGACTTCTGGTAGCAGGCGCCATGGTAGTTCTCTTCCTTCGGGTCATCGGCGAGGCAGAGCATCCCGCCGGTGCCCTTGCGGAGCGACACCAGCGCGCCGGCCTCGTTGTAGCCCAGCACCGACGCATCGGCGCGGAACTCGGCCGGCAACGGCAGCACCGCCTTCGCGATCTGCTCTGCGGCGGGCGGAATCACCACCGGCGCGGCAGGTGCGGCCGGCGTCTGGCCAGCGCGCGGAAGGGCCAGGAACGGGAGCAGCAGCAGGGCGGACGCGCGCATGGAGACCTCGGGGGCGTGGGAGACTGATGGTGCGATGTCGGGAAAGATATGGCGGGAACCGGCGAATGTGCGCGGAGTGTCAGCGCAGCGAGGCCCGAGGGCCGACGTGCTCGCGCCAGGGGCGCAGATTCGCGGCCGGATGCCGGGGGGTGAGGACCAACTCCTGCCGCACCACGGCGCCGCGGCTCAGGTGCAGCTCTTCGCTCTCCTCCCAGCGATAGCCGGCGGCCTGCACCTGGAGGCGGAAGCGGCCGGGCGGGAGGTGCAACGCGAACTCCCCGCCCACGCCCGTGACGGTCCCCACCCCGGTCGGGAGGAGGATCACCAGGGCACTACGGACGGGGCTGCCACTCGGGTCGCGGACGACACCGGAGAGGCGACAACTGGGCATGACGACCCTCGGAACGGGGCGGAGAGTGTACCGCCCGGGGCCCGATGCCGCAATCTCAACGCCGCGCGAGGATCTCGATGGGTCCGGGCGCAGCATGCTGCGCCCTTCCATCAGGAGATCATCCCGCCGAGGGGAGCTCCGAAGCCCGGGCGATGATATTGCCCACGAGGCCGTACGCCTTGGCTTCCTCGGGCCCGAGCCAGAAGTTGCGGTGGGTGTCGTCCTCGATCCGGGAGACCGGCTGCCCCGTTTCGCGGGCGAAGATCAGGTTGAGCCGCTCGCGCATCTTGACGATCTCGCGGGCCTCGATGGCGATGTCGGAGGCGGTGCCGCCCGCCCCGCCGGCCGGCTGGTGCAGCAGGAAGCGAGTATTGGGGAGGCAATAGCGCTGGGCGACCGGCACGGAGACGAAAATCAGCGCGCCGGCGCTGGCGACCCACCCCGTCCCGACCATCCGGACCGGCGGGGTCACGAAGCGGATCATGTCGTGGATGGTATCACCCGCCTCGACGTGGCCACCCTGGGAATTGATATAGATGGTGATCGGCTCCGTCGCCGAGGCGGCAGAGAGCGCCAACAGCTCGGCCATCACGCGGGCGGCGAGTTTCTGGGTGATCTCGCCCGTAATGATGATGGTCCGGGCGTCGAAGAGGCGCTGGGCAATCGGCGCGCTCGCGGCGGCCACGGCTTCGGGCGTCTCGGGGGTCTCGGTGTCGGCCATGGGACTCACATCATGGTAGAAGTGCTGCCGGGCAGGGTGGGACGCACCCCGCAGAATCGCTGAACCCTAGCGCGCCGATGCCGATTTTCGTAGGGGCGAGGCATGCGTCGCCCTAGGCCCGATGGACGACGTATCGCCCCGTCATGGCCGCCACCTCCACCCCTGCCGCGTCGCGCACCGTCACCGCGACGGTCACCCGGCCGCGGCCATGGCGCCGGAGCGCGGTCAGGAAGTGCGCCATCGCCTCGGCGTCCGGGGCCGAGGCGGTCGCGAAGGCATCGCTGTGCACCGGCTTGAGATAGCGCATGGTCGAGTCCTGGATCACCACATGGGCGTGCTCACCGCTTTCGCGGAGGGCCAGCCAGAGGAGGCTCCAGCCGGCGAGCGTCGTCAACGCCGAAAGGGAACCGGCGAAGGCGGTTCCCTTGTGGTTGCGATTGGGCTCGAGCGGCATCTGGAGCACCAACGCCCCGGGCGGCGCCGCAACGACCGCAATCCCGAGCGCCCCGGTGATCGGCAGCTCCTCCTGCCAGACCGTCCGGAGCGCGTCGAGGGCGGTAGTGCTCACGGGCGCTTGATCAACCCGCGCAGGCCGCCCTTGAGGGCGTTCTTGCCGGCATCGGCGAGCGCGTTCTTGAAGGCGTTCGACATCGCCTTGCCGAGATCGAAGTTCTTGAGGGCGTCGCACATCTGCTTCTGCTGCTCGGGGGTCATCTCCCCCTCGCCGGCGCCGGCTTCCTTCGCCTTCGCCTTGGCGGCGGCGAGCGAGTCGGCGAGTTCCTTCGAGGCGAGCTGCTTGATCCACGCGCGAGCCGACGAATCCGCGCGGGCGCGATCAAGGTCCTCGGTCCACTTGATGTCGGCCGGTGGGTCGAACATCGTCGCGTCCGTGGTGCGCGCCACGCTCGTGGCGGTCTGCTCGAAATTCACGCAGAGCATCGACCCCGCGCTGTAGAGCGCGACTGGCGCCTTGTCCATCGTACAGTAGGTGAAGGCGCCGAACTCCTTCACGGTGCACTGCTCACCCGCGATCGTCTTGGTGCCGCCGGCCTTCCCCTCGAACGGCGTGCCCGGGAGTGCACGGGTGACGAACGCCGCCATCGACTGGATGTTCTCCTGGAAGCGCGCCTTCCCCGCCCCGTCGAGCTCGTCATACGCCTTCGCCATGCTCGGCAGCGGGTTGACCATCTTGCTCCCCTTCTTCTTCTCGAGGTCGGCGTTCCAGATCACGTCCGGATCGGTCAGCGACCAGCTGCTGGTCGTGGACGTCTTGCCGAAAAACTTCCCCGTCATCGTGGAACGTGTCGCCATCTTCTCGCCACCCGACGTGGAACGTCCGGTACCGGTCAGGTCGCCGCCGTAGCTGTACTCGACCGTGTACGCCGGCAGCGAGCGGAACGGGAGCTTGAACGGGTTGCCCTGGGCCACGGCCGGGAGGGCGGCGGTGAGGGTCAGCAGCAGGACAATCGACGAGGGGCGACGCATGACAGGACTCCTGACGGGAGGGGCTCCGGGGACGGTCCAAGTATCGGCGACCGGCCCCTGCATTGCCAACACCCCGGCGGGGCGAGATCATTGTGGAATGTCCGCCGAGACGCCCCGTGGCCTGACGGTCCTCGATCACCCGCTGATCCGCCACAAGATGGCGCTGCTCCGTGCGGCCAGCACCACCTCGCGCGACTTCAAGCAGCTGGTCGGCGAGATCGCCGCGCTGATGACCTATGAGGTCACCCGCGACCTGCCGACCGCGCCAGTCGAGGTGGTCACGCCGCTCGAGACGATGACCGGCGAGACGCTCGCCGCCAAGGTGGCGCTGGTGCCGATCCTCCGCGCCGGACTCGGCATGGTGGAAGCGGTGGTCCAGTTGATTCCCAACGCGCGGGTCGGCCACATCGGCCTCTTTCGCGATCATGACACGCTCAAGCCGGTCTCCTATTACTTCAAGGTGCCGACGCCGGTCGAGGAGCACAGATTCTTCCTGCTCGATCCGATGCTGGCCACTGGGGGCTCCGCGGTCGAGGCCGCCACGGAGCTCAAGCGTGCCGGCGCGACGCAAATCGCGCTGATCTGCCTGGTGGCCGTTCCCGAAGGGGTGGCGACCTTCACGGCCGCGCACCCCGACGTTCCTGTCTACGCTGCTGCCCTTGATCGGCAACTCAACGCCGATGGCTACATCCTCCCTGGTCTCGGCGATGCCGGCGACCGCCTCTTCGGGACCCGATGAGCGCTCCTCGGACGTTGACCTTCTTCGGTGGCGCGGCGACGTCGACTGGCTCGATGATTCTCCTCGAGGCCGCGGGCGCGCGCATCCTGCTCGACGCCGGGCTCTTCCAAGGGAACGTCGCGACCGCCGACGCGTTGAACCGCGAGTTGCCGCTCGACCCGCGCAAGGTCGACGCGATCCTCCTCTCGCAGGCCGGGCTCGCGTACTGCGGCCGCACGCCGCAGCTGGTGCGCCATGGCTTCGACGGCCCGATCTACGGCACGCCGGCGACCCGTGACACCGCCGCGATCCTGTTCGCCGAAGCCGCGATGGAACTCGCGGCGAATCATGGCGAGCCGCTGTACGGCCTCAAGGACGTGATCGCGACGCAACAGCGCTTCGTCGGCCAGCCGACGCATCGTCCGCTCCACCTGCGCCGCAACCTCGTCTTCACGATGTTCGATGCCGGCCACATCCTGGGCTCGACCTCGATCGAGTTGCGCACCGGCGAAGGTGGCTCGCACCGGATCATCTACAGCGGCTGCATCGGGCGCTCCGGCTCGACGCTGCTCCCCGATCCGGAAGTGATGCCGGGCGAGGTCGACACGCTGATCCTCGGCTCGCCGTTCGCGCATGCGTCGCACGGGATGTTCGCCGACGCGCAGCACCACCTCACGACAGTGATCCGCGACACCATCGCGCGCGGTGGCCAGGTGATCATTCCGGCGTCGTCGCTGGGCCCGGTGCAGGAGCTGATCCGCACCGTGCAGGCGCTCTGGCGCAGGGGGCAGCTGCCCGAGGTGCCGATCTGGATCGACTCGGCCACCGACGTCTGCCTGCCGACGATGATGCGGCTCCACCCCGAGTCGCTCGGCATTGCGGAGCGCGCGTACGCGGAGGGCGGCGGCCCGTTCGACCATTCCTTGCTGCACTATGTGCGCAGCGACGCCGATCGGATGCAACTCGATGGACACAGCGGTCCCGCGATCATCATCGCGCCGGGCGAGAGCGGCGACACCGGCCGCGCGGCGCATCACCTGCGCCGCTGCCTCGGCGACGCACGCCACACGGTGATCTTCCTCGCGCCGAACGAAGAGGATTCGGTCGGTCGGCTGCTGCAGGAGGGGGCCGAGCAGGTCGCCATCCTCGGCGAAACGGTCGAGCGGCGCGCGGCCATCGAGACACTCACCGCCTATTCGGGTCACGCCGACGGCGAGGAGATGCGGACCTGGCTCCGCGCACTCGGTGGCCCGATCAAGCGTGCCTTCGTGGTGCACGGCGATGACCTCGCCGTGGCCATCATGGTCACCATCCTCCGGGAGGAGGGCGTACGCGACGTGATCGTGCCGCGGCAGGGGGAGTCGTTCCCCTTCTGAGGTCGAGCCGACAGGCCTGGGTCGCGGCGTTGGCCGCGGCAATCGCAAGCATGTACCTCCTCTCCTTTGTCGCGGTCCTGATCGTCTCCCGCCAGGACCAGCGCTTCCAGGCCGACGCCATCGTCGTGCTCGGGGCCGCCCAGTACAACGGCCGCCCCTCCCCCGTCCTGCAGGCCCGCCTCGACCACGCCGCCGTCCTCTACCGTGCAGGATACGCCGAGCTGATCGTCGTCACCGGTGGCATCGTGGAAGGCGACCGGATGAGCGAGGCCACCGCCGGGCAGCGCTACCTCGTCAGCACCGGGATTCCGGCGACCTCGATCGCCGTCGCCCCGGAAGGACGCACCACGGCGGGGTCGATGGCGGCGGTGGGCGACTACCTCCAGGGCGAGGGGCTCAACCGGGTGATCCTCGTCTCCGATCCGTTCCATCTGGCCCGGCTGCGGATCGAGGCACGTCGCCTCGGCCTCGAGGCCTGGACGTCGCCGACGGCGACCTCCCCGATTTCCCGACGGTTCGGCACCGAGCTGCAATACCTCCTCGCCGAAGCGGGCAAGCTGCCAATTCTCGTGTTGCAGGGGTTCTTCCGATGACCGACATCTCGCTGACCTTCTGGGGCGCCGCCGGGCAAGTCACCGGTTCCTGCCACCACCTTGAATGGCGTGGCCATCGCGTGGCGCTCGACGCCGGCCTCTTTCAAGGCCGCCGCGAGGAATCGCATCGGCTCAACGCCGAGACGCCGTTCGATCCGCGGCAACTCGACGCGGTGATCCTCTCGCACGCGCATATCGACCACAGTGGGCGGTTGCCGCTGCTGGTGGCGCGCCAGTTCGACAAGCCGATCTACGCCACACCCGCCACGCGTGACCTCTGCGCCATCATGCTTCCCGACTCGGCCCACATCCAGGAGAGCGATTTCCGCTTCCTGCAGAAGAGGGGACGCGCGGGTCCGGGGTCGGAGCCGCTCTACACGATGGCCGATGCCTATCACGTGCAGGAGCTGATGGAGGCCCATCCGTATTGCCGCCCGTTCAAGGTCGCCGATGATCTCACCGTCACCTTCCGCGACGCGGGACACATCCTCGGCAGCGCCAACGTGGAGATCGTCGTCGATGGCGCCGGCGGCGCACCGCATCGCCTGGTCTTCTCGGGCGACATCGGCCGCTGGGGTCAGCCGATCATCCGCGATCCCGACGGTCCGAAGGGCGCCATCGACACGCTGATCATCGAGAGCACCTACGCGCTCAAGCAACACGACACCACCGAAGACGCGATGACGCGTCTCGCCGAGGTCGTGAGCCGGGTTGCCGCGCGCGGCGGCAAGGTCCTGGTGCCGTCGTTCGCGGTCGGCCGCACGCAGGAGCTGGTGTACGCGCTGCACGAACTCGCCAATGCGGGGCGGATCCCGCAGATCCCGATCTACATCGACTCGCCGCTCGCAGTCGAAGCGACCTCCGTCTTCCGGTTGCACCCCGAAGTCTTCGACCAGAACGAAGGCTTCATCAAGACGGGCATTCCGATCTTTGACAACCACCTCGTGCATTACGTGCGCGACATCCAGGAGTCGAAGAAGCTCAACGACTTGCAGGGTGCGGCGATCATCATCTCGGCGAGCGGCATGGCCGAGGCAGGGCGGATCCTGCACCACCTGGCGAACCATGCCGGCGATCCGAAGAACGCCATCCTCTTCGTCGGCTTCCAGGCGGAGCACACGCTGGGGCGTCGGATCAGCGAGGGACGCAACCCGGTCAAGATTCTTGGCGTCGAAACCACCATCGGCGCCGAAGTGGTCAAGATCGACGGCTACTCCGCCCACGCCGGCTCCGACGAACTGCGCCGCTGGGTGCGCAACCTCGGCGGCCCGATCAAGCGCGCCTTCTGCGTCCACGGCGAGCCGGAATCGCTGGCCGGGATGAAGAAACTCCTCGAAGAGGAAGGCGTACAAGAGGTCATGATTCCGAGTCATGGAGAGAAGTTCACGCTGTAAGGATGATGGATGATGGATGATGGATCATGGATGATGGATGCGTCGACACTCCTATCCATCATCTATCATCCATCATCCATCATCCCAAACCCGGAGGTCTCCGCTTGTATCACCGCATTTCCCTTGTCGCGGCTCTCTTGCTTGGCGCGTCTCCACTGGCTGGCCAGGGGCTGAAGGTCCCCGCCACCGTGGACACCCTGCCGAACGGCCTCCGGCTGATCGTGCACGAGGACCAGTCCACGCCGATCGTCACCGTCAACGTGTGGTATCACACCGGCTCCGGTTCGGAGAAGGTCGGCCGCACCGGCTTCGCGCACCTCTTTGAACACTTGATGTTCATGGGGTCGCAGAACGCTGTGTACCCGATGTTCGACCGCCTCCTCGAGGCCGCCGGCGCCAACAACAACGGCTCGACCACCGAGGACCGCACCAACTATTACGAGTCGGGGCCGGTCTCGGCGCTGCCGCTGATGCTCTGGCTCGAGGCTGATCGGATGGGGTGGCTGCTGCCGACGATGGATGCGGCAAAGGTCGATGCCCAGCGCGACATCGTGAAGAACGAGCGCCGGCAGAGCTACGAAAATCAGCCGTACGGCATGGTGGCCGACCACTTGCCGCGGATGCTCTATCCGGCCGGCCATCCGTACTCGTGGCCGGTGATCGGTTCGATGGTCGACCTCTCGGCGGCCTCGGTCGAGGACGTGAAGGATTTCTTTCGCACCTGGTACGCGCCGAACAACGCGGTCATCACCGTGGCCGGCGCCGTGAAGCACGACTCGGTGCTCGCGCTGGTCAAGCACTACTTCAGCGCCATCCCGCGCGGCCCGGCGATCACCGCCATCAACCCAACGCGGCCCAAGATGACCCGGGACACCGCGCTGGTCCTCGAGGACCGCGTCCAGGCGGCGCAGCTCCAGTACGCCTTCCCGGCCGTCAAGGCGTGGGACCCGGATGATGCCGCGCTCCAGGTCGCGCGGACGATCCTGACTGGATCGAAGAACGCCCGCCTCACCAAGCGCCTCGTGTATGACGAACAGTCGGCGACGGCGGTGCGCGCCTCCAGCGGTGGCAGCCGCTACGACGGCGACTTCAGCATCGTCGCGCGGCCAAAGCCGGGGAAGCCGATCGGTCCGGTGCAGCGCGCCGTGGACGAAGAGCTCCGACGACTCAGCGAGGCGCCGCCGACGGCTCGCGAGATGGAGCAAGCCAAGAATGCCCTGGAGGCGTCGTTCCTCCGCTCCACCCAGACGGTGGGCGGCAAGGCCGATCGCCTGAACCGGTACTACTTCGAGGTGGGCGTGCCCGATGCCTTCCAGCGCGACCTCGACCGGTTGCGCGCCGTGACTCCCGCCGACGTGCAGCGGGTGGTCAAGCAATATCTCACCGGACCGCGAGCGATCGTCTCGGTGGTCCCGATGGGGAAGCGTGAGCTCGCGGCCGAGCCGCGGGGGGTGACGCCGTGAAGATTGTCATCCTGAGCGAAGACGCCCGCAGGGCGGCGAAGTCGAAGGACCTCGTCCGCCGCGCGATCCGCGGCCTGACGGCCGCGGTTGTAATCACGACGCCGCTGCATGCGCAGGTGACCACGCCACCGGCGCTCGGCCCGGCGCCGAAGCTCTCGGTGCCGGTGGTGCAGACCGCCTCGCTGCCGAACGGCCTCAAGATCCAGGTCGCGCGGAATGCCGAAGTGCCGCTGGTCGAAGCGCGGCTGATCATCAACGGCGGCGCGCGCCTCCGCGGCACGTCGCCCGGGCTCGCCACCTTCACCGCCGGCTTGCTCGGTGAAGGCGCCGGTGGGATGACGGCGCTGAAGCTGGCCGAAGAGACCGACTTCATCGGCGCCTCGCTGCGTGCCGGCGCGGGCTACGAGAACGTCACGTTGTCGCTCTCGGTGCCGAAGCGCGCCGTCGACCGCGGCTTCCAGCTGATGGCACTGATGCTCCTCAAGCCGACCTTCTCGAGCGTTGACATCAACCGCCAACGGTCACTGCGCCTCGCCGGCTTCACCAGCGAACGGGATTCGCCCAATGCCGTGGCGGACAAGGTCTTCTACCGCAACCTCTTTCCGGCCTCGCACCCGTACCACGGCGACATCGATGGCGATTCCGCCTCGGTCAGCCACTTCGATTCGCTCGCGGTGCGCAACTGGTGGAATACCGCGGCCGATCCGCGCCGCACCACGCTGGTGCTGAGTGGTGACGTCACGTTGCAGGAGGCGGTGAGTTGGGCCGCCAAGCACTTCAGCGGCTGGAAGGCGCCGGCGGCGATCGTATCGTCGGTGCCGGCGCGCGACGTGCCAGGTCCGACGCAGTGGAAGGCACGGGTGATCCTGGTCGACAAGCCCGACGCCGCACAGTCGGTGATCCAGATCGGCGGACCGGGGATGTCGCGGACTGACCCCGATTATCCCGCCGTGATGGTGATGAACACGATCCTCGGCGGCTCCTTCTCGGCCAGGCTCAACGACCTGCTGCGCGAACAGCTCGGCTACACCTACGGCGCCGGGTCGAACTTCTCCCTCGCGCCGGTCGCCGGGCCGTTCATCATCTCCACCGATGTCCGCACCGACGTCACCGACTCGTCGCTCGCCGTGATCTTTCGCGAGATCAAGGCGATGCGCGACAAGGGCGTCACGGACGTGGAACTCACCCGGGCACGGAACTACCTCGTGCTCGGGTCGCTCTCCGACTACGAGACCGCTGGACAGGTGGCCGGCGCGATGAGCACTGCCCTGCTCTTCCGGTTGCCGCTCGCCACCGTGCCTGCTGAGCTGGCGCGCATCAACGCCGTCACCGTCGCCGATGTGCAGCGGATGGCGAAGCTGCGCCTCAATCCCGCCGAGATGACCGTCGTGATCGTCGGCGACCTCGCGAAGATCCGCGCCGGCATCGAGAAGTTGGGGTTGGGGCCGGTGGAGGTGCAGACGTACGAGAAGTAGTCGTAGGTCGTAGGTCATAGGTCCTGAGAGGTGAGAGGTGGCCCGCATGGGTTCATGTCTCACCTCTTACCTTTCACCCTCCGACTCACGACCTACGACTTACGACCTACGACCTACGACCCCCCATGACCCTCCTCTCCACCAAACGCATCTACTCCGGCCGCATCGTCTCGCTCGACCTCGACACGGTGCGCTATCCGAACGGCAACGTCGGCGAGCTCGAGATGCTCCGGCATCCGGGGGCGTCGGCGGTGCTGCCGTTTCTCGATCCGGTCGATGATCCCGATCCGCGGGTGCTGCTCATCCGGCAGTATCGCCACGCCACCGGCGACTTCCTCTGGGAGATTCCGGCCGGCCGGCGGGATGGCGAGGAGGCGGCCGAGACGACCGCACGCCGCGAGTTGCAGGAGGAGACCGGCTACCAGGCCAGCCACCTGGAGCGGCTCACCTCGATCTGGACCACGCCCGGATTCACCGACGAGGTGATTCACCTCTTCCTCGCCAGCGGCCTGACCCCGGGGGCCACTGCCCTGGAGGCCGACGAAGTGCTCGATCTGCACCCGACGCGGTGGTCCCGGGTCATGGAAATGGTGCAGAATGGAACCATCAACGACACCAAGTCGCTGAACGCGATCCTTTTTGTCCAAGCTTTCATGAGATAACATTTGACAACGTAGGAACGCGCGATAGCTTCTCTGGGTGACCCTTCACGGAAGGTTGTCCTCATGATCGCGCTCGTCTGCCCCAACCTCCCGTTGCCTGCCACCGACGCGACCAACGTCGAGAACTCCCGCCTGGTAGCGGCGCACCTCGGTGGTGATGACCGCGCCTTTGGGGAGCTGGTGCGGCGGTACCGGGTGCGGCTGCTCAACTTCATCTTCCGGATGATCGGCGATCGCGAGAAGGCGGAGGACTTGGTGCAGGAGGCGTTCGTCCGGGTGCATCGGCACCTGCACCGCTTCGACCAGAGCCGGAAGTTCTCCACCTGGCTGTACACCATCGGCTCCAATCTCGCGAAGAACGAGCTGCGCAATCGCGCGCGGTCGCCGCTGGTGTTCCACGAGTCGGCGCGTGCGCCGGGCGAGCACGAGGGGCGGATCCTTGAGTTCGAGGACTCCCGCTCACGCCCCGACGACCTCTTCGCCAACCGGCACCTGCGCGACCTGGTGGAGGCCACCGTCGACCGGCTCACCCCGCACCACCGCGTGGTCTTCGTCCTGCGCGAGCTCGAGGGGAAGAGCTACGAGGAGATCGCCGAGGTGACCCACACCAACCTCGGCACGGTCAAGAGTCGCCTGAATCGGGCCCGCACCGCTTTCCAGGAGATGATCGCCCCTTTCCTCGACTGACGCTGGTCACGCGTCATCCGCCGCTTATCATTCCCGCATGGCCGTCCTCTCCCTTCCCCAGCTTCAGCGCCTCCTGTCCAAGACCCCACCTCGGGGCGCCTTTTATCTGACGGGGAGCGAGTCGATCCTGAAGGACGAAGCGCTGGCCGCACTACTCGACCGCGCGCTCGACCCTGGTCTCCGCGATTTCAATCTCGACTATCTCTCGGCGTCGCAACTCGAGCCCGACGAGCTCGCGTCCGCGTGCAGCACGCTGCCGATGATGGCCGATATCCGCGTGGTGGTGGTACGCGACATCGAGTCGTGGAAGCGGAAGAGCAAGGGGAAGCAGCCGGCGGTGCGCTACCTCGAGAAGCAGGCGCCCGAGACGGTGCTGATCTTCGTGCAAGGGAACGACGACGATCCCGACGCCGACCTCGCCGCGCATTGCAGCGTGATCGACTGCAAGGCGCTGCTGGGCGAGGCGCTCGATGCCTGGTTGGACGATCGCGTGCAGGGCGCCGGCATTACGCTCGCCTCCGATGCGCTCGAGCATCTGCTGCGGGCCACCGGCGGCGACCTTGGCACGCTCACCGCCGAGATCGCCAAGCTCTCCTCGCTCCAGCTCACCGGGCCGATCGATCGCGAAACGGTCGGATCGCTGGTGGGGATCCGTTTCGGCGAGACGGTCGAGGACTGGCGCGACGCCGTCCTCCGCGACGACACCGCCCGCGCGATCTCGCTGATTCCGCAGGTGCTGGCCCTGAGCGGCGTCACGGGTGTCCGCATGGTGACGCTCCTCGGCACATCGTTGCTGATGTTGCGCTGGGGTCGCTGCACCGCCGAGGCGAAGAAGATCCGCGACCGCGCGCTGGCCGAGCAGGTGAAGAGCTTCGCCTTCCGGCTGCGGCCGCAGTTGGGGAGTTACCCTCCGTTTGCTTCCTTGGTGGGCGAGGTCGTGGGGCGCTGGTCGCTGCCCCGCCTCCGCACCGCGATCGCTGCGACCCTCGCGGCCGATGCCGCCCTCAAGAACACCACGATTTCCGATGAAGGAGGGATCGTGACCGATCTCGTCTTGACCCTGGCCACCTCGCGCGCGCGGAAGGCGGCGTGATGCGCGCTTCGCCGGCATTTTTGCGGGGCGAACTCGGGCGCAGCAGGCTGCGCCCCTACACCGATGCGACCGAATGCCATGGAAGCCCCCGGCAAACGGATCGGGCCACACCGCAAAGCTCCGTTGTACGGGCGCGGCCTGCCGCGCCCACTCTCACCCTTCTTGGGATGCTCGCCGCCGTCGCCGCCCCGATGGCCGCCCAGGCGCCGTTGCCGCCGACGTCCCCGCGCTTCGTCGAGGTCACCCGGCTGGCGCAGGAAGGGTACGGCGATTCCGCACGCGCGGTGATCGCCCGCATCCTCGCGCAGACCAAGCCGACCGACGCGTCGTTCGCCGAGGCGCTCTACACCTCGGCGGCTGTGGCCAGGACGCTCGGCGAAGCGCGGCTCCAGTATGCGCGCATCGCCGTCGACCACGCCCAGTCGCCCTGGGCCGACAAGGCGACGCTGCGGCTGGCCCAGCTCGACTACGGCAGTGGCAACACCGAGAGTGCGGTGCTTCGCGTCAAGCGGATCTTTACCGACTACCCCGAATCGGCGGTGATCCCGGTCGCGGCGCTCTTCGGTGCGCGCGCGGCCTTCGAGCGGCGCGAGGGTGCGCTCGCCTGTGACTGGCTCACGCGCGGACTGCAGCAAGTTGGCGGCGACCTCGAGCTGAAGAACCAACTCGACTTCGCCAAGCAGCGCTGCACGCCGGAAGCGCTGGCACGACTCGCCGCGGCGCCGAAGGCGGACTCGATGCGTCCGGTCGATCCACCGCCCGCGGCCAAGCCGCCGGTGACGACCACGACGCCACCCGCCACCACCACCGCACGGCCCTCCGCATCGCCGTGGCGGGTGCAGGTGGCCGCGATCAGCGACCCGGTCTCGATCCGCCGCGCCACGCAACAGATCGAGCGGGCGGGCTACATGGTCTATCGCGTGGCGGGGCCGCGCAACCTCACCAAGCTGCAAGCGGGGCCGTTCTCGACACGCGAAGCGGCGGTTGCCGCCGTGGCGAAGCTCAAGGCGGCGGTGGGTGGGAGTCCGTTTGTCGTGAAGGCTCCGTGAATTCGTGACCTGTGACCAGTGACCTGTGACCAGCAACGGATCACGGGTCACTGGTTACTGGTCACTGGTTACGTTCAACCCATCTATCCGACGTTGAGATCTGATTGACCGACTCTCCGCTCCTCACTCAGTACCGCGAGATCAAGGCGCGTCATCCCGACGCGATCCTCTTCTTCCGGATGGGCGATTTCTACGAGATGTTCTTCGAGGACGCGCAGGTGGCCGCGCGGGTCCTCAACATCACGCTGACGTCGCGGGGCGATGGCGTCCCGCTGGCGGGCGTGCCGGTGAAGGCCGCGGCTGGATATCTGCGCCAGTTCATCGCCGCCGGCTTCCGCGTCGCGGTGTGCGAACAGGTCGAAGATCCGAGGTTCGCCAAGGGGATCGTCAAGCGCGCGGTGGTCGAGACGATCACGCCGGGCGCGTTTCTCGACGAAGAGTGGACACCAGGCTCGCGGAACAACTGGTTGGTGGCCGTGGCCCCGCGCGGTGCGGGTGAGTCGGTGGGCGTGGCCGCGCTCGACCTCTCGACTGGCGAGTTCATCCTCGAGACGGTGGAATCGGATGGCCTCGCGGAGGCGCTCGGTCGACTCGCCCCCGCGGAAGTCGTGGTCCCGCGCGAGAGCGGCATCGTGCTTGAACCCGAGGTCCTCCGCACCGAGCGCGAGCGGTGGGAGTTCGATCCGGCGCTCGCCGCCGAAGAACTGAGCCGCCGCCTGGCGATCGCCTCGCTCGATGCGCTCGGCATCGCGAGCGATGATGCCGCCGCGGTCGGCGCCGGTGGTGCCCTGCTCCGCTACGCGCTCGAACTGCAGCCGCAGGGATTGCCGCAGCTCGCGCGGCCCGACGTGCGCCGCCCCGACGAGCTCTGTTGGCTCGACGAGATGACGCGCCGCAACCTCGAACTGGTCGAGCCGCTGCGCGTCGGCGCCAAGGGCGTCACGCTCGTCGAGACGCTCGACCGCACCCAGACGCCGATGGGCGCGCGACTGCTGCGGCAGTGGGTGCTGTCGCCACTCCGCGATCCGGTGCGCATCGAGGCGCGGCTCGACGCGGTTGCTGCGCTGGTGGAAGCCGGGAGCGCGCGTGCCACGCTGCGCGCCGCGCTCGATGGCGTCCGTGACGTCGAACGCCTCGCCGCGCGCGCGGCGGCGGGCCGCGTCACCCCGCGCGAGCTCGGTGCGCTCCGCGACTCGTTCCTCGCGCTGCCGCAGGTGGGCGAGTCGGTGGGCATGCTCGCAATGCGGACCGTCCCGGGCACCGAGCGCGTCGCGACACTCCTCGAATACACCGCCGAACATTTCGATCGCCTCGAAGACCTCGCCGCCGCCTTGGCTCGTGGCCTCGTCGAACGGCCGCCAGTCACCCTCGGCGATGGCGGCGTGATCGCCTCGGGGTACGACGCCGAACTCGACGACCTGCGCGACCTGCGCGACAACGGCAAGCAGGCGCTCGCCTCGATCCAGCAGCGCGAGCGCGACCGCACCGGCATCTCCTCGCTCAAGGTCGGCTTCAACAAGGTCTTCGGCTACTTCCTTGAAGTGACCCACGCCAACAGTGGTGCGGTCCCCGAGGACTACGAACGGCGGCAGACGCTGGCCAACGCCGAGCGGTACGTCACCCCCGAGCTGAAGGACTACGAGGCGAAGGTGCTCGGGGCAGAGGAACGGATCGGCGAACGCGAAGCCGCGCTCTTCGGCGCGCTCCGCGATCTGGTCGGCGGCGCCATCACCCGCGTGCAGGGGACGGCACGGCTGCTGGCGCGGCTCGATGTGCTCGCCTCGCTGGCCGATACCGCCGTCAACGAGCGCTACACCCGGCCCGTGGTCCACGACGGCTACGGCCTGACGCTGCGCGGGTCGCGCCACCCGGTGATCGAACGGATGATGCCGCGGGAGCGCTTCGTCCCGAACGACGTCCATTTCGATGAAGTGGAGCGGGTGCACCTGGTCACCGGCCCAAACATGGCCGGCAAGAGCACGATTCTCCGGCAGATCGGGCTGAACGTCGTCCTGGCCCAGATGGGGAGCTTCGTCCCCTGCCGCGAGGCGTGGGTCGGCGTGGTCGACCGCCTCTTTACCCGGGTCGGCGCCTCCGACAACCTCGCCCGCGGCCAGTCCACCTTCATGGTGGAGATGTCCGAGACTTCGGCGATTCTCCACAACGCCACCGCCCGGTCGCTTGTCCTCCTCGACGAGATCGGGCGGGGCACCTCGACCTACGACGGCGTCGCGATCGCCTGGGCTGTCACCGAGTACCTCCACGACCGGATCGGCTGCCGGACGATGTTCGCCACCCACTACCACGAGCTGATGCAGCTCCCGGAGCAGTTGGCCCATGCCCGGAACTGCAACGTGGCGGTCCGGGAGTCGGGCGACGGAATCGTCTTCCTCCACCGCCTCGAAGCGGGGGGGACCGACCGCTCCTACGGCATCCATGTGGCCCAGCTCGCCGGCCTCCCCAGCGGGGTGGTCGGTCGGGCCAAGGAAGTCCTCGGCATCCTCGAGACCGACCACCGGGTGGTCGAGGGCCCGCCACCCGGCGACCCCGATCCGACCCAGCCCTCCCTCTTCGACCTCCTGCAGGCGGGGATCACCTCCTCGGGGGAGCAGCGGGCGAAGGGGCCCGCTGTACGGGCGCAGCATGCTGCGCCCCGACTCGACGAACCCCAACCTCCCGCGGAGACCCCGGAGCAACGCCGAGCTGCCGAGCTCACCGAACGGATTCGGGCGCTCGACCCGAACCAGATGACGCCGATGGAGGCGTTGCAGGAGCTCGCCAGACTGAAGGCGGAGATTTGACGAGAAGCGAGAAGGGAGAAGCGAGAAGCGTGGCCTAGCGGGAGGATCTCTCCGCCGGGCCACGCTTCTCGCTTCTCGCTTCTCGCTTCTCCCCGTAACCACCATTCGATGCTATGTTGGTTACATGCTCCAATCCCAGCATGACATCGGCGGCGTTTTGTGTGTCGACTTCGCCAACGGCGCCGAGCTCTCCGACCAGGTGGATAACCCTGCTGGGCTGCGTGAGGTTGCCCGCTTCCGGCTCGTGATCCGCCGGTTGCTCCGGGCCGAGGCGCTGGGCGAAGGCGCCTCGGAGCGCGACCTCGAGCGGCTCAACCGCATCCTCTCTCAGGGGCAAAATCACCGCGGGGTGTTACCGGCGGTCCGGGGTTACGGCTGGGGGTGGATCGGTCAGGTGGATGGGGTGGCGAGAGTGCTCTGGCCGGTGGCGTGGTCGGCGGCGCTCCTGCTGACTGGCCCAGACCTGGTCCGGCTCAAGGGTTGTGATGGCTGTGGTCGGCTCTTCTTCGACGCCTCGCGAAACCGATCGCGTCGGTGGTGCGACATGCAGGGGTGTGGCAACCGGGCCAAGGTGGCTCGTCATCGTCAGCGGGAAGGGTGATTTGCGTCGCTTCATGATTGCTTACATTTCCGGAATGCTGCCCATGCGCCGATTGAATGCCATCCTCGCCGTGACCCTGCTCCTCGGGAGCGGCGCGTGCGCGGGTGAGCCACCCGCGGCGGCACTCCGGGCGGCGAGGCCGGTCGCGGGCGGCCCCGAGATTCCCTACCCGCCCGAGCTCTTTACCAAGAGGGTCGAGGGGGAGGTCCTCCTCTATCTGGTGGTCGATTCCGCCGGCGCGGTGATCCGTGACTCGACCCGGATCGCCACCTCCAGCGGCCACCCCGAGTTCGACGCGGCCGCGATGGCCGCCGCCCCGGGGCTCAAGTTCCACCCCGCGACCCGGAACGACAGCGCGGTGGCCGCACCGATCCAGGTGCCGATCAGGTTCCGGTTGCCGGACTCGATGAAGACGAGGTAGCGAGAAGCGAGAAGCGAGAAGCGTGGCCCGGCGGAGCGATCCCAACGCGGCGCCACGCTTCTCGCTTCTCCCTTCTCGCTTCTCGCTCTTCCCCCGCGTTACACTTCCCGCATGCACACTCCCCATCCGTTCCCCTACGACACCGTCCTCGACACCATTGGCCAGACTCCCCTGATTCGGCTGGGGCGCGTCGGTCGGGATGTCCGCACACCCGTCTTCGGCAAGGCGGAATACGTCAATCCGGGTGGCTCGGTGAAGGACCGGATCGGGCTGGCGATCATCGAGGCCGCCGAGCGGGAGGGCACCCTCAAGCCGGGTGGGACGATCGTCGAGGGGACCAGCGGCAACACAGGCGTTGGCCTGGCGGTGGCGGCCGCGCTCAAGGGGTATCGCTGCATCTTCACGATGCCCGACAAGATGTCGCAGGAGAAGGTGCGGCTGCTCAAGGCGTATGGCGCCGAGGTGGTGATCACGCCGACGGCAGTGCCGCCCGATCATCCCGAGAACTACGTGATGAAGGCGAAGCAGATCACCCACGACACCCCGGGCGCGGTCCTCGCCAACCAGTTCTACAACCAGGTCAACCCCGAGGCGCACTACGCCACGACCGGCCCGGAGATCTGGGCGCAGACGGGTGGCAAGGTCACCCATGTCGTGGCAGGCGCCGGCACCGGCGGCACGGTGAGCGGCATCGCCAAGTACCTGAAGGAACAGAACCCTGCCATCCGCATCATCGCCGGCGACCCGGTGGGGTCGCTCTACAGCGGCTACCATCGCACCCGCACCATCGGCACCGACGGCGCACCATACAAGGTCGAGGGGATCGGCGGCGACAAGGCGCCGACCACGGTCTGGTGGGACCTGATCGACGAGTTCCGCCAGTGCAGCGATCGCGACGCCATCGCGATGGCGCGCCGGATCGCGCGCGAAGAGGGGATCCTCGTCGGCGGCTCCGCCGGCCTGAACGTCCACCTGGCCCTGCAGCTCGGTCGCGAACTCAACGACCCCACCGCCTGCATCGTCACGATCCTCTGCGACACCGGCGAGCGCTACCTGAGCAAGGTCTTCAACGAGGAGTGGTTGCAGGAGAATCAGCTGCTCGAGACGGTGAAGCCGACGGTCGCTGACCTCCTCGCCCGGCGGGGCGGCTCGCACCCCGCGCTGGTGCAGCTCGCGCCGTCGGCCCAGGTGCGCCAGGCCGTGAACCTGATGCACACCTGGGAGGTGTCGCAGATCCCGGTGATCGAGGATGGTCGCTGCATCGGGGCGCTCAACGAGGGGACACTGATGACTCAGGCGCTCGAACAGCCGACGTTGCTCGATCGTCCCGTGCGCGAGGTGATGGAGGAGCCTTACCCCGAGGTGGAGCCGTCGCTGCCGGTCGATCGCCTCGCGTCGATGCTCACGCGCGAATCACCCGCGGCGCTGGTCCGCGACGGCACCGCGCTGGTGGGGATTGTGAGTCGGTATGATGTGTTGCAGTTGATGATCGGAAGGTAGCGAGAAGCGAGAAGCGAGAAGCGAGGAGTGGCGTTGGGATTGTCCCGCCGGGCCACGCTTCACGCTTCTCGCTTCTCGCTTCTCGCCGCTCCCTCCTCGCTTCTCGCTTCACGCTTCTCGCTTCTCGGGCTCTTGTAGATCGTCACCGTCGCATCCCCAAACACCTTCCGCCGCGCGCCGTTCGGGATCGCGTGGGCGGTGGCGTGTTCGACGGCGAGCAGTCGGGCGAACGGCTTGGCGCGCCACATCTCGAGGATCCGGTCGAGCACCTTCGATTCGTACGGCGGGTCGACGAAGGCCAGGTCGTAGCGATCGGCCTCAAGCATCGCGGTCCAGGGGACCGCGTCCTTCTTGAAGATCCGGGTGCGCTCGAGCAGGTGCAGCGCGGCAACGTTGGCCTTGAGGGCGTGGAGCGATGCCGGGCGGAATTCCACGAAGTCGCAGCTCTTGGCTCCGCGCGAGATCGCCTCGAGTCCGAGTGCCCCGGTGCCCGCAAAGAGGTCGAGGACCCGCATCCCCTTCAGCTCCGGTTCGAGCATCGTGAGCAACGCGTCGCGCACCGCCTCCTTGGTGGGGCGGACCCGCTGGTCGGCGGGTGAGGTCAGGTGGCGACCGGCAAATTTCCCCTTCACGATGCGCACAACAGACCTCGACTCCAATGGTGGTGCGGGCAACATAGCGACAGATTGGTCAAATTCCCGTGGCCGGGGTACAATCCAGCGATGACCGCCTCTCCCCTGCGCATTCTCGTCCTCACCGGCGGTTCCTCCGCCGAACGCGACGTCGCCATCGCCTCGGCAGCCCAGGTGGTGACGGCGCTGCGCTCGTTGGGGCACACCGTCCATGTCGCCGACACCGTCGAGGGGGTGCTCGACGCAACCGCCGAAGCGCGGATGCTCGGTGGGCGCGTCGGCACGGAGCCGCCTGACGTCCGCGCCCTCGAGGAACGGGAGCGCCGGGTGCTCTTCGCCGGGCTTCTCGATGAACCACTGGTCCGCGACGCCGACGTCGTCTTCCTGGCGCTCCATGGCGGGCGGGGCGAGGACGGCACCGTCCAGCACCTGCTCGACGTCGCCGGGATTCCCTACACCGGCTCCGGGCCGCTCGGGTCGGGAATGGCGATGGACAAGGACATCTCGAAGCGGCTCTTCGAGTATGCCGGGGTCCCGACCGCCGCCTGGCGGATGGTCCCCACCGATCTCGACGAGGCAGTCGCCTCCCTCGGCCTTCCGCTGGTGGTCAAGCCGAGCAAGCAGGGGTCGACGGTCGGGCTGACCGTGGTCCGCGAGGTGGCCGAACTCGTCCCCGCCATAGAAGAGGCGGCCCGCCACGACGACGAGGTCATGCTCGAGACCTTCGTCCCCGGCCGGGAGCTTACCGTGGGGATCCTGGGCAACCAGGCGCTGGCGGTCGGGGAGATCATCCCCCAGCACGAATTGTTCGACTATGAGTGCAAGTACACGCCAGGTATGTCGGAGGAGATCTTTCCGGCCGATATTCCGGAAGAGGTGACCCGCGAGGCGAAGCGGCTCGGCCTCCTGGCCCATCAGGCACTGAAACTGCGTGGCTATTCCCGGGTGGACTTCCGCCTGACCGAGGACGGTCGGCTCTTCTGCCTCGAGGCGAACACCCTGCCCGGGATGACGGCCACCTCGTTGTTGCCGCAGTCGGCCCGGGCCGCGGGCATCGGGTTTGCGGAACTGTGTGAGAGGATTTGTCGTAAGTCGTAAGTCGTAAGTCGTCAGTCGTCAGTCGTAGGTCGTAGGTCATGGGCTGCGGGTCGTAGGACTTACGACCTATGACTGACGACCTACGACCCCAAACACCGGAATCCACCGAATGAGCGGATCACTGCAAGACCGCGTCACCCCCTGGGTTGGTCGCCTCATCGCGATCAACGCGGTGGTGTTGCTGTTGCAGCAGACGCTGTTTCCGTCGGAGCGGTTGCTCGACCTGGTGACCTTCGATCCGGCGCGCGCGTTGTCGCGGCCGTGGACGTTCCTCAGTTACATGTTCGTGCACGGCGGGCTCTTTCACCTGGTTGGCAATTCGATCGCGCTGTTCGTCTTCGGTCCGCCGGTGGAACGTCGCCTCGGCAGCACCGCCTTCCTGCTCTACTATCTCTACTGCGGTCTCGGCGCGGCGATCACCTCGCTGCTGCTCTGGACCGTGGCGCCGTCGTTCATCTACCCCTTCATCGGCGCGTCCGGTGCGGTGCTCGGCGTCGCGTTCGCATTCGCCAAGTTCCATCCCGACGCCAAGCTCTACGTCTTTCCGCTGCCGATGCCGATCAAGGCACGAACCTTGGTGGCGATCATGGCGGGGCTCGACGTCTTCGGCGCGCTGATGGGAAGCGATGGCGTGGCTCACGTGGCCCACCTCGGCGGTGTGCTCTGCGGCTGGCTCTACTTCGTGGTCCAGAGCGGCGGGAAGTCGTTCGAGCCGCCGCATGTCGCACCGCCGCGCGCGCGCGTTCCCGTCGCCGCGTCGACCCCGGAGCTCGGCACCGGCGGGACCGCCCAGCGGCGCGAGCGACTCGCCGAGCGAGCGCCGGCCGCACCGATTGCGCCGGTGCCCGATCCGCTCGTGGCAGAGCGCGTGGAGACGGATCGCCTGCTCGACAAGATCAGCGCCGCGGGGATCGAGTCGCTGAGTGCGGCGGAACGTCGCTTCCTCGACGACGCTGCCAAGCGGCGCCGGGGCGAATTGTCCTGAGGTCTAACGCGCCGTGAGGATCGCGGTCACCCGGGCCAGCAGGTCCTGCCGGCTGAACGGCTTCTCCAGAAATTCGATCCCTTCGTCGAGGACGCCATGATGCACAATGGCGTCCTCGGTGTATCCGGACATGTAGAGCACCCGCACCGTCGGTCGGAGCGCCTTGACGCCGTCGGCCACCGCGCGGCCATTGATGCCGGGCAATACCATGTCCGTCAGCAGCAGATCGATCGGTCCGACATGGTCGGCCGTCAGGTGCAACGCGGTCTCGCCGTCGGGAGCGGCGAGCACAGTGAAGCCCGCCCGGGTGAAGATCCGCGTCACCAGCGACCGAAGCAGTTCCTCATCCTCCACCAGCAGGATCGTGCCGGACCCCGTCTCCGTGGCGAGGACCGCCCCTGGCTCGGACGGTGTCGGCGCCGTGGCGACCAACGGGAAGTAGACCGTCATCGTGGTCCCCGCCCCGGGTTCACTCTCCACGACGATGTGTCCACCACTCTGACTGACAATCCCGATCACCGTCGACAGCCCCAACCCTGTGCCGCCCTGCTCCGCCTTGGTGGTGAAGAATGGTTCGAAGATGCGCGCGCGCACCTCCGACGAAATTCCGACGCCGGTGTCCGTCACCGAGAGCATGCCGTACGTGCCAGCCTCGACCCCGACGTGCTGCGCGGCATATTCGGTCGAGAGCTGGACCGCGGCGGTCTCGATCTGCAGTGATCCGCCCTCCGGCATCGCCTCCTTGGCGTTGATCACCAGATTCAACAGCACCTGCTCCAACTGACCTGGGTCGACGGTCACGCAGACCTGTTCGTTGGCGAGGTGCAGGGTCTGGTGGATCGGCTCGCCCACGATCCGCGAGAGCAGGGTGCTGATTTCGCGGACGACGTCGGAGAGGTCGACCGTCCGCGGTTGCAGGAGTTGCTTCCGCGAGAACGCCAGTAGCTTGCGGGTCAGTTCGGCGGAACGCGCCGCCGCGCGCTGGATCTCCTGCAGGTGCGATTGCGCCGCCGGCGTCGCACTTGCCAGCTCGAGCGAGAGCAGTTCGGCGAAACCCAGGATGGCGGTGAGCATGTTGTTGAAGTCGTGGGCGATACCGCCGGCGAGCCGACCGACCGCCTCGAGTTTCTGCGATTCGCGCAACTGCTCCTCGAGCTGCCGCCGCTCGGTGATGTCGCGGTCGACCGCCACCCAGTGGGTGAACGCGCCGGTCTCATCCGCCACGGGCGAGATATCCATCTCGATCCACAACGGCGTGCCATCGCGACGAACGCACTCCAACTCCTCGCGAATCGGCTGCAAGTGCGCCATCGCCGCTTGCACCCGTTCCATCGTCGCGCGATCGGTCCTCGGCCCCTGCAGAAAACTTGGCGACCGGCCAATGACCTCGGCGCGCGACCATCCGGTGACCCGCTCGAAGGCCCGATTGACGAAGCGGATCCGCGGCCCAAGATCGTCGACCGGCTCGGCATCGGTGACCATCACGAGGTCGTGGAGGTTCTCGATGGCGGCCTGCAACAGGCGCAATTCGTCATCGACGTGACGATGCTCGACGGCGACCGACGCGAGGCGCGCAATCGTCTCCATCGTGGCGAGCTGGGCGGCGTTCGGTGCCCGGGCTGAATCGGGGTAGACCGCCACCGTCCCGGCCACCGCGCCGGCCGCGGTATGGAAGGGTATCGACCAGCAGGCGTGCAGGCCGTGCACCAGCGCGAGGTCGCGGTAGCCATCCCAGAGCGGGTCTTGCGCGATATCCGTGGTGATCACGACTGCATCACGCCATGCGGCGGTGCCGCACGAGCCCGCCGAGGGACCGATCGGTTCACCTTCGATGGCGGTGAGGTAGTCGGCCGGCAGGGCGCCCGCCGCGCCGAGGTGGAGGCAGCCGTCACGCAACAGCAGAATCGATCCGATGGCATCGGGGACGAGCACCTCGGAGGATCGCACCAGGTCGGCCAGGATCTCCGTCAGCGGCGCACGGCGGGCAAGATGCTCGAGCGCGTCGCGATGCAGCGCTTCGATCTCGGTGGTGCGACGCTCCTCGGTCACATCGCGGACGGTGCCGTACACGAGCTCCCGGGCCGCATCAGGATAGACGACCCACGCGAGCCGGCGCCAACTGCCATCGGCGTGCCGATAGCGATTCTCGAATGGTGCCGTGGTCCGCAGTCCGCGCACGAGGCGTTGATTCTCCCCTTCCGTGGCGACGAGATCGTCGGGATGGATCCAGTGCTCCCAGGGTTGCTCGAGCACCTCGACCTGAGTGCGGCCAATCATCTGGCAGAAGGCGGGATTCACCCGACGGAAGTACTTGTCGGTGCCGGCCACCACCATGCCGTCGAGCGAAAGCTGGAAGAGGTGGTCGGCCATTTCGAGCTCGCGGGCATGCGCGATCAACTCGCCCAGTCGAGGCAGGAAGGCCTCGATCATGGCCCGGGAAGGGTCGTCTCCGAACGGGGTGGCGTGGAGGAAACCAAGGACTGCGACGGGCGGCCCACTGGTCGGCACCGGCAGGACCAGTGCGGCCCGGAGTCCCGCCGCCGCCGAGATCTCGGCGCGTGCGAAGCCGTGATCGGCGGTCAGACCATCGATATAGATCGAGTGCCCCGCGTGGGCGGCGCGACCGGGCAACCCCTCATTCACGTCGAAGTGTTGGTTGTGCATCGCCGACTCGAACTCGGCCAATCCCGGGCGGCCGCTGGTCACCAGCGCGGTCAATCTCCACTGTCGATGCCCCAGCAGCAGCCACGCTTCGGCCACATCCCAACCCGCCATCAATCGAAATTCTGCCGCCGCACGGGCCAGGATCTCCTCTGCCGTGACACTCCGATCGTCGGGGCGTGCCAGGCGCAACTCGAATTCGGCGAGTTGTTCGCGGATCACCCGCGCGTTGGCCACCCGACCGATCATCACGACCCGCTCGCCGTGGCCGTGGAATCGGAAGTCGATCCAATCCGATCGCAGGCCGGCGCGTTCCGTGAATTCAATGATCGATTGTTCGGCGATCGCGCGCCCCACCACGTCGTGCATGCGCGCCGCCAGCGCCGGAGGGAGGGCGTCCCAGCACGCGGTGTCGCCGAGGACGATCTGCAGTTGGTCGAGCGCGCGTCGATTGGCGTATACCACGACGCCCGCCGCGTCCACGACGGCGACGATGTCGTCGAGGTCGTGGATCGCGTCGATGAGGGCGGCCTGCCCCTGCGAGGTCATGGCTCCACCGGGTGGTGAGAGAACGCCAGCCCCTGCAAGATACGGCCGCCCAGCGGTGGGGCCAATCCGGACCTGTCCGCCGACCATGTGCCGCGGTAGCTTGGACGATCCATGCCACTGCTCGACCTGGTCTCGCCGTGGGCCACGATCCGCGCGTCATCCGACGTCGTTGGCGCCTCGCGCCATTTTGCCGACCGCCACGCGGCGTTGCTCGAGCGCATCCGCCGCCAGCGCGCCCCGCACCTCGATGTGTTGCCGTTCGCGACCGATCCGAGTGTGCTCGCCGCCGCCACGACCCGCGCGACGGATGCCACGCTGCACCAGCAGCTGCGTGAGGCCACCCAGGCGGCCGCGGTCCACGGCGCCGATCTCCCCCACACCACCGTCCTGCTCGCCGGCTCGGACGAGGGTGATTCGGTGCTGCCGCTGCCGGGAGATCCGCCTGTCGTCGCGCTCTTCCTCGATCGCGAGCCCGCCAACAACGCACTGCTCCTCGCGAAGGTGCGCGGTCAGGCCGCCATCACCCGCTGGGGCGCGGCCGATTCCGCCGCGACCCTGCGCGACACCCCGCAGACCGTGTGGGACAGTTGGGAATTGACTCGCACGGTGCCACTGCGCGAGTGGATCTATACGGTCGGCGTGGCGATCCATCTGGCGCAGGCGGTCTTTCCCGGCACGCCCGCGCACCAGCTCCTCGGCGTGCGCCGCGGCGAACTCGGCCGACTCCGCGAGCGGGAGCGCGGGCTGAGCGCGCTGCTCGCTCCCGATCTCGACGACTCCGGACTTGGACTGGTGCTCCGATGGCTGGTGGCGGAAACACCGGCCGCCATGCGCACCCATCGCGGGACGGTGATTCCCCCCGGGGCCGGACGCTACCTGGCCTGGCGACTCACCGCAGACCGAGTGGCCCGGGTCGGCGTGCGCGAAGCACTCCGACTCCCGGCCTGAACCGACTCAGGGCGTCGGCGCGACCGGGACGAGCCCCTTGTGGGTGCCGTCACAGACCGGCCACTTGGCGCTTTGACCACAGGAGCAGAGCGAAAGCCGCTGCTGATTGACGCGGGGGGGCAGTTCGATCGGGTTGCCGTCGCCATCGACGACCTCGAAGTCGCCGTTGAGGACGTAGGGCGCGCAGGGCGTGGCGCTGCGGATCGTGACGCGAAGGGGCGTGGGGGTGTCTGACATGGGGGCAAGATAGGGGAGACGCCCCCCCGCGTGGCAGGATGGTGCACTGCGATCACGGTGCCCTCGGGGGGAGTGGGGTGGCGCTGCGCCGTTGGGCCATCGCGCCGAACAGCAGATACGCCACGAGGAAGAGCGCCGAACTCCCGCTCACCATCAGCCGCTGCGCGAGCGTGGCCGTGCTCGCCGAGATCAACCCCTCGATCAGTCCGGCGATCAACAACAACACCACCGCCGCGGCGACCATCGGCAACGCCCGGCGCGAGGCGATCACCAGGGCATCGCGGCGGCTGTAGTCACCGGGGACGATCAGCGCGCGCCCGAGGAGGAAGCCTGCTGCGCCCGACACCCAGATGGCAAACAACTCGAGCACGCCGTGGCCCATCACGAACGTCCACAGATAGCCGAGCACACCAAGATTGGCGAAGTGCCCGCTGACCGCGCCAAGCTGGAGGCCGTTCATCGCCAACACCACCAACGAGCCGATGCCGACGGCGATGCCGGAGGCGAAGCACATGATGGCCACGCGGACATTGTTCGCGATGATCGAGGTGGCCATCACCGGGCGCCGCTCACGCGACACCTCGACGTAGCCGCTGCCCGCAGGGCCGCGTGTCCGGCCGGCTTCCGCGCGCTCGAGCATGACGTCGGGGATCAGGGAGGGCGCCAGACTGGGTTGTTCGCGCAGCAGCGCATAGCCGGCGACTGCCGGCACGATGAACAGCGTCGCCGCGAGCAACACGGTGCGCCACGATGCCACCACCGCCCCGGGCGCATCGACCGCCAGGAAGCGGATGAACTGTCGCCAGTTGCGACGCTCGGCCCGATAGAGCGCGTTGTGACCCGCCGCCACCAGCCGTTCCAGGCGAGCCGCCACCACGGCGTCGGCCCCATAGGTGCGAACCCGCGCCAGATCCGACGCCACCTCGCGGTACCGCGCCGCGAAGTCCGGCAACTCCTCGGCACTCAGCACATCGAGCCCGCCCCGGGCGACCCGGGCGGCGAGCACATCGAAGGCGTCCCAGCGCGTTCCCTTTCGGGCGAGCAGTCGCTCGGCGACCGCGCGGCGACTGCCTCCGGTGCGCGACCCGAATCGCCCGCGCCGACGGCCGCGCTCCCGCACGAAGAGTTCCTGCAGGAACTGAAAATCGTCGGATGGACGGCGGGGGAATCTCCCCGCGAAGCGACTGGCGAACTGCGTGGCGAGCCGGTTGCGCACCGGGCGCGGCAACGCCGGCGCGCGGCCGATGAATTCCCGCACCAGGGTGAACTCGTCGTCGGCCAGTTCGGGCGGACCATCCTCGGCACCGTCGTCGCCGTCCTCCGTCGACAGCAGTGGCGTGGCAACCTCGATCGGCTGATCGCGGACGACCACCGTCCCCGCCACCAGATCGCCCAGCCGCTTGGCGCGGGGATGCACCGCAATCAGGATCACCCCGATCATGCCGACGAGATCGATCGGCGTGAGCAGGTGACGAGTCGCGGCATCGGCGAACGTCAGGCCGTGGCCACTTTCGCGGATGGTTCGAATCCCGGCGAGTCGCTTCCCCGGCGTCTGTCCCCGGCGCAACCCTTCGAACAGGGCGAAGTACAGCCAGACGACGAAATACAGCAACAGGACCTGCACCGCACTGATCCAGGCCGAGAAGTGGGCCCAGAAGATCAGCGACAGCGTCACGGCAACCGAGAGCAGGCCAACCAGGAGCAGATCGACCACGCCCGCGAGGGCACGACTGCCGACTCCAGCGAGCTCGTAGTCGAGGACCACGTGCTCGGGTGTCTCCAGCCGCAGATGTTGTCGGTAACGTGGTGCTGGCGTATCGGCCATTGATCGAAGTTGTCGTGGGGGGGTGCAGGAACGGCGAATATCCGGTAATGTACGGCGTCCTCTCACCTTCCGCCCACCTCCCAGTCGCCAGGAGTCTCCTCGATGAGCGCACCGATCCTGCGCCCGCTCTCCGCCGGTGAAGTGCTCGACGTCTCCTTCGGCATGTACCGCTCGCACTTCGTGCCACTGGTCACCATCGCGGCCGTGACGCGCGTGGTCCCCGATTCGCTGGGGATTTACGTGGAGATGTCCGGAGGGATCCTGGCGAACTTCGGCCTCGGGATCGGCCACATGCTGCTCTCGATCGTCCTGTCGATCATCGGTGTCGCCGCGGCCACGACCGTGGTGTCGGAAGCGTACCTCGGACGATCGGTGCAGGCGATGGATGCGCTTCGCCACGCCATGGGGTTCATCGGTCGCCTGCTGGTCGTGGCGGTGGGGAGCGCGATGTTGATCGTCACCGGGTTGATTCTCCTGATCATCCCGGGGATCATCGCCATTTCCGGTCTTTCGCTCTCCTCGGTCGTCGCTGTCCTCGAGGACAAGCCCGGTGTCGCCGCGATGCAGCGGTCGTGGGACTTGAGCAAGGGATACCGCCGCAAGGTGCTCTCGGTCATCGGGATCGCGATGCTCCTGTTGATCGTCCCCGCCGTGGCCGTGGGCGCCATTGCGGCGATCGCCACCCTGAACGACCCGTCAGGTCTGCCGGTGCTCGTTGCCACCTCGGTGCTCGGCATCTTCATCTACCCGTTCCTCTACGTGGCCACGACCGTGCTCTACTACGACATCCGCGTGCGGAAAGAGGGCTTTGACCTGGAGCTGCTGGCCGGAGACGTCCAGGAGGCGTGACCAGCATGCAAGGGGATTCGCTTCGCCACGTGATCGATTCGGTCTTTACCGCCCCAGCGTACCGGTGGACCGAAGCTGTGGATCCCCTGGCTGGTGCCAAGCTCCGGTTTGCGGAACTCATCAATTGGATCAAGCACCTCGAATCCAACAGCCCCACCCTCTACCTGTTGGTGATTGGTGCGCTGGTCGCCGTGCTGGTGGCGGTGCTGGTGCATATCACCTGGCTGGTCTGGCGGACACTGCGCGCTCCGCCAGCTGTCGCCTCGGTACTGCCGAGTGACGCGCTGCGGCGCGATGCCCAGTGGTTCCGCGGAGAAGCCGATCGCCTCGCCGACGCAGGCCGATTCCGCGAGGCGGTGCAGGCCGATTTTCTCGCGCTGGTCCTGACCCTCGACGGCTGGGGCACGGTCCGCTTCCATCCCAGCAAGACGCCCGCGGAATACCTCGGCGAGCCCGCGCTGCGTGGCGCGGCGCAGGCAGAGTTCGGCGAGTTGGTGCGTCAGCTCTATCGGATCGGCTTCGGTGGCGCCAGTTGTGATGCGGCGGGCTATGCCGAGTGGCGTCGTCGCGCCGCCCCGGAACGTTATGCGCCCGCGCACTGAACTCCTGCTGGTACTCGCGACCGTCACGGTGTTCGGCGTCGCCGCCGGGCTGCTCGCCGGCCCGGACCGCCGCCTCTCGACCGACGACAGGGCCTCGACGCTGCTCACCGGCCCCGGTGGCACCTCCGGCTTCTTCGAGGCCACGCGCGCGCTGGGGATCACGGTGCGTCGCGTCCGGCAGCCAACGTCCCGCCTCGCCGCGCCCGACAGCGGACGCCGCACGCTGCTCGCCATCCTCAACCCCACCGCCCCGCTGAGTGGTCCGGAGCGGACGAGTATCGAGCGCTTCCGTCGTCGCGGCGACCTGTTGCTCGCGGGGGCGGCGGCCAACACCCTGATGCGCTGCTACGGCTACCGCGTCGACTTGCAGCTCTTCGATTCACTGGCGGTGCGCGAAGCTCCGATGCACACGCACGCCGTGCTGCAGCCGACGGGTGAGCAGACCGCCACCGATTCGAGTCGAGCCTTCGATACCGGCATCACGCGCTGCAAGGCGCCGACGTATGCCAGGGTGACGCCGCTCCTCACCGCTGAAAAAGGGTTGGTCGCAGTCCACCTCGAGCCGGCCGACTCGTCGGGCGACATTTTGCTGGTCGCCGACGTGGATCTGTTCCGCAACCGCACCGTGCGCCGCCATGACAACGGGGCTGGCCCGTTCGTCCTCGGACTCGTGGCCACGGCGTACGACGAGGTGCGCTTCGAGGAGTACCATCACGGCTTCGGGGCCAGTGGCTCGTTGACCGAGGCCGTGGTCGAGTGGAGCTGGCGCTCGCCCTGGGGTTGGAGCGCGTGGCAGCTCGCCATCGTCGGCGTGCTGGTGCTGCTCGCGGGAGCGTTCCGTTTCGGACCGATCCGCGAGCGGCTCGACCATCGCCGTCGCAATCCGCTCGAACATCTGCGGGCCCTCGCCACTGCCCTCTCCGCCGCGCGCGGCCACGACGAGGCGATCGCGGCCATTGTCCGCGGGCTGCGGCGGCGCCTCACGCCAACGTCGTTGCGCGCACGAGGCGATTGGCGACGCTGGTTGCTCGAGCAGGACGGCACCACCACCTCGGCCGAGGGGCGACGCGCCCTGGCCACCCTGATTCACCTCACGACGCCCGGGCAACCGGCGTCCAGCGTTTTGCAGGCGGCCAACGCCGCGGAGGAGCTGTGGCAGAGCATTCGCACCTGACGGCCGAGGAGGCCGTAGCGCACGCCGAGCAGGCCGGTCGCATCCTGGCGGAGATCCAGCGCGTCGTCCTCGGGCAGGACGCGGTGATCCGCGAGTCGTTGCACGCGTTGCTGGCTCGCGGCCACGTACTCCTCGAGGGGCCGCCGGGCACCGCCAAGACGCTGCTGGTCCGCGCGTTCAACGAGGCGCTCGGCCTCGCCTTCCGGCGTATCCAGTTCACCGCCGACCTGATGCCGTCCGACATCACCGGTGTGAGCATCCTCGGCGCCGGCGGTGAATTCACCTTCCGGGTCGGGCCGTTGTTTGCCGACCTGATCCTCGCCGACGAAATCAACCGCGCCCCGGCCAAGACCCAGGCCGCGCTGCTCGAAGCGATGGAAGAGCGCACGGCAACCGTCGATGGCACGAGTCATCCGATGAGTGCGTCCTTCACCGTCTTCGCGACGCAGAACCCGATCGAGTTCGAGGGGACCTACCCCCTCCCGGAGGCGGAACTCGATCGCTTCCTGATCAAGAGCACCCTCGGCTACCCCGAGGCCGCTGTCGAGCGGGGTGTGCTCCAGGCGGTGCTCGGCGGCTTCGAATCGTCATCGGTGGCCACTTTCGGGATCCGCCCGGTCGTCGATGCGGCGGGGCTCGCGGCGTTGCGTACGGCTGTCCGCCGCGTGCGAGTCGAGCCCGCACTGGTCGAGTACATCACCGAGCTGGTGCGTGCCACGCGGAATGCCCCGGCCCTCACCCTGGGCGCGTCGCCGCGCGCCAGTGTGGCGTTGCTCAAGGTGTCGCAGGCCGCTGCGCTCGTCGAAGGGCGCGAATACGTGACACCCGACGACGTGAAGCGTCTCGCGCATGCTGTGCTGCGGCATCGCGTGGTCCTGGCACCCGAGTTGGAACTCGAAGGGGTGTCCGCGGACGATGCGCTCGCCAACCTCATTCAGCGCGTCGAGGCGCCGCGCGGGTGATTCTCCCTTCGCGCCGCTGGTTTCTCGGGGCCGCGGCATTGGCCGCGCTCGCGCCGCTCACGATCTGGTGGCCTTCGGTGGGTGGCGCGTGGTTGGCGCTCGACCTGCTCTGGGTGCTGGCCTTCCTGCTCGATGCGCGTGAGGCGGCGGCGCTCCCGCTCGAGGAGTGGCCTGTCAGCCGCGAAGCGCCACCTGCGTTCTCGGTCGGTCGACCGCTCCCGGTCAGTTATCTCTGGGCCAACGAGCTTGCCCGACCGGTGCACCTGCTGGTGCGAGAGGAGCTCCCTGCCCCGCTCGATTGGCCCGGCCGCGAACCTCGCGCCCTCCTGCTCCCTGCCAGCGGCAGCACAACCGAGCCGCTGATCTTCACGCCGGCGCGGCGCGGCAAGGCGACCGCGGGACTGCTGCACATTCGTGCCCTGGGCCGATGGGGTCTGGCATGGCGCCAAGCCGAGCGACTGCTTCCCTGGTCGGTGATCGTCTACCCGAACCTGCGTCACGCTGCGTTGCGCGCACTGCCCACGCAGGCCCAGCGCCGCCGCGATGCCGGGCAGCGCAACATCCGTCGCCTCGGCGAGGGTCGCGTCTTCGAGAGCCTGCACGAATGGGGGCCTGGCGAGGAGACGCGCACGATCGACTGGAAGGCCACCGCGCGTCGTGGCAAGCTGATGGCGCGTCGCTATGAGGACGAGCGCCGCCAGCAAGTCATGATGATGATCGACGCCGGACGGATGCTGACCGCCGAGAGCGAGGGGCGGCCGCGACTGGAGGCCGCGATCGACGCCGCGCTGGAGCTCGCGCACAGTGCCGTGCTGCACGATGACAACGTCGGACTCTTCGTCTTCGCCGATCAGGTGATGCGCTTCGTTCCTCCGGCCCGTGGCCGGCGCGCGCTGCGGCAAGTGCTCGATGCGCTCGCCTCCATCGAGGGGCGCATGGTCGAGCCCGACTATCCTGCCGCATTCGCCTATCTCGCCGCGCGGCATCGCAAGCGCGGGCTCACGGTGCTGTTCACTGATGTCATCGACCGGACCGCGAGCGACGCACTGGTGGCCCAGGCCGGATCACTGCGCCCGCGCCACCTTCCGCTGGCCGTCACCTTGCGCGACACGGCGTTGGAGCGGACCGCCACGCGACGTGCTGTCCATGTGGAAGAGGCGTACCAGCGCGCCGCTGCCGAGGAGTTGCTCGAGGCGCGCGAAGGGGCGCTGGCCGAGCTGCGCAGCCACGGCGTGCTGGTGCTCGACGTGCTTCCCGACAATGCCGCCCGGATGGTGGTGGAGCAGTACGAGCTGCTGAAGCGGCGGGCGTTGGTGTAGGGCGAGGCCTGCACCGATCGCGACGCGGCGATGGTCGCTCGGCGGAGAGGGGCGACGCATGCGTCGCCCCGACGAAAATCGACATCAGCCCACTCGGGCTGGTATCACATTTGGTAAGGGCGACGCATGCGTCGCCCTACTTCCCGACGCAGAAGCCCGCGAAGACCCGATCGAAGACCTCCTCCCGATCGACCACCCCGATCAGCGCGTCCAGCGCCGCGACGGCTTCTTGGAGCCGGTGCGCCGCCAGGACCACCTCCCCTGCCCCGAGCTCCGAGTCGGCGAAGCCGAGCGCCTGGAGCGCGGCCTCGATTGCCGCACGGTGCCTCGCGCGGGTCAACAGCGAGCCATCACCCGCCGCGCGAGCCGCGCCCCCGAAGAGCCGCTCCGCGAGCAGGCGACGAAGTTTGACCATACCGGCACCAGTGAAGGCAGATACGTCGAGGTAGTCCGGACTACCACCAAGCCAGCCGTCTCGTGCGTCGGCCTTGGTTGCTACGCGGACCATTCGTTGAGATTGTGGAAATGAATATTCATTTATTTCGGTGTCCTGCGCCAACTCATTGCAGTACAAAAGGATATCCGCTGCCTCCATGTACCGCCGCGACACTTCGACACCCATCGCTTCCAGGCGGTCGGCCGTATTGCGGAGTCCCGCGGTATCGACCAGCCGCACAGGCCATCCCTCCACCGTCGTGTCTGCCTCGATCGCGTCGCGGGTCGTGCCGGGGATCTCGGTCACCAGGGCACGCTCGCTTCCCAGCAGGGCGTTGAACAGGGTCGACTTGCCGGCGTTGGGTGGGCCGGCCAGCACGACCAGGGCGCCCTGGCGCACGCGCTCCCCGTCGGCCGCCGTCGCCAGCAAGGTCTCCAGTTGCCCCACCAGCCCCCGCACCGCGGCGACCGGCCGCTCCGGAGCGATCGGTCCGTCGTCCTCTTCGGGGAAGTCGATCGCGTAGGCCAGCAGCGCGGACGCCTCGAGGATCGCCTCCCGCAGCGCGGCGATCCGCCGCGAGAGGCCACCATCCAGTTGCCGCAGCGCCACCCTCGCCTGCCCCGGCGCCGTCGCCGCGATCAGGTCGCCCACGGCCTCCGCCTGCAGCAAATCCAGTTTCCCATTGAGCACCGCGCGTCGGGTGAACTCCCCCGCCTCCGCCATCCGCGCCCCGGCCGCGATCGCCGCCGCCACCACCGCGCCTGGCACCAGCGCCCCGCCATGCACCGACAACTCCACCGTGTCCTCGCCGGTGAACGAATGCGGAGCGGGGAAGCAGGTCACCAGCGCCTGGTCGATCGGCTCGCCATCGGGACCCACCAGCGCCAACAACTGCGCCTCGCGGGCGCGCTCGACGTCGAGCCACAGCGCGATGCGGGAGGCCACCCCAAATGCCTGCGGCCCCGCCAGGCGGATGACGGCGATCGCGCCGAGGCCGGGGGCGGTGGCGACTGCAACGATCGTCGTTAGTCGTTGGTCGTTAGTCGTTAGGGGCATGGGGTGAAAGGTAAGAGGTGAGACGCCAGCCCACGCGGGCCACGTCTCACCTCTCACCTCTCACCTCTAACGACTAACGACTAACGACTAACGACTAACAACCAACGACTAATGACTAACGACTTCCTTTGGTCTTCACCTCAACCGCCGGCGCCGCCTTCGGCACCAACTTCCGCCGCTCCTTCATGATCATCCACTGCTGGGGCAGCGAGACGATGTTCTGGATCGTGTAGTACAGGTTCAACCCGGCCGCGAAGCGCGAGAAGAGCACCAGCATCATCACCGGCATCATGTACATCATCATCTTCGCCTGCGGATTCGGCGGCATCCCCATCTGGCCGATCTTCGAGACGGCGAACATCGACACGGCCATGATCACCGGGATGATGTAGAGCGGATCGAAGCGCGAGAGGTCCGTCATCCAGAGGAAGGGGACGCCGCGCAATTCGATCGTGTTGGCGAGCACGAAGAAGACGGCCAGCAGCAGCGGGTACGGCAGCAACATCGGCCAGCAGCCGCCGAACGGATTGACCTTGTTCTCCTTGTAGAGCTTGAACATCTCCGCCTGCTGGCGCTGCGGATCTTCCTTGTAGCGCGTCTGCAGCGCGGTGAGTTGCGGCTGGATCGCCTGCATCGCCACCATCGAGCGCATCGCCTTCTGGTTGAGCGGCCACAACAGCAGTCGCACCAGGATGCCGAAGAGCACGATCACCCAGCCGTAGCTCAGGCCGGTGGAGGAGTGCAGCCAGACGAAGAAGGTCCGGATGCCGACGGCGAACGGCCGGATGACCGTGCGGAAACCCGGCCAGCCGTAGGGATTGACGTCGTCGAAGTCGTGGCCGACGCGCGTCAGGTGGTCGTATTCCATCGGGCCGAGGAAGAGCGACCAGCCGAATTGTCCGCTCGGCGGCACGACGACCGATGCGACCACCTCGGCGCGGGTCGGTGCCTTGACGTTCGTCTGGCGGGCATGCGCCCGCACCGCGCCGATCAGGCCGCGCGCGCCGCCGACCGCAGTGCTGTCGTACGCGAAGAGGCCCGCCACGAAGTACTTCGACTTCACGGCCACCCACTCGAACGGCCCCGGCAGCACGCGCGACTCGCCCACACCCAGTGACGAAAAGCGGGTGAGCGTGGTTTTGTCGAGCTTGGTGACCACCCCGCTTTCCCGATGGTTCGCGACCGTGTCGTCTTCGGTTTCGCGGAATCCATCGGCCAAGCCGAGGAGCAGCGTGCCCCCAGTGCCGGTGAGGCCGCTGACGCTACCGGTCACTCGGACGCGATAGTCATCGGGCGCGAACTCGTACTGCAACGTGACGGTATGCACACCGGATTGCCCGGTGAGCGTCAACCGCGCCGGACCATCGATGGCGAGCACCGAATCGCTGCTCGCGACGAAGTTCATCTGCGCGAGGTGCAGCGTGTCGCCGGAGAGGACCAGCTTGCCGGTGAGCAACGGGGCATCGGGGCGCAGCAACTCGAGCGTGTCGCGCTTGCCGCTGGCGAGCGTGTCGCCCGGGTACATCGTGGTGTACGACTGGAAACGCGACGAGACGATCTGACCGCCCCGGGTCGAGATGCCGTAGCGGTAGAGCGGCGATCGCACCGAGACGACCCGCTCCGGGACCGCCGGCGGCGCCAGCGAGTCGACCACCGGCGCGGCCTGCATCGTGGTGGTCGCCGGCGGCGCGTCGGCGAGCGGGGCGGGCCCATTCGCCGGGGCCACGACCGACGTATCGGCGGCACCCGGCAGCGGGGCAGGGCGCTTCCAGAACATCGGAGCGACGGAGATCACCAGAATCAACGCGATCGCGATCAACGGCTTACGATCGTTCACGAGCAACTCACAGGTCAGGGAACCGGGTCATAACCACCCGGATGCCAGGGATGGCAGCGGGCGACCCGTTTGATGGCCAGCCACCCCCCAGCGAGCGCCCCGTGGCGGCGGACCGCCTCCAGGGCGTACTGGGAACAGCTCGGCGAAAATCGACACGCCGGGGGAAGAGCCGGAGAAATGAAGCGCTGGTAGCCGCGAATAAGGAGGGCGAGGGCACGGGCAGGACCTGACGGGGCCGGCGCCTCGGGCGTTTCAGGGGCCAACGGGGGGGTGGTCACGGGCTCCGCTCGGCGCACCAGGCCAGCAACTCCAGCCGGAGTGCGGCATAACTGATGGCATACGCCTCCGGACGCGCCCGGATCACGACGTCCAGGGCGGGGAGGGAGGACTGAAGCTCACGTCGCCACAGCTCCTTGAGCCACCGCCGGATGCGATTGCGGGCCACCGCGGTCTGTCGGAACTTCGGGGTAACGAGTCCGAGACGCGGATGGCCCGATTCGCCGGCCTTCCAATGAATGTCCACCGAGGGGTGGCGGCTCCGCTGTCCACTCCGGAAGACCCGGCGGACCTCGTCACTGCGGACCAGCCGACGCGAGCGCGGAAAGCGCTCGTCGTCGGTCAGACGCGGGCGTGCTTCGAGCCGATGGAAACCGTCAAGGCCTTCCGACCCTTCTTGCGGCGGCGGGACAGGACGGCACGACCCCAACGGTCTTCCATCCGGTTCCGGAACCCGTGCTTCGCCACGCGACGCTTGTTGCGGGGCTTGTACGTTGGCATCATGGCAGAACTCTCCTTCCAAAGTAGCCGAGCAACCTAGCCCCCAGACCACAGGAATTCAAGGGGTTTGACTTTTCCACATTCGGGACCTAGAATCGGCCTCCCTAGTAACGCCGCCTGACCCTGTTTCCCGTCATAAGAGCCTGATGCCGCTGTCCGCCAAAGATCTCTGGAAGCGAGTCCTCGACGGAGCCAAGCCCGTCATCCCTGAGGGCATGATCCAGACCTGGTTGGCCTCGAACGAAGCGATTTCGTTCGAAGGCGGCACGCTGCTGGTCAGCACCCCGGACGATCTCGCGAAGCGCTGGAACGAAGAGAAGTACGCCCCCACCCTCGTGCAGGTGGCGAGTGCCGCCGCCGGGGAGCCGGTCGCCGTGGTCTTTCAGGTCGCCGCCGAGCGCCAGAAGCGGCCGCAGATGGACCTCTTCGTGCCGACGGCCGCCCCGGAGGCGCCCGCGACCCCGGTCGCCCCGGTGAACCCCAGCGCCCAGCCGCTCAACGACCGCTACACCTTCGGCCACTTCGTCATCGGCAAGTCGAACGAGCTGGCCGCGGCCGCCGCGCACGCCGTCGCCGAGGCGCCGGGGAAGCAGTACAACCCCTTCTTCATCTACGGCTCGACCGGCCTCGGCAAGACCCACCTCATGCAGGCGATCGCCCATGAAGTGTTGTCGCGCGCGCCGGCGACGCGGGTGTTGTACATCAGCGCCGAGCAGTTCATCAACGAAGTGATCGAGGGGATCCACGGCCGGTCGATGGCCGACCTCCGCCGCCGCTATCGCAGCGACGTCGATCTCTTCATCGTCGACGATGTGCATTTCCTCGAGGGGAAGGAAGCGACCCAGGAAGAGTTCTTCCACACCTTCAATGCGCTCTACGAGGCCGGCAAGCAGATCGTGCTGACCTCGGACCGGTTGCCGAAGGAGATCCCCGGCCTCGAGGCGCGGCTGGTGTCGCGCTTCGAGTGGGGCATGGTCGCCGACGTCAAGCAGCCCGACCTCGAGCACCGGATCGCCATCCTGCGCAAGAAGCAGGAGCAGGACCATCTCGAGACGACGATCCCCGACGACGTCCTCCGCTTCATCGCCGAGAACGTCCGGTCGAACGTCCGCGAGCTGGAGGGGTGCATCATCAAGCTGCTCCTCTACGCCTCGTTGCGGCACAAGGAGATCTCGATCGAGCTGGCCCGCGAGGCGCTCTCCGACAAGATGCGGCCGGGCGACGACGCCGAAGCGCGCCAGAAGACGCTGCCGACGATCGAGAAGGTCCAGGAGGTCGTGGCACGCCGCTGGGGGGTCACGCCCGAAGGGCTGCGCTCCAAGGCGCGGATCAAGACGCTGACGGTGCCGCGCCAGATCGCGATGTTCCTCGCGCGCGAACTGTTGCAGATGCAATTGGTGGAGATCGGCCAGGCATTCGGCGGCCGCGACCACTCGACGGTGATCCATTCCGTGGACAAGGTGCAGACGCAACTCGGCCGCGATCGCGACTTCCGCGCGCGTGTCGACTCCGCACGGCAGGAGTTGTTGACAGTCTGACCACAATGTTTGCGGCTTCCCCGACAGAACGTGGGGAAGTGTGGGGTAGCGTGGGGAACTGGTTCGACTTTCCCCGCTCGTCCACGCGGCGTAAACAGGGACAAACCGTGCAGTGCCGTGTACCGGAAGCAGTTAGGGGTTTGATGCACATTTCAGCCCCCTCTACTACTACTACTATCATATATATCTTGAAAACAGCAGTAGTTCTTGGCAACCCTGGGGATCGCCGATGAAGTTCACCATCACGCGGGAACAGCTCTCCGAAGGCGTCAGCGCCGTCAGCGCTGCCGTGCCGTCCAAGACGACGCTCCCCGTGCTCGCCAACATCCTGCTCGAGGCCACGAAAGACGGGCTTCGACTCTCCGGCACCGACCTCGACATCGCGGTGAGCACCACGGTGCCCGCGTCGGTCGACCAGGAAGGGGCCATCACCCTTCCAGCCCGGAAGCTTCAGGAGCTGGTGCGTGAGTTGCCGAGTGCGGGGATCCGCTTCACGACCCAGGGCGAACAGCGCGTCACGATCGAGTGTGGTCGCTCGAAGTTCAAGCTGCTCGGATTGCCGCGCGAGGAATTCCCGGCCTTCCCGCAGGTGACCTTCGACGGTGCCTCACGCACCACCGCCCGCGACCTCCAGAAGCTCGTAGCCCACGTGGCGTTCGCTGCCTCAACCGAAGAGAGCCGCCCGATCCTCAACGGCGTCCTGTGGCAACTGACGGCCGACCGGATGCGCATGGTCGCCACCAACGGACACCGCCTCGCGAAGATGGAAGTGCCGCTGCAGGGTGGCACCGCGCAGCCGGCGGAGTTGATCGTGCCGCCGAAGGCACTCGAACAGTTCCGGAAGCTCTTCGGGGCCGACGACGAGATCGAGATCGGCCGCTCCGACAACCACCTCGGCTTCAAGTCGGCGACGACCCAGGTCTTCACCCGGCTGATCGAAGGGCCGTATCCGAACTACGAGCAGGTGATCCCCCGCGAGAACGACAAGTTCGCCACCGTGGAGAAGGCCACCCTGATTTCGGCGCTGCGTCGGATGAGCATCGTCGCGTCCGACCAGACCCACCGGATCCGGATGTCCTTCGGCGACGGCTCCTGCCGCCTCTCGGTGACCACGCCGGACCTCGGCGAAGCCCAGGAAGAGATCACCGTCTCGTACGAGGGTGAGCCGCTCGATATCGGCTTCAACGCCAACTACCTCCTCGAAGTGCTGAAGTACATGCCCACCGAGGAAGTCCGCCTCACCTTCAAGGCGCCGGAACGCGCCGCGACGGTGGAGCCGGTGGGCTGGGACGACCCGGCCGCCTACCTGACGCTGGTGATGCCGCTGCGCCTGATCGACTGATCGGCCCTGTTTGCCCTAAACGAGAAACGGGAATCGAGAACTCCGGGAAGGCATCGCTCGTAGGGAAGAGCGAACCACCCTCGAGACCTCGGTTCCCGTTTGTCCTTGCCGCCACCGCATTGGAGTCCCGCATGAAGCGAATCCTCCCTGTTGCCCTGCTGGCCGTCCTGGTTCTGCCGCTGACTGCCCAGGTCAAGAGTCCGGGCGCCGTTGCCCCCAGGCCCAAGGCCGGCGCCGCCAAGACCGTCTGGCCGGATGAGGGGCCGCGCACCTGGGCGCCGCGTCCGACCAAGCCGGCCATCGACGCCAACGACCTCCGCACCCGCCTGTACCAGATCGCCGATGACTCGATGATGGGGCGCGAGGCCGGGACGCTCGGGAGCTACAAGACCACCGAGTACATCGCCAAGGAATTGACCCGCCTCGGGCTCAAGCCGGCCGGCGAGAACGGGAGCTTCTTCCAGGATGTGCCGTTCGGGCCGACCGGCTACAACGTCAAGATCAGCGAGCTGATCGCCGACGGCCGCAAGCTGACGCCGATCATCGAGTGGGTGCCGATGGCGCCATCGGCGGTGAACGGCATCAGCAACCGGATGAATGCTGGCGCGACCACCACCGTCTTCGGCGGCCGCTGGGGCGACACCACGGCACTCGATGCCGCAGCGGTCGCGGGCAAGATCGTCGTCTTCCTGCCGGCAGCTCCCGTTGCGCCGGCCGCGGCGCCTGCAGCAGGTGGCGGGCGTGGTGGCGTGGCGACGGTGCGCGATCAGCGCGCCCAGAAGGCCGGGGCGGTTGGCGTCCTGGTGGCCGGACTCGATGCGATGAGCGAGACGCAGCGAATCAACGTCTTCACGCTGCGGATCGCGCTCAAGCCCGCCAACCCCGGCGACATCGCCGGTGTCCCGGCGGCCAACATCTCGATGGCGGCCGCCGAGGGGCTCCTTGGTGGGCCGCTCGCGCAGCTGAAGGTCGGCGCGGCCGGGAAGAGTGTCAGCGGGAAGTGGCTCAACGAGTGGACGATGTCGAAGACGCCGGGCCGCAACGTGATCGCGATGTTGCCGGGTTCCGACCCGAAGTTGAAGGAGGAGTACGTCCTGATCGGCGCGCACACCGACCACATCGGCATGGTGAACGGAGCCGCGCCGGAGCACGATTCACTCCGCGCCTACAATCGGATCATGCGCCCGCAGGGCGCCAATGATCGTGTCGCGACGGTGACCCCCGAACAGTGGGCACAGATCAACGCGCTGATCGCCAAGGCGCGCGCGGTGCGCCCCGCTCGTCCCGACACCGTGAACAACGGCGCCGACGACGACGGCTCGGGCACCGTGGTGTTGCTGGAGATCGCCGAGCGCTTCGCCACCGAACCGGCGCCGGCCCGCTCGATGATCTTCAATTTCCATATCGGCGAGGAGAAGGGGCTGGTCGGCTCGAAGTGGTTCGTCGATCATCCGACGATCCCGCTCGACAAGATCGTCGCCGCCCACAACATGGACATGCTTGGCAAGGGTCGCGTCACCGACGTCCGCTACGGCGGCCCCGCCTCGGTGCAGATGCTCGGCTCGCGCCGCCTCTCCGATAACTTCGGCGACGTGATCGACTCGCTCAACGCGGTGCGCAGCGAGCCGATGGTGATCGACTACTCGTGGGATCGCACCAACGCGCTGAACCGCTTCTGCCGCTCCGACCAGGTGAGCTACTTCAACAAGCAGATCCCGGTCACCTACTTCTCGCTCGGCTATGCGGTGGATTACCACATGCCGACCGACGAGCCGCAGTACATCGACTACGAGCACGGCGCCCGCGTCGGCCGCTTCGTCGCCGAGATCGCCCGCACCGTGGCGAACCGCCCGGAACGGCTGCAGTTGCTGCCGGCGGACAAGCAGGACAAGAGCGCGAGCTGCACGAGGTAGGTTCGAGAAGCGAGAAGGGAGAAGCGAGAAGCGGGGCTCGGCGGGAAGATCTCTCCGCTGGGCCCCGCTTCTCGCTTCTCGCTTCTCCCTTCTCGCTTCTCGTCGCTTACATCCTTCCCAAAATCCAATCCCGCTTCCACAACATCCGTCCCGGCCGTTCCCTTGGATTCGACGACGTCGGGGCGGGGAGCGTGGCGGCGAGTGTGGCGGCTTCGACTCGGCTCAGGCGTGACGCCGACTTGCCGAAGTAGGCGCGGCTCGCGGCCTCGACGCCCCAGATCTCGTCGCCCAGTTCGGCGGTGTTCAGGTAGAGCTCGAGGATCCGATCCTTGCCGAGCCACAATTCCAGACGCCAGGCAGTGATCACTTCCTTCACCTTGCGCAGCGGGTTGCGTGACGGGGAGAGGTAGAGATTCTTGGCGAGCTGCTGCGTGAGCGTGCTCGCGCCGCGGACGTCGCCGAGGTCGCTGCGCCCAATCGCGCGGGCGAGGTCGCTACGGTCCTTGGCGTTGGTGATGTCGAACGAGTCGCGGCGATAGCCGAGCGCCTTGCGAAGCTCGATGTAGTCGACGCCGGAGTGTTCGTAAAAGCGATGGTCTTCGGCCACGAGCACGGCGCGCGCCATCACCGGCGCGATGGCCGTGCTCCGCACCGGGGTGTATCGCCGTCGTTCGGCCGCGGCCGGATTCTCGTGCCGACGCATCGCCTGGAAGGCGGTTTCCCTCGGGAAGGTGACCCGGTACCAGAGCGGTGGGGGCCAGACCGCGAACAGCCAGAAGATGAAGAGACCGATCGCGACCAGGATCCCGCGTCCGATCCGGCGCCAGATTGATCGCTTCCCCTCAGTCATTCGGCGACTTGGCGGCGAGCGGGCGGTAGCGAATCAGGGTGCGGCTGTATTGCATGGTCGGGATCGACTGCTGACTGCCGGGGATGGTGATCAGTTTGGCGGCCGAATCGATGACCGTGGCGACCTCCACCCGGCCGTCCAATGTCATGTAGTACACTGCACTACGACTACCCTGCGCGGTCATCGCCATGTTCCGGCCGGCCGAGGAGCCGCGGCCGACCTGTTCGAATGCCTCGCGGACCTGGACCGGGATAACGCGAATCCCTTCTCGATCCATGGCCCCGGCGACTCGCCACTGTCCGGTGCGCTGGTCCTCGGTCCGGAAGATCTCGACCCGGATGGTCTTCTTCGAGGTGTCGGCCCAGCGATCGCCGGGACGGGCACCGCCGCGCGGGAGCCTCGGGAGGAGGTTGGCCACGGTCTGGGTCAGCTCTTCGACCAGGATGCCGCCGCGCGAGGCGGTGAAGTTCTCGAGCTTGCCGTAGGCGCCGAGCCAGCCGGTCCACACCGTGCCGATCGCCTCACGGGAGGCCTCGGGGGAGGCGGGGACGAGCTGGAGCGAGTCGAGGGTGACCGTGAGATTCTTGCCATCGACGATGAGCGTGAGGAGTGCATTCCGACCGAGTCGCTGCAACTGCTTGCTGCCGTCGGGGAGCGTCAGGATCAACGAGTCACGTCGCTCGAGCAGCACGCGACTCTGCCACAGCGTGGAGAGCGCGACGGATCCGGCGCTCGGTGTCGCGGAGGCGGCGTTGGTCTTCGGCGTTGGGCGCGTCGCCGGTGCAGCAGACTTCCCGCACCCCATGGTGGCGAGGAGCGCGGCGACGATGAGCCCGCGGTGGGAGGTCGTCTGCATGAGATGATCCGGTCAGTGTCGCAGGGAAGGTTGGCACGGCGGGGGAGAAATGCAAAGTCGCCGCCGCCCGCGAGGGGCGACGGCGACTCGGTGCATCCCGAAGAAGCTAGGGAATGATCGTGAAGGTCACTTCGGTGGTGGCGCTGACTGGGATCGCGTCGGCCATCCCTTCGATGGAGACGATCAGGTCCTGCATCGCCTTGATGGTGCCCTTCTGCATCGGGCCGGTCGCGGGGCCGGTGAGCGACCGCGTGCCGCTGATCTTGGCGTTGATGGTCTGCTTGCCGTTCGCGCTCGGCCCTTCGCTCATCATGGTGCCGGTGGTGGTGGCATCATAGGTCATCGCGGCCATGGTGCCGGCCGAGACCTTCCAGTTGAGCAGCGTCGACGAGGCCTGCTTGGTTCCGTCGGTGGTCTTGTCGGTCTTGACGGTGTCGACCCAGCTGTCGCCCAGCTTCGCGGTGGTGCGGAGCCCGGGGAAGAAATTCTCGACGGCGCCGGCAAGCAGCGACACGAGCGGGTTTGGCGCCGACGGCTTGAGGCCGTCCTTCGCCTTGCCGTTGATGATGTAGCCGTGGAAGAAGATGCCCTTCGCGCCACCGGCCGCGTCGCCCAGCTGCGGAGGCAGCTCGATGCCGGCGGGGATGGTGACCGAGTCGACGACGATGTGTGCGATCTGACCGCCGACGGTGTCCGACATCGTCACGGTGACGAAACCGATCACCCCGAGGTCGGTCGTCTGCTTGCCGCCACCCATGGCGGACAGGTCCACTTCCTGCTGCGCCTTCACTTCGATCCGGTAGCGCTGCGGCGCAGTCGGGGCCGTGACGGTCCCAGTAAGCGACGCGAGGGCCAGGAGACCAACCAGCATGCCGAACCTCTTCAGTAGGGATCCGCTGTGGGACCCAGTGGGGACCCGCGCCACCATGCGGCGGCGCGGGGCGGGTAAGACCGTAAGCCGAGTTCTGTTCGTGCCGGTGTGACCCGGCCCGGATGATCATCTGTCTGGGACGTTCGTCACCGAACGCCTCGAGCAGCCTACCCGCGGCTATAGCGGTGCGGGCCGCACCTCGCCGCCTATTTGGCCTTGCTCCGACCGGGGGTTACCGTGCCTCCGACACTTACGTGCGGAGCGGTGGGCTCTTACCCCACCGTTTCACCCTTGCCTGTGTCCGTCGGGCGAACCCTCGGGACCATCGGCGGTTTGCTTTCTGTTGCCCTGTCCGTCGCCTCACGGCGCCCAGGCGTTACCTGGCGATCTGCCCTCTGGAGCTCGGACTTTCCTCGATCCCGAGTTGCCTCGAAACCGCGATCATCACGTCCTACCCGTACCGGAAAACTAGTCGGCGGGTCCCATACGCGGCATTGGGACCCTCGGTGTCACCCCGCGGTGGCACCCGCCATTGAGCCGAGGTTGAGGGGGGTGGGGCACCCTGAGGGGGTCATTCACTCAGGAGCCATGATGCCACCGACGCCTACCGTCGCCGCCGTCCTCGACCCTCACGAGCGTTCCCGGGTGGATGCCGCCGGGAACGGCTACTTCTCCCTCGTCCATCGAGAATCGGTTCGCGACGCCCTGCGGGTGGTCCGGGAGCGGCCGGTGGATGCCCTGCTCGTCTCGGTCGGACGTTGCGCCGGGGAGGCCCCGGCGCTGCTCGAGCAGTTCGCCCGCGCGTTTCCGGCGATCCCCACGGTGGCACTCCTGTCGACCCATCATGCCGGTTCGAGCGAGGCACTGCTCCGCCTCGGGGCCAACGGAGTGCGGCGGGTCGTCGACACCACTGACCCCGCCGGCTGGCGACGGCTCCGCGAGGTCCTCGGCGCGCCCCCGGCCGAGCGATCGCAGACCATCCTCACGCCGGTGCTCGCCACGCTCGCGCCGCTGCCGGCGGGGTCGCAGCGCTTCTGGGAGGAACTCTGCCGCAGTGCGCCGGAGACGACGACCGTGCGCCAGCTCGCACGTCGGCTGGTGGTGACGCCATCGACGTTCGTGTCGCGCTTTGCGCGCGCCGGGTTGCCGTCGCCGAAGGACCACCTGGTCGCGGTGCGCCTCTGTCACGCGGCGAAGTTGTTCGATGAAGGGGAGCTGACCGTCGCCGACGTGGCCTACCGACTGGAGTACGCCTCACCCCAGTCCTTCGGGCGCCACCTGCGGGTGGTGTTGGGGATCACACCGAGCGAGTTCCGTGCGCGCTTCCCGTTCTGCAGCGTACTGGACCGTTTCCTGGAGCGACTCGTGAAGCCGCATGTCGAGACGTGGCGCGGGTTTCATCCGTTGGCGCCGGGCAGGGGGTGAGCGAGAAGCGAGAAGGGAGAAGCGAGAATCGAGGTATCGCGCTTCGATTCTCATTTGATGATTGGTTGACGAGGGGAGGGTAGTCTCGGGCAGCGGAGAGAAGCTGGTGGATACCTGAACGGCGAGACGTGGGCCGCACGCGTCTCGCCGTTCGGTTGTGCGCAGGTCTGCCCTTTCGTTCGGGCAGACCCAAGCCCGCGGATCTGCCCATTCGTACGGGCGACGCATGCGTCGCCCCTACAACCCCAACTCCGCCGCCGTCACCAGCGCGACCACCGGCACCCCCGTCGCCTCGATCGCTGCGCGCCCCCCCGCTTCCCGGTCCACCACGGCCAGCACCCCGATGACCGTGCCGCCCGCCTCGCGGATGGAATCGATCGCCGTGAGCGCCGAGCCCCCCGAGGTGATCACGTCCTCGATCACGACGACCGCGTCACCTGCGGCGAAGTTGCCCTCGATCTTGCGCGCGGTGCCATGGTCCTTGGCGGCCTTGCGCACCGAGAAGGCGTCGATGATCGGTGCGTGATCGATCGAGGCGCGCGCGATCGCGTAGCTCACGGGGTCGGCGCCCATCGTCAATCCACCGATGCTCGCCGGTGCCCACGAGGCGGCGCGCATCGCGCGCAGCGCCAGCGGGCCGATCAGGGCCTGACCCTGCGCGCTCATCGTGGTGAGGCGGCAGTCGATGTAGTAGGTGGAGCGTGCGCCGGACGCGAGGATGAAGTCGCCGAAACGCACCGAGCGCTCACGCAACAAGGCGACGAGCGCGTCGTGGGCAGCAGCAGTCATGGGGGAGGGACCTGGTTACTTCTTGAAGAGCGACGAGAAGAAGCCACCCTTCTTCTCCGGTTGGGCCGTCACCGCCTCCTGGAAGGCACTGGTGAAATCGGTCACCGTCTTCCAGCGCTTGCTGAGGTCTCGGGCGAGCCCCTTCATCACCACTTCCTCGAGCCGCGACGAAAACTTGAGCCCCTTGACCGCCTCGTTGAGCGAGATCGGATCCTGGGTCAGCAGCTGCTGGAAGAGTTCGCGCGGGTTCTTGCCCGGAAACGGCGTCAATTCGGTCAGAAGCTGGTAAGCGATGACCGCCAGCGAATAGACGTCTGCCTGCTCGCCGACCAGCTCGCCACTGAGTGCTTCAGGCGCCACGTATTGCAGCGTGCCGACGAAGAATCCGGCCCGCGTGAGGCGCTCCTCAGCCGGCAGTTCCGCGTCGCGCGCGATGCCGAAATCGAGCAGACGCGCCTTCTGCGTCGCCGGGTCGTACATGATGTTGGCGGGCTTGAGATCGCGATGGATGATGCCGACCCGATGCGCCTCCTGCAGCGCGGCGCCGAGCTGCACGACGATGTTCGCCGCCACCGGCGCCGCGAGCGGGCCGGACCGGGCGATGAACGTCTCCAAGGGCTCTCCAGCGGCCCATTCGAGCGCGAGGTACTGCACCCCGTCGGCCTCGCCGAAGTCGAAGGTGCGCACCACGTTCGGATGGACGACCCGCGCGCCGAATTCGGCCTCGCGCAGGAAGCGCTTGACCGCCACCGGGTCGGCGGCAAGTCGGGGACGCAACAACTTCAGCGCGACGGGACCCCGCTCGGGGTGTTCGGCGAAGTAGACTTCTGCGGTCCCGCCCTCACCGACGGCCTTTTGGAGCGTGTAGCCGGCGATCGTGCGCCCGATAAAAGGATCTTGTGCCATGGGATGCGGTAAAGGTACAGTGCGCCCCGGCGCCCCGGCAAGCGCAAGCGGACCTCGTTCAGACGTCCTATACTACACTATGCCCTCCATCCTTCGTCGTCGCGTCGGCGCCCTGGGCGCCCCAGCTCTCCTGCTCGCCCTCGTCGCCGGCTGCACCAGCTGGCAGCGCGTCGGCTCGAGCAAGGGCTCCTCGCCGGACCAGCAACTCCTCCAGCTGTTCGACCCGATGGCGATGTACACGCGCCTCGGCCGAATCGTCTCGGCTGACCAGATCCCCTTCATCGGCACGGTGGCGTTGATCCCCGGCCATGGGGACTCGACTCAGGCCATCGTCGGCCTGTCGCTGGGCAACCGCGCCTTCGCCTTCGAGCGGAGTGGCGCGGCCTGGCTGGCACGCTACCGGGTGGAGTACACCTTCGAGCGACCAGGGGCCGCCCCGGTCACCGTCGGTCGAGACGAGAACCTCCGGGTCGACACCTTCCAGGAGACCGGCCGGATCGACGAGTCGGTCCTCCTGCAGCAGGTCATCCAACTGGCCCCCGGCGACTACACCGTCACCGTCCGCGTCCGTGACCGCGGCAGCGACCGGGTCGGGACCGGCAAGCAACAGATGAATGTCCCGGCCTTCTCCCCCGGCACCGTCTCGGCTCCCGTGCTGGCCTACGAAGTCGCCGGCCGAGGCAAGCGCACCGATTCGCTCCGGGTGGTGCTCAATCCCCGCGGCACGATCGCCTTCGGCGAAGACACTCTACTGGTCTACTTCGAGGGGACCGGGTTCACGCGGCCCACCGACGTGCCGATCGAGATTCGCGACGAGCGCGACTCGGTGGTCTTCCGCTCGACGGCGCGCTTCACGGGCACCCGCGAGGTCGAGAGTCAGTTCGTCCGGATCGCCCCCGATTCGGCTCCGCTTGGTCAGCTCACCGTGGTCGTCGGCGCGCCGCCCGCCGCCCGCCTCATCCACGGAATCGTCTCGTTCTCGTCGAACTGGGTGGTCACCAACTTCGACGACCTGCTCGACCTGCTCCGCTACTTCGGCAACGACGCCAAGATCGCCACCATGCGGAAGGCGAGCCGCGAAGACCGCGGACAGCTCTGGCGCGACTTCGTCCGCGAGACCGATCCGAACAGCGGCACCCCCGAAAACGAATTGCTCGCCAACTACTTCGCGCGACTGGCCTACGCCAACACCCGCTTCCGCGACGAAGGGATCGCCGGCTGGCGCACCGATCGCGGTGAGGTCTTCATCGGCCTCGGCGAACCCGACGAGATCTATGACCAGTCGCTGCAGACCGGCCCGGTGCGCTACATGCGCTGGATCTACAACGAGGCTCGCGTCACGCTGTATTTCGAGGATATCAGTGGCTTCGGCCGCTTCCGGCTGGTGCCGACGAGCCGGGGTGACTTCGAGAGCGCCAAGGCGCGCATGAAGCGGCGGTAGGGCGAACCCGCGGGTTATTCTTCCCGCATGCCCAACCATACCCCGCAGCAACTCTTTCTGGTCGACGGATTTGCGCTGATCTTCCGGGCGTTTTTCGCCCTCATCTCCAGGCCGCTTCGCACCGCCAAGGGCGAGAACACCTCGGCGGCCTGGGGGATCACCAACTTCCTGCTTCGACTGCGCGAGAAGTACCGCCCCGACTACCTGGTCTGGGTCAACGACGCAGGCGATTCCTTCCGCACCCTCGAATACCCCGAATACAAGTCGACCCGCGAGAAGCTCGACGACGAACTGCAAGCCGACTTCGACACCGCCGTCGCACGCGTGAAGCAACTGCTGGTCGCCTTCGGCATCCCGCTCGTCCAGGTGCAGGGCTACGAGGCCGACGACGTGATCGGCACCCTCGCACTCCGTGGCGCCGCCAAGGGACTGCAGACGGTGATCGTCTCCGGCGACAAGGATTTCTACCAGCTGATCCGCCCCGGCGTCTCGCTGCTCAACCCGGGCCGCGGCGGCCCCGGCGGCGTCGACGAAGTGTGGGTTGACACCACCAACGGTTCCGACCGCCTCGGCATTCCACCGCATCAGGTGACCGATTATCTCGCGCTGCTGGGCGACGCCTCGGACAACGTCCCCGGCGTCAAGGGCATCGGCGAGAAGGGCGCCGTCGAACTACTGCAACAGTTCGGCGACCTCGAGACGATCCTCGCCAACGCCGCCAACGTCACCAAGAAGCGTTCGCGCGAGGCGCTGCTCGAACAGGCCGAGCAGGCGCGGCTGTCGAAGCGGTTGGTGACCATCATGACTGACGTGCCGGTCGAGCTCGACCTCGATGCTCTCGTGGTGCACGCCCCCGACAAGGCGGCCCTGATGCGCTTCTGTCAGGAACTCGAGTTCGCCTCGCTGGTGCCGCGCCTCAACCACCTCGGCACCGATCAGGATCCGGCGCTCTTCCCGGTGGGCACCGCCCCGACCGCCCCCTCACCCGGCGGCGCGGCTCCCGCTGATGCGGGTGCCGCGTCGCCACCCCTCACCGAACGTAACGCCCCGGACATCAACGTCACCATCGTCACCGACGCCGCGGAGCTGCCAGCGCTGGTGGCCGCATGGCGCGCCGCGCCGATGATCGCCTTCGACACCGAGACGTCGTCGCTCGAGCCGCACGACGCCGAACTGATCGGGTTGTCGATCGCGATCAACGCCAAGGATGTCTGGTACATGCCGTTCGGCCACCGGTCGCCGGCCTCGGACCTCTTCTCGGGAACATCCGTCGACGAGGGCACGACGCCACCGCGCGACGACGCGCCGAAGAACCTGCCGGCGATCACCAGTGCCGCCTGCGCCCCGCTCGCCGAGCTGCTGCGCGACGCCACGGTGAAGAAGGCCGGGCACAACCTCAAGTACGACGTGCAGGTGATGCGGCGCGCCGGCATCGAGGTGGCGGGTCTCGCCTACGATTCGATGCTGGCCTCGTTCGTCGCCGATCCATCGCGCCGGTCGCACGGCATCGACGCGCTGGTGCTCGAGGCGTTCGGCACCCTGATGACGCAGTACACGGACCTCACCGGGAAGGGAAAGCTGCAGATCCCCTTCGCCGAGGTCTCGGTCGCCGCCGCCGCGTCGTACTGCGGCGCCGACAGCGCGATGGTGCTGGCGCTGCACGACTGGTTCGCGCCGACGCTCGATCAGGCCGCGCTCCGACCGCTCCTCGAGACGCTCGAGATGCCGCTGATCCCGGTCCTGGTCGACATGGAGTGGACCGGCATCCTGATCGACCTGCCGCGCTTCGCCGAACTCGGCCGGATCCTCGGCCACGACCTCGAGGTCCTTGAGCAACAGATTGGCGTCGCCGCCGGCGGCAAGACCCTCAACATCAACTCGCCGAAGCAGCTCGCCGTGATCCTCTTCGAGGAGCAGGGCTTGCCCGTCCTCAAGAAGACCAAGACCGGCCCATCGACCGACGCCGAAGTGCTGGAGCAGCTGGCCGACATGGGCCACGAGCTGCCGAAGTTGATCCTCGGCTACCGCGAGCTGCAGAAACTCAAGAGCACCTATGTCGACGTGTTGCCGACCAAGGTGAACCGGACCACGGGACGCATTCACACCTCGTTCAACCAGGTGGGGGCGCAGACGGGGCGGCTGTCATCGAACGACCCGAACCTGCAGAACATCCCGATCCGCACGCCGCGCGGCGAACTGATCCGCCGCGGATTCATTCCCCAGGCAGGATGGAAGTTCGTCGTCGCCGACTATTCGCAGATCGAGCTGCGGCTGATGGCGCACCTCTCCGAGGATCCGGCCTTTGTCGAGGCATTCCGCTCCGGAGGCGACATTCACAAGCAGACCGCCGCGATCATCTTCGGGGTGCCGCTCGCCGAGGTGACCAGCGAGATGCGCGCGCGCGCCAAGACGATCAACTTCGGCACGATCTACGGGCAGGGGCCATTCGCACTCTCCAAGATGCTCGGCATCACCCAGGAGGAGGCGAAGAATTTCATCGGCGACTACTTCTCGCGCTTCAGCGGGGTGCGTGCCTTCCTCGACAAGCAGGTCGAACTGGCGCGCGAGCAGGGCTACGTCGAGACGCTCTTCGGACGCCGGCGGTACATCCCCGAGATCCGCGACAAGAACTTCAACCTCCGCGCCTTCGCCGAGCGCACCGCGCAGAACACGCCGCTGCAGGGCTCGGCGGCCGACCTGATCAAGCGGGCGATGGTCGAGATCCACGCCGCCTTGCCCGCCGCGGGACTGAAGTCTCGCCTCTTGCTACAGGTGCACGACGAACTCGTCGTCGAATCTCCCGCCGAGGAGGCGGAGGCGACGGCGGCGCTGGTGAAGGAGCACATGGAAGGGGCGGCGGTGCTGAAGGTGCCGCTGCAGGTGGGGATCGGGATCGGCGAGAACTGGGTGGATGCCAAGTCGTGATGCGGGCGTCGCGGGCTGATCTCTGCATGTAAGGGCGCAGCATGCTGCGCCCTATGCCAACATCGCAACGGACGCCCCGGGACGCACACCGATCTCATGATGTACGGGCGCAGCATGCTGCGCCCTATGCCAACATCACGACACGGCCAGAAGGGCGCAGCATGCTGCGCCCATACACCCCGACTCCCTCCGCGGCCCCCAACATCACGACAGACGCCCTGGGACGCACACCGATCTCATGATGTACGGGCGCAGCATGCTGCGCCCTTTAGGATTCCCGCTTGGGCCGATACCCCGGCCACCAATTCCACGCCCCCGCGATCTGCATCAGGCTCGGCACCAGCACCATGCGGATGATGGTGGCGTCGAGCAGCACCGCCACGGCCAGGCCGAAGCCGACGAACTGCATCAACAGGATCCGGGCGAAGGCGAAGGCGCCGAAGACCGCGATCATGATCAGCGCGGCGGAGGTGATCACCGAGGCCGTCGCGGAGAGCCCCTCGCGGGTGGCGAGGGTGTTCTGGCCGGTGCGATCAAAGGCTTCCTTGATGCGCGCCAGCAGGAAGACCTCGTAGTCCATCGACAGGCCGAAGACCACGGCGAAGACGATCACCGGCACCAGGACATAGATCGCCGAGGTCGGTCCGGTGATGCCGAAGAGCGAGCCGCCGATTCCCTCCTGGAAGACCAGCACGATCAAGCCGAAGGTGGCCGCGACCGAGAGTGAGTTCATCACCACGGCCTTGATCGGCACCAGCACCGACTTGAAGACGATCGCGAGCATCAGCGCGGTGACGCCGAGGATCAGTGCGACGATCAGCGGGAAGCGCTTGAGCAGCAGGGCCTGGAAGTCGAGCGCCGAGGCGACGTAGCCGCCGACGCGCACTTGGGCGTTGCGGAGCTGCTTGATCTCACCCGACGCGACGCGGTCACGGATGTCCTGCACCACGTCCATCGCGGTGGTGAGCGTGGTCGTGTCCGCGAGGATCACGTCCATCAGCGTGGTGCGGCCGTCCCGCGCGAGGTAGGCGTCGAGGAAGTCGGGGTACCTGGCACGCACGGTGTCGGGTTCGCTGTAGAGCAGCGAGTACTCGAGGATCGAGGTGCCGGGGGTGATGTCGACCAGTGACTTGACGTCCCGCACGCGCGGGTCGGCGCGGAGGGAATCGGAGAGCCCTCGGAGGCCGCGGAGGGCGGTGGCGCTGGTGCCATCGCTCCCCTCGGGGAATTCGATCAGCACGCGCACCGGCTGGATGTAGCCCGACATCCCCATCCGCTCGAGCGTGGCGACGCCGGCGCCGGCCTCGGTTTCCTCCGGCCACCAGTGACGCGACGGCAGGCCGATCCGCAGCTTGAGGGCGGGAAGAGTGAGGAGCGCGATGATGGTGCCGCCGATGACCAGCGCGCGGTACGGGTGGCGCGACAGCGAGCGCGCCCAGCGCTCCCAGATTTGCGGCCGGTGGTACCAGGCGAGGCGGCGTGCCAGCCAGCGCGGCCGGTCGATGTTGCGGCCCAGGAGCGAGAGCAGCGCGGGGAGCAGCGTCGTCGCGAGCAGCACGGCGACGGCCACGACGAGCAGCCCGGCGATGCCCACCGAACGGGTCTCGGTCAGCGGCGTGAGCAGCAACGCGCCGAAGCCGACCACCACCGTCATTCCCGACACCATCACCGCGTGGCCGGCAGTGCTGAAGGTGTGGGCGGCCGCCTCGCGCGGGCGCAGGCCGGCGTTCAGCTCCTCGCGGAAGCGGGTGATGACCAGCAGCGAGTAGTCGATCCCGACGCCCAGTCCGATCATCGAGATCATGTTGAGCACGAAGATCGACATCGGGAAGAAGCTCGCCACCCAGCCGACGAGGGTCAGCGTGATCGCGATCGCCATCACGCCGACGATGATCGGAAGGAAGGCTGCCACCAGCGCACCGAAGGCGAGGATCAGGATCGCCAGCGTGATCGGGACCAACTTGGTCTCGTTGCGGGTGGCGTCCTCGGCGGAGACGGCGCGAATGTCGAGGTCGAGTGGGGCGCGTCCCGTCACCAGGACGCTGTAGGCGTCCCGATCGGGGAAGCGGCGGAGCACCGAGTCGAGCGCCTGACGCAGCGGCGCCACCGCCGCGGAGACGGAATCGCCGTCGCGCCGATTGAGCGCCACCAGGAAGAAGGTGGTGCGACCGTCCCGGGCGACGAAGCTGGAATCCCTGGTGGTGCGGACCGAGACGACGCCACTCGTGAAGGGTTGGGCGCGCGCGGCGGCGAGGAGCGAGTCGAGCAACTGACCCGGCACCCCCTCCGTCATGCGGGCGGGGCCCTGCACGGTCACCGCGAAGAACTCGCTGATCGGGCGCGAGAAGCGGGTCGAGAGCAGCGAATCGGCGAAGCGCGCCTCGGTCATCGCGTTGGCGCCGCCCCGCAGCTTGAGCATGCCGACGGTGTCCCCAGCGCGAACTGCGGCGAGGACACCGATCACGGCCCAGATCGCGATGACGGCCCAGCGCCAGCGCACCAGGGCCCGTCCCAGAGAGTCGAACACGGGACAATGGTAGGAGCGCCCATCCCTTGGCGCCAGCCAACACCCCCTCGCCACAGCGGGGGGCACTGCCGATATTTGAGGAATGACCCAGCGCCTCCCCATCGCCGGCTTTCTCCTGATCGTCACGCTCGTCGTGGCGGGACGCGCGACGCGCGAGGTGGTCGAGGGTCCCGGGACGCCCGCCGAGGTGATCTCGACGATCGCCCCCGGGAGCCCACTGGCGCGGCAGGTCGGGCCGCTGGCGGAGGCCATCAATGCCCCGCCGGTCGGCACCCCGGCGATCGATCTCGAGGCACGGCTCGCCACCAGGCGGCGGATCGAGCGTGAGGGGCGCCGGGTCTATCTCGACTCGATGTTCGCCACCAGCGATTCCACCGTGGTCCGCTGGGAGGATCGCTCGATCCGGGTGCTCACCGTCCGCTTCGTCACTGATTCCACCGTCCCGGACTGGCAGGGCGCGCTGGCGGACGCACGGGCCGGGATGTCGGCATGGAGCGGCAACGAGGCAGGCTACGAGCTGCAGGAGACCGAGGACTCCACCGCCGACATCATCGTCTCCTGGACGCCGATGCTCGGTGCCGAGACGCAGCTGGGCCTGACCGGTGTGCGCTGGGGCGGCGATGGCCTGATCCAGGCGGTGACGATGTCGCTGGCGCTGCGTCAGAATCCCGATTCCCTGGTGATCCCCTCCGCGATCCGCCGTCGCGTCGCGGCCCACGAGTTCGGGCACGCGATCGGCCTCCCCCACTCCGATCGCGAAGACGACTTGATGTTTCACACCTCGCCGGTCGAGTCGCCGTCTCGCCGCGATCGCGCCACGCTGCAACTCCTGTACGCCGTCACCCCTGGGCCACTTCGCACGCCGTGACACGGATCACCCTCGTCGCGCGTCTGTAGGGCCATGCACCGCTCCCTGCTCCTCCTCTCGCTCGTCCTCGCCTGGCCAACCTCGGCACCTGCGCAACGGACGATCGCCTTCAAGGCGATCGACGCGGCAATCGAGGACGGCATCCGCCGCCGCATCTATCCCGCGGCGGTGGTGATGGTGGGCCGGCGTGACAGCGTGCTCTATCGGAAGGGATACGGCCATTTCACCTGGAGCAACCGGACCACGCGTCCCGATCCGGCGTCGACGCTCTGGGACATTGCCTCGCTCAGCAAGGTGGTCGCGACCGCCAGCACCGTCGCCAAACTGGTGGAGCGCGGCCAACTCGACCTCGAGGCGCCGGTCGAGCGGTACCTCCCCGGCTTCATGGGCGTCGCGAAAGACCAGGTGACGGTGCGCATGCTGCTCGATCATACCAGCGGCCTGCCTCCCTACGAGGCGCTCTACCGCGGTCACCCGACGATCTCCGCTGCACGCGAGAAGTTGCTGACGGTACCGCTCGCCCGGATGCCGGGCGCGTCGGCGCTCTACAGCGACCTGAATGCGATGGTCGCCGCGATGGTCGTCGAGCGTGTGGCGGGCGAGTCGTTCGACAGCGCCTCGCGCCGCGAGGTCTTCGAACCGATGGGCATGCGCACCACGTTCTGGACGCCGCCCGCGGCGGACCAGACGCGCGCAGTCCCGACCGCGAAGTTCAAGGGTCGTGCGATCAGCGGCGTCGTGAACGACGAGAACGCCCGCATTCTCGGCGGCGTGGCGGGACACGCCGGCGTCTTCTCCACCGGCGCTGACCTCGCGCGCTTTGCCCAGTCGTGGCTCCGCGCACTCGACAACGTCGATGCACCGGCACCGTGGCTCAATACGGCCACCGCACTCCGCTTCACCGAACGGAGTCTCGAGTCAGGCACCCGGGCGCTCGGCTGGGACACCCCGATCCTCCAGCCTGACGACGGCAAGCCGCCGCTCTACGGTCGCTGCGCCACCACCACCACCTTTGGGCACACCGGGTGGACCGGCACGTTGATCTGGATCGACCCCGCGGCCGACCTCTTCGTGGTGCTGCTCACCAACCGCAGCTACGACCCGCGCAGCGCGACGCGGTCGTTCGAACAGATCCGGGAGATTCGGGCGAAGGTGAGTGATGCGGCGCGGAGGGCAGTCGGAAAGGCCTGCTAGGACGAGAAGCGAGAAGCGTGGCCCGGCGGAGAGATCTTCCCGCTTGACCACGCTTCTCCCTTCTCGCTTCTCGTCCCTGCCACGCTTCTCGCTTCTCGCTTCTCGATCCCTCGTCAATGCCCTAAAAAGGCCCTCACCCTCGGATCCATCCGTTCCGGCGTCCAGTACGGCTCCCACACCAGTTCGACCTCGACATTGGTGATCCCGTCGAGGTCGGCGAGGGTGCGGCGGACGTCCTCCATGATCTCGCTGCCGGAGGGGCACCCGGGGGAGGTGAGCGTCATCGTCACCTTCGCGGCGCCATCATCGGCGACGGCCACGTCGTAGATCAGGCCGATGTCGATCACGTTCAACCCGAGCTCCGGGTCCTTGACGGCGCGGAGCGCCTTCCGGGCGAGTTCTGGGGTCACGGGGGGTCGAGCGTCGGCGGTCATCGGCTAATCCTAACGTGCAAGTCGGAATTGAGGAAAGATGCCGCTCACCCGGTGGTGGCGACCGCTTCCAGCAACGACGGCCCGAGCACCTTCACCTGCCAGCGTCGCATTTCGGGAATCAACGCCAGGTCGCCCAGGTCGTCGGGTTCGGCCCGCGCGATCGCCTCGAGGGTGCCGTTGGGGCAGAGTACCCCGGGGGCGAGCTGAAGCTCATCCGCCAGGCGATTCCGCCGGTGCTTGAGCGCTTCGACGCGCGCCTCGAAGGCGGGATCGGGGATCCGGCGCGCCGGCCGCTCGACGCGCGGGAGATCGCGATCGGGGATTGCCTCCCCCTTGGCGATTGCCGCCAGGATCTCGTTGCCGCGGCGCTGGGCCCCTTCCTGCCCAACCCCCTTGACCCGACCGAGCTCCTCGAGCGAGTGCACCGGGCGTTGCGCCAAGGTGAAGAGGACATCGTTACCCAACACCCGGAACGAGGCGCGGTCGAGCCGCGCCGACGTCTCCTCGCGCCAGTTGTACAGCTCGCGGAGAATCGCCAACTCCCGCCGCTGCAACGCCTTGGCGCCCTTGAGGCGAAGGAAGGCCGTCTCGGGGCCCTCACCACCGCCGGTCCAGCGGATCTTCTCGAGGTTCTCGAACTCCTCGGCGACCCACTCGGTGCGCCCCAAGGCGTCGAGTTGTTCTAGTAGTATGTCGCGCAACTCACAAAGGTGGACCGTGTCGCCGGCGGCGTAGTCGAGCATCGGCGGCGACAACGGCCTGGCCGACCAATCCGCCCGCTGGAAGCGCTTGTCCGCGGTGACGTCGAAGTACTTGGCGAGGAGGGCGCCGAGACCGATCCCAGGTTCGTTGAGGAACTGGGCGGCGATCCGGGTGTCGAAGAGGTGGGTGGCGCGGAAGCCGAATTGCTTGTCGAAGAGCCGCAGGTCGTAGTCGGCGTCGTGGAAGATGACTTCGATGGCGGGGTCGGCCAGCAGGTCGCCGATCGGGGTCAAGTCGCCGACCCCGAGGGGGTCAATGACTGCGGTCAGCGTCCGGGTGGAGAGCTGGACCAGGTAGATCCGGTCATGGAATCGATGAAATGAGGCCGCTTCGGTGTCGAGTGCGACCAGCGGGGCTCCGCGGACTTCGGCGAGGAGGGCGTGGAACGTCTCGGGTCGATCGACCAACCGTACATCAGCCATCTATTCCTTCCGCTTCGAGGCCTGCTCCAGGCCGTCTGCCACCTGCTCAAGCGCCTTGGCGAGGGTCTTGAGGTACTCGGGGGTCAGCTCCGGCGGCGTGCCCATCGAGGCGTCCATCGCCAGTTGCCGAGTAAGCTTCGCAGCGTGCCGGATGTAGTCGGTTGCAGGCGCCATGCGTCACCAGAGCGTTGAGTTGCCGGAAAGGTAGTCGGGCGCGCCCGTTCACCGTTCACTCCGAAGGACGACTTCATGTCCACGATCACCCTCCCCAATGGCCACCTGCTCGAATACGTCGAAGTCGGTCAGGGTGGGATCCCCGTGCTCCTGATCCACGGCTATCCGCTCGACCAGAGCATGTGGAAGCCGCAGATGGAGGAGCTCACGGGGGCGTGGTGCATCGCCCCCGACCTGCGCGGATTCGGGGGGTCATGTGATTCGCCGTCACCGACCACGCTCACCGAGCACGCCGATGATCTCGCGGCGCTACTCGATGCGCTCGGCATCACACGCGCGGTGGTCGCCGGGCTGTCGATGGGCGGTTACATCGCCTTCGAATTCGTCCGGCGACATCGCGAACGGTTGCTCGGCCTGATCCTGCTCGACACGTCACCGCGTCCCGACGACGAGGCCGCGCGCGCGGCGCGCAACACCACCATCGAGCGCGTTGCGAGTGAAGGCGTTGGGCCGATTGCGCTCGCGCTCGGCGCGAAGCTCTTTGCCGATGGGGTGACACGGAAGCTGCGCGACACGGCGATTTCGCAAATGTCGCTGACGCCGCGGGAGACGATCATCGCGGCGGTCACCGCGATGCGCGATCGTGCCGACTCGCGCGACCTGCTGCCGACACTCGCCAACACGCCGACGTTGGTGATCGTGGGGAGTGAGGATCGGCTGACGCCGCCCGACGTGGCGCGCGCGATGGCCGCCGCCATTCCCGGCGCGACGCTGGTCGAAGTCACCGGTGCGGGGCACCTGCCGACACTCGAACAGCCGACGGCGACCACCGCCGCGATGCAGACATTTCTCGGGCGGTTGCCGGCGAGACAGTGACCTGAAACCTATCGCGGGGGCTCGGCGTATTTCTCTTTGGCGGACCCGACGATCCTTCCCCCTTCGTCACCGCCAGACAGCAGGTATCCTGCCAATAAAGACGCCCCCGGAGCCTTGGCTCCGGGGGCGTCTCGTCGTCCGGTCGTCGCGCTTACTTGCGCGGGCGTCCCGGGGGGGTGTCGGAGTCGAAGATGTCCTTGTTCTTGGCGATGAACGCCTGGAGGTTCGCCGGCACGTCTTCTTCCGGATAGATCGCGCTGACCGGGCACTCCGGCTCGCAGGCGCCGCAGTCGATGCACTCGTCAGGGTGGATGAACAACTGCTCCTCCCCTTCGTAGATGCAGTCGACGGGGCAGACATCGACGCAGGCGCGATCCTTCACGCCGACACAGGCCTCGGTAATGATGTACGGCATCGAGCGAGTACTCCTCCGGGCTGCGCCGGCTGGGTTACACGGGTAGGGGGTCCCGCGGTCAGGGGAGAGTGTAGGAACGCGCCCGCCCCCCGCGCAAGGGGGAGCCGATTTCCGGTGCAGTCGCCGACTGCGTCACCGACCCAGCGCGTTACGTTTCGCGGCATGAACGCGCTGCTTCGGAGTACCCTTGCCGCCCTCTGCTGCAGTGCCGTGGCGGCGACTGCCGTCCCCGCCCAGGCGCCCGCCTGCCGCCCGGGCGTCACCGCCCTTGTCTTGAGCGGCGGCGGTGCCAAAGGGTTGGCGCATGTCGGGGTGATCGCCGCGCTCGAGGCCGCCGGCGTCCATCCCGACCTGATTGTCGGCACCTCGATGGGGGCGATGGTCGGCGCGCTGTACGCCGCCGGGTACCGCGCGCAACAGATCGATTCGCTCGCCCGCGGCCTCGCCGCGCGTGACATCTTCCGCACCAAGGAGTTGCGCGGCCCCGTCGCCTGGGGATCACTCCTTCCGTTGATGCTCTGGGAGGAGGGCGACGCCGGCTTCTCGATCCAGAGCCCGGCGGTCCGTCAGTATCAGGTGACCGCGGCCCTCAACGGCGCAATGCTGCACGGCAATCTCCTCGCGCGCGGCGACTTCGATCTTCTCCCGATTCCGTTGCGCGTGGTGGCGACCAACCTCCGCGACCGAAGCGTCGTCGTGCTGCGCGGCGGCGACCTCGCGCAGGCGGTGCGCGCGTCGATCGCGATCCCGCTCGTCTTCTCCCCCGAAAAGATCGGCGCGCTCACGCTGACCGACGGCGGCCTCTCGGCCAACATCCCCATCGCCGTGGCGCGGCGCGAGGGTGCCGTGCGCGTCCTGGTGAGCGACGTGACCGAACGTCCCCCCGACACGCTCGACCTCGATTCGCCGCTGGTGATCGCCGATCGCCTCCTCAACTGGCTCTTCCGGCAGCCGCCCGATACGCTGGTTGCAGGTGACCTGATGATCCGCCCAAAGGTCGACGGCTTTCGTGCACTCGACTTCTCCCCGGATGCCGTCGACTCGCTGATCCGGCTCGGTCGGATGGCCGGCGATTCGATGGTGATGCGGTGGGGGTGTCGCGACCTCGCCGCCACGCGCCGGCCCGCCGTGCCGATGCCGCGGCTGTTGGCCGGCCTGCAGGGCCCGGCGACCGACCCCTCCGGCTCGCGCCTGTTGCGACGTGCCCTCGCCCTCGACGCGCCGCGTGCCGTCGACGAGGCCGAGCTGCAACAGCAACTCTTTTCGCTCGGTGAACGCGAGATCTTCCGTGAACTGTGGCTCGGTCCCGTCGGCCGGGGCGACACCGTCCGACTGCAGCCGATCCTGCGACGGTTGCCACGCCGGGTCGGCGGGATCGGGATCGCGTACGACACCGAATACGGCGGCCGAGTCTGGGGTGGCTTCGTCGATCGCAATCTGCCGATCGTGCACGCAGAGGCGTCCGGCGTGTTGGCGCTCGGGCGCTTCCGCCGCGACCTCAACCTGCTCGGCCGGCGACAGACATTGCTCGGTCGCGCGGTCTTCTCACCGGTGCTCACGCTCGGCTTGCATGGCGAAGATGTGCGCCGCTTCGATCGCGCCGGCGACGAACTCCCGCCGGACAACCTCAAGCAGCTCGTGGCAACGGCGGGCGTCGAACGCTTTCTCGGCCGAGACCTGCGCATCTCGGTGATGGGCGAGGCGCGCAGTTGGGATGCGGTCGACCTGCAGACTCGACTCCGGGGGAGTGCGTCTGCGATGGGTGGGCGTCTGGTCGTCGAGCGGCGGAGCGACGATCGGGATCAGTTGGCGCGCGTCGAGGCGGCGTACACCTCGGTCTATCGCATAGTCACGACCGAGTTGCGCAGCCGCACCGAGTGGGGCGGCGTCCGCCTCGAGCCACATCTCCGCCTGGGCGTCGGCGAGGAGCTGCCGGTCCCGCTGACCTTCGCCCTGGGAGGGACCGATGGTTTTCCCGGCCTCCACCTCGGCGAACGCCGTGGCGATCGCGAGGCGTTCGCCGCCCTCGCCCTCTCCGGCGCGGTGGTCGGGCCACTCCGCCTTCGCGTGCTGGGTGCGGTCGGTCGGACGGCGATGGGTGCCGTTCCCTCCACCCTCCTCCCCGAGGTGGCCGGCGCCTTCTCCCACGGTGGCCTCTTCGACCGAGGGGGCTGGCTCACCGGGCTCCGGATCGGTCTCGGCTCGGACACCCCCCTGGGGCCGGTCCGGGTGGAGTACGGCTGGAACGATGCGGGGCGGGAGGCGCTGTTTTTGAGGGTGGGGCGGTGGTTTTGATCCCAACGATACGTTGAGATCTGTGTAGGGGCGCAGCATGCTGCGCCCTTACCCCGACCGCGCGTTGGGATCTTTGGACGGGCGCAGCATGCTGCGCCCCTACAAACACGGGATGATCGATGATCGATCATCGATGGACGATCATCGATCATCGGCGTTCGCACCAATATCTTCGCACGAATTGACAAATCCCCAGAATCCGCCTAGTCTTGGCCCCCTATGGCCTCCCCATCCCTCCCCTTCGCTGAGACCGCTTCGCCGGTCGGCCACCGCGGTCCCCGCGGGCTGGTGCTGTTGCACCTGAAGCGCGAGGGTGGGGCGACGGCCGGGGATCTGGCCAATGCCTTGGGGTATTCGCTCAACGCGGTGCGACATCATCTCAAGGAGTTGGAGGCGGAGGGTGTGGTCGGTTTCGACCGCACCTCGAAGGGTGTCGGCGCCCCGGCGCACACCTATCGTCTGACAGCCAAAGGACATAGCCTCTTTCCAGACCGCTACGAACGCACCCTGACCGACCTGCTCGACCACCTGGTCGCGACCTCGGGACGGGATGCCGCCGTGGCGTTGCTCGAGCAGCAATACCTGACGCTTGCCGAGCGGCTGGAAGTCGAGACGCGCGGGGTCTCCGCCGATCAGCGCGGCGAGGTGATCGCGCGGGTCCTCGATGCCGAGGGATACATGGCGACCTGGGTGCATGCGGCGACAGGGGGGCTCCTCACCGAGCACCACTGTCCGCATCGGCTGGTCGCCGAGCGTTTTCCGGAAGTCTGCGCCGCCGAGGAGCGATTCCTCGCACAGGTCTTCGCGGCACCGATCGAGCGCCGCTCGCGGATCGCGGGCGGCTGCGGCACGTGCAGCTATCGAGTCACCCAACTGGGTGACGTTGTGGGTCAGGAGGCTTCGTGAGCACCGAGATGGACGCGCTGGTCAACCGCGAGTACAAGCACGGCTGGGTCACCGACATCGAGCAGGACACGATGCCGCCGGGACTCTCCGAGGACACGGTCCGCTTCATCTCCGCCAAGAAGGAGGAGCCCGAGTGGCTGCTCGATTGGCGCTTGAAGGCGTTCCGCCGCTGGCAGGAGATGACCGAGCCGACCTGGCCGAACGTGCGTTACACGCCGATCGACTATCAGGCGATCGCCTACTTCTCGGCGCCGAAGACCAGCAAGCCGCTCGGTTCGCTCGACGAGGTCGATCCGAAGCTGCTGGCCACGTACGAGAAGCTCGGCATCCCGCTCAGCGAGCAGAAGCTGCTGGCCGGCGTTGCCGTTGACGCGATCTTCGACTCGGTCTCCGTCGGCACGACGTTCAAGGCCGCGCTCGCCAAGGAAGGGGTGATCTTCTGCTCTTTCGGCGAGGCGGTGAAGGAGCATCCGGAGCTGGTGCAGAAGTACCTCGGCTCGGTGGTGCCCGCGTCCGACAACTACTTCGCCGCGCTCAATTCGGCGGTCTTCTCCGACGGCTCGTTCGTCTTCATCCCGAAGGGCGTGCGCTGCCCGATGGAGTTGTCGACCTACTTCCGCATCAACGCCGCCAACACCGGGCAGTTCGAGCGGACGCTGATCGTGGCCGAGGAAGGGGCGTACGTCTCGTACCTCGAGGGATGCACGGCGCCGAAGCGCGACGAGAACCAGCTGCACGCCGCGGTGGTGGAGCTGGTGGCGCTCGACGACGCGACCATCAAGTACAGCACGGTGCAGAACTGGTATGCCGGCGACGAGAACGGCGTCGGCGGCATCTACAACTTCGTCACCAAGCGCGGCAAGGCAGGGGCACGGGCCAAGATCTCGTGGACCCAGGTCGAGACCGGCTCGGCGATCACCTGGAAGTATCCCTCGGTGATCCTGCAGGGCGACGACAGCATCGGCGAGTTCTACTCGGTGGCGGTGGTGAACGGCATGCAGCAGGCCGACACCGGCACCAAGATGATCCACATCGGCCGCAACACGAAGAGCACGATCGTCTCGAAGGGGATCAGCGCCGGGCGCGGGCAGAACTCCTACCGCGGCCAGGTGAAGATCCTCCCGAAGGCGCACGGGGCGCGCAACTACACCCAATGCGACTCGATGCTGATCGGCAACGCCTGCGGGGCGCACACCTTCCCCTACATCGACGTGCAGAACAGCACCTCCGACGTGGAGCACGAGGCGAGCACCAGCAAGATCGGCGAAGACCAGATCTTCTACTGCAAGGCGCGCGGCCTCAACACCGAGCACGCGATCTCGCTGATCGTCAATGGTTTCTGCAAGGAAGTCTTCCGCGAGCTCCCGATGGAGTTCGCGCTGGAGGCGCAGAAGCTGTTGGGTGTCAGTCTTGAGGGAAGCGTAGGGTAGGAGTCATTAGTCGTTGGTCGTTAGTCGTTAGGGTGCCGAGCGATCGCTTGCCCTTCCACTGAACGACCAACCTCTAACGACCAATGACTAACGACTAACGACCTGTTCAAGGATCTCAACGAATGCCGCTCCTCCAGATCTCGAACCTCCACGCCTCCGTCGACGACAAGGAGATCCTCAAGGGGATCTCGTTGACCGTCAACGCCGGTGAAATCCACGCCATCATGGGCCCGAACGGCTCCGGCAAGAGCACGCTGGCGCAGGTGCTGGCGGGTCATCCCGCCTACGACGTCACCAGCGGCACCGCGACGCTCGAGGGGGAGGACCTGCTCGACATGGAGGCGGAAGAGCGCGCCTGGGCCGGCGTCTTCCTGGCGTTCCAGTATCCGGTGGAGATCCCGGGCGTGACCAACGCCTACTTCCTCCGCATGGCGTACAACGAGGTCCGCAAGGCGCGCGGGCTCGACGAGCTCGACCCGATGGACTTCCTCGACCTGCTCGAGGAGAAGCTCAAGGTGGTCGAGTGGGGCCCGGAGATCATGGAGCGCGCGGTCAACTTCGGCTTCTCCGGTGGCGAGAAGAAGCGGAACGAGATCCTGCAGATGGCGGTGCTCGAGCCGAAGCTCGCGATCCTCGACGAAACCGACTCCGGCCTCGACATCGACGCGCTGCGGATCGTGGCCGACGGCGTCAACAAGCTGCGTTCACCCGATCGCGCAATCATCCTGGTGACCCACTACCAGCGCCTGCTCGACTACATCGTGCCGGACTTCGTGCACGTGCTGGCTGGCGGCAGGATCGTCAAGTCGGGTGGCAAGGAACTGGCCCACGAGCTCGAGGCGAAGGGCTACGAGTGGTTGACGGGGATGCCCGAGGGAGCGGCAGTCTGATGAGCAGCACCACGAGCATCACACCTTCCATCAGCGTCGGCGCTTCGGCGTTCGCCGCATTGGCCGATGCCGCCACCGCCTCCGGCCCGGCGTGGCTGGTGGCGCGCCGCCGCGCGGCCGCCGCGCGCTTCGCCGAGGTCGGCGTGCCGTCGACCCGCGACGAAGAGTGGCGCTTCACCCCGGTCGGCTCGCTCGGCAATACCGCCTGGACCGTGCCGGCTGCCTCCTCAGTGGTGAGCGCCGCCGATGTCGCCGCACTCCGCCTCGCCGATGGCCCGCTCGCCGTGCTGGTCGATGGCGTCTTCGTGCCGGCGCTCTCGAATCTGCCGGCGTCCATCCGGGCCTCGTCGCTGCAGGCGGCCATCGCCGCCGGTGACGCCGCGGTCGAGACGCACCTCGGCACGATCGCCCTGCCGACCGCGACGCCGTTCTCGGCGCTCTCGCTAGCGACCTTCACCGATGGCGTGGTGCTGCACCTCGCCGCCGGTGCGGAGCTTGGTGCACCGCTGGAGATCCTCCACCTGACGACCTCGGCCGCGCAGGGTGCCCTGGTGGCGCCGCGCGTGCTGATCACTGCGGCCAAGGCGGCACGTGGTGCGGTGGTCGAGCAGTTCGTCTCGCTCGCGGACACAGTGCACCTCAGCAACGCCGTCACCGAGCTGGTCCTGGGCGAAGCGTCGTGGGTTGAGCACATCCGTGTGCAGCGCGAAGGCGCGAAGGCCTGGCATGTGGGCTACACCCATGCGCATCAGGCGCGGGCGTCGCACTATCGCTCCTTCGCGCTGTCGATCGGTGGCAAGCTCTCGCGCCACAACCTGCACGCCCGCCTCGCCGGCGAGCAGGTCGAGACGCTGATGTACGGCCTCTACCTGACCCAGCACGACCAGCTCGCCGATACCCACTCGGCGATCTTCCACGACGAGCCGAATTGCAACTCATGGGAAGTCTACAAGGGTGTGTTGGCCGACAAGTCGCGCGCCGTCTTCAACGGCAAGGTCTTCGTCGAACCGATCGCCCAGAAGACCGATGCCAAGCAGACCAACCGCAACCTCCTCCTCTCGGACGAGGCCAAGGTCGACACCAAGCCGCAGCTCGAGATCTTCGCCGACGACGTGAAGTGCACCCACGGTGCGACGGTCGGCCGGTTGAACGAGCAGCAGCGCTACTACCTGCAGACGCGCGGCATCGGCGGCCGCACGGCGCAGGAGCTCCTGATCTGGGCCTTTGCCGCCGAAGTGCTCACCGAAGTCACGATCTCCGAGGTGCGCAACGGGATCGAGCGGATCGTGCGCGAGCGGCTCGAGGAGATGCTGGGATGAGTGAGTCGGTGCGGGCGCAGTTCCCGATCTTTGCCCGCACCTCGCGTGGGGAGCCGCTGGTGTACCTCGACAGCGGTGCCACCACCCAGAAGCCCCAGGTCGTCATTGACGCCGAGATGGCGTTCTACGAGGGATGGAACGCGAACATTCATCGCGGCGTCTACGAGTTCTCCGAACGCGCCACGATGGCCTACGACGGCACGCGCGCCACGGTGGCCCGCTTCCTCGGCGGCGTGCGCGAGGACGAGATCGTCTTCACCACCGGGACCACCGGGGGCACGAACCTGGTGGCGCAGTCGTTCCTTCGTCCCAAGGTCGGGCCGGGGACGTGGGTGCTGGTGACCGAGATGGAGCACCACGCCAACATCGTCCCCTGGCAGCTGGCCGGCGCGGCACTGAAGGCGATCCCCGTCACCGACACGGGCGAGCTCGACCTCGCGGCCGCCGGGAAGATGCTGGCCGAGGGGCCGGCGCTGCTCGCGGTGGCGCACGTCTCGAATGCGCTTGGCACCATCAACCCGATCGCCCAGCTGACCAGCATGGCGCGGGTGCATGGCGTCCCGGTGCTGGTCGATGGCGCGCAGGCGGTGGGGCATTTCCCGGTCGACCTGACCGCGCTCGGCGCCGACTTCTACTGCTTCTCGGGCCACAAACTTTTCGGTCCGACCGGGGTGGGCGTCCTCTGGGCGCGCCACGACCTGCTCGCCGCGATGCCGCCGTACCAGGGCGGTGGCGACATGATCGACCGCGTCTCCTTCGAGCGCACCACCTTCGCGGCGGCCCCGCAACGCTTCGAGGCGGGGACGCCGAACATCGCGGGCGTGATCGGGATGGACGCGGCGATCCAGTGGGTCATGTCCGAGGACCGGGCCGCCTGGCAGGCCGAGGACGAGCGGCTATTGACGTTGGGCCGCGAGATGCTTGAGGCGATTCCCGGCGTGAGGCTCCTTGCGAAGCCGACGCACAGCGTCGGCGTGCTGACCTTCACGATGCGCGGGGCGCATCCGCACGACATCGCCTCGATCCTCGACTCCCGCGGGATCTGCATCCGCGCCGGCCACCATTGCACCCAGCCGCTCCACGCCCGCTTCGGTGTCCCGGCCACGGCGCGCGCCTCGCTCGGCCCCTATTCCACCGAGGCCGACGTGCGCGCTTTGGGGAAGGGACTCGAGAAGGTGCGGGAGCTGTTCCGCTGATGGCCGGCATGGATGAGATGTACCAGACGTTGATCATCGAGCATGATCGCTCGCCGCGGAACTTCAAGCGGCTCGACGCACCGACGCATCACGCCGAGGGGCGCAATCCGCTCTGCGGCGACGAGGTGTCGCTCGACCTGGTGATCGACGCCGAGGGGCGGATCAGCGAGGTCGGCTTCCAGGGGCAGGGCTGCGCCGTCAGCCGCGCCTCCTCGTCGATGATGACCACCGCGATCAAGGGGAAGACGATCCCCGAAGCGATGGCGCTCTTCGACGGCTTCCACGCGATGCTCACCGGCCAGCCCGGCGACCGCGAGGGGCTGGGGAAGTTGGTGGCCTTTCAGGGATTGTCGGTCTATCCGATGCGCGTCAAGTGCGCGACGATGGTGTGGCATGTTCTCAAAGAAGCTTTGAATCCCGGGACCTGAGCCGTTAGTCGTTGGTCATTGGTCGTTAGGGTGTGACCCGAAACCCTACGCTCACGGCTTCTTCTAACGACTAACGACTAACGACTTAACTAGGAGCTCCACCCTATGCCGTATCCTGAGATGATGATCAAGCCGATGCGCGAAGAAGTCACCCGCCTTGGCGTGCAGGAATTGAAGACGGTCGATGACGTCGACGCGGCCCTCGGCGCTGCCGAAGGGACCACGTTCGTCTTCGTCAACTCGATGTGCGGCTGCGCGGCGGGTGGCGCGCGTCCGGCGCTGGCGAAGGCGCTGGCGACGGCGGCCAAGAAGCCGGCGAAGCTGGTGACGGTGTTCGCGGGGCAGGACCTCGACGCCACCGCGCGCGTGCGGTCCTACTTCGGCGAGTATCAGCCGTCGTCGCCCTCGGCGGCGCTGCTCAAGGATGGCGAGGTGGTGGCGTTCATCCATCGGCACGAGATCGAGGGCCGGTCGCCCGAGATGATTGCCGCGGCGATCGTCACCGCGTTCGAGACCCACTGCGCGTGAGCGGCATGGTGCTGCACCCCGGGCACGACGAGCTGCACGGCATCACCGTGCTGATCGAGGGGGCCAGTGGCCGGTCGTACGTCGGCCGCTGGCACGAGCGGCAGGAACGTGGGGTCGTGATGCGCGACACCACGATCCTCGAGCCCGGGAATGATCGGGAGGGGTGGCTGGCCCAGCTTCGGAAGTTCGGGGTGCCGCCGGAGCACAAGACGCTGGTGATCCCGGCCGACGAGTTCCTCTCCGTCGGGAAGTTCTAGGTTTAAATACTGGCGTTGCGTGATGTGGGCTCAGGCGAGAAACATGAAGGCCAGATAGTGTTCGAGCTTGTAATCGTACCCCGCCTTGAGCCGCTGAAAGTAGTGCAGTCAAGTATCGGTGCGCTCGATGATCTATCGCCGGCCGTACCGGCACAGTTGGCATCATACCACATCTTGGCCATGGCTACTGCGGCGCGACGGTACGATCACATCGATACCACGGCGGCGGAGTCGCTCCCGGCCTGCGCGGTTGATGCATCCGTGATCTGCCACGATTCGCTGCGGCCTCAAGCGGGGGGCGGCGGTGCCGCCCCGTCGGGATAGCGACCTGCGCGATGGTGGTTTCCGCTAGAGCGACTTCGGCGGTTGAGAGAGATGAAAGGTAGACCCCGAGAGAAATTCGCTGTTCGTCAACCAAATGCCAGGCGCTTTGTCCCCTTGCCTTTGTGTGTCGGGTCGATGGCACTATCCCTTTTTCGGCCAGGGTAATGTTGCTTCCACGCAGGCCTCGCTTCAGTCGAGTGGCTTCCGGGAGTTGAGCGTTCTCATTAGCTCGAGCCAGAGGCGCATACGCACGTCTCCAGTCGCCAAGGCGACGCCAGCAGGTTAACCCATTCGGATATGATGCCGGGAGAGATCCCGCTGACGTCTCGCCCAAAAACTTGGGCAGTTCAAAACTAGAGTAGATTGGCTTCGTGGTCCCAGCACCCGTGCGGAGGATCCAAAGGATGCCTTTGAGACAGGCGCGATTGTCGACGCGCGGCCGACCGCAGAGGCGCTTCCCGGGTTCGGTAACAGGGCCCCAATCGGCATCTGTGAGCATCGAAGCCATCGTTCACCACGCGCGAGGGGCGGCCCCCAAAACTATTTCACGAAAAGCGGTTTGGAAGCCACCCCCAGTCGCGCTCTATCGACCACTGTCAACATCTTCTAGTAGATCAGGCTACGAGCAAGTGATGAAGAATACTGCACGGAATCCCGCTAGGAGTTATAAGTCTCACAACTTCTGTCACTACTTACTACGGCTCGGTGAACTATCCCCACATCACTAGTACAGAGCGCCCTGCTCACTGAATCGATCAACCGCGTAAATGGTTACACGCCGCATGCCTCTTTCATAGCGAGGTACTTGTAGCCGGAGTAGCCAAGGCTTGTGAGTCCACGGCGGAGGAGAAACCAACCAGCGGGCACGCCGGACGCGACCGCAACACCTCCGACGACCAAGGACGCGCCTGTCACTACAGCCGCCCGGTAGAAGGCGGTTTTTGCGCCGGCACACGAAGCCTGGAACAGAAAAGAATCCCCGCTCTGGCTTGCTCCGTCTCGAAGCGTGCTACCGGATGTGTCAGCAAGGAATGCACTTACACCGTCCGCCCACTCTGACTCGGAGAACACGATCTCAAGATATCCGCTCCCTTCAGGGTCACGCATCACCATTGTTCCGGTTGCTGAACTCTCCATGTCGCCAGCGTGAGCGCTATCGGCCCAGACGATCAAGCTCCCGAAGTTGAATGTATCGACCGTTGCATCCTGTGTACTCAGCGAATAGGGGCCACCGAAGGTGGTTTCGATGGTATCCGCTATGGTGACCACAGTCGAGCCAACAGTCTCGGTCCCCCCTAGAGTCGCAAGAGCCGGCGGCGCGATCATGTTTGACGAACCGAATCGCCCGGCCGTGGTGGGGAGGAACGATTCCAACGACCGCTCGCTCAGTGCTTGAGGCAACGTCTGGGGACGTGTCACGAAACTGGAGTCACTTTCTCTCCAAACACGTTCTTCGAGCACGCGGCCTTTCCCGTCGTAGCGCCGAATCAGCGACTCGCGCTTTGAAGAGATGTCCCTGGCCATCTTGCCACGAATTAGGATGGCGCGCATAGCGCTCCCTGATGACAATTCGTGTGTTCCGCCGATCTTGTTCACTTGCGCGGTGGTTGGCTCAAGGCCAACCCCAGAGTCTGCGCACGCTGCTGACACGAGGCAGGACGCTACACTGAGGAACTTGAGCATCTTCTTCATTTGTTGCCTCTCAAGGTGTGGTGTGGGGGCTCTTGATATCGCCACGGCAAGGGAAGACGGGGTCACAGCGGTGCGGCCACGCCCTCAAGGGAGGACGATACCCACCCAACTCTCATGATGAAAGTGTGGCGGCTACTGGTGCAGTTTGTTACATGTTTGTGTGTGTTGAGACACCCAACTCCAATCGGCCAATCTATCTCGTGGCGCCTCTGGACCCGGAGGAATACTCCCTGCGGCGAAATTCCACTAAGGGTTCTTGGGTATTTGTTATGGTGTAGGCCTAGTTCGACGAGACCTCCAGACTCAAGACAGATAGCCATTTTGCCCTTTCTTTTTGTACCGTAGCCTCCTCCTGACCGGAGCGGTAGTGGATTCGTAATCCCCCCGCATGCTGCTGAAGGCCGCACTGGACGGCTTGCGGGTTTTTTGCCGCGGCCCTGCTCACTATTCACGCTCACACCGCGACAATCCTGTTATGTTGCCACGACTCTCAAACCGTGCGAACCTCTCATGGCCATTTCCGCTGTTCGCTTCGAGAAGGTTACCAAACGCTTTTCAGGCCATGTCGCCGTCCAGGATCTCTCCTTTGAGGTCCCGACCGGCTGCATTTTCGGTTTGTTGGGCCCCAATGGGGCCGGGAAGTCGACCTCGATCCGGATGATGATGGACATCATCGAGCCGGATGAGGGGTCGATCTCCCTTTTCGGGTCGGACCGGAAGGGGCGTGACCTCTCCCCCCGGATCGGCTTCCTCCCCGAGGAGCGCGGCCTCTACAAGAAGATGAAAGTGCTCGATCATCTGGTCTTCTTCGGCGAAGTGAAGGGGATCGCCCGGAGCGAGGCGAAGCGGCGGGCCGCCAAGTGGCTCGACCGGCTCGGGATCGCCGACTGGGCCCAGAAGAAGGTCGAGGACCTCTCCAAGGGGATGCAGCAGAAGGTCCAGTTCGCCGGATCGCTGCTCCACGACCCCGAGCTGGTGGTGCTGGACGAGCCCTTCTCGGGGCTCGACCCGGTCAACTCCCAGGTGATGAAGGACGTGGTGATCGAGCTCGCCAAGTCGGGGGTCACCGTCCTCTTCTCGACCCACATCATGGAGCAGGCGGAGCGGATGTGCGATCACATCGTGATCATCGCCCGCGGCGAGAAGGTGGTCGACGGTACCCTGCAGGAGATCAAATCCGGCTTCGGTGGCCGGCACATCGCCCTGGGCTTCACCCACGACCGCGAGAAGGCGGAGCGGGTGCTGGCCGATCGGCGATTGATCGAGACGATTGACGACTACGGCGCCTCGGCCGACCTGCGCATGGCCGAAGGGGCCGACCCGGAGACGCTGCTCCACGCGCTGATTCGCGAGGGGGTCGGGTTGAGTCGCTTCGAGATCGTCGAGCCGTCGCTGCAGGCGATCTTCATCGCCAAGGTCGGCAATGCGGCGGTCGCCGCCCGGACTGGGGAGGCCGCGTGAACAAGATCTTCGCCGTGGTGCGCCGAGAGTTCATCGAGCGTGTCCGCACCCGTGCCTTCCTGCTCACCACCTTCGGCCTCCCCCTCCTGATGGTCTTCGTGGTCGGAATGCAGGTCGTCATGATGAGAGGAACCAACCGGACGACGCGAATCGCAGTCATTGACCAGACATCTGACTCCAGCGTGGGCAACGCGATCGTCGTCGCGCTCGGCAAGGCGATGTTCAAAGATGGGGTGCGTCCAAAGTATACGATCCAGCACGTTCCCCTCGCGGGTGAGGCGACGGCCAAGCGTGATTCACTCCTCAAGCGGACGGCACGCGAACTCGCCGAGCCGCTCGATGGCGTGCTGATCCTGCCGGAGAACACCCTGGCGGCGGGGAAGGTCGAGTACTTCGGCACCAACGTCTCGTCGTTCGAAACGATGGGAGAAATCGAGAGTTTGATCTCCTCGGTAGTGGTGGGGACGCGACTCGAGCGTGCCGGCGTCGATGCCGGCGTCGTCACCGCCGCGACGCGCCCCGCCGACATGAAGACCACCAAGGTCGCCGACGGGAAGCCGACCGGCGAGAGCGGTGCGGCGTCGTTCCTCCTCGCCTACATCATGGGCATCCTGCTGTATATGTCAGTCGTGCTTTTTGGCCAGCAGACGATGATGTCGGTGATCGAGGAGAAGACTTCGCGCATCATGGAGATCCTCGCCTCGTCGCTGCGGCCCTTCCAGATGCTGCTCGGCAAGGTGATCGGCGTCGGCGCGGTGGGGTTGCTGCAGATGTCGATCTGGGTTGGCACGGTATTCATCGTGGGGCAGAATCGCAGCGTGCTCGCCGGGCTGCTGAAGGTGCCGGTCGAGACGATGCAGGCGATGCCGATTCCGTCGATTCCGACCGACCTGCTGGTGGTCTTCCTGACCTACTTCGCCCTCGGCTTCCTGCTCTTCGGCGCCGTCTTCGCCGCGGTGGGCTCGATGGTGAACTCGACCCAGGAGGCACAGCAGGCGATCTCCGGCGTCGTGATGGTGATCATGGTCGGCTTCTTCGGCGTCTTCGCCGTGATCAAGGACCCCTCGGGTGGCCTCGGCACGGTGCTCTCGCTGATCCCGTTCACCGCGCCGTTCGTGATGCCGGTCCGCTGGTCGATGGCGGCGGTGCCGCTGCCAGAATTGGCACTGTCACTGGTGATCATGGTCGTCGCGCTGCTCAGCGTGGTCTGGGTCGCGGGACGGATCTACCGCACCGGCATCCTGATGTACGGCAAGAAGCCGACGCTGCGCGAAGTGTTTCGGTGGGTCAGAGCCGGGTAACACGTTCGAGAAGCGAGAAGCGAGAAGCGAGAAGCGTGGCCCGGCGGGAAGATCTCTCCGCTGAGCCACGCTTCTCGCTTCTCGCTTCTCGATCCCCGTTACTTCAGAATGGGTAAGCTCAGATGCGTCGGCCACCTTGCCGACCGCTGCACGGCGTGCGTCGCCCTCCGGAAATCGGCGGCGGTGGCGTTGAAAATGTTGGGGACGTAGCGCTGTGGGTTGCGGTCGATCAGCGGGAACCAGGTGCTCTGGACCTGCACCATGATCCGGTGGCCCGGCTTGAAGGTGTACTCCTGGGTGTGCAGGTCGACGGTGAACTTCTCGACCTTGTTGGGCACCAGCGCACGTGGCGTCTCGAATGACTCAAGGTAGCGGCCGCGGAGGACGTCGTTGGCGACCATGAACTGGAAACCACCCATCGGCGACGGCAGCGAGTCGGGGTAGACGTCGATCAGCTTGACGACCCAGTCGGCGTCGCTCTGGGAGGTCGATGCGTAGAGCGTCGCCATGATCTCGCCACTGATGGTGACGGGCGCATCGAGCACGCCGGTCTGCCAGGTCAGCACGTCGGGGCGATGGTCGACGAGGCGCTGGTCCTCGGTGAGCCAGGCGCGCCATTGCGATCCCGGGCCGTAGGTCGGCTGGATCGGCCGGCGCCGATAGGGCACCGGGTTGGCTGGGTCGGAGATGAAGGAGTCGGCGGCGGCTGCGGCCTTCGGCGCCGAGAAGGAGAGGGCTCCAGACGCGGCGGTGTAGATCGGCGTCGCGGTGACGCGCTCGCGCCGGGGGAAGCTGGCGCTGGTGACCCACTGATTCTCGCCGGCGCGGAAGAGTGTCGCCTCGGCGGGAGTGCAGCCATCGGCAGCTCCTCGCAGGTGGCAGGCGAAGAAGGGGCGCTGGATCGACTGCCGGTAGTAGTCCCCGGTGTTGCTGCCGAAGTCGATCTGACCGAGCGTCTTGCCCGCCCCGCCCCAGCCGCCGTGGTTCCACGGGCCGACGACGAGGAAGTTCATGTTTTTCGCGTCGTGCTTTTCCATGGCCCGGTAGATGGTGACCGGCCCGTAGAAGTCTTCCTGGTCCCACCACCCCGCCACATTGAGCGTCGGCACGGTGACCGGCTGCTGGAGGTACGGCACCGCCGCCTGCTTCTTCCAGAAGGCGTCGTAGTTCGGGTGCGCAGCGAAGTCGTTCCAGGTGGGGATGGTTCCCTTGAAGACCTCCTGATTGACCCGCGCGAGCGAGCCGAGCGCCAAGTACCAGTCATAGGTGTCGGCGCGATCGAAGGCGAACTGCTTGGAGACCTTCCCCTGTTCCATGTCGTAGGCATACTCGAAGCCGTACGACAGCCGGAATGCACCCTGGTGGTGGAAGTCATCGCCCATCCACATGTCGGCGGGCGAGGCCTGCGGCGACGCGGCCTTGAACGCTGGGTGCGGATCCATCAACGCCTGGACGACGACCCAACCGTCGTAGGAGACGCCGAGCATGCCGACGCGGCCATTGTTGCCGGGGACGCGCTTGACGAGCCAGTCGATGGTGTCGTACGCATCACTGCCCTCGTCGATCGCCTTCGGATCTCGACGATCCCGCGGGGCGCGCTGCATCACGAAGGTGCCTTCGCTGCCGTAGTGGCCGCGGATGTCCTGAAAGGCGAACGCGTAGCCGTCCTCGGCGAGCTCGCGATAGCTGCCGGTCATCCGGCCGGCCGAGCCGGTGATGCTGTACGGCGTGCGGGTGAAGACGATCGCCAGCGGCCCGGTGTAGTTCTGCGGCACATAGATGGAGGTATGCAGCTTCACGCCGTCGCGCATGGCGACCATAGTGTCGACGAGCTTGACGTAGGTGTATGGCGGCTTGGCTGGGGCGGCGTTCTGCGCGGGGAGCGCGGCAGAGAGAGCCGGCAACAGGAGCAGGGAGGCGAGGCGCATCGATGGTCCGGAATGGGGATCCCATAATGTACTGCCGACTCGCGTCGCGGTGGCGCTTGCTTCAACCGCGGCCGTCAGGCCGCTGGCCCTGCGAAGATGCCCCCCAGCCGGCGTGTGTCGGCGGTGCGATCTCTGCGCAGCGGGCCCGACCCGCGCGCCCGTGCGAAACTGGCCCCATGCGCAGCGGGCCCAGCCTGGGGGCTCCGGTCTCGCGTGTTCCAAGCGTCTTCGCCGCGGCGCCCCCTATACAGCATGCCGGGGGCGCCGCAATCGGCACGTCCGGCGGAGGCGAGGGCTCGACGACACGGAACCCGCTCACCCGGCCCCCCAGCGCCGGGCCCTATTCACAATTGGTGTGATGCTGGGGGGCGCGCGGGGTCGGGCTCCGGGCGCCCGTCGCGGGGCTCGTTGACGCTGCGGTCCGACGTCGCACGCCGGTGGTGAGCCGGCCCGCCTGACGGATGGTGACCCGGCGAGCGACTGGACGGTCCTCGCGTCAACGACCCCGCCGCCGGGCGCCCTGCTGAGGACCGACACCCGCGCTTCTCGCTTCTCGCTTCTCGATTCTCGTAGATTGTCGCATGCATTGCGATGTTCTCGTCCTGGGTGGCGGTCACGCCGGCACCGAAGCGGCCGCGTTGGCGGCGCGTTCCGGCGCGCGGGTGATCCTGCTCACGCAGCGCCTTGAGACGATCGGCCAGATGTCGTGCAACCCCGCGATCGGCGGGATCGCCAAGGGGACGGTGGCCCGCGAGGTCGATGCCCTCGGCGGGATCATGGGACGCGCGACCGACCGCGCGATGATCCAGTTCCGGATGCTGAACCGGAGCAAGGGCCCCGCGGTGGCGAGTCCGCGCGCGCAGTGCGATCGCACCCTGTACCGACGCGCGGTGCGTGAACTGCTCGAGTCGCTACCAGTGAAGCACCCGGTGCAACTGGTCGAAGGCACCGCGGCGCGCTTCCTCCTCGAGGGTGGCGCGGTGGTCGGTGTGCTCACCGATGATGGCACGTCGGTGCGTGCGCGTGCAGTCGTGATCACCACGGGGACCTTCCTGCGTGGGCGGATTCACGTGGGGACGTCGCACACGATTCCGGCCGGTCGCGCCGGTGAGCCGCCGTCCGTCGAACTCTCGGAACACCTTGCTGCGCTTGGGTTAGCGGTCGAACGCTTCAAGACTGGTACGCCGCCACGCATCGACGGGCGCACGATCGACACGTCAGTGATGCAGCGCCAGGATTCGGACGCTGCACCGTATTGGTTCTCCTCACACGTGCGCGCGCCGCATCCGGAGCAGCGACCCTGTTGGCTCACCTGGGCCGGCGATCCGGTGAAGGAGTACATCAGGCAGCATCTCGCCGAGTCGGCGCTCTATGGTGGGGCGATCTCTGGTCGTGGTCCGCGCTATTGCCCGAGTGTCGAGGACAAGGTGGTGAAGTTCCCCGACGCCGCGCGACACCAAGTGTTTCTCGAACCAGAAGGACTCGACACCGACGAGCACTATGTCGGTGGACTCTCGACGTCGCTGCCACCGGACGTGCAGCAGCGGATGTTGCGGATGATTCCCGGCATGGCACAGGTGGAGATGACGCGCGCCGGCTACGCGATCGAATACGACTATCTCCCGCCAACGCAGCTGGACCGCCACCTCGCCGTGAAGGGAGTCCCCGGACTCTACACTGCGGGGCAGATCAACGGTACGACCGGATACGAGGAGGCTGCGGGGCAGGGAGCGATCGCCGGGCTGAATGCTGCCGCGTATGCGCTCGATCTGGCGCCGATGGTGATGGGCCGGAGCGATGGGTACTGCGGCGTCCTGGTTGATGACCTGGTTTCCAAAGGCGTGGATGAACCGTATCGGCTATTCACTTCTCGTGCTGAACATCGTCTTATGTTGAGGCAGGACAACGCGTTACGGCGCATGTTGCCAATTGCAACCGCCCGATATCTCTGGTCGGACGGGGAGCGGGCGGCCGCCGAGTCGAGGTTGGAGCGGGAAGAGGCGGTGGGGCGGCTGGCGGTGGAGACGGCGGTGGCACCCGAGCAGGCGAATGGAATCCTGGCCCAGAGCGGGAGCAACGGGATCAGCGAGCCGGTGCGGATCGCGGAGCTGGTCAAGCGTCCGGGGGTCTCGTTGCCGGCGCTCCTGGCGGCGGCCGGTGTGGCGGTGATGGAGGAAGACGCCGAGTGGTCGGGGATCGAGCTGAGGTACGGAGGCTACCTGGCCCGTGAGCGGGTGGTGGCCGAGAAGTTGGTCCGTCTCGAGGCGACACCGCTGCCATTGGACCTGCCGTGGCGCCAGCTGGAGACGCTCTCCTGGGAGGCCCGCGAGAAGCTCGCCCTGGTGCAGCCGACGACATTGGCCCAGGCGGGGCGGGTTCCGGGCGTTTCCCCGTCCGATCTGCAGCATCTGCTGGTGGAAGTGCTTCGACGGGAGCGCACGGAGTAGCTGTTTCACGTGAAACGCACTTCATCGCACTCTTGTCCATTCTGGTGTTTCCCCGCCCCCGCAGGGCGGCGGGG